>JGI12316J15309_10001409_pt1 | contig 543246 bp, 439 predicted proteins | sample MarCyaLeptolynsp_FD_15309 | JGI IMG/M metagenome (IMG submission 15309)
TAAAGCATCAATGTGTCGCTTAAAACAGGTAATTGTCGAACATAGTCTTGAATCCACTTCGCCACTGTCTGGCGACACACTTTAAACACCCGTTCAATTCCACGCAGGCTAATGCGCTCTTGACTGGCTTTCAACACTTCTTGTCGGGTTTGTGTCGAATGTTGCTGAGTTGGTTTCAACACCCGATATACTTTGCAATCCTTACAATGATATTGAGGGTTGCCACATTTGTTTGTTCCGTTTTTAATGATATTCGCACTGCCACATGAGTGACAGGTAAACGTGATGGTTTCTTGTATCATGTGGCTAGTGTATCAAATACACTTTATCACTTACTTTTTAACCACTACCAAGAGAAGCAACCGTATTGTCAATACACCAGTAGTGATTGTATCGGCGGCAGATGCTAATTCCGAGATACCGATTGCACAATCCAAAGGATTGAATGGTTACATTGCAAAACCAGTCAATGTAATGACACTGCCCGATCAGATTTCTCGAATATTAAACGGTGAGCCAATCTGGATTAGCCAATAGGTGTCCATAATGTTACTCAATTTGGCAAAAAATCAACCACATAATGACGGAGGTTATAATGACCAGACCACAGGCTTTAATTGTAGAAGATAATGAACTCAATAGTGAAGTCCTACAAATTCTTTTGGATCGACAAGGTGTTGAAAGCATATCGACAAGCTCACCCGGCAATGTGATGATCTTGATAACAACTGTACCAAACATTCGCATTGTTTTTCTGGATTTGGAATTTCCGAATACCAACGGGTTCGATATATTTGAACAATTAACCCAACATCCAGACTGGAACTCGGCTATAAGAATCATCGCGTATTCGGTCAATACCAAAGCATTTGAACGTGTTCGGCAAGCAGGGTTTAATGGCTTTCTTGGTAAACCAATCCACCCGGATAAATTCCCAGAACAGTTAGAGAAAATTCTAGCTGGTGAGCTTGTGTGGTCTCTATCTTAGGACTCTACCAAGGATTTTATTTCATAAACCTATGACCTGAAATTGGTTCATTTAACTGCATGACGTAAACTGCGAAGAGAGCATTGTATATGTATAAGCAGCTCAAACAGTGGCTTGAAAAACGCTACAACACACTTATTCAGATTGTATCAACAACTGTCAAAGCACAGATGAGGGAGACAGAGGAACCGAATCCATATTGCCACTTGTCCGGTGTGCTGAACAAGCTTCTTTTGATCTATCTGCCTATCGCCATTATGGTAAACACCCTGCGGTATGCGATATTCCCGACAGATTTGCCATCGCTTGTCGTCATCACGATAATTGGGATTATCGGTGTCTTCCTCAGCATTGGACTGCGGCAAGGAGTATACTATCGCGCATCGGTCTATAATAGTTTTACTCTAGCGTTCCTGATTGGCTACCTGAGCGCACTGACTACATCCCCACCGCATCAGGAAATCATTTTGCTTGTGCTCATCCCAATAATTGGTGTCGCTGCCCTGTCCCGACGTGAAGTTGTCATTGTGACATGCATTACGGTGATTCTGATTTTTGTCTTCCTCGTATCAAATCCTGAAATCTCACCTCAATATCGGCGACTGATGATGCCGTTTACCATTTTATTATCGGGATTTATTCTGTTTGCCAATTATCAACGCAATCGTTTGGAAGCAAAACGTCAAGAATTAGCGATTGAAAAGGAAAAATCAATCATTATCAAAGAATTGATTGGTAATGTATCTCACGATTTTCGTACGCCCCTCAGTACAATTCACACGAGTGTTTACCTCTTACAGAAAATCGAACAATGGTTTTACATCTCATTTCCAATGCCATTAGCTATACTGACCAACAGGGACAAATTACCACTTATTTGCGCCAAGTTGATACTGAATCCCTAGAATTAACAGTTAAAGATACCGGCATTGGTATTACCCAACCAGACCTCCCACATATTTTTGATCGATTCTATCGTGTAGATACAGCGCGCTCTACCGATACTGGAGGTAATGGATTAGGATTATCTATTGTCAAACAAATTGTAGAATTGCATCATGGCACAATTGCCGTGCAGAGTTTTATCGGTGAAGGCAGTGAGTTTACAGTACAGTTACCAATCTATAAAGGTAATTCAGTGGGATGAAGCTGAATATTGCTCAACTATCGTGAATGAGTTGACTAGTGATTTTTAGCAGTAACTTTCTAACAATGAAAAACTACAAGCTCAAAACCGCAAAATTACAGTGTTTGTCACTGTGTCTTTGATATGCTGGTGATGTGAATTAAACCAGATAAAACGAGGACACACCTTGACCAACCCATCACCATCAGATGACATCAATCTGGAGCAACTGTCACAAACGTTGCTCCGAATCGTTGCACACTTGCCCCAAAACGGGTATAGTGATGTCAAGTCAAACGGACATTATCGACGACAGATCGCTGAGCTGGAACTCAACAACCTGCCTGACCCCGCGAGTGCTTCAGACACCGCGCAGGGCTAAGACGTATTGTACACCATACGCCTCGCTTCTGTGTATCAACTCGCGGAAGTGGGGCGTTTTAAATAGAACGAAAGGAGAAAAACATGGTCAGAACACTCAACCCCCCCACAGACCGCGTCGATAGATCCGTATAAAGCCCAACCTCTGCCACTTGGCAAACCTGTTTCGATCTACTACCGACAATCTTCGGAGGGACAGATCGGGAATATCTCGACCACCTTGCAAACCGTGGATATGGTCGAACATCCCACACAGGGACGTTACCATATGCAAATGTTCCGTGACCAAGCTCAACGTGCCGCCGACTTCATCGACTATCATGTGCGTGGTCGTCTGGTCAAAGCGCGTCACTGGCGCAAAGAACGGGGTATGTGGGCAGGTCGCAAGATTCTACCAGGCTTTAAAGTTGATATGCGTGAAACCTTGTCAGATGGTACTCGCAACCCTGAATGGCGCAAATACAGTCGTTTTGAGCTACTGGCAGATGTCGTGTTAGCTTACTTCGAGCTATTTCGCAGTAATGAAGGTAATCTGAAAGCCACATGGAACCACATCGAAGCACACGGTCCATTTTTCCCTGAGATCACCAACAGTCAGATCCTTGACGGTTTCAAAGTGACGGATCATCTCAAACGTCGCTCGCACAAGGCAGGGCAACTATGTCCTTCAATTTCAGGTCTGCAACATATGCTGGTTAACGTCGCTTACATTGGTCATTGGGTACATCAAGGTGTGATCGTCGAATGGCATAATCACGAGGCCATTATCCCGACTGACCTGTTCATGTATGCTTACAATCGCATCTCATCGACTGACTTCTACGGTGAACCGAACCCGATCTATGTACCGTATCGTCCGTGGACACGTCACAACAAGGCAGATCGTCCGAAGCCACCGCCGACCTACTCCAATCTAATCTACTCAGATGACATACCGGAGCAGCCCCATCATCGGCTAGCAACGATCTGGAGTCAGGGCAACGGCAACTATAAATATCAGCTCTATCACACCTATCGCTCAAATGTCTGGAACATCAATGCTGACATCGTAGACGACATCATCGACCAACTGTTGTTGGAACGACTCAAAGCAACTACGATTGATGAAACCACATGGCAGAACGCACTGGCAACGATGCAAGATGGCAACTACGCTGAAGTGAGACGACTGCAAACAGCGATCGAACAGGTTGAAACGGCAAAAGATAACCTCATTGCCAGCCTGACAACACTCACTCATGCCGACATGGTTGAACGCGCAGAAGCTCGCTACCAAGCACTTGAGCTGGAAATTGAAGCCCATCATGCAGAGCTGACTCGCCTGAAATCGGGTGAAAGTAGACGCATCAACCTCGAAGATGCTAAACCTGTTTTAGATACAGTCATTGCACGCTGGGATGCCGTGCCGCGCCAAGAACGACGTGAGTTATTCGAGTCATTCGCAACCCACATCAGTATGTCGAAAATCACCCGCCATACGAAGCAAATCATCGTTCACTGGCGCGATGGCTCAACATCAACTGAAAGCACCACCCATCGCAGTCGCGGGTACTTCTGGGAAGAACAGGATCTCACCAAACTTAAGTCGATGGTGGATGATAACACCGATCAGGTCTGGATATTGCAACAATTTCCCGACTACAGTTGGAAAGCATTGACGGAAAGAATGTGTTATCATTTTGGCAAGGGTTGGTGGAAAGCCTATGAGGGTGAGAAAAAGTACACTCGCATGATCAAATGGGCAGATACCGACGAAGCAAAACAGCAACTGACGCAACTCAAGTCGAGTCAGCATTGTACTGATGAAAATCTGTGTGTCTGTTAATTCATGTCTAGATCAGGTATATTAGAGGACGCAGGCTCAATATGAATTTCCGGCTCAGTAGGGATTTCAAAGCCAAGATCACGTAAGTCTTCAAGAATTTCTTCTAATTCATCGGAAGTCGTTAAATCGCCTTCCGAGATTTCGGCTTCACCACTAAAGTCGAATCCCATGTCTTCCAGATCGCGGATCGGATTGAGTTCATCATCTGGAATATCAAAACCTAAGTCACGCAGGTTTTGAACCGGATCACGTTGTGTAGCTTCTTCTAATCGCGCATCGTACACTCTTTCCAGTAAATCTTCTGGCGGCTCTAGTCCGGTTGCTTCATATAGTTCCAGCATGGTCTCATCCAGCTCTCGTTGGTTCACTTCTTGCTCTGGCTGGATGATTTGAGATTTCTCTAGATCAATCCGTCTTAGTTCTGCTGTCAAATCTTCAAGGTCTTGATTGAGTTCTTGAACACGCTCGACTCCGAGTTCGCGTGTCCAGATATGCTCCATTTCTTCGACACTCACTTGATGTAGTATCTCCAGTTGTTCTTTATAAACCTTGTAGTTATCTCGTTCTTGACTGAATCCTGGGGTTGTGGCAGCAAGAACGACATGACTATGTAAAAATTCCTTATTCTCTTGCTCAATGCCATCAGGTCGATCTGTCTTGACCTCTCCTTTATGGACAACAAAGGAATATTCTGCTTGCAGCAATCGCATTTCTTCAAACCAGCGTTCAACCGTTGAATCTGTGAGTTCAGCCATAATAGCCATTCTCACATCAGGTGGAATGGCTGCCATAAACTCAACTTGTGGTGAAAGAACAAGGGTTCGTGCACCGACATCATTCATCAGACCAGATGTTGCGAATTGAGCGCAATTACGGGTAATTTCATTATACGACTCCCCCAACCCACGATCTACCCACCGACGAACTAGCTCTCCATTTTCGTTCCGTTGTTGGATGTGCGTATCTCGATCATCTCGATGTTGGAAATACTTCAACTTCCCTTTGAGATGATCTCCTTCTTTTTTGTAGATGAACTTCAAGTTTGAAATAATGCTTCGATCTGATATTGCCACATTGACACTTCACACCGATGTATTAAGTCGAACGTTTCTGTTTCGATTTATGGATCACTTTGCGTTGTTGTCGTTGAATGGTCTCAATTGCATTGACAATTCCAATCAGTTGATTTGTAACTGCCTTCTTGTATAGTTCCACTCTTGTTATCTCAGAATCAAGCATTTCTGCTGTCTCATCCTCTTCTAGCAAATTAACCTGAGTTTCGTTTAAGGGAGGACACCCAACGCAAGTTGCGTTAAGCTCAAAATAACCAAACCATGAGCAAGGGAATCCTCATGAGAAGTGTAGTCGAATTGTTTGTGCATGTCGATGATTTTTGGAAAGCCAATCGAGCCATATGGTATCAGCATCTGTTGGAAAGTGGCACGAGGCAACGTATTCGAGAGAAAAGCCTGAGTGAAAGTGAAATCATGACGATTATGATTCTGTTTCACCAATCGGGTTATCGTGAGTTTAAAGACTTCTATTTGGATTATGTTTGTCAACACTTGAAAGCAGAGTTTCCAGGTCTGGTCAGCTATAGTCGATTCGTACGTTTCCAGAGTGAGATAGGCATCTTGCTGTTCTGGTATCTTCGCAATTGTTTGGGAACTTGTAGTGGGATTTCATTTGTAGACAGTACCCCCATTGCTGTTTGTCATAATCGACGGATTGATCGTCACAAGGTATTCAATGGATTTGCTCAACGAGGGAAAAGCACAATGGGCTGGTTTTATGGCTTCAAACTGCACTTGATTGTCAGTGATACTGGTGAGTTGCTCGATTTTGCGTTGACAGCAGGCAATGTCGATGATCGCCAACCGATTCCCGACTTAATCCGCCATGTGTTTGGTAAACTCTTTGGTGATAAAGGCTATCTCTCCAAGACGTTGCGCGAAGAGCTTTGGGAGGAAGGAGTTGATCTCATCACAACGGTTCGCTCCAATATGAAACCACAGATCATGCTCTTATCAGACCGCCTGTTGTTACGTAAACGCTTTATCATTGAGACTATCAACGACCAATTGAAAAACATCTCACAGATTGAACATACGCGACATCGAAGTATCAATAATTTTTGTGGTCAACTTGATTGCAGGTTTAATTGCCTATTGTCATCAACCTAATAAACCTGCTATTCAATTTGAGTCAAAACACCTCAAATTACTACTACAAAACTAAGTCTTATCCGAAACTGAGGTTACATAAATTGTGTGCAGGAATAGGGTCTCAATAATGCACCATATCATGCTCGAGTGGTTTATTATCAACTACAATCTGGAGATTGCATCATCACTTACTAATTAACCACTATCCATTCAAGGATACGCTAATTCTCTTAACTTGGTATATATGGGATGTGGCAAACGCGCATCCTGCTCCGCTGGTTTGCAACATACGGATTCCTCACAGCGGCAGGCTTGTCACTGGGTATCTTAGCCATCTGGGACGTGGATGTCAGCTTTATCATCCCCGTCACCGTGACCATGTTACAAATCTGGTTCCTCATGTTGGGAGGATTGCTCTTATTTCGCTCACGGAGTATCTTCAATCATCAATCCGTTTCGGAAATTTGATACAACCATGCTGGTGTTCTCAAGAGGCATCTGATAGCATAACCTGAACAAAGGAGAACTTCTAATGATTACATACTTGAAACTCTTGCAGATTGTTTTTGGCCTGGGGCTTGTCAGTCTCGCCATCATTGTCTAAAGAAGAGCAAGATTATTTTATATATGGGAATAAGGGTCACAGATTTGTTAACTTTCCAAAAAGGTCTGCAAAGATAAGGTCACGGTAGAGATAATCAGCATAACGCATCAAATGTCGAGACTGATCTACGCTCCATGTAACTTGATCAGTGAGAATGGGCGTATGCACCAATTGTGTTGATACCCAATCGTCATTTACAAGATAAGCAATAGTAGCAACATCCCAAATCACCTTCGACCAACCATAAGGATTGCCTTCATAAGATGCCACAATATCAATCAAATAGTTACATAAGTCGTTTTTATCGCGTAAGTAATGTTCCAACTCGACAACTGTTGTTTGCAAATGGGTTGTAACGCCTTCGCAAGGTACTAGTACAAGCGGTACGCCACTGTTGAGCACAACTTGAGTTGCTAAGACATCTTGTTTTAAGTTAAATTCTTTTGTGTGTTTCCAATGTAGTGCATGTCCGCCCAGCCAAACCACGATAATTTTTTCGATTATACTGGGTTCGATTAATAATGCGTTAGCAATATTAGTGATTGCGCCAATAGCGACGACGTAAAGTGGGTCATTGTCATGGCTATTCATAGCACGCTGAACCAAATCCGCCGTGACATCGGTTGCCTGTGGTTTCGTTACATCGAGTAAGTAGTGTGTAGAGCCTTTAAACACAGGATAGCTATCTGTTGAGGTATTCATTTTGTCGAGCAACAATAAGATTTCATCATAGCTACGTAACATTCCGTCCTCAGGCCCATTTGATCGTGAGTTATGGAAGGGTGCAGCATAAATGGCTTCCACATTTAAACGATTTGGTGAAAGCAACGCATGAGCTAGGGCAAATTGGTCATCTACTTCATTGTATGTATCCGTATCTAATACCATACGTAACTGCCCTGATGGGAGTTGTAATCGTTCTAAGCGCTTCACATCAGATAATATGGGGAATGTAACCATCAGTCTCTCCTATTCAAGCGTGACATTAGCTTGTTGTGCAACAACTTTCAATAATTGTAGACTTTGTTCCGCCTCTTCTGGGGTCGAAACATGCTCTAAAATTAGCCAGCTATCCTCAGGGAGATGGGGATTCATCAAAGATAATACATTTGACCAATCTGTCCCACTAGACCCAAGTGGAGCTAAATCAACATGAATATGAAAGGTCTCTTTCAGCATAACATCTTTGATATGCCCTAGACCATAATGTCCAGCTAGACTATTACATATCGCTTCAACCTTTGCTGAAGAATCCCACATATCTTGATAGTTATATAGGCTGGTGACATCAATATTGATACGCAGTGCATCTGAATTGAGTCGTTGTTTGAGTTGCAGGAAGCATTCTGCACTATAGATAGCTGTTTTGAGGTACGGTTCTATGCTGATAACGACGTTATGTTTTTCCGCTAAGTTGATAAATGGTTCAAGTTCCTGAGCGACAAGGTCTAATGCCTCATTTGTAAAGTTACGTGCATCCCCTACCAGAAACCCTGACGGGTGATAATTACCACCATTTATAACAATATAACGACACCCTGTCTCGTTCGCTATTGGGATAACTTGCTCTAGCATTTGTTTTTGTTTTGCTTGAGCGTTGGTATCTGTTGAAAGCGGATTAAACCCAAATGCCCCAATCTGACAGACTTCCAAACCTTTTTCTTGCAGTGGTTTTAAGGTTTGCTCAACACCATCATCAATTAACTGATTGATGTAAATCGGAATCCCTTTGATGCCATGTTTCACGGCGATGTCAAGTGTATGTTCCCCTGCTTCAATTCCTAAGCGCATAGTCTACTCCTCTTGTATAGTAATACGTTTTCCTGTTGTGATAGATTCATAAATGGCTTCAGCAAGGGCAACCGATATAATGCCGTCATGAACGGTGGCGGTTGGCGTTTTATTGTGACGGATACAATCTGCAAAGTGGGTAAACGCATCTGAATAACGTGTATTGGAAAGTGCTTCAGGTGGCGATTCCAGACGATGCATCATCGCATCATCACGGCTCGCCCATATTAGAGATTGCCAATAATGATTTAGCCCCTGCAATTGTGCTTGCCCATTCTCAGTTACCAGATTAATGCGCGGATAATCTTGGTGTGCTGATGTACCTAATCCACCAATCATCAAGGCTGCAACACTCCCATTTTCAAAGCGAATCGTCAGGGTGGCTGCTTCTGCCGAAGGACTATTATGATAATTAACACCTTCGGCAAAGACCGATATAGGTTTACCCATCAAATAACAGACTACATCTAATAGATGGCAAGAATTCTCATTGAAGAAGCCGTTCCCATTGTCAGGATGCCATAGCCAATTATCTGCATCCGGTATCCAGCCGAAGAGATATTCTCCGTTGAGTATCCAGCCTTCACCTAAGATTGTGCCCATTAAATCGTGTAAGGTCTGTACAACATGATGAAAACGGAAGCTAAAGCCTGTCATGACAGTGGCTTTATATTGTTCACAGATGATCGCTAGATGTTGGGCTTGTTTACTATTTGATGCCCATGGCTTTTCGATAAACATGGGGATGCCACTTTCAGCAATAGCTTCGATGAGGTCAGGACGATAACGCGGTGATGTGCAGATACTCACAGCATCAAGGTCTTCCTGCTCCAACATATCCATCGCATCACGATAACCACGCGCGCCATAGCCCTGTGCATATGACTTTAATTTGTCTACCCAAGCGTCTGCTCTGTCAGCTACACCAACTAATTGATAATCAGGATGGTTGGCTAGGGTCTGTACATGATATTGCCCAAACCTCAACCCAATCACACCAATACGAAGTTTTGCCATGCTCTACCCCTACATTGACTCAGGTAAACGGGTCGTCATCTCATAACGTTTACCAGTACGATCAGACTCTAGAGCACCGTACATCATCTCGGTGATATGCAAACCCCACTCTAGCCCAACGATAGGTTCTTTATCATTTAAGATGCAGTCAATCCAATGTATGGTCGATTCATGATAATAGTTGAATGCACCTGGTGTTGGTTTGGGGAACTTGGCTTTGCTAACATCACCCCGTTGTGGGATGTGATACCAACCGTCATCCGAGACTTCTGGTAACAGGTCTTGTCGTGACGAAACAATCGACGCATAGTAGCCACCACCAAAAATGAGATTGCCTTCTGTACCGAACACTTGCAAACTACCCCCACCAACACCGGGTAAAGTAGGATGATAAATACGCCCAATATGACATGCACCCTGCGAGCCGTCTGCCATCACATAGAGTGAGTAAGCATTATCAACGGCTTCCATCTTCACAGGTACAGTACGGGGCATATCGAGCACAACATCCCAGTAATTGGCATCATGCGGGTTGGTGACATTTTTGAGATAGTCGTCATATTTCTCTTCTGCGACTATCTTGTGCTCTGTAACATAGGTTGCAGTATGTGCCATGACACTCGCACATGACCCCAATACACCGACCACATTGGCGGGGGCATAGGGTAGGTCAAATAGAAACCCGCCGCTATCTTCGTTGTAAAATGCGGCTTGCCCATAAGGGTTCATGCTGAGCTCAGGACCATATTTTGTGGGTCCTGTCCATCCAAGCGAAAACCACATGACATCACCCAAAACACCCTGCTTGACTAAACTTCTGATTTGTTTCATATCAGGGTCAAGGGCAGAGCTAGAACTGGGCTCAATAATCGCTTTTACGCCTGCTTCACGCACCGCGTCAGCGATCTGATGGGCTTCTTCCATTGTAGTTGCCATTGGCTTTTGCAGAAGAATATGTTTGCCTTTTTCAACGGCTGCTAAGGTAAACGGCACATGCGTACCGGGGGCAGTCAAAATCATGACCGCATCAATATCAGCTTTTTCGAGCATTTCATAATAATCTAGGTACTCTTCTTTTGCTCCAAATAGGCGTACACAGGCTTCAGTACGGGCTTTATATAAATCGCAAACAGCGGTGATTTCGACGGTCTCCATCTCCATCAAGCACGGTAGGTAATAGGCTGTCGCAACGACTCCGCATCCAACAATACCGACTTTAACTTTTGATTGTTCTGTCACAATGATTTCCTTTCGTGTGTAATATGCTAAGTGGTGGTTGAGCCGACTAGTTCAAGCTCTTCAGCAAAATGACAGGCGGAATATTGATTGGGTTTAACTTCGCGCAAGACTGGGACTTCGGTTTTGCAACGATTTTTAGCATAAGGACATCTCGGATGAAAGTGACATCCTGTTGGCGGATTTGAGGGATCAGGAACTTGACCTTCTAGTTTTACACGTTTGGCTGGATTACGTGGGTCCGGATGTGGCACAGCCGATAGTAAAGCCTCGGTGTATGGGTGTTTAGGTCGAGAGTACAAATCTTCAACGGTCGCCATTTCCACAAGTCGCCCAACATACATCACAGCAACCCGATCAGATATGTATTCAACAACACTTAGATCATGCGCGACAAAGAGATAAGTTAAGTTAAACTCTTCTTGTAAATCCATAAGCAAATTGAGTGTTTGCGCTTGAATCGACACGTCTAATGCTGAAACAGGTTCGTCTAGCAGAATTAACGATGGACGCAATGCTAAAGCACGCGCAATGCCAATCCGTTGCCGTTGACCACCCGAAAACTCATGCGGATACCGTTCCATATGCTCTGCTTGTAACCCAACAGCTTCTAGTAGACGGGCAATTTCTCTATCAGTGGCTTTGCCTTCATCTAATCCATGAACGCGCAACGGATCACGGATAATGTCGGCAACACTCATGCGTGGGTTCAGGGCATTAATCGGGTCTTGGAATACCATACTGATTTCACGACGAATAGATTTCAACTGTGGTTTCGATAGTGATGCTAAATCAACCATTGAATCGTCATCTATGAGTTGACTACGAAACAGAATTTGCCCATCAGTGGGATCATAGAGGCGAATTGCAGTACGGCTAGTTGTTGTCTTGCCACATCCAGATTCACCCACGAGTCCCAATGTTTCGCCTTTACGGATGAAGAAACTCACATCGTCAACGGCTTTCACGTGTCCGACAGTACGGCGCATAAACCCTTTTTGAATTGGGAAATATTTTTTGAGGTTACGGATTTCCAATAATATATCTTGTTCGGTATGTTGTTCATTCATGATGATTGACTGACCCTATGGTGTAAGAAACATGCAGATGCTTGATTATCATTAATGGGTTCAAGAGCAGGCACATTCTTATCACAGACTCCATCCATATAGTCATAGCATCGGTTGCGGAATGCACACCCCGATGGCACATTGAATGGGTCTGGTACCATGCCTTTGATCGCTTCTAGGCGACGACGACGAACCTGCCCAATGCGAGGAATAGAAGCAAGTAGCGAAGTTGTGTAAGGGTGTTTAGCGTTATAAAATAAGGAGTCAATGTCACCTATTTCAACAATTCGCCCCATGTACATGACAGCAACATCTTGGGCGACTTCTGCAATAACCCCCAAATCATGCGTGATATACATAATTGCCATATTGTATTCTTCTTGGATTTCCAACATCAGATCATTAATTTGTGCCTGCGTGGTGACATCTAGTGCAGTGGTTGGCTCATCAGCGATCAATAAACTTGGGTTACAAGACAATGCAACCGCAATCATGACACGCTGGCGTTGCCCTCCACTTAGTTGGTGTGGATAACTATCGACTTGCTCATGCGCACGCGGAATGCCCACGCGGTCTAACAACTCGATAGCAATATCACGCGCTTCTTTTTTACTGACGTTGTGTTGCTTACGGATGGAGTTTCCCATTTGATTCGCAACTTTGCGATGGGGCTTGAGGTGAAGTTGAACCGCCTCGCCGATATGTGTACCTGTTGTATAAACAGGGGTGAGTGAACTCATCGGTTCTTGAAAAATCATAGCAATTTCACCACCCCGCAGTTTTCTGACAGCATCACCGTCAGGGTCTAACGTTGTCATATTAATAGGTGTACTGTGATTCGAGCCATCGTGACTAGGCTGGTGAAAGATAATCTCACCATCAGCGATACGACCATTTTTGGCTAACAGTTGCATGATGGCACGCGCTGTGACAGATTTACCCGAACCACTCTCTCCAATGATGCCCATTGTTTGACCACGTCGAATCGTAAAGTTTACGCCATCGAGCGCACGCACTGTGCCACGCCGAACTTGAAATTCAACTTTTAGATTTTTGACTTCCAACAAAATATCGTTTGACATGATTGACCTTACTTTTGACTGCTATACGGGTCTACTGCATCACGCAGACCATCACCCAACATATTGAAACCGAGTACGACTAACACGATGAAGGGAATCGGGATGAGTAGCCATGGCGCAAATCGTATCGCCCGTACTGTCGAAACTTCTTGTAGTAACACGCCCCAACTTGTAAGCGGCGGACGCAAACCTAGACCCAAAAAGCTCAGTGCTGTTTCTGCAAGAATCATGCCGGGGATAGATAGGGTTGCGATGACTATGACATGGCTCATCGTACCGGGGATGAGATGTCGCATTAGAATATCACGATCGTTTGTCCCATAGCTCTGGGCGGCTAACACGTACTCACGCTCACGGATGGACAATACCAAGCCACGAACTTGTCGCGCGAGACCACCCCAACGCACAAATGACAGAATAATCGTCAGCATGAAGTAAACTGCAATTGGTGACCATTGTGGTGGGATAGCTGCTGCTAATGCAAGAAACAATGGAATATCAGGAAATGCCGATAAAAATTCGGTCGTTCGTTGTACGGCAATATCAGTAAAGCCACCATAGTAGCCAGAGATTGCACCAAGTACCGTTCCGAACAGTAGCGTGAGCATTTGCCCCATCAAGCCAATGAGTAGCGATAAACGTCCACCATAAATGATGCGCGAAAACATATCACGTCCCAGTCGGTCTGTACCGAACAAGTACACATGAGCATCAGGTTCATCAGGATGTGTTCCAAACAAATGGATGTTAGTCTCAAATAATCCAAGTAACTTATACGGTTCGGCAGGTACGAAAAAATAGATGTCATAGCGCACAGACGTATCGATCTCATAACTACGGCGCATTTGTTCCATATCAACCACTTCGGTATAGCCATAGACGAAGGGTCGCAGTGAAAAGTTGCCATCTTCATCTATAAAGTGTAGTGCCTGTGGTGGAGCTTCCAGATAATCTGACATATGCTCCAATAGATATGGCGATAATGGCTCGGCTAGGACAACACATACAAGGTAGAACGTTAAGACAATAATCCCACCAAAAACAGCTAGCCGATTTTTACGGAATCGCCACCAGACCAGACTCCAATAGCCTTGACGAGTAGGTGTATCCCGTTGCGGTAATTGAGCTTCAGATTCGATAGAAGGTTGTATCATGATAATAACATCACTAGTCTAAACGGATTCGCGGGTCAGACCACACAAGAAGTAAGTCTGCCAACAAATTACCCATAAGCAATAAGAACGTGAAAAAGATAAGGATTGTACCAGCGAGGAACATATCTTGTTTTTGTAGTGCATTGACAAATAAGGGTCCAACCGTCGGGAGATTCAACACAATAGCAACCAGTGCGTTGCCGACAATGATATTGGGTAATGACTCTGAACCAAGAATAACAATTAGCGGGTTAATGGCAATACGCACGCCATGTTTCCATACAACAGTACGATTCTTAAGACCTCTGGCTCGTGCTGCTTCAATAAATGGTTGTCCAAGGGTGTCGAGTAGGTTGGCACGCATGATACGGATCAGCGATGCTGCACTGGTAACACCACCAATCAATGCGGGTATCCACAAATGACTGAGTAAATCAAGTACTCTTGCAAAACTCCAAGGTGCATCACGGAATTCGCGTGAAAATAACCCTCCAATTTCTTGATCCAGCACCACAACAGCAAAGTACATCACAAGTAGTGCCAACAAGAAGCCCGGCATTCCTAATCCAATGAAACTGATTGTTGTAATGATTTGGTCACCCAGAGAATACTGCCTGACTGCTGAATAGACACCAATTGGAATGGCAATCGCCCACGTGACCATGAGTACAGCGACGGCGAGAATGATCGTATTACCTAATCGCTGCCCAATAATCTCGCTGACTGGACGTTCATATTCAAAGGCTTCGCCGAAATCACCTTGCACAAAATTGGTAATCCAATTGACATAACGTTCAATAAAAGGGCGATCCAGACCATAACGCTCACGTAGTGCATCGATGCGATCGACAGCTGAGGTATCACCACGGGATTGTAATTCAGCAAGACGGAGTTGAAGATAGTCTCCTTCGGGAAGTTCAATGATGAAAAACCCTGCAAAAGACACCAATACCAGCATCACTCCTGCATATGCTAGTCGGCGTATCACATAAGCAAGCATAAGTAACCTCTAGTTCTGAAAAATATGATGGAGAGTAGCCGAAAGTGACTACTCCCCATGAGTTTAGCATTTAGTTACTGCGGATGAAAAATTGTTCTGGGTGTTGGTTACCGGGGGTTGCAGGTGCCCATGGTCCCAATACACCCGTTTCTGGAATGTTACGGAAGTTATTGCTTGCGATAACGGGATTGGGAATGTCACCACACGCACCGATAGCAAACGGGCCAAATTCAGTATGCAGGCGGAAGACATCCAACATCAAGTTGTTACGGACAGTTGGATCACCTTCAGCAAAACCAGCTTCATAGAGGTCGATGAGTTGTTCTTCGACACTGCCTTCTTCGGGAGGTGCACCAAGCTCACCACCACTGTTGTACCATATACCAACTTCGGGCCAAATGCGTTCACCACGTACAGGGAAGACCCAGTCAGGATATGTCCATAAGTCCATTTCTGCCGCCCCGACAGCACTCAACATATAAGAAGAGTTTTCGTTCAGTGTACCGAGCCATTCGTTGACATCAGCCAATTGGTTCAGGCGAGCGCGAATACCGACTGTTTCCAAATTGGTACGGAAGATTTCCGACGCATCAGCATTTTCTTGCAGTTTACCATAATCCCAATAGTCAAGGATAAGTTCAAACGGTTCACCGCTTGGCAACGTACGGAAGCCATCATCATCACGGTTGGTCATACCAACTTCGTCGAGTAGAGCATTAGCTTGGTCGATATTCAATTCGGCATACGAATTTGCCCATGCGTCAAATACGGCTTGACCATCGTCAGTCGCAAAGTGTAGGGACTGTGGGCTGACGGTGAATTGTTTCGCTTCGGAGAATCCTTGCCAGACAACATCACAAACACGGTCACGATCAAGTGAGAAGGACAGAGCTTGGCGGAATGCAGGTGAGCGGAGTAATGTGCGGATTTCGGCTACAACTTCTTCAGATTCACCATTACCGCGATAGCTTTGGTTTACCATCCAATTGGGTTCTGCCCCATTTGCTTGTGCATAGTTGATGACGCGATAGTCACCTTCTTCGGCATTTTCAAGTAAGAATGGAATATCAGTAAAGTTCTCGACTGCGCGGAATGACGCATCATATTGACCTTGAGCAGCATTCAACAGACGCACTTCATTATCTTCTACCAGTTCAAATTCTAGGCGGTCAATATATGGTAATTGATTACCTTCTGCATCGACTTTCCAATAGTATGGGTTACGGACAAATTTCCATGATTCACTTGGTGTAAAGGATTCAAGATGCCATGCAAAGATAGTCGGGAAATCGGGGTTTTCGTACCAGAGTGAGTTATCTTCTAGTACACCATAGTCACCATCGTCACTATATTCTGGGTGGAATTGGCTGAGGTAGTGCTTCGGATACATGAAGCGTTCCCATTCCCAATAGCCTTGTGCGATGACCGTATGTGCGAGCCATTGTGGGCTTGTCCATGTGATAACCATCGTGTAATCATCAGGAAATTCAATGGTTGCAGGTGTACCATCTTCGTTACGCATGTATCCCGGAGGGCTGATAGCTTCGTAGTCTTCGTTGAGGTGCAGGTCTTCCCATGCAAAGCGAATATCTTCCATCGTGAATGGTGCACCATCTGACCATTTAATGCCTTCACGGAAGTTAAGGGTCAACTGTGTACCGTCTTCGTTATATTCCCAACCTGTGGTTGAACCGGGGATATAACCAGAGTAGTCGGCTGCCCAACGAACTGGTGGGTCATACATAATCAAACGGATTGCGCCGGCCCATGTGTATTGGGAGACATTCTGCCATGTGCCACCGTATTCACCAATTTCTTCAACAACCTCAACGATTGCGACATCGACAGGCAGACGTTCTTCAACGGGAGGTAATTCACCTGCTGCTACCATTTCAGCTAGCATCGGTGCTTCGCTATATTCCATATCTTGTGCAGATGCCATCAAAGTGACAGCCAATGTCGTCATGATAATGATAATCATGCGACGAAGTATTTGGGGGGTCATGTTTAATACTCCTTGGTATAAATTTATTTTGAAACTATTGAGGTAACTTTTATTGCGCCGTGAGTATAGAGATGTCCTTTCACTAAACATCCAAAAGTATATTTTCTACTCATTAAAATCATAACGTTATAACGTTATGATGTCAATCATTTAATCAGATTCTCATTTTTGTATTGAATGGCTCTGTGATGAAAGCCATCGTTGACCTGTAGCGATTATCTCATCACGTCCATCGACAACGCCGAAGATATAACGTTTGCCTGTTTTGCTATGTGGTGCATATTCAATTTCAATTTTGTGGGTTTCTGTCCACCAGACTTTCCATTCACGTAGAGTAATCGCCGTATCATAAACAAAGCCTGTACCATGACCTGTTTTCCGATTGATATATCCATAGATAAAATGACCTTTGTAGTAACATCCCTCAACCATGCCACCTGCGGCCTGAATGAAACAATCGCCATAGTTGTGCCCACAGGTTGATTCAGATTTGTCCCATAAGGCTTTGCCTTGTGCGAGGCTCACGACATCATCCAATCCGTACATCACAAAGGTAATGTCAGATTCCTCGCCAACCGCACGAATAAAATCTTCTGTCCAGTCAGCATTGTTTTCTTGATAGATCATTTCAACTGCAGGAGAATCTCTATAGACTCTGTCAATCTTGCGCGTTAGCCCCGTTTTTACATGAATATCAACGTATTGATCGCTTGCTTCAATTGCTGTAATTTGCGTTGGTGTGTCGTCCCACGCATTACCGAGGTACTGCCCATCAAAACCATAAGCTGTGTTCTCTTGTGTGCGCTTATCGACAAATTGTGTGATGCTATAGCCATCGCCGTTGTGTAGATAACCCCTGCCATACTGATAGCGCAGATGGTCCGTTTCAATCGTGAGTGTATCTTGATTAACCTTATACCAAGTCATCGGATGCTCTTTCGTCTTCTGTCGATTCGATTAATACGTCGCCAAAGCTACAGACGGTATGGTGTGCCAATAGTAAGACAGAACCATGAGATAGTTCTCCTTCGCTACCATACGCTACGGCATTCCATGTATCGGGTTCGGTTGCTGTTGCTGACCACGCCTTTAATTTATAGTAGTTGGTGCTCTTAGGTTGATTCTGTACACCAAACTTGAGGTAGAAAGTCTCGCCAAAGTCTGCCTGAAAACCTGTCTTATCAAGCGCAAGAGTAGATGATGCGTCATGTCCTTCTAATCGTAGCTGAAAGCCAAATTCTTTGTCCCAGCCATACCAAGCTATACCGCCAATCGGTTGATAGCCAAAGCGAGGTTGTGCACTGGAATATTCATCGGCTGCCCAATCCACATGACCTTGCCAATATAACGCCATACCAACACCATATCCCCCACTCATCGGGTTTGTGCCTGATGCAGAAAAGCCATAGATTGTTATCGGCACGGTGACTTGATAGTTTTTCCATGTCATATCGCCAATTGCCAGCGCACGGTCATACCCTGATTCTTCGACCCACATTTGTTGATCTGCAATACGCCAACGTCCATCCGTAACCTGACCCATATTTAGAATGGAGGCTGATTTATCCCATTGCACATCAAGCGGCAATTCAGGTGGCATATCTGTTTTTTGCACGATGACCGATTTTTTATGGGTATCTCCATCAGTCGTATACACAGTGATTTCAACGAGGTTATCGCCTAACTGTAATAGCTGGGTATCAAGCTCAATATTGAAGTCACCATGACCAGCCAATCGCCTTAAATCTGCACCTATTGTCACATGATGCAACTCACCCTTGTTAAGACGATAGGTCATGCTGTTGACATACTCAATCGGATGCACGCGCCCCAATATGTTCATCCAGCGTTGTGCAATATAAGGCAATGGCTGTGTGTCTCCATACCAAATATCAAGTGTAACGTCACTCATGTGAGGTGACCTTATCAACTTCAACAGCTATAGGATGACGACATGATTCAATTTGAGACGCAATCATCTCATATCCAGCATCAGGCAATAATCCGAAGATATAGCGTGCTGGAGTCGCTTGTAAATAATGCTCAAGGTCTTTGCGCCCAAACCCAAATACAGTCATATTGCCTTCCATCGGGAAGTATGATGATAACTTTGGCTCGGTCTCTACTTGTGCCATAAACAACACACACTCGCATTGGGAGTCGCCGAAGTACAGCCAGCCGGGGTCAAGTACAGCATCCCATGTTTCACCAATAGCGGTCTGTGTGCCATCAGAACGAACAATAAAGCCATTTTCCTCATCCAAATGCCCGCCAGGTGTACCTTCATATAGCAGCCAGTAAGGGGCTGGTGCATTGATAATATTGAGTTCAATGTGTGACGGGTAAATCGTCCAGATGGCTTTCACGACTTTGTCATATGTTTCGACTTCAATACGGCAACAAATCGACCCCTGTGACAGAATACGGGTAGTTGCGTTATCTGCACCTGGATGTAAATAATCGTCAGGGTGTTTAATATTAGGGATACCACGATAGATTCCATCTGATCCACCATGAGGTCGATAGCCAATCCAGTCTATTCCGTCTTGGTCGATCAGAGAAGCAATTCCACCTGAGTTTTTATGGATAATATAAGTCGTTTTTGATGTGATGATTTGATACGATGCCTGCCCCTGATGATAAGTTTCTGTCAGATAAACCCATGGTGTAACAGGGTGCGTGGCGACTGCTTCCTCATCTAAGTGAAAGTGATAGTGCCTCTGTATATTTGTTTGGGTCTTGCCCAATATCAATATACGTAAAGTATGTTTATCTTTGGCATCATCAAAATCAATCTGAAACGGCACCTCGTCATTGATAACCGTCTCATCACTATCGACTTCGACAACACGAAATCCAGCTATGTTATCTAGTGAAAAATTGAGTTCAACGGAGATTACGTGTTCGTATTGTGTGTTTTGTGATGGCTTTGTATGAATTGCTATGGTTTTAGTTTGCATGTTACACTCCTTCCTAGGTTATGGTTAAAACAATGTGGCTATTGGGTTCATAATGTAACCAGTACATATCTGGCTTGGTGTCACCTTGCATTAGGTTGATTGGGTTGGATGAAGTGATCGTGTGACGGCTAACGATTGACAACCGACCTTCAGTTGATGCTTCAATCGTAATCTCATAGCGATGATCTTGGGTTCTTTGGTACGAGAGATAACCATCCCGGATCGGCACATGCAAGATACCATCACCAACTTCACAATGTCGTAAATCAAGCGATGCGCCATAAGCTGTTGGAACAACACCATATTTGCCTTCTACCAAACTTTGCAGTGGAACAGCCCCGCTCCATAACTGATAGAACCCAGCAGGATCAACATGAGAGCCAGTTTCACCACGCGATACCGCACTGTAGGATTCGACTTCGACACACCGTCCGGGATGACGAGAGCGACGGAGGGATTCTGCCAGATTATCTTGCGCGCGTCGTGCAAGCTCGGTTCGACCTACGCGCCATAATCCAAGTGCCAGCCACGCACCCGACATCATCCATCGCCCACCCCAAACATGATTACCGGGCATACCTTTCCACGGCAATACCATGTCATAAGTGAGCCAATCGGGTAAATCTGGGAAATATTCTTCTAGTTTCCATGGGTTCGACAATGGAATAGCTTCGGCGATAGTCATATCGGGGTTGGTTTCGGCTAGAATATCGTAGAACGGATATTGGGCTGGGGCTGGCATCGGGTCGAGCAATCCCATCGTTTCAATAACATTACATATCGAATCAATGCGCTCGGATGGGACAATACCTTCCGCAAGTGCCATACCATGTGCAGTGCTTGCAAATGCTGAAAATACAGTAACTTGCTCCATATCACGCGGATACACCCAGCTTTTTTCGCCGTCTACCTGCACCCATTCAGCATAGTAACCATGCTCAGGCATCCACAACCCCCCTTCGGCAACATCACGGTTTAACATCGCTATGCCTGTCTCACGCAATTGTCGCCAATGGTGTGAATCTTCTGTTTTACCTAAAGCCTCTGCCATGTCCGATGCAACACGTAACGCTCGTAAGTAGCACACATTGACAAACAAGACTGCCCCCACTCGCCATAAACGACGCATCGAGCCAGCATCTTTCCAATCCCCCAATGAGTTGCGGATAAAACCATCTAGCGCATCGCCATCAGTCGTATCAATATCCATCAGATATGCCAATTGCTGTGTGACGGCTTGATAATGTTCTTGAAGCCATGCATCACCTTTTAATGCCCATCCATAATGTTGTGCGCCGATGCCAAGTGCGGGACCATCAGAGAAGTTGCCATCTCGCGGTGTGCCATCAGGGTATAAACCAATACAAGACGGTAATTCTGCGTACTGGTCTAACGTCGCACCGATATTTTCGAAAGCCGTATCTTGGGCGACACCACCCGTATACATTGCACCGGGGACACTGATGGCGCAATCACGCATCCAATACACATGAAACACAGGTTTATCAAAGGCAGCCAGTAAACCATGTACAGCATCGTCTTCGACATTGCGCGAGTTGAACAGAACTGTTTGCTTGTAGGCACGCCATGCAGCAGCTTCAGTATCAGACATACGATGTGGGCGAGCAATTTGATAGACCACATCATCCCATGCCTGATATGCGTCATCGTAAGGCGTTACGCTGGTATGATTACGTGATATGGTCAGGGTCGCCTTCCCTTGTATAGTCACATCAAGCTGAATAACTTTTTTAGTCGGATGTGTCGTCCATCGTATGAGATTTGATACCTGAATATTCAAAAACTGTGTAGAGGTATTGGGATCGTATACCTTTAATGTGTTGGCATTAACCTCTTCAATAACTATCTTTTCAAAACCAAGCAGATGACTATCAAGCGACAATTGCACAAGAGTTGTTGTCTCAGCCAAAGCATCAATCCTAGCATAAAGGGTTCGGTCAGATTCATGTGTCATGACCTGAATAGCATTGACCCCATGCGATAGATTCTCTAACTGGATTTCTGGTGGACTGTATCGCATGTTGCTTTGTGGGGTGAAACCTACAGGGTGCAACTGAGCATCTTGTAGCGAGAAAAACTGGAATTGCACACCATAATCTTCGGCAGGATATAGGCGACCTGCAAATGCGATCCCATACTGTTGAACGCGACCTAGCTTGATAGTATGGAGTGTATATTGCGTACTCTCACGGTGTGTCAGGCGAATGGTGATCGTATTATGTTCACCATGCCGTAAGTATTGACCAATTTCAAATTGAGCAGTACGTCCATTCGGCTCATAGTAGCCGACTGTATGTCCGTTGACGTAAAATAGGGCTTCTGTATCCAATTGTGGAACTTGCAAGACGACCTGATTATGTTGCCAGTTATTAGGACACTGCATAGACAGACGATACCACGCATACCCTTCGGTAGCGGGGTCTTGCCATGTATAAGGTAAATCAACCGATTCCCATTGGCTGTCATCCTCATCAACTCCCGAAAAGTCAGCATGATATTCTGCAAGCGGTGGATGCAGGCGGGCTTCATCCAATTGTAGGCTGTCATCATACAGTTGGGTGGTATCTGATTGGGTCGCCAATAATGTAATCCATTGTGCCCAATGTCCCACACGATGAGCGGGACGATCACCGAGCATCTGTTGTCGTTCGCCATCGGCAAATGTTGACCAATCGACTTGATAGCCTTCGCCCTCAGTATCAACCAATGGACGATAGGCGCGAATGTTCACGGTTGCTGTATAATGTCCCTGTCCATCAATCCAATACAGATGTTTACCTGTTGTAATCAATGACGAGACATCAACAGTTATTGTCTTGCCTGACGAAGTAACTATACGATGTCCACCCGGAAAGCGCAGATGATATTGTCCTGCATCACCGGACAACTCCAATTGAGCCGATAATCGAGTGAAAGCAGGCACAACTTCCTGAACACAATCTTGATTTTGGTCAAAGCTAAGTGTCGTTTGCCATAGGTTCATACCGTGCCATGTTTGGGTATGTCCCCATATGGGTTTGTCAGTTGTCGGATAATATTTCATAGATTGCTCCAATGGTCACTTGGTGAACCAACGTGTGAATTTATCATCAGGTGGTTGTTTGTCTTGCACAGGAGGGTAATGGCGATGGAAGCCTTCTTGTGGGTGCAACATCCACGATTCTTCTGGCGTTGCCTCGCGCCCTAACTTCTGGGTTTTCAGGTGAATCCACCACGAACTCTGGGTTTGATGGCAGATATAGAATTGTTTAACATGTGATTGTAGAAACGGCGCGACATCAACAATGACGTGGGCAGGGTCGGATTGATTGAGATTACGATTATCAGGGTCGGCATGGTCATCCCAATGTGCTTGAAAGCTATAGACGCAGGGTGCATTATCCAATGTCTTCACTGCTGACAGAACCACGTTGTGCATCAGTTTATGAGCAGGATGTCCATATTCGCCATCACTTCCGTGTGTTAGTATCACATCAGGTTTTATCTGCTGGATAATCGTTTGAATTTCCTGCTGGAGTGTCTGTGGATGATGACGAAATGCGATCATCGCACCATCTGTGCCCACCTCATCAATATAGTTGAGGAATTGAAGGTCAGCATTCAGCAGATTGGCAACACATTGCATTTCTTTTGTACGGACATCTCCCAATGTTGACAAGTCATGTAATGGTGGATAGCCGGGTGCACCGTTTTCTCCGCGTGTTGCACAGACGAGATGCAGATTAATGCCTTCAACGGATAACTGCGCCAATGTCCCGCCAGCAAATATTTCATCATCAGGATGCGTAAAGATACATAACACGGTATGTAGGTCAGTCATGATCAGGTGTCCATGTCATATTGGGGTCAAGTGGATAAATAGGTCGAGTAATGCGCTGGTAATCCAATGTTGTTAGGTCTTGGTCAATGACACCCGGTGATAAAGCCAGTAATTCTGTACCAGCAATTTCTGCTAATTCGGGGAATAAATATCCGAGCTTGATAGCGACAATATCAAAATCTTTCAGCATCAGCCCTAAGGTATTGAACTGATCTAGGGTCGTGAATGCCGTCCGTTTTTCAGTCAATATCAGTGTCACGCCAGCGACTTGCACAACAACATGATAATTATTAGGTTCGACAGCCATAATTTTCTTGACGACAGCTTGGATAGTCAGGGGATTACCATGTATGGTATCGAGCTTGCCACCAATCGTCAGGGTGATGTTCGCATCAATGCCTGCGCTAATGCAAGCGGTCACTGCTTCTCGGTCAACAATTGCGACATGTAGTGTCTTGCGAACTTTTGCATCCAATAGTGCTTTCAACATGCACGTCAAATCACCCACGCCACCTCCCGTGATATTATCGCCCGAATCACTGATGAAAACGGGTTTATGAGATGCGGTGATGGCTTTTTCTATACAAGCATGAATAGTGTCTGCTGGTGCGCCAAACTGGAACTGATGTCGAGCGTTCCAATATTCACTGGCTAAGTAACATACCGCCTCTTTCGTTTTTGACTCATCATGTCCGATGGTAATGATGCTAGCCGATGTGCGAGGTTCATCTGCCCATGCGTACCCAATGAGTATGGAAGCATCAACTAAATCGTATTCATCTATTATGAATGGAATCTGATTGTAAAGTGATGTACCTGGCTCCCAAGTTGTTGCAGTCATCTCACCGGGTAATACCACAGGTACCCGCTTGTATTGGATATGTGTCGTTTTTCCTGTTTGCAGTGCATCTAAAAGCAATCGCCCAGCACGACTTCGAGTCTCTTCAACATCGACATGTGGTGCAGTTCGATATGCTGTTAGTAGGTTTAGTTGATCAACAACAGGCTGCGAAACGTTACCATGTAAATCATAACTCGCAGAAATCACACAAGCGGTACCGACAATCTCACGTATCGCTTGTAGCCAATCGCCTTCTGCATCTTCCAGACCTTCTACAAATAATGCGCCGTGCATATCCAAATACAGACCATCTATAGGCATTGCATCGGTTAAGCCTTGTAACATTTCTTGTTTAATAGCTTCATATGTCACTCGCTTAACTGTGCCACCAGGAGTTGCTCGCGCCCAAATCAACGGGATAACGTCCATACCAGACGCATCAGTGAGAAACGAACAGCGATCAAGTAACTCTTGCCCACGCACCAGCATAAATTCATCGTCACCAGATAACAAAGGCGAGAATGAGCAACTCTCATTAGAGATTCCAGCAATTGCAATTTTCATGAGTTACTTGTCCATTGTCATAACCAACATAGGATTCAGTAAATACGGTGGTAGATATGCTGGGATATTAGAAAATGGTAGGACTTCGGGTTTCAAATTAATACCAATCGTCTCAATCATAAAGGTACGACGGGCTTGAATACGTGACCATGCTTCTGGATATTTCTCAGCTAATTCTGCGCGGAGCTCTTCATCAGCTAATGCAATGCCATCTTCAATATTTGTCATAAAGTAGTCTGTGCCTGTCGCTGGAATGACATCCACTTGTATTGCCATTCCTGATTGCAAAGTCTGGATTGAGCCTTCATAGACAGGCGAGTTCAACCATTCATCCAGATGAATCAGATGACCGGGGTTGAGTTCTACACCATAAAATGGGTCACCAATGCGGTCATGGATAACACGATAGAGTTCACCACCTGTCACACCAATTCCAATTGTCTCATACCATGCAACAATCGCTTCAAAGTAGGGCGCAACTAATTTGTCTACATAATCTTGAATAGCCTCAGGCAATTCATCTGCTTGGCTGACTATAAACCCTGCCCGACTATTTAGCGAACCCCATAAGCCAACGGCATTAGTAAACGGGTCACCATGCTGGATAACTCGACTTGTCGGACTTCCCATGCCAATAAATGCGCGTTCCCCTGACGATAGCATAAGGTGACATGATAAGGGTAAACCGTTGAGTTGCATGAGTTGTACCGCTTCAAACTCTGTCATGCCGGGTTTGACACCAAACAACACATTACGAACAGCTTGTGAACTATAAGTCGATACAAATTCAAACCGCGCTAGTTGATCGACCTCGTTCTGAACACGAAGCCCATCACTAGCATCCATTAAAATATCATTTGCATTGACCACATACTCGATGCTACCTGTTAGATCACGTAAAATGTCTACGATATATGATGGGATTTCCAGCCATAAATTGGGAGTATCCGTATCATCGGCGATAAATGGTTTCCACCCTGCAACCCCTACACGGCTTTCACTTTTTATACCTGCTTCTGTGAAAATTGTTTGTAATGATTTGCTGTGACTACGATCTTGACCGGGAAGACTAAAACTTTGAAATAATATAACATTTAAATCACTAACAATTGGGCTAATTTTTGTGAATCCATGCCCTTCATTGCCCACTAGTAATTGCGGTTTACGAGACCGACCTGCACTAATGTCACAGATCAGCAAGGCTTCTTCAAAACGTGGGTCAAAACCAGTGAGGTAAGATAAATTAGCAGAGTGTTCGCGGTCAGCGTACACAAGATAATAGTCATATCCCTGTTTAGATGCGATGCTATATAGCTTATCCAAACGTACATGATACGTGTCACCTGTGATAGTCGGTTCTATAGTCGGCAATCCAAATTCAGGTAACGAAACATGAGCTAAAGTAGATGATGGCATAATAAGTCCTCTTCAAATAAACAAATCAAATCTATCGACACATCGTATGATGTACCTGAGTAACGATATTCAATTTAAGCTAAGAGTTGTTAACGCTTGAGTGCAAGTTGCAGAGCATAACGATCTGCACGGTAATACATACGGCGATATTCTACGGGTATATCCAGTTGTGAATAGGAATAGCGTTCAATATAAATAAGGGCTTGATGTTCGGATACATCAAGAATGTCACTCCAGCTTTTCGAGGCATTCATCGCAGAGATATTTTGTTCTGCACGCTCAATCCGAATATCATACTCGTGTTCCAGTACATCATATGGAGATTCAACGGCATAATCGTGACCCTCAAGAAAACCTTCGCAATAATCATTGACCAAGAAAATTTGGTCAAGCAAAATGGGTTCATCGTCAGCCAAACACAGACGACTGAGAAAGGCTAAATCATCTCCAATTTTCATATTGAGCTTCTCAGCTGTCACACGTGATACTTGTACAATGTCTGCCTCAATCACCCGTATAGAGGGTTTCAACCCACGTTCTTGCATGTCATCTTCAAAACTGATAAGACGTGTGGCATCGGTTCTTACCGTTGCTAAAGATACAAATGTACCCTTACCACGTCGTTTATAAACAAGGTTTTCATTCGCCAATAACTCAACAGCTTGTCGCACGGTGATACGGCTGACATTATAAAAGTCCATCAACTCAGGTTCGGCAGGTAACACATCTCCAGCTTGCCACTCTCCATGTAAGATTCGATCGCGCAAAATGACATATAGTTGATGATAAATAGGCACTTTACTACTGCGTTCAATAGATGTGCCATGCAACACTTGTGTATTTGAATGTAGACCGTTATTTGCCATTGGTAGATTTATCCATTTTCTCTATCTTAATTGTAATTGCTTGGAATAGGTAAATTCTACCACTATCTACAGATTCAATATACACACAATATAACATTATAACGTTATAATGTCAAATCATATGTGTAAGCAATATGAAGGTAGTTACCGAACTCAAGTGAAATAGCAAAAACCGGTTAAGTGATATTAAAGGTGCTGTTGGCGAACCTAAATTATGCAGCAAGGGCTGCGAAACGAGATGTACATGTTTCAGCAAGTGGCTGTTCAGTTATCCAATTAACCGCTCAAGTCAAGTCGATGGCTTCTACTGTCAATACATTTTGCAGATGATTTTTTTGACCCTACGACCATTCATTCAATATTTCTGTTGACATATAAATCTAACAAAGCTAAAATTTAAACGTTTAAAATTGGAGGGGGTATATGTCGATTATATCTGGATTTACGTTCGATTTAGATGGTGTCATTACAGAAACAAGCGAGTTTCACTTCCAAGCATGGAAGAAACTGGCTGAAGAAGAGGGTCTACCATTCACGCGCGAAGATAATGAGCAACTCCGAGGTGTATCGCGTCATGATAGCCTCATGCTTATGCTTAAAGGGCGTACATACCCTGAGGATAAGCTTCAAGAGATGATGCACAGAAAGAACGAATACTATAAAGCATTTCTCAACGATATTACACCTGATGATTGTTTGCCCGGTGTGCAAGATTTTTTAGCTAGGGCACGTCAAGCTAATCTCAAGCTTGGTATTGGGTCAGCGAGTAAAAACGCACGTCCTGTACTCGATAAATTGCAGATTTTAGATCTATTCGATGTTATAGGGGATGGATTCTCGGTAGCAAATTCAAAACCAGCTCCTGATTTATTTGTATGGGTTGCTGGTGGCTTCGGTGTGAATCCACAAGAGACTGTAGTCTTTGAAGATGCCGAAGCAGGTATTGATGCGGCTAAAGCTGCTGGATGTAAGACAGTTGGGATTGGAAATTCAAACATCAACCATGCTGACATCGTGGTAGCAGGTTTACATGAACTCACTGTTGAAGATATGCTCACTCAGTTTGAGGCTCACCAGTAGAACCACGGATAATCAGCTGGGGCGCAAACAGATGAGTAGAGATACCATCGACTTCATCAACGATAAGGCGATCCAATGTCGTAACGATATGTTGTGCAATTTCTTGCATCGGTTGTCGGACAGACGTTAATCCGGGCTGGAGAAATCGTCCAAACAAGGCATCATCAAATCCGACAAGCGACATCGTGTCGCCTATCCGATATCCATATTTCTCTGACAACCTCATCGCTGATACTGCCACATAATCGCTAACTGCAATGATAGCCGTTGGACGTTGACCTGAGGGCATTTGTTGCCAATTCTCAAACTGTATCTCTAATTCTTCCGTGCTTTTTGCATAATCGCTTTGCAATACAAAATGATCATCAACAACCAGCTTTGCGCGTTTCATAGTTGCATTGTATCCTGCCAAACGATCATTACCTGTAGCTGAATGTGTGGGCCATCCCAAAAAGGCTATACGCTTGTGCCCCAATTCAATCAGATGCTTTGTTGCTTGTTGCATACCTGCCTTACCGCTGGTATCGACCCAGTTAAACTCCCAGTCTGGATTAGATCGACCAAAACTTACAAAAGGGAAGTTCTGCTCAATCAAAAATTCTATTCTAGGATCATCTTGTTCTGTATCAGCAACAACAAATCCATCTACACGTCCAGTACGTATTAGGTCTTCATATACTCGAACAGGATCATTTGTCGGATGTGTAAAAGTCAAAACATGATAATTCAGTGACTCTGCCGCCTGCGACAACTCGTACATAAATTGATCCATGACAAGGTTTGGGCTTTCGCTAGGGTTATTGTGCCAAGCATATCCGATAAGTCCCGCTTTACTCGACTGTAAGTTGCGAGCAGCCACGTTCGGTCGGTAGCCCATCTGTTTTGCAATTTCTAAAACATGAATTCGAGTTGCTTCTTTTACGAGGTCGGTTCTATTGTTGAGGGCATAAGATACAGTTGCAATAGATACGCCAGCTTCTTTGGCAACATCTTTGATTGTAGGCATTAGCATTCACTTTCTATTACGCTTACCTACAATCATAACCTGCAAGATTCTGCTAACAAGGTTGAGTTTAAACGATTCAATCTTCCTGTCTTGTATGTTCAGGATTTTTATAGCCTGCATTATTGAGGCGATTTAACGTCATTTGTGAGGCAATAATGGCAAAAAGGCTGCCGGTCAACAACATCCACAACGGTGTAAAGACGACACTAATCAAGCCGATAAGGACAATACCAAACCATATACCTAATGTAAAAAATGGGTTTCGGAATACCATCAATACAGCGTTTCGCCACGCTCCCCATACAGATGGCTCTTCCATCTCATCATAAATTGACCACATATACAGTTGTGTACTAAGCCATAAAATCGGTATGCTGAACCATATCAAACGAAACAGAGCAATTTGCCAACCCAATTCAAAACGAGTCATCCACAGGTTAGAGAAGTTCACAATTAGAATAACTACCGTCACAATGCCCATTGGTAAGCTATGCCACAGATGTAGGCGAAAACCTTCCCAAAAGACCTGTAGTGTAACCTGTGGGCGTGTTTGTGCGCGGTGGCTCATGTACACAAGTCCCGCCCATGCTGCTGGGGCAGTTACAATTGGTAGTGTGAGCAAAATCCATAAGATATTCGCCCACACATAGATATACCCCCGATGATTGAGATGTTTGAATGCTCGCCAGTAAACACTGATGACAGCCATTGAAATACGCTTTGCTATCCTTTCAGACCACTATAACTAATACCTTCAACAAAGTATCGCTGGAAGAATAAGAATATAATTGCCATCGGAATTGTCGTAATCACCGAACCCGCCAAAACTAAATCATACTGAATATCTTGCCCAGAGCCACGTAATACCGTTAAGCCTAATGGTAAATTATAGAGATCGGGATTGCCACCAAGGATAATCAACGCATCCATAAAATTATTCCAATTGCCTTGAAAGCTAAAGATTGTTAGCGCAGTTAATGCAGGTGTCGCCATTGGTAGGACAATTCTAAAGAATATCACAAACCGATTTGCTCCATCGACTTGGGCTGCTTCTTCAATCTCTTTGGGTATGGACTCAAAAAACTGTTTCATCAACAAGATACCAAATAAATCAGTCCCCAGTGTGATGATATAACCCTGATATGAGTTGAGTAGCCCAAGCTCTTTAAGCAACAAGAAGCGTGGGATTAGCAGTACAACACCGGGTACCATCATACCGCCAAGCACAAGGAAGAAAATTGCACGATTACCTGGGAAACTTAGACGTGCAAGAGCATAACCAGCCATCGAATCTAATATCAATCTCACAATGGTTACCGATATAGATAAGAATAGCGTATTAAATGCCCAGCGAGGCAATTGATCATCCAAAATTTGGGTATAACCGTCCACAGATGGTCGGAAGAATGCACCATCAACTTGTTCATCTGGAGAAATGAAGTTCCCCTCTGCATTGCGACAAGAAATCGTGTCAAAGGTCGGGATAAATGCCATTGGAAGGTTTTCAACCGCTGCATCACATTTGAATGAATTGGATACTGTCAGAACAAATGGGGTGATTTGAATCAACGCAAATAAGATCAGGAAACCAGCCCCTAATGCACTCAAAACAAGCCGCAAGTTATTTCGATTTGAGCTTTGTGCTGTCGATATAACTGTCATGATCATCTCCTATTCTGCTTGATCGCCACCGATAAATCGACGTTGGAGTAAAGTTGCAACGAAAATGATGGCAAACAAGACAATCGCAATTGCAGAAGCTTCCGCAAGATTTGAGCTTGTTCCTTCAAAAGCAGTTGAATAGACTAGATATGCAACTGAAGTTGTAGTTCGACCTGTTTGATCGTTTTGAAGCACATAAATCTGGTCAAATACTTGGAATGTACCAATAAGACCCAAGGTAACAACAAAGAATGTTGTTGGACGTAAAAGTGGGAGCGTGATATGGCGGAATGCTTGGAACCCAGTTGCACCATCTACTTCAGCTGCTTCATACACGCTTGAGGGTATATTTTGCAACGCTGAAAGATAAATCACCATCAATGTACCTGTCGTTGTCCAGACTGCTAGTGACATAATGGTGAACAGAGCAACACTTGGTCCTGCAATCCAATCCCAAATGTCAATATCAAAGATTTCTGTATTGACCCAAGCGCCAGCGTTATCTTCTACTATGCCAAACAGCTCTAAGAATAAGTGAAAAATACCATCATTATTTGTTGTCCATGAGACAGGTTCATAGTTCGGTATGATGAGGTCAAATAACGCATTGACAGGTCCTGCTTGCGAAAACAAAAACAAGAAGATAAACGAAACAACAATTGATGATGTAATCGATGGAAAATAAAATGCTGTTCGGAAGAATGACTTCCCTTTGAGCCATCTCTGGTTCACTATCACAGCTAGCACAAGGGCTAAAGCAGTCTGGGCTGGAACAACTCCAATCACGTAGTAAAGTGTGTTGCGAACGGCACGATAAAAGTCATCTACACGTCGCCCATCAACAATCCAACGCACATAGTTATCTGTGCCAACAAATTCATAAGCATCCGGTTGATCAAGTGGTGTTGTACCTGACCAATCCGTAAAGCTGAAATAAAATGCCATAAGTAGCGGTATTATCAAAAACACAACCAATCCGATAATTATCGGGGCAACAAACGTCAGACCAGCAATTGCATCTGCTCGTTCTTGGTCTTGTTGCGTACTCATTGTTGCTGTTGTCATAATTATATTCCTCAAAATAGTTCGGGGAAAATAGAGGGGGAGGTACAAATACCGCCCCCAAGAGGAGTCACAAGAAAAAGACTATTCCATTTCTTCAATGATTTCGCGTGCAACCTCTGCAGCTTCTTCCAGCACTTCGTCTACATCTTCTTCACCCGTCATTGCAAGGGTTGTACCTTCATTCAACTGTGCGTCAAAATCACCAAAACCAATTGGTAAAATTGGAGCCACAGCATGGTCTGCACCTGTTACAAATGCACTGTATTCTTCACCAACCGCTTCAAGCCATGCGTCTGCAAATTGTGCACGGGCTGGCATGACACCAAAGCCTGCGTCTGCAACAGCTTGAGCACCACCTTCGCCAGTACCTGTCATAAAGTTAACCAATGCCCATGCAGCATCTGCAACTTCACCTTCAGCACGACTGCTTACTGACCAACATTCGGTAAATGTAAGAGTTGCTTGTCCACCATTTGGTGCAACAGGAATTGTGGTTACGCCCCAGTTTAGGTTGGGGAAGGTATCGTTTAAATAACCAATTGCCCAATTACCTTCTACTGTCATAGCCGCAGAACCTTGACCGAATGCTTCACCATTCCAGCCTGCATTGAGGTCGCCAGGGAGTGCGCCGATACCATTTGCAACAAAGGATTGATAGAAACTAAATGCTTCGATTGCAGCATCACTATCAATGTCGGTATCGCCATCTTCAGTGAACAATTCTGCGCCATTGGCATATAGGAAAGCAAACCAGCGGAACTTATCAGCAGCGGCACTAAACCCAACAGTTTCTTCTGTGGTGAGAGCTTCTGCCGCAGCAGTCATATCACTCCATGTCCATTCTGGAGTTGGCAAGTCTACGCCAGCGGCTTCAAATTGGTCGATATTGTATAGTAAGCCAAGAGTCGAGAAATCTTTAGGAGAACAGTAGAGTTCACCGTTTACAGTAAAGGCATTACGAAGACCTTCATAAATATCGTCTTGCTCTTCGATTGTTTCTTGACCACTTGCGATTAGACCATCTTCTTGCCATTGTGGAAAATCAAACTGACCGACAGTAAAGACTTCAGGATAGTCACCACTAGCAAATGCACCTCGAATCTGTGTACCGTAATCAGGTGAAATAAGAAGTTCTACATCTATGCCCGGATTGGCTTCTTCAAAAGCTGCGATTTGAGCTTCTTTGAACTCATTTTCAACAGGAGATGATGACCCTGTCCAAACACGAATTGTCATAGAATCTTGTGCACTAACAAGACTTGTTGCTATTGCAAAAATACTTAATACGATCAAAAGTGATAAGCGTTTCATTTTTTCCCTCCAAATTGTATTTGAAACGTTTAAAATTACATTAAAAAATTTTCCTCACTATACCGTGAGGCGATTAACGAGGTCAGTGTGTTGCAGTGAATGTCCGTTTCTCACCCCGATACATCACATTGAAAGTCACCGATTCCCAATGTTCAGGGAGATTCGGATCAATAGCAGGACCATCAGCAGTTAACTGCAATCCACAGACACCAAAAGTAATTGCCTGCCAAAGTCCGCCACTTGCTGCACCATGAATACCGTCTTGTACATTCCCTTTGTTATCTTCGAGGTCAATGGCAACTGCATGATCTAACAGATAAGTGGCATCATCCATCAAGCCGAGTCGTGCCGCAACCCATGCGTGCATTGCTGGACTCAGCGACGAACCATGATCGCAACGTGGATAATAGGTTTTCCAGTTATTGAGCATCACTTCACGCGAACCAACATCATTACCTAGCAATGCCATCAGCATAACAACATCTGCTTGTTTAATAACTTGGGAATTGAGCGCACGTTCATGCCCTAGATAACCCCAGATACCTCCAACTCGCGGGGAATACTTCTCAACAGGAATATACTCCATGTCAAAGAAACCATCGAACTGAATATGAATCTGCTTTTCTTCATCAAACGGAATGTACATCCGATCAATGATGTCACGCCATTTTTCAAGCCGTTCCTCACTAATATCCAATTGTTGGACTAATCGTTGGTAGTCTTCATTGGCGTTGGCTTCGAGCCATAAAAGCAAATCGAGTGCTTGTTCAAGATGCCATTGCACAATCTTGTTTGTAAATACATTGTTGTCCACATGTTCATGGTATTCGTCTGGTCCGATGACATCCGTAATTTCATAGCGATTATTACGTTCCTCAACCCGACTACCCCAGAAAACTGCAGTATCTAAAACCATCTCAGCACCAAATTGGGTGAGAAATTTATCATCACTAGTCCATTTCCAATATTGCAAAACACCATAGGCTATGTCGGATGAGATATGAATTTCGATGTCCCCTGTCCAGATACGAATACGTTTATTGTCGGGAGGTAAAGGATCTGACCATTTTGGAGTAGTTTCTAAACCTGTATCTGTACTTTCCCAAGGATACATTGCACCTTCAAATCCTTCAGCCTGTGCTTTTTGACGTGCACCAGCCAGTCGTTTATAACGATACATCAGCAGATTACATGCCATTTGCGGGTTGGTCAAAGTCAACGGTGGTAGCATGAACAACTCAGTATCCCAGAAGACATGCCCCTTATACCCAAAGCCAGATAGTGTCTTTGCACCGATGTTCACATCATCATCAGTACGAGGCGATGCAATTAAAACATGATATGTTGTAAAGCGCACACCGAGTTGAGCTGTTTCATCACCTTTAATCTGAATATCTGCTGATTCCCAATACTTGCCCCACTCCGTGCTGTGAGCTTCGTAGATGCTGGTATAGTCAGGTAGGGCAGATAGATGTGCATATGCGATTTCTACAGGTGTCTCTGTATCACGACTTGTATAAATTGTAGTGTATTTTTCGAATGTAGCTTCACCATCTTTTTCGAGTTGAACGACGGATGTAACGCTCGGAAATTTATCATCAACGTTAGTTGTTAAGGCTTCTGGTGACGTAAATTTGGATGCCATACCTAGGCGATAACCAGATTGATTAGTTTGCCCTGATAAGGAAATAATGCCATCTTCTGTAGCATCGGCTTGCATATGTCCCCAGTGCTGAATACCCAAATTGGTTACATTACCATCGAGAGCAGAAGTTATGGATACTTTAGGTGTACCATCAATTGCAACAATTTGAATACGTTGCACCATCAAATGCTCATCAGCAAGGCTGGCAAACCGATCAAAAACGATACGTACTGTATTGCCTGTTGCCGCACGGAATAATACCGTACGACGTAGTAATCCAATATCCATGTGTAGCCGTCGCTCATAGCCTAAAACAAGCCCTTCTGGTGGATGGAGCGCATTAGGCGAAGTTGTAATGAGTTGAAATGGAGTGTCATCAATCGTGATGTTAATTCGTGTCCAATCTGGAGCATTTACTAATTCAGGTACAGACATCTCTGGAGAATGATTGAAGATTCCATGGATAAATGTACCCGGTGTATCTCCATCGTGACGTTCTTCAAATGAAGCCCGTGATCCAAGATAACCATTACCAATGGTAAAGATCGTTTCATGGTACAGTTGTTTTTCGGGTTGGAATGGATATTCTTTGATAGACCAAAGGCGATTTTTCATAAACACTATTCCTAAATTTTAAACGTTTAAAATTTAAGTATATGTTATATGCAAATATCTTCTTTGTCAAATTATTCGCTCGTAATCTCACTGATAAAAACAATCTACTGCAACATCACTTGTCATATTTATCTCACCAATGAGCGCTGTAGCTATAATACAAAAGATACCTGTAAGACTTTACATAATAGTGGTACAGGCATCTTGCTTTATTACAAAGTGAAAATCTCTATACTAATTGGCGATTTTAACTACATAGATCGTAAATGGCGTTACAGGTTCATATCCTTCAACTGATAATCCTTGAAGAATCTGTCCGTCTACTGCGAAGACAGCTTCTTCGTTAGCCCAGATTCCTGTAACACCAATAGCTTGGTTAAATATGACCTCTGTTGTCACAGTTGTTTCGTCTACAACAGTTACCTGAACAATCAGACTCTGATTGGTTTCAAAATCAAATGCTGCACCATACATAACACCATTACCAGCGTTAGCAAAACCATCAAACCCAAGGAATGGAAGCTCATTGCCCTCGGCATCCAAAATAGTCTGTGGAATAACATCACCTGCTGTACCATCTGCATTAATGCCGATTCGGAACAGTGGACCATTGGCATTCATATAAACTGTATCATTTTCATCAACAACAAGACCGCCTAGACCAAAGCCCGTTTCATTTTCCCATGTTGGTTCATCAACCCAGATAACTGCTTCTCCGGTTTCACGATCAATGCGTGCAATGTCAGCATTAGGACTCACATCACTGACATAAATATTTCCGTTGCTGTCTACTGCAATTGAATTACATGCTACACCAAGCGGAAGTTCCCATGTTTCAACTATGTCACCTGTTTCAGTATCAATAGCATACACACTATTTGAGACTTCTTGCGGTCCGATGCCCTGAGTTCGATTGCCACAAGCTAGTAGGAGTCCTGTTTCAACTTCAGCAGTTAACCCCCATCCAGAAACAACATCGTTTGTTCCTGGATCTACCAACACCTCGGTTGTGTTATCTTCAAGGTTTACTAAGTAGATTGCTCCATCAAAGAAATTAGAAACATAGGCGGTGTCATCTATCACAGCAATCGACTCTGGGAAAGTTACTAACTCACCTGTTTGTACGACATCTGCACCTTCAATCAGTTCAGTTTCTTGTGCAAGTGCACTTCCAACGACAAGTAAAGTCAATACAATAAGTAAAACCATGACTAAACGTTTCATGTTCAACATATCCTTGTGTAAATATATACTGGATACAGACTACATCCTGCAGCTAGTTATGGTAAAGTCAATTATTATGGTATAGATGTTGAATTTTATGGTTGACTGACCGAATCTATGATTCCCGCAACCAGTCTTGTATTAATAATCCATTGGGTCAAAAAATCCGGAATACGTTGATTTTCTTCACGTTGTCACGTAGAAAGTGGTCGTAATTTCTATAAAATTTCTAGTTGCCTGACACTGAACAGATATTTGAGAGATGAGAGTTGAATCAAAATTCGAAGTCAGCTAATTTTTAGGTAACGAAATCGAAAATTGTTGAGGAATGAGATGAACAACTCCCAACTATATGGTAAATGGCGAGAGTGGTTAATGCAACAAATCTCTGATCCCTAGGGCAATTACTTGGCGTTTTTGGGATTGGATTTGCTGAATTTGCGTCTCCAAATCGGCGATTTGCTGGTTCTTCAGTTGAACACTATCTTTCAGTAATTTGATTTGATGTTGATTTTTGTCTAGCAAATCTTCCAACATCGCAACACATTCCCAGAGCAAAATGTTGAGCAATGTACTCTGTGAAGCTGTTGAACTTAAGGTCGAAATAAATTCAGATGACTGCTTTTCCACTACATCAACTTGTGTTGAATTAGTATTCTTCTTTGTGTGGCGGTTTAGCAAAAATCCAATGGTATAAAATGCGCCTAAGGGAATTGAACAACAAATCCCGATTTCACCAACCACTGTTGATAAATCGGGACCGATTCGATGTCAAGATGTCCTTGGCGGCATCCTTCATGATTACTACTGGAATACCGCATGATTACTGTTACTACGGAGTTTTTTGACCCCACGGGTACAAAATGTATATAAGTAGTCTATCTGAATTAGCAATCCTAGAAAATGTGACGAACAGCTACTCCTCTAGGTTTCTGAAGCTCCATATTAAGTGTTGCAAAGTCGTTGCAATAACCAGTACGCCTAATATGATAAATAGAACCTCAATGTAAGTATTGAAGATAAAGAATGCACAAAAGAAGACAATGGCTTCACCACCCTCGATAATACCACGTGGCATTGCAAGAGATGTGAGGCTTCCGTCCTCTGCCCTACTGCGCTCGAGCAGTGCTGACAAATACATAAAGGCTGCCGCATTCACATAAAATGTGCCGAACAAAAATGACAGGACAATAAGCCGTTCAGTTGCTGGATTATTCAGTGCAAATCCAAAAGGGATAATCGTATATGCCAAAAAATCGCTAAGAGTATCAAGATACCCTCCCAAGTCGGATTTTTTATTCCAGACCCTAGCATACGCCCCATCTAACCCATCCATAGCGCGATTCAATAACCATAGAGCTAAACCTAGTGCAAACGAGCCTGTGAATGCACAGACAGCCGCACCAATAGCAAATACTGTACCGATTGCTGTGAATATATTGGGATGAAAGCCTTGCCCTAGCCGTTTGACGATGGGGTTCAATACTTGATCCTTGAGTTGGCGTAGGGATTTATCCATCATGGTAGAATTTTGATCGCTTTCTTGGCAAATTGACCAACTGAACTTGATATCATTTCTTGGATAAGTACTTTGGAAAGAGCTTTGCGTGCAACATCTGAGTAGGTGGGATAGGCATGCATGATACCAATGAGCTCACGTGCTGACATTTTCTTTTCGATTAGGATTTGGAACTCTAATAACATTTCACCTGCCCGGTCACTTACAATGGTTACCCCAAGCAAATCTAATCTGTCACGATAGACGAATTTGATAAAACCTTCTACATCGCTTTCCGCCATTGACCGATCACCATCAGCAAGCGAGAAGATAAATGTCTTGACTTCATTGCCATGAGTTTCTCTAGCTTGTGCTTCGGTCAAGCCTGCATGAGCAACTTCCGGGTCTGTAAATGTCACCCATGGAACATAGCTTGGAATACCCTTTGCTTTTCCAAAAGGAAGCAGCACATTGCGCCCCACAGCTGAACCTTGGAAACCTGCATAATGCGTGAATTTTGCCCCAGTGGTCACATCACCAATTGCATAAATATGAGAAATATTCGTTTGCAATTGATCGTTAACAGGTATACCTTGCTTCGTATACTCGACGTTGGCATTTTCTAGATCTAGGTCAACATTTGGCGCACGTCCCGCAGCTACTAAGAGCATATCACCTGTGACAACATCACCATTTGTGAGTTTAAGTGTAATTTCGCCACTACTTTGAGTCGCTTGGGTGACAAGGGATTGAATGATTCTCACACCTTCTTTTGTAAAAATATCGCGCATCACTTGTACTGCTTCTGGCTCGTCATTTTGCATAATCAAATCGCCAATGATAGTAACATCTGCACCAAGTCGGCGATACGCTTGTCCCATCTCCATACCAATAGGTCCTGCACCGATAATCAGTAGATGATGAGGTAATACAGTATTATCGAAAAAGTTACGGTTGGTCTTATAGTTGACTGTATCAAGCCCTGGAATAGGTGGAACTGCGGGACGACCACCTGTCGCAATCACAAATTTCTTAGATTTCATAAGACGATCATTTACACGGATTGTGTCTTGATCTATGAATTTGGCATCGCCCAAAACGACTTCTATGCCTCGCTCAGTGACTTTTTCGGGTGTCTCATGCTGATAGACACCTTGTATAACGCTGTGGACATAATCATGTACCTGTTGCATATCAACTACTGGTTTAGTAGTTATAATGCCATAGTCACCAGCAATCCGAACATTATGAGCAATCTTGGCGACATGCAATAAGGCTTTGCTTGGCATACATCCAGACCACGTACAATCTCCGCCGATTTGTTCTCGCTCAATAACAGCAACTTTGCGTCCCAATTCACCGTTAAATGCAGCTGCGGTTAGACCTGCCGAGCCTGCCCCAATAACTATTAAATCATATATGCCACTCATGATATAGCATCCTGTGTAGTAGTTGGTTGTGAAGTATATTGTTTCAAGACACGTGACAAGCCTAAGCCAAGCAACAGAACTACAACAGAAAATAGAATCAGGTTTGGATCGAAGGAAATATCACCAGCGGTTATATCTCCCTGAATTGATGATCCAAGACCGACATATGCCAATGTACCACCAATGTTGCCTATCGCTGTTGCTAACATGAAAATAGCAAAGTTGATGCGTAGTGTTCCAGCTAGTATGCTGACTGCATCATATGGCAGATAAAGTAAACGCATTGTCAAGACCGCTTGGAACGGATTATCTTTCAACAATTTGATGAATCGCCTTAATTGTCCTGCATCTTCCGCAGTCTTGGTTTCTGAATCTGATAGTGACCACCCCACGCCATAGGGTACAACTGATGATAATGTGCCTGCAACAAGTACAATCAATGCCCCTGGAAATAGTCCAAATACACTACCGCCCAATATAGTGAGTAATGATGCAGGGAATAGAATCAGTGGGCGGATCAGGTAGAAGACTATATACAATAATGGTCCGTACCATGTGCCTACTAATAAAACTTCCAATTGTTGAGTGAGATCAGCGAAGGTCAAGTTATTCGCTTGCATGTATTGGCGTACGGAAAGTAATACAATGATCCAAAAAATGAATACACCTATCACTTTAGCCCGTTTGCGTATTTGTGCTTTTAACCAGTTCAATAGATTGCTCCAGCTTAGACGATTATGCGAATCTGGTATGAAGATTAGACAACATATGTTGCTAAATTCTTAACCACATAAATTTTGAAGAATACGCTTCGTGTTTATTCATTATTGTTCACATAAATAAGTCACAGCTTGATGAACTGTGACGTACTCATGAGTCTATCTTGTATGAGCAATGGAACTATTCGCTGACTAACATTACATAACTGTGTTTAGGGATAGTTATTGGTAGTGACACATTTTGCCGCATCTCAATTGAGACTGAACTTCGGTTTTCGAATGTGTTGATCGCAACAGGTGTATCACCTGATACGAAATAAGCTGTATAGCTTTGGGGAGTAATTGGTCCCTCAATTGTTACTTCTACCGGATTATCTACGCTTCGGTTAACAATCGAAATAAACGTCTGACCTGAGTCAGGGTTCAACGTTGCTGAACTATCAACTGTCGGGATTGCGTCATAAGCAGGGAGGTTGCCTGCTGCCGGACTTGAAAAAGTTTCGCAATCGACTTTGCAATCGATAGCCAAACGACCACGATACTTTGTCATAAGCTCTAGAACCAGGGTCGGTGGCGATTTGATCACTGTAGGAGGGTTGGTCGTTTGATTAATACCAACTGGCACCCAAGCACCACCACGTCCCAAACCAATTGGTTGCCAATCGTAGAGTGGCGAAATGATATAACATGCCATTGCATTCGTAAGATGATATATCGCACTATATTTAATTCGGTCAGCTCGATTGATGCATGCATTCAAAAGTGCTCCTGTATACAGGGCATCTGCTAAGTTATAGTCTTCAAGATAGTCTGGTGACTTTGCCCCATAATATGTATTCCACTCATCAAAAGCCATTGGTATAGGCGTATTGGTATGACTGTCCATTATCTCCAATGTACTGTCTAACATTTGCTCAACTTCATAAGAAGCTGCTATTTTGGGTAGGAATAAATGTTCCGGAGAAGGAGGCGTATCCCATTTCTCTGTGCGGATTGAGTAGTAATGCACACTGAGTTGATCCATATAATCACCAGCGATTTGTAGTACCCGTTCATTCCAATGCCCATATAAGTTTGATGGAACACCAACCCCAATCAGTGTAAGAGCGTTGTCAATCTGTCGCATTGCGCTAGCAAATTCAAGATATCGCTGCGCATATGTCTCTGCATTCACATGCCCTACCTGCCAATTCCCAAATTGCTCATTACCTACGAACCATACATTGATATTATGTGGGTTTGCATAGCCATTGTCTGCGCGCAGTTTTCCATATAGTGTTGACTTGTCACTATTGCAGTATTCGACCCATGCCTGTGCCTCATCAACCGTTCCATCACCCATATTGATTGTCAAGACAGGCTCACATCCGATAAGACGACAGAGATCGATAAACTCATCTGTTCCCATATCATTGGATTCCCAATGCCACCAAGCGGGATCCAGATAGGCAGGACGTTTGTCACGGTCACCAATACCATCTTGCCAATGATATGCAGACACAAAGTTGCCACCAGGCCAACGGAGGTGCGTTGGTGACCAGTCTTTTAGTGCTTCTATTAAATCAGGGCGAAATCCCTTGATGTTATCAACTGGCATCACTGATGCACAGCCCACCCAAAGTGTTCCACTGGTAACCATAATACTAAATATGCCGTCTTCAAGGAGCGAACCCATATCAAATGTATGAACATACGTCTGCCATTCGTTACTGACTGATGGCAATCTCCAGACTTCACTACCTAGTTGTATTTCAACGGCTTGACCTTCTCCCTTTAATACGATACGTACATCGTACTGTTTGCCATCTTGTAGGTATAATCCACCCTGTTGGATTCCATGTGCTTCACCGTCAGTGTGTCGAATGGTAATCCTTTGTGATTGCCGTCCCGTATAGAACGTAGTGTTATCGTGCACAAATAACACATTGTCATAGTGGGGATTCTTCGCTTCCCAAGGCGCGACAACACCTCTGCTCGGATGGGTATTATGTAATCCTTCGCTAGCTGTAGTATACATGCGATCGTTACCAGCAAATTTTCTATCGCGCAACATCTCTGCCCAGACACCACCGTAGATTGCTTGCCCAATATGCTCTAAGTTTGCACCATAGAGATGGTCGTGAACTTCTCCAATCACATTCTTTGTATTTAATCGGATGATTGCTTTTTCCATTGGTGGATTGCCTCCAAAGGTTATTTGGGCATATTGTTATAGGCGACATACCAGTCGATTGATACGTCATCCAGCTGATAATAGTCTGTCCAAGCACTTGCATGTTCTTGGGCAATAGCATTCAGTTGGAACATACGATCACGTCCAATTGTTTGTAACCATGTGTCTCTCTCGGATGTGTCGTGAATTGCGCACGCATCGCCCCAGACTGCGCGACCAACCATAAACCCTGATGCACCAGCTTGACAGGCAATCGTGACCTGTTCACAAAATATATCGAAACTTACACCTGCACTTAAGAGTACCCAAGGTACTGATATGCTTTTGGTTAATGCCTCGCAGGCGGCTTGCCACTCAGCACGATCTTCAGTTACGTGTACATCAATCGGAAATTCCAACTTGAGAATATCTGCTCCCATTGCATCAGCCCGTTTTGCTGATTCAATAACTTTACGTTGACGTGTGTCAGCAGTCGTATTTGTCACAATCGGTTCCGCGTAGAGGGGGATGTCATATTGCGCACAGGCTTGTATAACATTTTCGATTGTTTCGTCCTGCTGCTGACATAATTCACCGTTGTCGGGATCATAATAGTAGAATAGCTTGACACCGTTTGACCCCATACGTTTGATCTTATTGACACTCCAATCGGGACGAATGTCAACAGCCAGTGGTAATGGGTTCATGTTGTAATCGGCTTTTTCTAGTTCTGCCAGCAGTCCAACTGATGCAGGCAAACCACTATCAATTAGCTGTGCGATACCATATACAGGATCAAGTAATACCCCACTGATACCTGTATCCCACAATGTTGTGACGATCTGACTTTTGAACGCAGCCATCTCATCCGATGTGATGTCATTTGGTGCATCTGGACGAAGTGCACGACGTAGTGAATCTTGATGATCTATGGCAAGAATAGTGAAAATATTACTATCGTTGCTGGTTTGTTGCAGGGAACGATACTTGCCGATAGAGATTGCTTTAGTCATCAATATTTATCCAAACACTCTTAACTTCGGTATACAGATCGATCGCTTCTTTGCCCATCTCACGACCATGACCGCTCTGCTTATAGCCACCAAATGGAGATGCTGCATCTGTATTACCCCAAGTATTGATCCAAATCGTACCTGCTTGTAATTTAGATGCAAATCGATGTGCACGGCTCAAGTTTGTTGTCCATAAACCAGCAGCTAATCCATAATCGGTGTCATTAGCACGCTTTAGAATATCGTCTACATTGTCAAAGGGCATGGCACATACAACAGGACCAAAGATTTCTTCACGATTAATGCGCATATCATCGGTTGTATTGACGATAATGGTTGGCTCGATGAAGTAGCCCGTATCGGTCATGCGTTTACCACCTGTTACAGCTTCGCCACCACCTTGAAATCCTTCGTCAACGTAGCGCAATACTTTATCCATCTGTGTTTCACTGATTACAGGTCCTAGATTATATGATTCAGTTGTCATACCAGGTCCAATCTTTATGTTGGAGACCTCATCTACCATACCCTGTACGACCTCGTCAAATATGCTTCGCTCAATATATAAACGAGAACCTGCCGTACACGATTGTCCATTATTCCCAAAAATAGCCCACGTTGCGCCAACACTGGCATTGGCTAGGTCTGCATCGGCAAACACGATATTTGGACTTTTACCACCTAATTCCAAAGAGACACGTTTTAAGGTATCAGCAGAACTTCGGATAATTGTTTGCGCAGTTGCCACACTACCTGTAAAGCCTATTTTGTTTACACCGGAATGCTCTACCAGTGCTGCTCCAGCAACACGCCCATAACCATTAATTACATTGAAAACACCGGGTGGAAAACCAGCTTCATCGAATAATGTAGCCAAATATAGTGCGCTTAAGGGGGTTTGTTCAGCTGGTTTGAGAATGATGCAATTCCCGGCGGCAAGGGCGGGAGCAATTTTCCAACTTGCCATTAGTAAAGGATAATTCCATGGCACAATCAATCCACATACACCTATCGGTTCGCGTATTGTGTAGTTAAACATACCCTGAGTACTCACAGGAATTGTGGAACCCTCTATTTTAGTCGGGTATCCTGCGTAATAACGAAAGTGCTCAGCTGATAATGGTACATCGACTGTTAGAGCCGTCAGGTAGGGTTTGCCTGTATCAAGTGTGTCAAGTTGAGCCAGTATTTCTGCACGTTCATCGATGAGATCAGCTAGTCTCCAGATGAGTTTACTACGATCTGCGGGTGTCATTTTATGTCGCCAATCACCATTAAATGCTTGTCGTGCTGCTATGACTGCACGATTGACATCAAGCGCATCAGCTTCCGACACTAATGCCAATACTTGCTCCGTTGAAGGGTCAATGGTCTCAAATGTTTTAGAACTTTGCGCAGAGACAAACTGACCGCCGATGTAAAGTTGACATTCGTTTGCCAGAAGATCATGAACAGTTGGATGGAGATCAATATAGTCGTCGGGTAGATTTAGCATCTGGCGCCCCTTAAGATTGTGCCGCATTGGCTAACTTTCGGAAAAAGTCACGGAAGATTGCATCTCGGTTAATATCTAGTGCCTCACGCATTGGATGACTAGGTTCACCGTCTCGCAACCACTCCCTATCATCAGTGAGTGAAGGGGCAGTTGTCATGAATGATGGCACCCATTCGGGACGCATCAACCATGCAAAGTTGATTAAGTCCCATATAATCCAAGTCCGCCCGAAATAATCATCAATGCCTTGGAACGGGTAGTGTGGATTGTTCATGAATAGCCAATACAGGTAATCTCCTATTTCACCCTGTCCTTTGACCCATGCTTCCATCTCTGGTAATGACAACCCCAACTGCACACCAACATGAAATCCTGGTAGATATACCAAAGGCACACCGCTATCAAAGAGCAATTGGGATGACAGCATGTCTTGTTCCATATTGAATGATTCTTGGAAGACACCTGTTACCGACGTGGGATAACCTGCAGTCCATGTGACCACAACATTCCTGATAATCTCTGGGGCAAGCAACAATGCCGAAGCAACATTTGTTGGTGCACCGATTGCGACGATGTATAGCGGGTTTTCAGGTGAAGTTGTTTTTGCAGTTTCAATCAGATGAGTGACTGCTTCACTTTCTACAGGTGTTTCAAACGATTCCAGATAACGGTCTGATCCACGAAATGTCTTATCGGCGAAGTCGATACCCATCTTTTCGCAACACAATAAGATTTCTTCATAGCTTTTTTCCATACCCACATCAGGTGTCACCATCGTCACATTTTGTGGGTCGAGCTGGCTATCATCATGAATATCCACGCCCTTGGCATTGAGTCTGTCGAGTTGTCCCTTATAGCGTATGAGCAACTCAAGGTCTCCATGTTTGGCGGTGTCACTACCTGTGCGAATTGCATGTGCCTGACGGAGTTCATTTAAGCGATTGCGGAAGGAATACGGTGCGGCGTAAATTGCTTCAATATCGAGCATATCTTGTGATAACAGTGCCCATGCGAGTGCAAACTGGTCATCAATTTCGTTACGGGTATCGGTATCGATCACACAACGAACACGCCCCGATGGATTTCGTAAAATCATCTCATATTCCTCAACTGTCAGTTTGGGGAACCGGTCTAAGTGTGTCATTCAATTACTCCTTCGTTACGCATTTGTTGGATTTGCTCATTGGTGTAGCCCAACTCTGTTGCGACTTCGTTAGTATGTTCACCGAGAGTCGGTGGATGGCGATGATATACAAGCGGTGTGGCTGATAAATGTACTGGTGTGGCAAGTGATTTTACGATGCCTAATGCTGGATGATCCAATTCAATAATCATGCCACGCTCAATAATGTGTGGATCAGTGAGCGCTTCTTTCACCGTGTTAATACGTCCACAAGGTACCCCCACATCGCGTAATTCATTCAGCCAAGTATCTGATGATTTTTGTTTGATGATTTCGCGGACTAGTGGTAGCAACTGTTCGTAATTGGCGATACGTAGCGCATTCGTGATAAAGCGTTCATCTTGTGCCAGATCATCATGTCCTACATGTTGGCAGAATGACTGCCAAATATTGTCGGAGCCAACTCCTAAGATAAACCAATCACCATCACTACCTTGCACAGCTTCATACGGTACAACTTGCGGATGACGATTGCCCCGTCTTGGGGGGTCTTGTTCATCTGCAAAATATTCGCCAGCATAATTTTCTAGCCACGTCATTTGTCCTTCTTGCAGGGAGCTATCGATAAACTGCCCTTCACCCGTGTTGTGACGCGCATTCAACGCTGCAAGTATCCCAATCAGCGTGAACATCCCACATGTCATATCAGCAATGGGTGTCGGGAAACGCATTGGAGCGCCATCGACCTCGCCAGTGATTGCCATTGTTCCTGATTCTGCCTGAGACACTAAATCATAACCGGGTTGTCCTGCACGTGGTCCTGTACGTCCATAACCGCTGATCGATGCATAGATTAGTCGCGGATTGATTTCTCGTAGCGTGTCATAATCAATGCCATATTTTTTGAGTGATGCAGTTGTCGCCAAATTCGTTAAAAAGACATCTGCATCTGCAACGAGTTGATGGATAATCTTACGTCCTTCATCAGCGCGAATGTTGAGGGCGATGCCACGTTTATTTCGATTCACTGCTAGATAATAACAACTCTGGTCACCGATATAAGGTGGTGCCCATTGTCTCGACTGGTCACCAACACCGGGACGTTCAATTTTTATGACATCAGCACCTAGGTCGCCTAGCATCATGCCACAATATGGGCCCGCAAGTGCTTGTGTCTGGTCGATAACTCTTAACCCTGCAAGGGGTGATTGATTTGTCATGATCTATTCCTCTGCTGTTTAGTTTCTTCCTGACGCTTCCACCAAATAAGACCTGCTGAGGCACATAAAAGGATTGCCCATAGTCCAAAAACGGGTTGCCAGCCGTTTGCTTCCACGATGCCACCAATCGTAAAACCAGCCATTCCACCGAAAAAATTGGACATCATATTGATTGTGCCTGTAACAGATGATGCACGACCCTCTGGAGATAATAGCAGTGGAATTGAACTTACCACTAAACCAAATGCGCCATTGAGAGCAATAAGAGCGATTGTAATGATTAGTAGTGCCAGAACATCGCCTACAAATACTAAGAATATGAGTGCAAAGCTAGCTATAACGAGCAAACTAGAGGCTGTAACGAAGACTTGATTGGTTCGGATCACCCAATATCGAGCAATCATCAAGCCGACAATGGCAAAGACTTGTAATAATGCCGCGACAAACCCAATCCATGCTTCTGCAACCAAACCTGTATCTAAAATGTAAGTTGGCAACCAGATTATCGTACCATTAAAAACAAATCCTGCTAATGCGGCTGCTATTAAAGAGAACCATATTGTGCGAATTTCTGAGGTGATGTCCGACAAGCGAAATCGTGTTGTTGGTCTGCTTGGTGAGTCTATGCGTGATGTCCACCAAAATGCTAGTACGCCCAATGTTAGTAGCCCAGGTAGCCAGAATGCGATTTGCCAATTGCCATCAACAGCAACAACGCCTATCAGCGACCATGTGATGACTGTACCGATCACATAGCTAAACGGCATAATGGTTGAGACACGTTTCAATTGTGAGGACTCTAATCGTTCTGCAATGATACGAAACATGGGTGCCCAACCCGTAGATTGTGCCATGCCATTAATCCCCCATAGGATTAACATCGCAATAAGTGATTTTTGGAACGCAAATGCGAGATTAGCCATGGCTATAACCAGTAGCCCGAAACTGACTAGCTTAAACGGGCTGACGTGACTACCGATTTCACCACTCACAAAGTGACCAATGCCATATATCCAGAAAAAAACAGTCCCAAGTGTTCCCACCTCAGCTCGGGTTACACCCAAGAATATTGCTAAAGCTGGTAGTACAACGCTGAAATTTACTCGTCCAAGATAGAATAAACAGTAAGTTGTCCATATTGTACCGACAATACGCTTTTGTTGTGTATCAAGTGGTATCGTATTGGCTTGACTAGCTTTGAGGAACAATCCAAATCCTGTCTGATGGGAAATGCACATCAACTTCATCCCCTACATTGATTGAACCTGGCAAATCTGCACTACGAATTGCTTCAATCTCATGTCCACCCAACTGAATCTTGTAACGTGTATATGTGCCGACATAGATACGCTCGCGTATCTGCCCCTTCACTATATTGTTTGATTGCCCTTCATTTAAACGAATTTGTTCAGGGCGAATTGTCAATTGGGTTTTACCTGTTGGGGCAGTTTCATGATTTGTTGCATCAAAGTGAAAGTCACCAATATCCGTATTAACCATACTATTAGATCGATTTGCTGGGATAAAGTTGACTCCTCCAAAGAAGCGTGCTGCTCGTTCTGAAATTGGACGTTGATAGAATTCGGCCGGTGAGACGTATTGCTGCAAGAGTCCATCAAATATGAGGGCAATTTGGTCAGCCAATAGTACGGCTTCTTCTTGATCATGCGTGACAAAGACAGTTGTCACTTTCAAATCTCGTTGAATCATCAAAATCAAGTCACGCATTTCATCACGTAAGTGAGCATCTAAGTTACTTAATGGCTCGTCTAGCAAGAGAACACGCGGCTCAGTAATGAGAGCACGCGCCAATGCAACACGCTGTTGCTGACCGCCTGATAACTGTGATGGGCGACGTTTTGCGATGTCTGGCAATTTGACCAACTCTAGCATTTGTTGAACTTTTTGCTGGATTATTCTTTTGTCTACGCCCCGCATTTTGAGACCAAATCCAACGTTATCTCCGACCGACATATACGGGAATAAAAGATAGTTCTGGAAGACCATCACCGCACCGCGTTTTTCTGACGGAATTGGCAAGATGTCTTCACCATCAAAAGTGATGCGCCCTGCGGTTGGATTAATCAGACCAGCAATCATTTTTAGTGTTGTGGTTTTCCCGCAACCTGAAGGACCTAGAAAGGCAACTAGCTTCCCTGTGGGAATGTCTAGGGAGAAATCATCAACAGCAGGTGACAATGCACCAGGATATACTTTTTGAATTTTATCAAGAATTACATGTGTCATACTTGTCCGAAGCCTCCGACTGTATTGGATTCGCCCGAGAGATAACGAGATGATAGCAAAAGGATCAGCACAGCAGGTGCGATAAATACTAATGAGATAGCTGCTATATTAGGATTCTTACCACCAGGTACCGCAGTGAATAGCAGAACAGGCATTGTAATGACGCGCCCCTGACCGATGAGGAAAGTTAAAATATACTGACTCCAAGATACAAGGAATGCAAATAAACTCGCGACAACCAATCCAGGGAAGATAGCTGGAAATGTGACGTACCAAAATGTGCGTATAGGGCCAGCACCTAATGTACGCGCTTGTTGCTCAAATTCAGGATTATAGTTGGCGAATACCCCTGATAAGGTCAGGACAACATATGGCATCACAGGCACAAGGTGAACCAAGCCAACCCCAAACATTTCGCCAGCAAGATTCCACCGCAAAAAGTTGATGTTTAATCCCATCGCTACAGCAATACCAGGAACAATTGTTGGGGCGAGGATCAAAAATTCAACAATTCGCTTACCGCGAAATTGATAGAGTCCCATCGCACGCGATGCTGGAATACCAATAATAACCGATACAACCGTTACGCCAACAGCAATAACAACACTGTTATATAGTGCCTCGAATAAGTCATCATTTAGCACCGAGTTCCAAGCGTCTAAGCTCCATTCATTGGGGATAAGCTGTGGATAGAACCAACGAAATGCTAGTGAGTTAATCACAAAGGCAAAGAAGGGTAGAACTAATCCTAATAGTAGGAGAATAAGCGCGGTGTATCTAAAAACACTCGCCATCTGAGAACGCCGATCTGCTTTGACGGTTTCTGCCATGCTAGTCTCCTCTGACCGAACGACGGCTAATCCACATATAAATTAAAACCATAACAATTGCCATCGCTGCAATGACCATACTCATTGCCATTCCTTCTGCGCGGGCATTCAAATCAGGATTACGGAAGAAGTCCAGTGACATAACAGGTAACATTCGTGTAGATCGAACACCTAAAATTGCGGGGACTTCATATGATCCAAATGTAAATGTGAAGACAATAATGGATGCGGAGAGGAGTCCAGGCATAATCAACGGTAGCACCACATAACGGAAGCGTTGCCAACGATTTGCCCCCAATGTTGCTGCGATGTCTTCATAGTCCTCACCGAGTGACTGCAAAATAGCAAGTACAATAATGCCAACAAACGGAACTTCTTTCCAAATATAAGCGAGGATAATACCGGCACCGAAGCGGTCACGTACAAGCACTGGGAATTCCGATGGAGACCCAATAATGCCGGTTTCTGCACCAATACGTGATAACAAACCACTTTGCGAAAACAGGAATAATATACCAATTGCCGCCACAACATGTGGAATAGGTAAGTTGAGCTGAAACAAAAAAGTTGAAAACCGCTTACCATAACGTGTCTTACGGATCATCAACGCGCCGAAAATAGCTAATACGGCTGAGAAGAAGGTACTCGCAAAGCTGACCCAAATTGTCAGCAATAACCCTGACCAGAATTGTTGAGCATAGCGTTCCGATGTCATGATGCTGATATATGCATCAAGCGATAAATCAAAATTACCAATGCGTGGATTCCAGCCAAGGCTCTGGAGCAAGCCATATATCAACCCACCGATAAATAGAAAAATGATAACTGCAAGCGTAGGACCTAGCATGATAGGAATACGCCATCGTTCCCACTGCATAATACACCCTCTAGTTATATTAATAAGTTTAGGGTAGAGGGCAGATTTAACTCCGCCCCCAAAGGTATTAGTTATAGCTGAAGTTTAGTCCAACAGGACGTTCGATTCCCAGTCAGCTTCCATCAGAGCTTGATATTCGGCTGCAATATCGGAAACAAGAGATTGTGCGAGTTCAGCTGGGTCCGCTGCTGCTTCACCAAGACTGTTAGCGGCTGCTTCAAGTGCTGCCAAGTCGTCTTCGTCTTCGACACGGGTTACATCAATTGCAAAGTTCAAGCCGAAACCATTTTCTGGAAGGATTTGTTCTGCTTGACGATCTGGACGCAAAATCAAGTTTGCGAGTACCATAGCAGCCGCTTTGTTAGGTGCGTTGAATGGAATCGCAACGTAGTTGAAGTCACCAATCATGTTGTCGTTAAATGCGAATGCCCGGCTAGTTGGAGGGACAAGACCTTCCGCAATGATTGGACCTGCACCTGCAACAGATTGTGTAATTGTGAAATCAATCTCACCATTTGCAAATAGCTCATGAAGCTCATTTACGTTGGCAGGATAAGTTTCGCCACCACGCCACAAGTTTGCTTCCCAGCTATTCAGCAGTTCCCAAAGTGCTGGTGCATGTTCGTTATAGAGGTCTTCATCAAAGTCACCGACCCATTGTTCTTGTCCACCACTCACTTCAAACAGGGCTTGCTTAATGAAACGTGTACCCTGGAATGCACCTGGACCTGGCGCAATATAAGTGAAACGACCCGGATTTGCTTCGATCCATTCGGTTAGTTCAGCATAGCTGCGTGGCAAGTCTTCGGCTTCCATGCGTGCAGAATCATAGATAAAGTGGAATTGTGCACCTGACCATGGGCTTTCAAAACCTTCGACAGGGCGACCAAAGTCAAGATTCATTGCAGGGTTTTCCCAGTCAACGAGAGCACTATTTGGAATGCTTTCTGCCCATGGACCATAGAGCAAGTCAGCTTGTTTGAGTGTGAAGAAATTTTCACCATTAATCCAAATCAGATCAACAGATCCATCGTCACCTTCGACACCGGCTTCCGCTTCACTCAACACTTGGTTTACTGCGTCAACCGTATCAGCAAGTGGAACACGGTTTAATGTGATGTTGTATTCTTCCATCAATGGAATACCGTACGTTGTATCGACGAATTCGTTGATTGCGTCTGAGCCACCCCACATATACCAGTTGACGGTTGCGCCATCAGCAGCGGCGACTACCGCATCCCAGTCATCAAAACCAGGAGGAGGCTCCATCATCATATCGTCTTGAGCAATTGCACTTCCTAACAATGAAAGTGCGACTAAAAGAACAGCGGTAAGAAGTGAAAGTCTTTTGAACATTTTGTTTCCTTTATATTTTCTATAAACAATAGTTTGAATATCTCCCACACGAATGTGAGAGTTTTATTCCTCTATACATTTATACCTTCGAGTTGAAGGTAATTAGTTTGCGGGATGTGTTCAATTAAGCGCATCCCCTTCCACGCGGCGAATTCCATAAGTTCATCAGTGACATCACCTTGACCAACCGCAAAATGATGTTCATGTCCGCGTACTGTAAGTGTGTTGATTAGATCCATCAACGAAACAGGCTTCTTGTTAAGTTCAAAGTGTGAGAACCAACCACGTGTTCCGTCAAAACCCTTTTTCTTGTGTTTGATGATGTCGGCGTGGATAACGAGTAGGCTACTGCCATCATCTCCTATGTATGTCACACTTGTTTCTTGTGGTGCGAAGATCTGGTCGCCCGCTACACCATAAGGTCCATCTGCCCCCTTACGCCCCAACGTCACATGATCAACCCATGCAATGCCATTGTCGTCGGAAAAGTGTCGTGGCGATACACCACAGTGCCACATTAACATTGCATTTGTTTCAGGGTCGAGTGCCGTCATATCCAGTAGTGTGGACGACCCTTGCCTACCTGTTAACACATTTAACAGATACATACTAGCGGCACCAAGGACATCGCCTTCACATGAGACAGCGATTCCATCTTCGCTACCGAGCCAACTATAAGCCATGCATGGGGCAATCTTGAAATATGATTGGAAGTTGGGCCAACACTGGACAGCCAATGCGTCATAATTATATTCGGCCGCCATATCACGCATTGCCATATAAACGCGGGTGACTCGATCAAAGGCACTATTCTCTGTGACTGTTATCTCACGAGCGACTGACTTTATCTCGTTTACTGTTCTACTGATTGGTTCTGGGTCGTAACCTTTTGCACGCTCAACTAGCTCGGCAAGTTCGTGGGGTAAGACCGAAATTCCGATTCGACTGCGCAATAACCGCTCATCAAAAATCATGTCATTAAAACCTGGGGATAGGTTACCAATCCACCCAATACGCGACAGCTCCATATTCTTGACAGCAGTCAAAGCTCGTATGGTGACTGCAAAGCGTGATTGGAATTCTTCCGTCTCGACATGTCCATAGAACCACTTAAATGGAATATTCTCATGTTTGAGGTAACGTTTCATGATGGAGGCGAAGTGGCTCATTGATACGACCGAATGAATCTTGATTTCACCTTCTTGTTCTGGATCGGGTGTTGCCCAAATACCCATACGCGGTGCAACTTTGACGAGTGGTAGTAATTGCTCGCCCATACTGCAAGCAGCTGTTTGCAATAGTAGAAAATCAACCTCATTATCTTTAAGATACTCCGCTGCGCGAATAGACCCTTCTTCGGTCATCACTTCATCATGTACGGCAATAAGCTGGAAATCCAGTTCTTCAGCGAGTTTCTGCAACCCTTCAATTGCTCGTGGTCGTTGATTGTATTCCCCTCCAAAGTAAGATGAAATCGATGTTCCAATATATCCGACCCGCAATTTGTGTTTTGCCATTAGTTTATTTTCTCCCAATAATTTTGCATTGCCTCAAACATAAGGGCTATGGTCGTTGCCCCTGCATCTTGATGTCCTTTTGCGCGTTCCCCAATAAATTTAGCTCGTCCATGCTTGGCAACCAAATCTGTTGTTGAAACTGCCCCTTCACGCGCCGCAGTTGCTGCCAAAAGCCATGCGCTTTCGAAATTATCACTAGTGCAGAATGCATTGACCGCAGGGCTCAGCGCATCAACCATCGTTTTGTCACCGATATCTGCTTTGCCACGCTGTTTGACACCTTCTAAACCTTCTTGCAATATTTTGTCCATGTCTGATTTGGTAAGTACTGTTTTATTTTTGGTCAACACAACACCTTTAAGGAATAACGTGCCGAACAATGCCCCAGATGCACCGCCCATACGATTCATCAGTGTCTTAGCTGTAGTTTTCCATACGTCAGACACGGTTGGTGTGTCTATGGCTTGTAAATCTAACACTGCGTCCGCAAAAGCTGTACTGATGCTGGTTCCGTGATCACCATCACCCAAAGCTGAATCCAGCTGATTCAGTGTATCCTTATTGGCAATCAATGTCTCAGATATTGAGGTAATGATGCCGATAGCATGTTGCGCGTTGATCTCACTCATAATTGTTTAACAGATACTCCGTTGGCGGGTGCATCCCACAAAGCTTTGAGTTCATCATCAACCTTGCAAAGTGACAGGGCAAATCCTGCCATTTCTTGTGTCGTCGCATATGATCCAATCCAAGATTTATAAACATTGATACCGGCTTCATCTAGCCTTTCAGCTACTCGATTGTAGAGTATGTACATCTCCATTAATGTGAGACTTCCACTGTTATTGAGCATGACCAATACTTCATCACCTGCTACAAATGGCATATCTTCTAAGATTGGTGGTAACATCAGATCGATCGTTTCGTTAGCAGTTACGACCTTTTGTCTACCCATACCCATCTCACCGTGTACACCCATGCCAATTTCCATCTCATCATCAGGCATTTCAAACATGATTTCACCAGTAATTGGACTTGCGCATGAGGTCAATGCCATTGCAAGTGTGCGGGTATTGTCACGAATTTTTTCTGCAATTGCTTTTGTCGCAATTAAATCTCCACTCTGCTCAGCATAAGCTCCTAGCATTTTCCAGACAAAGAATAGCCCCGCCGTTCCACGTCTTTCTGATTCATTACCTTTAGGCGCACTAGAAATGTCATCATATAAAACAACCATCTCAACATTTTCAATGTCTTCCATCTCACAGAGTTCCAATGCCATTTCTGCGTTCATCAAGTCTCCTGCATGATGTGATACACACACCAGAACGCCTGCACCACGATCCGCTTGCTGGATACCCTCCACAATTCGTTCAGGACCCGGTGCTGTGAATATCTCACCTGCCACGTTGACATCAAATAAGCCCTCACCGACTAATCCAATCATCGCAGGTTCGTGTCCACTACCATTACCAATGACCAAGCCAACTTTACCCTCCAGTTTTGGTGAGGCACGCACGACCAGCCCATTGTCTGTTAGTTTTACAATGTCGGCGTAAGCTTGTGTGAATCCACTTAACATCTCGTTGAGTATGTTCTCTGGCTTGTTGATCAATTTCTGTTTACGTGCGCTCATCAGTCCTCCAGTGGTACAAAATACATAAGGTGAATCGGATGATTTACAGGGGTATCACTATACTTAACTTTCACACGCATACCGATATAAACGTCGTTTACATCTGGTATCTTGAGTAAATGAGGGAATAGTGTTGTTGCTCCATCTAGCAATACATAGGCGAGCACATATGGTGTTTTCATTGCATTGACATCATCATTCGAACCTGGGGAAAAGTGCAAAATAGAGAATGTTTTGACTTCGCCTTCTCCAGACAACTCTACCCACTGTGTGACCTGTAAACTATCAGGACAAAGTGGTCGGGGTGGTGAATAAGTCTGATTAGAAGATGGACTGTGGGTTGCATAGAATTTATGATTTTCTAGTTCAATAAAAAATCTGGAATAGCGCCCCAGGCTATATTTATAACGCTGAGTCAATTCTATCGTGAGCCGCTCTACCTGACGAAATTCATCCCACGGGTCATGCTGAAGATTCCTATCAAGTGTCTGTAAATCGATGAGGCTTTTCACTTTATCGGACATAGATTATTCCTTGCGCTCAAAAATATTGACAACGCTCATGCTGGCAATCCCTGCGTGAGTGTCTGTGAGCCCTCGACGTGCATTGGTCACCTGCCGGCGTGGATCAACCTGTTCCCAAAGTTGCTCGATGATTTCAATGGCTTGTAAAATACCAGTTGCACCAACGGGGGCACCACGTCCCAATAATCCGCCACTTGTGTTAACTGGTAAATCACCGTCTGAATCAAATTGACCGTTGGCAATGGCAACTCCCCCGTGTCCTTGTTTTACAAATCCTAAATCTTCAACAGCTTGGATCTCAACGCCGCTGTAACTGTCATATAGTTCAGCTATATCAATTTCACTTAAGGGGTCTGAGATGTTAGCCATATGATATGCTTGCTTAGCAGCAATCTGTTTGGCGTGAAAGTTTGTGAGGTTAGGATAGCGGTCACCTAAGCGCATGGTATCGGTCCCACAACCTGTTCCTGAATACAAGATTTTCGGACGATTTAAGTATGTCTTGCTATGAGCTTTTGCCCATTCATCCGTGCTTAGCAAAATACAGGCTGCGCCATCACTCAGCAAGCTACAATCCAGCAACTTATAAGGCTCGGCGACGGGGCGAGAAGCCATAACGTCATCAATCGTGATATCCATTGGTTTTTGCGCAATTGGATTAAATTGGGCGTTGTGTCGATTACGTACAGCAACGTGAGCAAATTGTTCTTCGGTTGTACCATATTGTTGCATGTGTGCACGGATCATTGAGGCATAGAAGCTCGTATATGTACCGCCAATCATCATTTCCCAATCAGCATCAGCCGATAGTGCAAACAATTGATTGGCTGTTCTTGAAGATACACCACGCCCATTTTTTTCACAGCCATACACTAGAATTGAATCACACAAACCACTTTGGATGTGTGCCCATGCCGTCCGTAATGCCAACGCGCCCGTTGCTCCGCCACCCTCGATGCGGACATTGGGTTTCGGTAGCATACCGATCGTATCGTGTAAAACTGCACCCAATGTCATTTGTAAATTAAAGTGATCACTTTCATAGCTGGTTAACCCATGTTCTACTGCATCAAGATTGTCTAGCCCACTATCTTGCAGACATGACAAAACAGCATCAACCATGAGATCTCGTGTATTGCGCCCACGATGATCGGATGAGATGGCTGTATAACCAACTCCTACGACAACAGGTAAGTTTGTCATAGGTATCCTAGTTCAACCTATGAAGAAGTAACATAAAAGAAGTATTTGACAATTTTTAGCCCAATAATAATTAGTGAAATTTCAGATTTCAGTTGAGCATATCCAAATTTGTAACCGCTGTCAAATTTGTGATTCTTTTCACATTTGATGTGACAATCATTGACGCGAGGTAAATTTTCCGATAGTTTATATTTAACGTTTAGAATTATGATAAATCTCAGGCATTAGCGTGTTAAATAAGGCAAAATATCTACAACCTATTGAAACAGCAAATCTGAACAAATCAGTATACGAAGTATTGCGAATTTGGATTTGCAATGCGAATCTTGCCCCTGGCCAACGTATCAATTTGTCAGAGATAGAAGAACTGTTACAAGTTAGCCGAACACCTATTAAAATGGCTCTAAAGCAATTAGAATTAGAGGGTTTAGTTGAGATTCAGCCACGCCGTGGGACATTTATTGCTTCACTCGATGCTGATATATTCGATGCTAACTTCAAGATTCGAAGTTCGTTTGAATTGTATGTTGCGCAATGTTTGTTCAATTACCTGGATGATGAAGATTATGAGTTTTTCGTTAATATTCGCTCACAGATGGAAAAACTAGCAACAGGTAATGTAACGGATGAACTATACACAGTAATCACATACCTTAAACTTGATCGAGATTTTCATGGTTTTTTAGTCAAAGTCGGTGGTCCAAATCGCATGTATCAATTGTATAAGCAAAATGACACGCATGCATATATGTTACGTCTTGCACAAGACTATAATCTAAACGACCTCAAAATTATTCATCAGGAACATCTTCAGATATTCGAATCACTTCTTACACAGTCAGCTGAAACTTTAAGTGAGTCTCTTCTACTCCACCTTGAGGCTGAGCGTCATAGAGCCTTAACACGATTAACAAGTACGACAGATAAATCTTTTGAGTAGACAACAGAGTATCAGTATAGTTCTCTTTCTATGTTAATTGATCCATTGCAAGTTTTTCGTTTCAAAGGTATATCGCCAAGTGTTGATATTACCCAACCGGCTTGATGTAGTCAGGGTAGCTTCGATATCGATAATTCTTATGATTTGATCGTGCATGTCTGAGGACTACTCACGCCCTACGGGGCACTGAAGGGCAAGTGATGAGTGACGAGGCGATAATTGACTTTCTGTAACTGACTCGTACACAACAAACTCGACTGACTCGGTATCTGTTCCGTCTGTACTACAAGCACTTAAACATAAAACGGTGAACAACAGACAAACGTATTTAAACATAATCTCCCCTTATAGATGTAGTAATGATGTATTCGATACTACGATAGCTCTAAAATTTCTTGGACTAAATCACGCACTTGAATTGTATTGATAGGCTTTGTAATCAGCCCCCCAACTGCATGAGCTTGTTCCGTAACAGTTATGGAAAGTTCTGCCGTCACAAAAATAACTGGAATATGTGATAACGTTCGTAATTGTTTTAGATGACGACATACTTCCAAGCCATCCATACATGGCATCCGAATATCGAGCAAAATTAAATCAGGAGGTTGCAAAATCGCTGCTTTCATTGCTGTTTCGCCATCCAATATAGGTCGTGTCTCGACCCCAAGTTGGGCAACTGTTTCGATCAATAATCGTAAGTTATGCGGTGTATCATCGACTACCATGACGCTGTGTTGATATGTCATTGCATGTCCTCACATGGCATATAGTTAGTACACAAAAGTCTATCATGATCGCTTATATATCTATATTATCCGTGTGGTTTTATACAATTAGCCATTTGGATAATTGCCGAAGGTGTATACTAAAGTATATTTAGATACCTTGTATTTTAGGTCATCTTGAGTCGTTTATGGTGTCGTTAGGAGTTTTGGATAAATGCGTATGGACGGTGATATACTCGTAGTTGACGATAATCCAGCCAACTTGCACTTACTGTTACAGTTGCTAGGTAATCATGGGTTTGATGTACGCGCCCTACGCGATAGCAGAACAGTCCTCCAAATAGCACAGAAACTCCCGCCAGATGTCATTCTATTAGATATTCGTGTGCCATATATGAATGGGTATGAAGTCTGCCAGCAACTTAAATCCGATGACACATTGAAGGAAATTCCCGTCATTTTTGTCACCGCAGCCGACGACATTATTGATAAAGTCCGTGCCTTCCAAGTGGGTGGGGTCGATTACATCATGCGTCCCTTCCAAGAAGAAGAAGTTATCGCCCGTATAACCACACACCTAAATCTGTATCAGGCATTGACGACCGCACAAGAATTAGCAACATTACAAGAACGGCAACGGCTCGCCTGTGAACTCCACGATGCTGTCAATCAAACGCTCTTTTCGTTATCACTCACAGCAGACACCGCCCTCAAATCACTGGAGCAAGGTTCAGAGGTGGCACGTCCTTTTATCCAAGGAATCCAGCAATTGACTGTAGAAGCCAAAGCTGAAATGCGTATCCTGATGTATGAATTGCGCCCAGAAAGTCTCTACGATGCTCCTCTACATCACCTCCTGTATAACCTGACAGACATGCTAACAGGCAAACTCGATATTGTGTTGCATCGTGATTTATGTGAGGTTCGCCAAATGCCACCTGATGTGACGATTGTTTTCTATCGAATCGCACAAGAATCCCTCACCAACATTATCAAATATGCTAAGGCGACATCCGTATCGGTGACTCTTGCACCATTGGAAAAGGGTATTGTGATGACCATCGGCGATGATGGTGTTGGGTTTGATACAGATACAGTCTATTCAAACCATTATGGGTTACATAATATGCAACAACGAGCAAATACAGTTGGTGCAACATTTCAACTGATGAGTCAGATGGGCAAGGGGACACAAGTGTGTCTGCGATGGCAGGAGGAAGGTGTATGACACAAGAGACGATTCGTATCTTTGTAGTAGACGATCACTTCGTTGTTAGGCGAGGTTTAGTCAGCTTTCTCAACGTATCCAATGATTTACAAGTGGTTGGAGAAACAGACAATGGCGAAGATGCTATAACACACTGTGAAGACCTCATGCCAGATATTGTATTGATGGATGTTGTATTGCCGAACATAGATGGCATTGATACCTGTGCGGTAATTAAAAAGAAATTCCCAAACATGAATGTCATTATGCCCAGTAGCTTTAGTGATACGACAATGGTACGACGTGCGATAGATGCAGTCGCGACGGGTTATCTCTTAAAGGATGCTCACCCCCAACAAATACTTGATGCCATCCGCATGGTGCAAAGTGGGTCAGTTATTATAGCCAATGAACTCACGTCCGCATTAACACACCCCACACAGAAAACGATAGACTTTAAATCCCGTGAACTAAGCATTCTTCGCCTTATATCTAAGGGCTACACCAATAAACAAATTGCACAAGAGCTAAACATCAATTACGCAACGGTCAAGCATTGTGTACGTGAAATCTTAGCAAAAACGGAAACTGCTTCTCGTGCAGAAGCCGTCGCCTTCGCACTAGAAAATGACATCATCTAAGGCATCATACTTTCGTTGAACAAACTAGAGCGCGTATTGGTCAAAAATCTCGATTGCGGTCTCATGACTATATTCTGAATGGGTTGCATTGAGTCGATACAATCTGCGAATCGAATTTTGATAATCTAAAAATACTTGCCGAAAATAACAAGAGGCTATAATGTCAACATAACAAATTACCCTGTCTTTTGTTATATATAATGCACCTTAATGTTACATATCTTTCCCTTAATACAAATCCTTACACACTTTTTTGATAACTCATGTATAATTGCGGTAACAAGAATGTGACATTAAGGTAAAGCATGACAAATCGTCGCGTAACAATTATTGCAATATTTTCGTTTTTGCTCGTTGCTCTTGGACTGTCACTTGTGGTCTCGACATGGCAACCACAAGATACACTGATGCCAACACTCGCACAATTAGCAAATCCAACGAACACAGTGGAAGCTCGCCCTGACCCCATTCAGGATGTTGTTAATGTGCCTATTGGTGAAGAACTGATTGTACAATTCTCAGCGGATACTAGCGAAACAGCATTACAATCGGTCTTAACCCAACTCGACGCGCGCCTATCTCATGCGATGCCTGATATTAATGGTGCCGTGATTATCAAAGATACACCCATCAGCCAGCAACAACTGGCGCAACTACCACCGAATGTCATTATTGAACCGAATTATAAAGTCCAAAGTTTGCTCACCTACCCCACCGATGACCCAATGATTTTGGAGCAGTGGTCTTTTGCGACAATGGATATGTCACTATGGGATGCAGTCGAGACCAACAATACAATTGTCGCCGTGATTGACAGTGGCGCATGTTTTGACCATCCCGATTTGCAAGGTGTTTATCTTGATGATGGTTACGATTATGTTGATGATGACACTGTTCCAACCGATGCAATGGGACATGGTTGTGCGGTCAGTGGCATTATTGCGGCGACTGCAGACAACGGAATCGGTATTGCCGGAATTGCACCGAATACAAAAATTTTGCCGTTGCGTGTGCTCGATGCTGATGGTGTCGGCACATATGCCGATGTTATCAGTGCAATTTATGAAGCGGTATCATCCGGTGCGGATGTGATTAACCTGTCACTCGGTGGGCAAAACCACTCGCAGATGCTAGAACAAGCGGTCAATTATGCCGTTGCCAACGGTGTCCAAGTAGTGGCAGGCTCAGGGAATACAGGGACTCAGGGCGTATTTTATCCAGCTCGATATGCTAGCGTGATTGCGGTCGGGTCGTATGGTATAGATGGCAATCGGAGCGACTTTAGCACGTATGGGTCAGAAGTGGATACCCTCGCCCCCGGTGAAGATATTCTGACGACAACCATTAATGGCAACTATGGCAAATTCAGCGGGACATCAATGGCAGTGCCGTATGTCACAGGTCTGCTGGCATTATCAGAAGCGTCCGGTCAACCTGTCGATTTGGCAAATATCTTAGAGACACCTGCACCGCAAGAGAATAGTGACATCTATGCCTTAGAGCCGACTTATACCCCGACAGTTACAAGCACGATTCCAGCAGGCTTTGACTGCAATAAGTTGATTTTGTCAGAAGCTGAGTTTAGTGTATCCGGTGACACCGTAACTTTCTATGTCACCAACCACAACACCTATATTGGAACTGAACTTGATTCTGTGGATTTACGGTTTGCGGCGATTTCGGGATTCCCTGATGTGTATTTGCAAACAGCATTATATGAAGACTACAACGATTTTGTGGGGGGAGACGTTTTCTATCAAGGTGATTCTGCTAGCCAATCCCCATTGTATATAGATGAAAACACGACATCATACGACGGCAACAACGATTGGTCATCGGCTATCTTAACGTTACCACCCTATTATTTCCTTGACACAAAGGCTCTGCGCTTCACCTTTGCCGACATCCCAACAGCATTAAGCGACCATTGGACAAACGGTAGCTTTGCAGGCACAACTATTTCCTTTGATAACCCATCGGTGCCCGGGACTACCTGTGACTTGGTTGTTCCAGATGATACGATTGTTTATCAACCGACCCCTGCTCCATCCCCCACCGGATATTGGGAACCTGCACAACCGAGCGAACTGCCTCCCTATCCCGAATGTAGTGATGTCGGCGTAGAACTGGTTGATATTTCAAGCTCATCCATCTCATTCTTATTTGAAGATGTGCCCATTGCCAGAGAAGTTCTGCGGGATATGACCCATACGTTTAGCTCACCCAACATTCCCGATGGTGGAACAATCAAGCTATCCAATATTACATTGAATGGCGATATGGTTTGGGCAGGTCTTGGCACAGCGGATACAATTGATGATGGCACATGGTTAAGCTATCGTTTTGTAGACAACGATTTGTTGAAAATCTACTATAATGTCAATTTCGACATGTCGGCAGTCTACTCACCAACAGACTTTGTGACAGCGTTCCATATACAAAAATACTCTCCCTCTGATTTGTGTACAAGCACCCCAACTGTTGACGATGAGTTGGAGTCGGCATTAATCTGTAACAGTTATGCCGATACCTATACGCTTGGTACAGTGGACAGTGACCTTGAAGCAGATTTACGTCAAGCTGTCGAATGCGCCAACGCAAGTCCAACAAATAGTACTATCGACCTTGATGGACAGACTGTAACCTATAGTGATGCACCGTCTGAATATAATGCTGAGGGACATAACGCCTTACAACCGATTGTAGCAGCAAATATTGGTAATTTCCTGACGATTCGCAATGGGACAATCGAACGTGATGATACCCTATCCTGTGACCATACGCTTGAAGGACTTTCAAGTGAATTCCGTTTTCTCTATCTCGATGAAGATTCCTATGTAGTATTGGAGAATCTGACATTACGAAATGGTTGTGCCTCGCGTGATACTACACCTGCCAGTTCCATTGATACCTTTGGTGGTGCAATCTACAGTGCTGGGCAACTGAAAATCAACAATTCTACACTGACAAATAACAATGCTGCAATCGCTAGTGAAACCCGTGCAGGTATTGGCGGGGCAATCTATGGTAAGCATGGTCCTATCATAATAACGAATAGCAACCTATCCGGTAATGTTGCCGATACAGGCGGTGCAATTTATGCGGGCGGTGCCGGGATTGAAACAACCGATGTTGATGTGACTATCCGTCAATCTACTATTGATGGCAATAGTGCTATTTTTGCAGGTGGGGTCTTTGTCGCAGATAGCGACCTGCATGTCACCGATAGTACATTCAGCAATAATAGTGTGACAACCGCCAGTGGTGGTATCCATACAGAACTTGCGGATGATGTGTCTATCACCAACAGCACCTTCTATAATAACAATGCCGTCAACGGTTTTGGCGCACTCCATTTATATGCTAATTCAGCAACGATTACCAACAGCACTTTTAGCAACAATCCTGCGTCTGACTCTGAGGCGATATATGTACTAGACACACCTCTGACCTTAGCCAATACGATTTTGGCAGATTCGGTCAACGGGACACTGTGTTCGAGTAATGTATCCAACTTAATCACCTATGCTGGGGTGAACCTAATTGAAGACGGGTCATGTGATGCTGTTGCTAATAGTCAGATGACGGGCGACCCACTGCTTGACCCAACTGGCTTGCAAGACAACGGTGGCTTAACGGAGACGATTGCGTTGATGCCGAGTAGCCCAGCGATTGATGCCGGTGATAATACAGTTGTCACCCTACCCTATGACCAACGGGGCGACGGCTATCCACGTTTTAATGGCACTGCTGTTGACATCGGTGCGTATGAAAATCAATCAGTTGCATTCTTCCCGCCCTTCCCAGAATGTGGCACAGCAACGCTTGAATTATCCGCTATCACGCAGAACTCTGTGCAATATACAGTCAGTGATGTTGCTGTCCCAACAGACCACTTGCTTGATTTATCTTATGGTTACTACTCTCCACTCTATCCACTAGGGGCATACAATGCAATCGTTCAAGTGACCTATATGGGGTCGCCAATTTGGGTTGGCAATGCTGGGAGTGACACGATTGATGAAGGAACTTGGTCAAGCTCGCCCTATTTGGATACGGGCATTATCGAAATCATCCATGACCCGGATTATGATTGGCGTGATTATTATTTGCCAGACGACTTCAATACCGCCTTCCATGTTTATAATGATGTGACAGGTGGATACTGCACGATTTATCCGACTGTTGCCGAGCATCTCCTACCTACTGTAAGTTGTGAAAACTATCCTGATTCATACACTCTGGGAATAGCTCAAAGTAATCTTACCAAAGATTTGCAACGCGCGATTGAGTGTGCGAATGAGTCAGCTTCTGATAATGTAATTGACCTAAATAGCCAAACAGTATCATTTACCTCTGCTCCAGAAGACTATGACTTACAAGGATTTAATGCTCTAGAAGCTATTAAATCTACAGGGGAATCTGGCACATTGACAATACAAAATGGTGTTATTGAGCGGCACACTAGCCTTAATGTGTGTGCTCCAAGTACTGGTGACCGGACTAAGTTTAGATTACTTTTTACCCTACCCAATAGTCATGTGACCCTGCTAAATGTTAGCCTGAAAAACGGATGTGCAACAGATGTTATTGTAGGTGCAAATGACGGATATGGTGGCGCAATTTCTAATTACGGTACATTATACATTGCGAGCAGTGCTATCTTACTCAATACAGCCGAAGACTTCGGCGGAGCAATTCATAGTCAGAACAATGGTACTGTAACCATCTCCGAATCGACTGTTCACTATAACTCTGCAAAGTCTGGTGCTGGAATCAGCAATCGTGACAACAGCATTGTACAGATTCTCAATTCAACCATAAAACATAATTCATCTACAGGATTCTATGGTGGTGGGTTGTTCAATTACAGCGATGGACAAATGATAATTACTGATTCCACTATTAGAGACAATACAGCTCCAGTAGCTGGTGGTGGGATTTATAATTACAATTCTGCTGATATGACTCTTACCCGTACAACCATTAGTGAAAATACCGCTTCGGATTTTGGTGGCGGAGTTTATAACGACAGAGCAATGCTAGAAATTACAGATTCTGTTATTCGTGGTAACACAGTTTTAGAGTATGGCGGGGGAATTTATAATACGGTTGGTGGGCTTGTGGCAATTTCTGGTACAACCATCAATAATAACACAGCCAATTTATCAGGTGGTGGCATTAATAATAAGAGTAGTGGTCAAATAACAATAGCTAATTCAACAGTTTACGGCAATTCCGCACTGGATCGAGGCGGTGCATTGTTTCTCGTCAATAATACAATGGGGCTTTCAAAAATAATAAATACAACCATTTCGAATAACTCTGCGACTAACGACGGGGGAGGTCTATATGCTGGGGGTACAGGACCAATAACACTCGTTAATAGTATCATTGCTAATAGCTCCGGCAGTGCAGATTGCTTTGGTACAGTCACATTTATTGGAATGAACCTAGTAGAAGATGATAGTTGCAGTGCATCATCCAATGGGCAACTAGCAGGCGATCCCAAATTTGATGCAAACGGTTTGCAACTAAATACGGGTACATTACCAACCGTGCCGTTGCTTTCTGACAGCCCAGCGATTGATGTTGGAGATAGCACGCAAGTGACCAATATCTCTTATGATCAGCGTGGTGAAGGTTTCCCACGAATCTCTGGGTCTCAAGTTGATCTAGGCGCATATGAATATCAGCCTATCACAGTGACCAATACGCCAACTGCTGAACCTACACTTGATACTACATTCACACCTACCCCCACCTTTACCCCATCGCCGACTATCACACCGTCTCTCATGCCAACTTTGACATTGACCCCTATACCCACGCCGACCTTCACACCAACTGCTACACAGATTCCGTGCCAAAACTATGCGGATTATTATGTCGTCGGAACTGTTTATAGTAATCTTGAACAAGACTTGAAGCGGGCAGTTGAGTGTGCCAACTCCTCACCAGTAAATAGTGTAATTGATCTTGACAACAAGACCGTTATTTTGACTATCGCATCCGTATACGAAAGTGGATATAACGGATTTGAATTGATTACAAATTGGGGGAGTTCTGGAAAACTGACAATTCAAAATGGGATAATTGAACGTGCCAGCGAACTTACTTGCCCACCCAACGCATCCTCACCAAAAGGTGATTCGTTCCGCTTCTTTTATGTAACAAGTGGTGCAGATATTACATTGAGAAATCTCACGCTTACAAACGGATGCTCTAATAATGTTTCCCCTTCACCTGCTGAAGATAAGGGTGGAGCTATCTACAATGATGGTACGGTTACTATCGAAAATAGTATGATTCATGGTAATCGCTCATATGACACTGGCGGTGCAATATATAATGGAGCTGGAGCAACACTCTCTATTATTAATAGTACCTTAAATAACAATCACGCAGAAATTGGTGGTGCAATCTACAGTTGGGTAAACAGTGAAGTGACCCTCAACAATTCAACATTAAGCGAAAATTCAGCACAAACAGGTGGTGCTCTAGCGATTTCGTTCGACAGTATGGCAACAATTATAGATACAATAATTTCTGGAAATACTGCCACTTATGGTGCTGGTCTATACAGTAGCTACAATACAGTTGTTTCCGTTATGTCTAGTGTTTTTGTGAACAATGATGCGGTGGAAGATGGTGGTGCTTTATATAATGATAACGACAGCGAGCTATTTGTCACAAATAGTACCATAACTGGAAATGTTGCTAAAAATGGTGCAGGTATTCAGAATCGGGATAATGCAAATGTCATAATTCGTCACACAACCCTACATGCAAACAACGCGTCTGTCACCGGTAACAGTATAAATCATTCAGATAACACAGGTGTTGTCACACTTGTCAATAGTATTGTTGCTGATGGAGCTGGGACTAGCGAATGTAGTGGAATGGTAATCTATCTTGGTATGAACTTAGTTGAAGATGCTTCGTGTGATGCTATCTCCGCTGGTCAATTGACGGGTGACCCATCGCTAGACCCACATGGACTACAAGATAATAATGGTCAGACTCCGTCCATCGCACTCCAATCTGGTAGTGTTGCAATAAATATAGGTGACAATTCTAATCTAAATGGGCTTAATTATGATCAACGAGGTGTTGGTTATCACCGAGTTTATGGGGTGCAAGTCGATTTAGGCGCATATGAATATCAGCCAGTCCCAATTAAGCCAAGAAACTTTTCGACTATTTCTGTAAGTGAAGTCAAAATTGATTTAAGTTGGGATGACCCATCTGATTTTGAAACAGGCTATAGGCTATCGCGTTCGTTTGATTCCGTTAATTGGCTGAAAATTGCAACGCTTCCAATTGATTCAGACACTTGGTCAGATACAAATGTGACTTGTGACCAGACATATTATTATCAATTGGTTGCGCTTTATAATGATATAGATAGTGAATCAGCACCTCAAGTTATTTCCACAGTGACTCCTAAATGCGAGGTTATAATTCCTGACAACATCACGACCACGACGGTTTCTAGTCGGACACAAGTATCATGGACACCGGCATCCACGCGCAATACATCACAGGTGATTATCGAACGGTCAGAGCAACCTGTTGGCGCGTTGGTTAGCTTGAATAGTGATTGGCAAACAATAGCAACCATAGCCGGAGATGCAGGTATCTTCACCGATAGTGACATTGCCTGCGGTATGACCTATAGCTATCGTATGACTGGGTACAACGCGACCTATAACGAATACACAGCTCCAACTCATGTCGGTGAAATTACAACAGCAGACTGCCCTGTTCCTGTCACGAATACGGTTGGACTCTATCAGAATGGCGTTTGGATGTTCCGTGATGGTCTGGATGCTACTGCGCCGACGGTTATCTTCAACTTCGGTCCGCAAGAATCCGGTTGGCAAGCAATTGCAGGGGATTGGGACGGTGACGGCATTGACGGTATCGGTATCTATAAAGATGGTGTATTTGCCCTACGTGACATTGCCGACTCTGGTGTATCTGATTTTGTCTATAACTTCGGACCACTCGAACCCGGTTGGCAAGCGATTGCAGGCGATTGGAATGGTGATGGGCAAGATACCGTTGGTGTTTATAAAGATGGCGTATTCCGTTTAGCAGATTCGCATTCTAGCACGGTTGATTATGCCTTCAACTTCGGCAGGCGAGAAGCTGGCTGGACACCATTAGCAGGCGATTGGTATCAGCAAGGGCGCGACCTTGTTGGCTTATACAAAGATGGTATCTTCCGTTTGCAAGATAGGCTTGCATCATCCGGTACAGGTGCGAACTTCGTCTTTGGTCCAACCAATGGCAGTTGGCAAGCGGTATCCGGTGATTGGGATGAAGATGGTATCAGTAGCATTGGCATTGTCCAGCGCAACGGTTGGCGTTTGCGTAACACCAACTCGGCAGGTGTAGCGGACATTGGCTTTAGCTTTGGGCTCAATCAAGATGGTTGGCAACCGATTGCAAGTTATCGTGGTGATGATGAAGCGGTTGGCTTGCTAGCAGATTTCAGTGCTGTGCCCTTATCATTGACAGTTTCGATAGTATCAGAAGAAAGAGAACCAGAGCCTGTCATTATCGAAACGGCGACAGAGACACCAACGGTAATTGTTATCCCAACATTGGAAGCAATCAGCTCGACTAGTGGCGAGGAAGACCCATCGCTGACACCTTCAGTCACTGTGACAGAGACACCAACAGCAACCATCACGCCATCAGTTACGCCGACACACACAGCAGAACCAACAGCAACACACTTGCCGACGGAAACACCGTTGCCAACAGATGAGCCTGCCCCTGTTGAGGAAACGCAAGAGGTTGACCCCTAAATATCATATATCCCCTGTCACCGTGCAGGGGATATATCGTGATTTGTCAACTATGTGAAAGACCTCAAAAACGCTTCCTCGGCATCAGGTGTACCAATTAAGATGAGACGACCTGATGAGGGGAGTTGTTCATGGGGGTCAAGTAACGGTTGAATTTCTTCATCCGTGCGTGTGGCGACCACTGTACACCCCGTTTTGTTACGAATGTCGCATTCGATGAGTGTAAAGCCTGCCAATGACGATGGAATCGGGACTTCAAAGATGTCTAAACCCTCGGCAACCATGAGAATATTGTCACGCCGAATCAAATTCATCATCGCATTTGCACCCGTAGAAGCATACGATATGACAAAATCTGCGCCCGCACGATGCAATGTAACCACATTTCGGTCTAGCACAGCGCGACTGAGAATCTGGATATTGGGTCGAAGACGGCGACAATAGATTGTGAGGTAGATGTTCATGTCGTCGTCGTGTGTTGTGATGATAACGGCACTTGTCTGTCGAATTCCGGCACGTTCTAGGATTTCGATTTCGGCAGCATCCCCTATAATATACCTTTCGGAATTAGTCGATGGGATATGGGCAGGATTTTTTTCCACAACTGTATAATCTAGCCCTTTTGTATCGAGTGCGTGTCCGACAGCACGACCCACGCGCCCTGCCCCAATGATGATAATGGGTGCCGTGTCATCAGTTTCCCCTCGGCAGAATCGGTCATTGTACCGATTGAGGTCAGATTCTATGCCAGCTAGAATGAGCGTTGCGTTATCAGTGATAATAGTATTAGGTAAGGCTGTTTGAAATGTACCCCGCTCCCATATACCCAATACACTGATTCCAGCATCGGAACGTATTTTGCTCTCTTGTAAGGTCTTACCCACCAGTGATGTGCCTCTTGCGCCGGCTTCCGCAATTAATAAACTGCCAAACCGTCCGATGATGTGAGCTTGTGTCGTATCGCTGACGACTTGCCGTGCTAATGCTTGCCCTGTAATTTTGTTCAGTTCAATCACATGAGAACACCCTGCGAGTTCCAAAATGTCTACGGATGCCGGAATATTGGCAATCCCAATAACAGGCACGGACTCTGATATTTCACGTACTGTAAATGCGACATTGGTATTTATCTGGTCATTGCCCGTAGCGACGACAAATGCAGCCTGACTGACCTGTGCCTGACGGTAGGTTGCAGGGTCATCTAACGCACCAAGCATAACAACATATCCCAAGTCATGCAGGCGTAATGCTTCCGTCAAGTCGGCAATCAGTAACACATATCCATATTGATATTGTATGAGTTTATCAATCAGGTGGTTTGTCACAGAATCGAAGTGTGTGAGTATGATATGGTCTCTGGTCTTATTGGGTAGTTCTCTAGGTGCACGGGCAGCTTCCTGTGCGCGCATCCACGGTGCATAGAAAAACTCAATGAACGTGAACGGCAACAGGATGAGCAGAAAAATGATGCCACTCAAGAGTACAAAAGCGGAAAACAAACGACCTAAATCAGATTCAAAGGTAATGTCACCGAAGCCAAGCGTAGACATCACAGTAAGTGTCCAATAAAACCCTGTCACCCAGCTATGTGACTGCCCTTCATACTCCATGATGTAATGGAAGGCGATGCTATAAACAGTGATGACCGCCATCACGATAGCCAGAAACCGTAGTAACGCCATGATGTTAAGGCGCGTCGGGCGGTCGCTCATAAATTGCATAAAGATTGTCATTAGTGATTTCATAGAATGTATTATACGCAGACTTCATGAGGCTACAACTATTGTTGCGTTCATGGGTCGTGCTTTTATCTAATATCAATAATCTGAATGTAGAACCTTGTGTGTTTCAGAAATAAATAATCACATATTTTGTTGGTCGGCGGACAACGCAGGCGTTTTCCCTACCATGATTCATGTCGATTTTCGTAGGGACATGACGTGTCATGCCCGTAAATTTATATCCAACCTCTTTCGAGACTTTACTGAAATCCCCAAACTCATCACCACATTTGTTATATTATCAATCAACTCACTGTAAAATGAGGCAACGATTCGAGTGACGACCTGATATGAAGGAAGCGGTGCAGTATGCAAACGATAGGTGATTTTTTGGTGGCGGAGCTGGTGGCAATGGGTGTCAAAACTGTTTTTGGTTTACCCGGTGGTGAAAACGTAGAAATTCTAAATGCCATACGTGAAGCCGGATTAGAATTTGTGCTGGTGCGTAACGAGAGTTCGGCATGTTTTATGGCGGATGTTTATGCGCGCCTGACGGGGTCACCCGGTGTTGCTTTGACGACGCTTGGTCCCGGTGCTACCAACGCAACCGCTGGATTAGCACATTGTTACCTTGACCGTGCACCTGTCCTGTTGATTACGGCACAGACTGACGCGCATCTCATTGGAACGCACACACATCAAGTGATTGATTTGCAAGCTCTGTTTCAGCCCATCACAAAATTTACAGCAGAGATACAAGCGGATAACGCGGTGTCTGTCATTCGTTATGGTCTCTCCCAATTACAATCAGGTAGACCGGGACCTGTACATTTCGGCATCAATAACCGCATCGCTCAGCAACAAATCAGTATACCAACCACTTCCCCTATGCTAAAACAATCCAATAAGCTATCTACGGAAACGGTTGATGCAATCACACAAATTTTACATGGCAAAAAGCGTCCTGTTATTGTTGCTGGGCTAGGACTTGAACCCACTGCTCCGTATCAAGCGTTGCAGACATTAGCTGAGACAATCCATGCGCCTGTGATTGATACACCCAAGAGCAAGGGCGTACTATCGGCAAGGCATCCACTATTCGTCGGTACAATCGGTTTGACGCGAACCGACCCTGCCTATGATATATTGGACGACGCAGATTGTATTGTCGCACTCGGCTTCGATGTGGTTGAACTAGTGAAACCGTGGCATCAATCACAACCACTCATCTGGATTGCGGAATGGGAAAACCAAGACCCACGCATTCCGTGTGTGGTAGATTATGTCAGCGATGTGAGCGATATGCTTGATGCACTTTGCAATTCGCTCGAACTGTCCACCGATGATGATTGGGGTGCTGAGCGCGTCCGAATGTTCCGTGAGCGTTACACAGTAACTGATTTACCCACACCCATGACTGACCGCATGCTACCGCAAGATGTACTTGGTGCTGTGCGCGACAATACACCCGACGACATTATCATCACCACTGATGTCGGCTCACACAAAATCTTCACAGCCCTCAATTGGCAAGCGTATTCACCCAATAGTTATTTTGTGTCGAATGGTATATCTGCAATGGGGTTTGGTGTTGTGGGGGCAATTGTCGCGGCACATGTTACGCAAAAACCTGCTGTCTGCATTACAGGTGATGCAGGCATGGCAATGGTCATCGGAGAACTCGCCCTATTGATTGGGATGCAACTGCCTGTGGTTATCATTATAATGAACGATGAAGCCCTAGACCTGATACGCTCAGCGCAACATCGACGCAACCGCCCCACCTTCGGAACAGAGTTCATCAATCCGAACTTTGCATCAATCGTAAACGCATATGACGGATTGAACTTTGAGCAGGTTCGTAGCCGTGCCGAATGTGAGTCCGCTGTTGCAACTGCTATAAAACGTAATTCGCCCACAGTCATTGAAGCGATGATTGACCCCATCGGCTATCCAACAACTGTAAAGCGATAAGATGATTGTGTGACAAGAAATCCCAGTTTATCAGAAACGAGACCATATCATTGACCCAAGAAGACATAATTCCAGATACCAGCAAACGGCTTGCGTATTGGTTAGGGATAATATTGCATCCATACGTGGTTTGTATCCCGACGCTATTTATTGTCTTGGATGACCTCAGTTTTATTGAAGTTATTATTTGGACGGCGATTGTTGTGGGGACGCTGGTTATACCTGGCGCATTCGTGTCAGTTTACTTTCGATATCAGGGCAAATATGTTTATCAGCGCAAAACTCGAACGCCACTGTATATCATCGGTTGGATGAGTTTATTGGCTGGCTTCTTATTGGTTCAACTGTTGAATGGACCGCGAGTCCTGCTGATTTGTCTTGTGGCACTCATGGTCTGGATACCAATTCAGCTTATCATCAACAGTCGCTACACCAAAATCTCTACCCATCTGGCTGTGATAACCGGATGTAGTACAGGGCTTTTCATGCTGGACAAACTCCCCCACCCTATCTATGGGATTGGTCTGCTTATCATGATTGCACTAACCGGATGGGCACGTTATCAGACAAAAAATCATACGCTGGAGCAAATTATATTGGGCATACTCGTTGGCGGTGGTAGTGTGGTGGTTGTGTTTTCTATATTGCTGTAATTGTTGCCGAAGTGGAAGAAATGCCGGATGATGATATAGGAGCGGAGTGATTTTCCGCCCCTACTTATATCGCGGTTCGATTTAACCCTTAATACCAGTCGATGCAATACTCTCAACAAATGACCGTTGCAACGCCAGATAGAAGAGCAAAACAGGAATGGTAATGGTGGAGAGATATGCCATAATCTCACCCCATGCCGTATCCAACTGGAAGAAGTATTGCAGACCGACCATAACCGGACGCAATTCTTCAGAGCGGATTGTCATCAGGGGCCACAAATACTGATTCCACATCACAAGGAATTTAAGAATCGCCACTGTACCGAGTACCGGTCCAGCAATCGGCATGATGATGCGTTGATAGATTTGCCATGTGGTCGCGCCATCAATCCGTGCAGCTTCAATCAGGTCATTAGGTAAGTCACGGAAGTATTGATAGAACACGAAGATACTAAACGCATCGGCAATGAACGGGATGATTTGAACATGGTAGCTGTTCAACCAACCGATTTCGATACCCTCAGGACCTAACCACGGCAGATTATTGACGACCAATAGCATCGGTACAGCGATGGTCTCAAATGGCACGATGAAGGTAGCGATAATCAATGACAGCAAAACGGCTTTACCGCGCCACTTCAAAAATGCAAACGAGAATGCTGCCATCGAGTTCAACACAAGACTGACCACGAGTGTCACCACTGTCACGAATACCGAGTTGAACACAAACTGTACAATCGGCACACGTTCATAAGCTAATTCGTAGTTGTTTAATGACAAATCGCCGACAGGTAAGAAGGCTGCAAATGATGATGAGTCGCGTAGTAACTGCAAGTCCGGCTTGAACGAGGACATCACCATGAACAGAATCGGAAAGATAAATATCAAGGCAACCAGAGACAACAGGATATACCGCAGTGCCATTGCGAGATTTTCATTATCTGAGGACATTCGTTTTTGAGCCATATCTAATCTCTCTCCCGTGTAACATAACGTTGAACGATAGCGACAATTAAGACCATGAAGAACAGGATAACCGAGATAGCGGTACCATCTCCCATATCTTGTTTTTCAAACCCTCGCTGGACGGCTTGGAATACAACACTTTGCGTCGCATCAAGCGGACCACCTCGCGTCATCACATCAACCTGCGTGAATAAGCCTGTCGCTTGAATGGTGATAACAATCAAGACCAACACAGCTGTATTGCGCAGACCGGGCCATGTGACATAGCGGAACTGTTGCCACCGATTTGCGCCATCTAGTCCGGCAGCTTCGTATAAACTGGCGGGAATTGTTTGTAGACCAGATAACCAGATAACCATATGGAAGCCGACCCCCTGCCATGCCGACATCGCAATCAGCGCAGGTAACGCCGTCGTGGGGTCACCGAGCCAATCGACTGGATTAAAGTTCCCGAAGGTTATGAAATCTAATATCGTATTTAAAAGACCATTTTGCCCGTCATAGATAAACCGCCATAAGATGGAGACAACCACCATCGACACAACGACCGGTGCAAAGTAAATGGCACGGAAAACATTGATAAACGGTATGGCTTGGTTCAGTAGTAACGCGAGCAATAAAGCAAACCCACCTTGTATCGGCGCAATGAATATAGAGAAGATAATTGTGTTAATCAGTGCACGAAGGAAGACAGGGTCACCCACGAGTACATAGGTACGACTGTCACCTGATTGCCACGATGTAAATTCTTTCAGCCCATCCAATTCAGGGTATTCAGGGTTATTGCGGACAAAAGAACGCAGACGAGGGTATTCAATTTCACCTTCATCATCGCGCACAATCTCGCCTGTTGCCTCATCAACAACCGGGTCAATCGTAAAGGTGCGGACTGTCAGCAGGCGTTCAAAGTTGCGAAAGCCAACATACTCTGGCGGATTGGGCGAAACAAGACGGGCATTCGTAAACGATGTTGTGAATGCCATGATAAAAGGAACAACAAGGAAGATAACAAGAATAATGAGCGCAGGTAATGCCATCAACCAACCGACAATTGAGTCATTTCGTTGATACGATGGTGCATCATCAGGCACAAGGATTCTTGCCCAAAGTGGCATGTCTGCCCTTCGATTTGATTCTGATTTATTCATAAGGATATGTCTCCTGATACATTGTCGGAGGTTGCCATAAACGGAGTAATAAGTAGTGAAATAAGATTAAGAACCTTTCCTAGCAAGATTTTAGGCATGACCTAACTAACATTCCGTATGAACGACTTCACATATTCGCCCCTACGAGAATTACATGTCCGGATAGATTCAGATATTAAGTATAGGAAGTGAGGGCACGACGTGCGCGCCCCCGTGTGAGATAAATCTAGTGTGACCTAGAAACCATAACCTGCGTTGTCTTCGATGTCGCCTTCGATTTCATCAACAGCTGCATCAAGACTATCAAGAACATCAGCACCATTAGCGATGTCAGCCAATGCTTTTTCGAATACAAGTGCCATATTCAAGTATGCAGGGGTGACAGGACGTAGGACGGCTTGTGCTTCACTCAAACCGAAGAATACATTGAGTGGTCCACCTTCTGCATAGTTTTCGGTCATTTCTGCTGCTGCGCTTGTTGCCGGAATCAAACCTGTTGCATCAGAGAATGCTGCGAGGTATTCATCTTGCATTGCGAATAGGATGAATGCAGTTGCGCCGTCAACATTTTCGCTGGTAGCGGAGATACCGAATTGCCATGATGCGCCACCGATGACGGAGCCAGCACCAAAGTCTGGAGCAGGAAGATAGAGCATGTCGTCGCCGAATGCGTCGAGTGCCCCCAATGCTGCCCAGTTACCGTTCCATTGCAGTGCATATTGACCGTCAATGAAGCCAGTTTCACGGTCAGCACCGTCTTGGGATGTTCCCGGAGCAAGACCACGTTCAAACAGGCTTTGCCACCATTCACCGAATGCAACTGCTTCATCACCGTTGAGAACACCTTCTGCTGTCAGATAGGTTTCACGGTCAATCAAGTCACCACCGAAGGATTGCAAGAATGGGCTGAATGCGTATGGATACCATTCACCTGTCCATGCCATACCGGGGTCGAATGCGAAGTCGTATTCGCCACTTTCTTGGATAGCTACCAAAAGACCATCAAATTCTTCGAGTGTCCAGGGTTCTTCCAAAGTTGGGATACGTGCGCCAAATTCTTCTAGGACGGATTGACGTGCGAAGATTGCTTTCGCTGCATCCCACAAACCGATGGAGTAGATTTCGCCGTTCCATTCACCGATTGCACCGGGGAGGAAGTCAGCAAATGCTTCTTCTTCAATTGGGAGAGGTTGCATATAACCAGCCCATGCCCAGTTCGGCATGACAGGACCGTCAACGTCGATGATGTCTGGCAAATCGCCAGCGAGTGCTGCTGCTACGATAGATTCGTTGTATGACCCTTGTGGGAATTCTTCAAGAGCTACAACATAATCGCTTTGTGATGCGTTGAAGTCGTCGATAATCATCAGCAATGTGTCGCGTTCTGCGGAGTTACCAGCACCGTGATACCACAGGCTGAGTTCGGTTTGTGCAGAAACAAGACCGCTCATGGACAGTGCCATGATAGAAAGTACAACTAGAAGTGAGAGTTTTTTCTTCATTTTTACCTCTTTAATATTTTTTGAGAACTAGTAAAAAATACGTTTGATTAAATAACACCTTGTCTCTATCTCCGATTGAGCCTCCTTGTCTCTATCCGATAGTGATACCAACTGGTGAATTACCAGATTGATTCCATGTTCCATACATCCAACGATAAAAGCGACGTTGAGTTGATTACTGCTAATTGGGTTTCGTCAGCTCGCGTTGGATAAAACCGACTGGTGATGCTGGTGCGTTGGTTGGCAATGACTTCAATAATCGACCCGTCCAACAAGATACGTAGGTCGAGTGTTTCATCAGCATCTAATGTGTGGATGAGTCCTTGTGTGTAGGTGTCATGCCCTGTATTGCCATCGTCATATTTACGCTCGATACGAACGGTTTCGGTCAAGCGGTCATAATATATCGTGATGCGTTCGCTACCATCTGTCGAGCAGATAATGTCCAGCCCATAACGATTTGCTTGTTCGATGTTGAATGTGGCTTGTATGTCCAGCGAGAGACTGCTTTGCGCCAATGGTGATGTCGCTGTCTCGGCAGTGTAGTGTTGATGATTGGTGTGTAGTGTTGTGATTTCTTCGGCAGGTGTCATGCACAGACGGTTTTGACTATCGAGCGAGAGAACACGCGGGAATGCTTGTATACCTGCCCAGCCTGCATTCACAAAGTGGTCCTGGTCACGTCCTTCGCGCACCCATGCCCACATGATGCGTCGTCCCTTGTCATCGAGGTGTGTCAGTGGCGCATAATAATAACCACTATCCAAGACACCATCAGATTCAGGGATGAAGCGATTATCCTTAAAATCTCCCACATAGTAGAGAACAGTACCTGTATCAAGGACAAGATGTGCCGAGATAATGAGTACCCACTTGTCACCCAATTTGAAAAAGTTAGGACATTCTGCCATATAGCCATGTCGCGCACTTTCGCCAACCCATAGTGGATTGAGGTATGTCCAGTTTGTCAGGTCGTCGGAACGATATAGTAATATCGCACCACCTACCCCATCAATACGACTGCCGACAGCCATATACCAACCATCGTCTGCCTGCCATACAAACGGGTCACGGAAGTCATTGGTTTGCCCGACCTCGTTGGGTAACAATGGAATGATGGGATTATCAGCAGATTTTTCCCATGTCACGAGGTCATTGCTACCGATTGCTAAGAATTGCGTTTGCACATCGTAGGCTTCGTTGACACCCGTATAGAACGCTTTGGGTATGCCATTGTCATCGACGATACAACCGGAGAAGATACCACCACGGTCGGCAGTGTTCGGTGTTGGGGTGAGTGCAATTGGCAGTTCTTCCCAATGTGTCAGATTATCACTGACGGCATGCCCCCAGTGCATATTGGCATGGTCAGCACCATATGGGTTGTATTGATAAAACAGGTGATAACGCCCATTCCAGTGGATAACACCATTGGGGTCATTCATCCAATTGGATTGTGGTACATAATGATAATGAGGACGATGGAAGTCGTTTTGGATGGTGGTTAAATGAATGGGCTTATTTGTTGTCATTCGATACTCTTATGATAAAAATATTGTTTAGTATTGATATGGTAACGATACCATATCTTGTCAAAAAAATATCTCGCTACTGGTTAAATTGACCAGTATAGGTTGTATGGTAACGATACCATACTGTGCTAAAAAAATATCACTTTGCTGTGATTTTGTCAAATTTCTTTAATAATGATGTGGTACGATGATATGACAATTTTTATGGTAACGATACCATAAATCTAATATACTCAAAAATAATCCAAAATGCAAATAGCAAAATATGATTAAACGATTCAATCTGAGAAACTTCTCATTTTGGAAAAAGCTGAAGGTGTTGTTGTGATAGAAAATAAAGTAACCATTCGTGATATAGCAAAATACGCAGGGGTCGGCACAACGACTGTGTCCCGCGTGTTGAATGCCCATCCCTATGTGAGTGAAGAAAAACGGCAACGGGTGATGGATGCCATTGATGCACTGAATTATCGTCCTAGTCAATCGGCGCGCTTATTACGGGGTAGCCCATCTGGTTTAATTGGATTTTTGACAGATGATGTTGCCACAACTCCCTATGCTGTTGATATTATTCGAGGTGCACAAGAAGTCGCATGGCAACACAATATGGTTTTGCTGATTGCAGATTCTGGCAATAACCGAGATTCTACCGAGGCAGCTGTAGAAGTGTTTTTGGAACGCGAGGTGCAGGGGATTGTCTATGCCACTATGTATCACCGCGAAGTGACATTGCCTGATAGTCTGGCGGGTACACCGACTGTTTTAGCTGATTGCTTTCTAGCTGATTATTCTGTGCCGTCAGTCGTGCCGGATGAGTTTGACGGTGGGTATAATGCAACCAAGCACCTCATTGAATGCGGACATCGTCGGATTGGATTTATCAACTTATGGGAAGTTCGCGGTGGCGTTGCGCCTCCCCTACCTGCCATACACGGGCGACTATTGGGTTATCGTCATGCGCTGGAAGAATTTGGTATTCCATTTGATGAATCGCTAATTCGCTTTACGGACCAATCCCCATCAGCAAATTATACACATGCCAAAGACTTGTTGCAGGTCGATAACCCGCCGACAGCAATCTTCTGTGGCAATGACCGCACTGCTATGTCCTGTTATGGTGCATTGTCTGATATGGGTTTGCGTATACCTGATGATATTGCGGTGGTTGGTTTTGACAATATTCTTGATATTACCGAAGGTCTCTTCCCGACATTGACGAGTATTCAACTCCCTCATTATGAGATGGGCATCTGGGCAGTTGAATATCTTTTGGAGCATATACACGACCAAACGAAAATGAAGCCAATCCAACATAAGGTGTCTTGCCCGCTGGTGATTCGAGATTCTGTATAGATGGACGTATTTCAATAATTTGGCATTTGGGTTTATCAGGCATGACACGTCATGCCCCTACGCACAGAAATCAACCATTCGTAGGGGTTTGGCGTGCCAAACCCGCCATGTGCCAAGAATCTGAAATGCACGCTGTATAGATAATATTTTGCTGTACGCATTGAATACTTATATAATGACACTATATAGTGCTTTCATTGGAAAATAACTTATGTCTACTGTTCGTCCTGACTCCCAAGTTCGTACAACCTGCCCCTATTGTGGTGTCGGTTGTCAGATGAATCTCCATATCAAAGACAATCGCATTTACCGTGTCGAAGCCCCATTTGATAGTGCGCCGAATTATGGCAACTTATGCGTAAAAGGACGCTTCGGGCTGGATTTTGCGACCCATCCGCGCCGACTCAAAACACCGCTGATTCGTGATGGCGAACGGGGGAACTTCCGCGAAGCTACATGGGAGGAGGCTCTACATTATGTCAGTTCACGCCTATCGAATATTGTGCGTGAACATGGTGGCGATAGTGTGGCGACATATGCCTGTGCCAAAGCCACCAACGAAGACAACTATATCTTTCAGAAGTGGGTGCGGGCAGTGATGAAAACCAACAACGTTGACCACTGTGCACGCTTATGTCATGCGGGCAGTGTGACCGGATTACAACTTGCGATTGGCTCAAGTGCGATGAGTAACAGTATCGCCGAGATGGAACACCTCGACACCTTCATTGTCACCGGAAGCAATACCACCGAAACGCATCCCGTGATTAGCTTATTTCTGAAAAAAGCCGTGCGTCAAAATGGGGCAAAGCTGATTGTGATTGACCCCCGCCAGATTGAATTGACCGACTTTGCAACATTATGGTTACGGCAAAAACCGGGAACGGATGTCGCTGTGTATCAGGCGATGGCAAATGTGGTTGTAACCGAAGAACTCTATAACCGAGAGTTTATCGAGCAACGTACCGAAGGCTTTGACGAATACATCGAATCGCTTGAGCATTGCACACCGGAATGGGCAGAGGACATCACAGGTATCCCCGCTGATGATATACGCCAAGCAGCGCGTATGTATGCAACCGCTGACCGTGCTGCCTTCTATTGGGGTATGGGTATCAGCCAGAGTGTACACGGCACAGACAATACCCTCTCGATTACCAATCTTGCGCTGATGTGTGGTCATGCAGGCAAACCCGGCACAGGATTGAATCCACTGCGCGGACAAAATAATGTACAAGGCTGTTCCGATAGTGGTGGCTTGCCCAATGTCTACACTGCTTATCAGTCCGTGAGTGACCCTGATGTCAAACAGAAATTTGAAACGGCGTGGCACACAGCATTATCCGATGAACCCGGCTTAACAGTCACCGAGATGGTGGACGGCGCACTTGCGGGGCAAATCAAAGCGATGGTTGTCATGGGCGAAAACCCGATGATGAGCGAACCAAATTTGTCCCATGCCCAACACGCAATCGAAGCCCTCGACCTGCTGGTGTGTATCGATATCTTCATGAATGAAACCGGAGAAATGGCAGATGTGATTTTGCCCTCAGCGAGTTTCGCCGAAAAAGACGGTACATTCACCAACAGTGACCGCCGGATTCAGCGTGTTCGGCAAGCCTTACCTGCTGTTGGTGACTCGTTGCCCGATTGGCAGATAATATGTACGCTGGCAAAACGCATGGAACAGCAACTCGGTTTTGAGACCAGTGCCGGATTTGACTATGAGACCGTCGAAGACATCTGGGAAGAAATGCGCGAACTCACGCCACCCTTCTATGGCATCACCTATGAGCGCATCGAAGTAGAAGGCGGTGTGCATTGGCCCTGCCCGTCCCTCGACCACCCCGGCACACCCTATCTATTTGAAGATGGTTTCCCACGTGGCAGAGGGAAATTCTGGGAATTGGAATATGGTAGTGATAGCGAACATACCGACGATGACTATCCCTATCACTTGACGACAGGGCGCGTTTTATTCCATTGGCACGGTGGCACAATGACCCGTCGCTCAAAATTAGATGAAGCATTCCCTGCACCGATTATCGAAATGCACCCCGAAGATGCCCAGCAGTTACAGGTGGTGTCCGGTGATTGGGTTGAAGTCACATCACGTCGCGGTCAAATTCAATGTCGGGTGATGGTGACAGGACGCTCTCCGGTGGGGACAATCTTCCTGCCGTTCCATTTTGTGGAAGCCGCCGCCAACATCCTGACGATTGATAAGATTGACCCACGCGCCAAGATTCCAGATTTTAAGATGGCTGCCGTTAATCTGAAAAAAGTCGATGCACCTGATGGCGCAGAGCAAATGCTTGATGAGAATGCCATCAAAAATCCGACTAAGTTTGTACACTAGAGTCGATAAGATATGACTGTTACTGTTGCGATAAATGCGGGTGGCAAAAGTTCTCGGATGGGAACAGACAAAGCCTTTGTACAATTGGATGGAAAACCGCTGATACAACACGTCATTGACCGCACTGTTGACCTCGGACAAGCGGAAACAATTCTGATTACCAATCGACCCGCCGACTATGCTCATCTGGGCTTGCCGATGTTCGCCGATGTGCATCCTGATAAGGGGTCACTTGGGGGGATTTATACGGCTCTGACCTGTGCGGATAATCCGTTTGTGCTGGTGCTTGCCTGCGATATGCCTTTTGTCAATCCGGCATTGCTCAAGTTTATGCTGAGCAAAATAACCGACGATGTAGATATTGTTGTCCCGCGTGTGGATGGCTATCCACAAGGTTTACATGCAATTTATCGCAAAACTTGTCTTGACCCCATCAAAGCACAACTCGACATGAATCGCTTGAAGGTGATTCGCTTTTACGAGGAGATGCGGGTGTGTTATCTGGATGAGGACGATTACAACGAGTATGATGCGGACGGGCAGTCGTTTGCCAATGTCAACACGCCAGACGAACTTGAGGATGCCCGCAAACAATTGAAATAAATGTTATTAGGAATATCGTTATTATGATTCCGCAAGCCAACATAGACACCCTATTAGAACCCTATCACGGACGGCGACGTGAGGCACTACTGCCCGTACTGTGGGATGTGCAACAAGCCTACGGGTTCATCAGTGCCGAACATGTGCATCAAATTTCGCATGTGTTGCGTGTGCCGGAAGCTGACATCTTTGGTGTGATTGGCTTCTATACCTTGTTCCATGATAAGCCAACCGGAAAGCGCATTATCCGTGTCTGTACTGACCCATCGTGTGGCATCGCTGGCGCAGATGATGTCCTGCATGGAGTGTGTTCTCGGCTAGGTATCCAACTGGATGCGACAACCGCAGATGGCGAATACACCGTCGAACACTCACCCTGCCTCGGCATGTGTGACCACGCGCCATCAGCCTTAATCAGTATGCGCGGTGAAGATGATATTGCCTTGCCGACTGTGACAGTTGATACATTATTGAGCGACAGACTTGATGATAGTTATACAAATCACATCAGCGCGGAGTCCCCTGTACTGATGGATTCAACCACCACCCATAGCCCTGAAACACTGCGGGACTACGGCGATTATGCAGCTCTTCGTAAAGCAACGGAACAACTCACACCAGAGCAAGTCATCGACATGATTGAAGCATCCGGTTTGATTGGGCGCGGTGGTGCTGCCTTCCCGACGGCACTCAAATGGAAGCTGACCCAACAGGCTGACGGTGATACTAAGTATATGGTCTGCAATGCGGACGAGAGTGAACCAGGGACATTCAAAGACCGTATCTTGATAGAACATCGCCCACATCTCTTGCTGGAAGGCATCGCATTAGGGGCATATGCAGTTGGCGCGAGTGAAGCTTATATCTTCATTCGTGGTGAATATCCTAAAGCCCATAACATTTTGCAGAGCGCGATTAACGAAGCACAGTCTGCGGGGGTATTCGGTGATGCACTACAGATTCACCTTCGCAAAGGGGCAGGCGCATATATCTGTGGCGAGGAGACAGCCCTATTTGAAGCAATTGAAGGCAAACGCGGATTCCCTCGCATCAAACCACCCTACCCAACCACGTTTGGACTGTTCGGTAAACCAACTGCTGCCAACAATGTCGAGACATTATGTGCTGTGCGGGATATTGTCGAACATGGCGCGGACTGGTTCAAGGCGATGGGCACAGAAAAAAGCACAGGGAGCAAATTGATTTCGGTCAGTGGACATGTCAAGCAAGTTGGAGTCTACGAGATTATGTTCGGCATGACACTCCGGCAATTTTTGGAGGATGTCTGCGGTGGTGTTGATGGCACATTACAGGCAATCCTCATGGGTGGGGCGGCGGGGATGTTCATGACACCGGATGAACTCGATGTGAAACTGACCTTTGAAGATTTGCGGTCGGCGGGGAGTACCTTCGGCTCAGGCGCGATGATGGTGTTTAACGATACCGTTGATTTGCGCGACATCCTCAAACGGCTCGGCAAGTTCTTCCAGCATGAAAGTTGTGGCAAGTGCTTCCCCTGTCAGCTCGGCACACAACGTCAGGTGGAAATACTAGAACGCCTTGACCAACCGTTATCCGGTGACAAAGAGCGATTGATTGATGTTGGCTTGACCATGACCGAAGCGTCAATCTGTGGTCTAGGACAAACAGCATCATCAGCCGTGTTGAGTGCCATGAAAAAATTCCCTGCATTATTTGAGAACTAGTTGATTAGGCGAAACCGATGAGCGAAAAGACAATCACCATAACCCTCGATGGCGAGGACATCACCGTACCGGAAGGCACAACAATACTCGAAGCGGCGCAACAAGCTGGCAAAGAGATTCCGGTTATCTGTTATCACGAAGCCACAACAGCAAACGGCTTGTGTCGCGTCTGTGTGGTTGATGTCAATGATGGGCGTGTCTTGCAACCGGCTTGTATCGCGCAATGTCAGGATAAGTCCACCGTCGAGACAGCGAATGAACGGGTCACGCGCAGTCGTCGGACGATTCTTGAGATGCTGTATGCCTCGGTTGACCTTGAGCAAGCACCGGAAATCAATCAGATGGCAGATGATTATCATGTCGATACCGAACGCTTCCCTGATGCTGTCCGGCGTGAAGCTGATGTGATTGATGATAACCCTTTTTATGTGCGCGATTATGAACAGTGTGTGTTATGCTGGCGGTGTGTGCAGGTCTGTGCCGAAGATGCACAATTTACCTTTGCACTCACGCTCAACAATCGCGGATATGATACCGAAGTGGCGACAGCGTATGATGTGCCGATGATGGAATCGCCATGTGTGTTTTGTGGTCAATGTGTTGGTGTGTGTCCGACAGGTGCGCTCAAACCCAAAGTTGAATGGGGCATCGAACAAGGTTGGTCTGATGACGACTTCCGGCAGAAAACCCGTCGCAAGCGTAAGAAAGACAAGAACAGTGACTAACATTAAGACCTACGACAAGGGTGCAAAACCCTACACCTATCAAGTGATTGAAGGCGATACAATTACATCAGTTGCGGGTGGTGTCATTGATGAGCGACTCGTGACGTTGTATGTGAATGGCGAAGAATTAGCAACGGTCATGTGTAGCCCAATTCAGTTGGAAGCCCTCGCTGTGGGATTCTTGTTTAATGAGCGTGTCATTGAATCGTATGCCGACATCGGACATGTTCAGCAAAATGTCGCAGGTACAGTCATTGATATTTTATTGACACACTCAGACTTCAATCCACCCCGTCGCATGATATTGACCTCTGGTTGTGGTGGTGGCGTGACATGGCAACAACTGTCTCAATCGCATCCGGCATTAGAGAGCGACTTTACAACAAGACCTGACATCATCACCCAGCGCATGCACGAACTGAAAGGCGAGGCACGACTATATAATTTGGTGCGCGGGATACATACTGCCGTACTCGGTGATACATCAGGGTTACTCGTCAGTGCGGAGGATGTCGGACGACATAATGCCGTCGATAAAGTTGCGGGACAAGCATTGATACAACAGATTCCCACAACCGATTGCATCTTGCTGACCAGTGGACGCATTAGCTCCGAGATGTTGGGCAAGGCGCACCGCATGGGTATTCCGATTGTCGTCAGCCGAACTGCCCCAACCAGCATTACGTTACAATTAGCCGAAGCGTGGAATATCTGTGTTGTCGGATATGTCCGGCGCGGGAGTATGCGCGTCTATACCCACCCCTATCGACTCGGACTAATAGACTAAATCCATGCCCTCACCTGAATTTTTCAACGTCAAACCCGTATCGGAAGCCCTTCAGCTTGTCCTCGACCACTGGCAACCTAAGTTACCTATTGAAACAATCCCAACCGCATCGGCAATCGGTCGCATCACTGCTGATTCGATTCATGCACCTGTAGACATTCCATCATTTCGCAAAAGCACAGTTGATGGCTATGCTGTCATTGCAAAAGATACCTTCGGCGCGAGCCAATCCCTACCCGCCTACCTCAATCTAACAGGTGAAATCACGATGGGTGACGATGCTCATACGTTGCCTATTGGTCAGCATGAAGCCGTTCGTATCCACACAGGCGGGATGTTGCCGGATGATGTCGATGCCGTTGTCATGATTGAATATACGCAAGTGCTAGCCGATGATGAGATTGAAGTGTTGAAGCCCGTCGCGTCTGGTGAGAATGTCATCCAAGTTGGCGAAGATGTGCGCGAACAAGATACCATTCTGTCGGCATTCCACCGTATTCGTCCGCAAGATATTGGCGGGTTACTGGCAGCTGGCATCACTGAAATTGATGTGTTGTACCGTCCGCGAGTGGGTATACTAAGTTGTGGTGATGAGCTGGTTGACCCCACACAAACGCCAGCACAGGGACAAATCCGTGACATCAACGCCTATACATTGTCGGGATTGGTTCAGACTGCCGGAGGTGAGCCGATACGCTTGGGTATTGCACCAGACAAACTCGATGAGTATAAACAATCTGCTTTAGATGGCTTTGCACAATCTGACATACTGGTGCTGACGGCTGGGAGTTCTGTATCAGCGCGAGATTATACTCGTGATGTGATTGAACATCTTGGCACACCGGGGATTCTACAACATGGTCTGGCTACCAAGCCGGGCAAACCCACGATATTAGCTGTATGTGACAACAAACCTGTGATTGGTTTACCGGGGAATCCGGTTTCGGCATTACTCGTCGCCCGACAGATTTTACCTGCATTAATCGCGCATGCCTGCCAGCAGACGATTACCCCACCACCAACCCAACAAGCAACACTATCCACCAATATTGCATCCATGACCGGACGTGAGGATTGGGTTGCGGTTCGCCTCAAACATGATGCCGATAAGCCGCTTATTGCTGAGCCGATATTTGGAAAGTCCAATCTCATCTATACGCTGATACAAGCGGATGGATTAATAACGATTCCGATTAATTCCGGTGGATTGAAAGCTGGTACAATCGTGGATGTGATTCCGTTTTAATGTGACATGTAACTGCTAAGGAACAAAGATGACTGATAGAAACTTAACGCAGAGGGGCAAAGAAGCAAAGGTGCAGAGCTGTGTTTGGTCAAAAGCCTTGTTTCATTTACTCTTACTTTGCCTTCATTCTCTGTGGTCTCTGTGCCTCTGTGGTGAAGTCCTTTTGTGCATTGCAATGCGTCGTTGTTGTGAGTTGAGATAAGCCATGCCAGAACGCAATATTTACCTCGAAGATATTCCACTCGAAGAAGCCCAACGACGGTTACAAGACGCACTTCAACACGCTGGAAAAGCAATAGCACTCGATGGCGAATCGGTATCCCTAGCTGATGCGCTCAATCGTGTTACAGCTGAGCCTGTCCGTGCACATTTGTCCTCACCCCATTATCATTGCTCAGCGATGGATGGGTATGCCGTCCGTGCCAACCACACACTTGGCGCGACGGAAACACAACCCAAAGCCCTCTACTTGAACCAAACTGCTTACCCCGTCAACACAGGCGACCCTCTGCCCGACGATGCCAATGCCGTCATTATGATTGAGCATGTCAATCAGTTAGATGAACAGCAGTTACAAATCTATGCGTCAGTCGCACCGTGGCAACATGTCCGGCTGATGGGTGAAGATATGGTCGCTAGTGAGACTGTCTTACAGGTCAATCATCAGATTCGTCCCGTAGACATCGGCGCAATCGCAGGCTGTGGGCATGCACAAGTGAAAGTCCGACGACAACCGCATGTGACCATCATCCCAACAGGTAGCGAGCTAGTAAACGCATCAACGACACCCAAAGCCGGACAACTCATCGAATACAATAGCTTGATTCTAGCGGGGCAAATCACCAATGCAGGCGGACAACCAACCACAACCGACATCGTACCCGACGACCAAGACAAACTGCTCACTGCTCTACAACACGCGATTGAAGACAAGCCGGAGTTGATTCTGATTTTATCGGGGTCATCGGCGGGCAGTCGAGATTATACAGCACATGTCATACAGGAGTTGGGCGAAGTGCTAGTACATGGGATTGCCGTGCGTCCGGGACACCCCGTGATTATTGGCATAGTAGATGATATTCCTGTGTTTGGCATCCCCGGTTACCCCGTCAGTGCGACATTAACAGGTGAGCTATTTGTCATTCCGCTGATTCATCAATGGCTTGGATTGGCACAAGCACAACCGCAGACCATTCAAGCGATTGCAACCCGAAAGATGGTTTCACCGACAGGCGATGATGACTTTGTGCGCGTGGCATTGACGAGTATCAACAACCAAATTTTGGCAACCCCATTACAGCGTGGCGCAGGTGTGATTACATCGTTGGTCGATGCGGATGGATTGGCGCATATACCACGCTTTCATGAAGGTGTCGATAAAGGGCAGACACTTGATGTCAGTTTATATCGTTCGCTTGACCTCATCCGACAAACGGTGATGATGATGGGCAGTCATGACCCCATGCTGGATTTACTTGATACCTATTTGCGCCAACATAACCCCAATCAGCGTATGATGGCGGTCAATGTTGGGTCTATCGGCGGATTGGTCGCACTTAAACGGAATGAGGCACACCTCGCAGGGATTCACCTATTTGACCCTGAGACACAGTCTTATAACTTGCCTTACGTCGAAAAGTATCTGCGCAATGACCCTGTGCGTGTGGTTACATTCGCCCACCGTGAACAGGGGTTGATGGTGCAAGCTGGCAATCCGCATCAAATAGAACGCTTTGAAGATATTCGACCTTTGCGCTATGTAAATCGTCAACGCGGTGCAGGGACACGGGTCTTATTCGATTATCTGCTGGAGCAACAGGGCTGGGCGGCTGATGTGATTACAGGTTATGAGCACGAAGAATATACCCATCTGGCTGTGGCGGCGGCAGTTGCAGATGGTATCGGCGATTGTGGTATGGGGGTCTATCATGTGGCACATACGTTAGGCTTGGACTTTATCCCCATCACACGCGAACGCTTCGATTTTGTTATTCCCCATCGTCAACTTGAGCATGCAGGGGTTCAAGCATTGCTGGCTTTACTTGATGATGATGCCTTCAAAGCAGACTTGAATCAACAAACAGGGTATAGCACAGACGAGACAGGGCGCGTTTGGCTGGCGTAATCTTCTCCTATTTTGGCGGTACAGCCTCAAGTGAAGTAATATTGTCTATATAACCTGAAACAGTAGGGCAATGTATTTGTTGCACTGCCGAATATTATTTATTAAAGGAAAGGTCTTATTAATGACCAATTATGGTTTTGTTATTGATAATCGAAAGTGTATCGGTTGTCACGCTTGTACGACCGCCTGTAAAGCAGAGAACGAAGTCCCCCTCGGTGTCAATCGAACATGGGTAAAGTATGTTGAGACGGGTCAATATCCTGACGTAACCCGACACTTTCAAGTCACACGATGCAACCACTGCGCCAACCCGCCCTGTGTGCGGATTTGTCCGGTTCAGGCGATGTATCAGCGCGATGATGGCATTGTCGAGTTTGACCCATCAATTTGTATCGGATGCAAAGCGTGTATGCAGGCGTGCCCTTATGATGCGATTTATATCGACCCCGAAGATGGAACAGCTTCCAAGTGCACTTATTGCGCTCATCGTACCGAAATCGGTTTAGAACCTGCCTGTGTCGTCGTCTGCCCTGAACACGCGATTATTGCCGGAGATATGGACGACCCCAATAGCGAGATTAGCTCCATTCTGGCACGGGAGCAAGTGACTGTGCGCAAGCCGGAACAAGGTACAGCCCCCAAATTGTTCTATATTGATGGTAACGAAATTGCGATGCACCCGACCGCTACCGAACGTGCACCCCAAACATACATGTGGGCAGATGTGATTCCACTGCATGAGATTCCTGTTCATAGCTCGAATGGTCACAGCAATGGGGCTTCAGTGGCGACATCAAACCGAATTGCTCATTCTGGTGCGACGATACGCCCGATTCAACCGCAAGGTGACCCCGTCGGCGGACCGATTCAATTTGCAGAAGGACGCATGGCAGACCACATGATACAGGTCGCTTATAACCAACAGCACAAAGTCCCGTGGCATTGGCCCGTCCCGGCTTATCTCGTGACGAAGGGTATAGGCTCTGGCATTTTTACGATATTAAGTTTGGGCTTGGGGCTGGGTATGTTCGCGTATGATGGCGCAAGTTTTGCCTTGAGTGGTTTTTTGTCGCTCTTGTTTGTCGCTATCACAACGGGTTTGCTGGTCTATGATTTAGAACGCCCTGAACGTTTCCTCAGTATTTTGTATCGTCCACAATGGCGCAGTTGGCTGACACGCGGTGCATATATCCTCGTCGGATTTAGTACCCTTGCGGGGCTGTGGTGGGTCGGCGAGATGGCGATTTTGCTCGGCATATTACCGGAAGCGACGTTAACAGGGATTCGTCCGGCGATACTATGGGCGGGATTACCGTTGTCGATTGGCGTGGCTGTTTATACGGCATTTTTGTTCGGTCAGGCAGAAGGGCGTGACCTGTGGCAAAGTAGCCTGTTGCCGATTCACTTATTTGTGCAATCGCTGATGGCAGGCAGCGGTGCGTTGTTAGTGGCGGGATTGTTTGTTGGACTCCCCGAAGTGATGACATTGGTTGTATTCATGACCTTTGCGATTAGCCTGATTGTGGATGTAGGTATCACATTGATGGGCGAATTTGGGATGTCACATGCTAGCAATGTTGCAGCAAAAGCAGCTCACGAAATCAGCAAGGGACGCTATAAAGATTACTTCTGGGTGGGTAGTTTGCTCATCGGGCATATTGTGCCGTTGTTGTTCCTGACCTTTGGCAATTCGTTCACCAACGCGATTGCCGGAGTTTGTGCAATTATTGGTCTATACGCCTTCGAGTATGCCTTTGTCATGGCACCACAAGATATACCCAACAGTTAAGGAATAGGAACATATTATGTCTGACAAGATTGAGAACTTATTGGCATCCTTGTTACGGGTGAAGCCACGCACCAAGCTACGCAAAACCAAGTCCGAGATGACCAACACTGGCGGTGAAGATGTACCCGCCTTTTCCGAGACTGACATCCAGCCCGAAAAAGTGGAGATGACAACTGTTCAGCATCCTGATGGGCGCATGAGCCAATATCCACCAACGGACAAATGGGATGATTGGGTCGAATGGGATGGTAAACTCTGGCCCCAAAAAGTCGCCCGCCGTTATACACTCGTGCCAACAGCCTGTTTCAACTGTGAAAGTGCTTGCGGTCTGCTGGCTTATGTTGATAAAACTACCTTTGAAATCAAGAAATTCGAGGGTAATCCGGTGCATCCGGGGAGTCGTGGACGGAATTGTGCCAAAGGACCCGCAACGCATAACCAAGTATATGACCCTGAACGTATCCTCTATCCGCTTAAGCGTGTAGGTGAACGTGGTGAAGGCAAATGGGAACGCATCACATGGGAGCAGGCTCTGACTGAAATTGCTGACAAGATGCGCGCTAGCCGGAAGAAACGTCAAGATGGCATTATGTATCATGTGGGTCGCCCCGGTGAAGATGGCTATACTAACCGTGTGATTTCGGCATGGGGTGTTGATGGACATAATAGCCACACCAACATCTGCTCATCGGGTGCGCGGATCGGTTATTATCTGTGGGCAGGTTTCGACCGTCCTAGCCCTGACCACGCCAACGCCCGCACAATTCTACTGATTTCTAGCCATCTCGAAACGGGACATTACTTCAATCCACACGCTCAACGTATTATCGAAGCCAAGATGAACGGCGCAAAAATCATCACACTGGACCCGCGCCTGAGCAATACGGCTAGTATGAGTGATGTGTGGTTGCCGACGTGGCCCGGCAGTGAGGCGTGGTTATTGCTGGCAATCGCCAAGTATATGATAGATAACAACCTCTATGACCGTCCCTTTGTCGAACGGTGGGTCAACTGGCAAGAATCCCTGCAACATGCGGATGAAATGACCGCTAATGCCGACCTACTTGACCGCATCAAATCGGCGGGAGACAGTGCTAGCTTCGATTTGTTCCACGAGTTGATGCAGGACATCTATGCTGATTTCACCTTTGCGCGCTCTGCCGAAGAATCGCAAGTGCCAATTGAGCGCATCGAAGAAGCTGCCGAATATGTCGCCCAATCCAAAGGACAACTGGCATCACACACATGGCGGTCGGCAAGTATTGGGAACGAAGGCGGTTGGCAGATTGCCCGTGCGCTCTACTTCCTCAATGTGTTGACCGGAAGCGTCGGTACAAAAGGCGGTACGGCTGGCAACAGTTGGAATAAATTTGTGCCGAAACCCTTCAAAACCCCGCCTGCCTTCAACGCATGGAACGAGTTACACCTACCGCTGGAATGGCCCCTCGCGCATTATGAGATGAGCTTCTTGTTACCGCATCTGCTCAAAGAAAATCGGGGTGATGTCGATGTCTATTTCACGCGGGTTTACAATCCGATGTGGATTAATCCCGATGGCTTCATGTGGTTGGAAGCACTGCAAGATGAAGAAAAAATCAAATGTCATGTGGCACTTACGCCAACATGGAATGAATCAGCGTGGTTTGCTGATTATGTGTTGCCAATGGGACATGCAGGCGAACGTCACGACATCATGAGCCAAGAGACACACGCCGGACAGTGGATAGCCTTCCGTCAGCCTGTGCGCCGTGTTGCCCTCGAACGTGCTGGCAAACCTGTTAAATTCACCTACGAAGCCAACCCCGGTGAAGTTTGGGAGGAGAACGAATGGTGGATTGAACTGTCGGCAAAGATGGATCCCGACGGCTCGATGGGTATCCGCCAGTGGTTCGAGAGTCCCTATCGCCCCGGTCAAATTATCACGGTCGATGAATACTATCAATGGATATTTGAAAACAGTGTACCGGGTCTGCCCGAAATTGCCGAAAAAGAGGGCTTAACCCCGCTCGAATACATGCGGAAGTATGGGGTCTTCGAGGTGATTGAGGAGAATTATCAACCCTACGAAAATCCGGTCGCCGATGGCAAAGTCGCTGATGATGGCTATGTCTATAAAGATAACAAGCTGGCAGGTGTTGCGGTCAATGGTGAGGCAAAAGCTGGTTTTAACACACCGAGTAAGAAGCTCGAATTTTATAGCCCAACAATGGCACAATGGGGCTGGACAGAAAAAGAATACATCGTGCCCTATCCGTTACAAAGCCACGTTCACCCTGATAATATTGACATCAACAAAGGCGAGATGTTGCTCTTGCCCAACTTCCGCCTGCCAACACTGATTCATACCCGTAGTGCCAATGCCAAGTGGCTCTACGAAATCAGTCATAAAAATCCGGTATGGATGAATCCAATTGATGCCAAACGCATCGGTGTCAGGACAGGTAATTTGGTGCGCGTCGAGACTGAGATTGGCTACTTTGTCGATAAGGTCTGGATTACCGAAGGCATCAAGCCGGGTGTGATTGCGATGAGCCATCACTTAGGACGCTGGCGTTTACAAGATGACATCGGGCTGAGTCGTGGTGCATCAAACGTAGTTGACCTCGTCGATAAGGGTGAAGGACACTATCAACTGAATGTGCTCAAAGGTGCAACAGCATGGGAATCCACTGACCCGGATACCAGTCGCATCTGGTGGGAAGAAGTCGGTGTTCACCAAAACCTGACACACGGCGTACATCCTGACCCGATTAGTGGCGCACATTGTTGGCTACAAAAGGCGCATAACGTCCGCAAGGCGACAGCTGATGAAAAATATGGTGAGGTGTGGGTCGATACCAACAGGTCGATGGAAGTCTATTATGAGTGGCTAGCGAAGACGCGCCCTGCCACGCAAAATAGCCCTGATGGGATGCGTCGCCCCTATTGGCTCAAGCGACCGCTCAAGCCTGTTCCAGATGCGTATAAAGTTCCAACAGATGCCAATGTCAGAAAACCTACATCTGAACCTGAAGGCACAGACTAGACATGAATCAACAACAATCGGCGTTAGCATATGCCCGCGCCTATGAACTCTTTAGTCAGGTCTATCAACGTGGTTTGAACGACGACATTGCACCGCTTTTGATTACGGATACCGAGGATACAAATCACCAATATGGTGCAGAACATTATCAGCTATTTGTGCATAATGTCTTCCCGTATGAGTCTATCTTTTTAGGTGACGATGGATTACTCGGTGGCGCAATCACAGAAGGCGTGGCGGGATTTTATCAGCGGATTGGCTTTGTGCCTGCATCCGATGAAAGCGCAGACCACATCAGCACCGAGTTGAGCGCGATGGCTTATCTGTGCTTTGCTGAGCTAGATGCAATTGAAGATGAAATACCACATCAAGTGGAGCGACTGCGCCAATTGCAACGGCGTTTTCTGGATGAGCATTTGATGCGCTGGTTGCCCGCCTTTGTGTTTGCTGTGGAACAACAAGACCCCAATATCTATGCAGATGTTGTCCGGCAGTCTTTTGAGTTGGTGTGTCGGCATCGGGCGCAGTTGGGTGATGACCTGATGGCGACATCGAATAGCTTTGTACTCACCGTACCACCGGATTTACTAGCTGATGAAAAAACCAGCCTACGTGATATTGCCCGTTATCTGCTGACCCCTGCTTATACGGGTTTCTTCCTGAGTGTTGCTGACATTCGGCGTATTGGTGCGCGTTTTCGTGTTCCGCATGGCTTTGGCAAACGGCAACAAATCTTGACGAACCTCTTGCGGACAGCATCAGATTATGACCTATTCCCCGACATCATGGCAGATTTCAATGCACTAGCAACGCAATGGCAAAAACAATTTGAAGCGATTCCAGCATTGCATACCGATATTCGACTGGTCTGGATAGAACGTCTTGAGGCAACATCAACCGTACTGACAACGATGGAAACGATGGCGCGGGAACAAAATATCCTGTTGGATGAGAATACAATTGAAGATATGTAATGTTCGGCATATTTAGAAGTAAATAACTGGATATTGTGTTGTTCTGCGGACAACGCAGGCGTTGTTCCTACAAGGATTCATATAGATTTTTGTAGGGGTATGATGCTTCATGCCCGCTAATACAATTTCTGTCGAGACTTTACAATAGGGCAATCTAATCAAACTGTAAACTGTAGGGAGTGTAATCATGGGTAAAAAACTAAGAGAGGGCAAGCCGTGGATGCCGGGATTTCGGTATAGTGCTCTGCTGACAACGGTGTCGCTCAACCTGATGGTGCGTAACATGGAGACCGCTGTCCAATTTTATCAAGATGTATTGCAAGCCGATGTGCATTACTATGATGTCGATTTTGCTGCGATGCGGGTTGCCTCAATCGAGGTGATGCTCCACACCGACCACACGCATACTGACCATGAATGGTATGACCGTCTGGAAGCAGGCAACGAACGCGGTCTAGGCGCACAGATTCGTTTACTTGGATTGAATCCTGATGAGGCTGTCGAACGTGCTAAAGCGAGCAAGGGGACTGTCATTGCTGAACCGAAAGACAAAGGACACGGTTGGCGCGAAGCTTACATCCGCGACCCTGATGGATACGAATGGGCAGTCGGCGTACTCATTGAACCTGCTGTTGGCCCCCTGCGCCCGACTACTGATTAAGCAACAATGCGTCTAATCATGTTGCATCATTCGGCAAGATTGCTTTGGGTGATGCCTTTGCGTTCATACACGGTATAATTGTAGCCATTATGTATATTTATAAGGCGTAACAAAGGCACAAGATAATGACAAATCAGCAAACTATTCCCAATTCATCGGCAACAGATGGCAACGTTGCGGGTGATTTTGTCACATTTCTAGGCGAAACTTACTATCGCATTACAAACTACGATGCGATGCCCCCTTTCTTCATGACAATCGTGAGCAGTGATGACCATTGGCTGTTTATCTCGACAACAGGTGGACTCACGGCGGGACGTATCAACTCTGACCATGCCTTATTCCCATACTATACTGATGACCGTGTCACAGAAAATGCTGATAATACCGGCAGCAAGACTATTATTCAGGTCAATCAAGCGGATGGTGTTGCATTGTGGGAGTGCTTCACCGATACGTTACATCAACCTTATCGACTTCAACGTAACTTGTATAAAAATGTGATTGGGACATCACTTATCTTTGAAGAAATTAATCTCGACCTCGGATTGACATTCCGGTATGCGTGGCGTACCAGTGCAAAATATGGCATTGTTAAAACGAGTTGGTTAGTTAATTCATCTGATAATGCTGTATCGGTTACTGTGACAGATGGTCTACAAAATGTACTGCCGTCATTTGTTGATGCTCAGACACAAAATGCCTTCAGTGTCTTGTTGGATGCGTATAAGCGCAGTGAGGTCGAGACAGAAACAGGGTTGGGAATGTTTGCGCTCAGCTCACGTCTGACGGATGTCGCTGAACCTAGCGAAGCTTTACAAGCCAATACCATTTGGCAAATCGGATTAGAGTCACCGACAGTCTTCCTGTCATCCAAACAGCTCCCGATGATACGCAAAGCGCAGCCAGCGCAACCACAAACCGATGTGCGCGGACAACGGGGTGCCTATTTTGTGCAAGCGACAATTGAGCTAACACCCAATGACATGACATCATGGCACTTTGTGGCGGAAGTTGACCAGAATGGTGCTGATGTGGTGAATCTGTTGCAACATCTCAAGACAGAAGAAAACCTGTATGAACTCGTCGAACAAGATATACATGTAAGTAGCGAAGGGCTTAATCGGATTGTTGGTAGTGCGGATGGCTTGCAGATTTCTGGCGACCCGCTGGCAACACAACATCACTTTGCTAATGTTCTCTATAATGTGATGCGCGGTGGGACATTTGCTGACCAATATCACATCGAAAAACAAGATTTAGTCAACTATATTCACACCCACGACCGCCAACTTGCCCAACAACAGACGGACTTCTTTGCTGGATTACCCGACCAATTCACCGTGCAAACCCTCAAGCAACATGCTGACCAACAAGATAATATCGACCTGACACGCCTCTGCTATTCGTATCTACCGCTGACATTCAGCCGACGACACGGCGACCCTAGCCGACCATGGAATCGCTTTTCGATTTATCTGAAAAACGATGATGGCTCACCGCGCCTGAATTACGAAGGCAATTGGCGTGACATCTTCCAAAACTGGGAGGCTCTGGTTTATGCGTATCCTGAATTTATCGAGGGAATGCTGGCGGTCTTTCTGAATGCGACAACACTCGATGGCTATAATCCGTATCGTGTGACCCGCGATGGCATTGATTGGGAAGTGCCAGAGCCGGATAACCCGTGGGCGAATATCGGCTACTGGAGTGACCATCAGATTATTTACCTGCAAAAGCTGATGGAAGTCTGCGAACGCTTCTATCCTGATACACTCCAAGGGATGTTAACTCGTCGTATCTTTGCATCTGCTAATGTGCCATACCTAATTAAACCGTATGACGACATTATACAAGATGCCTATAACAGCATTGATTTTGATTGGGATGCAGAACATAAGATTTTGGAGCGTGTTCAGCAGTATGGTACGGATGGAAAACTGATATGGGATGCTGATGGGAATATCTTCCACACGACCTTGACTGAAAAACTACTCAATTTGTTGCTGGCGAAGTTGGCGAATTTTGTGCCGGATGGTGGTATCTGGATGAATACCCAACGTCCTGAATGGAATGATGCCAATAATGCGCTGGTGGGCAAAGGTATCTCTGTAGTGACAACAAATTATCTGAGACGATTTGTTGTATTCTTCCGTGACTTAATTGCGGATATGTCCGGCTCATTGGCTATTTCTACAGAACTTTATCAGTTGTTCGATGTCGTGCATGAGACCTTGAAAAGTTATGCTACTACATCTGCTGATATTTCCGATGCTGAGCGTCGTGCTATTTTGGATGCACTTGGTCAAGCGGGTAGCACCTATCGCTGGCAACTGTATGACAATGGCGTATCCAACACCTTTACCGACTTGACTGTCGAACAGTTAAACGACTTCTTGCTTGTCGCCCAACAAGCCCTCGATAAGACTATCCACGCCAACCGCCGTGATGATGCCCTCTATCATGCGTATAACACGCTTAGCTTGAGCGATGGTGAGGCAACAATCCGTTATCTCAACTTGATGTTGGAAGGACAAGTCGCGGTATTGTCGTCGGGTTTGCTCACACCGGAACAAGCTCTGGTACTGTTGCAAAATCTGCGCCAAAGCCTACTCTATCGGGAAGACCAACATAGTTATATCCTCTACCCGAATAAAGACTTGCCCGGCTTCCTCGATAAAAATCAGATTGATGCGTCAAAAGTCGGCAACTTGAAACTGGTACAGACACTCATTGACGAGAACAATCCGATACTGATGATACAGGACGTACTCGGACACTATCACTTTAGTGGGAATATCCGTAACGCCAATGACTTACGCGATGTTCTCGATACACTAGCCCAGGATGATGATTTAGCTGACCTTGTTGCCAGTGAATCGGATACGTTATTTGAAATATTTGAAGATAGCTTCCAACATGACCAATTCACAGGACGGTCGGGGTCATTTTTTGCATATGAAGGATTCGGAAGTATTTATTGGCATATGGTCTCCAAGTTATTACTCGCTGTACAAGAGACTGTCTATCTGGCGCAGGAGTCCAACAGCGATACCTTACCTGCTTTGATTGATGCCTATTACGATGTGCGTGCTGGCTTGGGATTCAACAAAACACCACAGGTCTATGGCGCATTCCCGCTTGACCCTTACTCCCACTCCCCTGCCAACCAAGGGGCAAAACAACCGGGCATGACAGGTATGGTCAAAGAGGAGATATTGACACGCTTGGGTGAACTGGGGATTGTCATAGAACATGGTACGATTGAGTTTAATCCGGTGTTACTGCGCGATGTCGAATGGCTGAATGAACCGATGACACTGGCTTATTACGATGTCGCTGGCGATAAACAACAGCTTGATGTTCCCGCTGATGCGCTGGCGTTGACACTCTGCCGTGTGCCTATCATCTTACAAAAATTTGATGCGCCACAATGGCAAATCGAATTACCTGATGGCACGACACAGACTGTGACAGACCCTGCCTTACCCGCAGACCTGAGCGAGAAAATCTTCTCATACTCAGGTGATGTGTGTCAGATAACGGTCAATGTTAACTAACGCCCGACTTGTATCTGCTGATTGGCTGATATATCCGATAATGTGATAGTTTCCCCTGTTAGATAGATGATGTCGATAGCAGGAACTGTTGTAAACTCACCCAATCCAAAATGTACGCGCGGGTCTTCGCTTGCCAGATAGCTACTCCCGCGATGTGTTTCACGGTATAAAATACGTCCATTCGGTAAGGTTGCGCGAATCTGCATACCTGCCTGATAATCTTCAATATCAAGTATCAACCAATTGCCCATTGGTGATACATTATCTAACAGAACAACCTCGCGTCCAATCTGATTGATAACCACATCCAAATCACCATCGTTATCATAATCAGCAACAGCACTGCCTCTTGCCATCAATCGCCCTAGTTGACGTAACCCAACCAGTGATGTCCAATCACGGAACTCTCCTGACCAGCCTTCTATCAATTGATTGGTATAGAGTCGTACCATTTCAGCATCCGTTTCAGGATTACTAATGGGTACACGCCCATTGACAATTAACATATCAAGGTCGGTGTCGTGGTCAAAATCAACAAAATGAACACCCCATCCCGTTGCATTGTTGCCCAAGCCTTGCATCCCGATGCGATAGGTCACATACTCAAAATGAGTGTAGCCCATCTCTTCGGTGAGGTTGCGATAAATTGCATTCAATTCTCTGTCCCAATTGGTGACAACCAAATCAGTCCATCCGTCGCCTGTCCAATCACCGCTGGCAACACCCATGCCACTACCCCTGTCATCGACATTAGAGGTGTCGTAGGTGTCTACAAAATGAAATCCTAAATCATTATCTGTGGACTCATATAGATAAAGCCGATTGGGTTCACCATCGTTGGCGATATAGAGGTCAAGGTCGCCGTCGTGGTCAGTATCGGTGAATATTGCGCCGAGTGTGCGCTCATTAAACTGGAGCCCTGCTTCTTCTGTCATCTCTTGGAATGTAACATGCCCATCAGCATCTGCGCCTTGATTCAAAAACAAGCGGTCAGGGATACCGTCATAATCTTGTGGGAATGCCCCAACAGGGTTTTCAATTGGATTATCTAGGTCAATATAGCCACCCACAAACATATCCAACCAACCGTCGTTGTTCAGGTCAGCGACAGCAATCGCGGAGTTCCAGTCCGTTATATCAACACCAGCCGACTCTGCACCCTCAAAGAATGTCCCATCACCGTTGTTATAGAGCAGGGCATTGGCTTCATCAGCGGTGACATATATGTCATCCCAGCCGTCATTGTTGAAATCTGCTGATACACAGCCGTTCCCGCGCAGTGCCAAATCTGTGCCAGAGTCCGCACTGACATCAATGAACTGCCCGCGATAATTGCGGTAGAGCGCATTCGTCGGCAACCCACCATTCACTTGCCAATAGGATGTTTCATGTGTAGCGTGACTATTTACTAGGTACAGGTCAAGCCAGCCATCGTTATCATAATCAATCCAGCAAACCCCTGCCCCCATCATAGCAATATGGTCATCTTTATCGACGGACTCTATAAATGCACCGTGTGTGAAATCAAGCCCAACAGATTGTGCAGTGTCTTGCAAGTGCCACCGTTGCCTGCTATCAGCCGGAGTATTAGAAATGCGGTTTGCGCTGGCGGTATCTTCGGGTTCGTTTAACTCAATTTGTAGGATTCGCCCGCTGAATATCTCGCTAACCAGCAGACGACCATCGGACAAAGGTAAGACAGCTCCGGGGAAATTCAGCCCATCAAGAATCACTTCTGGAGTCCCATCAGCGTTAAGTCGGCTTAAACGCCCTGTCTCCGGCTGATAACCTACACCGGAAAAACATGACCCATCATCAGCGAATGTGCCAAACTCGACTATCCAGATTGTGCCATCGGATGACTGCGCCACATCAATCGGCATACTGAGGTTATCAACGACGGTGTGCTGATTGCGTTCGGTATCAATCGCAACCAATTTGCCACTATTCGCTGGATAAGGACACCCACCAAACAACGTCACATAATATTCATCTTCAACCCGTGTGATACCTGTCGGGACGGCTTCAATTGTCTGGACTGTGTCCGGTTGTTCGAGTTCATCGAAGCGATGAAAGAAGCGTGTTTTGCCAGACATTGTCTGTGTAGCGACCCCATTCCCTGACGCATCGGTCACAATTAGGTCGCCCTCTGCCGAGAAGGTCATATCAAATGGGTTAATAAGCATCACACGGTTGAGCCGTTCCATTGCTACGCCCACATCGTCAATCATGTATGGTGTATCGGGGATTTCTAATGCGTTTTCGGCAGGTAATGTGAACAGTTGCCCCGCATTAAAATGACTGAAATAGATGGTTGTCTCATCTGGTGATACAGCCACCAGCGGAATCCCTGATAAATCGCCGGAATCGCGCCCACTTGGGAAGCCCGATACCAGTCGCCCGACCTCGCCATCAACCGTAAGCAAGCTTATCCCTGCGCTGTCGTCAGGCTCACCCGTGCCTTCTTCCGCGATGAGGATATTGCCATTGGGTAACTCTGCCATACCGACCGGATTCAGCAATCCGCTGGCAATTTCTGTGACTGTAGCTGTATCTTGTGCCTGTATCGTCAACGTGGATACGAATAATATGAGCAATAACCATGTGTTTCGTAACGTCATATGTTTAACTCTTTGCACTTTTATACTCATCATCCTAAAACGAAAATATGCGGTGCTATGACCGCATATCCTCGTTTGTTATATCGTTAGAGCATACTGTGTACGCCCTCAGTGTATCGGCTTATTCAAAGAATGCGTTGTAGTTTGCGAGTTCTTCGTTAGCTTTTGCTGCTGCTTCGTCAAGTGCTTCTTGTGGGGTCATACCGTCATCAAGTACAGCACTGTAAGCATCAACAATCATCTGACGGATTGCAGGGAATGGACCCGCACGACCGCCAAGAACAGCGTAGTTAATGCTACCGTCTTCAAGAGCTGTTGTGGTTGTAACCAATTGGTCAACAGCAGTTACAAAGTTTGGATTTTCTTCCCAGAAGGCTTGAATTTCTTCACTTTCTTGAACTGCGGACAGTACGGGGAAGTAACCTGTGCTGGTGTGCCATGTAACTTGTTGGTCAGCTTCGGACATGAATTTCATAAATTCCCATGCTGCTGCATTTAGGGCTTCATCACCGCTATCAACCAACCACAGTGCAGCACCACCAATGACAACACCATTGCGTTCGCTGCTGTCGCTGTGTGGGATATAGGTGGTGACAACTGGGAACTCGGAGTTGTTGATGATAGCAACATCAGATGTGCTGTCGAAAATCAAAGCTGTTTGACCAGCTTGGAAGGACGCATCTGTGTCTGTCCATGTGCTACCGAGGTTAGTTGCATAACCATCTTGGTAGAGGCTGGTGAGGAAGGTGAAGACTTCTACACCTTGACCTTGGTTGAACAGAACTTCGGTAGCGCGACCGGTACGACCGTTGTCGTTATCGAAGTACAAACCACCACTGTTAGCAAGGATTTGTTCAAAGAACCAACCTACTTGACCGATGCTGACACAGGTATCAAGCCCGTTTGCTTCAATCAGTTGGTCACAGATAGCTTTAAATTCGGAGAATGTCCACTCTGTTGGCAGTGCATCAATACCAGCAGCTGCAAGCATATCAGCATTTGCGTACACAATTGGTGTACTACTGTTAAATGCTAGTGCAACTAGACCGTTTTCATCGGAGTAGTAGTCGCGGACAGCAGGGATAAAGGCACCGGTATCAAAGTCTTCACCGATTTGTGTGTAAGCTGGGAGCAAACCGGGGAAATCGAACATTGTTTGTGATGCAATATCGAAGTTTTGTGTGACGTTGGGCATTGTACCTGTTTCAAGTGCTGCGAGGAGCGCATTGTAGGTATCATCATAAGACCCTTGGAAGGTTGCATTCACAACAATTCCATCTTGACTATCGTTGAAGCGTGTGACGAGTTCGTCTACAACTTCACCTAAATTACCACTCATCGCATGCCAGAATTCAAGTTCGACAACGTCCTGTGCGGATGCAGGAACAATCATGACGACAGCGAGAAGTGTCATAACTACGAGACGAGCAAAAGAACGATTGGACAGCATGTTGACTCCTTATTAGCAACTGTGTCTAAAAGTATAACTTATACAAAAACTGGCTTATCACCAGTGCATCAAGCGGAATAATTCCGCATTTCAGCCAAATCCAGAGGGTTGTATTAACCCTTCAATCCTGTGGTCGCAATCCCTTTAACGAGTTGTTGTTGCGCCACAATAAAAATAGCGAGTGTCGGCAACAAGGCAATCACTGCTGCTGCCATAATCGCACCCCAATCTGACCCACGTTCTTGGTCGAACAGGAAGAAGCGAATCCCAATTTGTAGGGTGCGCATATCCACTTCGTTGGTGACGACGAGGGGCCAGAGGTACTGATTCCATGCACTTAGGAATGCAAAAATTGTAAACGCACTAATCGACCCACGACTCAGCGGGACGACAATACGCCATAAGTATCGCCAGTTGGATGCCCCGTCAATTTTGGCAGCATCATGTAATTCTGTTGGCAACGATAAAAAGAACTGCCGAAGCAAGAAGACACCAAACGCACTCGCCAAAAACGGAACAGTCAAACCTGCATAGGTGTTCGCCCAGCCTAACTGGCTTACAAGAATGAAGTTCGGGATAAATGTCAATTGGAACGGTACCATCAAGCTACCCAAAATCAGATAGAACATCAGATTGCGACCGGGGAACTTGAGAATAGCAAAGGCATATGCCGCTAGAATACTAAACAGTACTTGAAAGAAAACAATAATGCCGGTTTGGATTAAACTATTGACGAAGTAACGCCCTAATGGTTGCGAGTTCCATGCTGTGATGTAGTTGTCAAATGTCCAAACGTCTGGCAATAATGTTGGTGGATAGTTGATAATGTCTGTCGGAACTTTAAAGCTGGTAAACACTGCAATAAATATCGGAGCCGATACAATCAACCCTGTTACCAGCAGGATGACTTGCATTATCAACGACGTGGTGTCGAATGGTTTGTAATTTATGTCGTTTTTAGATGGTTTTGTAGTCATAAGGTTTATTGGTAATGTACTCGACGGTTGATAAATGCAAATTGTAAGAACGATAGCAACAGAATTAACAAGAACAGTAGATAGGCTTGTGCTGACGCATAACCACGGAATGGTGTACCGACAAAGGCATCGTAATAAATCGAGTACAACATCGTGTTCGTTGCCCCACCAGGACCACCCTGCGTCAGAATATTGATTTCACCGAAAACTTGCAGACTGTTGATGACATTGATGATAAGCAAGAAGAACAATGTAGGTGACAGCAGAGGTAACATAATATGACGGATGCGGTGATACAGGTTCGCCCCGTCAACCTTTGCTGCTTCATAATAGGTCTCGTCAATGTTTTGGATACCTGCCAATGCAATAATCGTGTTGAAGCCAATCTGTCGCCAGACAACCGCAATCATCACACTGATTAATGCCGAGTCTTTGGAGTTTAGCCAGTTTGGTCCCTCTATGCCGATTAATTCCAGCAGGTAATTGATATACCCCACCACCGGATGATAGAGCCAACTGAACAAAACCCCCGTCACGGCGGTGCTGATAACGATGGGGACGAATATCAGCAAGCGATGTAACCACTTAAGGCGACGTAAGGGATAAGACAAGGCAATGCCAAGCATGACAGATAGCGCGATTCCGGTTGGCACTGTGCCCAACGCGAACAGCAATGTAACTTTGATTGTCTCGTGATAATCGGGGTCGGTCAGTAGTCGCTCATAGTTGCCCAGCCCAACATCAATTGTCCTGCCACCAAACGGCGCAACACGGGTTAAACTCATTTGGAATGATGAAACGATGGGGATAAAAACAAATAGTGCTAGGATGATGAGGGTAGGCGCAAGATAGGCATACCCCTCTAGTGCATCGAGTAATTTTTGGCGACTAAAGTTTTTGGTTAAAGAATTAGCCACGAACCAGCCTTATATAATCGTAAATTTTATAAATGTGTATATTTTACGACAGTTATATCGCACAACGCGCAAAATGTTAAGACACAGTCACATATCTTAGGGGGCAATTGTCATGAAACGTGTAGAGAATCATTAAGAAAAGTCTAAACTGTCGCTAAAATTGTTAAATGCAACGAAATTTTAGCCATCATTTTCATTATCAAGACGTGTTTTTTGTGCTAAATCAATTGTCAGATAACTGTTGCAGGTTTGACATGTCGTATCAACATCACTTCACTTAGTGGTCGTGGAAACTTGGTGGTTTATATATTCAATTGTCTACTACAATACCTTCGCCAAATTCAATGTGTGATATTTTTCGTAAGGGCGACTTGGCGAGTCGTCCCTACATGACCTTTAAAATATCTTCTAAACAACCAAAATATGGAATTTCACGAGTCAAGTATTTATTCACCTATCTGTGAGATTTACGGCGGACAGCTAGTAAGCTGTCCCTACAAAAGGCTTGTTATTCCTAGTGTAGGGACTGGCTACTAGGTTTGTCCGTAGAGGTTTAAAGGGTTTTAGAATGTATCAAAAGGTCAAATTTCAATTTCCAGATTAGTTTTTGATGGAATTTCTTCCAATATTGGAGAAAATATCTGCGTTTACTGGGAGAAATTCTGTTGAAAAACTAAAGATTGATACGTTCTAACCCTCTAAAACCTTTAGAAAAACTACGGACAAGCCTTACTGCCTGTCCGAGATTACCAAAATAGGATTTTCTCATGGTAAGGTGAATAGTTACCGAGTCAAATCTATTACTACTAAAATTAGCGAACATGTTGTGATAGATTGATGACAAATTGGGTCAGAAGTCGTCGCTCATATGCTTAATCAAATTCTAGTCATTCAATTCTTCGATAACCTGACGCACACTTTTGTTCTCAAACAGATGGATTAGCCATAGTATCGGTGAAAACACACAACCGGGATGATAAATCGTATGGCTGAAGTTGGTCACGCTGGTGTCTAATTGCTGGATACTTTTTTGGAGTTCTTCGCCAGATTGTGGGGCTAACCAAACTGCGTTATCCCACGCTTTATCGCGTGCAATATCCATCGAGAAGTCGATAATCCCATTGCTGAAAAACGAAAAATAGCGATTCACAAATCCAATCAACGGCGAAATTTCGTCAATCTCTGAACTGACCTTTGGTACAAGGCTCGACAATAGCGGATTCAACTTAAGGAAATCTCGATGTAGGGATTCATCCGCATTGCCTTCAGCGACTTCTGCCACAGCGACAGGTAAATCCAAACCAATATGCGCATCACAGGACATTAGCAGAATTTGCACCACTGTCACCGAACTATCTTTACAGGCATCAAATGCCAACTGCCATGCCTGCGTCAGGGGTTTGCCACTGTTATAGGCTGTCAGGGCATCCAGATATCGATTGGCAAAAATCACATCGAGCTTTTCCAACCGCTCATTATTCTCGAAGTAATCACCCTGTCTGACTTTATCGCGCACAAGTCGTGTCACCTTCAGGTATAACGCTGCAAAATAACCTAGCCGACTGTTGGCAACAAAAGACTGTGTCAGGATAATCTCAAATGCGCCGACCACCTCATCAATATTATTCGCGTGCATAGCTCTCCCCTAAGTTGTAATGAATAGTTTATTTCTCGCGCCGTGACATCACGACCACTACACCGATTCCTAACCCACCCACGACCAACAACCCCAGCGCAAGTGGCAATATCGGTAACGTCCCTGCATCATCGTCTGCTAACTCTGGAATTAATGTTGGCACAGCCTGTGGCTCAGCAGTTGCTGGCGCAAGTGTGACATTCACCAGTTCGGCTTCTTCTGTGGCTTCGCTGTCACGTACATTAACAAAGGTCGCTGTCGGTTGTGGGGTTGGGGTAGCTTCATCTGGTGGAACAACGGTATCCCCTGTAATTGTAAATTCGGCAAGGGCTGGTAATACGGGCAAATCTTCTGTCCCGACCACATCGCGCGCCTCCCCTGCGCCATCAGAGAAGATGACTTTGGTTAAGTCTGCGGTTGTGAAGCGTATCTGTGCTGTTCCTGCCGAGAGTGGAAAAATTGTAAAGGTTGCGACAGTACCACTGCCATCCATCGGTTCAGCAGGTGCAAGTAAAGAATGTGTATACGTAATCTGACCCGTGCTGATGTTGTTCCGCACCATCAATGAGGGTTGTTCAGCGAAGAAATCCCCCGCGCTCATCGGTTGACCGGAGACTGACCCAACCACATACAATAATGCGGGGTCATATTCCAGCACTGCATTCACCTGCCACACCTCAACGGCATCGCGTAAAATCAACGATACGGTGTAAAATTGCCCAGTTTCCACCGCTGTTACATCCGATTGTACGGCAATAATGGTCTCGTTCTGTGCCATTGTTGGCAAGGCGAAAAGTAATAACAAACATACAAGCATGAGGTAACGACGGCGCATAGCTGTTCCTAATCTGTCAGTTGATATGCCTCTATTGTATCCTGCCAACTGCATGAATAAATAGACCATATCGCATACTAAGACAACAAGTTAATGAATGTATCTGCTAATTGGTCAAAGGGCGCATTCGTCGGTGGCGAGACTGAACTGACATTTATCTCGCATAGCAAATAGGTATCTTCACCATTAGCCGTTTTGTCACCCATAATGAAGTCGATGTCCCATAATACTGGAAGTGATGCCACATCTAGCCCCAATATCTGGCACATCTCGTCTATCCATTCCGTCTCAAGTTGCGTCTTGAGCCTTGCATAACGCAGTGAACTTGCCTCATAGACCTTGTTATCATCGGATAACCCATCGGTGACAAATAGACCCGACTGTGACACATTCAACCCGCCCGACTTGGGCAATTGATGCAACATACCAATCAAGCGGTTGCTGTTCATATAACAGCGTATCATACCCTCGGCAACACGGGGCAAAAACGGCATATCGACCAGATACGCACCACCTGAAAAATGGTCTTCCCACTGCTCGATAAACGCATCAAGCGATAATTTTGATAGGCTGTCATCACCTGCATTCATCACCCGAACTGTGTCATCTGATACCCACTCAACTTTCCAGACCCCATCACCAGAACTCCCCCGCTCCTGCTTCAACACCCGACTGTGCGATTGTGATAATCTTGATGGAAATGTATCGACAAAGTCAGCATAGCTATCATAGAGATACGTATCTGTTCCCCATCCCATTCCACGGGTGTGATAAATCACTGTTTTTGTGCCCATTGCCTGAATCACATCGGGTCGTGCACTGACCGCAACACCTTGTTCGACTAAATCGGATAATAGATTATCAAGGCGTTCCCGACTCTGCCCGTCTTCGATAGGATTCATCCAGACCATCACACCGTCGATGCCTTGCAATTGCTCAGCAACAGTATCATGTCGATTATGTGCATACGGGACTGAAACCACTTCAACACCCCGCTCGACCAGTTCATCATACAAAGGACGTAAGCGATTGCGTCCACCAACAATAGATTCATCGTCGGGAATATCCCCATACCATAATAACGCTACACATTTGTTCATTTGGGTCTCCAGCCTATCGCTTAGTTTGTTGGATTAATTTGCATAGACTCTTGTTTCCTTTACAATGATTGTAACATGTGGCTACGGGTCGAAGTGTATGGATTATCGCTGATTACGAACTATCCATCACATCAACTTACCTGTAGCTTTCCATCTATTTCATTATTGTCTAACTGCATCATATCTTAGAGTCCTTACGGTTGTGCTGTGCATTTTCGGGTATAGTTAATTTTGAGTTTGTTTACTGATTTGTATATGAGAGGATAGGGACGAATGGCGAAAGTAACAGTTGTTGGAGGTGGACTATCGGGGATGCTGACGGCATTGCGCTTGCTGGAGTTGGATGCTGGTATTGAGGTGAACATCTACGAAGGCAGTGACCGACTGGGCGGTAAGGCTGGCGCGAATCTGATTGAGGTTGACGGTAAGCGAGTGCGGGCTGACCACGGCTATCATATCTTCCCGACATGGTACGCCAACGCATGGCAGTTGATTGACCAGCTTGGGATTCGTGGCAATTACATCCCGTTTGATACCACCTATGCGATTAACAAGGGCGACTGGCCCAAGATGATTATGACCAAAAGCCCCACCTCATTGGGAGCGGTCATTTATGATATTTTCAACGGTACAATGCCACCGCTGGAAATGTTCTTATTTATGTATCTGAACCTCGATTTGATGTCACAGAAAATCGGATATGACAACATGCTTGACGAGTTCAGTGTGAATGGGTTTTTGCATTCGCGCTTTTATGCGACTGAAGACATGGCAGAAGTCTTCCGCACCACACTGTTGCAGACGATTTCGACCCCGCCGTTTTTGCTATCAGCAAAGACCCTGCAAGTTGCGACAATGTTCTTCTCTGCACATCCAAGCCCGTCAGTGAGTGTGTTGGATACGTCATTGCAAGAGGGCTTCATTGACCCCATCGCTGACCGCTTGAAGCAGTTGGGCTGTGGTGTTTACCTGAATCACACGCTCAAGACTGTCGCAACGGACGGCGATAAAGCATCGCAGTTGGGCTTTGTTGATGAGGCGGGCAATGATGTCACTGTTGATGTTGACCGCGTCGTGATGGCGATTCCTCCGTTGGATTTGGCGACCTTGCTAGATGATAACCTCAACATTTATGATGTCGCACCGAGTTTATACGATACGAAATATCTGGGCGCACAACCGATGGCAGCCTTGAACATCTACTGCAACACGGTGATTCCGAATCTGCCAGAGCAACATGTCTTGCTGAGTGGCTCGACCTATGGCTTGACCTTCATTGATGTTGCTCAAGTATGGACTGACCTCAAGGGCGGGAACACGGTGCTGAACGTGATTGCGTCGGATTATACGCCGTTGGCACATCTGAGTACGGAGCAAGCGACCCGTGCGATTTTGGATGACCTGCGCGATTATGTGCCTGTGTTGACCGACGATGTGATTGAACAGACCTACCTGCAACCGCATACGGCACAACCCCTATTCATGAATTACACGGGGTCATGGGAGCATCGTCCAGATTCGAGCAAAACACAGGGCTTGAGTAATCTGTTTCTGACGGGGACATACTGCCGGACACAGGCGAATCTAGCGACGATGGAAGGTGCAATCGAATCGGGTAATATCTGCGCCAATGCGGTTCGGGCTGATTTGGGTATCTCTGGCGATATTCCTATTCCGCAGATTACGGTATTTCCGCGTTGGTTAATCTTGCTGATGAAAGTGTTTATGTTCCCATTTGTTGTGATTGCATGGATTTTGGTGTCGATTTTCCATCGGTAACCCCTCCCTGAACCCCTCCCCAAAGCGTTGGAGAGGGACTTTTAGTACATGATTTGTGCAGATGGATTTTGCATGTGTGCGGATGTGTATCTCTTATTATCATTGGCGTTGATAATGTTCCGCGTTGATTTTGCAATTGCACAGAAAAGATTTTTTTGTGCGGATGTCCCTAATGTTTGTGAGAGCGGTTTGTGTCGCTGTCACATCCGTAGCGTATCGTGTTCTGTTTGGCAAAAGGTGACCAAATGGTCATACGTTGGGATATTCTAACGTTGGGTTTTTCTACCACGAAGCGCAGGAAGAACACCAATGTATAGGTTAAAGTGATGGTTTTGTAGGATTGTATCGGATACAAGGCGGTGTCGAATATACAAGAGCTGGGACGTTGATGGTTGTAACACAGAGAAACGGAGCAACGGAGAGTTCATAATTGAGAATCTGTATTAAAATTCAACAGATGTATTTCTTCTCTCATATATATCGTTATACACCCCTATGAAGTTGTACTCCTATCAAGATTCATTGGGGCGCGTAATGGATATATCCAATAGAAAGAATCAATAGAAAACACAATACTCAAATAGTCATATAATAGGGACTCTTTGTGCCAAATTACCTTTAGAAGCAACCAGAAAATACTACTCTGGTCGATGATAACCCCCATCAACCCAACGTCTACGAGCCGTTACTAATATCGGGCGATTCATTTTGAGTCTGATAATAGTGGCACGCCCAATCGGAGTTTGCCCTGCAATTTGACTGTAGTTATGTGCCCATACAAAATGATCTCTCCAAATATCGTTTCGTGGGTGAAACAAACGTACTTCAGTTTCAGACTCAGGGTCAATTGCTTGCGTTGCTTGGCGTTTGTGATTATTGCAATTCCAACATGCTAATGCTAGATTATCCAAATCATCACCACTCAAAGGGTCAATATGGTCAACCTGCATCGTTTGACCTGTATTGACTTCACAGGTTTGGCAGTACTCACAACAACCATTGGCTCGTTTATAGACGGTTTGTCGAACCTCGTCCCATGATGATTCAGTCATTTTGAGATTTAAAGTCTATCTGGTTAAATTGGTGACCACGTTGACGCAATATATGTGATGCTTCGGCTTTGCGTAACATCAACCTATCAGCTCGTTCAACCAAAGCATCTAACTCAGCTTGTTCAGTTTTTGATAAAGTCTGTTTTTTCATAAGGTCTGTTGCCCGTAACTGCACATTATCCGGTAGTTGATCACGCGCAATTGTCCATAAAGTATCATCAGACAAATTTTGAAGCGCAGATAATTCTTGTTGTACATCGGGTTCAAGCGGTGGTGCGGGTGTCTTAAGTTGTTGGAGATAAGATAAAACGACCTGCTCAATCGACTGGTTGGTGCGACTTGCAATATCGCGCACTGATTCTGCAATGTCATCAGGTAACGACAAGATAATTGAATCAACCATGGTGTAACCTTATAAACATATTAGCGTACAGCATCTATTATATCACCTAAACAAAACACGTTATTCTGTCCCACTGATGCTATCCGGTGGGTCAACGGGGACGGGTGTTTGCGTCGGTGATGACGTATATGTTGGGGTTGGGGTATACGTAGCGGTCTCTGTCGGCAGAGTTGTCTGTGTTGGCATTGGTGTTAAGGTTGGGAATGCTGTTAGGGTCGGTTCAAGAGTAGCCGATGGTTGGGCAGGTTCAGTTAAGGTGTTGATGTCCGGCGCGGCAGCCAGTGCATTCAACGCGGTAGCACCGCCACGATAGCCTGATAGTGGAATGGCATTGTTTAGATTAAACGTAAAGCCGAGATTCGCTGACCCGCTCGAATTGGTATTGCGTAGTCGCCACTGCCCACCATTGAAGACCCCGACTGTATCATCGCCATCTTCATCCCAATCGCCGACCACAGCTTGCCACGCATTATTTGCAGGACCAAAGTTAATGATTTGTCTGGATGTATTTGTCCGCAGGTCGGTGGCTAAGAACCAGATACCCGCACTATACAAGCCAACGCGGTCTGCGGATTGGTCGAACCAGTCGCCTGCTATGGGTTGTGCATTACTGTCGCCATGATTGAACAGGAAGGCATAATCGGCACTGCCATCAGATGGGTTACGCTTAAGCAACCATTGCCCGTCTTTATAGAGTCCTAGCCCGTCGTCACCATCGCCGTCCCAATCGCCAACAACAGGTATCCAGCCCGCTTCGTTGGAACCAAAGGAGATGATATATTCATTTGTCAGTTGATTGTTGGTCATATCGCGCAACCGCCAGCGACCGTCTTTATAGAGTCCGATGCCATCGACACCATCCCCGTTCCAATCGCCGACCACAGGAAGCCAGCCCGACCCTAGCCCGACACCATAACGAATTTCAACATCGACTGACCCGCTGTTATTGCTATCGCGGAAGTACCACACGCCCCCGCTATATAAACCGACTGTGCTGGTATTCGGGGTTTGTGTCTGGGTTGGTAGCGGTGTCACTGTGGGTACAAAGGTCGGTGTATCGGGTATGCGACGTGCTAAATTCAAGCTGATATTGCCAGATGCGCCGTTCTTGCCACCTGCTACGATGAGGTAGCGTTGTCCGGCTGTGAGTTGTACTGCTGTTGCCGAGATGCCGTTGGGGTTAGCATTGTCGTTACAGGATAGCTGTGTCAGACTGCCGTTATCATGGATAACTGCTAATACAGTATCTATGTTTGAGCCAACAGTATCAACCGTATGGACATATGAATCTATCGGAATAAATTCCCATACGGCGACTTGAGTGACGTTGTTGCCACAAGTCGGATACGGGAAGCCACTTAGATTGGTTGCATCCCCTGTTGCGAGTGACCCATTATAGAAAAATGATGGGATGGTTTCAGGGTCACACCATGTTTTGGTTGTGGCAACATTGGTGAATTGCGAATAGAGACCATCAGTATCCCGATAGGCGCGCACCCGATATTCATAACTGGCATAACACGATAGGGTCACGTCAGTATCTGTGTAGGTTGTACTGTCTGCCCCTAGCATAGCGATATTATCCCAATCGCCCCCGCCGAGAGGTCGCCGTTGTACATAATAATTTGTCTCGTTGAAGGCGTTATCCACCCACATCAGCATCACATCATTGGTCAAGATGACAGGTTGTGCTGTGAGTGTCTCCGGTTGGACAGGCGCAGTGCAATCTAATATGGAGGTCGCTATATTGGAATAGCCAGAATAAATTGCATCATCACTGCGATAGTGGCGTACCCGATAATCATAGGTATAGCCACAGATGCCTGTGCTATCACTATAGGTTGTATCAGCACTTGTCCCGATTTCCGACCATGAATTGTCACCGGATAAACTCCGTTCGATGTGGAATTGTGTACCATCAGGGGAGTTGTTTGTCCAATCTAATTCGATACTATCAAAGTTGCCTGTCACCGCTAGACCATCCGGCGCAACTAAAGTCTCACATGAGGTCATGCCAGAGCCATAAGCCCAATCCGATGATTTAAAATCGGTGTTGCGGTTTGCCCACACGCGATAGGTATAGGTCGTATAACAGGTTAATGATGCCGTTGTATCGGTGAGTGTGGTCACATCTTCGCCAACGTCGCCGACATCTGTGTAGCCAATGCCCTCGTCCAAACGCTCGACAAAAAATGCGGTTTCTTGACTGTTATCTTGCCAGCTTATGGTCAGATGGCGTGTTGTAATAACAGGCTCGACGGTCACATTGGATGGGTCGGCAGGGTCGTCACATTCTAATTCATCGGTTACGACATTGCTCGGTGCAGATGTAAAATCATCGCCTGCCCGATAGGCACGCACACGATAATCATAGGTCAGTCCGCAGAAAATGTCGTCGGGGTCATCATCGACAAAACGGTCACTATTGGCAGGTTCTTCTCCGGCGAGTTCCCATGCGTCTTCACCTGTCAGTGACCGTTCGATAATGAAGCTGGTCTCATCAACTGAGTTATCCAACCACCCTATCTGATTGGCGTTACGAGTTGCGGGATTGCGCCATAGGTTGCTGGGGGGTGCAACTGTCGAACACGACGATGTCACGCTGGCAACGTTGGTTGGGTCGGAATACTGTCCATCATCGGCACGATGCGCCAATACCCGATAATCATATGATGTGTGACAATCGACTGAGGTATCACTATAGACGGTGACATTCATGGGGACAACGTCAATTTGTGTCCATGTATCTGCTAAAAATGGACTGCGTTCAATTGCAAAAAGTGTTTCTGATGTACTGTTATCGCGCCATGTGAGGTCGATTTTTTCATCATATAGGATACTGTCAGCATAGAGATTGTCGGGGTCAATGGGTGGGCATGCGGGAATATCGGGGTCGTTGTTCCAATCGTCCCAGAACAAACAGACGGGGTCAGCAGATAGATTAAAATATAAATTACCACCGCCAGCTTCGGTTACACCCCACCAAAATTCACCTGCGACCTGAATATAATAGGTTTCGCCATCTTGTGGAATAAAGCTCAATTCACTGGTCAGGCTGCGATTGGCATCACGATTACACGCCACTTCGGTGAAGTTACCGCGCTCCCCTGTCCAAACCGATAACACGGTGTCGTAAGTCGAGCCGAATGTAGATACTGTCACCTTTGATGATGGTAAGGAAAATTTGTACCAGAGTGTTTTGCCGGAGTCTTCATATGCGCAGGATGGGAAGGGGTCATCAACAGATGTTGTTGCAAATTGTGTGCCATAACCACCTGTGATACTGTGCGAATATTCCAATGTATCGACGAATAACGCATCATCAACAATGTCATTTTCGGGTAGGTCGATACAATCGAGGCTAATGTAATCGGGGTCGCAGGGATACGCCACCCACATGCCAATCGCATCGAGTTCACTCATCCAGCCATACTGCCCCATCAGGTCTTGCCAGCGCGCTCTATCGACCGAGTTATTGATGGTGATTGTCGGTTGACCGTTGGTGGAAAAGGCAGTATCGAAGTAGTGCATGACCGAGGCATAATCATATGTGCCGATTGTGTACGCTTGTGGGAGTATCTCGAAGTTATTGGCTGCACCACTCATGATGCGGTCATAATGAACGGTGACATAATCGTCACGGTCATTACGCGATTGTTCGTGCCATAATCCGAGTGCATGCCCGAGTTCATGGACGATGACATAACGATATTCCCATGAGGTGATGTTGAACTCCTGCGCGCCACCCACAACCCCAACATAAGAGGTGTTCACGTTGCTGTTCTGAATATATAGATAATTGCGTTCGGTTGTACGGGGGATAAACTCAATATTGGCGGTGGCTTCCCAATGGTCCATCGCAACCCGTGTGCGCTCACGATTTAATTCGGAGACATCGTCATCAAAGGCATAATATACTTTGCCTTCAAACCATGAAAACGCATAAAAGCCAAAGGTGAACAACGCATTGGCTTCATCGCCTTCGGTCACGTATTCACGCGGGATGAGAATATCGCCGACGACCAACGGACCTTCGGGGTCGTCTGTTGTCTCTGATTGCACGGTGATGATGTTGGGTGGTGCAATGAGAACGGAATCTGTTGCGGAATAGGGTAAACCTGCCGCTATCTTAAGCGCAATAACCCCTGAAACATGTGGGGCAGCGATACTTGTCCCGTTGGCAACAATCGTATCGTTATCAATATGTGGGACGATGATGCCATCACCGGGGGCATATAATTCCACGCCGAGGTGATTATACTCACTGACTGCACCCTCTTGGTTAACTGAACCAACAGCAAGCACACCATCGTGTCGTGCTGGATAGAGGGGGGTGTTGCCGTTACTATTGCCGGCTGCTGCGACTAGAATGACATCTTGGGCGAGAGCATAATCGACTGCGGATTGTAGGGTTGCGGATTGTTGTGCGCCACCGAGTGACAGGTTGATGATATCTGCGCCGTTATCGGTTGCGTCTACGATTGCGCGGGCAATATCGGAATAACTGCCGATGCCGTTTTCGTCTAATACGCGCAGGGGCATAATCTCGACAAAGGGTGCAAGCCCAACGGTGCCGATGGCGTTGTTCTGGCTGACAATCACACCTGCGACACCACATCCATGCCCATAGACATCCTGTGCGACGGTATCATCTTCGACGTAATCATATTGGAACGCAGTGTATTGGGTTGGCATGTCGGGATGGTCATAGCAGATACCGCTATCAATCACGGCAACTGTGACTGTTTCCGGTGTATCAGGTAGGCGCGACCACAATCGTTCTGCACCGACTGCATTGAGATTCCACTGTAAATCATAAAAGGGGTCGGTTGGTTGGATGTCGAATAATGCACTGGCGTAATAATCGGGTTCTGTGCTGACAATTTCGGTTGAAGTCAGTTGTGTTAGGTTGTCATCGGATGCGATAATCACCACACGATTGAGTTCTGGCAAGGTCTCGACCACTTGTACACCGAGTGAGTCAACATAGGCGGTGATGTCATCATCGGACAGGGTGTTATCAAATTGTAAAATATGCTGATTGGCGACGGTGTTGCCACTGACTTCGTTACGCCGTTCGACCTGTTGGAGTTGCGCCGATTCGATTTCGCGTGCCCATGTTTCTGATTCGACTGCATAGACTGGTGGTGCAGGGCGTGGTATCTCAACAGTATCAGGGAGTGTTGTCGCCGTATAAATGGTTACGCCGTCGTTCTGAGGTATTTCTGCGAGTGTGGGCAAGACAGGCACATCATTGGGTTGATGCGATATAAGCCACACCCCACCAAATATATTGATACTGAGTAAGATACCTGCAACAGCAAATAAGGCGACACGGCTTTTTGATGACAATCAGATAACCCTATAACATTACGATAGCTTTCATGCTATTGTATCACGCTTTGATAGTGGTCAAGCATAATCAATTGTAAAATTTTCCATGCGATTACTAACCGAATACAGACCTGAAATAAGGTAATGTTTAATAAAATAAATCGAGTTTACAGTTCCTTTACACTTTTGACAGATTCTCACAATAACTCTTATCTAATTTATAGTTAGACGCGAATAACCCATTTGTGAAACGGCGGGGCACTTTCTCCCCTAACCCAAAAATTTCCCCTAATCGCTCTGCCGTTTTGCATCACGGGTCTTACTTACTCAGTTGCCCCGATTTCCCGTAACGCAAAGCTACGATGTTGGTGTACTTCTGATGTTAGATAAACAATTTCCCAATTATATGTCACACAAAATTCATGTACAGCTTCGATAACACCATAACGATAATGTGTGCGCCAATTGCCAATCGCATAATCATGCCCACAAATGAATCCGCCATGCTTCACTTTGGTGCGGGCAATTTTTAGTTCTTCTGCTGTTGTATTATAGGTATGGTCAGAATCAATATAGACCCAGTCTAAATAGTGGTCTTCAAACTGAGGCAATACAGTCGTCGAAAATCCTTTATTGATTTCTACCGCACCTGTTTCAATTTGTGGCTTAAACTTATTTTTCACTTCTGTTTCTTTTTGTAAACCGTATCGTTCCGTATTCCACACATCTATCAGATGTAATTTGGCAGGTTGGCATTTTGCTAGAATCTCATCACTAAATTCTCCTTGGTCCACCCCGACTTCTGCCACATTGCCACCGTTAGGTAGCCTCTCTAATAAATCCGACCGATTGGATAACAGTTTGGCATTTTGTACGTGCTGTTGAGCCAAATCGATAGATGGTACATTGCTATCTTTTGCAATCATGTCATTAGCTACCGAAGTCAGATAATTCCAACCGGCTCTTTTTACTGACATCGGTAACATGTTTATGGCGAACATCGTCAATTGTCTAATCATCTAGTGTGTCTTTCAATAAACCAACAGTGGATTGAGCAAATGCTTTTATACTATAGCAAAGGTGTAAACGAGAATGTATTGACGTTTTCTTATAAGCCTGTCAATTATCCCGAATTATTTTGCTATCCTCAAAATCAAATGCCGATTGCATACAACATAACAATCTCTTTTGCGTATATTGCTGTAGGGAGAAACTAGGGAGAATATGATGAAAGTTGTTGTATATAAGCAGTATGGCGAACCAGACGTTTTGCATCAAGTAGAAATTGAGAAGCCAATACCAAAAGCTAATGAAGTGCTGGTCAAAGTCTATGCCACGACTGTCACTATTGGCGATTCACGGATGCGAAGTTTTACTGTACCACGCTTACAATGGGTGTTCGCACGGCTTTATCTCGGCATCTTAAGACCGCGACGGCAAATACTCGGTATGGAATTATCCGGTGTGATTGAGGCTGTTGGTAATCAGGTCACACGCTTTAAAGTTGGTGATGAGGTGTTTGCGTCCACATTTTCTGAGGACTTCGGCGGATATGCTGAATATAAATGCTTCCCTGAAGATGCTGATTTAGCCATCAAACCTGATAATCTATCCTTTGAAGAATCGGCTGCGCTGGTCGGTGGTGGTATGACGGCATTGCGTTGTCTCCGTAAAGCTGATATTCAACCTGAGCATTGTGTGCTGATATATGGCGCATCGGGTGCTGTCGGGACGAATGCGGTGCAGATTGTCAAACATCATTTTGGGGCACAGGTCGTCGGTGTTTGTAGTACAGCGAATCTGGACTTGGTACGCTCACTCGGCGCGGATGATGTGATTGACTACACTCAAGAAGACTTCACTACACGGGCTATGCACTATGATGTTGTCTTTGATGCTGTTGCCAAATTTTCACCAGACAAAGCCAAAACCGCACTTAAGCCAAACGGCGTTTATATCAATGTGCATACCGATTCTGATAGAAAAGACGGCATTACACCACTAGAGGACATACTGACACTCAAGCAGTTGGCAGAAGCAAACAAGCTTAAACCTACGATTGACCGACGCTATGCGCTAGACGAAATTGTGGAAGCCCATCGTTATGTCGATACCGGACGCAAGAAAGGCAACGTTGCTATTACGATTGTGCCGACCTCATAATCCATATTGTTCTCGTTAATCCTCTCTAACTTCTGATAGGTTTGCTTTCATTTAGTATCGCAAATTGACCAGATACGCTAAGATTACAAAGAGTATAACTTAGTCAAAAAGGGGATTACTGTGAGGAAAATTACACTTTCTATCATTATGCTTGTTCTATTGTCTACAGTCCAAGTTATGGCGCAGGGTGTTGTGACTTATGGCAGTGCTGTTGTTGCCACACTGGAAGCAACTGCACCTGTAGCTGTATTTACGTTTCAAGGGACGGAAGGCGACCAAGTGACCATACAGGGTATCGCTATCACACCGGGTCTTGATTTGACGCTTAGTGTGCAAAATGGGGCGCAAATCCTAGTATCATCGGAGGGTGACCCCTATGCTGCCAGCCCTGATGATGTTCGTGCTGATTTCAATTTGCCTGCGAACGGCACGTATGTTGTGATTGTCACCAGCGCAGTCGGTTCAACGGGGGACTTCCTTTTCAAGATTGCTGGACAAGCTGCTGCCGAAAAAACGGTGATTACAGGTATTCCGGCTGATGTACCGATTACAGCGGGTGCAACAACTTATTACAGTTACACTGGAACAGCCGACACAACAACCACACTTAGCCTAACAACTGCCTCACCGGATTTACAATTCCTCGCGGTTGTGCGTAACAACACAGGGCAGATTGTGAGTACATCGTCGGGTACATCTGCATTGGTCAGCCTGATGGGTGAAGGACCTTATGAGATTGCCCTATCTGGTGTGACACAAAGCATGGAAGGCGTAGTCACAGTTTCATTGGTAGAAGATTTAACCGATGCGACCCCACCACCCCAACCGACTGAACCCGCTGATACAGGCGATACACCTCCGCCAGTGGTCACAGAGGAAGTTGCGCCGGATAACACAGGTGCATGTTTTGTCTCATCGGGTGGTGTTGTGAACGTGCGGTCAGCCCCATCCACCGATGCGACTGTCTTGACACAAACACAAGCTGGGCAAGCCTATCCAGTCTCTGGCACTGATTCTTTTTGGTATCTGATTGATGTTGCTGGTATCGGTGTTGGCTGGGTATTCAGTGATGTTGTAACAACAAGTGGGGATTGCTCGAATGTTCCACTGATTATTGTAGAATTTCCTGAGGAACAACCCACCACTGCGCCGGATACAGGTCAACCGACGGCGACGTATACGCCATCATATACCCCAACAGTAGCACAACAACAAGATGCACCAACAGCGACATACACCCCATCGTATACACCGACCGAACCTGCACAACAACCAACTGCAACGTATACACCATCGTATACACCAACGACCCAACCCGCACCACAGCTTGCACCAGAAGACGCACGCTTCAATAATCCGCTCAATATCCAGTTGGATAGTACCGCGAGTGTGCTGGACTTTGTGTCATATCCGGATGGTGATAGCGAAGACCGGGTTCGCTGGGACATCCTCGGCATGAATCAAAATTCATCAATGACAGGTGGGCGTGCGCGATTGGTCATTTCAGTATCGTGCTTCGGCGAGGGGACAGACCAGATTCAGTTCTTCACAGGTGGACAGACTTATGCCTGTGGTTCAACCATCGTTGACCAAGAAGTCACCTTTAATTCCAAGACTGGCTCGGTTGTGATTACTGCTGTAGGTGGTAGCAACACCTATGTTCAGTGGGTGCTGACAGGTACAGCTACCCGTGTGAATTAATGTTTAGTTGATAATTCTGAGCCTCTAGCATGTGATGATGTGCTGGGGGCTTTTTTGTTCCTTTTGTTTGTCAATCTATATACAAAATTTGTTCCATGACTATCGTAAGCAACTTGTTATGTTCTGCTGTCTAAACTATAGACGACTTAAGCTGTTATAGGAGTAGGCTGTTGATTGATACGATGATATTTGATTTGGATGGAACATTGGTACAAACCGAAAAACTTAAGGCATTGAGTTATGCCAAAGCGTCGGTTGAGCTGTGCCCATATACTGTCAGCGAAGATGAGGTGCTGGAGGCGTTTAAGGATGTGGTGGGTTTGTCACGGCAGGAAGTCGCTGAACAGTTGATTGAGCGGTTTGACTTAACTGATAAAGCCGAAAAACGTATGGCGGAATTTGGCGTTGATACCGTGTGGGAGGCGTTTGTACAGGTGCGGTTGCGCTATTATAACGATATGATGGATGACCCCGCTATGATACGGGATAACCAATGGGCGCATAATGTAAACGTGCTGGAACAAGCGCGCGCTCATGGGTGTAAGACAGCTCTCGCTACGATGTCACACCGTGAACAAGTAACTCGTGTTCTTGATATTCTGGATTTTACAGATAAGTTTGATGTGGTCGCCACCTGTGATGATGTCGAGCATGGCAAGCCCAACCCTGAAATTTATAATCTTGTGTTGGATAAGTTGGATTCCAAGCCAGAAAATACGATTGTACTTGAGGATTCGCCATCGGGTGTGCGGGCAGGATTAAATGCGGGTGTTCATGTGATTGCGGTGAGTACACCGTTTACTCGTGAGGGGTTGCATCAGGTCGAGGGATTGGACTCCCAATGGATAGTTGATGACCCCGATAAGGTGTTGGATGTTGTCAATAAAGCATTGGAACAGTACGGCTAATCTCAATCGGTAGTCAGATTGATACCACAAGATTGGCGTATCTTGATTTCGCATACGAGTTCGATATTCTCAAAGGGTTTGGCGGGGTTTTGCATGCGTTGTTCGATGAGGTGGGCGGCTTGCAATCCAATATTATACGAGGGTTGCACTACAGCGGTTAATGGTGATTGAAAAAAATCGGCATAGGGTAAATCATCAAAACAGACTAAGCGAATATCATCAGGGATTTTGATATGATGTTCTGCGAGTGCTTGCAGTGCGCCAATTGTCAACGAATTGCTACAGGTGAATAATGCTTGTGGCAACCCTTGTTCGATTAACTTGAGGGTTGCTTCGTATCCGCTCTCGACAGTATATTCTGACACTTTGATTAAGTCGGGGTCGCCAGAAAGCCCTGCATCGGATAATGCTTGATAGTACCCTTGTAACCGTTCGTAACCGGTGATTTGGTCTTGTCGTCCGGCAATTACGCCGATGTCTTCAGCACCCAATTGAATCAGATGAGTAATGATGTCATATGCCCCTTGCCTGTCTGTCACACCGATTGAATCACAATCAAAGCCTTCTAAGATGTTATCCAGTAGAACAACCGCTGTGCCGATAGCTTGCAGTCGCTCCAATAATGGCTTTGCGTTGGGGCTGGTCGGATTAATCAATAAGCCAGCTGCACGTTCAGATTGCATCAGGTTGATATAAAAGTCTTCACGGGCAGTTTGCTCATCGGTGTTGCACAGAATGACATTCATCCGCGATTGATAGGCGTGGTCTTCTACGCCACGTACTAGCGCGCCGAAGTGGGGATTCTGGATGTCGGAGACAATCAAACCAATGACTTGGCTGGTACTCTGTGAGCGTAAGCGTCGAGCTGTTTTATCGGGCTGATAGTTAAGTTCTTCAACGGCTTTCATGACTTTTTCGCGGGTTTTTTCGCTAACGTGAGTATAACCACTGAGCACCCGCGAGACCGTCGCATTGGATACGCCTGCGTGTTTTGCAACATCATTAATACTCACCATATGATTTACCCCTGAATGATTTCGACCATGAATAAGAATATATCGAATCGTTTAACTTTGCAAAGTGCACAAAATTATTTGACAAGATAATTGTATACGTATACAATTTGTGACATATACATCAATCCGATTCACAACATATAGATACATTAGTTTATTTTGAGGAGACTTATGAAACGCTTACTTACAGTTCTAGCCATTCTGATGTTGCTGATGTTAAGTACATCTGCATTTGCACAAGACGATGTAACACTTGATTTCTGGTTCAACGGCAGTGACCAACTGAACCAATTCAACACGACAATCATCGAAGCCTACCAAGCTGAAAACCCCAACGTCACCATCGTGTACCAGCCCTACCCCAACGAAAATTACAAAACATCTATTCAGGTAGCGATTGCGTCAGATAGTCCACCGGATTTGTTCTTCAACTGGAATGGTGATGACACCGGACGTTTTGTACGCGAAGGGCACTTGCTTGACTTGACACCGTATGCGGAAGAATTTGGCTGGGGTGAAACCATTTCGGCAGCGGCAACTGATGCGTTTACATTTGATGGTAGCCTCTATGGCGCACCCTTCAGCACAGAAGCTAAATATTTCTACTACAACCTCGCTATCTTTGAAGAACAAGGTCTTGAGATTCCAGAATCTTTTGACGACCTGCTCGGTATCTGCACCAGCTTACGCGACGCGGGTATTGTCCCGATGGCATTTGGTAATCAAGAACGCTGGGAAGGTGTCCATTATATGACTATCTTCAACCAGAAATTAGTCGATCAAGAAACAATGTTCTCTGACTATGCACTGGCATCCGCCGAAGATGACATCTTCACCGACCCTAACTATGTAGAAGCCTTCCAACGCCTTATTGACATGCGCGATGCAGGCTGTTTCGCAGATGCAGTCAACTCGACAACACCAAGTGCCGCATTGGCACAATTCTTCACCGAACAAACCGCAATGTACTATCAGGGTACATGGATTATCAGCGCATTGCGTGATAACGACTTTGAAGGTCAATATGGTTTGTTCCGTATGCCACCAATGGTTGATGATATGGCAATGGGTAACCAGAACTTTGTTTTGATGGGACCTGTATCGGTACAAGTATCTGCTAAAACAGAACACCCCGATGTTGCAGCAGACTTCCTCAATTTCTACCTGACAGCAGAATCCCAACTGACAATGGTGGAAATTACGGCTCGTAACCCAGTCAACTCGGCAGCAATTGATGAAGACCTGATGTCTGCTGAGCAGTTGTTTGTGGTTAACGACCTCGCTACGGCTGATGGCGCGGTTGCATGGCTGGATGTTGTGCTCGAAAACAGTGTATCCGAAGTGTACCTGAACGCAATTCAAGAAGTGTATGCTGGTACGCTCACACCTGAAGATGCGGTTGCTGCTATCCGCGAACAAGCTCTTGTCGCAAAAGCAGAACTCGGGTCTTAGTAAATTGAATTTTGTAGGGTGGTACCTGTGTGCCACCGTAAGGATGGAGACATAGCTCCATCCCTACAATTCTAAATCCTAATCGACGGTTACCAATGTAATGTCCGTTATATTTTTGGCAGTGAACGGTTGAATGTTTTGTTAGTCTGCGGACAATGCAGGCATTGTCCCTACAATGATTTTCAACATGTTTTGTAGAGATGTACTTCCGTGTTTTCGGTATTTATATCCAAAGATTTCCTAGACTTTACATAATATTGTAATTGTCGGAATGGATTCTGACCCTACGAAACCGATGAAATTTGTAGGGCTGAGACCTGTCTCAGCCGAAAATACAATTTCAAAAACACATCGAAACTGACAAAATACGCAATGTTTCCAATGTTATAGATTCAATTAGCCTCTCTTTCTTATTGGTTTGCTAAGGCAAAACATTTATTTTATATGAGTTGATATGGAGTTCACCGTGAGCAACTCAACACAACAATCGTCGTGGCGCAATCATTGGCGCGAATATCGCAATGCCTATATTTTGCTTGCCCCTGCGGTTATCTTATTTTTTATTTTTGTACTCTATCCGGTTGTCAGCACGATATATTTCTCCTTATTTGATTATGGATTGACAGACCCCAATCTTGAATTTATTGGCTTGCAGAACTTCCAAGAACTTTTAGAAGACGACATATTCTGGCGGTCGATAGGCAACAATCTCATCATCATGGTGGGGTCAGTTGTGTTACAGGTCGGCGGTGGCACGATTCTAGCAGTCGTACTCAGTCGGGGTATCAAGTTCGGCAAGACATTGTTTCGGACGATTAACTTTGCGCCGGTTGTGATGTCTGCGGTTGCTGTTGGTATCCTGTGGCAACTCATCTATGACCCTAGTGTTGGTGTGCTGAATCAATTTTTGAAAGCCGTCAATATTCAGCCCCCAGTGCAAGGCTGGCTCGGTGACCCACAGCTGGTGATATTTGCGATTCTGGCAGCGGCAACGTGGCAATACACCGGCTATATGATGGTGATTATGCTGGCGGGCGTGCAGTCAATTTCCGAAACGCTCTACGAAGCATCATCACTCGATGGGGCGAATGAGTGGCAGAACTTCCTCTATATCACCTTACCCGGTATCCGTAACGTTATGCTGGCGGCGACCCTCATCACGATGATTGGTTCTGTTAAGGTCTTTGATATTGTCTTTGTGCTAACGCGAGGCGGTCCTGCTAATGCCAGTCAGGTGATGGGAACATATCTCTATTACAACGCATTTACTGTTAATCGGGCGGGTTATGCTAGTGCAATCGGCGTTATTCTTCTGTTATTCGCGGTTGTGTTGGGATTGCTTCAACTGACCCTCAGCCGACGCAGTACATAGGAGATTGGAAAAACTTATGAAAAAGACATTACCAATTGGTTCAGGCATCGTTTACCTGTTATTGACAGTCTATTCGCTGATTGTGGCGTTGCCGTTTGTGTGGATGATTTTCTCATCTATCAAGACAACCCGCGAGTTATTTAGTAATCCGTTTGGCTTGCCACAAGACCCACAGTGGGAGAACTTCCAACTGGCATGGGAAAGTGGTATTTCCAAGTATCTCTTGAACTCGGTCGGGATTACATTGGTCTCAGTCCTTCTGATTCTGGTTGTGAGTGCGTTGGCTGCCTATGCGTTGGCGCGTATGAACTTCCCCGGACGTGTGCCGATTTATTTGCTACTAATTACAGGCTTTGCGATTCCCGTACATGTGACGCTTGTGCCCTTGTATCGTATGTTAAATTCGGCAGAGCTTATCAATACCTATGCGGGCATTATTGCACCCTATGTCGCCTTTGGGATTCCGTTTTCGGTATTGCTACTCTATGCGTTCTTTGCGGAGTTCCCCAGCGAGATTGAAGATGCTGCCAAGATTGATGGATGTAACCTGTGGCAGATGATGGGGTATATTGTGTTACCCTTATCGCGTCCAGGATTAGCTAGTGTTGGTATCTTCCAGAGCATCTTTTTGTGGAATGAGTTTTCGTTGGCATTGATTATCATTAACAATGATGATTTACGCACGATTCCGTTGGGGCTGACGCGCTTTCAGGGACAGTGGTTGACCAATTGGCCCGCAATGTTAGCATCGTTGACCCTAGCGTCGTTGCCGATGTTGATTCTATTTGTTTTGTTGCAACGTCAATTTGTGAATAGTATGGTCGGTTTTTCCAAAGGGTAATTCGATATAAGGAATAATCGCATACACGTTGGCAAATGATAAGAATGTTATACGCCATAGAGTTATACTCATCTAAAACACAATGTAGCTTGGGTCATGACTAATCACACCTCCAACCACCTACTCGAAGCTTCAGGCAGGGGGAAGAAAGTTCCTCTCCAATGCGTTGGGGAGGGATTTAGGGAGGGGTTAGACAGCGGATGAGTGGCACAACCCTACAGCTTATGACAAGAACCTTGGACTTCACTATGTTTTGTAGGGGTGCATCCGATATTTATATTCAAAGATTTCCAGACTTTATAATTACTAAATTTCTGAAAAAGGTAATCCTATGACAGCTCAACCATTTCGACAGATTCATCTTGATTTTCATACCGCCGAACAGATTTTGAATATTGGCGGTGACTTTGACCCACAGGCTTTTGCAGAAACGCTGGCAGAAGCCCATGTGGATTCGATTAACTGTTTTGCCCGTTGCCATCATGGGTATATTTACTATGACACCAAACGGCATCCCGAACGCCGTCATCCTCACCTCCAGCGTAACCTGCTTAAAGAACAGATTGAAGCCTGCCACGCGGTGGGGATTCGTGTGCCGATTTATACAACGATTCAGTGGGATTTTTTTACGGCGCGTCAACATCCCGAATGGCTGGCACTGGATGCGGATGGGCGGGTGCAGGGTCCGGGTCCGTATGAAGCGGGATTTCGGCATAATCTACTGGTGAACACGCCCTATTTTGACTTCCTCAAAGCGCATGTTGAAGAAATGTTTAATATGTTGCCTGTGGATGGTTTCTGGTTTGACATCGTAAAGCCCCTCAACGATTCATCGATTTGGGCACGGCGACAGATGATTGAGCAAGGGCTTGACCCAGCCGACGATGATGCACGGCAACGCTTTGGTTTGCAGGTGATTGCAGATTTTAAGCGCGAGATGTCAGCATATGTCCGTACCTTCAGCGAAGATTGTGCCATTTTCTACAACGAAGGACACATCAGCCCATCCATCGTGCCGAACTTGTCTGATTATACACAACTGGAAATTGAAACGATTCCTAGTGGTGAATGGGGATATATCCACTTCCCGATTACATCGCGTTATGCGAGGACATTGGATATGCCGTTTCTGGGTATGACGGGGAAATTTCATACTGAATGGGGTGACTTTCACTCACTGAAAAACCAGCAGGCGTTGGAGTTTGAGTGTTTTCAGATGTTAGCCGTCGGTGCACAGTGTAGCGTCGGTGACCAATTGCACCCGAACGGCGTGTTAGATGTACCCACATATGACCTGATTGGCAAGGTCTATGAACAAGTTGAGGCGAAAGAGGCATGGTGTGATAATGTTACGTCACTGGTCGAAATTGGGGTGATGTTACCTAAATCATTTGGTGCTGAAGATGTCCCACCACCTTCGACTGCCCGCCATCGTATCCCAAGAGCAACAGCAGGTGTGTGTCAGATGTTGTTAGCTGATGGATTCCAGTTTAACTTCATCAGCCCCAAGTCGGACTTTGCACCGTATAAGGTGATTATTCTGCCGGATGATGTTACATTGGATGCCGACACGGCTGATAAAATCAAGGCGTTTGTTGATAACGGTGGTAAGGTGATTGCGTCTTATCGTGGTGGATTGTTGGACGATAGCGAAACATTCCCTGATTTCTTCGGGGTAACATTTGAAGGCGATGCACCCTTTAATCCCGATTTTGTCACACCGCAGGGGTTCTTGCTAGATGGATTGCACGAGGCAGAGTATGTCATGTATCTGCGCGGGGCAAAAGTATCCGCAGGAGATAACGCAACTGTCATTGCTCAGACAACACGCCCATATTTTAACCGGACACACGAGCATTTCATGTCTCATCGTCATGCTGCATCAAACGGTGAAGTGGTCTATCCGGCGGTGATTGAGACGGGCAATGTGGTGTATTTTGCTCATCCGATATTTACGCAATATCGCTTCCGTGGCACCAATTGGGCACGTACCATGTTACGCAATACCTTGCATCACTTGATGGATAAGCCAATTGTTAAACACAATGGACCTTCGACGCTGATTGTTACGGTCAATGAACAACAGACTAGCGATACCTCATCACGTTTGGTTGTGCATCTGTTGCACTATATCCCGATACGACGCACTGAGACGATTGATATTATCGAGGATGTGATTCCGTTGTTTAATCTTGATTTGACAGTACAGGTCGATAAACCGATTGCGTCTGCTTATCTCGCGCCGGAAGAACAACCGATTGATTTCCAGCAAGTAGATGGTGAAGTGACCTTCCGTGTTGATAGGCTTGATGGGCATCAGATGGTTGTGCTGGAGTTTGAGGGTTAAGTTCTCGCAATAACGAAATTATATAGCATCACTCTAACCCATACTTGAACGGGCATGTGGTTGGGGTGTTTTTTGTGTTGGCACGTCAATAAAGTATTAGAACGGCTTGCGTCTGTGTAAGGTCGAGGCTTCTTAACACGACCATAATTATGTAACGCTTGGGTGTTGGGTTATACTCAACACGTTTAGACATACAGAATATGAGGAGATATGATGACAATTGCACATGATTTATTCAAACACGGACAATCTATTTGGTACGATAATATTCGTCGCCTGATTATTGAAAATGGCGAACTTGGGGGCTTGATTAATCAGGGTGTGCGCGGGGTGACATCCAACCCATCCATCTTTGAAAAAGCCATCGGACAAAGTGACGATTACGACGACCAATTGCAAGAACTGGTGGCACAAAACAAGAGCGTTGATGAAATTTACGATGCGCTGGTGATTCAAGATATTCAAGCCGCAGCCGATATTCTGCGCCCACTCTATGACGAAAGCAATGGCGGTGATGGGTATATTAGCCTTGAGGTCAGCCCAACATTGGCGCGTGATACCGAAGGGACAATCGCCGATGCACGCCGTTATCACAAAGCTGTTGACCGCCCGAACGTCATGATTAAAGTGCCAGCAACCCCCGAAGGCATTCCGGCAATTAAACAACTGATTAGCGAAGGCATCAATGTGAATGTCACACTGATGTTCTCGTTGGCGCATTATGATGCAGTCGCAGGCGCATACATTGACGGGCTGGAAATTCTGGCAGGCAATGGCGGAGACGTGAGCAAGGTTGCGTCGGTGGCATCGTTCTTTGTCAGCCGTGTTGATGGTGTGGTTGATAAAAAACTAGAAGACGCAGGCAACACCGAGCTACAGGGCAAAATTGCGATTGCAAATGCTAAGCTAGCGTATGCACGTTTTCAGGAAACCTTCAGCGGTGACCGTTGGGACGCACTGGCAGAAAAAGGCGCAACTGTTCAACGTCCACTGTGGGCAAGTACCAGCGTGAAAAATCCTGACTACCCCGATACGCTGTATGTTGATGAACTCATTGGCGCACATACGGTCAACACTGTGCCACCGAATACACTCGAAGCTCTGCTTGACCATGCGACAGTAGAAAATACTGTCGATACGGATATTGATGGCGCAAAAGCACAAATCGCACAACTCAGTGACCTCGGCATTGACCTTGACCAGATTACCGAAGATTTGCAAGACGACGGTGTGGACAAATTCGCACAATCCTTCGAGAGTTTGATGAATAGTATCAAAGCCAAACGCGAGAGTTTGCTGGAAGGAAGTACCGATGCAAGCTAGTTTAGGCGACTATCAATCCGCAGTGGATGCGACGATTGTGGAGATGCAAGAGGCGAATGTGCTCCAACGTATCCGTGACCTTGACCAGACTGTCTGGCAAGATGACCCTGAGGAAATCACAAATCGGCTGGGTTGGTTGGACATTGCTGACCGCATGTTAGATGAGGTTGACGGCTTGACTGACTTTGTCAATCAAGTGCGTGAGGCGGGTTATACTTATGCGCTGTTGATGGGCATGGGTGGGTCGAGTCTTGCGCCGGAAGTGTTTAGTCTGACATTCGGTAAAGCGGATGGTTACCTCGACCTTGATATTCTTGATACAACTGATGCGGATGCAGTGCGGAATATCGAAGCCAAAATCGACTTTGCCAAAACACTATTCATCATTGCGACCAAATCCGGCGGAACAGCAGAGACATTATCAGCCTTCAAGTATTTCTATAATCGTACGGTCGATGTACTTGGTGCAGATGAAGCAGGCGCGCATTTCGTCGGCATCACTGACCCCGGTAGTAAGCTGTTGGGCATCGGCGATACATTCAACTTCCGGCATGTCTTTGTCAATGACCCCAACATCGGCGGGCGTTATTCGGTATTGTCATTCTTTGGGCTAGTTCCGGCGGGATTACTTGGCATCGACCTGCCCCGTTTATTGCAATCGGCAGTTGAGGAAGCCAAGACAGAACATGGTCTGGAATTGGGCGCGATGATGGGCGAACTGGCAAAAGCCGGACGTGATAAAATCACCTTCATCACGTCGGATTCGGTCGCACCATTTGGCGATTGGGTTGAGCAGTTGATTGCTGAAAGTACAGGCAAAAAAGGTAAAGGGATTCTGCCCGTTGTCGGGGAAGCACTCGGTGAGGCATCTGTCTATGGCGACGACCGTCTGTTTGTGGCGATTCAACACGGCGACCCAATTAACTTGTCTGCGCTTGCATCGGCTGGACATCCGGTTGTCACTATCACGATGGATGATATGTACGACATGGGTGCACAATTCTGGCGGTGGGAGATGGCAACCGCAATTGCTGGGCATGTGATTGACATTCACCCGTTCAACCAGCCTAATGTGGAAAGTGCTAAGGTCATTGCCCGTGATATGATTGCCGTATATACCGACAAAGGTGAACTGCCTGCACAAGATGCAAAAATCACCGATGGCGATATTGTGGTCTATGGCGAAAATGTTGCAGGTGATAGTGCAAGCGATGCGCTGAACAACTTCCTCGTGCAGGTCAACACAGGTGACTATGTATCCCTGCAAGCTTATGTCACACCGGATAGCAAAACATGGGAACTGCTGAACAGTATTCGTATGAGTATCCGTGATAATAAACAGGTTGCGACAACGTCGGCATATGGTCCGCGCTTCTTGCATTCCACCGGACAGTTACATAAAGGGGATGCGGGCAACGGCTTGTTTATTCAGTTTACATCGGATGCAGTTGAGGATGTTGATATTCCGGACAACGCAGGCGAAGATGCGTCTGCGATGACCTTCGGTGTGTTGAAGTTGGCGCAAGCACTCGGTGACCAGCAAGCCCTACTTGAGGTAGACCGCCGTGTGATTCGCTTTCACCTCGGCACAGATGTCAACGCCGGACTGGAAAAACTAGTGGGTGTGTTTGAGTAAGATTATGATAGTTGGGCGGGATATTGTCTCGCCCCGATGCGATAGATAACATTTTGTAGCATTATAGAAAAACGTTCAGAAGATTTTATCGCCATTCAACATGAAACATATTCACAGACACATAACTTATGAACCTCAGCCAACTAGAAGTATTGGTCGCTATTGTTGATACAGGAAGCCTGACCGAAGCAGGTGAACGGGTTGGGTTGACGCAGTCAGCTGTCAGCTACTCCTTATCAAAACTGGAAGCTGAACTCGGTGTGACCTTGCTGGAACGCGGACGACAGGGCATAACCGTGACACACATCGGTGAAGATGTCTTGACACATGCCCGTTTGATTCTCAAACAAGTCGAGGTCATCCGGCAAAAGACCGCGCGAGAACGGGGTATGGCGGTAGGCAAGATTCGCTTCGGCTGTGTTCAGACGATTCCACCGCGTTTGTTCACAGGTATCCTGCGCGCCTTTCAGCATAAGTATCCAGAGATTGAGGTTGTGCTATTTGAAGGCACACCTGCCGAACTTGTTACATGGTTGAATACAGGCATTATTGATGTTGCTACAGTTGTTAAACATGATGCGTACCCTGTATCGACACAAATCGTCCAAGATGAAATTAAGGTAATTGTTTCCACTGATAATCCACTGGCAGATAAACCTCATGTCGAATTGACAGACTTAAGCCAATATCCATTGATTGGACCAAAAGAAGAATATGGCATGCTTCGTGTGATGCTTGGTTTTGAGCAGTGGATTCCCCCACGCATGCGCTATGAAGTCAGCACACAGAATACGATTATCGCAATGGTACGCGAAAATATGGGGATTGCGATTTTGCCGGATATGTTGGTAGATAAAGATATTGACAGTATCCAACGCTTACCTTTTAAGGAGGCACGGTACTTAGAAGTGTGGTTATGTGCCTCGGTTGATTCCCCTGCTGTGACTGCCTTTATTCAGATGGCGAATCACTGGTCACACGAACATGGATACCTCGATAGATTAACATGAATTTTGTTCATATTTAATATCAATAGATTGATTTGATTTCATATATCATTCTGCCCTATTCTGAAGTTATAGAGACCGTTTTAGTGGAATAGGAACTGATGATGTTAAAACCCTTACAACAAATATTTTTCAGTCGTTCTGATGAAGAAGATAAAGCTCCATCTATGGATGCCATGTTGGAGTCTATGGACAAGCATATGGATAATCTTGACGAGCAAGTTCTTCCTGCACCTGAATCTAAACCCCGTACTCCCTTTGATTCGGGTCTACCCCGGAAAGACGTTGGACTTGCGAATTTACCCATGAATCAAAAAATGAAAGTCATACCAAAAGCTATCCCTCTGTTTGTGAATATGCAACGGGGCGCACGCCTGTATGACAGTAAGTTCAAACCAACCAAAACTCATGCCACACCTGAATTTATTGAAGAATTAGAGCAGATGGCAAAAGACGCAGGCGCGCAAGACATCGCTTATATCCGTGTGCCCAACAGTGCGATATTTCAGGATAAAGGTATCCCACATCAGTATGCGATTATATTCACTGTCGAGATGGATAAAGAACCGATTGATACCTCGCCGAGCTTTGAGTCCCAGTTGGAAGTGATGCGCGGCTACAAGAACATGGCGCAAATCTCGATGAAACTGGCGAACCATCTGCGGAAGAATGGCTATGCAGGTTATCCGGGGACAGCACTTGGGGGGCTGACAGATTACACCCATCTGGCAGAATTGGCTGGACTGGGTGTCATTGGCTATCATGGACTGCTGATTTCGCCGACTGAAGGTGCACGACTCCGCATCAATACGATTTATACCAATATCGAGAACCTACCAGTTGCTGACCCCGATGAGAATGAGCATTTATGGGTGCGGGATTTCTGTTCGATGTGTCGTAAGTGTGTGCGGAAGTGCCCGGTCAATGCCATCTATGATGAGCCGAAACCACGCGGTGATGGTGGGATGCAATGTATTGAACATGGAACATGCCGTGAATACTTTACTAAGAATTATGGCTGTGCAGTGTGTTTGGCAGTGTGTCCATTTAGTCAGATAGGCTACGATAAAGTTAAAGAACGCTTCAAAGGGAATCCTGACGCACCTCAATTCCAGATTGAACCAATCTATCTGGATGGTGAATAAGCTTATGTGATTCGGTACTCATGTTACGTCACATGGGTACACGTTTGTTTTGTAGAAACGATTTTAATTGCTGTTGCAATATGGCTGTATCCGTACCCAGCATCAGATGTGAGCCGTTCGGGATAACAATAAGTTGTGCATCGGGAATGCGTTTTGCGGTGTTTTCTGCAACCAACAACGGAATCACAGGGTCATCATCACCATGTAGGAGTAATGTCGGTACGGTGACATCTTCAAATGGAAAGTCCCCAACCGCATATAATTCTTGCATTTCTGCCATAACATTATCGCGCCAATCGCTAGACGGGAAAAAGTTGCTGATTAGGTCAAAAACGGGACTATTTTGCTCGAAGTCGTCACGTTCCCGTCCATCTGTCCATAACAGGATATTCCATGATAATTTCTGTAAAATCCACATGACCATATCGGATGCCATCAACCCATCCAACACTTTTAAGGCAACCTCTGGTACATGTAATTGCGCAGATAATGGACTTACCGCAGAAATTAGAATCAACGCCTCACAGCGGTCGGGGTAATCTAAAGCAAATTGTAACGAGGATAAGCCACCACCAGAGAGCGCAACGATAACTGCTTTATCAATCTTCAGATAATCCAATAACTGACAATACGCTTTTGCCTGTTGCTTAAATGCAATGCCATTTGATAATGGGGTTCGGCGCGCACCTGTCCGCGAAGGTGCAATCAGCTTGAAGGTTGCGTCAGAGTTTAACAATCGCCCCATCATCATGCCTTGCTCATAGCCACCCCCACCACCATGAATACACAGCATCGGTTTACCATCGCCTTCAATAGCTACCTCGACGGGACCGATATCAAGTTGAACAACCTCACTGCCAGCGCGTAAGTGTTTGAGTACTTGTGCTTTATCACACCGATAGTGCCTATACAAATACCCTAACATAACAGGGCTTAGTAACCAGACAAGTTTACCAATACGGTTCATTGGATTTCTCGCTCCCGTTATTCCATTGTTTGCAATATACAACTGTTGTATGACATGTTTCCACTTTAGAATAACACAGACTATACTGGTTATATCAGTGAACGACAAAATGGTCGAAGGTGGAATCATGACTTCAAATCCTACCGAATTTCTGCGTAAAGAGAATGCACGCTTGCAAGATGAGAACGATATACTCAAGGAGGAAGTTCGTGGTCTCCGTGATTTTGTGCAGATACTCGGTGAACTCTATGACAACGAGGTAGACATCAAAGATGATGACAAACTTCTGCCTCTGCTCAAGCATATCTTAGAAAAAACACTGGCGATTCTGGATGCGCCGGACGGCTCACTGATGTTGTTTGACAAAGAGAAAAACGAATTGGTGTTTGTGTTGGTGCATGGTGAATTGGCTGATACATTGGTTGATTATCGTATTCCTGCTGATGAAGGGATTGCGGGATGGGTTATTGAAAATGCAAAACCTGCTCATGTCCCTGATGTGCGTCGTGATAATCGCTTCTCGCATATGATTGATACAACATTCACCTTCCGCACACAGTCGCTGATTGCCGCCCCATTGATGGGTAACGGTCGTGTGGTTGGCGTAATCGAAGCCCTCAATCAACCCGGTGATGACCCCTTCTCTGACCATGATGTTGCTTTGATTAGCCTGTTATGTCGCATTGCAGGTGAACGACTGGCAGATATTGAAGACAGCTCGGACGAATCATAATGCCTACAAATAGCCCAACATCATCCACCATATCAGACTTAACGGGAGCAGGGTCACGAGTGTTATCAGTCCCAGAATCACGGTGAAGCGTATTGCCAAGCCCATATTGACGTTGCCTAATTGTGCGCCAACGAGCAGAGGTGGGGCTTGATACGGGAAGAACACGGTCGAAAAGCCGACGACTTGTGTCATCAAGACCGTCATCAATGGTAGCCCACTTAAATTGCTGAGGCTATCGGCAAGCGGGACAAGCAAAGCTGGCACTGTGGGGACTGTTCCTACAACTGAGGTTACTGTCGCTGTCATGCTCAATACAATGAAGTTAAGTGCAGATTGCCCCTCTGCGAGTGGCAACCACTGCTCCACAAATGAGGTCAACAGGTCAACCAAGCCCGACCCCGCAATCACTGCGCCGAGACCGATTACACCTGCAATGAAGATGAGCGTGGCGAAGTTGACATGCTGGTTAAAGTCCTTCGCATCCAAGATACCGATACGGGGCATCAGCAATACAACCGCTGCCGACAAAGCGACCCATGATGGCGCAATCCCATGAATGAAATCTGTCCCCCACAAAAACAACACCACCAACATAATCACCGCTAGGCGTTTGGCATCAAAGGACATAGCTTGTTTGCCCTTCGTCTCTGCGTCGGTAACCTGTGGCAATTGGTCGTTGAACATGACTATAATGAGTAGGAAAATCAAGACGGCTTTAAGGAATCCGAGTACCGGAAAATGTAAGAAAAAATATGTGCCGTAGGCGATAACCTCACCCCATACGGATTCGACTGTGCCGGCAAAGAGGAGGTTAGGCACATTGGCGGGCAGAATCCCAAACGAGGGCGTATGTGTTCCGAAGACGAGTGCCAGAATAATGCCATAACGTCCTTTGGCATCCGGCGCAAACTGATAAAAATCGGCTAAGGCAACAGCAATTGGGACGAGCATGACCACACGCCCCACCGATGACGGGACAAAGAAACTGAACAACACGCCGAGCATAATCACACCCGCGACCAATCGGCGATAGCTCCCACCAAAGCGCGAGATAATCACATCGGCTATGCGATTCGCCAATCCGGTTTGCTTGACGGCGGCACCAATCACTAACCCGCCAAATACCATCCACAAGGCACTTGATGTAAAGCCGGAAAATGCCAGCGCAGGAGGCATGACGTTAAAGACCATCGCCACCACAAAGAAAATCAGCACAGGCATAAATGGCGGTAGGGTATTTGTTGCCCAAAAGACAATCAAGAATAGCGTCAGGGCTGCTACCCGTGCTGTCTCGACATCAAGGTCAGCAGGTGGCAGAAAAAATAATAGACCCGCGATGATGACACCCACCGCTGCAATCACCTGTGTCACTGTAAACCGTGAATTGAACATACTGTCTCGTTTCCGTTGTTGCAGAGTTGCAAAGACCCTGTTGTCATGAGGGCTTCCGGCACATTAACACACTTGCGAGGTAAATGCTACTTTTGTATTTGACCCTACGGGGTTCTCATTTATTGCGAAGCTGGCTCGCTGGTGACCTCTGGTGCTATTGTGTTGTCAACTGGCTCGGCGGTGACTTCGGGGTCGGTTGGACTAATGGCGGTCATCGGTGTGAGTGTGACAGGGACAACTTGAACCGTCGTGCTAACAGGGGTTAGGATTGGCATCGGGGTTGCGGTCGGCGTGATGTTATTGCAGTATGCGTCCAGATTGCCCGCTAACATGGCGGTGTCAGCAATGTCCATCAGACCATCACCGTTTAAATCTACAACTTCATCATCGAGTGTCAGTTGGGCTTGCATCAAAGCAAAGTCAGCAAGGTTGATGCACCCGTCGCTATTCAAATCACCCGCCGATAGCGTCACCTCTGATATGGGGTCAACTGCGGTTAATGTCAGGCGTTCGGTGCGGTGTGCGCGTGCCGAGAATACCATCTGATATGCGCCCTCAAGTGGTACTGCGACACTATAGATGCCGTCTTCATTGGTGAGAACATCACTGATTAAGGTATCGTCGTCGGCAATGATTTGTAACTGTATCCCGCTGTTCCCTAGTGCGTTATTCTGATAACGGGCAATCCCCTGTACATATTGCAAGGGTATCGCGCCAATTGTTGCAGTGGGTTGAATCGTCGGTGTGATAGGTGTGCTGATAACCGTCGCCGAAATTGTGGGCATGACCGTTGGTGTTATCGTTCCGCTAATCGGTGTGCCACTAATCGCAGTCAGTGTGGGCGTGAGTGTGCCACTGATGGCTGATGGCGTTGCAGTGATGGTGGTGCTCACGGCTGTCAGCGTTGACGAAATTGCGACAGGCGTTTGTGTGCCGGATATACTGGTCACTGTTGGCGTAACGGGTGCTGTCCCCGACACAGGTATCAGTTCCTCAGTTGCTTCGCTGATAGGGGTTAGCGTTGGTATGCTGGTCATCGTCGCAGAGATAGGCACGGTAATTGTCGCAGAGACAGGTTGTAGTGGTGTTAATGTCAGTGTCGGTGTAGGAGTCACTGTTGCTGTTGGTGTACTGGTTGGCGTTGGGGTTGCTGATGGTAGCTGTGTCGGCGTGTCGGGTGGGAACAACGGCTCATCGGTCGCTTCCGGTGATTGGGCTTGTAATGCAAGGACAGTTAATAAGACTGCAATGATGATAGCAAGATGATGATAGCGATTGGACACGAAAAATAACAACTCCATACAGCGGATATTGCTTACATTATAGCAGACTATTACAACAAATTTATGTTATGAATTTCCTACGTTGTGTCTACGATGATAATCCTAGCTTCTCGCGCAATGTTTGTGCTGACTGTTGGTGAGATTGGGCAGTTGCTTCATCAGGATGATGTTGCCCTAGCAATGTGTGAATATGAAACTCGGCGACAGGTGTGTCATAGATGTCTGTGCTGGCAATCGCTTTGTCCCAACTGGCAATCGCACGGTCAGGGCTTCCGCGCAAGAGTTCATACATGCCCTGATATAGATGTTGATAGGGTGTGGATGCTGGGTATTGGCGCATATGGGCTTTGTGGCGTTTGAGTGCTTGTTCTACTTTTTCGATGAGTTCCGGTTTATCGGCAGGTTCGGCAGACATTGCTAACTGAACGAGACCATCGACTAATATCCATAGATTGGAGTTTAAGCCAAGTGTTGTGATGTCTTGGACACGAGTGAGCGCATCATACAGCGCATCTTTGGCGGCGGGCAAATTATGAATATGTAAATGGATTGCACCGTGAAGTTGTGCCTGCAAGAACAAACTGAGACTATCCATATCACTGGCTTTGTATGTGGCGACTTGTTCCAGATAGTCTAACGCGCCATCATTATCACCATGACGAAAACACATGTACGCTTGCCCGATAATCGCCCATTGGCTTAGCTGATTATCTTGACGTTGCTCTGCCGATTGGCGCAAGTCTGCCCACATGTCAGTGGCTTTATCGAGGTCGCCCCGTTGCGTATAGTTGACCGCCAGCTGTAGGCGACATTGGTCAATTTGGCGATAATTCCCCACATCCGTAAAGGCAGTTAGCGCGTGTTGTAAGTTGGTCTCACTCTTTTTCCAGTCACCTCGTGAGGACGTATAAAACCCGACAGCAAAATAAGCATTCCCGACTGATTCAGGGTCATTGAGTTGTTCGGCGGTGGTACTAGCTTTTTCCAGATATTGGTTGGCAAGTTTATCGCGTCCAAAGGCGATACCCATCATACTGCCATAGCCACCTAATGCCCACACAAATTCCGGTGTTGGTTGTTCTTGTGCGGTGACTTTAATACATTGCATCAAACTATAGATTGCACCAGCTTGGTCGCCATTTGTCAGGTGTACATTTGATAACATATGGTACATGGCGGGGACACTCGGTTGTGATGGTGTTTGTTTACCAGTCGATGGCACACCGCCACCCCAACGTCGCATCATCTGCCACATGCCACTCGCAAACATACGCCCATCAGAATTGGGTACAGGCTGACCAACTAGAGCCAACATCGCATGAGCATGTTCAACAACCTTATCCGGTTGACCGACAGCGTTGTAGGCTTCACTCAGTTGGAAGTGTAAGGTTGCTAGCATATCGTTTTCTGCATGGGTCTCATTGGCTATCATCAGGGCGCGGGTAAGGTAATCGATAGCAGTTTGATATGCACCATTAGCGAGGGCTTCTTGTCCGGCGAGTTGCTTGTATGTGGCTTCCTTTTGTTTGTTGCCTGCCTCTTGCCAATGGTATGCTAGTTGCTCCACATCGTCTGACGCATATGCCTCAAATGCGCTGGCAACTTGCTCATGGATTTGTGGTTTGCGCGTTGCGTCAATCCCAGCCATGACGGACTCGCGGAATTTATCATGCCGGAAACGCCATCTATCATCCAAAACATCGAGGATACCTGCATTGGAACAAACCAGAAGCCAGTTATCAATATCGGCATAGGTTGCTGTATGCTTGAGGATAGCGACTTGAATCTCGCGTCCGACAATCGCTGCCACTTCAAGTAAGCCACGATATGCGTCGGGTATCTGTTTAAGGCGGTTTTGTACGAGACTCTGTATCCCCTGCGAAATTAAATTAGTTGGCAGGGTCGCATACATAATATCATGGAGTGACTTGCTACCCCGCGCCAATTCGCGCACAATCTCCACCAGGAAGAAAACATTGCCTTCGGTATTTTCACTTAGATAGTCACCTAGTGTACTACCTGCGAGGTCTTGCCCAATCATAGACTCCGCTAGCTCAACGGTGGCATCATTCGACAACCGCCCTAACTTAAGCAAATTGGCATCTTTAAAGCGTGCCTCGATGTCTACCCCTTCATCATCACGGAACGTACCCAAAAGCAGAATCGGCATCCCTGCAACCTGTTGTGCGAGGCGTTCTAATAACACCAGACTTTCATCTTTCGCCCAGTGTAAATCTTCGAGGATAATCAGGGTGGGGGTATCGACATGACGGCGGAACAACGCTGTAATTGTTGTCAGCATACGTTCAAGGATGGCTTGTGCTTCCACAATAGGCGCATCATTGACGGGACGATTGAGCAGGTTGGCAATATCCGGTACAAGTGGCTTCAAGACACTGGCAGATAAATCCGGTAAATCTTGCGTATAGAGGGTCAGTTCACGCACAACATCGCGCCACACCATATAGGAGCGTCCACCATCCGTCACTGCTTGCCCACGTAACACCCGTAAGCCATCGACCAACGCCAACGTTCTGACTTCGTCAATTAGGCGTGATTTTCCGACACCACTTTCGCCACCAATCAGCCAGAGTCCGCCTTGCTGTTCTGTGCGTGTTAGCTGAATCGCTTGGCTGAGTTGTTCCATCTCACCGTCACGCCCGACAAACCTTGCCGCCTGTAAGAAACTTTCGCGGGTTTCTTCATCGTCGGTGACATTTTCTTCGCCATTGGCTTCACGAAATAGCGAAATCGCCTGCGTGGCATAGGTGGGGCGGTCATCGGCATCTTTGGATAGCATCTGATTCAATGCAATATGAACTAACGGTTCGACTTGTAGTTGGGTTGTGTCAGGGATGCGTGTCAAAATATCCTTCAATAACACACTCATCGTTTTTGTGTCATAGGGATATTCACCAGAGAAAACCTCATACGATACCATGCCTGCCGCATATAAATCCGATTGCACACTGGCAGGACTGCCACGCAAAATTTCCGGTGCGATATATGCCAGTGTCCCAACCACCATATCCGATTCGTCATTTTCCTGTATGACATCATCTTGCGCCACTGCCAGACCAAAGTCCAACACGCGCACCTGCACATCTTGTACCAGCACGTTGTCCGGTTTCAAATCACGATGTAATACCCCGCGCCGATGGAGGTATTCAAGAGCTTGTAGCATTTGGATAATTAGCGCAATCCGTTCCGATGAATTTAGGTTATCGGCATGATGGACAATCGAGTCTGCTGCTTCCAGATAATCCATGGTGAAGAAGGGCTGACCCTGTTCATCAAACCCATAATCGAGAACGCTGATAATATTGGGATGACGCAAAGTTGCAAGCGTCTGAAATTCTTGCACCAGCGCAATACGGAACTCGATGTTGCCGGATTTAGAGTTAAACTCCAGTTGCTCCGGCGCGACAATCACCCGCTTGAGGGCAATTGTGTCACCCGTCAGGCGGTCATAAGCGCGATAGACTGCCCCCATTCCGCCACGTCCGAGTTCTTCTAGTATTTCATATCGCTGGTTTAAAATTACGTTTGCTTGTGTCATTTTGGTTTATGGTTCTTGGTAAATAGTTTTTAGTGAATTGTTTATTGGTGATTGGTTATTTGTTAAATTGTAACGTCCGATATATTTTTTGCACATTAGATGAGTGATTGTGGGTATATTTCATGGCGGGTTTGATGCGCCAATTCCATACCCATTATTGATTTGTGTGTGTAGGGGCATGACGTGTCATGCCCGCGAAATTCAAAATGCCAAATTATTGAAACACCAACATCATGCCTTAACCTTTGGCTAAGCGGTTGATGACATGGCATCAACCCTACTTGATTTTACACAGCTTGCCTATTCATCGCGCACTGGCGGAAAATCGCTCTCGCCGTAAATATAGGCAGGTGCACCTGTAATCGCCCGACACGCCTGTAAACCAGAAATTGCGCAAGACTCAATGCAACCCGGTGTATTAAACCCATTATCAATCCAGTCGCCTGTGATGACCAAATTATCAAATCCGGTCTCATCAGCTTTGATACGATACTGAACCGTCTTGGCTGCCGACATCGTATAGCGTTCCGACGGTGAGACATTCGCCCGCCAATATTGGTCATCAAAGCGCAGGTAATTATCTAATTTGCGCTCGGTAAACAGCACATCCCAATTGAGTCCGGTCGGGTTATCAGGGCTGGCGGCTTCCGGCACGAGAAAACCAAAGTTGTCTTGTAAGAACATCAGCATATTGTTCTTGGCGATTTCGTCCATGCGTTGCTTGAATGTATGGTCACGCGGTAAATCTTCATTTTCCAGCATGACCCCGCCAAAATAGCTGACGTTGTGTGGACGGTCTTCACCTGACCATGTCTCACGCGGTAGCAGGTGGCTCATGTCCGCCCATGTATTCACAGGTTCGACGTATGTATTGACAATCGGATTTTCCGAAATTGTCCAGCCCATTTCTGCTGTTGTTGGTGCACACCACAGTTGCATAGCTTGGGTCTGGGTTGTGACCAGATTATCAACCATCGCTTGCCACTTGGGCGATGCAGAAATGAGTTCTTTACACAGATATTGTACCGAAGCAATTGGGATTCCGAAAATAACTTTATCAAAATGCTCACCTGCAACCAATGTTTCCTCGCCGACATCTTCCCATGCGGTATAGAAGTTTTCGAGGTCGATGTTCTCTGCCTGTAATTTCTCTGCTTGTTCGGGATTGAGTTGTTCCCATAGTGGTTCGTTGGGCCAGCAGTCAATGACTTTGCCATCCATGCCTGTGACCGGACGTAAAGGATAATAATCGTCGCCTTTAAGGTCTACCTGTCGCGCCAGCTCGATTGCACCAATGCTATTTTTGTCCTCGCTAAGTTTGAGGTTTTTCACACGGCGGAAGAATTTGAACTTAACCCCGCGTTCTTTCAGCACAGTATAAAACGGTGTGAACACGGTATCACCCATGCCTGCTTGCATCTTCCAGATGACCGACCCGCGTGTATCAAATGCCGAGCGCATCGACCCGCGTAACATGACTCCGGCGGCGACATCGCGTTGGGTGGCATCACCATTGCGAAAGCCGAACACAAAATCATAGGTAGCGCGTACAATCACCGACCCACGATTGGATTCTGACATGCCGTGCATCACCAGCCAATCGGTAAATTCATAGCCGTTGATGACATCAAAGCCTTCGACAATGACATCATCTGCCAGCATCCCACGTATGACCGCAAAGCCAAAGTCCGCAATTTGCAACAGGCGACGCAGAATCGTGACATGTTCAATCGCTGATACCAGCAAACTTTCTAGCCACTTGATAAACTGCTCCATCATATCGAGCAAGGAATTGTGATGGTCTGATTCTTTCTGGAAGGTCTCAGCATCAGTTTGCTTGATGTGGGTGTGCATGTCTTGCAGGAGCTTGGCTTCAGCAGATTCCATCACATTGACCACCATACCCACTAGCTGACCGAGACAGCCCTGCGGTTGTGAGGCATTTACATGGTCGCTATGAAAGCCAAACAATCTGTGCAATACACTCATGATTTCAGCGATGTAATCATAGGGTGTTTTCGGTTCGCTGTCGGCTTCCCCCGGTACAAGGCTGTTAGTTGGTAGGTCAATCAGCCAGTTTTCCCAGCGTCCCTGATATTCATCTTCGAGGATGGTCTGATTCAGTGGTTTGAAGGCATCTTGCCACGTCTGGAAAGCGGCGTTGGCTGGTGGGTTCATCGCCCCATATGCCCGTTGCATCAAGTTAAATGAGTTCTCGTAAAAGCCGAACCACAGATGCAAGCCATGTTCTTCGATGCGCTCGTGATATTTGGCATTGCGCCCACTCGCACCTTTCCCGCCGATGCGCCAGCCGAGTTGATAGACAGTGATGTCATAGTTGTCTTGCCAGTTGGGTTGTTCCGTGATTTCAAAGACAGCGGTCATGGCAGACATCCCACCGCCGAGGACTGCGATTTTTTGCATATGATTCCCCCAATGTATTGTTGAATAAATCGTTTTTTGTTGCTGGTGATTGGTATGTTTTTGTTGTAGAGAAAAGGCATTTGCATTTGATAGAGTAGTTAAACATGTCACATTGCGGACAGCTAGGCTACAAATCCGTTGCTACTCCGAATGTAGTGACTGACTACTGCCTGTCCTTTTGTAATGTCTGATATGTTTTCAGAAATAAATAATCACATATTTTTCTGGTCTGCGGACAATGCAGGTATCGTCCCTACAAGATTTTTGCTGTGTTTCGTAGGGATGAACCTGTGTGTTCATCCGCCAACCTTTATACAATTTCTTTCCAGACTTTACAGTTGACCAAGACCAAAAGAATTTGGAATGTTCCCACATGTATTCAATCTGCAATACTTTTTCTATCTCATAATACACACGTAAACCAACACCTATCTTCATTGTATACAAGGCATTGGTTTTGGCAGCTTAAGATTTGCGCGGTATGGGGATTGTAACTATTTTGTATCGCGGATGAGCGTGTGGGTTGCAGGGGCAGAAGCGAACCCCATCTTGGTATAGAGCTGTTCAGCTGGATTACCGATTGTGACTGCCAGTGATACGGTTGCATAATCGTCTTTCACTGTGTTGATGCCATATTCCATTAACCGTCGGGCGATGCCACACTTGCGATAATCAGGATGAGTGACAACAAAACGCACTGTTACATGAGATTTATGGGGTTGCATCAGACAGACTGCTATCATCTGCTCACCGTCCCACAGCACCGATGAGGCTTGATGACAGTTATCACCAAGTGTGATGTGCTCAAAGTAATTGGTGACTGAGTTGATAAATCCGTCTAAATCACGCCGACCATACTCACCGACCCCACCCTGAAATGCCCTGTACATGAGTTCGGCAATGGACTGCGTTTGCTCAGGTTGTGGTGATGCACGGCGAAAATCAAACGACACATCATAAGTTTGGGTCGGGCGTATCATCCAGTGACGACTTTCGACAACTGTAAAACCAAGTGATTCCAATGCGGGAACATGCTCACTGAGGATGGCACTGGCTATCATGCGCCCCTCCGGTAACACTGCTGACAAGGCGTTGGCAAGGTTATCAAATGGTGGAATCGTGAACATATCCCCAATCTGATTGTTGACGTGAATCAACCCACCGACTCGTTCACCATCCGTGAGCAACCAATGGCAAAACGGCACATCGACAATATCGGCATATTGTTCTGCATAGGTCTGTGAAAAATCTTCGTTGGGACGATAGACCGCCCACCACTGCGCGAATATCTTGCTGTCTGCTTTTTCTAGTGTATACGTCAAACGACATCCTTTTAAATTATATTGAGGTATTTAAGTGCTCTGTCTTATTAATGTAATGTCCGGTAATTTTGGAAAGTAAATTGTTAGAAACTTTGTCTGTCTGCGGACAACGCAGGCGTTGTCCTTACGGGGATTCATGTCGATTTTCGTAGGGGCATGACGTGTCATGCCCGCCAATCTAAATGCAATTTCTTTCCAAAGGTCACTTCATGCCAGTTTCGATACGTTTTTAAAATTCTATTTTCAGGTTATGTACAAGACGAAATATTGAACTACCATAACATATCAAGAGAGGTCATGATGTGGTATTGGATATATCCAATGGGTCTATGCGTTCCATCAGGTTGACGCGAATACTCAGCAATGGAATCAGGCTCACGGCAAAAATCGCAAGAAGACCATAGCGCAAGACGCGCAACCCTGCACCCAATGGCGTGACCTGTTCGACGCAAGCAGTCGTGACCAAGTCTTCTAGTCCGGCTTCATCGCCAGCTAAGCAGATTGCGGTTGGTGTATCTAATTCGGTAGTGACTTGGGCTTGTAACGCCGTGACAGCTTCTTCATTTTCGACATACGCATAGGTGGTCGGTGCGACCATATCAAATACAATATCGAGACCTTCGAGGATAACCAACGCAATCACTAATCCGAGGATGAACTGTGCGCCCCGTCGTATCCATTGGTCTTTGTAGGTGAAGTTGACATAACGGGTTTCAATTGTAACGGCTATTCCAACCCCGATAAGCAAGCCAATCATAGTTAAACCATCAATACTACCGAGAAAAAATAGTGTAGAAATTAAGCCGATTCCGACAGGTAACCCGATTTGAACGGCTAACGATTGCTCATGCCACCACGATACCACGCGCTCAACTTGGGTTGCGTAGAGCCACAACACAATCCCGCCAAGCAACCACCCTGCCAGCACATCCTGCGGGAAATGCACGCCGAGGTACATCCGCGATAGTCCCATCAGGATGACATAAGTCACGATAACAATTGTCACAATGCGGTCTTTCAGCCAGAGGGCGACATATCCCCAGATGACCAACGCCATCGACGCATGTCCCGACGGGATGCCAAAGGTAGTTTCTGTCACCAGTGGGATGATGCCACTGTTAGGAATCTGATACGGACGGGGACGACCGAATAAATCTTTGAATGCTAAGGTAATCAGCCCGATGATAATCAAGGCGAATAACATCCGTATCCCAAGTTTTTTGTTGAACATCCAATAAATCGCGCCGATGACAACCACATAAAATAGCCCATCGTTGGCGTTGTGCAAGAACAGTGCCAGCGCGTCGAACAGCGGATTATGTAAGGTCTGAAACCACTGTACAACCTCTAGTCCAATGCCTGTTTCAAGTGCTTCCAGCATAATTATTTTTCAATCCTCATATCCAATGCGTACTAAGTGTTGTCATAATCTCTTGTGTATCTTAATTTCTGTAAGGCTTCAATAGCTGACTTTGCAATCAATGGATCCTCATCGTCGGTATAAGGTAAAAGATGTTTAATCGCACTAGAGTCACGCAAGACACCTAATGACCAAATCGCACCACGCTTGATTTCAGAATCGACAACATCGAGAATATCCAGAAGCGGTTGAACAGCCTCTTTAATTCCTAAACGCCCTGCTGACCAAACCGCAAACCTTAGTACATATAGGTCATTAGATTGTAGTGAGGTAATGAGGTCTGTTGCTGGTTCGAGTGAGTCCCATTCTTTAACAGCCTCCACTGTTTCGGGAGTTGCGATTTGTAATAAGGATTTTGAGGCAATATCACACACTCTTTGGTCATGATAATGAGAACACTTTTCTTTATCATATAATCTTACCTTTAGTGCTTCTATAGCTCTCTCATCTCCTAAGTTGCCGAGTGCCTCAACTATCACACATCGTAATTCAGGATTGGTATCATCTCCAGCTACGAGCAATTCTGGTACAACCATGGGGTTACCGATTTTTCCCAATAAATATGCTGATGTCTTACGCCGAAATATATTGTCACTATTGAGATATTGAATTAATCTCGGAATTGCTTTGTTTCCACAATGAACAATCTCATCTCGTGCAATCTCGTACACATTTTGACTATATCCACCCATTGCATCCATTAATGCTTCAATCACACGGTCACCGTCAAATTTGCTAATTTCTCTCAAGGCAGGGATTCCATATTTATCATCATCCCAATCGAGTGCTTCTCTAAGGAATGGGAATGGGTCAGACTTCCATCGCTCAACGATTTCCTTAGTTTCAGGTGTATCCAATCTTTCAAGCACTTCGGCAGCCACATCACAAACACGCTCATTATGATTTGAACCGCTACTTCCTGCATCTGATAAACACTTAATTAAACTGGGTATTACTCGGTCATCTGAAATATCTTCAAGGTCACGCACCGCCTGTATTCTCTTGTACACAAGTTTATGGTCGAGATTAGCAAATACTTGTTCTTTTTGGTCATGGGTGGGCTGCTGTGTCATTAAACTTTTCTTTCTGATTGGACAATAGTCATTATGCCGTCTTGCAGTAATTTTGGGTACGGCGCGTTATAATCCTTTTAAATTTATTTTAAATTACAGATTGAAAGGTCATCTGATGCCCCTGTCGATAACGCAACTGAAAATAACTGATGCTGAATACGCTCAGCGCACCCACCGCCTGCAAGAGATTATTGATGAACTTGATGTGGATGGTGTCGTTTTGTTCGATGCCGATTACATCAAGTATTATGTCGGCTTTGCATTTATCCCGACAGAACGCCCGATGGCATATGTTATGAGCAAGTCCGGCGAACAAGCGATGTTTGTCCCGCGTCTCGAAGTTGAACATGCCGAATCAATGGGTGTAATTGACCGCGTCGCCCACTATCTGGAATACCCTGACCTGAATCACCCCATGAATGTGCTGGTGGATATGATTAAGGACATGGGCATTAACGGTACGATTGGTGCGGATAGTGACGGCTACCCGTGGATTTTTGGCTATCGTGGTGAGCCATTATCCAAGCTAACCGGACAAGAAGTTATCAACTGCCGTGCACCGATTGAAGACCAGATGGCAGTCAAATCTCCAGCAGAAATTGAGTTGCTCAAAGAGAGTTGTAAGTGGTCGAATCTGGCGCATATGCTCTTGCAGAAGTACACAAAGGTCGGCGTGGGTGAGGTCGAAGTGTCGCAACGTGCCAGCAATGAAGCCACGTTAATGATGCTAGAAACTATCGGACCCCTCTGGCGTAACGATAGCTCTTACTATGAGGGCGCAATGGCGGGGTATCGCGGGCAGATTGGACGCAATGCCGCCATCCCTCATGCACTAACGAGTAATATCAAATTTCAGGCAGGTGATGTTTTGGTAACAGGAGCAAGTGCGCCAATATGGGGTTATGTCAGTGAGTTGGAACGCACGATGATTCTGGGTACACCGACCGACGACCAGAAATATATGTTTGACCATATGATGAACTTGCAGACTCTTGCAATGGAAGCCCTCGAACCGGGGAAACCATGCAGTGCCGTCGATAAAGAGGTGCGCGCATACTTCGACACACATGAGCTGATGCCCTATTGGAAGCATCATACCGGACATACGATAGGCTTGCGCTATCATGAAGGACCGTTCTTGGATATTGGCGACGATACCCCGATTGAAGTGGGTATGGTCTTCACGGTCGAACCGGGACTATATGTGCCAGAGTTAGGTGGCTTCCGCCATTCGGATACAGTGGTTGTGACCGAGGATGGCGCAGAGATGATTACCTATTATCCGCGTGATTTGGCATCGTTGACCTTGCCTGTGTAAACCTTATTCATCTGATAGAAACCAATACGATGACAAAAATTGTAACCGACTTACCCTATAAAACCCGCGTGATGGACAAGCTATGGATACCTATGTCTGATGGTGCAAAGCTGTCAGCACAGGTTTGGTTGCCAGAAGATGCGGAGTCAAATCCTGTTCCGGCAATTTTGGAATATATTCCCTATCGCAAGAATGACTTTACTGCACTGCGTGATTCGATTCGCCATCCCTATATCGCGGGACATGGATATGCTTGTGTGCGGGTTGATATGCGGGGCAGTGGTGATTCCGATGGGGTGTTGCTAGATGAATACCTGAAGCAAGAACAAGACGATGCCCTAGAGGTGATTGCGTGGTTAGCGGAACAGTCATGGTGTGATGGTAATGTCGGTATGTTTGGCAAGTCATGGGGTGGATTCAATAGCTTACAAGTGGCTGCCCGTCGTCCGCCTGCACTCAAAGCGATTATTGCGTTTTGTGCCACTGATGACCGCTATGCGACTGATGTGCATTATATGGGTGGTGCGATGTTGGCTTCTGATATGTTGCCGTGGGCGACCTATATGCTCAACCATAATGCCATGCCACCCGACCCCAATGTGCTTGGCGATAGTTGGCGCGACCTATGGCTGGAACGACTTGATAAGATGATACCCTTTTCTGAAATCTGGTTGAGTCATCAGCATCGTGACGAATATTGGAAGCACGGCTCAGTCTGTGAAAATTATGATGATATTCAGTGTCCGGTGTATATCATCACAGGCTGGGCAGATGGCTACCTCGCACCTGTGTTTAACCTGCTGGAAGGGTTGTCTGTGCCACGCAAAGGGCTGGTCGGTCCGTGGGCGCATGAGTATCCGACGGTAGCGAAACCCGGTCCCGCGATTGGTGGCATGCAGGAGATGTTACGTTGGTGGGATTATTGGCTGAAAGATAAAGCGACAGGGATTATGGATGAGCCGATGTTGCGCTTATGGACACAGGAAAGCACCAAGCCAAACCATAAGTATGAGACCCGCGCCGGACGTTGGATAAGTGAACCTTCCTATCCGCCACCTGCCGACCATATCCAACCGAAAAGACTTTATCCTAATCGCTTTGACTTGACCTCAGATACACCTGAGCCGAATGTCGTTGATATTTTGGGAGATAACACACACGGGATGCAGATGGGCGCATGGGTTGCATTTGGTGGTGCTGGCGAATCGCCGACTGACCAGCGAATAGACGATGGCAAGGCATTGTCATTCACAAGTACACCTGTTGAGAGTGATATGGATATTGTCGAGTTTCCTGAATTTACAGTTAGGTTGTCCGCTGATAAACCGGATGCACTGATAGCCGTGCGATTATGTGATGTCGCGCCGACGGGTGAATCTCTGCTGGTCAGTTATGGTGTCTTGAATCTGACACACCGTGACAGTCATGAGCATCCGACTGCCTTAAAACCCTACGAAACCTATACAGTCACGGTTCGCCTCAACCCTATCGCGCACACATTCAAAGCAGGGCATCGGGTTCGTCTGGCTGTGTCGCCGACCTTCTTCCCAATCGTCTGGACATCACCCGAACCTGTGACCTTGTCGGTTTACATCGGTGAAGAAACCTATCTGACATTGCCTGTTCGTCCGCGCCGTGATGCCGAGGACAACGCCCTGCCTGCCTTTGAATCACCGGAACACACGCCCTATAGTCCGCATGAGATTGTGGCACATCATCAACCACAACGCACTGTGACATATGATGCGATTTCTGGTGTCACGACGTTGATAGACAAACATTATGGCGGGGACACAATTCGACTATTGGAAGATGGGCTGGAGTTTGGGCAATATTGCGTCGATACCTTTACGATTCAGCGTGACAACCCACTGACAGCGACCTCAATTTGTGAGCATAGCTCGACATTCAAGCGGAGTGATTGGTCAGTGCGAATCGACGCGACAGCAACCTTAACCAGTGACCGTACTCACTTTCATCTGACCAATCAAGTGGATGCGTATGAAGGCGAAGTCAGGGTATTTACGCGCACATGGAGTAAGTCCATCCCGCGTGATTTGGTGTAAGGTAACACGACTAAGCCGGAGCGAAATCTGTCTGTTGATAGACAACTTCACCACTGATAAGGGTCGTTTGTACGTCGTCTTGCCACAGCACAATATCCGCATCTGCGCCTGCTTGTAAGATGCCCTTTTGCGGATACATGCCGATAGATTTGGCAGGTACTTCGGTCAGCATCGGCATAGCTTCAGCTAAGGTCAAATCACAGAATGTCATCACATTGCGAAGAGCATTCGGCATTGTCAATGTACTACCTGCGAGTCCGCCTTGAGCTGTCCGTGCTTCGCCATCTTTAACTGTGACATGCACATCACCGAGTTCGTATTCGCCATCAGCTAACCCTGCTGCCCGCATTGCATCAGTAATCACGGCAACCCGTTCTATGCCGACCAGTTTAACGACCATGTTGACCATCGCCGGATGGATATGCACACCATCAGTGATAAGTTGAAAAGTCACATCAGGATTCTCAAATCCGGCAACAAATGCACCCGGTTCACGATGATGTATCCCACGCATCCCATTAAAGGTATGGGTGATTTGGCGGAGTCCGGCGATGACTGCCTCATGGGTTTGGGCATAAGTTGCGCCACTGTGACCAAGTGCAGGTGTGATGTTGTGCTGAACACAGTGTTGAAGCAAGGTATGCCCGCCAGTGAGTTCTGGCGCGAGGGTGATGAGCTTGACCTGCCCTGTCTCGAACCAGCACAGATACTCGTCGGGGTTGGGTGGGCGCAGATGTGTATCCGGTTGTGACCCGCGATGTTCGGTATTCAGATAAGGACCTTCGAGGTGGATGCCAAGATAAGGTGTATGGGGTCGGGTTGCGAAGTCGTTGAGGGTATCCACTGCAGAGGTAATATCAGCGGTTGTATCGGACATGGTTGTCGGCAAAAATCCGGTTACACCCTGTGTCACAAGATAATCACATAACCCCTGAATCGCCTCGGGTGTTGCGTCCATCGTGTCGAAGCCGTTACTGCCGTGAATATGTAGGTCGATGAAACCGGGTAGCGCATAGGCATTATGTGCGTTGATGCGGGTATCGGTATCGCTTGGTATAACCGTGTCAGCAGGCTGAATCGCTGTGATTTTACCGTCTTCGATAATGAGAGTGTGCCCTGTGATAAAGTCTCTATTTTGATAGATGCGACTGTTTTCTAGCAGTGTACGTGTCATGATATGATGACCTCAATTCCCTTCTCATTGAGTTGCGTGATAAAGTCAGTGTCTGCTTTTGCATCGGTGATGAGTGTTGTCATGCGTTCGATGGGTGCGACAAACCCTGACGCGATGTGTCCGAGTTTGGTGCTATCAGCAACGACGGTCACTTTGCCGGACATGTCCATAATAGCGCGGTCGGTCATGACCTCTGGCAGATAATCGCTGGTGAGTCCGGCGGTGATGTCAATCCCGCGCATCCCGACGATGACCCTATCCACGCGCACCTCTTTTAATGCCTGTTCGGTGATGTGTCCAATCATGGATAATTCAGTTGGGCGTAACATACCCCCCAGCACAATCAGGTTGATACCGTCGATGTTGGCGAGTTCTTGCACGACAGTAACCGCATTTGTTGTAACTGTCAGGCGTTGATGGTTTTTCAGGTAGCGGGCGACATACAGTGCTGTTGAGCCTGAGCCAAGAAAAATTGAATCGCCATCCTTGACCAATTGTGACGCTTGCATAGCGATGTCTTGCTTGGCAGATTGTTCGACATGTTGCCGTTTGACGACGGGGGCTTCTTCATCCGGTTCGACATAGTAGACCACCCCACCATGTGCGCGCCGAACAGCCCCAATGTCTTCCAGCATTTTTACATCGCGCCGAATCGTGACCTCGCTCACGCCGAAGTTCTCGCTGATGTCGGTTAAGGTGATGCGGTTGTGGTCTCGTATCAAGTCGAGTATTTGTTCTTGTCGCTCCGATTTTGTGGGCATCGGTTCGTTCCTAGTCAAAAGTTAAAAGTAGAAAGTGATGATTCTTGGCGATTACAAACAAAGTAGCTATAAAATATTTTGCTCTCAGGGACAAGGCACTACACACCTTTAATATTTTCCATCGTATTTGATTCGTAATCTAATAACCAATCACTGAAAACTATTGTACACTAAATGATAAAATATGAAAATAGTTGACAAAAATTGATAATATCTGATAAGATGATGTCAGTTTTGTCAGATATGAGGAGGGTTGCGTGGAGCGAGGACAACATACCTACAGTGAAATTATGAGCCAGCCGGAAGTGTGGCAGTCGGCATTAGAGACATATGCCCAATTGTCCGAACCCTATCAAAAGCTCTGGTCGGAGAAGAATAAGGGTGTTCAAGCCATTGTAACGGGCTGTGGCTCAACACACTATTTGTCAATGACAGGTGCGCGGTTAATGCGTCAGAGTGGTTTCGATGCGTCTTCATATCCTGCATCAGAATTACTGTTGTATCCCGATTCTGTTTATCATTTTGACGACGAATATATGCTGATTGCAGTATCACGTTCTGGTACAACCACTGAGACTGTTCGTGCTATTGAGCGGTTCAAAGCCAAAAGACAGGGGCATATTGTTACAGTCACATGTGATAGCACCAGCCCCCTAGCTGAACTGGCTGATATTGTCTTTGCGATTGATGACGCACAAGAAGAAAGTGTGGCACAAACCCGTTCATTCAGCAGTATGGCAGTAGTTCTCCAACAAATGGCACATGGTACAGATGATGATAGCATCACAGAGAGTAGTCGCTTGCCGAGCATCTGCCAATCTCTCCTTGATACCCATCACGACTTAGCCAAATCATTAGGCGAAAACCCACAGATAAAGAAGTTCTTCTTCTTGGGGTCAAATGCGCTTTACGGGATTGCTTGCGAAGCCATGCTCAAAATGAAAGAGATGTCATTATCTTACAGTGAAGCCTTCCATATGATGGAGTTCCGGCACGGTCCAATGTCGATGGTGAGCGATGATAGCTTAGTGGTCGGCTTGATTTCGCCACAGTCTGCCAAACATGACATACAGGTTTTGAAAGAAATGCAGGACATGGGCGCGACGATTCTATCTATTGGTCAGGACACAACCGACTTTGAGCATCACATTGCCCTGCCCGATGATTTGCCCTCATGGAACACACCGATTCTGTATTTGCCTGTGTTGCAATTGATGGGCTACTATCGGTCGCTGTTCAACGGTCAGAATCCTGATAATCCGCACAATCTGACGGCTGTTATTTCACTCGATAATATTTAGAGCATAACCATGTAGGGACATGATGTATCATGCCCGTTTTGAATCAAAAGGACGTAAATTTATGAATCCAATTATTCCACAACCGACCCACCTTGAACCTGCCGAAGGTCAATTTGTCATCACAGCGGACACCCTGATTGTCACATCAGAGACGGCATTAGGTGACCTATTGGCAGGGTATCTCGCGCCTGCGACAGGTTATGACTTGGCTGTTGTGACAGAAACCGACACCGAGGACAATGTCATCGAGCTAACAATCGACGAGCTGGCTCATGATAACCCCGAAGGCTACAGCCTAATTGTCACGCCACAATCGATTATTATCGCTGCGCCGGAGGGACGCGGGTTGGTTTATGGGATGCAGAGTTTGTTGCAGTTGTTGCCTCCCCAAATCATGAGCGGTGAGCCAATTGAAGATGTCGAGTGGGCTGTTCCGGCAGTAGCGATTAGTGATGCTCCTACGTTTGTTTGGCGCGGGTTACACCTCGATGTGGGACGGCATATGTTCCCTGTTGAATTTATCAAGAAGTTCATTGATATGATGGTCTTTTATAAGATGAATACCTTCCACTGGCATCTGACCGAAGACCAAGGCTGGCGCATTGAGATTAAGCAGTATCCGAAGTTGACCGAGATTGGTGGATTCCGTAAAGAGACCCCGATTCCGGCAAATCGTGAACAGGGTGACGGCAAACCCTATGGTGGTTTTTACACACAGGATGAGGTGCGCGAAGTCGTGGCTTATGCGACTGAACGGCAGATTATCGTCGTGCCAGAGATTGAATTGCCGGGGCACAGTGTGGCGGCGTTGACGGCATATCCTGAATTGGGTTGTGTGGGCGAAGGGTATGAAGTCCGCACGACATGGGGCATTGCCGACGATGTCTATTGTGCGGGCAAGGAAGAAGTCTTCACATTTTTAGAAAATGTCCTGTCGGAAGTTATTGACCTGTTCCCGTCCGAGTATTTCCACATTGGGGCTGATGAATGCCCGAAGGTGCGCTGGGAAGTTTGCCCTGATTGTCAGGCGCGGATTAAAGCCGAAGGATTGGAAAATGAGTACGAATTGCAAAGCTGGTTTGTTCGCCGTATCGAAAAATTCTTGAATGAGAAGGGTCGTCGTCTGGTCGGTTGGGACGAAATCCTTGAAGGTGGTCTGTCACCGAGTGCGACTGTGATGAGTTGGCGCGGGAGTGATGGCGGGATTGAGGCAGCGAACGCGGGCAATGATGTTGTTATGACACCAAACACCTATTGCTATCTCGATTATTATCAGGGGGAAGACCTCGAAACTGAGCCGGCTGCAATTGGGGGTTATCTGCCATTGAAGCATGTCTATCAGTTTGTGGTGATTCCCGAAGAAGTTGACCCCGAAAAAGCGCATCATATCCTCGGTGGTCAGGGTAACGTATGGACAGAGTATATCCCGACCTCAGAGCAAGTTGAGTATATGGCGTATCCACGGGCAGTCGCAATTGCCGAGGTGGTCTGGTCACATCCAGAGGAGCGCGATTACGATAGCTTTGAAGACCGACTGAAACAACACTTCCCGCATATGGACGCGATGGGCATTAATTATCGTCCGCTTGGGGATTAAAACCCCACCCTAAATCCCTCCCCAATGCGTTGGAGAGGGACTTTTCTCCCGTTTGATACTTTGGGTAGGGGCGTACCCATGTGTGCGCCTGCGTCTAACATTCACCTATGAACTATAAATCACGAGGCAAGCGATGTATTTAGAAAAAGAAATAGCAGAACAACCTACAGTCATTGAGCGACTCATCAGTGAGGGGATGACCAATACTGAAAAAGTCGTGACAGCAATTCAAGCATTTGAGCCAAGCTATGTGTGTATTGCAGCGCGGGGTACATCCGATAATGCAGCGCGGTATGCACAATATTTGTTTGGCAATGCGTTGAAGTTGCCTGTCATGTTGGCGACCCCATCTCTGCACACCATCTATGAGACTCCGCCACACTTCGGCAAAGTGTTGGTGATTGGTATCTCGCAATCTGGCAAGGCAGAAGATGTTCGGCAAGTCTTGCAGGATGCTAACGAACAAGGTGCGCTCACATTGGCGATTACCAATTTTGATGATTCCCCGATGGCACAGACAGCAGCCTATCATTTGCCACTATTAGCAGAGCAAGAGTTTAGTGTTGCAGCCACCAAGACCTACACCGCGCAGTTGACTGTCATTGCGATGTTGGCGACTTTGCTGGCAGAATCTGACACCATGATGAGTGAGCTTAAGGTATTGCCAGCACATGTCAGCGAGACTCTGACCCTATCTGAGGGCATTACAAGTTGGGCGGAGCGTTATCGGTATATGGATAAGTTTGTGGTGTTGGGGCGTGGCTTCAATTATGCGACGGCGTTTGAGATTAGCCTTAAGGTGAAAGAGCTGACCTATATTGCCAGCGAAGGGTATAGCGAGGCGGACTTCCGGCATGGACCGATTGCTGTTGTGAATAGTGGCTTCCCTGTGATGTTAGTCGCACCACAGGGTAAGGTATTTGCTGGTATGGCGGATATGCGCGAAAAGCTCAGCGAACGCAATGCAGAAACTTTGATTGTCAGCAATGATGCGGGTTTGCTGGAACAAGCCACAAAACCGCTACCCTTGCCTACCTTGCCCGAATGGTTGTCACCGATTGTCGGGGTGATACCGGGGCAAATCTTTGGGATGCAACAGGCGATTGCGCGCGGTCTGGAAATTGACAAACCACGCGGATTATCGAAAGTCACAATTACACAATAACTGAACTGGCTTCTACTTACCGACTGGGTTACGTAGAAGCTGTTCCAAATCCCACTTGAAAAAATCAGCAACTGTCGTGGCACTTAGCAAGTGCAGGTCATCGGCTGTGAATTGCATCTGCGTAACCCGTCCAATCTCGTGTCCCTCTAGCACAAGCATCGCATCGGTTTCTAAATCCCACATGTAAATATCATTCCTATACGTCACTGCGAAGTATCGCCCATTGTTTGATATTGCACAGGTACGTGTGGAAGGGTTGCTGTCAACGCCAGTTTGTATCACACGAGGCTCTGCACTGTCATCAAGGAAAACTTGTGACATCTGCCCTTCATGTTGTGCTAGTAAGATGCTATCACCTGATGGATGAAAACGGGTACAGGTTGTGTCTTTCTGCGAGGTGGGCGATTCGATTAATGTGGTATCATCTTCGCCGATGGTAGCAAGGTAAATCTCAGGCGATTGGATAGCAACCACTTGATTGGTTTCCAGATGCCAATGAAATGGAGCAACACTATTGTCTATGCCGTCCATTTCCCATAGGGTTGTCAGGTCAGCTTCGTCAACCACCCGCACCGAGTCACCAAAGGCGTTGGTTAGTAACCCATCTGCCACTCGTTTAATCGTCAAATTGATGACAAAAGGTTCGGGGAGTGAGCCGATTTCTGTATTTTCATCAATATCCCACAGCGTGATTTTATCCCAGCTGATAATGGCTAATATATCGCCGTCTGCGCTCAATTCAAAGTCGGTATTGTTGATTATGCGGGCATCAGGAATCATCAGAATAGGTTCATCAGATTCGTAATTCTCATAGACGCGAACCTCATTGTCTTGGTCATTTCCAACCGCAATGCGTGTACCACCCTCAGACAGTTCGTAACGGGTAAATGGTGCTGGCGTAAGGTCGAGCGGGGTGACGCTGTGATAACGATGAATCTGTATCAGTGGGTCATTGTTTATAGATTCTAATACCCAGCCGAGTGTGCCGTTCAAATCGACTAACCACCAAACTTGGTCATCGGTACATTCGGGTAACGCACCGACAACAGTTGCAAAGTCGCGGTCGGTCACTTGCCCCAACGCAACACCGTCGAGGCTGCTGGCATCACGCACGTTAACGCGCTTGTTATCAACGGCATGGATTCTATCGCCTTCGGTGAATTGTGGTGATGAGCCTGCTGGACAACTCCCCTCTACTTCGGCAGTGGCTTCGGGTGCGGGGGTATCAACTCGTGCCAGCCAGTATTCTGTGTCTGACCCCTGTACAACCCATCCCGTGACCTCATCTGCTGTGATTTGCCACCATGTATAGCCATCGGCACAAGTCGGTCCAGCCAATACACTGAATGCCTGACCTTCGGGAAGTTGAGTGATGAGCGTTGCACCTAAAGTGGGATTATCACGCATGCGTAAGCCGTCACCTTTGATGACCCCATACTCGGCATCGACCAGTTGGTGAGGTAGAGCAGATGGGCAACTTTCGGTAGTTTGTGCTTGGGTGATGGTAAGTGAAACTAACAGTAAAACAATACATATCAACAGGGTTTGTAGACGCATAGTATACCTCATTGTTTGTTGTTGAGGTCATTATAATATGGATGCTAAATGTCTACCGACCCATCAACGGGCAGATAGAATTACCACTGTATCAGCATGGATTCCATAGTTAAGCCGGGACCGAATGCCATCATCACACCATAGTCACCAGAGCGAGGTTGACCCGATTGCATGATGGCATCGAGGACAAACATAACCGTTGCTGAGGACATATTGCCGTAGTTGCATAGCACATCTAACGAAAATCGTACCTGCTCGTCACTTAGCTCTAACTGCTCCTGAATGTATTCCACGATACGTTTACTACCGGGATGAATCGCCCAAAATTTGATGTCTTCGACACGTAAGTTATGACGGTCAAGCAAGGGGGCGAGAAAGTCATTGACCTGTGCGGCTAGAACATCGGGGACATAGGTCGATAGATACATACGGAAGCCGTGGTCGGTGACGGTGAAGGTCATATGGTCTAAGGTCTGATAGTCACAGTAGGTCTCGGTATCTAATATCTGTGGTGCGGGTTGTTCCTGCTCATGCCCCACCACCATCATAGCGGCACCATCAGCAAATAATGATGTCGAAACCACCGATTCAACCGCATCGTCAAAGGGCAAATGTATCGTACATAGTTCGAGGCACAGCACTAATGCAAGCCGATTGGGTTTGCCTCGGACGCTATCCATCGCCCGCTTAATGCCCGGAAAGGCAGCATAACACCCCATGCCGAACACCTGTGTCCGGTTCAGTGATGGTGACATGCCGAGGCGTTGCGCTAACAGCAAATCTAAACCGGGTACATTAAAACCGGTGCAGGATACAACAATCAGATGGTCAATGTCCGATGCGCTGATGTTCATCTTGGCTAAACCAGCCTGAATCACCCGCTCACCTAGAGGAACAGCTTCTTGCATGTAACGGTCATTGCGCTCTTTGGTGGTTTTTCTCGTCTCGAAGAACTCGGCATCCACAACCGAATGGCGCGACGATACACCGGAATATTTCATGATAGTTGGGATGGAGCGGTGACGGCGACTACCCGATGTTTTCAGATAATCTATGTAAAACGCTATCATATCGTCCTGTGTGAAGCAATAATCAGGAACGCCTGTCTGTAGGGATAAGATTTGGGAGGTACTCATTGTTTGGAATCCAATAATTTCATATCGCGTGTATTCGCCATGAGCCAATTGCCCAAAGCTGGAACAGTATTCATTAGGCGTAATCCGGGTATGAGAATCGACTGCCGGAGCATAAATGTTTGCAGGAAGCGACCTAGACGCAAGCGGGATTGAAAGGTGCGTTTCCATGTTGTCTGATAGGTATCCAGCATTGCCTCTGCGCTGGTTTGCCCGATTAGATAGGGATGTAATGTGTTTGCACTAATCATGCCACTGTGTAACGCCATTGCCATACCATCACCTGCTAGTGGTGCAATCATACCTCCGGCATCACCTGCAAACAAAATATCGTTTTCGACTGCGCCTTTGGTTGCTAAAGTCACCCCGCCTATTGTCAGCCATTGTGTATCGAGTGGTTTCGCGGTCTTCATCCACTTGGCAAACTCGTGATTATGGCTATAAATCCAGTTGATGAAGTGTTCGACAGCATCTACCTTACCCTGTGTAGCGGTTTTGAATGTGGACGCATCAACTAACATGCAGATATTGGTGCGGTTGTTTTCTACCTGTGAGATACCACAATAACCACCGGGGAAGGTATGCAAGTCAATGTGTTCAAACAGTTTGTCACCTTCAAAGTGTTGTTTGATGCCGACATATGTTGTGCCAGTGCGCGGGAATTGTCGGTCAAGCTTGCGGTCTAAATTGCTGTGTTTGCCATGTGCGACGATGACACTCCGTGCTGAAAAGGTACGTCGTTCCTGTGCTGATTTTGCTATTAACGTGAATCCCTGCGCCAGATTGCCCGTGATGTCGGTCACTCGTATGTTGGTATAGACCGCGACACCACATGATTGGGCGTGATGGATGAGGGCTTCGTCAAGTGTATAACGGCTGATACTCACTGCCGAGGCGGGCAAGTTGCCACGCCATTCATAATTGTGTGATGCGGTGATGCGTACTGTCTTGATGGTAGCAGGCTTGAGTGTATTAAGTGTTTCCAAGAAGTCTAACTGTCGGAAGATTTCAACACTTTCCGGCGATAGAAATTCACCACACACTTTTGCGCGCGGATAGGTATCGGCTTCTATCAATGCCACGCGATGCGATTTACGTGCTAACTGAATCGCGGCACTACATCCCGCCAGACCGCCCCCGACTACAATCACGTCATACATGAGACTGCTCGGAGACAAGCGTCATTTGCCAGGGATAATTTTGATAGACACGGGCATTTTTCATGCCAGCATCTTGTGCGATTTGCCGTAACTCGCTTGGTGTATAGGCACGACGAATCGACAACAGCCCATCATGTTTCGTCAGATAATGTCGCGCAAGAAGTGGTTGAACCATGCGAAAGCCAAGTAACGATAAATGACTGCGGGTGATGTCGCTCATGATGATAGTGCCTGTGACCGACTGATGCAATTGAGCCAGTAGACGGGTTAAGGGTATCGGGTCGAAGTGATGCAGAAATAGCGATGAGACAACATAATCAACTTTGCGCGTGGCAAAGGGTAATTGAGTTGCGTCAGCTTGAATTAAGGTTGTGTCAGATTGTGTTGCGACCGTGTCATTGGCAACCTTCAGATGGCGTGAGGAAATATCAAGCAAGATGAGCCGTACATCACGCTGATGTTGTATCGCCCATGTGGATATATCGCGCCCTAATCGCCCTGACCCCGTGCCTAATTCGAGTATGGTTGCTTGCGTTGAGGACTTCAATAAGCGTGTATACAACCGTCTTGTGACAGCCCGAACGCCACCAAAAAGCTTATTCATATACCACATTTCAGCCAGATTTTGCCGGACATCATCCATCGTTCCCACACCTGCATCAAGCAGTTCTGTCTCTTGTGAGCGGGTGGGAATGAGAAATTGTGATTGCCCGATGGTTGGCTGGTGAATGTGTTTGGTATCCATAAACGTTAGACTTTTGTGCAAACGAGACGCTCTCTATAGTATTCGTAGTCTAGTGCTGACGCATAAATGAGGGGAAAGTGCGGTATGAGTACCGTGTGAAGAAGACTACTGAAAGCCAATCAATAGAACAAACCCCACCCACTCAAACGCAATTGTGCTCATCAATAATACGATGCTATAAAATCCTAAGCTGTTCCACTTTGTCGGTTGTTGATAATCCCCGCGCCAGATTTTCCATAACAGCCACAGCGCGAGGGGTAACGGCAAGACCATGAGCAACGCGACTTCTAGCGGAAATCCGGAGATAACAATCAGAGGTAAACTGACATATGTACTGATGAGTAAACCACTGTAGATGATTGCGCCACGCCTCGCACCCAGTCGTACAACCAGCGTTTTTTTGCCGACTACACGGTCACCAGATTCATCAGGGAATTCTATCGAGACTAACATAGCACATTGTAAGGTACAGAGCGGGACAACGGCTAAGAGTATCAGCATATCTATTGTATGGGCTTGCAAGTAGTAGGCAGTCATGGGGGTTAGGGCAGCGACGGTCAGTGTGGCGGATAGTTCACCGAGACCGCTGGAATGTAAACGTAGAGGCGGTGCACTGTAGAACCACGATAAGGCAATGGCAGTCAGTATCAATCCGACGATAACCCATTGGAATGCCCCCATCACATGGACGATAACGATTGTGCCGAGTAGGGCGATACCCGCGCTGGCACAGGCAATATACAAGGCAATTTTGGGGGATAGGTCATGCTCAACTAAGATGCGACTACCTCCTGACCAATTGGTGGGGGTGGCGTTGGCACGGTCGGCTTCAAGGTCAAAGTATTCGTTGCCGTAGTGGGTCATCAGTTGGGTTGCGGTAATGACAAGTTGCCCCAATAGAAACAACGTCAGATTAAACGATGCTCCCATATAAATTGCAACTGTCGCACCGAGCCAATTCAGAATCACGCCACTGCTGAGGAAGTGGAGTCTGCCCAGTTTAATGATTGCAATACATGTCGTCCAAGCTGTGCTGATGCTTATGGGGATGTCCTATCTATCGTGTTGATTGTGAACCATGCGGTCAGTATAACATGGGTAGGTCAACAGATGATGAGGCACATTGAAGTTACGGATAAGTGATGCGGACGGGTGTTTAGATTCGTTTGGAAGACGATAACCCGACTGCTGCGACCCGTAACACTGGATATGGATGAGGAACGGGATGGCTGTTTTGTAATCCCGCCCCATGATGTGAAAAGTGGAGCGGGACGGACTCGAACCATAGATACACCGATAAACCATGCCCTACGACCCATATCTTGTTAATCATTTACGTATCATTTCAAGTGATAACTCATCACTTGTACCATACGGGTAAGTTGGCGAGATGGGAGATATCACCCGAAGGTGAAGCCGTCGTACATCCCTCTCAGGACACTGGACACGCCACATGACACGTTGGGTATCATGTCGCTATCGCTTGCCACGCCTACCGTGGGTTGCTACCTTAGGACCGTTATAGTTACGATAACCCATTTCTATCGACCCGTATGGAATCAGTTTTGGTTTTTGATAATGTGGATAAGGGAATTTGTACAGTGTCTCAACTGCTCTGCCAATTGAGCTACAATATCTTGCGATACTGGCAGGACTCGAACCTGCAACCTATTGGTTATCGGTAACCTGTACAATTCGACCCACATTGTTTACTGGTCTGTTTGATAATGAGCTGTAGGAACATAGCCATGCCTGCGCCCGATGCGGTTGATGACACGGCATAAACCCTACAGTTTTGTTAAGTCGCACTTTTTGAAAATGCAGGTAAGTTGGCTATAAGGGAAAACGGTGCTCTGACCAACTGAGCTACAGCACCTTGCGATACTGGTGGGACTCGAACCCACGACCTCCGGCGTGATAGGCGATAACCCTCATATATCGACCCGCATTATTTAGTTTTTAGTTTTTGGTAATCGGTTGTTGGCTGTCTTGACCAACAATCAGAAACCGATACAGGAAAGGGTGTGATGTCGGGAAATTCCCGCCACAACTCTATTGCGATAAAGTTGATGGGATTTGCACCCATACCTCTCACGAGACTTGAACCAAGCAAGCGCGTCTACTGATAACCGACAATCATCGTCCCGTATCATTTGGTATTTCGTTTTAGTAATTGGTCGTTGGCTCTTGGCTGTCTTGACCAACAACCATAAACTGACAACCAATAACTATGTTGATACGGATAAGGGTGTTTGCAAGGATGAACTGCTCTGCCAATTGAGCTATCATCCCCATGGGTTGGGGGATGAGCAGGACTCGAACCTGCAACCTGTCGAACCTCAATCGATAACCCTCACAATTCGACCCGTATCATTTGATTTTTAGTTTTTGGTCATTGGTCGTTGCGTTGGTTCTTGGCTGTCTTAACGAACCACCAGAAACCGATAACCAACAACTGTGTAGATACGGGAAAGGGAGTGTTGTTGGAAAGCGCGTCTGCCATTTCCGCCACTGCTCCGCAAGAGTGGAGCAGGTGGGACTCGAACCCACACTCCTTTCGGAACTCGATCTGAAGTCGATAACCAACAAGCGTCGTCCCGTATCATTTGGTTTTTAGTTTATAGTCATTGGTCGTTGGTTGCTGACAGGCTTAACCGAAACCCTCACCGTTCGACCTATATTATTTGATTTTTCGTGTTTGGTTATTCGTTTTGGTTGCTGACAATCTTGACCAACAACCAGAAACCAATTGCTACGCCGATACAGGAAAGGGTATGAGCTATCGGGCAAGCATCGCCTCCCATTGGGGTGACATGGTCAAGGTAACCGATAGCCAGCGTCCCGTATCGTTTTCAATTTTTCTTTAAGCCCCTCCCTATCGCAATATGGAGGGGTTTGGGGCGGGGATTCTAAATCTTGCCCACCATGAACTCGGACATGATATTTGGTGTGGCGGTATCGAAGCCGACCACGTCCATCATCCCGCTGTCGTTCGGGTCTGCAATCGTGAAGCTGTTGCTGGTCATGCCGACGACAATCAGTTTTGCTGGAATGCCTGTTTTGTCACGATATTGACGCAGTGCTTGTGCTGGATGGATATTGCCAAACCACGTTTCGCTATCGGTGTAGACAACGAAGGTGTCGATGTCGAGCTTATTATCCAGTGCATACAACATCGGTTGCGCACAATCTGTTCCACCAAAGGGCAACCCGCTGATGGCTTTGACCACATTATCCAGTCGCATCTTGGCAGTGATGTCGAGACCAATCATGCTGGTAGAGAACGCCGTGAACATATAGTTCGGTTCTGTACGCGCCGTTGCCATCGCCATTGCTGCACTCGCATCACGCGGTGTCAGCCCTGCAACTCCGGCAATCATACCGCCACCCATAGACCCGCTGACATCAAGTGCCAACATCATACGTTGGTTGGTCGGTTGAACATTCATGAACGCCAGCTCAAACGCCGTATCGAGTGCGTCGATAATCGCGGGAACAGGTTGCCAATCCTTCTCGCCTGTTGGACGGTAGTATGGACTGAATCCACGCCCACGCAGACTATATCCACCGGCATATACGCGCAGTGCAGACAGAATCGCAATCGGATGGACTCGCGCTTTCCGCAGACGGTTGACATCTTTCAGGCGTTCAACGACGGTTTTGGTCGCGTCACTGCCGACGGTCAGCAAACCGTTTTTGGACATGTTACCCAGATTACGAATCATCGCTGTCATGGGCATTTTGACGAGCAAGGCTTCCCACACTTGGGTCTCTTTCAAGAACTGTGTCGGGATGGCTTCGCGTGGCAGGTCATAATCCTGTACCAGTTGAAGCACCTCATCAACCGTTTCTGCCATCTGCGCTTTTTCAAATGCCCAGATGAATGCCTGTGCATCGTTGTCTGGTGCAGTCTCAGCATTACGCCAATTCAGCGTTTCCGGTACATCGTCATCGTTGCGGTGTGTCATCCATTGATAGAGCGCACCTTGTACGTCGTTGACCGGAGTCGGGTGAGCCAGACGCAGAACATCACGGTGTGTCCAGCCATTACGCTGACGGTATTTGACCGCTTGGTATGCCAGACGGCGTTCGTCCATATTGCTATACCACGCGCCCATGCCACGTCGTAGACCACGTCCCCATCCACGCATGCCTTTGATATACTCGGCAAAGCTGAACAGATGAGTCCCGATGCGACATACTTTCGGAATCGCATCCAGTGCGGCTTTACGGGTTACGTCATCGCCAACACTCGCACACAATGCCAGTGCAAAGATAGCTGGGTCATTCTTCGGCGCACGTCCAGATTCTGAGATGGTCACAATCTCATTGACCACCCGCAGACCATCTGCCTGAATCGCATCGATGACATTGGTCGCATTCTCAACGGTGAGCTTTCGTTCATTGATGTAATACGTCCCGCCCTCGCTACCGAGAATCAAGAATCGCCGTAGTCGCCCCCACATATCCACTTGCCAGCTATACCCACCTGCCGAATTAGGCACTTGGTTGCTGTTTGGAATCGCTTCGGATTGTGGTGTCTGTTGTAGAAAGTCTTTGAGATATTGTTTCATTATCCACCTCCGCTGGACAGGTTATTGCACGTCCCCGCCTATTGACCATAAATCCTTCGGTCGAGGTAACTATAATATATCACAAAAACCCCTAAAGTGTCAATAAGGGTCACATAGGTTCAAATGTAAATATCTATGAACAATCCCTCCCCAATATTTTTCACCGCTTTATCTAAGATGGATCAGCCGACTGACCATCAAAGAGAATTGGCGGTGGGGTCAGGTCAATGAATGGACTGCCTGTGCCTGCGTTGAGGTCAATATAAGCAAATTTCTGAATGTCGGCATCTTCGTATGAATCAAATCGTGGTGTTGGTTGGTTATCAATATGGTTGATAAGCTGTTGGTCAAGGCTGAGCTCAAGGTTATTGCCAACATTACCCATACGTCTACGAGTCTCGTCCATATCAATCTCTTTGAGCAAGCGATTCTGATTGTCATAAATCCACTTCGCTATCTGATACGCCCCCGGCATGCGGTCATGATAAGCGGTAATGGGGTCTACAGTGCCGTCTTGCAGGGTTGAGCCAGTATCTGTGCCCTGTAATAACTTGAGCAACTGGAATGTGACCTCTAACCGTAATTGTGGCGCAGGATGGAGGAAGTCCGGTTTGGTAAAGCGTCCCTTATAAGCGCGTTTAAAAACATCCACATAGGTCTGATAAATATCGTTACCAAACAAGAATGTAGAACAAGCATCTTCAACAAATTCTTGCATATGGGCGATGCGCCAATCCAACGGGTATTCCCGTCGCCCCACTAGATTCTGCTTGGTTGGTAGCGCACGGTTTGCAATATCTGTGTCAAAGAGTTGGCTTGCCCAATATGTCCAGAAATATTTCCAACCACCTTCTTCATCTAATGGTACATTGAGTCCATCCGGCAATTGATAGGCTGCCCGAATCTCTGTGTTGTCTTTGCCATAACGATTCCAATCTGCAGTTGGAATATCTGGCATGGTGTAATTTGTATTGTCTGTTAATAACGGGAACAATTTGTCGGGGTGGTAGCTGGTTTGTGAGACTGTTGTTGGCAGTGGTGGTCTGCCTTTGGGGTTGATGACAAGGCTGGCAATCTCGTGAATGATAATTTTCTTGATGTCTTCAAATGGCATTGTGTGCATCGGTACTGCCAAAAGCGCATAATCAGGATAGTACGGCGCACGGAGCAGATAGAAGCTGGTATCAAATTGTGGCATAAATTCGACAACGATAGTGGTGGCTTCCGGCAAATGGAATACGTCGCTGGCAATATCTTTTATGTCATTAATGAGCGTCGTAATCGTATGTGTCTCGGTTGTCACCATATCATTCAGCAGATATTGATAAATGGGTTCAACCCGATTCCACTCCTCAACTAAGCGTCGCACTGCCTGCCCCATCACATATTGACGTGCCCATGTTTTATCATCGGGTAATGGCATATTGTCAATTGTTGGGTCGATTTTCGCTTGTGCCTGTATTTCGCGCAGGTAATGTATACCATTCAACAAGAAGGCATAAAAGAAATTACTAGGTGGCGTTCCATCGGCAGGGTTACCGTAATTTAGGAAGCTCAACGATTGTGCCAACATCGTTTTGGATAAGTCAGATTCTAGCTCTTGAACAAAATAACGCGATTCATCCACCGAATGATATGCTGACCAACCGCCATCACTATGCTTAAGCCAAACATAATGACCAATGGTTTCGGTATTTACAGAGTCAGCAATAAATTGTTCCCCTGTCCCATACCTCCCAATTCGCTTTCCATTGGGAGCATCACGTACAGATAGTGGTCCATCAATGACTTGAAATGTCTTTTGTGCCATTATGCAATCCTTTAATCTATTTAGGTTTCATTTCGTAGATAATACAAATCCACCCCGACTACCATCTGATATTAATTACACGAGTTGCCAATAATTGATGGCTCATTCAACCAATCTTGTATCGCCGTAGACATGACCAACTCCCCATCGGCTACAAACGGATTCACCTCATTGCGCAAATCGCTAATCCAATTGTCGCGCAGTTGTAAAATCTCATCACAGTTCACAGTGTTTATCTGATAATGGGTTTGGGCGGCATCAAAATCACGCCATGCTTCGTTCAATAGACCCGCTTGAGCGTAAGCAATCCCACGAAAATCCCGATAAAATGCTTGCTCAATCGCAGGGGCTAGCTCCACCATGTGGGTACAGATTTCAATTACAGAGTCGCGCTCGACCACATCCGTCAAAATCCCAACCACACAATAAGCGCGGGCAATTTCTATGTCGGTTATCGTTGGTGCAATGTCAATGAACTGTTCGTTCAGCTCTGCATTACGTTCCACAATCTGTTGCTCAACCGAGGTCAGTTCATCATTCAGTGTATTCACCTGCCCTGAAATGTTCAGCACCATCACCACACCAATCAGCAAGCCAACAACCAGAGCAATCACAACAACACCAGCAGACTGACCAATGCGTTTCCGGCGTATCTGTGCCTCGCGGGATGCCTTGATAAATGAGCGGTGAATGTTGAGGGGAGCAGGATTCACAATCTTGACATTATCTTCGTCCTGTTGCGCGACGTACTTTTCGCCTTCTTTTAGCCATGTTTCGGCTTCGTCAATTTGCTCACCAAAGAGCAGTTCGTCTTTTGACCCGCTCCATTCTTGGGCACGCATGAGGTAGCGTGTATGTAGCTGTACGTAGTTCAGATTTGTTTTAACAATTTCGGCAAGGTGTTCTGCCGTTTGCTGAATATCATCCTCATGTAACAGCCAGTTAATGTGATTGATTTGGCGCGTGTTCTCGTTCACCATTGCAGGTATATCGAGTTTGCCATACCGCTCAAGGGTTTCTGCGTTTTGTTCAGTGGTCTCCAATTCCGCTAGAATCTGGCTTTCGGAGAGTTCATGGGGTTTGTAAATCAGCGGGATGATACGTTTGTTTTGCTCAATGGCATATTTAAGTTCTAAATTACACACCAAAGAGGTCATCCAATTTGGACTGATAGCAAGGACAACACTATGTGAGCTATCAACCCCCTCTTTAATCGAAGTCCACCAATTGGGATGCGAGATGGGTATATCTTCCCAATCGACCCAAATATCGCGGTGTTCGGTTTTGTTGAGTTCTTCGCGTAATTGCTTGACAAACTCGGTATCTTTGTGCGAATACGAAATGAAAATATCTGGCATATCTGCGTTCCCCTCACCTGAGTTCACTCAAGTATATGCCATATGCTAAGTTTGTAAAAGCAAATTGTGGAGAAATGGTACATTTCAGATTCTTGGCACATGGCGGTTTTGGCACGCCAACTCCTACCAATTACTGATTTGTGTGTGTAGGGGTATGATGTGTCATGCACGCCAATCTATATGCAATTTCTTTCGAGGCTTAATAGATATATAAGATAAAGATAATAGTCAGGTGGGGGACATATTGACTACATCCCCCGCTATTGAAGTTGCTAATCTAAAGTAATCACATTGGAGCGGAACAGTTGCAAATTAATTGCGAGGTTATTGCCACTTTGTCCGGCGCGGTACCAATCAATCGCATCACTATCGCTGACCAACTGCACCGTTGACCCGCTGGCAAGGCTATCATCAGGATTTAAAATGACAGATTCAGGATGCAAGTCGTCCAGCACGATATTGCGCAATATAGGTGGGTCTTGTCGATTGCCGGACCATGTATACATCAAGAAGCGTTCCTCAGCATCGAGCGCACCTGCCACAATCACACAACCATTGCGGTTACATTCCATTGCACGGATACCCAATCCCTGAAAATCTTGAATGATAGGGTCGCCAAATGTTGGTGCGCCTTCAGGATTGCCGTTATTAAACCATGCAGGGAAATTTTCAATCGGGATAATCATCGCATTAACACTGTTATCAGGTGGAACAAGCGGAGTCCGTAAGCCGATATAAGCTGTCTGTCCATCGGGTGCAATGCTAAAACCTTCAATTTTAAAGCCCTCTACATTGGTTGTCCGCACACCGCGATTGACAGCACGCTGGAAATTATAGTCGTAGGTGCGTCCCCATTCGACAATATCGTTAAAGAGATTATCATAGTAGCCAATGAAGGACAGTTGCGCATCACTACCTTGCCCGCTGATTTCTGTCGCAAACAGGCGATAGCTATTGGGTTGTTCTCGTCCGCGCTCACTGTTGCTGTGTGAGCCGAGCCAAAATTGACGGTTGCCAATACTAGAAGCCGATTCAATCACAACAGGTGCAGCCACATTGTTATTGTTGGTACGCAACTCAAGGTTAGCGGTCACATCAAATACAGCAAGAGGCGCACCGGATTGATTACGACGATAAATGCTCAGTCGCTGGTCTCTATCATTGGCAACCAGCATGGTATCGGCAGATAGTGCCACACCTGCAGAGGCATCGGCTGTTCCCTGATGCAGATTATTGATTGGGCTAATCGGTAAGTTGGTTGCCCCATATTGCAGTGAGGTCTCGACGATATTACCACTTCTATCCACCACCCGCAGAATCACATCCGCGATGCCGGCATACCCATGTGGATCACCAATCTCTAGGCGGAAGATACCATTGTCAGCATCTATTGTCATTAATGCCAGTTGATTAATTACATTGGGGTCGGTTGTAATTGCCAGAATGCTCATCTCTGCTGGCGGGGTCGCATCATCAGTAACACGGAACTGAAAACCACTGTCACCCAAATAGGTCGGGTAGGTGTCACTTTCGAGAATGACACTAATATCTTCCAGCGGGTTAATCATTTCTATCGTCGGTGGGCAATCATTGGGGCGACTGATGCGTTTGCCCTGTACCATCATATTATCTATCCGGAACTCACCCCCGCCAAATTGCCATGCCAAATCATGAATCAGCAAAACGACCAGCTCACGATTATTAATATCTTCAACTTGTGTCAGGTCAACGCCGATATTGTTCCATTCGTCCGTTGGGTCGATGATGACATTATCAGCAATCTGTCGCCAGTCACCATCACCAAGATGATAGCTGACATCAAACGAATCTACTTTTTCTGACCGATAGTAGAAGAACATCGTAATCTCTTGCCAATCGACGGTGCTAATTGCCAGTTCGATTTGGGCATCTTCATCAGTCCGAATATCATCGCCACCGAGGATTTCTTCCCATTGAAGCCCAAATGTTGGCGGGAAATATTGCCCACATGTGAAGTCGGTATGCTCGACACCACCGCTTCCCCCTTCATCAACAACACCACCAACTTGGCGCAAAATTCCTTGTTGTGTGCTTTGGTTATGTTCAGCAGGATGCGGTTCATTTTCTTCAAAGCGTTGGTCGCGGTCGAATGTCCATGTCGAGATGATATAGGCTTCGGGTGGCTGGGCTGTGACGGTTGCCATGGGTATCAGCAGGCAGACCAAAAGCAGTAATTGTATAGGTTGGCGATGTATCATGGCGTTTCCTCCACTGTCATGAGTTTGTTACCATCGGTTAGGATGTCATCCCATTCTACACACACAGACACACATGAGTAGAGTGCATCCGATAGCGTAGGGCGATAGTCGTGTGGCATGATATAATAATGATAACCGATTGATTATTGGGGAAACAAGCATGTCAAACCTAACGATGCAATGGCAAGACCTCATCACAGACCTAACAACGCAACGGGACAAAATCCTCAACGACATCCGCAACTATCCACCACCCATTCCAGCATGTGATGCTCAGTTCAACTATTTGCTGGAAAAACGCGACCGTCTGACTGTGGAATTGTATCGCTTACAACAACTTGAACACAACTTAACCGGAGATACCATCGCCGACTTTGTGCGTCAAGCAGAGTTTATAAGCCCTGACTTGCGTGAGCAACTTCGACCAATGCTGTTAAAGTAACATACGCAACTCGTTAGTGTTGGTGAATCCCATTGATTCATACAGGGGACGACCTGCATCATTAACCACAAAGCGTAACGCAAAGGCGTAGAGAGAAGGTGAATTATAGTTTCTACATTGATTAAAACACTGAGAGATGAATGGGTCGAGCATGGTGGATTTAGCCCACCATTGGTTGGATGTACAGTCAATGAATTGAATCAACTCAAGACAAGTCAACAGGTTAATAGACTACCGGACTTGTATACGCAGTTTATGTGTGTATTTGGCAAAGAATCCGGCGGGTTGCGACACGGTGGTCAATACCATTTTCCGCAAGCCTTGACATTTAAACAACATTGGAAGCCTGCCCTACCAGAGTCAGATTGTTTTGTGTTTGTAAGTAACAACGATGACATGGCTTTATTCTTTCACACAGAGGATGTCTTGGAAAACCCGATGGTATACCGTATCTTTGAGACTATCGATTCAGACAAGCAATCTTTCCATGTTGAGCCGTACTGTAAGTTGTCAGACTTTCTAATTGATTGGGTTCAAGAAGAAATTGAAACGTACAATAAATGGAATACCTGACAAGCTTGTATGTTGATAGCTTTCTAAAAGAAGGCACAAAATGTACTGGTTTGCTCTATATGAAATGAGGAGAGAAATATGACACAGCCTATACTGTTTGAGGGTTATACCTTAGAAGAAATTCTGGAGCTTTCTGATATAGAAATTGAAACGTGGATTTTGGTTGATGACCCGATTGTGTTCAGGATTGGTAGTGCTGAAGTACTTGGAAAAGTGGAAATTATCGAATCCTCACTGGTCATTGAATTGGCTCAGATTGATGGCGGTGGCGAAGGAGTATTACGGATGATTGGTCTGTTAGCCCGCAAATATGCTAGAAAACAAAATTTGCAATATATCGAATGGGTTATACATTCACTTGATTGTAGCCAACCAAACCCTAAATTGAATCCAATGCTTGCTCGCGCAGGCTTTACGATTAAACATGTACCCAATAAAGGTAAAGCGTATTATCGTAAGATGTCCGTTTAGGCGACAGCCAAAAGGATAGGCAATAATAATATGTTTGGTGATTTACACTTCATAGATTAATTTCATAGCAATAGACGCAACTCGTTAGTATTGGTGAATCCCATTGATTCATATAGGGGACGACCTGCATCACTGGCATGGAGTTGTACCACCGGAATCCCTTTTTCACGCGCTATGTCGATGAGTTGATTGACGATTTGCTTCGCTAATCCTTTACGCCGATGATGTGGGTGCGTATACACATTGACAATATTTGCCCGTCGTAAATCAGGTGAATGTAACGCAGGTAGCGGTGCACCTGTTGTTAGCCACATACCCGCGCCAGCAATCACTGTATTGTCATATTCAGAAAAAACACCAATATAATCCCCTGCTTGAATAAATGTCTGCAACCACGGGACATAGACTTCACGCGCCTGTGCCAGCATATCCGCATCCATGCCCATCTCAGCAAACATCAGATAGCGGTGGTCAGCGATGATAATATGGTCAGCATATGTGGTTAATCGAGTAGTATAGGTCATATCAATGTTCCCCTAAGTCTGAGTCAGGCGGTGATCGTATCATGCACCTCTTCTACTGTTTAGTACCAGCTATATCCGCAAACCAATTTGGAACGATAAGGAATTTTGTTGTGTCTGTTGTATATAGAGAGGAACTTTACATAACAGCTAAACATTGCAAAGGGAGAAAATATTTATGCAACGCCGTCATATATTATGGCTCAGTTTATGCTTGTGCCTGTGGTTGACGCAATCTATCGCCATCGCACAACCCCCGACCATCATCACCGTGACTGCCCCTGAATACCTCGGCGAACTCTATGAAGATACTATCATCCCCGCCTTTGAAGCCGAATACCCCAATATCCAAGTTGAGTTTGTTTATAATGATACTAGTTATCTCGGCAGTCCGCTTTTCCAAGATGAAAATGGTGAGACGACGTTTTATGATGACGTAGTTGAATATGTCACCAGTGCTGATGTGCTTTATATGAATGATTTCAGCTTATCACCCTATGCTATCAACACTGGATTTTTCTTGGATTTATCACCGTTGGTACGTGCTGATGAGACCCTCAATGAGGCTGATTTTTATCCGGTATCATGGCAAACATTTCAATGGGATGGGGGCATGTGGGCATTACCCTATAGCATGCAACCGCTGGTACTTGTCTATGACCGTGCCAAGTTTGACGAGTTTGACATAGCCTACCCCGACCAATCGTGGCGACTCGAAGATTATGTGCAAGCTGCAACCGCCATGCACACCTACAACGAACAGGGTGAGGTTGAACTCTCGCCATTGCAAGCCCTCAATCCGCTCTATCTGATGTACAGCACTGTTGGCTCAGTGTTTGATACAACTACCTTCCCAACACAACCGGACTATTCCAACCCTGACCTACAATCTATGTTACAGGTTCTAGTCGATTATTATGCGTCGGAAGAATTTGCCGATGTGCGTGGCTATTCTTTCAATGAAATGCCGATGTCAATCTCATATCCTTATCAGTTGTCCACGAATAGCTTCGGGTCAGATGGCAATGCTGATTGGGCAATATCATTGTTGCCGGATAATACCGCTGGTAGTCGTATCGAAGGCTTTGCAATTAGTAGCGGGACAGCGTTCCCCGAAGCAGCTTATACATTTGCCAGTTTCATGACACAAAATATTGATGTGTTCTCTTACGGTAGTGGGGGACGACCTGCCCGCCGTTTACTATCGCTGGCAGAGCTGGATGATGATAACGGATTCTTTGTGCAGTTATCCTTTGAGCCTGAGGTGGAAGCAATAATGGATGACGCTTACGAAGTCGCTATACCTGCCAATCAACTTTGGTTTGCCGATGTGGCTTATCGCGCACAATCTATCGTTAATGACGGTGATGTTAGCCTTGAGCAGTTCCTGCAAGACCAAGAGCTTGAGATTATCGGCTATCTGGAAGAATCACAAAGCTATCAATCAACACAAATCACGGTTGCTGCGCCGACACTCCCGCCTGATTTAAGCGAAGGTGAAATTCAACTGACGTTTGGGTTGAATATTCCGCGTGGTAGTAATGACCGTGAAACAGTCTGGAATGCTATCATTGATGACTTTGTCGCCTCGCATCCGACTGTTGGCGTGATTGATTTAGATTATCAAATCTACGGACCTGATGGATTAGAGGAAGAAATTGATTGCTGGTACGATGGCTATGGCAGTTCACTCAGTACGCGGAGTGAGCCACCCGAAGATGTGTTGGCGTTAAACCCACTGATGAGTGCCGACCCCAACTTTGACCCCAGCCGCTTTATGCCCGGTCTGCTGGATGCCGTACAAATTGCTGATTTGCGTTATGGTTATCCACTGACAGTTCAGCCAATTGCTATCTGGATTAATACCGATAAATTTGCTCAAGCCAATTTGCCTATCCCCGAATATGGTTGGACAACCAACGAGTTTACCAATGCGCTGATAGCACTGGCAGAAATTCGTGAAGACAGCTCTGAGCCGATTGTGCGTAACAACATGTTTAGTCCTATCTGGCTGACGATGTTGATTGCATCATATGGTGGGCAACCGATTGATTTTAATGCTGACCCAATCGGATATAACCTCACCATGCCGGAATCTATCAATGCAATTGAGCAACTGGCAGGGTTCATTGACGATGGGCTAATCCAATATGATAGTTTGGTTGGTAACAATAACGTGTTTTATGGTGGACCGATGGATGACCAGTATATCGTGATTGACATTTTTGGCGATACTAGCTTTGCGATACTAAACGGTGATATACAGAGCGACGACTCCCCACTGCAAATTGTCACCTATCCCAGCGGTGCTTATATGCCTGTTGCTTATACTGCCGGCATCGCACAAATCAGCAGTCAGACACAATATGTGCAAGAATGTTATGATTGGATTACCACCATCGCCGAAACACCGGAATTGTTTACAGGCATTCCGTCACGTCCCGACTTGTTTACTGACCCAGACCTAACCGCCCAGCAGGGTGATGGGTTTGTTGCCTTAGCAGAAACGCTCGCTGGACATTTGACAGCCCCCAATGCGCTTATCTTCCCCAGTGTATATGGTGTTTCCAGTGCTAATTCACAGAGTGCATGGCTAGAGCCAAACTTCTTTTACTATGCGCTGGATAATGTCATGTTGAACGATGCGGACATTGAAGCCGAAATGATGCAAGCAGAGGAAAATCTCGGACTCTTCCGTGAGTGCGTGGCAGGTATTGACCAACTGCCACAAGACCAAGTTGCTGAACTTTGGCATACAGATAGAGATGCAGGGCTGGCATACACGCGCCAATTTACCGACTGTGCCGTGACACTTGTTCCAGAGTTACGCGAGCAGTACAGCTTCTACTATCAAGACACAGACTAAGTTTCTATATACGGTGGGATGGCTATGCTGTCCCACTTTGAATAAATTGCTCACATTGCGCCAGAACATCGCGTAAAATTTCAACTGACCGCGCCCAATCACCTTTGTATTCTAACGAGTGATTGAGGTCATCATAGACTTTCCATGTGCGTGTGTCGGTCTGCTTAATCATATCCGGCTCATAGACCGAATCGGCTGTCCCGATGATGCCGAGTGCAGGAATATCCCCCACCATCGTCATGGCATCTTGTATCGGTGTCAGCAAAATTGTGGATAGATTATTCACCTGTAACTGTGCCAAGAGTTGCACGGCAATTACTGACCCTAAAGACTTCCCCACCACGCATATCGTTTTGTATTGTTCTGACATGACCTGCTCAACAGCGGATTGTGTATCGGCATGTAAATCAGGAATCCGCATCAGCCAATTTTCAACAGCTATACGGTGAATCGCATAACGAATGTGAAGGGTATCGTAGCCGTTTTGATAGCCGATTTGCCCGATGTAACGCATCAATGGGCTTTCGGCGATGTATCCTTTACCCGGTAAGATAATCATCAGCTTATCGGATGGTGCTCGTTGTGTCAGGTAATCATGTGGCAACTCAATATCAAACTTGGATTGGATTCTAATTGTCTCAAATGGCATCTATCTGTCTCCCTTAGCCACTACATCAACATCATCTTATCACATGGATATTTCAGATATATCACCACTTGTCATATGGATAATCAGCATTATGATAATACATAGATACTTATCTATATATCCGACGCTAGAGTGAGTTCATGTTACTAACGCGCAAGTACCCTAATTTCTATTATGGCTGGTATATCGCTATTGTGTTGGCAATAACCGAAACTGTGTCTTATGGTGTCATGTACTATTCGTTTTCTGTATTCATCACCCCGATGGAAGATACGCTGGGATGGTCACGCGGGGAACTATCCGGTGCGTTTTCGTTGATGATACTTATCACAGGGGCGATTGCATTTCCAGTGGGGTATTGGCTCGATAAACGTGGCTCACGGGCATTGATGACCGTCGGCTCGATTGGTGCAACAGCCCTTATGTTGGCATGGTCACAGGTCTCGACACTCGCCGAGTTTTACATCATATTTGGGCTGATGGGAGTATGCGCTGCTGCTGTCTTATACGAACCTGCATTCGCTGTCATTGCAACATGGTTTATTCATAAGCGTGGGACAGCGATGGCAATTGTCACATTCACAGCAGGGTTTGCCAGCACCATCTTTATTCCGTTAGCGGATGCGTTGCTGGTGGCATTTGGCTGGCGAGAGGCGGTGTTCATCCTTGCGATTATTTTAGGCGTTGTCACGATTCCATTACACCTGACCATTCTGCGACGCAAACCGTCTGACTTAGGGTTGTATCCTGATGGTGAACCTGTGGAACGTGCCGAACGCGAAACCACACCCTTAAATTTAAAGGCTGTGTTTAAGTCGCGTTTCTTCTGGATTATGACGCTGGCATTTGCCCTATCTTCCTTGAGTATTTCTGCGGTGCGTGTACATTTTATTCCTTTGCTCATCAGCTTGAATATCAATGCGAGTACGGCTGCCCTTGCCAGCGGGTCGATTGGCATTATGCAAGTTGTCGGACGGGTTTTCTTCGCACCGATTGAACGCCGTTTTTCTAGCAAGACGATGGTGATTGGTGTGTTTATCCTGTTGACGATTTCGGTTGCGATTCTATTGATTGGTACATCGCCTCTGCTGATTATTATCTTCATTGGTTTGTTTGGTATGGGCGTAGGAACACATACACTTGCCCGACCACTGATTGTTGCTGATACCTATGGGGCGAAATTCTACGGGCGGATTAGTAGTGCGATGGTATTTGCATTGATGTTTGCGCGGACAGCGGGACCTTTTATCGCCGGACTTGTGTTTGATGCCTTCGGGTCATATACACCAATGATTGTCGGGGTTACTGGATTCAGCATATTTTCAGTTGGGCTGATTTGGTTGCTACCCAGCGAATCCAACTAGGATGATAAACTGCTTTCGATAGGTCGTTGTGCGCGCTACAATAGGTCATATATGTCACACAAAAGAAGATAATCATGACACCACAATTTAATATTCCAATGGACAGACCTCATATTGGCGATGAGGAAAAACAAGCTGTGATGCGTGTCCTTGATTCAGGGCATTTACCACAGGGACCCGTCGTCAAGGAATTTGAAGACCGCTTTGCTGAACTATGCCAGACCAAACATGCGATTGCGACATCTAGCGGAACAACCGCCCTCACCACTGCATTGATGGCAAGCGGAGTCGAGCCTAATGAAGAGGTCATTATTCCGCCGTTTTCATTTGTTGCTACAGCCACATCTGTTCTGAGTGCGCGTGCCAAACCTGTCTTTGTTGATATTGAGCCGGATACCTTCAACATTGACCCAACTAAAATTGAAGATGCTATCACGGACCGCACTAAGGCTATCATGCCCGTGCATCTATACGGACATCCTGCTGATATGTCTGCTATCCAAGCAATTGCGGATAAACACAACCTTGCCCTGATTGAAGATGCTGCACAAGCACATGGCGCAGAAATTGATGGGCAACCTGTCGGCGGATGGGGGATGGCAGGGTTTAGTCTATATGCGTCCAAGAATATGATGTCGGGTGAAGGTGGCATGGTGACAACTAATGATGATGACTTTGCGGAAAAGGCGCGCATGGTTCGTAATCACGGCATGCACCAGCGATATTATCATGAGATTGTCGGGTTTAACTTTCGCTTGACTGATGTGATGGCAGCCATCGGGGTTGAGCAATCCAAGCGTCTAACAGAGTGGAATGCCCAACGTCGCGCCAATGCACAATACTACAATGCCCATCTTGAAGGCGTGACAGTCCCACAAGTCCGTGACGGCTACACCTCAGCATGGCATCAATACACCATTACTCTGCCAGAAGGTTATGACCGCGATGCTCTAAAACAAGAACTCAATACACGCGGTATCGGCGCACAAGTTTATTATCCTCTGCCGATACACTGCCAGCCTATGCTCCGTGACCAACGCCCTACTTGCGAGACAACCTGCCATCATGGCTTCAACCGTGAATGTCCCGATTTACCCGTGACGATAAATCTGACATATCGTGTCCTGAGCTTGCCCGTGAATCCTTTCATCACGACAGATGAACGAGACTATATTGTAGAGACTGTTAACATGCTCATTACGGAAATGGCGTAGAAAAATATACTAGCATAGTGTCATGACTGTTATATTGAGTTATGTTTCTCATGCACAAGTTATGACAAATGGTAGACAATTCAAACGATGTATCTTATTTTAATCACTTAAATCCCTGCTATAATGGTAAGAGAACACATTACAAATCAAGAATGTTAGACGTGCACACAAAAGTAGCAAGGACATCTCATGAAATTTGGTCGTATCATTATGCTGGTTGGATTGATGCTGGTTCTGTTTATCGCAACCGCCATCACCGGACAAGCGCAATGTAGAAGAAATTGTCCACCGCCCCCTGTATTGACTGTGTTGGGTGAATGGACACCATCGGAGCAATTGACCAGTCAACCTGCTGACACACGACAAGTATCGCTGAAGATGAGCGCAACGTCTGACCGTCCGTTCTGGGCAATGGACATCAGTTGCCTTGTCACATCCACTGAGGTATCCGGGGAAGACCCCGTTGTATTCCTTGGGGATGTATTTGATGGAACAGCTATCAATCAAACAATGGCTTTATCTGCGAGTTGGAAAGATGGAGATGGCACTACTTTTCAAGACTTTACAGTCAATGAATATTATGACCCCAATCCACCAAACCCATTAGAGCCAAACGAAAAACGTATCAATGCCACAGTAACACGGGTAGGAGCAACCAACTCCCCGATTGGTCTTAACGGCGTAACCTATACCGAAGACCTGTTCATCCTTACATTGGATGTCGCCGAAAGTTTGGTCGGTACATACGAAGTCACATTAACCTGTGACAAGCTAGTTTTCCTTGACCGCAACGGTAACTCTTTGGGTCAGATTAATTACACAGGCAAAACATTAACCCTAAGCGATGGGTATACAATCGCAGGGAAAGCCACCCGTCAGGGCAACACCAACACAGAAGAAATTGAAGTCACCTGTGAACACATTGATTCAGGACGGACTTATGATAGTGCGCCTGTCACTGGCTTTACTTATGATAGTCGTGGTCGCGTAACTGGTGAATTTATTGATGGATTTGCCTTCGACAAAGCACAAAACGGTACAGACCCACTCCGTGATTATGGTCTCTATCGCTGTGACTACACCAGCGAAATCGGTGGCACAGAAGACAGTGTTTATCTGAAAGCCAATACCTACCTGAGCCTTGAGACAACCAATTACAAAATACAGCCTGTCACCCTCCTCGGTGGGGATATAAACGGTGATGATGAAATTACAGTCGCCGACTTTGCTATGATTACAGGCAACTGGCAACAACCCCAAACAGCTTATACACAGGGTGATGTCAATGGTGATGGATTCGTAAACGAAGCTGATCTTGCGATTACAGCAGGTAATGTAGGCTTAGTTGAAGGCACACATGGTGTCACACTCGACCATGTAATTTACTCTGTCGCCCGTGATTATAGTAGTATATTCCCCAATAATCGTTTGGCAATGGGTAGCTCGTTTGCGGGTGCTGTAACCGACTTCAATGCTGGGCTAGAAGTCACTGTCGGTAGTGGTCGCCGTGTTACCACAGAAATTCTTCCTGTTCGTGCATTCTGGCCCCAAGTCTCACCCGATGGGACAAAGGTTGCCTACAGCATGGAAGGTGAGCAAACTGTAACTGAAGGGCGTGGACGGTCTGCTGTGACCCGGACAGTGCAGTTAAACGGTATTACGGTTGGTGATGCAGAACCGTCATCGGGTGGTACATTGCTTGCCAGCGGTCAAAACTATGCGCCATCGTGGTCGCCATCAGGCAATCAGATTGCTTATATCTGCTCGTGGGACGGTGGCATTTATGGCATCAACGGCATCCTCGGTTATGGCTATAACAACGGGAATCTATGTGTGATGAATGCTGATGGAACAAACCAACAGACCATCATCCCCTTTGGCTCATCCAGTACATACGCCAAAATCTTCCCGCCAACATGGTATGACGAAACTACCATAATTTATGCCGGTAATGCAGACAATACGCTTTGTTCATCACAATTATGCTATTACGATATGCTGACCAACACACACGGCAAGCTGACTATCAACGGCATCAACGGCACAACCAATAAAGCCGATATGCCTGTTATCGTTAGTTTTGACGGCGTGAGCTATCTGTTCTATCGTGCTTATACAAACAGTGACTCTGACCTGCGGATGGGACGTATCGCTTATGAATCTGGTGGTAACTTGTGGACAGGTAGCAACGTCAGCACAGACATCGTTGATAGTACCGATTTCCATCAATCAGTAGATGATGTCGATGGTGTTCATTACTATGATGTATCGCCCCTGTTTGATGTGATGTTCTATGAATTTGGTGATTATCACTTCACCAACGTTGCATTTAATCTTGATGACTTCATCAATTTGGGAACATTTGAATGGGATTCAGCTGGCAATCATGTGATACATTCAGTCGATAACTTCATTGGCTATCCGATGACAATCATCGACGAACCGACTAATGTTTGGAATGGTTACACGGAAGGGTCAATCGCACCAACTGACTTCCACGCTTATCGTCCAACCTTCGATTGGATTCCATAACGACAAAATTTGATAATCCTCAGGGGCATGACACTATCTCATGCCCCAATGTGTATCCCCGCCTTATGTGAACTTCGTAAAATCAGAACGAAAATCAACCGATGGTGTCCGCAATTGTGCATCCATCCCGCCATCAACAAAGATGCGTGTTCCAGTAATATATTGGGCATCGTCCGACGCGAGGAACGCAACTGCTCCGGCAATATCTTCTGGTGTACCCTTGCGCGGTAGGGGAATTGTCTCTGAGGGTGGAATCGGATTACCACTGATGACTGTGCCGTTATCAACTTGGGTACTACCCGGTACGACCACATTCACGCGGATGTTCAGTCCTGCGAGGTCAAGTGCCATTGCACGGGTTGCGGCTTCAATCCCGCCTTTGGTCGTGTCATAGCCAAACATATGCCGATGCGCCCGACTTGCCCCACCACTGCTCATGTTGATAATCACACCACCTTGACCACGCTTTGCCATTAGACGTGCTGCAATTTGTGAGCAGTAAAACATGCCTGATAAATTCACACCCAGCGTAATCTCCCATGCCTCATCCGTATATTCGAGGAAGTTAGCAATCGCGCCGTCTTTATGTACATAGGCGGCATTATTGACAACAATATCAACTGCACCAAACGCCTCAACTGTCGCATCAAATAGAGCCTGTACTGCGTCACGGTTGGTCACATCGGTGTGGGTATAGTGGACTGTTCCGGCAACATCTGACAGTTCGTCAATGAGTGCTTGTGCACCTGAATCATCAATGTCGGCAATCATCACATTTGCGCCTTCACTTGCCAGACGACGCACACATCCCGCGCCGATACCGTTTGCGCCACCTGTGATGACGGCTGTTTTTCCTTCAAATCGCATAATTTTTGTATCTCCTTTTAGAATGTAGTTGATGAGTAGATATTGCGGAGACTGTCACCCACTTTAGCGTTAAACATCACTGTACTGCTAAATCTAACCCCTCCCTAAATCCCTCCCCAAAGCATTGGTGAGAGACTTGATTCCCCTCTCTGATGCGTCGGGGAGGGGGCTAGGGGGTGAGGTAGACGAGTATGAGTGACAAGCTAAGTTCCGCATTCTTATAATTACTCTGATAGTCGTGATAATGAAAATTCGCTAATATCAATTGTGGTCTTGCCATCGAGTGCCATCTCTGCAAGCGTTTCCCCGACGGCTGCCGAATGTTTGAAGCCATGCCCCGAACACGGTGAGGCAATCACAACACGCTCCGACTCAGGATGAAAATCGAGGATGAAATGGTCATCGGGTGTCGAGGTATACATACACACATCAGCATGAACCAGCGTATTGGTCACTCCATGTAAGCGTGCTTCGGTCATCTCGTACAGGTGTTGTATTTCTGCGGGTTTTACCTCGCGGTCAAGTGTGTCAGCAGTGGTAGTCTGTGCATATTGTTCGGTCAGCACTTTCACACCTTGTATGCCGTCGCGTGGTGTCGGGAATGCCGAGTAGAAGTCTTCTTGTTTGTCACCAATCCAAATGATAAACGGGAAGTTTTCTTCGGTGAATTGCTCAATATTTTCTGCCTCAAACCAGTAAATCACCTGCCGATAGACTTTCACCTGCGATTGATAATCCACTGGCAAAAAGCCTAACATCCATGCCCCCGCTGATAAGACAATTTTATCGGCTTCGTATGTACCCTTGTCTGTTGTCACACTAGCCCCATCGGCGGTTATGTCGTAATCCATCACAGGCTCACCCATGTTAACAGTTGCACCGTGTTGTTGTGCCAGTTCAATCTGCATCTGAATGCACAATTCTGGTCGTAACACGCCTGCATCAGGTTCAAAATAGGCACGTTCTTGTGGTCGCATCTTGAGCAGTGGATGGCGTTTCAGGGTCTCATCTGCGCTGAGTACTTCATGAGCAATGCTGTGTGCAGTGGCGATGTCGGCTGTGCGTTGAATGAAGTCACCGTCCATATGCCACTGTGCGCCTGTCTCCTGTGAGCCGATAATCAACCCGCCTGTTTTGAGGTAGAGGTCACGGTTAGTTAGCGTTTCTAGTTCTTCCCAGATAGCATTGGTGCGTTTGATGAAGGGCATATACATATCCCCCTCACCGATTGCTTGACGGGTGATGCGAGTATCACCATGACTTGAACCATAACTATGTGGTGGTGTATAGCGGTCAATACCTAGCACCTTTGCACCACGTTTCGCTAATTGATACAGCGTCGCCGACCCCATCGCACCCAGCCCGACTACAATTACATCATAGTGATTATCCGCCATTGTTCATGTCCTCCCGTCTCGCCTGTGTCGCATCGTCATTGACAGTCATTGTGTCGCGGTCAATGATAACACCATAATCGCGTTCTGCCCCATCAATCGACACATAGCCCTGCTTGACATCATCCAGAACACGGTGTGGGTCGCGTAACATCGGCGCATTAAATCCACCACCACCGGGCAACTTGAGCGTCACACGCTGACCCGTCTCCAATGTATAGTGGCTTTTAGGGTGGGGATGTGTGCCATCAGATAAAATCACATCACCGACTGCACCTGCTAATCCGCCATTGAGTCCCTCCGCTGGAAAAGTGGTGCGGTCATACATACATGAATGCTGTGCAGGTAATCCGGTGATAATTTCCAGTTCCATCTCCTGACCAAGCCCACCGCGAAATTCACCTGCTCCGCCCGAATCTTGACGTAACTCTCGGCGGTGCATCAAGACAGGTGCAGCCGTTTCAATCGCTTCGACCGGAACGCCCATAATGCCACTAGGGAATGCCGTCGCTGATAGCCCATCACGGTTGTGACCTGCGCCCATGCCCCCTGCTGAAAAGTAAATATAGGCAAAGGGGGTATTGTCTGCTGTTGTGCCGTTAAGCATCGTATTCCATAGACCCGCTGATCCATTCGCAATCACCTGTTCCGGCACAATCTCCGATAGCGCAGATAAAATCGGTTGGCTGACAAAGTGTCCAATCAAGTGTCGTGCACTGACAGGGGCAGGACGGCGACAATTTAATACTGAGCCTTCCGGTGCGGTGACATGTATTGGTCGGAATGCGCCTTCGTTATTTGGGATGCCGGATGCAAGGGTTGCCATCAATGTGTAGGTGGTGTAGGCGTGGGTATAATTCAGCACAACATTAATCCCGCGATTCACCTGTGGCGACGTGCCTGCATAATCAACGGTCAACTCATCGTCTTTGATGGTCACCGCGCAGGCAATTGTCACCGGACTATCAAAGCCATCAATTGATACGGTGCTGGTATATGTACCGTCGGGTAACTCACGGATGGCTTTACGCACAGCTATTTCAGTACGGTCTAGAATCATCGCTGATACAGCTTCAATATCGTCTAGGTTGTACTCATCCAGCAGTTCAATGAGCTTCTTCGCGCCGACGTTATTGCCGACTTGTTGTGCATAAATATCGCCAATCACTTGGTCAGGCACACGCACATTGGCACGGATAATATCAAACAAAATCTGATTCGGTTCACCCGCATCGAACAACTTCATGAGGGGAATTGCTAAGCCTTCTTCATATAATTCTGTCGCATCCCCGCCCATCGTCAGCCCGCCGATGTCTACTGCATGACAGGTACTCGCAAACCATGCCACCCCGCGTCCCTTATAAAACACAGGGGAGACTATCGTCAAATCAAACAAGTGACCGGATGCTTCCCACGGGTCATTGGTGATGAGCGTATCACCTGCTTGTAAGCTATCAATCGGGTAACGCGGGACGATATAATTCTTAACACAATTCGCCATCGTGTTGATATGCCCCGGTGTGCCTGTGACCGATTGCGCGACCATATTACCGTTGCGGTCAAATACACCTGCAGACAAATCTCCGGCTTCGCGCACAACGGTTGTAAACGACGAGTGAATCAATGCCGCTGCCTGCTCATTGACAACAGAAATTAGTCGATTCCAGATGACTTCTAATGTGATAGGGTCAATTGTTGGTGTGCTCATTGGGTTATATCCTTCCGCGTTAAGACGAGGCAACCGCTATCATCCACCCGTGCTGACCAATCCGGCAGAACCACCGTCGTTGATGCGGATTCCTCAATAATCAATGGCCCGTCAGCTTGCCAATCTGAGTTTAGGGTATCACGCTGATAGACAGGTGTTTGCTGTGGTGCATCGTCTGCATGGAACAAGACCGGACGTTGTGTATAAGGGGTATTATTGTCACTGTCGGCAGTCGCTAGATTCAGTTTACCGATTTCTGGCTTCGGACTCGAAATAATGACGCGCCAATTGACCGCCTCAATCGGGACACCTGTCGCCAATTGACCATAGAACTGCTTGTATTCGTCTTCAAATGCAGATTGAATCTGTGTGATGTGGTCAGTCGTGAGGGTCTGCTTATCGAAGGGTACACGCACCTCATAGCCTTGTCCAACGTAGCGCATATCAATGCTGAGCTGTACGACAATCTCCTCTGCTGGCACACCTGCCGTCTCGACAATCCCACGCCCTTCGTCTTCAAGGTCATCCAGAATCTGGTTTAATTCGTCCAAATCGAGTTTGTCCAATTGCGAGACATAGCTCCGTGTGAAGTCGAACGAAATTGGTGCGGTCATAAATCCAAACGCTGACCCAACGCCAGCCAGCGGTGGGATAATCACATATTGTAATCCGAGTTTTTCCGCGACCCCACAGGCATGAACCGGACCCGCACCACCTGTCGCTACCATGCTATAACGTCGGATTTCTAAACCGCGTTCGGCTGCATGAACCCGCGCTGCTGCTGCCATATTCTCGTTGACCAGTTGATGCACACCCCATGCCATATGCTCAACGGATAGGTTTAGTGAGTCAGCCAGTGCTTCATAGGCGGTTCGGGCATTATCCACATTCAGCTTGATTGTGCCATCAGCAAAATAATCAGGATTGAGGTAGCCAATCAGCAAATCCGCATCCGTGACGGTTGGCTCTGTTCCACCGCGCCCATAGGCTGCCGGTCCCGGTGTTGAACCTGCACTTTCGGGTCCGACAGTCGGTAAGCCGAGGGTGTTCAGATGTGCGATACTGCCACCCCCTGCGCCAATCTCAATTAGTTCAATCATCGGCATCATCAAAGGTAAACCACTGCCCCGCTTGAAGCGATGCACATGTGCGACTTCGGATTGGTTGGTAATGGTCAAATTGCCGTCTTTGGTCAGGACTGCTTTTGCGGTTGTCCCGCCCATATCAAATGCCAGCACATCAGGATGCCCAACCAATGCACCCCAATAAACTCCCGCCAACGCGCCACCCGACGGACCACTCTCAACAAGTCGAATCGGAAATGCACTCGCCGCTTCAACAGTGGTTGTCCCGCCACTCGACAGCATTATGTTTAAGGGCGCATCGACACCGGAAGTCCTCAGCCCATCTTCGACCCGTGCCATGTACTGTTCCGTAATCGGTTGTACATAAGCATTGGCGACAGCCGTTGATGTACGCGGGTATTCTCGCATCCCCGGCGCGACCTGATGTGAAACAGATACGGCGACATCTGGTAATAATTGGCGCACAATCGCTAAGGCTTCTAGCTCGTGAGCAGGGTTAGTGAAGGCATGCAAAAAGCAAATTGCCACTGCATCAACCGCTTCGACTTTGAGTTGTTCACATAATGTTTGTAGAGTCTTGGTATCTAATTCTCGATAAATAGTGCCATCTGCTGTGATGCGTTCGGGAACATCAAAGCGCAGGCGACGTTCGACAAGAGGTTGCGGTTTGACCAATGCAAGGTCGTACATGTCATAACGCCCCTCGTTGCCGATTTCGATAGCATCCCGAAAGCCCGCTGTTGTGAGTAATGCAGTTGTTGCCCCCTTGCGCTCGATTAGTGTATTGGTGATAAGCGTTGTTCCATGCACCACATAGGCAATTGCATCCGGTGCAATGTTAGTTTTTTCGATGAGGGCGCGGATACCATCCAACACTGCAACAGATGGGTCAGGATATGTTGTCAAAATCTTCTTGACCGCAATCGTCTTGGTGGTAGTATCCAGCGCGACAATGTCAGTGAATGTCCCGCCAATATCGACTGCCAGTAAAATATCAGTTGATGTCATTTAGTTGTGTCACCTTCTAATTCGGATTCAGCCAGTGCGTCTAAGAGTCGCTGACTAGAGCGGGTAAGATGTTGCTTCAGTGTGGTCACAGCAGTTAAAATATCCTGTGCCTGACATGCTTTGAGTATCACTTGATGTTCGTCTTCGCCTGCTGACCGGAAGCCAATTCCAAGTGTCTCATAGATGCGATAGTACCGCGCTAGATTGCTGTGTAAGTTGGCGGTGAGCTTCTTCATCGTCGGCAAATCCGCTTGTTGGTATAGCGTGGTGTGGAACTCATAATCAAGGGCATGCCACTGATGAAACGGTATATCGTCTGTGTTGAGTGCCGCAAGAATCCCCCCTGCTCGTAGCCAATCTGTTTCAGCAGTTATTGGAATCGCCCGTTCCAGCAGAATCGGTTCAAGTGCAATCCGCATCAGATAAATTTCCTCTGCTTGTGACACAGATAGGCGCGCCACAAATGCACCCCGTCCGCTGAACATCTCGACGAAGCCGTCCGACTCCAATTGGACAAGCGCCTCGCGTACAGGGATTTTGCTCACGCCATAATCCCGTGCAATCGTATCCTGACGTAGTGGGTCTCCGCTGGAGAATGTGCCGTCAATAATGGCGCGACGTAGTTGGTCATAAATTACTTGTGATGTACTCATGAATTAACCAATGTTTTATAAATCGTATACGATTATACGATATGAGCATAAGTTGTCAAGCAATTCACCCAATTTTGAAATAACCATAGTAATGTCTTTGCATTATTCTCACAGTGTGGATATAATTCTTATATAGTGAGAATCCTTTATAACAAATTAGATTAATAAACGCGATGGAATCAACATCTGCACACAAGATTTTAGATATACTCTTGCTGTTTAGCACATCACAACCGGAACTCACGGTTGATGAAATCAGCAGTCAGAGTCAAATTCCGCCGAGTACAGTCTATCGTTACATCCGCGTTCTGACTGAAAAAGGATTCTTGGAAAAATCGGGAACCAAGTCCTACCGTTTGGGCTTACGGTTTGTTGAACTCAACCGCGTGGCACGGGGTAGCAATCGAGATTTACGTCTGATTGCGCTACCGAGTATGAAACGTATTGCTGACCAAATTATCGAAACCGTCTCGTTGATGCGTCTCTTTAATAAGTACGCCATCTGTATCGAGAGTATCGAAGGTAAGCATGTCGTCCGTGTTATTATCGAACAGGGGAGACTCCAACCCCTCTACACTGGCGCATCATCAAAAGTCCTCCTAGCAGGCGTAGATGAAAGCGAATGGGATAGTTATCTGAATGAACCCATTACACCCATCACAGAGAATACGATTACAGATTTAGATACATATAAAGAAGAAGTCCGTAAAACTCGTGAGCAAGGGTATGGGATGTCTGATGGGGAAATTGATGATGGGGGACGCGCAGTTGCTGTGCCCTTGTTCAACCGCGAGGGCAAAGTGTTGGCAGCCTTAAGTGTCGAAGGTCCAAGCTTCCGTATGACGGAGGAAAAGATGGCAGTCTATTTGGCGTTATTACTTGATGAGGCGAAAACTATTCGCAACCAACTCACTTAGTTTGAAAACGTGTGGTAGACGGATATTGCTGATTTGACGGTCGCACATCCACCCACCGCACGCTTTTTGTATTTCTATTATAGAAGGGAAACCCGCATGAAAAAATTGTTTTTGGTCTTGCTGATGCTGGCATTGGCTGGCGTTAGTCTTGGCGGAGCGTTCGCTCAAGAAACGGGTGGCACATTGCGTGCCGCATTCCAGAATGACTGGGAAAGTCTTGACCCCCATGTCACCAGCTCATATTCTAGTCTACAAATTTTGAACAACGTCCTCGAAACATTGACGACCTTCAACGATGACCTAGAAGTTGTGCCATCATTGGCAGAATCATGGGAACAATCCGAAGATGGTCTGACATGGACATTCCAACTCCGCGAAGGTGTGATGTTCTCCAACGGTGACGAACTAACAGCAGAACATGTTGCGGCTGTTTATACACGCTTCCTCGACCCCGAAGGCGGATTCTCCGGTAACTCCGGTAACATCGGTCCTGAAGGTACAGTCATCGAAGCTGTCGATACCTACACTGTTGCAATTACACACCCTGAAGAACCGATTGCTATTCTGCCGATTCTAATTGGTCTGAACAAAGCAACGGGTATCGTTCACCCTGATAGCATCAACGAAGATGGTACGATTACCGCGCCCATCGGTACAGGTCCATTCATGATTTCTGACATTGAAGGCACAAGCCGGATTCTGTTGGAACGTAACCCTAACTACTGGCAAGAAGGTCTGCCATATTTGGATGCAGTCGAAATTCGTCCGATTCCAGATGACACCGTCCGTGAAACATCACTACTCGGTGGCGAAGTAGACTGGGTACTGGCAATCGCACCACAAAGTTATGATGCCCTCGTCGCTGACGAAAGCATCGTTGTCGAAACTGCACCACAACTGTCTTATGACTATGTCGGTATCAACACATCCAAAGCTCCGTTTGATGATGTTCGGGTTCGTCAAGCGATTTCTTACGCGATGGACCGCGACCAAATTTGTCAGGCTGCTTTCTTCGGTCTCTGTGAAACACTCACCGGTGGTCCGATTGGTTCTGGTAGCCCGTGGCAATATGACTACACACCATACGACACATCACCTGACCTCGACCGTGCCCGCGAACTGATGGCAGAAGCGGGTTATGCTGATGGCTTCGAGATGGAATGGATGCCAAACTCACAAGTTGGCGAAACTGTCCGTGCCGCACAGGTCTTGCAAGCACAGATGCAACAACTCGGCATTACCTCCACCATCAACGCGCCGGAATGGGCAGAGTGGTTGGAACTACAAGGTAGTGGCAACTATGATGCGTTTATCTGTAGTTGGAATGGTCTGAAAGATGCCGACCAATACTACTATCTGCAACACCGTACCGGACTCGTCTTCAACTTTACCGGATTCAGTAACCCTGAATTTGATGAATTGGTTGATAGTGGTCGTTCCACCAGCGACTTTGAAGAACGCTATGGCATCTACGAACAAGCTAACCAAATCTTGGTAGACGAAGCACCCTACATCTTCATGTACAACAAACTGGAAATCCGCGCGTTTGCTGATAACGTTGAAGGATTTGTCGTCCGCTCTGACCAAGCCAACAACTTCTGGACGGTCTGGTTAGAAGGTTAATCAGATAATCTGATTTCAATCGTTGTAGGGACATGATGCATCATGTCCCTACCCTATGGTATTTAGTTAGGTGCACGATATTGATGTTGTACTGAATAATCTGGATTTGTGGTCGGCGGACAGGCAGAAGCCTGTCCCTACAAGATAATTGCAATTTTTCGTAGGGACGCGCTTCCGTGCGTCCGCAAACCAACGTATAAATCATTAAAGTATTCTGCTATTGAACATCATGCACCCACACAAACTACATTAACCCTATTTTGAAATGTTTTAACGGGTGACCCCATGAACTATCAATATTTATTACAACGTCTTGTGCTTGCCTTTGTCGTGATTCTCGGCGTGACCTTTGCTGTGTTTCTGATTGTGCAACTCGTGCCCGGTGACCCAGCGCGGGTCGTATTGGGCGTACAAGCGAACGAAGAAAACATTGAAAAAATGCGCGAACGCATGGGACTCAATCGCCCATTCTTGGAGCAATATTTCACATGGCTTGGCAATGCCGTTCAAGGCGACCTCGGCAATAGCCTGATTACCTCACAATCGGTATCGGAACAAATCAGTGACAGGCTCGGTCCAACGCTGGAATTAGCCCTTGCATCGTTGTTCATCGGCTTGATGATTGCCTTCCCACTTGGGATTATTTCGGCAATGTATCCGCGAACGCCGATAGATTTATTGGCATCCTTTATTAGTCAGGTCGGGGTGTCGATACCTGATTTCTGGATGGGGATTTTGCTCATCTTATTATTCTCACTCACATTAGGTTGGTTGCCACCGAGTGGGTATACACCCATACAAGAAGACTTCGGTGATTGGCTCTCACATATTATTTTGCCCGCTCTGACTGCCGGATTGATTAGTGGCGCAATCCAAACACGCTTTATCCGCAGTGCAATGCTAGAAGTGCTTAACGAAAATTACATCCGCACCGCCTATGCTAAGGGCTTGTCGCAGATGACTGTTCTGCGTCGTCATGCGATGCGTAACGCCATGATTACTATCGTGACGATTATCGGCTTACAGATGACGGCATTATTTAGCGCAGTTGTGGTCGTCGAAATTGTCTTCACATGGCCCGGCTTAGGTGAGCTATCGCTTGAGGCTGTGCTTGACCGCGACTACCCATTACTACAAGGGACGGTATTGACGTTGGCAGTGCTGGTAACGATTATCAACCTTGTGATTGATATGCTGTATTTCTTCCTCGACCCTCGCCTAGAACGCGCTTAGACAGATTGGAGAGAGACATGGCTGACGCAAAACCCAAACGGCTCAAAAATGAAGATGACCAACGGCGCGCACGGGGACTGATTGAAGATATTATCCGCCGATTTGTTCGCAATCCGGTCGGGATGATAGGCTTTTTCTTTATCTCGATTCTGGTACTAGGGGCTGTCTTTGGTCCTATCTTCGCACCCTATGACCCGACAGGCATGGTCAATTTTGATAATCGCTTTGGTGCACCGTCCGTTGAGCATCTGATGGGCTTAGATGAACTCGGACGTGACATCTTTAGTCGGATTTTGCACGGGGCACGAGTCTCATTACAAGTCGCTGTCATATCGGTGACGTTGGCAACTCTGGTCGGCACATTCCTCGGTATGATTGCGGGCTATGGCAATAAATATCTGGACGAAATTATCATGCGCTCGATGGATGTCTTATTTGCATTTCCGGCAATTCTGCTGGCGATTGCGGTCTTAGCGATTCTCGGACGCGGTGTCACCAACGCGATGATAGCCATCGGGATTGTATATATTCCCATCTTTGCGCGGATTGCCCGTGCTGAGGTGCTATCGGTTAAGAATGAGGAATTTGTCGAGGTGGCGCGTGCCTTAGGTGCAAGTGATTCTGCCATATTGATTCGGCACATTCTGCCCAATATTCTCGCACCGATTATCGTGGAAATCTCGCTGAGCTTGTCCTTTGCGATTCTGGCAGAAGCCGCGCTGAGTTTCTTTGGTCTTGGCACACAACCACCTGACCCAAGCTGGGGACGGATGTTATCCGAGGGCCGCGCTTATTTTAACCAGTCAGTGTGGATGGGTATTTTCCCCGGACTGGCGATTATGTTCACCGTCATCGGGTTTAACTTCCTCGGTGATGGTCTGCGCGATTCTCTTGACCCAAGAACGAAGTAATCAAGAATAATATCCTGTGTAGGAAATGTCGTAGGGACAAGGCATGCTTTGTCCCTACAATATTGATTTAAATGAAATGTCGAATTTAAACATATACAACCAATACTCATAAACCAACAACTATTAACCAACGACCAAAACCCAATGACCCAAAATCAACCACAAAAAACAACCAACTTTCGCCCCACATTCACCATCGCGCTACTGTCTGCTAGTGGGATTCTGCTGGAAATTGCATTAACGCGCTTGCTGTCTGCGCTGTATTATCCGCAAACTATATTTGTGGTGCTATCGCTCGCCGTACTAGGCATCGGCATCGGCGCAGGACTGGCAACCACATCAGGGCGCTTACGGTCAATTGAACGCCTGCCATCATACATTGCATTAGCGGGATTGAGTGCGCTGGTGCTGACCGTCATCAGCATTCTCACGGCGACTTCGGGTGATATGGTCGTGACGGGGTTGGTGATGCTCGCGCCGTATAGCCTAATTGGCTTATCGTTTGCGACGCTGTTCAGTGACCAATCCGACAATAGCCGAACGCTCTACGCTGCCGATTTGATGGGTGCGGGTGTGGCGACAATACTGATTATCCCCCTGCTCAATGCACTCGGCGCAATTAATGGCTTATTACTGATTGTCGTATTGTTCATGTTGACAGCGTTGGTCTATCGTCCGCAGATATTGGGCGTGCTTGGTGGTGTGTTGGCAGTTGCCGTGCTGATAACGAACGTCTCGGCATCTTGGTTGAACGTCGATATGGGTACACTCGGCGCAGAGAAACCCATCACACAGACACTCGTTGACGGCGGTGAGATATTGGAAACACGCTGGGATTCCTTCGCACGGACTGACCTTGTCCAACCTGCGGAAGGCTCACTGCGGATTTATGTTGATGGGGCGGCAGCGTCGATTATCCCGCCTGTGGAAGATAACGAACACTTAATAGGCGACATCGGATTATTTGCGTTTGTCACAGCACAACCACAATCGGTGTTTACGATTGGTTCTGGGGGTGGCTTGGATGTGTGGTTTGCCCGTCAGACCGAAGCGACCGACATTACTGCTGTTGAAGTTAATCCGCAGTCGGTGCAACTGGTCGAAGATTACGCTGATTACAGTGGCGACCTGTACAATCAACCCGCAGTCACCGTTGCAGTTGATGAAGGGCGCAGTGTCTTGCGACGCAGTGACAAACTCTATGACTTAATTTTCTTGTCGCAAGTCGTCACACTGACATCGGAACGTGCGGGGTATGCTATGACGGAAAACTCGGTGTTTACGTTAGAAGCCTTCAGCGAATATCTGTCGCATCTGACACCGGATGGTTATCTCAGCATCAAACTCTATGATGAAATCACCATGTCACGCGCCTTATCACTAGCAATATCAGCACTCAAGCAAGACCAAAACTTGAGCGACATACAGGCACTCGACCACATTGTCGCCATGCTTGACCCATCGACCTCACCGCCGACCCCTTTACTGATGATAAAGAAATCAGCCTTCACCGAAGATGAGGTTGTTGGCATAGGACGTATCTCACAGCGGATTGGCTTTGCGACATTATTCTTGCCGGGTATACAAGCTGACCCACCCTTAGATGCGGTTGTCAATGAGGTCAACACCTTTGATGATGTGATTGACATTTCACCTGCTGACCTTTCTGCGCCGATAGATGACCGCCCCTTCTTCTATCAATTCGATAGAGGTTTGCCTGATGAACTGGAAACACTCGTAATCATATTGGCAATTGTTCTCACCATCGTGCTGATACTACTCATAATCTATTATGCGATTGTGCGTGTGCCCAAGTTGCCGTCGAATGTGGTCTATTTTTCAGCATTAGGCAGTGGATTCATGCTGGTCGAGATTGCGCTGATTCAACAGACACGCCTGCTCATAGGGCATCCGACGCTGGCAGTCGCACTTGTGATTGCTGTGTTGCTGATTGGTGGCGGACTCGGCAGTATGGTTTATCGTTATCTTGTCCCTGACCTGACCCAGTTGAGCATCAAACCATTGCTCCTGATTATCGCATTGGTAGCCGTATGGCAGTTTATGTGGTCAGCGGTTAGCGCACAAGTTATCGGCGCAGACCCCATCATAAGAATCGGTGCGGTTATCGTGATGATTTTGCCCTTGGGCTTGGCGATGGGAATACCCTTCCCCGCTGGCTTGACGGTTGCCGGACAAACTGACAAACGCCTTGTCACATTGGCATGGGGTATGAATGGTATTTTCTCAGTCGTGGGGTCAGTCTTAGCGATTGTGGTGGCAATCAGTGTTGGTTTTAGTATGGTGTTTTGGGTGGCAGTTGCTTTTTATACAGTCGCCACCCTCGCAATATTATTTGTCAATCGGTCGTAGAGCTACTGTCCGATAATATCTGTCAGCACAAATTCCATCGTGTCGATGCTGTTGTTTAAAATGGCACGGGCATTAATCGCCTTAGCGTAGGCACTGCTGATTTCTGATGGCGTATACACACCACATTGTTGCATCGTTTCAATCGAGGCGTTCAAATCATCCAGTGCACGCGGGACAAGACGATTGGCACGGCGTAACTCCGGTAACTCGAACAAGTCTGCTTGTGTGGCAGTGAACAGTGGGAAGCCGGACTCCGGCGGATTACAGGGTATCGTTAAGCCTTCTGTCAGTTGTGACCAGAATCGCGCCACCTCCGATGCAGAATCGCGTATGGGTGTCGCATAAGCAATGAACCGCTCCGCTTGTGCGCGTTGCACTTCCGGCGGGATAATCGGAATCGGTGCAAACCCGACTGCTTGCTCCTCATCAATAGGCACAGCCACAACACCCGCTGGCACATTCATTAGAAACTCGGCAACCCAGCCAACCTGTCCCAGATAATTGACCTTTATCCATAGGTTATCCGGTGTCCGTGATAGCACAGGTATGGCTCGTTGGACTTGCATACGGGTAATTTCCGGCGCATCAAAGTTTGGCTCGGCACGTAAGACGGCTTCGGTCAGTACAAATGCAGACACGCCTGTATCAACCACAGGTGATTCCCCTATCAGTCCCGTCGTCAAATCTGTGATGGGCAGTTGGGTTGCGTCAAACATATACGAGAAGTAATCGCGCGCAACCCATCCGGCACGGCTATCTTTTGAGGGGCGTTGAATTTCAAACCATGTGGCATCAATGTTGCGCCCAACGGCATAGACAATGTCACCCTCAAATAAAGAGCCTGCACGGTCTGCTTCGGTGGTTGGCAAGGCACGAATATTGACACTATCGACCACCACGCGCATCACAAAATCAGACGGTTCTAGCTCCGTTGCAATGCTGGCAGTTTCTTCTTGTGCGATAACGCCGATAACTGTTCCAATCACACACAGCAGAATCAGTAGATATTTCATGCTTAGTTACCCCCTGACGCGCTTGGATTCGGGTATTCAAATGTGCCACCTGTCTCTAGTAGGCAGACCTGTTGCCAACTACTGCGGAAGGTATCGTTTGCCCAATAGGGTGCAACTCGCCATGTATATGTCCCATATTCAAAGCGGGTACGTAACTTCTGTTGTAGGATTGTCGCCTCTCCGGTTTCACTATCAAAGGCTGAACGTCTTCCCGATGGCGATATGACAATGACGCTATACACGTTTGCACCCGTCAAGGTCGGATACGTCACGGTGATGTCAGTATCCGGTGTCAGAACTGCCCCATCTTGCGTAAAGCCTCCGACCCATTGGTCACATACGTTGTCCGATAAGTTAAATTGTTCTGGCACACGTCCGTTGCGGTTACGGGGTAGTCTGCGTCCAGTTGGTGGAATCGAATTGAAGGGAACACTGGTGCGTATCAGGCGAGCATATACCCACGCGCTCTGGCCGTTGAAGTCAATCTCTAGCCATTGGTCACCATCCCACCGAAAGATAAAATCACCACGTCGTCCTAAAATTGTCACCGACCCATTCAATGGTAGTTGGGCAATAATGCGATAGGCGAAGTCGGGACCGACATACACGGTTGCGCCTTCAACCGACACAATACCCGTAATAATCTCGCCTTCGTCCGCCACCAATGGGTCACCGGGGGGCTGTGCCAACAAGGTAATAGTCGAACAGAGTGCTATACAAAGTGCCAATAATGTTCGCATGGTCATGTCTCCGGTTTATAAGTCAGGGTTCGCCCAAGGTTCAGTACAACCTTGTTCATCTTGCAGAATAGCACGATTACGCCAAGTGGAAAAGTTTTCAACGGCAGTACATGTCGCCAATGCTGATGGGACAGCGGTACAGAATTGTCCCTTTTGGTTTTGCTGTATCACCAGTGATGCACGGTCATTTGCCCCACTCGACTGATTCACTTGCAGACCTTCACCCATCAAGCCCTCGCCGACCTCTGCCGATGTGTTCGTTATGGCATTGCGGAGTGCATCAGTTGACGGGTTATCACTCAATTGTGGCAAGATATAAGTCATCAACATGTAGACACCCGATGCCGTCAGATGGGCGCGTTCGCTTGGAAATTTACCATATTCTGCTTGATAGGTCTCAGCAAAAGTGTCAAATATAGGATTATCAGGATTGGTCATAGCAAAGCGATGAATGGTAATCAGCCCATCACTTTCGCCAATGCGACGACACAACCCAAAGCGATACCCAGGGTCACCCACATTGAGCCAGCCCACAACGTTGGCATCTTCATCGCGCATCGCCCGCCATAAGTCATCGGCTACAGTCTGAAACGTGACCAGAACCACCACATCAATGTTCTGTCGCCGTATATCCAATGCCAGCGACCGTGCCGAAATCTCATCATCATGTACATTTTCAATCAGAATCGTGTCACCGAGTAGCGACTGAATCCCCTCGGCGATACCAACCGCGCGCTCTCGTTCGTTGTAGATGAGGGCAACCGTTGCGTCCTCGCCATAGGTCGATTGCACAAATTCAGCGACATTAATCCCACGCTGAAAACTGCTAGTCGTGACCGAAAAGGCATTGACACCACCGGAACGAATACCGTCAGTTGTCTCCCATAAGATAATGTCAGCCTCGCGCACCGCATCCGCCAACCCTTCACTAATCGCTGTACTACCCCCGCCGATAATCAGCTTGACATCGTGTTCCGCGACGAGTGTCTGCACGGCTTCGACCGCGCCCTCGTAATCTTCCGCAAAGGCACTCACCCATGCAACCGCGTTATTGCTACATTGGTTAACGGTCTGTAACATGCCCACTGCCCCATCGTAAAATTCATCACGATTCGGCATCAAGAAGGACTCCGATGGATACACCAAGCCAACGGTCATCATTGGTAGGTCGTCCATGATTGCCCCGCACTCATCAGACTGCGCTAGGCTGATACTGCCGATTGAACACACGATTAGAATGAAACATAGTAATATGATTTTTTGCATACTATCTATCCTCTATAAGCTCTCCCGCATTACAGTCATTATAGTCAAAGTCCGCAATCAAAAATCATCACATAGGGCAAACGTACCCCCGCCGTAGAGGCAGCGTATGGTATTTTCCACTATCATAGGATTAGGGATATAAAATGCCGGGGACACCACATGAAGAAAATTGCATTACTCTCATCTAGCCTTGTACTGATTATTCTATTGAGTTTGTTTGCCTCGTTATTGAGTATGGCGCAAACATCAGACGAGGAAGAAGAACCACGTTTTTCCTTCCGTATCGACAGTGAGATTGGTCGTGCCTTACCACGTAAGATTATCTATGACCCCAATTTTGAACGTTATGCCGTTGTGGATGCTTATAATCGTCTGCTCCTTGTGGATGCACTCACGTTTGAAACACAACATGTCCTCTATGAAACCGGGCAATTTAATGACATTCTATTCAGCAACGATGGCAATTGGTTTGCGCTGGCAATCGCCCAACGCATTGAACTGTACGATGCCAACACGGGCGAATTGGTGTCACAGCTGACTGACCTCAGTTCTGCGCTGAGTGTGGTCGGTCCGCTGGCATTTTCGCGGGATGATACCTTGCTGAAATTTGAAGGGGTCTATCCTGTGCCTCGTGCCCTGCGCGTGCGGGAAAATCAGACGCAGAATGTGCCGTGGTTATGGAATTTGACAGCGGCACGCAACGAAGGTGATTCAACCTTCCCGCGCAATTTAGAGGCATGGCAGTTCTTCGACTATCGCAATGGCTTTGTACTCGGACCCAATGACCAAATTGTCGCAGCCCTACCAGCACGGTTACAGGTGGTTGATGCCTACACACTAGAACAGCGTTTTGACATTCCGACAGACCGCTATGAAGCTGACCCGTTGCGAGTGTGGACGAGCTTACGTGACGATAAAATCTATGTGCGCCCAACTAACGAAAATTCATTGATACAAGTGGATACCGACCGTCAAATTCTCGCCGAAACGCCATTGAATCAGCCACTGACTGAGACTGACCTCGAATTGCTGAGTGGTATTGAGCTGAGCGCACAGGCAAAGGTCATCGGTGGGAGTAACACCGCAGCACTCAAGCAGGCATTTCTGGGTAATACACGGACACAACGCGACCGCTATGACACAGGCGATTTGGCTGTCACTTTGATTGACTTGATTCTCCCGCCTGCCCAATCTGAAGATAACGTGGTGGCATTCCTGTATATCTATAATGAGCGCACCGAAATCGGTTGGTTCGAGATGCGGACGGCTGGCTCTCAGATGATTCTCAATCCTGATGAGACCGAACTATATGTCCGGACGCGGGGCGATAACGAGCGCATTATTGCTTATGATATTGCTACCGGAGCTGAACGTCGTCGCCTAACCCCATCTTTACGTGCCATCGGTGCATATAGTCGTAACAACAAAAACCGTGTGCTGGCATTCAACGCTACGGGAGACGTGCTGATTAGTGATTTCCAACGCTATGATGTCGATAGCTTTGATGTACTTGCAGAAGACCTGCGCTACTCTCGCCGTTTTGACCGCTTCTTCTTCACCCAAGATTCGGCAAATATCATCACCATGAGCGGGAATGAATGGCGCGTGTGGAATCGTGAGACAGGTGAAGTCTTGCGTCGTGAAGTCCTCAACTTAAATGGTAACATCATCCGCGATTCTAATGACGGCTTCCAATTCTTGACGCGCTTTACGACCCGTATCGGTCAGACAGGGGTCGAGATTGTTGACCTGCAAAATACAGACGACGCATCGTATAACAACGTCGGCGATGGGGTCACACGGCAATCAGTTTTGTTTGATATGGTGCGCGGGAGTGGTGTCGATTTGGTGATTCCGTCACCGGATTGGCAACATTATCTTGTGACTTACACGATAAACTCCTTTGGAGACTATGCACCGGGTAACCAAATTGCCATGTATAGTATCAGCGAGGGCTTACTGTGGTTTATTGCAGGTGACGACTTGCCCCCACCCAACGAACGCAATTATGGCTGGATTGATAACGAGACCGTCTATGTCTATGGGACGGGCTACAATATCGACCAACCATCACGGGTGTTCGGCGCAGATTATGATGTGACCGGATTGCCCCAATGTATCGTTGACCGCTTCCCTGAACGAGTTGGTGAATGGGTCAACTTATGGGAACGGTTGGTGTATCGTCTGCGGAATGACCAACTACACGATTTAACCCTGCGCATTTGTGCTGATGTGCCCGACACGATTGCCGAAGCCGAGACCTTCTTAATCCCGACAGCAACACCAATTCCAGTGACACTAACGCCGATTCGCATTGAGGGTGTGCCTGTCTGTTTGACAGCGCGCTATCCCAACGAGACCGAACAATATGCCCAACTGTGGCGTGATATCATCGACGGGCTAAATGCTGACGAAATCGCTGAGGCAGAATCACTTATCTGTGAGGGTATTGGCGAAATCCCTGAACGCTATGCTTCGTCTCAAGGTGAGTTTATCGAGCAATCTATGTTAATAGAGGCACGCACCGGTGTACGCTCAACTGGTGGATTCCAACCGATGCAAACCAGTAGTATCTCAACTGAGCCGATTCGTCTTGAGTTTGAGAAGCAGACCAAGCGCAGTCTAGGGCAGTTTGTCATCTCGCCTGATAGAGACCTTGTCGCCTCGTCCAGTTTACCGGGAGAATTGGTTGTGTATGAATTGGTCACCTCATTTGAGACACTGATGGGAGAAGCCACTGCCACCGCGCAAGTACGCACCAATCAACGCAATTTGATGGGGGCAGCACCGTCATTCACGCCGACATTCAATCCAGTTGGTACACCGCGTCCGACGCTGACACCGACCACCACACCGACCTTACTGCCGAATCCTGACCAAACACTCGACCTGCCCCAATTCGGCGAGACACTTGACCTCTGTCCAGCAGAAACCCTATTCACGATAGATAATCCGCCCGAAAGTTATACACCAAACGGCATGATTATCGGTTCGGTATCCGGTGACTTTCTGTGGACAGTCAACCCGATAACAGGTGTTCGCGCATCAGACGAGACCATTCCGCCCTGTGGTGAAGGCGTAAATTGTAACTTCTCATTGGATAAAGAATGGATTCTGATTGTCGGTGAAAATGTTGCCTATGCGATACGACCCGATGGCACAGATAACCGTGGCTTGTTCGGTAGTGACGACCCCGAAGAATTTGTCTATGTCCCGCCGATGGAATGGATTGCTGGCGATGTACTTGAGTATCCAGTACAGATTGAAGTTCAGGACGAATTTGGGCGTACCCGATTTGTTGATGCGATACAGTGGAATATCATTGGTGTGTTCCCTGACCCTGACCCCTGGATTCCATTTGCAGAGGTCAACGAACTACCAACTACCATTCTGACCCGCCAGAACAATGGGCAACTCGCTGTCGTGCGGACGGAATATAGCACGGGGGTTGCTATTGCGTACAAATACTATCTCTACAACATGAGAACTGGTGAGTATGAATTTTTCGCCCAGTCAGAACGGACGGATGCCCAATTCCAGTGGTTGCCTTTCGGTGAGCGATTGGTCTATACACTCAATGCCAATGACAGAACCCCATTCTACTATATGTGGAGTGAAGATACTGGATTCCAGAGTTTGGGACGTAATGTCTATCGCGGTACGATGTCTACTGATGGGCGTTACTTCGCATCAAGCACCAGTCGCCGTGCCCAACCGATTGCGATATTTGATAGCCAGACCGGATTGACACGTACCTATTGCCTGCCGGAAACAGGCGCACGACTCTATAACGGCGGTTTTGAGTTTTCGCCGGATAGCCGTTATGTTGCGCTCCGTGCTTTCTTGCCAAAAGATGAGGATGTTGAAGGGGTAGGACAACACTTGCTGATTCTCAATATCGAGACAGGTGAAGTCGTTGACCTGACAACCGGATTTAACAATATCGTGGTCTGGGCAAAGGACTTCGGCACATATGGTGAAAGTGAATAACTGTGCCATTGTATCGCATAATGTGTTTGATTGTGATGTTACTCTGTACTATAGGTATTGCGACATCTGCACAAGATGATGCTGAAACGAATGAGGTGTGGGTGACAACACAGGATTATGCCAACCTGCGCCTCAGTCATGGCGAGAATTGGGAAATTCTGACACGGCTGGATTATGGTATCACCTTACAAGCCAGTGGACGCAGTTATGATGGACGTTGGATACAGGTTATGTATGAGGGTGATATTGACCATCCAGACGCGACAATTAATGGTGTGACCTATGGCTGGGTGGCGTACTGGTTGCTGGTGTGGACAGGTGATATTTTTGAGCTACCCGTTGATGGGGTGAAGACAGTACGCATTGCACGTCCTTCCCGTGCACGACTGACGGCACGTTACTACTTTTCATCAGCAGGTCTCTTATTGTTGCAACTACAGCGTGTCGTTGAACGCAATGAAGTCAGTTGGCAGACTATTTCACAACGTTGGTATGACTTAGAGGGTGGCTTCCAAACAACCTGTAATGAGATACCACCGTTGACCATCATACCAGCGGGCTACTTTGCTGAGGTTGATGTACAGAAAGCACTTGAGTATGCGCCTGTGATTGTGACACTTGAGCGCGTGATTGACAACATGAACAATGCGACCGCAATTTTTGCAGAGGTTTGTAACCGTGAAGAAAACCAACGTTTTGCGACACATGAAGATGTTCGACTCGCAATTACTTATGTCGAAAACGCGAATCGTGAACGAACAATTGTAGAACTATTTCTGAAATCATTGCGTTGATTAGCCAACAAGTTTTGGGTGAGGAAGAATCAACATGAAGAATTTTAATAATTATCTGATATGTATAATTTTGGTCTTAGTGATGGGTATCGTCACCTCGGCACAGGGACGCACTGACCTATCCGATGTGTATGTCACCACACAGGATTATGCTAATCTGCGCTTGGGTCCGGGTGAAAACTGGGATGTTATTGCTAAGCTAGATTTTGGCACAACGCTCAAAGCAACCGGACGTAGTGTTGATAGCCGTTGGATACAGGTAATCTATGAGGGCGATACCGACCAATCCGGCGCGACAATTGACGGCGTGACCTATGGTTGGGTTGCCTATTGGTTGCTGGTATGGACAGGTGACATCCTCGAATTGCCGATTGATGGGATTGATACAATTCGCTCAGCACGTCCATCGGGTCCGCTGATTACCATTGACTCTGACACAATGTACTATGTTGATGGGATTGACCCCTCCACCCGTGTTTTAGATACCGTCGATGGTGAGCAAACGGTCGAAGTCACCGGACGCATTGGCTCAACACAGGCGGGGTTCTTCTGGATACAATTTGAGTATGAGGGCGAATTTTATTGGACAGCTTCATGGGAGGTTGGTGTCCCGCGTGGTTATCGTGAGGTTGCTGATGGGTCGGCTGTGTTCCCCTATGGTCGCTTGCTGACACAACTGCAACAGACCGTCAATACGAACCAGAGCAATTGGCGCACCATCACCCGACGCTGGACAGATCTAGAAGGTGGCTTCGAGACGACCTGCAACAATATCCCACCACTGACGGTTGTTCGGGCAGACTTCTTCACACCAACCGACTTACGCAACGAGACCGAGTTCACGCCTGCGGTGACCGCGCTGTTCAGCCTGATTGATAACATGAACAACGCGACCACACTTTTCAGAGAGGTCTGTAACCGCCCTGCTGAGCAACGCTTCGCCACACCGGAAGACCTGAACGAAGCACTTGGCTATATCGAAGAAGCCGACAATCAACTGACGATTGTGCAACTGTTCCTGACACCACTTGAACGCCGTAATCCTTTATTGGGTGGCAGTAACTAACCTGCAAAGAGCGGTGTCGGCAGTCCGGTCACACCCGGTTTACATATAAATAGACTGCCTGCCTGTGGATAGTTGGGCAGGTCGTCTTCATCAATACCGACTCGCGCCGTTGTAATCACCATCGTATCGAGAGCGTCCCCGACAAATGTACAACTGGTGATATTCGGAACAGGCATTTTAATCACATCGACAATTTCACCTGTGGGCGAATAGCGTGTAATCCGTGACCCGCCGAAGTGGGCAACCCAGAGATGGTCGTCGCTATCAACGGTCATGCCATCGGGCAATCCGACTTCTGCTTCGTTAAATTCAGTAAAGACACGCTTATTGCTGATGCTCCCGTCACTGCTGAGGTCAAAGGCATAGACGACCCCGCCGAGTGTTTCGGTGTGATACATGATAGAGCCGTCTTTGTTGAACGCGGGACCATTGGTGATGATATAGCCGTCATCCATCTTATGCACCGACATATCAGCATCCATGCGATACAGACTGCCACTCTTTGCTGTCTGCTCGACATCCATTGTGCCCGCCCAATAACGCCCCTGTGCATCGACCTTGCCGTCGTTAAAGCGATTGTTGGCGATGTCTGCTTCCATCAAATCAATTGGCTCGATGCTGTTATTCTCAAAATCGACTTTGGCAAATCCGTCTCTCACCGACGCAACAAATCCGCCACCTTGACGGGGTGATACGCTGGTGACTCGTTCTTCAAATGTCCATGTCTGCTTCGCACCATCAGCAAAGCTATAACGATGTACATGGTCACTGAAAATATCAACCCAATAGACCGCATTCTCTGCTGCGACCCATACCGGACCTTCGCCTAAAATTGCATCAATCTCCCATAATACAGTTGGTTCTGTCATCATCATCCCTCGTAAATATATTGTGAAAATCATTAATCAGCTAAAGATTAACACCAACCCTGACGATGAGCAAATTGATGGGATGCTACGCAAAATGTTTCAACAAATCTTGCATGGCATTGACAACCTCATGCGTATTGAGTCCGCCGTGACAGTGAATGGTCAGTGCGGTGTTGTTCTCAAACTCAGATTCTATGTAGCGGGTGGCAGTCAGCAGAATGATGGGGATGTCACAGGTATCGGTGTTATTATGTAACGCCTCAATCACCTCAAAGCCGTTCATCTCTGGCATGGCGATGTCGAGCAGAATCAGGTCAGGTGGGGTTTGCGCGATGATGTCTAAGGCTTGTACCCCATCATAAGCACGCAGAATCCGATACTGATGAGGCATCATTTCTATTGTGCGCTGAACCAATTGCACAAAACCCATATCGTCATCCACCACGAGAATCGTCTTGATAGCAGATAGGGCTTGAATGCGCTCGATGAGGGTCTGGCTAGAGACGGGTTTCGGCAAACAATCGAGAACACCCAGTTGGTCAGCAAACCAGCGGATGCTGGGCAAGGAACATTCGATAATTGGGATGGTGTCAGCGATATCGGGTAATGATGCGTCGCCATGACTGTTATAGATAATTGCCGATGGCTGAATCCGTCGGATGGCATCATCAAGCGTATCGGGTGACGGAATTGCCACGACATCATACTCACGCAAAAAGCGCGTCAGCATATGCACAATGCCTGCATCTGCATCAATCACGAGTATGGTCGGTTTATTCTGCCGTGCGAGGTGCGAATAATCGGCAATGTCGAGGGGCAGTTGTTGCCGTGATGTGATAATCGGTAGCGCAATTGTAAACACCGTCCCCGCCCCGACTTCACTTTCAACTTGAATCGTACCTTCATGTGCTTCGACAAATCGGCGCGTAATCGTCAAGCCAAGCCCTGCCCCGCCATGACTACGACTCAGTGAATAATCCACCTGATAAAACTCGTCAAAGATGAAGTCAATCTTATCAGCAGGGATGCCCTGTCCGGTATCAATCACCTGTATCACAAGGTCGCGTTCGGTAGCATAAACCTGCACCATGACTGTCCCGTCAGTTGTGAAGCGTCGCGCATTGGTCAGCAGATTGAGTAAGATTTGACGTAAGCGCGTCCGGTCAACTTCCATAGTCGGCAAATCAGGGGCGATGTCTAGTAGCAGGTCAACCTGGCTATCATGGAACAGATTTTGGAGTAAACTGACTGATTCCTGCATGAATTGGTTAATCTCTGTTATCTCAAAGTTAATCGTGAAGCTGGTCATCTCGATATGCGATAGGTCGAGGATGTCGTCAATCAAACCCAGCAGATATTTACTGTTACCGTAGATTTGGTGGATGTCACGCATGAAACGGGGCGATAGGTCAATTGCACCATAGACTTCAGGATTGAGGTACATAATTTCACTGAATCCCATAATTAGGTTGAGTGGTGTCCGCAGTTCGTGGCTGATATTGGCGGCAAAGCGTTCTTTTAATAGTCGGGCTTCGTTAGCTTTCTGGCGGGCATAGACCAATTGCTGCTGGAGTCGTGCCTGTGTCTGGTAGGAAACATCAAGTGATTTCAAAATCTGCAAGAGTTCAGCACGTCGGTCACGGGCTTGTTGTAGCAGCCGGTCGGCGCGGTCGTGCATGACGCTATACCATGATACGGTGATATAAAATGTCGAGATGGTCGTTAAGGTCATGCTCACCATGATACTCATCATCAACAACAACACTTCCATCGGGTAGTTGATGATGCCCGATAGATTCAGTAGATGCACCATGCCCAAAATACCAATCGCAGACACGATACTACTATTAGATACCAGCAACCCACTAATCAGCACCAGTGGCACACTCAGTAGAATCATCCAATCTTGCGGAATCGTGACAATGCCGACGAACAGATAGAGATGTAACACCAACACCAGCGCATACCGCCCGATGTTCACATACCAACGATACACGCGCAACATCAAATAGACGGCAATCGCTAGCGAGAGAAACAGCGCAAACTTTTCTGGTGGGAACGGCTTTTCGAGCAAGGTCAGATACGCTCCAATCAGCGCAAATCCCCCAATGAGCGTAATCATTTTATGCAAGATTTCGCCCCGCATATCCAGCAGAATATCACGGAAATTTAGATTAAATGTCGGGTTGGTGGGAATACTTCGGGTTGTCATAGGGCAATAAACTCAATAATTCTCTTTGTAGTTAAACTGCTGTAAGTCGCAGGGACAGGGCATGCCTTGTCCCTACATTACTGTATCAGGGTGACAAAAAGTTTTTAGATATTCACAGATAGGCAACGTGTAAGCTCACAAATTCAATTTTTTCAACGCACTCAAAATCTGTTCTTGGGTGACGGGCTTAGCGATAAAGTCATCTGCGCCCAGTGAATACGCCAATTCGGGGTCGTGTATCACCGAGCAGATAATCACGGGAATCTCACGGGTGGCGACAGTTGTCCGCAGATATTGCAACAGCTCCCAGCCATCCATATCGGGCATCATCAAATCCATGATAATCGCGTCGGGCTGAATCTCCTCGGCGATGCGTAAACCTTCCACGCCATTATGGGCTGTGAATACTTGATACACATTGGTCGAGATATAGTGATGCAATAAATCAACCAACCCTTCGTTGTCATCAATAATCAACACCTGCGTCCCATGATGATTGAGCGTAATCGTTAACATCCCGTCAATGATATCATGTGACCAGCGCACTTGTTTAATCAGCTGTTCAACCACTGGCGAGATAATCGCAGAATCGGCACAGGAAATCTGTAGTGTGGCGTTTTCGGCTTGACCCGATAGCGTGATATGCACTGTACCGTTGGTGGCATGTTGCACCGTCTGGCTCAACAAGTTAATCAGAATTTGTTGAGCGATGGCGCGATTGGTCGAAATCTGAATCGGGCTATCGGGTAGCGTCGTATCGAGGTTCACAGTCTTCTGGTCGGCGAGGCGTTGCACCGCTTTGACAGCTAGCGTCAGAATACTGCTGATGTCTACACTGACAAAGGTGCGTTCCAGATGTTTAATCTCGGATTCAATTGTGGAAAGTTCGGTTGTGTCGCGCTTATCAGGTGGAGTCGTTGGCTTAGGTGTAGCTGACTGTGCCCCCTGCAATTTGAACCATAAAATGCTGGCAATGTTTTCCTGTCCACGTCGCAAATCTCGATAGGCTTGCCGGAGCGAAATCCCGAGTTCATGCGCGGTTTCTTGCAAGGTCATATCCCCGACATAGTGCAAGTGCATCAAATTATAGAGGCGCGCCTGTGTTGACCGCACCGACACAACTTTACCGGGGTTCAATGTTTCGATGGTTTCCATCAAATCCCGCCGGAGCTGATGCGCGACGGACTGTGCCTCAGTGCTGTCATAATATGTCGTCAAGGGCGTTTTCAGTAATTCGGGAATGTTATACAGGTTGCCGAGTGCGTCTTTCACCTGTTCGATAAATTGCTCTGGAATGGGATTGTCTTGTTCTGTCATGGGTTTTACCTGTATCTACCCCTCCCTAAATTCCTCCCCAAAGTATTGGAGCGGGACTTTGATTCCCCCTCTCTGATGCTTCGGAGAGGGGGCTAGGGGGTGAGGTAGACATAATCCAATCAAACTAAATGATGTCATTATCTCAATATGTTCGCCAATTCGATATTGATAGATTTTTACGGGATTTTTTCCGTTTCGATATATAACAAAAGATTTTAATGGGTCGTGTAAGGGCGAAACATGTTTCGCCCCTACGCAAAATGCTATTTCTTGATTTTGGCGAAAGTATTGTGTCTGTGTTTATACATTGTACACGCTGAATCGTTTATCTAACTCTATGACACACTTTGTCATCACGTTTGTCATGTTTGTGTCATAGAGATGGCAAAAACTTAGCTATTTTCACCAAACACTTTGATATAGTGAGAGTAGTAGCAACAGATACATTGCAGTTTTACATCATAGCTATTCAACTATTCGTTACAAATTTATGATTTTAAGGAGTCTATACCTGATGAAATCACGTTTCTCTATTTTCCTCGTTCTGGGACTTTTGCTGACATTGGTCGGCGGTATTGTTTCAGCACAAGACCTCAGCGGTGAACTCGAAATTTTCTCTTGGTGGGCAGGTGACGAAGGTCCCGCGCTCGAAGCATTGATTGAACTCTACTCATCACAAAACCCTGATGTAGAAGTCATCAACGCAACTGTCACAGGCGGGTCTGGTGTTAATGCCCGTGCTGTATTGAAAACCCGTATGCTCGGTGGCGACCCCCCAGATAGCTTCCAAGTACATGCTGGTGAAGAACTGACAGGCACATGGGTTGTTGCAGACCGCATGGAAGACCTGACCTTCCTCTACGAAGAAAATGGTTGGTTCGACGCATTCCCACAAGATTTGATTGACCTCCTGACATACGAAGGCGGTATCTACAGCGTACCTGTAAACATTCACCGCTCCAACGTCATGTGGTTCAACCCTGCCAAACTGGAAGAATGGGGCTTTGATGCACCTACCACATGGGCAGAATTCCTCGAACTATGCCCAACCATCCAAGAAGCTGGTGTAACCCCACTTATCGTTGGTGAAGCATGGACACAAAATCACCTATTTGAAAGTGTTGCACTTGGCGTACTCGGCGCAGACGGCTGGAATGGTATCTGGACAGGCGAAACAACTGAAGCAGAACTCGTGCCTGTATTTGAAACCTTTGGTCAAATCCTCGATTGCTCCAACATCAGCGAAGATGCTGCTGGTCTATCATGGCAACAAGCAATTGATGCAGTTGTTGCTGGTGATGCTGCCTTCAACATCATGGGTGACTGGGCTGCCGGTTACATGACAACAACCCTCGGTCTAGAACCCGGTGTTGGTTATGGTTATGCTGCATCCCCTGATACCGCAGGTGTCTTCATGTGGCTGTCTGATAGCTTTGGCTTGCCAGCAGATGCACCAAACCGTGACAACACCATCGCATGGTTGAGCACCCTCGGTTCACTCGAAGGTCAGAACGCATTCAACCCACTCAAGGGGTCGATTCCTGCACGTACTGATGCAATTGATGCTGACCCAGACCTCTACAACGGTTACTTGCAATCCGCAGGTGCTGACTGGGCAGAAAATACCCTCGTCGGTAGCCTTGTACACGGTACAGCTGCAAACGAACGCTTCATGGGCGACTTCAGCCAAGTGATGGAAATCTTCCTCGCTAGCGAAAGCGCAGAAGCAGCTGCTAGTGCAATGACAGTTGTCTGCACCCAAGCTGCTGCATGTGGCGGTGATATGTAATAACACCTAAGTATCTATCTGTAGGGGAGTGGGACTGCCTGCTCCTGCATTTCAAGAAATCGACAGATAGATAGAATCGTTGGGGAGGGGTTCGCGCCCTTCCCCATATGTAAAAACATTCTTTCTAACTTTTTCCCAAATGAACCTATCTGAAACATATTTGTAGGCAATGACCTGTGTCATTCCACGCGGACGAACACGTAGGTTCGCCCCTACAACATACTGAACAGGTAGATAGTAAGTATTGCGAGAAAATCGAATGCGTAGTCGTAAAGATCGCCTTATCGCGTTTTTGATGGTACTGCCATCGCTCATCGCCATTTATATATTTGTGTACGGCTTTATCGGGTCAGCAATCCAAACTTCAACCACCGATTGGGGAAGCAACCCATCACAGCCCCCCCTTGCCGAAAATGTCATTCGCAGTGATATAGGGCTGGCAAATTATGAAGGCTTAATGACAGATATGATGGAATTTTCCTTCCGTAATTCGCTGTCGAACACCTTCTTCTTCACCATATTTTTTGTGGGTGGATGTCTAGTTGTCGGTCTGATATTGGCGTTATTACTCGACCAGAACATCGTTGGTGAAGGACTGTTTCGTACCATCTTCTTATTCCCGATGGCGTTATCCTTTGTGGTGACGGGGACAATCTGGCGGTGGATGCTCCAACCGAATGGTGGTGTCAACATTTTGCCACAAGAACTATTCGGGCTGAATCCAATTGACTTCGGATGGATGAACAGCCGTGATGTGATTCTGCCGTTTGAATGGGCGCAAGTGCCGACCCTGCTGACCTACATCGGCATTATTATTATCGCGTTCATGGTGGTCAACTATGCGACCAAAGGCAAGTGGCGCAAAAGCCAATATGGTGTGATTGCAATTGTGGTTATCGCATTAGTCGGGTTTTCTGGCTTATGGAACAATATCTGGCTACCCCTTGACCAGCCCGATATGGAATCCAGCATTGCACCGAAGGGTTTTAACGCGGCGTTGATTGGCATCATTATTGCGGCGGTGTGGCAGATGTCCGGTTATACGATGGCGATGTTTATTGCAGGCATTCGGGGTATTCCCGAAGAACTGCGTGAGGCAGCGCGGGTCGATGGCTGTTCTGAATTAGGGGTTTATATTCGCATCGTTCTGCCACAACTCAACCCGATTATCCTCAGTGCCATGATTATCCTCGGTCACATCTCGCTGAAAATCTTTGACCTTGTGTTTGCAATGGCAGGACCCGATAACGCCCAGACAATTGTCCCCGGTTTGCTGGTCTATATTGAAGGCTTCCGCGAAAATTCGTTCGCTCGTGCCAGCGCAATCGCTGTGATTATGTTGTTCTTTGTAGCATTAATTATTGTGCCGTATCTGTGGTCGCAGTTACGGGATGATTCATAGGAGGTAATGATATGACAAACGTGATGACATCCCATGACATGCGCCGTTATACCATCCGCGTCAGTATTTATGTGGTGCTCGGCATACTCACGATTTTATTTTTGACACCCGTTTATCTGGTAATTATAACGGCATTGAAAGACCCCGCCACCATTAATCTGGCGACAACATGGCATCTACCCGAATCACTTCACTTCCAGAGCTTCAACGAAGTAGTGGACGCATTTGGTCCGCGCATCCAAAACAGTGTTTCGCTGGTGATTGCCGCGACGGCATTCTCATCTGTTCTCGGCTCACTGAATGGCTATGTGTTTTCCAAGTGGCGCATCCCCGGCGAGAAGATTCTGTTCCCGTTGGTGTTATTCGGCATGTTCATTCCTTATCAGGCGATTCTGATTCCGTTGTTTGAATTTATGCGGAGTGTCAATCTGTACGGCGGTATTCCGGGCTTGGTGCTGATTCACACAGTTTATGGTCTGCCGATTACAACGCTGATTTTCCGTAACTTCTATATGGAAATCCCTGACGAAATGCTCGAAGCAGGTGCGATTGATGGTGCGAACTTCTGGGGATTATATCGCCATGTGGTTTTCCCGCTGTCGATTCCGGGATTTGTGGTTGTGGTTATCTGGCAATTTACGCAAATCTGGAATGAGTTTTTATTCGCCGTCACCATGACCAACACTGATTCTCAACCGATTACGGTCGGTCTGGCACAGCTGGCTGGTGGTGAAGCTGTCAAATGGAATCTACCGATGGCAGGTGCAATCGTCGCAGCATTGCCCCCGCTGATTATTTATATCATCCTCGGTCGTTATTTCATTCGTGGTCTGCTGGCGGGTTCGATTAAGGGGTAATGAATTATATGTATTCGACTGCGGAGGCATACACAGGTGCCTCCCTATAGGTTTAATTGTGATTTTTACACCTAATACGCATCAAACCAATTTTCGCTGGATGCCTGTGTACTGTAATAATCTGTCCATGGAGTCGCTGTTGTTTCAGCAATTTCAATCAGGCGATTGAGGCGGTCAGTCGCTGTCCCTGCCAAGAACTCGGCACGGTCAGCAGTAGACATCGGCGCACACTCTTTCCAGATAGCACGTCCAGCGAGGAATCCACTCGCCCCACCTTGACATGCTGCTACGAGTTGACGGTCAAACGTCTCAAAGTCAACACCTGCACTCAACAACACCCACGGTACATTAACCGCATCCGTGATTTGTTGGCAGGCAGATTGCCACTCCGCTTCATCGGTATTGTGATTGTGGTCAACTGGAAATTCCATCTTAAGCACATCCGTCCCAATTTGGCTCAGGCGACGTGCTGTTTCGACGACAATCTCCGTTTTCTGTTCGGCAAATGCAGGGTTACTCTTGCTGATGCTTTCATCGACACTATAAGACATCGGCTCGACAAACACAGGCAAATCAACGGTGTGGCACTTTTCAATCATATCACCGACTGTCTGGTCAAGCTCATCTGATAGGTCAGGGTTCTGCGGGTTGTAGTAGACCAGAATCTTCGCCGCACTCGCGCCGACATTCCGCAATTTTTCCGGTGTCCATGCGTCAAAAAACTCAACATTACGATAGGTCGAATCGCCACTGTATCCGCTTTTTTCCAGCGCAAACAACAACCCTGACGACCCACTCATCTCCATTGCTGGACTTAAGCCATAGATAGGGTCAGTCAATACTGCACTGGCGCGTTTTGATAGTGCGCTGATAATCTCAACTTTGACTTGAACCAACTCAGTATACGATGTGCCATCTGGCATCATGCGACGGTAACTGCCCCGCTGGTCAAATGCGACAATGCCGAATACATCTTTATCCGGCAAGCTGGTGGTTTTTAATCCGCGATAACGTCCGGGTGTAATCTGTGTAGTCATAGGTATCCTTATCTATGTTTGTCAGTCAGACTCATATCGTAACGCGACACCTGTGATATTGATAGGTTAGGCACACACCTCAGCATCCCCATCCCACCGATGTTTCTTGGGGCGTTCGGTCATGCTTGCGATTGACGCTCTTGCCGATAACCAACGGTTATACCATGCGTCGAAGTCAGTCTCGACACGCTCCGGTTGCTGACGACTGCGTACAATCAACTCTGGTAGCTCTTCGCGTCCGGTGGGCTTATCAATCAGCTGATAGCGCAAATCAAAACTCCAGCGGATGGTATCGCTTATATTGGGCAAGGAAGCATGTTTGGTCAGACTATTCATAAAGATTGCTGTCCCTGATTTCACGGGAAGTGGCTTCGGCTCTCCACCCAACAAAGCAGTCGGAATCGTCAACGTATCATAGGTGCAGTGTTGCGTAATACCATCCAGATGACTATACGGTATCACTTGCAAACAGCCGTTTTCAATTGTCGCGTCAGTTATCGCAATCCACACGGTGAGGATGTCGGATTCATCGGCTTCGGGTCGCACCACGCCTTGGTCTTGATGCCATGCCGTGTTTTGCACTAGCGTATTGGGGTGTTCGGTCACGAGGTTCTGCGGGGGCTTAATGCGAACATGCTGTATTGGGCTTGCCATAATTTCGCTACCAATCACCGACTCCACATAATCCAGTAATGTCAGATTGCGGAGCATATCAAATATCACAGGGCTGAGGTGAAACGGTGTCTCTAAGGTTACCCCCTCGTTGGGTAAGGCAATGTCAAAGTGACGATACAAGTTTTCTTTAGATTCGTTGAGGATGGCAGTTAACCGTTGCTCAAATGGCAGATGACTATAGTCTGACGAGATTCTGCCATCATCATATAGTTGGGGTGCAAGCGTGTCGAGCAATTGATGATAGTCATCAACAAGTGCCTGAATCATGTCAGCATCAAGCAGGTTCTCGACAATAGCATACCCTTTATCTTTGATTTCTGTGCGAATGTCTTTCATGTCTGACCTATATCTCTATTATTCGATTTATCCCCATATTATACATCCGAATATATCATAAGACAGACACCGATAAGCATCTAGCTCGCCAGCTTACGAATTTCCCGCACGACATGGCGGGGTAGGGTCAATGTACCTGTTTCCAGAATGGCATGATACTGTGCATTGGGATGTTGTGGATAACCGACCATTGCGCATGGGTCATCAACCGCAATCTGGCTGAGCATGGCTGAAATCTGCTTTTGAAACGTTTCACTCGAAAAGCCAAAAATTGTCGGATGAATCAGCAAGATTGATGCGCCTTGTTCGTTGGTCTCATGTGCTGACGGAATACAGCCAGCCAACAGTGCACCTGATAACATCTGAAACACCAGCGACACATCAAATCCTGTATGTCCTGCAAAGGGTGTACTGACAGTAAATTCATCCATAAATAACATATCCTGACCCTCTGCACCTGTATCCCAACTGGCTTCAATCGGGCGATTCAGAAAACGAGCGATATTATTGTATCCAAGCGAGGCTTGTGACAAGGAAATATCGAGGACAAACAGCGGGTCAGTTTCAGGTAAGGCGATACCGATGGGGTTGGGTGAGAGGTTGGCTTGTTTGCCAGTTGTTGGCAATGTAAAGCTTGTACCGCCATATTGGAATACAATAGCGATTGCACCTTGTTCAGCAGCATACTGAGCAATTGTGCCAGCACTGTTGAAGCGTACAATATCTTTCAAGCCAATTGCACATAGCTTATGATTGGGTAAAGTCTCCATAGCAAGGTCGATGCCATAACGGGCGACAATCTGTCCGGCATTTCGATGTCCGTCAATTGTGATGACAGTCCCGTTATGTTCAATGAGTTCAAATGACTCATTAATTGGGAATGCGTCTAGCACCGTCGGGAATGTCTCAAATCCACAAGTGTGTTTGCCTCGTGCCTCCGCATCGAGATAATCCCCAAAGATGATGTTTGCCTCGTGTGTTGTCGCGCCTGCCTGTTCTAACGCCACCACACACCATGTCCTAAGTTCCTCAATATCAACAATAATACCATTCATAAGTGACTCCCCAATGTCGTAAAAAATGTAGCCGTCAATATCCCTTCACAATCAACCTTCGACATATCCACGACTACACGTTCGTCATATGTGCATGGTTTCATTATAGATAGGATATGGTCAGTACGTATGCAGGCAAAAGTTAGGAGTTATACAGAACTTTCGTTAGTAGATGGTCACTTATACATGTGAACATATAATTTGAATCGCTAAGATACCATCAACGCCAAGAAAAGTGATGAGTCAACTGTCTGAAACATCCGATTTTATTGACATACACACCTCTCCTCATGCTTCTTAGGTGTTCGCTGTCCCGCTGTGGTGAAAACATTCATCAAAAATCATGGGTAGCTGAACCGTTACCTTCCCCCTTTTTTCTTTGCACCGTCTGTATCATTGCGGTTCAAAAGTGTTCTGGCAATAATTTCATCGTTATGACAATTTTACATAGAACGTATAACAATTGCTTACTTACTTTGGTTAGTAGCCCGTATGCACAATTTCGGTTATTATAATTAAAATCGATCAACCTATTTCATAATGATGATGATGTTTGTATGTGCGTCCCATAAAGAATATTATTATATTGTTACCTATCCTCCTGTATATATGACGATACATCCCAACGATATTATCAACCTAACATCGCAGAGAGTGAACCATTGAACACAAATAAAGTCACCTCACGCTTTCGAGGGTGTAAAGTAGCTATATTAGGAACGCGACGGTCAGGCAAATCTTGTCTGGCATATGCCCTTGCGGATATTGACAACCCCGTACCCACACCGCATAGCGTCAACATTCATCATATCAGTCGCCAAACTGAACACATGGATTATTATGAGGTCAGTCTATGGGATTTTTCCGGTCATGATGGGTATCGTGTGATTCATGAATTGCTACTGGATGATGTTGATATTGTCCTCATTACCTTAGATTTTACACAACCTATCACCGCGCAATATGAGGCAATCGACTACTGGGTTGATATGATACGGCGCGTCGAGGCGCGACAGCAACATCGCATAATCCGATATATGGTGATGACCAAAGTTGAGAACCTGCGACAACAAAATCGCAATAAGGGTGCAATTGCCCGCATGGCATATGGTTATGGGTTTGATGACATATTTTATACTAGTTACCCTGATGGGCGGGGCATATCCGACTTACGCAATGCCTTATTTAATTCAATCCTCTGGGAAAAAACACAACAAGCCACCGACTATGAAAATCTGGCTATCTTGCATGATTGCATCGTGCGCCACCACGAGGACGAATATACAGTCAATCGGCATGAATTATATGTTGAACTTTTAGAAGCAAGCGATGACCTTGTTTCGACAGCAGAATACAACATGCTACTAGACGCACTCCAGTTTCGTGGGACAATTTTTCAGTTTCCACTCAAAGATGACTTGATGCTGGATGTGGCAATTCTCGAATATTATGTCGCCCGTGTTCTCGAAATCCCGCGTGAGCCACCACGCCAGAAAAGCTCCAACAAACAGTTTTTTCCAGTCAGCTGGAGTGACATCCTACAACACCCTGTCCCCGTAAATCTGGACATATCAGTTGAGCAACACCGTAATCTAAACGGACTCATCTTGCATCTGTTGGCGTTCCGCAATCTACTGATTCTTGATAACAAAGAAATTATCTTTTTGTCCAATCTCGTGCAAGAACTCCCGCGCCATATTGATGATTACAACGGCGCGCTGATATTGGATATGAGCCTCTTTCCGAGTATGAACTTCCCGCAGTTGGTTGTGCGCATTAATCGTAGTCAAGAATATCGACTGGCAGAATACTGGAGCAATCACGCCATCTTCAAGAATGACTTCGGCAAATATCATATCATCCATCCTGCTGCGACCCAAACACTAACCGCGGTTTGGATTTTCTGCACGACGGAAACACCAGACTATCATCGTCTACTATTCGAGACCTATGTCTATGACCTCATTACAGATATGGGCAACGTCGCCACATTAGAAACCCGCCGTCATTATGTTTGCGAAAATTGTGGCACAGAGTTCAATCCCGAAGATTTGGAAAAAAACAATCGGGTTGCCTGCATTTTCTGCCAATCCATCAACAACGTCCCGACGCGCCCATCGCAACTGGCTTATGAAGACCAATTGCAATTGTTGCAAGACGCAGAGCGCATCATCAAACAATCCGCATCACATTTCGACCGTTCGCTTGCCAACTATCGCATCGAACTGAGCAAATTGGATAATATCATCGACTGTATGCTTATCTTCGAGCGGGATAGTGATGTTGCCCGTCATGTTCTGCGCGTCAATGCTGACCTACGCGAAGATGGCATGCACACCTTCCTCTTGCCAACACGCGGGATGGAAGGCATCAACCTATACCGAATCGAAGAGCAACTACTCAGTGAACAGATTAGCCGAATCGTCTACTTCATCGGGGGCAATCAACAACTCCATGCACAAACACCCCTGATTGACATCATCCAACCACACTACAAACATCTAAAATTACATTTTTTGCCAGTTGTTGTGCATCCCACTATCATCTCGTCTACCCACCCGCTTATCAACCGAGGCTTCAACCTGCGTGAATGGTCACCTGATAGCGACCAATCAACCAAAGACTTGTTACATGATATTCGTGACAATCACCTCGAAGCGGTGCAAGATGTGCATGGTCGCCTCGATAATCCCAAACTACAAAAATTCCCGTATTTCGGTGAGGCATTATTACACTTCTTTAGTATCGACAATTATGTGCCACTCATTCAAGATACGTTGCCAACTGAGTTACTCGATTTGTTGGTTGATGATGAACTAGATATCAATCAATTCTGGCGGGCGGATTTGACCATACCTGAATTGATTATTACCTATCCTGCCTCGTTGATATATATCCGACGTGCACAAGTAGACAATGAGTTTAAAGTCGTCATGCGGTTACGCCGTCGTTATGAAGCCGAGTTTATCATCATCGTTGATGTGAATGCCTTGCCTGCTTTTCCGTTTAAAGGCACAAGCAAATTCATTCATCTGGATGTCCGCGCACTCCGCGACCTCATCACAACAGTTGACCGTAATGGGTGGTTTCGGCGGTATTTGGTGCGTAACTTGCGTGGGGGCGGGTCAAAAGTTATCGAAAAGATGCTCCCCTTCGATACCAACAAAATTGCAGATGATGACATCTTCTATGGACGTGAGGACTTCATTGATGAGATAGAAGCTGAGATTGCCAGCAAATCCCTGCGAGGGAGATTTATCTTCGGCCCTAAACGCAGTGGAAAAACCTCACTATTACATCGCATCAAAGGCGTACTCGAAGGCACACAATACGAACCTATCCTATTGACTGCTGGCGGGTCATCATCAATCCAGACCTTCATTCAGTCGATTCTGTCTTATCTGGAACTTGAGATAGACGAAGACCTCACGCCGGACATGTGGGTGTCAATTATGCGTCAATTCCAATGGGATTATGGGCGCACACCTGTACTATTCCTCGATGAGATGGATCAATTGATTCAAGAAGACAGACAGAAAAATTTCCAACTCAGCCGTGCCATTGCCGAACTTGTCCATCGGGATGCCTGTGTTTTCTTTCTGGCAGGACATTCTGTGCTACGGCGAGAAGCATCCAACGGCTATAGCATCTACTTTAACTTAATGCCAAGCTATTATGCACGCGGGATTGAGTCAGATGAAGCCTTCAAACTATTGCAGGCAATTGTTAGTACCGTCGATTTCCGCTTCACCCCAGACCAACTCGAAGACATCTATGACGGGACAGGCGGTGTCCCCTACTTGATGATTCATTTCTGCCAAGAATTGCTGAATAGTATGGTCAGCAATCTGGAAGAACAAAAGACAAGCTTCGACCAAGAAATCGAATACTTCGAGATTGACCGTGTCAAAGCCAAACACGGGTTCTTATCAACAGTCCATAATTTCTTCATGTACGACCATCACGACTTTCTTGAGATAATTTTGAAATTGATTTCAGAATCCGATACAATATCTCGTGAAGATATTATTGATTACTTATCCAACTTGCAAATACCAAATGCTGAAGCGGAGTGTAATAAGGTTTTCCAGAGTCTCATTGACCTATTCGAGATTGTGGTTGAACATGACGATGGGACATTAACCATTCGCCCACGTTACCTGCACTTAGCATTCAAAAAGAAAATTGGTAAACACAAATCGTTGGATGACATGGAGACTTACCTGTTATCGGAGACCCCACCCCATGAACCGCCCATTCATACTGAAGCAAATTGAAGACACCCTGCGTAAAAGTTTTGTGGCTGTGCTCGGACAAAATGACGCACTTGTTTCTGATACGATTTATTATTTGTTTGAGCAAGATATTCCCGACATGGTGTTTCTGATTGTCGAACCACTCAGTTATGTCACCGATGCCGATGTCTTCTTCGAGATGTTTTTGCAATCGCTCGAAGCCCAAACCCGCCAAAAACTCGACTATACCATGTCCGATGTGCGACAGGGTGACCCCATTGACCAGCGGATTCGTAAACTATTCACCAGCATATCCGACCGCTTTGCTGACCTTGTGATTGTCGTCGTGATTCCAGCCCTAGCTTCGGTGCAAGATGCGCCACTTCGTAAATTATTATTGCTCCTGCGTGACATGGGCGAAACCGGCTACTGCCCGAATATTCGTGTGCTGGCATATGGTGCAGAAAAATTGTGGGGGCTGGCTTATGAAGGTCGGCAAACACCGGAAATTTCTCCGTTTAATCGTGCCGTGCGCCACTTGATACAAGACATCACCGTCGATGAATTGATAGACGAAGGCTATGACGACGACGAAGCCGAAGACTTGCTCAAAGCATCCGGCAATGGTGTCCCCGCGCTATTTGTCGCCCATACCGAAACCAATGAGGACACTGACGAGATTCTGCGTCGCTTGTGGGCAAAAGTCAAACACCCGTCCAAAATGTGGCTGATTCGCTTCGCCAGTTCCAACGTGCCCAATTATGATTATCAACTGATTGAAGACCCCGAACGATGTCCTGTGCCCAGCCTTGACGATAGGGAACATGTCTTACGCAATGCCTTCTGGTCGGGATTTTTGCGGATGGATAGGATTCCCCAATGGCATATCACATGGCGGTCACCGTTGCACTTTGATTTTGTCAAACAGTTTGTGACAACCGGAGAGTTCCCGCAAGCCCGTGATGAAATTGCCGAATCCCCCGCTGACTGCGAAAAGATAAAGGCACTCTCTAGCAACCAACTCAACGTCCTGCGTGAGCTGGCAAAAGGTCCGACCAATAAAGAAATCGCCCAAACCTTGAGCTATGCACCCTCCACCATCAAAGCCATGAATTATGAGATTTATCAAATCTTGGATGTGACCAACCGCGTTGAAGCTGCCGCGCTGTACCTGCGATGTAAAGAATACGTTGACCCTGATAGCTAAATCGGGGTGATTTGCAGAAGGTTCAAACCGTCTGCTAGATTCGGCGGAAAGCAAGACTGCTGTTCCTACAGCACAATCTCAAATGTTTCGTAGGGATGCGATTCTTCACATCCACAACCCATCCCACCGAAGCTGTTGCCTGCAATGAAAGTAGAAAACTAATGCTCATCAATAACGACTTGAGCGAATTAGTAACTAGTTTGACCATTAGGTACAACCCTTATCGCCATTGTGTTTGGCAAATTCCATCAATACTTCCCAACTTTCCTCAATTAATTGAGAGTTAACTAATTTTGTACCGCAATAAAATTCATCTCTGGTCATCGAATACCAATTATACTGAACATCCAACTCTGATTGAGTACGAACTCTGACTGCAATAGTTTGGATGAAGCACCCTTTCTCATTTTCTTTAAGCCTATGAGAATAGACAATTCTTCCAGAATTCACCAAATGTTTAAAGTATTCTATATACTTGTCAAGTTGACTTTGTGTCACTATAAAGTCTACAGCAAAAAAACTAGAGTCTTTCGACTCAGATTGCATATCTACTATTGATTCGTTACGTCTTGCAAACGCAAATATTTGGTCAAGTATTGCGCCCTTTTCAGTCCAAGGTGAATTGTTCCAAAAATGAGATAATAACAATCCATCACTAAACTTTTCTTGGGTTGATGGAATCCACTGATTTAAGCCAAAATGAGAACCTATATCATTTGTAAATCGTATTAAAGTATCTGATGAATCAACTTTGATTATCAATAAATAGGTAATTAAGCCGTCATCAGTAATTTGATAACGTTTTGCTAGAGACAATTCGTATGATTGTCGAATTGAAAGTTCGCAAAATTTATCGAAATCAAAATCTAACTTAATAATCCAACTTGACTCAAAATATTCATACATATCTTTCTTTCCTTCGAGAAATAAAGACCTCATCCTTATTATATTGATGAGGTCTATGATTTATATAAGCGAATACCTATAAGCCTTTGTTACGCTAATTTAGAGATATGGTCACTATGGTCAAAGTTGCAATTCCAATCACATAATTCCAAGCCCGAACAGTCTACTTTCCACTCATCCCTTTACCTTCGTTCCTCTGTGTTCCATCATCCAAAATCCCAATCACATCCAAGCAAAGTCCTGCACCTTCAACTTTCAATTTAGCCCCAAACAATACCATCGTTAGAATCTTCCAACCCGTGACCATTTGGTCACCTTTTGCCAAACGAAACACGATACGCTAACCATGTGACAGCGACACAAACCGCTCTCACAAACATTAGGGACATCCGCACAAAAAACATTTTCCTGTGCAATTGCAACATCAGCGCGGAACATTATCAACGCCAATGATAATGAGAGGTTCACATCCGCACACATATAACTTTCATTTGCACAAATCGTACCTCTCCAACGGCTTGGAGAGAGGGGGTATTGCCAGAAAAAACATACAGTCGGCAATGGCAACAACATGGCAACACAAGCCAGACATAGCAGAATCGCTCAGAAAGCTGGCAATATCAGTACAAATTCCGGCAACAAAAGCGCAACAAAATCATAGGACGGCAATAAAACCGCAACAAAAATCACTTAACAACGCACACAGCAACACTACAATACAGTAATCAACTCCCGTGCCAGACTGTTCAACACCTCAAGTTGGAGGTCTTTGTCATCAAACATAATCTTCAACTCGATGTTGCGATGCTGGTACAGCTCCTCAGCGCGGACACCCGACCCCAACATCACGAGGATAATCTTGCGGTTGACTGTCCCAATCGTCTCGGCAAGGCGCAGAATTTCGTCACGGGTCTGCTGTGTCATGGGACTGTTACCGAGGAAGTAGACGACGCGCTCATCATAATTGCGTCGCTGGATAATATCGGTTGCATTCAGCGTGTCGGTCTCCAGCTTGGCGAGGATAGCATACTGCTTTTGTAGGAAGTTATAGATAGTATGTTGGACATAGTTTTTATCCGCCGAATCCAAAATGAACAGCGCATCATACATGTGCAAACGAGCTTTGTTCTGCAACAGGATTTCTTTCATCCGCTCTTCACGGACATCATGCAAGGACGCAGAAACTTCCGCAAACTGTTCACGTAGGCGTTGTCCTAACTCTGTTTCAGCACAGTCATCTGTAATGCGAATCGGCTGTCCACAGGTGCAAGCAATCACATCACGGGTCGATTCGAGGTTCTTGACGGCGCGGGATTGTGCCGGGGTCAGACGTTTCCCGCACGATTCACAATAATAGATATGTGTCTTGTCAACCTCAGCCGATAATGTCAACTCTTTTAAGTAAAGTTGCACCGCAAGGTCAAGCAAACAACGTGAGTAGGGGTGTACATGTTGTGTAAATGATAGCGAAATCGAACCGGCATAATCACTGGTGTTATATGAAATAACAAACGACTCGCCTTCCGGTGTGAGGAAAGATGCCCCACCCTGCCCCAGACCATCCAGCTCCCAATCCGGCAACAGGCGCAGGCGATTGACAATCTGGGAATAAATAATCCCAACAGGTTCATCGACTTCATAAATATAATTCGGCTTGCTACCCTTAACATCCAAACGTGAAAACGGCGACTGATACATATGTGGGAAATGCAGAATATCCCCCTCACGGTGCGCGACATCATTAGATAATAAATCATCCACAATCGCAATCCGTAGGGCATTCTCCAGATATTGATTATCCATCGTATAACGTGGCGACATATCAAGGTCTATCGTCAGTATATCTTGTATCGTAATCGCCCCAAACTCATCATGTGAATCGACATATTCGAGGATGGACGATATGTACCGTTGGAGCACATCGGGGTGTAACAGGATTAGCCCACCATAGCGGAATCGGCGTACAATCCCCTGCAACTCTAGGAAGACAATACAACTCTCAAATTCTTGAAAAATTTCTTCTTCACTGAGTAATGTGTCTTCATCCAGTGATGCCATATAGCGATTGAACAACTGCGAGATGCTGATGAGAATGTCGTTGTCTGTTTTTTGTAAGTCAATTAAAAAGTTGCTAATTTCGTCAAATTGGCGTGTATAAACACCTTCGGGGATGTCTTCCCAATTAATCGCTTTGAAGATTTCATCGAGCAAAGTTTCTGCATCATGCCCCTCAGAGTTGACTTTAACCACAGTGCGATGCGGAATATCGGTTTGGACAACACCATCTTCCAAAACGTTACTCAAGCCTTCGCTAGATTTAGATTCAACCAGAATACTAGATGTACTTGTATCAAACCCTTGCTGGATACGACGTAGACGGTTGAGCCAATGATGCACCGACGCACGGAAACTATCTTTTGTGCCATCAAAGACAATCAATGCTAACGAGATATTGCGCAGTTCTAGCTCTGATAATACAAGGCTTTCTGGTGCACTCGGCGAATCCCACAACCACATTTCCAAGCGTGTGCCGAGTTCGCCATCCGGTGCTGCCAACGCATTATCATCTTCAATAATGGCGATATTATCGTTGATAAGGTCGCTCTCAGATGTTTGCCGAACCAAATGATTAAAGACAAAGGTCTTACCAACATAACGGTCGCCGACAATCATAATCTTAGCCACCCGTTTTTTAATAATCTCGACTTGTGGTTTACGGGTGTGGATGTCCTTCGGGATGCTATAAACACGGAAGGTGTGTTTGCCGTCGATGTTGACAGATATGGCTAACTTGGGTCGCTTGGGATTAAATGCCAGACCATTAGACCGATTGCATTGACTATGAATAATATCGACGAGTTTCTGTGTTTTCATACTCCATACATAGACATATTCATTGTCCAGTCGGGCTGCCAGCAGAGAACTATCCGCCGAGAAATCAAAGGATTTTGCAACTGCGCCCATCCCCGGCAAGACAGCAATTGGGGTCTGATTATCTTTGATGGTTTGCAGATTATAAATTGTAATCACACAATCACGCGAGCCAAGCACAAGATACTGATTATCATGCGATACAGCGACCTGTAGTATCTGCGAGGTATGGTGAAATACCGTAACTAGCTGACGTGATTTGACATTGGTGATGTGAACCTCGCGCCCCTGTGTACATGCGATAACATAGCGTGAATCCGGTGACCAACAGATAGCGATAATGGGCGTATCCGTTTGGACACGGCGTTTCAGGCGCATGGGCTTACGGGTAGCGACGTTAAAGACAAGCAGTTCATTGCTGATGCTGGCGGCAATCATCTCTTGGTTGGGCGACCATGCCAGTGCTTTAAACTTCTCTGCATACTTACGCCAGGGAATCGGTACATATCCCCGTCCTAGCCGTTGAATACTAATCTGATGGCCGCGGTAAACTGATGTCAGATGGGATTGCGTTTGGTTGATGTCGGTGGTTTCTTCCGTTCCCCGTATCCGCTTGGAAAACATGAAATCACCCTTAGAGCGATACTTCCAGCGGAAATACATCTTATCTGCGACAATGCCCAGATACTTTCCGTCATCTGTCCAGCGCATTAACGATATAGGGGCGACGAGCTTTCGACCATAACTTTTGAGTTGCTCTAATTGTAAGTTGGGCAAAATAACCTCAAGCCAATACTACTCATAACCTTTTGTGTGGTTATTATGAGGTGACAAATTACTTGATTGGGATGGGTCATCAGCATTTGTTGTTCGGTATATTGATTGCTATCTATCATAAACAAAAAGTATAGTTTGACTCACCACGACATTAATCACCCTTCAAACCTATAGTTAACGTTTAACATATATTTCTGAAATGTCAATTGAATCTGGAAGATTTTAAAGATTCTGTAACATTTCAGTACAGTAGCCAATAATAACGACATTAATTAATGACGATTCATATTCCCGAATTACAATGTGGTTTTATCATGTTATGAAGATTCGTCAAAAACTCTCCAACGTTTTATAATACAAACCAAGATGGGTATATGATGAAATGTAATTATGTCAAAAGAACGAATAGATGTGTTTATTAGCAGTACCAGCCATGACCTGCCGGACTATCGTAAGGTCGCGCTGGAAGCCATTCTGGAGCTAGATTTTCATCCGAGTGGCATGGAACACTGGTCGATAACAGGGGAAGACTCCGTAGAGCTGTGCAAGCAAAAGGTGGAAGAAGCCCACATATTTTTGGGTATCTACGCGCATCGTTATGGCTGGCGACCACCGGGCTATGATGGCAAAAGTATCACGGAGCTAGAATATGATTGGGCGCACACCTCACAATGGATGGGCAAGCCGATTCCGCGTTTATGCTTCATCATGAAGGACGGCTATCCTGTACCGGATAACATCATAGAAAACGATGCGACGGAAGATTTGGAGCGTTTCAAAGAGCGGGTGAAGGCGCATCAGGTCGGCTTTTTTACGACACCAGAAAACTTAAAATCTCAGATTGTCTCAGCACTCGCCAATATCAAAACCACGCTCCGTCCCACCGATTCGATTGTCTGGGAGCGTAACGAGCAACTTGACCAATACACCTTAAGGCGACAGTTAGGACAAGGGGGGAATGGACAAGTTTGGTTAGCCGATGAAGAATTGCCCGATAAGACCAGCCGAGAAGTTGCGATTAAGGTATTGCGTGATGTCATTGCTGAGGATGAGACCCGCGTTGAGCGTTTCAAGCGTGAGATAAGCATCATGGCACGCATCACACATCCGCATATTGTCACCATATTTACCTCTGGTGAACGGAACGAACAACTCTATGTCATTATGCAATATTTGTCTGGCGGGACATTGCGCGAAAAGTTAACCGGTGAACCACTGCCGATGGATGAAGCATTGCACTGGCTGGAGCAAATCGGTTCAGCACTTGACCATGTCCACGACAGGTCGCATGGGGTTATTCATCGGGATGTCAAACCGGAAAATATGCTCATCGGTGAAGACGGACGCACCTTATATCTTGCTGACTTTGGTCTCGTATTCAGCACGGCGACCCCGTCCAACTTAACCAAAGGGTCAAATCCAGCTGGGACGGGGCGATATATGGCACCAGAACAATGGCGTGGTGAAACCCTCAGTCGTCACACCGACCTGTATGCGCTTGGCATTCTGGCATATCAATTGCTGACCGGACAACTGCCCTACCAAGCCGATAACGATTATCATCTGGCAAAGGCACACTGCGAAGAAGAACTCCCCCAACATCCGAAGTTGCCAATAGAGATTTTGCGTATCTTACATAAAGCCACCGAAGAACGTCCCGAAAACCGTTATTCAACTGCCCGTGCTTTCCTGACAGACTTGCGTAATTGGGATGCTGACCCGGCTAATTTGAACCCGCGCATCAGTGATTATCTCGATTGGCTGACAGGTGATATTTATCATCGCATTGTAGACCGCTTTGTTGAACTCAGTGCTGATGAGACACACATCAAAGAAGAAGCCAAAGCCAAAAAGAAACGACCGCGTCGTCATTACTTCGGCGATGATGATGACCTTGATGACGCAATTACATCCATTCATGGCGATTACATCCCGCCCACAAAAAACGACGACAAAGAGGCACAGTCGATATTTGTCGAGCAAGTCAGCAAACACATGATGCGCTTACAAAAGGCTGTGCTTATCGGTGAACCGGGGAGTGGCAAGAGTTTTATGCTACTGCGCCTTAGTATCGAATATATGCAGGCATGGCTAAAAGCGTACGAAAACGGCGATACCACCAATGCAAAAATTCCGGTGCTGGTTTATCTGAATGAATATAAGCGCGGGAATTTTGTTGAGTTCGTGCGCGATTCGATGGACATCCTCGCGCCTTATCACGATAAGCTACTAAGCGAAGGCAAGCTAGTCCTGCTCTGTGATGCGCTGAACGAGATGCCCCGTACACAGAATCAAATGGAACAGCTATTGCAGTATCTTGGTAATGTCCCCTATTTTGTGGTGTCCTGCCGTGTACGTGATTATCGTGACGAGTTGCGACCACTCAAACAACTGGAACAAATCCGACTCCACGACCTTGAATTGCCTGCTATCCGTGACTTGATTTATAAACGTTTACCCACCCCGATGGCGGAATCGCTGTGGCAAGCGATGGGTGGTTCGGATAAGTTGATGCAATTTTGGCAGGATTTACACGACAATCGTAAAGGGCATCAATTCTGGGATCCATTGGCTGATATACGCCACATCGACTATGGCAATCTGGAAGAAGCATGGCGCAACATGCACACCGGCGCGCGTCTCCTCCCGTTGGCACGAAATCCCTACATGGCGGAAATGCTCTGCCGAACCTATCAATCAGGCGACGGACAACTTCCTAAAAATCGCGCTGAGTTATTCGGCTTATTTATCTCGCAGATGCTTGTGCGCGAAGTGAAAGCTGCCACCCGACGTGGTGAGACCTTCCCGCCGACTGCTGATATTGAAAATGCGCTGATAGAATTTGCCCGTGCATTACAAGACTTTGAGCGAACTGTCATTTCATGGTCTCGTGCGACAACGGTGACATCCGTGCGCTTGTTGAAGTCGGCAACGGATGCCAATATTCTGACGATGGACGGCAACAATATCCGGTTCGCCCATCAGCTCTTGCAAGAATATTTTGCAGCACGGGTGTTGTTGGAGAAAATGCAAATCGACGAACATGCAGGCGGTCATGCCCATGCTGAATTGCTGTTTGAAGGGGCGTGGTGGGATGCAGGAGTTTGGCGCGAGACAAGTGTCATTCTCGGTGAGTTCCTCGGCGATGGTGCACGGGGGGCAAATCGGGTTGCACGTTGGTTAGCCCCGGTCTCACCAGAAGTTGCGCTACAAGTGATTACCCGTAACGGTGCAGGATTCACACCGGATGATGTTGAGCCCAAAACCCGTGAGGCGTTAATTGCCAGCGCACAGGCAAAGATTAACGACACATCACAGGTCGGGCAAGCCACAGCTTATCGTGTGTTGGGGTTGCTCAATGCCGATGACCGTGAGGGTGTGACCGTTGTACACAAAAATCATACAGCCGTCCCTGATATTCTCTGGTGCGAAGTCCCTGCTGGTGCGTTCCTGATGGGTAGCGATAAACAAACTGATCCACGCGCTTATGATGATGAAATGCCCCAACGCTCTGTTCACCTAGAGACCTACTACATGTCACGCTATGCTATCACTAACGCACAGTTTAAGGCATTTATGGATGTGGGTGGGTACAGCAAGCGTGAGTATTGGACAGATGCTGGCTGGGAGATGAAAGTCTATGAGAATTGGACTGCACCTGCTTATGATGACAACGACGATTTCAACATCCCCAATCAACCTGTGATTCGTATTTCGTGGTATGAAGCCTATGCCTATACGCGCTGGTTACACGATGTCCTAACCGCAAATTCACCTGATGGATTGACCCTGCGCGATGATTATGTGTTCCGGCTAGCGACAGAATCCGAATGGGAGAAGGCGGCGCGTGGCACTGATGGGCGTATCTATCCTTATGGCAATACCTTCGATAAAACCAAAGGCAACACCTTTGAATCAGGCATTGGCAAGCCATCAGCTGTCGGACTGTTTCCCTCCGGTGGGTCACCCTATGGTGTGCTGGATATGAGTGGGAATGTCTATGATTGGTGTCTGACGAAATGGCGCGATGCGTATGCCGACCCCGAAGACAACCATGCTCAGGGGGCGTTCCGGCGTGCCGTGCGGAGTGGTGGGTTTGCCAACGGCAGTTTTAACGCCCGCTGTGCGTATCGTTACAATGGTCTACCCCGCGTCCGGCGCAATTATTATGGCATCCGCTGTGTTTACGGTCCGAAGGTGTAGGTAACTGGCTATTGGGGCTAGTTATTGATTTATAGATACGCCAAATGACCTATTGTGAACCTCTAAAATCTAATATACAATTACATTGTTTTTACGTCATGTAGGTACAAGGCATGCCTTGTACCTACGTCAAATGGCTTACAACACAAACTCGTAATCATTGCTGTAGTTCACTCATAAACTGACACGGACGATACATGCTGTTCACAATTACAACCACCCATCAACCCGCGACTGACCTCGGTTATCTGCTGTACAAACATCCGGCACGCATCCAAGATTTTGACCTTGCTTTCGGGAAAGCACATATCTTCTATCCTGAAGCGACGGACGAGGTGTGCACCGTTGCCATGCTCCTTGATGTTGACCCAATTGGATTGATACGCGGGAAAGGCAATTTTTCGCTGGCACAGTATGTCAACGACCGCCCCTATTCGGCATCGAGCTTCCTCAGTGTGGCGATTGCTCAGGTGTTTCGCACTGCACTCAATGGCATCTGTAAAGACCGTCCAGACTTGGTAAAGACCCCCATCCCGCTGAAAGTGACGATTAGTGTGTTGCCGTCGCGGGGTGGTGAACGCCTGCTCCATAACCTGTTTGAGCCATTGGGCTATACCATGACTACCGAACGCCATCCACTTGACCCCAACTTCCCTGATTGGGGCGACAGTCGCTATTACACGGTCACGCTGGAGCAGACGGTTAAGCTATCGGACTTGCTGTCCCATCTCTATGTGCTGATTCCGGTGTTGGATGACGAGAAGCATTATTATGTCAACGATGAGGAAGTGGAAAAACTGTTGCATCATGGTGAAGGTTGGCTGAGTGAACATCCTGAAAAGGAGATTATCACCCGTCGCTATTTGAAGTATCAGCGCAGTTTACAGCGTCAGGCATTGGAGCGACTGATAGATGAAGTACCCGACGACGAAACCGCCGATGCTGAAGAAGAACAAATCGAGCGTCCGATGAATTTACATCAGCAACGCTTGACGGCAGTCCTCGCCGAAATCAAATTAAGCCGTGCGGAAACAGTGATTGACCTCGGCTGTGGTGAAGGCAAATTGCTCAAACTCCTGCTCAAAGAAAAGCAGTTTACGCAGATATTGGGCATGGATGTGTCGATACGCTCACTGGAAATTGCCAGCGAGAAAATCAATCGCCTGCCCGAACGCGCCCGTCAGCACATCGACCTGATACACGGCTCACTGATGTACCGTGACCATCGGCTGGCTGGGTTTGATGCGGCAGCTGTGGTCGAAGTGATTGAACACCTTGACCCACCACGCCTATCTGCTTTTGAGCGGGTGCTGTTTGAGTTTGCGCGACCCAAGACCGTTGTCCTCACTACGCCAAACACAGAATATAACGTCAAGTGGGAGAGCTTGCCTGCTGGTAAATTCCGGCACAGCGACCACCGCTTCGAGTGGACACGAGCCGAATTTGAGGCATGGGCAAACGGTATCTGTGACCGCTTTGGGTATACCGTGCGCATCGAGCCGATTGGCGAAGTTGATGCAGAAGTCGGCGCACCGAGTCAGATGGGTGTGTTTGAGGTGAAAGGATAATGGCGAGTACGATTGAAGGGTGGATAGAAATACAGACAAACCTTTGGGGTTGGCAAGCGCGTGTCAAAATTGATTGGATTTTTCTAAAAGGTGGACGTGCCAGACCCAATGGATATAAATTGCTTGAGCTTGCAGACGAAAAGATACCACCTGCTGACCTATCGGAAGAAGCCATTTCAGATTTTGGTGTAGATATTAATATTGGTAGTCCGCACAGCATCAGTTATGAAAAAATGCTCATGGTTGACTGGGAAACAATGGATTCTGACTACTATTTCCTATTTGATATGATGCGTGTTATTGCGGATTTTCACGGTGATGAGAATACACGATTAACTTTTTGAATTGCAGACTAGAATGAGCAAAATTCACAGCGGGCTAAAGCCACACTGCTAAGCAATGCCAAGCCCACTCAAGGGGCTACAGGTCTGTTTAGGAGCATGTGAGCCTCTTTAGCAGGCTTTCCAAATTGAGTAGCCGACATGCTTTAACTTTCGGCACGAGAATGGACAACAACAATGAATCATCTGAAAATCTATCCACCACCACAACAGACATATGAGAGCTTTGGTGATATTACATCGACTGTATATGAATATATTTATGACAGTCAACATACCAATCAACAACGTTTGATGAGGCTTCTTTCTTCAACTGAAATGCCTACAGACTTTATCGAATGCTATGAAGCGTATAGATTTGGTGGTGGGATGAACTTTCAAACGATGTCGCCATATTCTAGCAAATATGCAATTCTCAGAATGCATTGGTATCGTGAGAAAGATATGTGGCGATGGGACAAAGAAGGCTCTGAGAATTTTATACCCAATGTAATGCTTTATGCACTTGAAATCAATCAAGAACGCTTTGATCAATTTTTTGATTTGTTCACGAAAGCAAGAATTTCGATTTTCCCAAATCCATTTGAACCCGAAATGATGGGCAATGATGGCACGAACTATGAATTGACGTTTGGAGATGGCTTCTTTCTAGGTGTGACATACAAATGGTGGGAAGATACACCGGGCACATGGAAGCAACTCGCCGATAACGCTATGACAGCCAAAGGTCTCGTTGATACGTGGATAGCGGAATATGAAAAATCACAAGGGAAATCTTGAGGCTAAATCAACCTTTTGGAGCAAAATATGTCAGCAATTGACCAATATCTATATACATGTCTTGGTGCGATAGATTGTCCAATTTCATATGAATTGTTAATGGGTTATCGCGGAATAGTTCATATCGCAATTTATATACTCGAGCAAGACATACCAGAATATGAAACTAGTTTTCAAGGCAAGCAAGGGGATATTTTAGTTGGAGGTGGAAGTGGTGAAACTCCTGCCCTTCGGATTAAAATGCCCGATGCAATTCGGTGGGTAACTGATTTTGAACAATTTGATAAGGAATATCAAAGCGGACGCAAAGGACTCTATACTGCGTATTGGTCTTGCACACAAGCTTTCATGATTGGATCAGGATTTGTGAAGCTTGGTTGGAATCCTGAAGAAATTGATATCGAAAATTGGATTATGAATCATGTTGTTAGCTTCCTTGTCCAGAATTACAAAGAAAGATTTAGTGAATTTATTGGAACTGAACCACTAGATTACGATGGTTCAATCTGCCATATGCTCACAGATGAAGAAGACAAAATAGTGAATTGGCAAAAATATAAGTAGAGACCAAAAATATGACAACAATAAAACTCCCTGAGTTTGCGCTGGTGGTGCTGATACAGCATATAATAAGTGTAACTATCAAGAGGTAATCACATGGCAATACCAACCCCAACAACCGCATTTGATGAAATCATCGACTTTCTATCATCTGCACCATCCAAAGAGGCAATCATCGCCTATCAACCACCGCAACAGCTACAGAAACGGATGCACGACCTGATGCAAAAGAATCGGCAAGATAACCTGTCGTCTGATGAACAAGTTGAACTCGATGAATTTCTGCGGATGAATCGTTTTATGAGTCGCTTGCAGGCAAGAACTAAACAACAGTTGAAGCAGTCATGAGTAGCTACGTTCCTGTTGCATTACGTAAGGATGTTATCGAACGTGCAGGGAAGTGTTGCGAGTATTGTTTGCTAAATCAGGATGACATATTCCTTTCGTTTGAGGTCGATCATATTGTCTCTGAAAAACATGACGGCGAAACTGTTTTGGATAATTTGTGTCTCAGTTGTCCTGATTGCAACCGTTATAAAGGCAGTGATATTGGCTCAGTTGATAGACAAACAAAATTGCTTACGCCATTCTTCAACCCACGAACCGACATTTGGGATGAACATTTCAGATTAGTTGATTTTGTTATTGAACCGCTCACTGATATCGGACGAGTCACGGTTAGATTATTTAAAATTAATCTACTTGAACGTATCGAAGACCGAAGAATCTATTCAGAAACAGGTGTATACCCCTGTCGTCCAAACGAATAAACAAAATGAAAGAAAAACATGACAACAATAAAACTCCCTGAATTTGCGCTGGTGGTGCTGATTGGTGCGTCCGGCAGTGGTAAATCGACCTTTGCCAAAACACACTTCCTGCCGACCGAAGTCCTCTCGTCAGATACGATGCGCGGGTGGGTCAGCGATAATGAAAACAGTCAAGAGGCGACAGGTGATGCCTTTGATGTCTTGCATTATGTGGCAAGTAAACGCCTGCAAAATATGCGCCTGACGGTGATTGATGCGACCAATGTACAACAATCGGCACGCAAACCGCTGGTACAATTGGCGCGCGAGTATCATGCCCTGCCGGTTGCGATTGTGCTGGATGTGCCGGAGAAGGTCGCCGTTGCCCGTAATGCTGACCGCCCTGACCGCAACTTCGGACGGCGCGTGGTTGCCAGCCATCGTCAACAATTACGACGGTCGTTGCATAACCTAAAACGCGAGGGATTCCGGCGGGTGTTTCACCTCAAAGGGGTAGACGACATCGAGGCAGTCACCATCGAACGCGAACCGCTGTGGAACAATCGGGCTGATGAACATGGTCCTTTTGACATCATCGGCGATATTCACGGCTGTTTTGATGAGCTGGTGTTGTTGCTCAAAGAACTTGGCTATCAAGTCGATGGTACTCAGGTCACGCCAACAGATGGTCGCAAAGCCGTTTTCCTCGGTGACTTGTGCGACCGTGGCAATAACACACCGGATGTATATCGTCTGGTGATGGGCATGGTCGAGAACAACACCGCCATTTGTATCCCTGGCAACCACGATGTCAAATTGAAACGAGCATTGGATGGGCGCAATGTTCAGCTTAAACACGGGTTGGATAAGTCGATGGAACAGCTTGGGCAAGAATCTGACGAATTTCGGGCACAGGTACGCGACTTCATTGACGGGCTGGTGAGCCATTATGTCTTGGATGATGGCAATCTGGTGGTGGCTCATGCAGGTATGCGCGAGGATTTGATGGGACGGGCTTCTGATCGGGTGCGTGAGTTTGCGTTATATGGCGAGACAACAGGCGAAACCGATGAGTTTGGTCTGCCTGTGCGTTACAATTGGGCGCGGGATTATTGTGGGCGGACGATGGTGGTCTATGGGCATACGCCGATACCCCATGCCGAGTGGATAAACAACACGATTAACATTGATACGGGCTGTGTCTTTGGTGGCAAGCTGACGGCATTGCGCTACCCTGAACGTGAGCTTATATCAGTTGATGCGCTGGAACAATATGCTGAATCATCGCGTCCATTCTTGGCTAGTGATGACCGCTTATCAGCACAGCAACAATTAGACGATATGCTCGATATTGAGGATGTCATCGGCAAGCGCATCGTTGATACCCGCCTGCGTCCGAACATCACCATTCGTGAACAAAATGGCACGGCGGCACTGGAAGTTATGAGTCGCTTTGCAGTCAATCCCAAGTGGCTTATCTATCTGCCCCCGACGATGTCTCCGGTGGAAACCAGTCCGCTTGACACTTATCTGGAACATCCCGCCGAAGCCTTCACCTACTATCAAAACAATGGTGTGACACAGGTCATCTGTGAGGAGAAGCACATGGGGTCACGCGCATTGGTGGTCGTGTGCAAAGATGAGGATACCGCCCGTGACCGCTTTGGTGTTGTCGATGAGGGTATCGGTATTGTCTACACTCGCACGGGACGACGTTTCTTTGATGACATGACACTGGAAACGCGGTTTCTCGAACGGGTGCGTGACGCGATTACCTCTGCTGGACTGTGGGAAGACCTCGATACATCGTGGTTACTGCTCGATTGTGAACTGATGCCGTGGTCAGCTAAAGCGCAACAACTCCTGCGGGAACAATATGCCGCTGTGGGAGCATCGGCAACTGCATCTCTGGGTGCATCCGTTGATATACTGGCGCAGATGGTAACACAAAACAGTGAAGCAACCGCCCTGCTAGAACGCTATCAGACACGGCAGACACAAGTCGAACAGTACATCAACGCCTATCGTCACTACTGCTGGGATGTCGAAAGTCTGACCGATTTGAAGCTTGCACCGTTTCATATCTTAGCCAGTGAAAATGCAGTTCATATCGACAAAACTAATCAGTGGCACATGGACACCTTAGCAAAACTTGCCGTCGCCGATGCAGACTTGTTGATGGCGACCCCATACAAGATAATTGACACATCTGATGAGACCAGTATGCAAGCTGGCATTGATTGGTGGATGAGCGTGACCGAGGTCGGTGGTGAGGGGATGGTTGTCAAGCCAATGGACTTCGTCGTGCGCGGTAAACGTGGGTTGGTTCAACCTGCGCTTAAGGTACGCGGACAAGATTATCTGCGGATTATCTACGGACCCGAATATAGTCAACCGGAACACATGAAACGCCTCAAACGCCGGAATGTCAAGCACAAACGCAGTATGGCAATCCGTGAGTTCGCGCTGGGTGTAGAAGCCCTCGAACGCTTCGTCCGCCGTGAGCCACTGCGCCGTGTTCATGAGTGTGTTTTTGGTGTGCTGGCACTCGAAAGTGAACCGGTTGACCCGCGTTTGTAAAGGAACTAGGAATGCTCGAAAACCTTGAAACAATTAACTGGAATGCACTCAATCAACCCGAAATGCCTCAGTGGATACGAAATCTTACATCCAAAAATGAAAAAATTCGGGATGAAGCATTCGATGACATTAGGGACTCCTATATCCATGAGCGACCAGATTTAGCTAAACACGTTGTTCCTTTTGTTGTGGAAATTCTATCTGACCAAAATACTGTCGCCGATGTGGCATTGCTACTGCATTTTATGTACACACTACGGATAAATGCCATATATTTTATTCAACGCAATTCAGCCGTTGAAGAATCACTGAATGTTATCAAGTCTGTTGATAGCGGTATCGACATTTATAGGGTATTGGCGACAAACGAAGATGACGAAATTAGAGAAGAAGCAAACAGTCTTCTGAACTATATAGACTTTGCCAACTTATCTACTGCAATTATTGGTGACTTAAGTAATGCGTTATTTCAGGTATCTCATCACCAAACCACAATGCTGACATCCGCCATCCTCAACGCCGAACGAATCTTCGTGGCAGGCAAGGGACGTACTGGGTTGCAGATGCGCGCCTTTGCCATGCGCCTGATGCACCTCGGTCTGACGATGTATGTTGTCGATGATGTCACAACTCCAGCGATTCAAGCGGGCGATTTGTTGATTATCGGGTCGGGATCGGGGCGGACGGCATCGTTGGTGCGCTATACTGAGAGAAGTACAGAGATTGGCGCAACCCTTGCCACGATAACGGGCAACATCGATTCTCCAATTGCAGACAATGCCAGTATCGTCGTGCACATTCCGGCGAGTAACTTCAAGTCGGGTAAAGCAGAAGCAACACAATTCACGTTGATTATGGGGTCACTATTTGAGCATACGTTGGGCTTATTGTGTGACCTGATGACAATTCAATTGAAGGCACAATTGGATGTGGGCGAGGACGACATGAATAAACGACATGCCAATTTGGAGTAGATGTTGATGGCTCTGTAAAATGCAGTAGAGACAAGGCATGCCTTGTCTCTACAATAGGCAATGTGAGGGTATGGTTGGTTATCCCTTAACCGCACCTGCCGTCAGACCTCGTGTGATAAAGCGTTCGAGGAACAGCCCCATAATCACAACCGGAACAACTGCTGTCAGCGTCAGGGCACTGATAAACCACCATTCGATACCGCGTGTGTTGTTCTGTCCGGCGATAAGAACAGGCATCGTAATCGCGTTGAAGTTGGTCAACATGAGCGCGAACAGGTATTCGTTCCATGCAAACACAAACGAGAAGATTGCCACTGCTACCAAACCGGGCGCACTCAATGGCAACACAATTTTGTAGAAGGCTTGCCAGCGTGTCGCACCATCAACCCGCGCACTCTCTTCCAAATCGACGGGTAAGCCGTTAAAGAAGTCGCGCATAATCCACACCGCAAACGGAATGTTGAACATAGTATAGGCAAGTATCAGACCCTGATAGGTATCAATCATGTTGAGGGCATTGTATATCAGAATAAACGGCACAATGAAAATCGCGGGCGGTAAGAACCTCTGAGAAATAATCCAGAAGGCGATATTATCATTGTTCCAGCCCAACATACTCCAATAATATCGGAAGCGCGATAAGCCATAGCCTGCCATCGCACCAATCACAACCGATAGAATCGTACTACCGACTGCCGCAATCAGACTATTGCGGAAGTGACGGATGGTTGATTCACTCTGTTCGCCGAACATCGTTTCCCAGTGGTCGGGGATTGGCTCAAAGTCCACATAGGGGATGTAGTTCGGTCCACGACTGACATCAATCGGACGTTTGACTGAGGTTGTCGCCAGCCAATAGAACGGGAACAATACGATAAAGCACCAGAAAAGGACGATGCCATAGAGTATCAGCGATTGCCACAAGGGGCGATTTGTTGTGCGGGGTAGTCTTGTTTTGCGTTTACGTTTTTCCATGATGTTACCCCCTAATTACTCAATGACCCGCCACCAAGACGGCGACCGACAGCTAAGAATATGGTTGCAAAAATAATGACAAGAATCAACAAAATATAGGCAATAGCACTAGCATACCCATAGTTACCATTACTCAATGCTTGCTCAAAGATGTACAGCGTCAGCGATTCTGTCGCCGAGCCGGGTCCACCTCCTGTCGTTACCACAATGACATCAATAATCTTGAAGATTTCCAGACCACGAATCAGAATCACCGTCATCGAAATAGGTAGCAGAATCGGCAAGGTGATACCGAAGAAAATCTGAAACGCATTTGCACCATCAACCCGTGCAGCTTCGTAAATATCATCAGGAATCGCTTGCATACCCGCCAGCAACAGGAGCGTCATAAAGGGTATCCACTGCCACGCATCAATAATCAGAATCGCAACCGGTGCCCAACCTGTATCAGAAAACCACGGGATAGAAATCGCGGGGTCTATCCCCAGCCCATTCGATATATTCCTGAGTGTGTTGGCGAGTGGCGCACGCTGGGCACTGGAATCAAACATCATACGCCCTGTATATGCCGCCGCCACCGGAGTCATCATCATGGGCATCAAAAATATCACCCTGACAATATTTCGTCCGAGGAAGGGTTGATTCAATACCGTCGCTAACCCAAGCCCGATAACATATTGAATCGTCACACCAATAAACACATATATCATGGTGTTACGCACCGTGCTATGTAAACGTCCGTCCGTCAGCAAACGTTCATAATTGCGCGGGGTAAGCTCGAAACCGAGACCGAGAAACCCGACGGGGTCTTCGTTACCAGCTGCATCGGCTTCACGTTGAATTGTAGAGCCACCGCGTTGCATATCGGTAAAGCTGATACCGAGTGACCAAACAAGTGGGAAAATAGATAATGCCAAAAGGATAATCACGGCGGGACTGAGGAACACCCGCTTCATAATGTTGTCTTCGCGCACAGCCGAAGAGGTAGTAATCTTAGCGTTGGTCGTCACGAGTCGCTCCTCGTAAATTACATCTGAAAGCATAACCTGAACCGTTGCTCAGGAGATGTCGTATAAACTATTGGTGAAGCTCGTCAACTATCAGCGGTTATTGATTCGGACATTCAAATTTGAGGAAGTACAAAACGTTCTAAAATAAATCTAATTCGCCAACATACTTGATGGACATACAGAAGCGCGACACCACAACGTGTTGATAATGACTTGCTTCGGTACATCCACAAGCCGAGATGTTCAATGGCTATTATGCTCCTCGAACATCTCGCCCCCCTACTGATTTTGACAAGCAAATTTCAGAGTTAGAGCAGGGATGATGTCGCCACCATCCCTACAGAAAAATCAATTAGCCTTCGTAGCCAACTGCTGCTTTGTATTGTTCTGCTTGTGCATCACGACCGAGGCGGTCTGTGATTGCATCCCATTGTTCAGCAACGTTATCGAGTGCTTCTTGTGCACTGATTTCGCCAGCAACTGCGCGGGAAATTTCTGCATCAAGGGTTGAGAGATATTCAGCGGAACCGGTGATACGGATGTCGAGAACAGCATTTGGATGGTTGATTGTGTTCTGGATTGCATCAAGGTAATCTGCTGCGGATTCTTCATCAAAGCCAGCTGCTACCCATGGTGCGGTGTCTTCCAATTGGCTGAAGCGGGATGGGTTGATACCTGTACCGCCGGTAACTGCCAATTCGTTAACAACATCTTTGCTTGCGAGGAAGGATGCAAAGTCGAGTGCAGCTTCTTGTACATCACTATCAGCAGCAACGGAGATAATCCAACCACCGAACGCGATAAATGGTGCGATATTTTCTTCTTCTACCCATTCGCCAGCTTCATAATCCCAGTAAGCATCGCCACCGGGGAGAACACCAAAGCCAACTTGACCTTGAACGATGGATGCGTTTGGATCAACGGAGATTGTACCAACATCACCCCAATCGAGGTTGAGGACTGCTGTACCTGTGGTGAAGAGTGTACGGGTATCCGCTACATCATAGTTAATCATTTCTGGGTCGCCAACTTCGCGGATAGCTACATATTCTTCCAAAGCACGAACCCAACCGGGGTTGTTAACTTGTGGGGTCATATCTTCACAGCTGAAGAAGAAGCATGGGTTGCCGGGAACTTTTGCATAACCAGCAGCGCGTGAAATGTATACCCAGTAGGATTGAGCATTACGACGTTGTGCTTCCAATGCGCCGAAGATAGGTGCCATTTCGCCAGCGGTATCAACTTCCATACCATTGAAGAATGCAGCGATGTCAGCATATTGTGACCATGTGGTGGGTTCTGCTAGTGGATAACCATATTCAGCTTCAAATGCTGCGCCAAATTCTTCGTTATCAACGAGGTCTTTACGGTAGTACAACATGTGTGCATCACCATCGTATGGAAGCGCATAAGGAACACCGCCCCATGTGGTAATACGGTCAGCATACAGAGGAATCACATCTTCAGCTTCGATAGCATCGAGGACTTCCTGTGGCATTTCGATAACATAGCCAGGAGCCATAATATCGCCAGCCCAGTCCGCAGCATAAATCAAAACATCATAATCGCCGGAACCTGTTTCCAGAGCGGTGACGATTTTTTCAAACAATTCACCAAATGCAAAGGTCTGCAATTCGATGTTACCACCGGTTGCAGCTTCCCATTCAGGACCTTTATCCAGAACGGGACCACCAATAGCGGAACCAGTCTGGGTGACGACAACAACGGTTTGACCCGAAAAATCTTGTGCGCTGGCAGGCACGATAAACAGTGCTGACAGGAGCGCAAGTACAACAAACAAAGAAAGTTTACGCATTAGAGTTTTTCTCCATTTAACTTATGAATAAACAAATTCGACTAACATGGGAAAATCGGTACTCACCTTCGATAAGCAACTCCTTTCTCAGTTTTTCGATTCATGCAGTCGCATGGTATACCCACACGATTCACGAACAATCAGTTGGGTCTGGAGCAAAATAGATTGAATTGGCGCGGATGGGGTCTCCAGACGGCGTAATAATAAGCGTACAGCTTCGCGTCCCATCTCATGTGTAGGCTGTCCGACGACAGTCAGCGGTGTTGTGAGTTCCGTCGCCATCGGTATATCATCAAATCCTACGAGTGCAATATCTTGTGGCACACGAACATCAAGTTCTCGTATCGCTTTGAGTGCGCCCATCGTGCTCAGGTTATTATTGATAAAGATCGCTTGCGGTGGTTTCTTAAGTGATAGTAACTCGCGGGTTAAGCGATACCCATCTTCTTGTGTAAAATTGCCAAACCGCACATACTCGTCTTTGATTGGCAATTGGGCATCTTCCATCGCTTTGATGTAGCCCTCATACCGCCCCTTGCCTGTTGATAACTTGAGGTTGCCCCCAACAATCGCAATATCACAGTGACCGATGTCAATCAGATGTTTGGTCGCCATGTATGCGCCATCCACATTATCAACCGACACCGTATCAAATTGATAATTGCGGACGATTCTATCCATCAACACAATCGGAATACCCGACTCGTGAAACATTTCTAATTCATTCGATTCGTTCATATGCCATGTTGGCGATACGATGATTCCAGCAACATTTTCTGCTTTAAGATAACTCAGATATGTTTTTTGACGCTCAAGGTCTTCATCAGCATTGCAGAGGACGATGTTCATCTGGTTGGTATAAGTGGCATCTTCAATACCACGTACAACCGACACAAAAAATGGGCTTTGAATATCACTGATGATGACACCAATAATATCACTGGTGTTCGACCGCAGGCGTTGCGCTGCACGATTGGGTTTGTAGCCAAGTTGCTTCACAGCAATCAGTACCCGTTCGCGTAGTATCGGGTTCACTGTGCCTTTATCATTCAGCACACGAGAAACCGTCGCGCGGGATACATCTGCATGGGTTGCAACATCTGCAATCGTGACTTTTTTCATAAAAGGGTTCTCAAGAAATATTTTCTGAGACAAAAATTTATTCCAACTATTTATAGCAAAAACAAGAAATCGTTTTCTTAATATTATGAAAAATCTTAACAGCTTGTCAATAGCTTCGCATAAAGATTGTATAACATGCCTAGTTAAACGATTCAACCCATCGTTACACAAGGCATTAATTAAGGGATTCTGAGAAATATGTATATTGTGATATATCATTCGATTTTAGCAAAAATAAAGATTATAGTTAAAATAGCAAGAAAACGATTTCTCATATATCATAAAGTCAAATTATCAATCTGTGACACGAACAAGGTCAACTTCAAACCGCGCACGGTCACTGCGATGATGGGCAATATAGTATTCCATCGGCGTTCCATCTGCGAGATAACTGATACTTTCCAGTTGTATCAAGGGCGCATGGGTTGGGATGTTGAGCAAAGATGCTTGCTCTGGTGTCGCCAAGACCGCCTCAATATAACGTTTGCCACTGGCAATGGTTATCTGGCACTTGGATTGTAAATGCGCATAAAGTGATTGATGAGTAAAGTCAGTATCTAATACCGATGGGCACACGTTGTACCGTAGATACGATGTAACAACCTGCAATGGCTCATTACGTATGAACCGCAACCGCTTGAGTTTGATAACAGAGTCATTGATAGTTAGGTTTAAATATTTGGCAATCTGTGCTGACGGCTGTACCTTAGCTTGTATCAAAACCTGCGACACGGGTGAAAAGCCTTGTTGTACCATGTCTTCATGGAAACCCGTCAGGCGTGTGATGAGACCTTCATTGATTTTGGGTTCAGCGACAAATGTGCCCTTACCCATCACACGGATAATGCGACCATCATGCAAAAGTTGATCAAGCGATTGTCGAATGACCGTCCGACTGACACCAAATAACGAACATAGGCGAGGTTCACCGGGTAGTTGGTCACCGGGTTGCATCTGATGCGTGATGATTTCATCTAATGCTTGATATACTTGTAAGTGATAGGGTTGTGGTTTGGTGTTATCAACTTGATATGATATGAAAATATCGTCGCTGAGATTGCTCACCTGTCCTGTCCTGTCATAACTTGTAATTACAGGTTGAACTAACTATACTGATTTCACAATGACTTGTCAAATATTGAGGTTTTGAATCACTTATTCTTTGAAGGAATGAAACAATGGCAAACTATATAATCGCACATGATTTAGGCACAACCGGAAACAAAGCCACACTCTATGACCGCGACGGTAAACTCGTCGGTGCAGAGTTTTACGGTTATGAAACCGAGTTCGCACACACCAATTGGGCAGAACAAAATCCCGAAGACTGGTGGACAGCAGTCTGTCAATCGACTCACAAGTTACTGCAATCTACCCACGTTGGCAAAGATGATATTGCCTGTATCACATTCAGCGGTCAGATGATGGGAGCAGTCGCGCTGGATGAAAACGCTCGCCCGATTCGTAACGCCATTATCTGGGCAGACCAACGCGCCCTTGAACAAGAACGCTGGATTGGTGAACGGGTCTCGTTTGAAGATATGTATCAGATTACCGGACACCGACTCAGCTCATCGTATTCACTCCAGAAAATCTTGTGGATACGCGATAATCAACCTGACATCTTCAACGCGACCTACAAATTTGTCCACGCCAAAGATTCGATTGTCGCCCGCTTGACAGGTGTGTTTGTCACCGACCCATCCGACGCATCCAGCATGAACATATACGACCTCAGCACCGGACAATGGTCAGAGCAAATCCTTGATGCTGTGAACCTATCAGCCGACAAATTGCCAGAGATTCGTCAATCAATTGATGTTGTCGGGGAAGTCTTACCCGCAGTCGCTGAGGAAGTTGGCGTAGCAGCAGGGACTCCCGTCGTGATTGGTGGCGGGGATGGCGCGTGTGCGGCAGCAGGTGCAGGCGTGATACGGGAAGGATCAGCCTATAATTATGTCGGCTCGTCCTCATGGATTGCCCTATCAACCCCTGACCCCATCTTTGACCCTGACTACCGCACCTTTACCTTCGGACATGTGATTCCTGATATGGTTATGCCAACCGGAACAATGCAAGCAGCGGGTGCATCGTATCAATGGACACGCGACCAACTGGCAACCTTTGAAAAAGAAACCGCTGACCAACTCGGCATCAGCTCCTATGAACTCATTAACTTGCAAATCGAGCAAGTTCCCGCAGGTGGAGAGGGCTTATTCTACCTGCCCTACTTGCTCGGTGAACGCAGTCCGCGCTGGAATCCACATGCACGCGGGGCATTCGTCGGGTTGACGATTCGGCATAGTCGCGCCCATATGTATCGCTCTGTATTAGAAGGTGTGACGTTAAACCTACGTGTCATCCTCGATGCCTTCCGCAATCAAGGCACACAAATTGATGCCATGCGCGTAATTGGTGGTGGTGCGAGTGGTCGCATCTGGAATCAAATTATGGCGGATATGTACGGTATGCCTGTGCATCGTCTGGCAATTCTGGAAGAAGCGACTTCGATGGGTGCAGCACTAGTCGGTGGTGTCGGCGTTGGACTCTATCCAAACTTCGAGATGATTAACACCATGAACGAAATCGCGGAAACCGTCACACCCAACCCAGAATCACAGGCTGTGTACGATACGATGTATCCGATTTTTGACAAACTTTATGATGCGCTTGTGCCAATTTATGATGACATCGCAGGATTGTAACTATAACGAATCGGTCATTTGATAGATAGCATAGGCGTTGTTATTTCCACAATGTATCCGGATGGACGAACCAGCGCGTTCGTCCACATGACCTATACATGGGTTATCCAATCACCTCACCCCAAAACGCATCCAATGCCGACCCGACCGCCTCAAGCTGTTCAAATTGGGGTAGCCCTTTGGTCGGTGTAACACGGGTCGCATGCCAATTATCATGCTGACTGACTACATCGGGGAGTGTATCGAAGTTGACGAAGTTATCACGGTCATAGATGACCAACACTGGAATCGTCAGTTGTTCATAGACTGCCCGCTGAATATCCGGCGAGAACAATAACCCACTAACAAAATACAAGGGCGCATACTTCGCCCCCGGTTGATGACAAGTCAGATAGCCATATTCCATCAAGCCCTTATCTGGTTTGCCTTCAAGGCTTTGTTCAAGGAAGTAGCGAATACTGACCCGTGTCGCCAGTAAATCATAAAACGCCTGACTCCATATCGGATTTGAAAATGCTTTGTAAATGCCGTTGCTATTGCCTTCATCAACTGCCCGCTGGGATGCAACCAAATTCTCCCGCGCTGTGAATCCACTCGGTGAAATCATCGTCAGCGACCGGAATAACGCAGGATGTTCAAGGGCGGCACGGGCGGAAAACTCACTGCCTAGTGATAACGAAATCACATCCGCAGGTTGCCCAACCACATCCTCCAAAAACTCGATGATGCTATCGGTATACAACCGCCATGAATACACCTTATCACTACGCTCGGAAAACCCGAATCCGGGAAAGTCCAGCGCATAGACAGGGCGTTGTCCCTGATAATGTTCAAAAATGGGTTTGAGTTCGTATGATGACCCCGCCGCGTTGATGCTATGAATCAGTACAAGGGGCGTACCTGTGCCGGAGGTATCAGCATAATAACTGATTTGACGCTTCGTCAAACGCCCGACATAGGTGTGACGGTCAGTGTCAATCGCTTTGGGTAGGGGCATCTCATGGTCAATCTGAAAGCGACTGTAGGCAATCCAGCCCCCAACCACCCCACCAAGTGCCAACCCAACATTCCGTAAAATCTTCAACATATCCCTGTCCTTCATCTGTGTGTATATCGTGTCTACAGGATACACATATCAGATTGGCGTGGGATGAAAGCCTGTTACCGTTTCCTCCGTACCTTCGTCTCTCCGTTACTCTCTGTTAAAAAACGAATAAAAAACTTGCTCAATACAATCAACCACCTACCTGTGCCAGCCCTTCCAATGCCAGCGCATTATTGGGGAAGATAGCAAGAGCTTGCTGATAGGCAGTGCGGGCGTTGTCAGCATCACCCAGCAGTCGATAGGCATCACCCAATGCACGGAATCCCAACGATTCATCGGGTGCGAGTTGTGTTGCAACCAGCCCGACTTGAACCGCATCGGTGTGGTTACCCATCTGGTTCAACACATGCGCGAATCGCCCCACATAGCGACCGTTTTCAGGGTCAAGTGATACTGCTTGATTGCAGGTTGCCAGCGCATCATCATATAATTCGCGCTCACTATACAGCAGGCACAGCAGGCTATATGTTTCTGCGACAGCCTCGTTATATTGAATTGCCAGTTGTAAGGATTCAAAGGCGACATCACGCTGACCGACACGCAATGCGACTTCACCAAGATAACGATACGCTTCACCAAAGCGCGGGTCACGGGTGACAGCTTGCTCATAGGCTTGATATGCACCTGAATAATTTTCGAGTTTTTGCAGTGACCGCCCCAAGCCATAATAGCTATAGGGTGGGTTATTGTTGCTGATTGCCCGTTGATAATACACCGCTGCTGTCTCATACTGCCCAGCGTTGAATGTGAGATTGCCCATAAATTCATTGGCTTTGCTGTGATTTGGACGGGTGTTCAGGATTTGTTCAAACAGCGGTTGCGCCTGTTCATATTGCCCCGCCTTGAAATAATACACGCCGAGATTGAGCAAACCCGATGTGCTATCAGGATAATCGCGCAGGTGGTCTTGCCATAAGGTCTCACTGTTGCGCCAGACATCGCGGTGTTGCGTCGCACTACTGAGGACAATCACCGCACTCAATATCAAGCCAAACCCACACATTACCGCAAGCAGGGCATACTCATGTTTCCAAAGATAGTGGAACAGCTTGACAACCCCAATACCAAAGAGCGCAAATAGCATAATCGCAGGCACATACATATAACGGTCAGCTCGGAGCATCGGCATCGGCACAATATTTGAGACGGGCGCGTAGAATGCCCATACCCACATCACCGTCATCAAAATCAAAGGCGGTTTTTTTGTCGTGCGCCACCGCCACAAATCATACAAGCCAATACCCAATGAGCCGAAGAATACAAACAAACCGAGAATCGTTGCGGGAATACGAATATAGGTTTCATCAGGCGGATACAAATACAGCGCATTCATGTTGACAGGCAAAATCAAGTTGGGCACATAATCCCAGATGGCGATAAAAATCACCTGCAAATGGGTAATCAGCGAGCCACCAAATAAATCTCGTATCGCGCCGACATCCCCCTGTGTAAACACGCCACCCAACGCCCCACCAATACCTGTCGCTAGTGGAATTATGTTGCGGGCAATCACAGCTTTGATGGACTTCTTCGCCCAGAAAAAATCATATAATGCAAAACATATCGGCGCACCTACCGAGGTCGCTTTCGATAACACCGCCAAGCCAAACAACACATAACCAGCAATCAACCACAGCGACGATGCCCCCTCACGGCTACTGCGGATATGCGCTAAGAATGCCAGCAAGGTAAAGAACAATCCCAGCAATGCCTTACGCTGAGAAATCCACACCACAATCTCGACCTGCACCGGATGCACTAGAAACAGAAACGCCGCAATACCTGCTGAAATAAAGATAGGTGATTTTGACCCTGCGCCACTGAGCAACACAAATACCAATATGTAGACCAACACACCATTTGCTGTGTGAATATGCAGATTGGTCAGATGATAGCCATAGGGGTCAAGTTCCCACACTTGATAATCCACTGCATAAGATAAGGTCGTAATCGGGATATAGGTACCGAAGTACGGCTCAGTGAAAATCGTTTCCAGCCCATCCGGTGACAAACTGGTAATCCGATAATTATCGGTCACATAGCGTTGGTCATCCCAACTGTAGAGAAAATCCCCTTCCAACGCTGGCAGATACACCGCATACGATAGGACAATCAGCACCACAATGATAAGCGCATGAAAAACGATAAGATTCGGTACAGGAACACGAAGCGTGACATAATTAGATTGTGTGTCGATGGTGTTATCTGTCATGGGCGACTTCCCCTATCATCACGGTTTCAAAAGTTTGGCGATGGATTGGAGGAACTCGTCAATCACATCATCTTTGATGCTATAAAATTTGGTTTTGCCGTTGGTATCGCGCCGTTCTTGAATAAAGCCGTTGGCAAATAACTGTCCCAAATACCGCGACGCTGCCGACTTATTCAGGTCAAAGCGTTCGATAATGTCCTGTGTACTCAGCTCGCCATGTTCGCGTATTGCCAGCAACACCGTCACACGATTGTCATCAGACAGGGCTTTAAAGCGTTGAATCAACACATTGACATCCGGTTTCACATCATCAGTCATCATCGCAGGGGATGGCATCCGCGCCGTGAATATCACATAGAGGATAGTGTCATCACCAAACCACGACACATAAGGTCCGTTGTGTTTGCTCGGCACAAATATAATTTGCTCAAACTTGGATAGTTCATTCTCACGGAATATCGGACGTAAGTCTCGACCTGTAATCACTTGCATCGCATCAAATGTGGACATGCCTATTGTATCAACTTGACCAAATGCCCGAACCACATCCGTAATATCAGCGTCGTGTCGCGCCCACTCCTCACAAAAATGTGATTCCCATAGATAGCTGAGCATCTCAACTGCCATCTGGTGCATCCGTTGTGGGTCAAAGTAGAGGGCTACCATCTCATCAAAGTAACTCTTGACCATGTCTTTCTGGATATTGTCGTGCAGATAGCGGAGAAAGCGGTCACGGCTCGATAACAATTCCTCAGCAGTGACCGCCTCAAAGACATCCGTCTCCTGATGCACACGACGATAAACCGAATAAATCATCCAACGCAGACATGTATCACGCAATTGCTCAGGCGATACATCACGCAACAGTGCCAGATAAGCTGGGAAATCATCTTGTACGGACGGCGTATCCACAACATTCAGCAAGCCTTCAATGCCTAACCCCCAAATGGTCACCGTTGTATCATGCAATTGTTGCTCCGATAGCGACAAGCGGACACGGTCTACCCATTCGTTGATGCCGATATGCCGTTCATCACCACCCTGTCGAGGCAATAGCGCAATCGTCGATAAGACATCTGCGACGGTATGTGACTGCACGGAAAGTGTTGTTGGTCGTGGTGCGATAGTATGACTGAATCCAAATGACATAGGCGTATTTTCATGACTCGATTATTTGTCACAGTGTAGCATAATCTATGTTGAAATTGGTAGAACCTTTGCAAGGTACATCAGTCACAGTTAGAATGCACACCATATGATTCAGCTAACCAGAAAGCCATGACCTCGATGACCCAATCCGCACTACAAACACAAGACAAGCCGACCATGTACTTCATCGGCGTGACAACCACCCAATCCTCAATCATGAAAGTATTCCCGAAGTGGTCGGATATTCTCGGTATTGGCGCACAGATTGTCGGCTACGATGCACCGATTCACGCACCAGACGACAAATACCGCGCCATTGTCCAGCACATCAACAATGACCCCATGTCCAAAGGCGCACTCGTGACCACGCACAAAATTGACTTGCTCAATGCCTGTCGGGATATGTTCGATACACTTGATAATTATGCCGATATTTGCGAAGAAGTCTCTGGCATTGTCTCACGCGATAATCAGATTCTTGGCTATGCGGTTGACCCTATTTCATCCGGTCTGACGCTTGCCCATTTTGTGCCGGAAAATCATTGGACGGATACCAACGCTGATGTCCTGTGCCTCGGTGCGGGCGGTGCAGCGATTGCGATTAGTGTTTATATGGCAGAACAAACAGACAATCACCCGCGCAAGTTTATTCTGGTGGACATCTTGCAGGAACGGCTTGATGCCATCAGAGCGATTCACGCCAAGCTAGACACCCATATTCAATTTGAGTATCACCTGACCGCGAACGCCTCCGCAAATGATACCGTGATGAGCAACCTGCCAGACGGGTCGATGGTTATCAACGCAACCGGACTAGGTAAAGACCGCCCCGGCTCACCCTTAACGGATGCAGGTATCTTCCCACAGAATGGGCTGGTATGGGAACTCAACTATCGTGGTGAACGCACCTTTATGAAACAAGCCGATGCACAAGCCGATGACCGCAACCTGATTATCGAAGACGGCTGGGTCTACTTTATTCACGGCTGGTCACAGGTGATTGCGCGGGTCTTTGATATTGAACTAACGCCGGACATCATTCAGCAACTCGATGATGCCGCATCGGGAACACGCAAATCCTAATATCCAAAATGAAATGTAAAATCCGATAGACTCAGAAAATCTACGCAGACATAACTTAAGGAGCTAATAGCCCGACCATGAAGGACAATGTAAAAAGTCTAATAGCAAAAATCGAAGGGGATGATAACAAGGCATGCCAAAATGCCATAACTGATCTTATGTTTCTGATGGAAGATAGTACAAAACTCATCGTGAAAAATCGTGACGTTGGTGATGAGTACATGTCACAGGAGGAGCAAGTTGAGGTAATTCATGTGTTGATTGCTTTAGCCGAAAGCTTTAAACCGGAATACTCTGGACTATTGTGGGTGGTAGGCAAAGCAAATCCACCGATTATGATAGAACCTGTTCAAGACTTTATCTTGACGTATGTAAATACAATGCCACATGAAATGCTTTATCAGGCTATAGTGGCGTTAGAAAATTGTATGGTAACAACTGACTCCAAAAACTATCACGTAATTAAACCAAAATTCAAGCACGAGCAAATACTGGCTGAGCTTAAGGGCATCAACACACAGGACAGTCGATTGAGAAGCTTACTAGATGATGCAATATCAATCGTAGAATACTTTATAGCTCAACCTGACTAACCAACGCCGGACATCATTCAGCAACTCGATGATGCCGCATCAGAAACACGCAAATCCTAACAACCATTAACCAAAACACTAACAGGAGAAAACAACATGGCACAATTTGACCGCCTGACTGTCTTTAATACTGTCATTGACGATGGCATGGTTCCGCTGTTTTACCATGCCGATATTGAAACTGCTAAGAATTTATTGTCCGCGCTGGCAAATGGTGGCAGTCGCGTATTGGAATTTACCAATCGTGGTGACTTTGCCCTCGAAGTCTTTACTGAACTAGTGAAGTATGCCATCAACAACCACCCGCAGATGATAATCGGCATCGGCTCGGTGGAAGATGCAGCAACGGCAGCCCTCTATGCGATGAACGGCGCAAACTTCATCGTCGGTCCGACCTTCAGCGAAGATGTCGCGCGCTTCTGTAACAAACGCAAACTCGGTTATATGCCGGGATGTGGCACACTCAACGAGATTGCAACCGCCGAAGAATGGGGCGCAGAGATTGTCAAAGCCTTCCCCGGTAGTTCCGTCGGTGGGCCCGGATTTGTCAAAGCTGTTTTGGGTCCGCGTCCGTGGTCGAAGATTATGCCAACCGGTGGCGTGAAAGCAGAGGAAGATAACCTGCGCGGATGGTTCGATGCGGGTGTAGCTTGCGTCGGGATGGGTAGCGGACTCGTTAAGAAAGATTGGGTCAATGCAGGCGAATTTGCTAAAGTCGAACAGTTGACCACCGAAACAATTGCGTTAATAAAACGAATACGTGATTAGTCTTTGTAGGGTCGGAACTCAGATCCGCCCCTACGGATAAATACGCCAAAACTTTTTGGTCAACCACTACAGTAAGCAAAAGGAGTCCCAGAAATGAAACATATGCAACCCTTTAAAACAGAAGTCGATTTTGCATCGGGCGTGTTTGAACCGACCCGTAACATCATCACGCGCAAGCTGAGCAATATGGCAACCATGTATGCAGATGTCGAATCCGCACAGGCGATACTGGATGCAGGCGACGACCCGACTATCTATGAAGTACATGTCACGGAACTGCCCGAAGAAGAAGGGCATATCCTGCACTGCACCACCAAAATCTACCCCGGCAAAATCGGCGACGAATATTATATGACCAAAGGACACTATCACGCCGTGCGCGAACAGGGTGAGGTCTACTTCGGTTTATCCGGTGAGGGCTATCTGGTGATGCAAACCGAATCGGGTGAATCTAGCACCATTGCGATGAAAGCGGGAACAGCAGCCTACGTTCCACCCTATTGGGCACATCGGACGATTAACACAGGCACAGAACCATTTGTCTTTTTTGCAGCGTGGGCAGGTGAAGCGGGACACGACTACGGCACAATTGAACGCGACGGCTTCCGTCAGTTGCTAGTCGATCGTGACGGCAAACTCCAGATTATCAACAATCCAAAATACGATTAGAGTGCTTATGTCCAACGGAAAAATCTTAATCACAACCCGTTCATTCCGGCGGATGGATGGCGAACACAAACAGGTACTCATCGACGCAGGTTATGAGATGGTTGATAGCCCTATGAACCGACCACTTGAAGCGCATGAACTCGCGGATTTATTGGTGGATATAGACGGTGCAATCCTCGGTGTTGATGATGTCAGTGCGGAGGCACTCTCCAAAGCGAACAAACTCAAAGTGATTTCACGCTATGGCGTAGGTGTCGATAAAGTAGACCTAACTGCTGCGACTGAAAAAGGCATCGTCGTCACCAATACACCCGGTGGCAATACCAATGCTGTTGCCGAACTTGCGCTTGGTTTTATGCTGTCTCTCTCGCGCAATATCCCGCGTCAAGACCGTCAAGTGCGGGGCGAAGATTGGTCACTGCTCAAGGGGATTGAACTCTCCGGCAAGACATTGGGCATCCTTGGCATGGGGCGTATTGGTCAACGGGTCGCTGAACTCGCCAACGTCTTCGGCATGACAATTCTATTCTATGACCCCTACTCGCCGTCAGATGATTTCTTAAATCGTGTCCCCTGTCAGTCTTGTACAGTCGAACAGATTTTGACAGATAGCGACTTTGTCAGTTTGCATCTGCCCTTATTGCCCGCAACCCAAAACCTGATTGACGCATCAGCTATCGCTAAGATGAAAGATTCCGCCTTTCTGATTAATACAGCGCGTGGTGGTGTTGTTGATGAAGGCGCACTCTTTACGGCATTGGATGCAGGTCAGCTTGCAGGGGCGGCGTTTGATGCGTTTGCCGAAGAGCCATCCATCGGCAACCCGTTGATTGACCACCCGAACTTTATCTCAACCCCTCATGCAGGCTCATCAACTGAACAGACGACATTACGCATGGGTTTGATGGCTTCGCAGAATGCGCTAGCTGTCTTGAGGGGTGAGCGACCTCAATTTGTGGTCAATCCTGAGGTATACGAGGAGTAAGATACATTTACGATGATGGTGGTGTTTCCTCTGGCAGTATCCAGCGAGTGACATCGGCATCAATATACAGCTTGTTAAGGGTGCGTGCGACGGATACACGGTGATTGCCATCGCCTGTATAGTAATCATCGCCGACCTGTACCACATGTATCGGCATCAAGCTGGTGACATCAGACATCATTGCCATTGCCACACTCATCCAGCGTTTTTTGTCACGACGTTGCAGGGGCAAGAACTCCACATCATAGTTCATCCGCCCCTGTGTCCCCACCACCTGACTGAGGCGTATCGGTTGGACACCCAGATATTCAACTTTGACATCAGTCATATCGCCAACAGCACTGTCCAAATACCGAATAGTGCGCGACTGCCCCAACAATTGAGCCATGAAGGCTTTGACCTTCGCTTTGAGGTAAATCCATTCAAAGAGACTACCCGCCCGTTGTATCAAGTTGGAACTATAGCGCGATGTCCCGTTGTACATCTTGTCTTATTCCTTACATTACCGTTTTCTCTATCGTACAGCACATAACACTCGTTGGTCATAAAGAAGGCATAAATATGACAATATCTTTAACATTGGCATCATGACGATAATATTATAGGCTTATGCGTATGTGATTCGTTAGAAAACTAGTTTTCCCTGTGCTGATTCACCACGCTAGTATCAGTTGATATAATACGGCTCAAAGGATTATACCTAGATGACTCCAAGACTATCTCGACGCAAGTTTCTACAAATGCTCGCAATGCTAGGTATCAGTGCCACCTTACGACCTAAACCGTTATCGGCACAGAGTTCATCCGTACTTGTGATAGGTGCAGGTGCATCTGGGCTTACCGCAGGATATTGGCTGAGTGAAGAAGGATATACTGTCAAAATACTTGAAGCAAGAGATAGAGTTGGTGGACGGGCATGGTCAAACTATGACCTCGCGCCGTATCCAATTGAATTTGGCGCAGAATTTATTCATGGTGATGAAGTCGTTACGTGGGATATATTAGAAGAACTGGGACAAGACTCCTTGAATCAGGCAGAGGGTCAATTTTATATCCATTTTGACAAGACTTTATATACAGAAGAAGAATTTGCAACTGCCAACGATTTAGCAGCAAGTCTACCACTGTTAATAGTTGGTTCAGCGTATGAGTGGCAATCTGAAAACAACGGCGATATTTCCATCACTAAGCTAATTGACCTCATCGACGAAGCATATCCTGATTTAGTTACAGCAGAAGTCAAGCGATTGTTGATTCATAGTGTAGTAAATGACTACGGTGCATTAGCTGATGATATGAGTCTGCGTAGCTTGACAGAAAGTTATGAAACAAGCGGTGACGGCGATGGTGATTTTCGTCTTGAAAACGGCTATTCTGCTATTTGGGAAGCTATCGCTGATGAGTTAGATATTGTCTTCAATAGTCCAGCCTCTCATATTGAATGGTCTGATAATGGTGCAGTAGTCACAACGCAATCTGGAGATACATACGAAGCAAACCATGTCATCGTAACCTTACCTCTCGGAGTGCTACAATCCAATCAAGTTAACTTCATACCAGCTTTACCACAATCCAAACGCTCAGCCATTGAACAGCTAGGTGCAGGGCATGTCGATAAATTGATTATGAAATTTGATTCGCCATTTTGGCAAGGCGATATGGTTGGTGTTATCACAACTTTAGATACTCGTGTTTGGTGGCGACCGGGCTTTGAACGTGATACAGAAGAACCTATCTTGACAGCATTTTTCTCAGGTGAATCAGCCTTAAAATTTGAAGCGATGTCCGAAGAAGATGTTATCAGCGCGGGTCTAGCAGACTTAGAGCAGATATTTGGCATAGAAAATCTCAAAGAGCGTCTTGTAGAAGCCCATTTTATCTCTTGGGGAACTGACCCATATGCGAAAATGGGATATTCTTATATCCCAGTTGGCGTATCCGGTCAAAATTCTATTCTTGGCGAACCTGTTGCAGGAACATTGTTTTTCGCAGGCGAAGCAACCCACCCTAATAGATTCGCAACTGTACATGGTGCAATCGAAAGTGGCATTCGTGTCGCAAATGAAATTCTAGACTTATAATTAGAGCTCTTGATTGGTTTCCCATTCCTCGCGCAAAATACCATAGCCGAGTCCGTCATAATAGTCACCATCAACGATACGTGCTTGACGGAAGGTCGCCTCGCGGGTGAAGCCAAGCTTTTCTGCCAGTTTCATCATACCTGTATTGCCCGACCACGTCCGCAAGTCCAACCGAACAAAATCAGGTCTCTGCTCAAATAAGTAGTCACACCACAAGCTTAATGCGTCTGTGCCATAGCCTTTACCCCAATTTTCCGGGTCATAAATCACAATGCCAATCGCTGACCAGTTCGTTTCCTGACTAATCCAATAGCGCGATACCATACCGACCGCCTCGTCAGTATCGGCTGAGGCAATCAACAATCGTCGCCGGAAGTCATGTTTATGACCGCCTAGCCAACTCGTTACCAATGGCGGAATATCATCAGGCTGTGTTTTCGGATAATATGGTCCGTCGAGTTTGTGCCAGTCGTGATGGGGTTGTAACCAGTGAATAAGTGCATCAGCGTCTTTTGCTTGCAGGTCGCGCAGTGTAATCAGCTTGCCTTTTATCTGCATTCGATAGCTATATCCTTGTAGGTACATTCAATATCATGAATCATTATAGCCTGTTATGAACCATCTAGCGATATATAGAATTGGGTGTATTTCAATAATTTGGTATTTGGGTTTATCGGGCATGACACGTCATGCCCCTACACAAAGAAATTAACAATTCGTAGGGGTTTGGCGTGCCAAACCCGTCATATGCCAAGAATCTGAAATGCACCCTATCGAATTGTCACATTTTGTCTTTGTGTGGGCTATCGTCTACAATAGGCATTGAAATACAGAACTAAATTTTACAAAGGATTATTTATGACTGCAAAAATTGTGATTGTCGGGAGTTTTAATACCGACCTCACCTCCTACTTAGACCGTATGCCCCGCCCCGGTGAGACCGTCAGTGGTGACCGCTTTGTGACAGGTCCCGGTGGCAAAGGCTCGAATCAGGCAGTGGCAGCAGCACGACTCGGCGCAGATGTAACCTTCGTCGGACGGGTCGGAAAAGATGTATTTGCGAATCTCGCGTATGGCATCTGGGAATCGGAAGGGGTCAACACCGATTATGTCATCGAAGACCCTGACCACGCTACCGGAGTCGCCCCGATTTTTGTCGATAGCTCCGGTGAAAATATGATTGTGGTGGTGTTAGGCGCAAACCTCAACATCCAGCAAAGTGATATTGATGCCGCCAAAGATGTGATTGCCGATGCAGATGTCCTCATGGTGCAACTGGAAATTAATCATGATATGGTCGGCTATGCACTTAAAGTCGCCAGTGAACTAGGCATAACAACCATTCTCAACCCTGCCCCCGCTGCCAAACTGCCCGAAGACTATGTCAAACTAGCGAATTACATCACGCCCAACGAGACTGAACTTGAAGTCCTCAGCGGTAGTAATAGTGATGATGTAGTTACCAATGCAAAATCCCTGTTGACTACTGATGAGCAAACGGTAGTTGTCACGATGGGGTCACAGGGCGCGCAGATTGTCCAGCAAAACACACAAGCACTCGTCGGCACATTTAACGTGGATGTGGTTGATACCACAGGGGCAGGCGATGCGTTTAACGGTGGCTTAGCAGTCGCTCTCGCTGAGGGGAAATCACTGACAGATGCTGTCAAGTTTGCCAATGCGACAGCGGCACTCTGTGTCACCAAACCCGGTACAGCCCCCAGTATGCCACAACGCGCCGATGTCGATGCGTTGTACGATTCATAGCAATAATCTATGTAAGGCACAGGCATACCTGTTATACAAACATCAAAATATTTAATTTAAAGGACGTATATTATGATAAAACTAATCGCATTACTCAAACGGAAACCCGGCATGACCCGCGAAGAATTTAAAGACCGTTGGGTCAATGACCATGTCAAGCTATCCGCCAAGATGCCTGGGCTTAAAGGCTATCTTGTCAATGTCGCCATTGACCACCAACCCGATGGCGACGGTGTCGAACCGCTCTATGATGGCACAGCTGAATTATGGTGGGATAGTATCGAAGAGATGGAAGCCTGCTTTGAATCCGATGTAGCAACCATCGCCGGAGATGATGCTGACGATTTCTGTGAACTTCGGATCCACATCTACACCGAGGAGTTCATTGTCGTCCCAAGCCCACATAGCAACAAAGACGGCTAAACTTATCTGTGACACGGGATGTGCGACGAACGAGCACAAAATGGCACGACTGAGATTACAAAAAGCAAACCAAACATAGCCAGAAAACGTTTTTGGATTTTCCAAAACGTTATGGAAAGGTGTTTTGGCATAACAACTTTCTAAAAATAACAAGATGAAATTGTCATTAATTACGTTTTGTTGTATGATGATATCATTAAGAATTTTAACTTTTTGGATTAAATATTATGCACATATTGATTGTTGAGGATAACACCGCTACATTATTTTTGCTTAAGCGGATTCTTCGCATCATTGATTGCGACATCAGTCATTTCAGTCGTGCCGAACAAGCTCTCAAAGCACTCCCCACCGTCCAACCCGACCTCGCCCTCGTTGATATTCAGCTTGCCGGACAAAAGACCGGACTTGATTTTATCCGTCACTTGCGCACCAACGGCAACCAAATTCCTATTATTGCGATGACAGCTTATGCACTCGATGGCGAACGCAAAAAATGTATGGATGCCGGTTGTGATGAATACGTCTCTAAGCCCTTTAATGTCGGCGAACTGACGCAACTTCTACAGAAATATATGACCCGTGGGGCGGGTGTATAACGCCACACCATGAAATCAAAAGGAAGAGGCATGCCCCTTCCTCAACACATGATGATTCTACAAATGTTTACGCCATCGCACGTTTTAGCGCAGTAATCGCATCATCTTCAGCTTCTTGCACCAGCGTTACATGACGATGCAGTTCGTCGCGCAGGTCACTGATTTCGGCTTCGGTCATGGGAAAGTCAGATTCAGCTTCTTGTTTGATGGTTTTCAAGTTATTTTCGCCCTCCCACATCATTTCCACCCCATCATTCCCTTTTTCCACAAAATACTCATGCTTCATATCAATGTATTCGCGTGTCTTTTTAAGCATAGGTACATCTTCCGGCAACAGTGCACACAAGAGTCCGTCCCATTTATCACCAGCCAACCGATAGCGTAGAGCCACATTTTCCAGTTCGGGCATACTCAGAACTTGCGACGCTTCAGTCAAGAAGTCAGCATACACATCCCGTTCAGCTTTCATCGTCTTACCAAATGCAGGACCCAAGAATGTGTACGAGCTAATCAGCACAGCCAATAGCGGTCGCCCAGTCGGATATTCGCGCGACCAACTGCCTTTGACATCTTTTTGGAGCATATCCGACCAATGTTGCAAGCCTTTCAACCCGAAGTTTTTGGCTGACCCGCGTGGTGGTTTTTCTGTCATCAGCTGAATCGTATCGTGAATGCCCTGCCGAACAGCCGTTTGTAATTGTGAGTTATCAGGATGTTCGAGCAAGAGCAGGCGTTGCTTGTCACTCTTGACACGACTCCGTGCTTTATCAAGGTCATCTGTGCTGACTGTCAATGGCTTGAAGCTCCGGTCAGAGATATACGCTTCACCTTTATCAGCTTCATAACCGAAGACAACAACAGGCATCCCACCCCACATGCCTTCGTCATAAGGTTGTGCATTGTACGGCAATAGGAAGGTATCGGGATAGGCAATCGGTGCATACCCATCTTCAATCGCAGTGATAAGATTTTTACGTCCCTTGTTTTCGCTGGTGGTTTGTACGACTTCGCGGGCAATTCCGAGTCGGTCAAAGATAGTAATCATCGGGTCGAAGGTGTTCCGTGTTAGTAGGTTCACCTGCGGGTCATACCCATCATAGTGAAAGGTAAAGTAGCCAAAAGTGATACCCCCGCTGATACCCAGCAACATCGCTTCAGTATAGGGTGCGTCGGTGTGCGGTGCTTTGACACCCTGATAATCTAGCGCATTACGAATGGAAGCAGTGTCCCAATAACGTCCATCAAATTGTGTGAAGTTTTCTAGTGTAGGCATTTTCTGTCGCTTTCTGTTTATGTCGTCAACTGTCTTCAGTGTAGACGCAGACATGCGACTATTTGAAAATTAGGGATATAGTTTTGGGGTGTCACTCATTTTCTATTAATGTTTAAGGTTATAACCCTAGAGTCTCTACATCGAATCGTAGACAGTCTCTAAGAACGTCTCAATTTCATTGAGATACGAGTCGGCATCCCACCACCACATGTGTGACTTATCAGGGATTTCCACATAGCGCGCATCAGGGATATGGTCAGCTGTATAGCGACCGGACTCGACACGGACGACGCGATTCTGACGGCTGTGCATTACGAGGGTAGGGACATGTATATTGGGGAGTATCGGTGTAACATCGACTTGACGCATATGTTCGACACCTTGTAGGGCTTCACCGGGGCTGACGGCGAGACGTAGATAACGCGCCCACCACTGGCGAAAATCGGCATCAGCATCTGGCACGAAATAATTGACACCGTATGGACCACCCCATTCCCCTGCAACATTATCAAAAATCTGGTCATATAAGTCGAAAGGTAACGCCCATGGAAACTCAGGACTGCGCGACCCTTTGATAAATCCATTGAGTAGAATAAGACCCGATACGATGTCGGGATGTTCGGCTGCCATCTGGCTGGCAATCGGCGCACCGATACAACTTGCCAACAACACAACTTTTTCCGAGCCTATCTCTTTCATGACAGCACGAATATCATCAATCGGTTGTTGAATGTTACCAGTATATCCACTGCGGTCGGATAAGCCTGCGCCACGTTTATCCATAAGTATCAAGCGAGAATGCACACCCAAGCGTCGAAATGCCCATGCACAGCGGGGTTGTTCCCACGCACATTCGATATGACTAAATAATCCTTCAACATAAAAGAGGTCAATTGGTCCGTCGCCAATAACTTGATAAGCGAGGTAAGCATCGTCGCTTCGGGCATATTGCACTGGTGGCACAGGCACATCATCAACTTTGCCCATACTCTCTAGCAATCCGAGGTCTTGTGCGCGCATAACGGCATGGGTGCGATTATGGACACCGAGCTTGGTATAGATTTGTTTGTTGTACCAGCGCACGGTCTCGCGGGCAAGATAAAGCTGATTGGCAATCTGACTATTGGTTAAGCCCTGTGCCATTAACTTCAGGATGTCCCGTTCTCTGTCTTTGAGGTCTCTACTCAATAACATCTAATCATGTGCCTCGCATGGTTTACAAGTCTATCGTATCAGAAATGGTATAGGGGTGGCAATTCCCCCCCGTCAAGTCCACCCGTATGGGGGGTGATGCAAGCAGGTTCTGCTATTAATCTGTGGATATGTTGAAATGATAGAGAGGCAATCTCATGGCACAGGCAATCCAACGCATTAAACTACTACCTATTGACACCTGCAAACCCTACTATACCGTTCAATCGCGTGAAAACCATATGCTGAAAGCGAAGCAACAAGTACTCCAAATTATTGCTGGTACAGCATGGGTGTCCAACAACGGTCAAGATTATGTCCTCAAGGCAGGTGATGCGATTACATTAATGTGTGGTGGCGATAATGTTGTCGTAGTCTCTGGTATGCGTGGGCAAGCAGTGGAATATACGCTGAGCGAGTAGCGGAGTATGAATGCTATATCCCGCTGAAGAAACGCTATTCTAGCAAAAGTTATCCATAGACATGATTGTCCTCATCAGTGGTTAGACCTTCTGGCGCATGACAATCAGGACAGATATGATGTGCTTAGCGTGACTTCAGCGGACGGATGAGAGACACAAGAGTTCATTAATTAGAGTTTTTCGCAATGAAAACTAACTTATGATCCGTACCAGGATTGACCGTGATAGGCTTCTCGTTTTTCTCGATGATGTTACCCTCGTCGTCCAAGCCTTCAATGGATACTTTATGAGACCCAGGTTTGACATCCATAATAGCCGCAGACCGACCATTGCCTCGTTCCACTTCTTTATTATCAATAGAAAGTATCCAGCCCCCCTCATAATTCTCGCAGTCTTGTATCTCTACGGTAATTGTTCCATTGCGTGTTGCTTCAATGATTTGCTGGAAATTTTCGTCAAGCATCTTAATGCTGGTCTTAAATTCCTCAATCCAAAGTTGGGTTTCGTCACGAACAATCTTATTGATTTCTGCACGAAATTCAAACATACGGTTCAGTATTAAGGCGAGTTCATCTTCTTCCAACACTTGATTACCCCATGTTGCATTATCGGACATCCATTGATATTGAAAAGCCTCTAACTTAGCACCAATTAACATCTCGGTTTGACGAAAACGCATCCATGCTGTGGAATATCCCATATAGCGGTCAAATACAATTAGACCCGACCCAAAAGCTAAGACGAGTGTGGCAAGAGAAGCTGGAAGTGAAAGAAAGGGGCTAACAGCATCAACGATGACAGGGATGACAGTACCAAATCCTAATGCCCCTAATGATAATAATCGGATTCTTGATGCCCATTGTTTCTTGCCTTTGATGTTTTCGTTATACCAGTCTATGTTACCTTCAACCATCTCGACAATATGTTCATATACCATTGTGAGCGACTCACGTTGTCCTGCATCACTCCAATCTAGATTGCTAATTTCTTTCATATGCCATCCTCCCAAATACACATAAATAATTTTATGGATTTACATTACGATTTTTTCTTTGCATCTGCCATACCATCAGTTTTATAAGCTACTGCATCACCAGAGCTACCCACCAGAATATCAAAGTCCACACCTGTATCGGCTTGCATAACATGATTCAGGAAGATGCGCGTATAGCCCCGTTGCACATGATTATCTGATGGAGTCCATGATTCACGGCGTTTGGCAAGTTCCTCATCGGAGACATCAAGGTGGAGTGTGCGGTTAGGCACATCCAGCTCAATCCAATCACCTGATTGTATCAGCGCAAAGTTCCCACCAACGGCTGCTTCTGGTGCAATATGGAGGACTGCCGCACCATATGCTGTCCCACTCATACGTGCATCAGACAAGCGTACCATATCTGTAACACCTTTATCGAGAAGCTTCTTAGGGATGCTCATATTGCCGACTTCGGGCATACCGGGGAAGCCTTTGGGTCCGACGTTCTGCATAACCAGCACAGAGTTCTCATCTACCTCAAGGCTATCATCATCAATGCGGGCGTGGAAATCTTCCAGCGAACTAAACACAATCGCTTGACCACGGTGTTGCATTAGGTGTTTTTCCGCAGCCGACGGTTTAATCACTGCGCCATCAGGACAGATATTACCTTTCAGCACCGCAATTCCAGCATTATCTTGGAACGGTTTATCCATTGTGGTGATGACATCCTCGTTATAAGACACTGCACCATCCGTGTTTTCCGCATGCGATTGCCCCATCACCGTGAGTGCATCCATATGAAGCACATCCTTCATATTCTGAATCACAACCGGAAGCCCACCCGCATAATAAAATTCTTCCATCAGATACTCACCTGCGGGCTTGAGGTTGACCAGCAGAGGCAGATGGCTACCGAGTTTGTCAAAATCATCAAGCGTAATGTCGATGCCCATCCGTCCAGCGATAGCAAGAATATGCAGAATCACATTGGTTGAACCACCAATTGCAGCATTGACCATAATTGCATTCTCGAAGGCTTCACGAGTGAGAATCTGAGACAGGCGCAAATCTTCCTTAACCATCTCAACAATGCGATTGCCTGTAAAGTGGCTCATACGACGGCGACGCGCATCCACAGCAGGTATCGCCGCACCACCCGGTAACATCAAACCGAGGGCTTCCACCACTGACGACATACTAGAAGCTGTTCCCATTGTCATACAATGCCCATCACTGCGCGACATACAAGTTTCGGCTTCGATATAATCCTCATTGCTCATGCGCCCCGCGCGCCAATCATCAGTGAACCGCCATTTATCCGTGCCTGCGCCAATGTCTCGACCTTGAAATTTGCCATTGAGCATCGGTCCACCGGTGACAACAATCGTCGGAATATTCACACTACATGCACCCATAATCGCTGCAGGCGTGGTCTTATCACATCCGGTCAACAGCACAACCCCATCCATCGGATTTGCCCGAATCGACTCCTCCACATCCATGCTCATCAGATTACGGTATAACATCGTTGTCGGGCGCATCACTGTTTCACCAAGCGACATCACCGGAAATTCCAACGGAAAGCCACCCGCTTCGAGTACACCCCGCTTAACTTGTTCGGCAAGGATACGAAGATGCGCGTTACACGGCGTGAGTTCTGACCATGTGTTGCAGATACCAATCACCGGACGACCATCAAACATTTGTTGCGGTGTGCCTTGATTTTTCATGCGACTGCGCGATTTAAATCCGGCGGGACCATCTCGTAAAAACCAACGATGACTGCGTAATTCCATATGATTTGCTCCTTTGGCGGTGGGTTAGGTTGGGAGTCACCAGCATCCGTAAATTTATTGTTGTAGGGACGAACCTGCGTGTTCGTCCGCACGGAATGACACATAGGTCATTCCCTACGATATTTCTCGGATTGGTTCAAAAACTACACCAAAACCCAACAGTCCAAAAACTAAATTCTATTTTTTAAAACCTGCCGTATGATGAAAGTATAACGCAAACGGATAATTTTGACGGTTTATTGGTGATGAGTTTGCCTAAAATAGGAGGCTTGTCATACTCAGACAGAATTGTAACAATTCGTAAGTATTGAAAATCAAAAGTTGCGTTACGCTATTTGAAGATGTGTCCGACAGCGTGTAGGGGCGAACCTATGTGTTCGTTCGTGCAGATGGAGACATAGCTCCGTCTCTACGAATATCATGCTAGTTATCGGATAAAGCATTGAAGAACATTAGATGTAGTTTGTTATTACTAGCACTCATGAGGGATATTATTATGCGCCGGATATACGGCTTTATCTTGCTCACATTGTTGCTATCGCTTGGGTTGCCAGCACAGGCAGACACCAATCTCTTATATGAGTTGGGGGCGGTAGACGACAGCACACCCTTTACTGAAATTCCACTAACGATTGCCGAAGCTGAAAGCAACATCACGATAGATATGCGCGCCACTGATGGTGACCTTGACACGCTGGTGTTCCTCGTTGATGAAAACGGGAATATCCTCGCACAAAATAGTGACCGTAAAGACGGTATCGCTGGCGACACAGACTCATTACTGACTGTGCGCGGGTTGCCGATTGGTGATTATCGCATCATTGCCTCCCGCGAAGGGGTTGACCAAGGCGTGACTGCTGGTAATTATGAGGCGATTGTGGTGATTGAACCGACACTCGTCAACAATCTTGAATATGATGTAACTGCCGAAACCTTGACCGCGTTAGGCTATCCGCAACTGCCACAGCAACCAACCGCCGAATGGACAATCATGGCGTTTTATGGCGCGGATACCAACCTCGAAGCAGCCTTGCTCAATGACATCAACGAGTTTGAATTAGCTGGCGGGAGTGATGAGCAAATCCGCATTATCGCACTGGTTGACCGTCATCCCGAACACGACGCATCCAACGGTGATTGGACAACTGCGCGCCTCTTTGAAGTCAATAACAACACCACAGAAGATGCCGAAGATGTCTATCCCCCGCGTGTCGATTCCGTCGAATTGGCAGACCTCGGCGAACAAGATACAGGCGACGGCGAGACCTTAGCACAATTCCTGACATGGGCAGTGCGCACCTACCCCGCCGAACATTATGCGATTTCAATTGGAAGTCATGGCGCAGGCTGGAAAGGCTTGTCGCAGGATGACACCACCGGAGAAGAACTCGGCACAGACCCAACTATTATCTCATTACCGGAACTCACAAAAGCACTCGACATCACCAAAGTGATTGCCGGAGTCGATAAATTTGACCTGATGATTAACGATGCTTGTTTGATGAGCAGTGTCGAATATCATTCAGCCGTCGCAGATTACTTCGATTTGACGCTGGCATCTCCTGAAATTACGGTGAATCCGGCGTTGGATATGACCCTGTTTACTGAGGTGTTGCGCAGTGGTGATAACCCTGACCTGACCGCACTCGGCAACACACTGGTGGACAAATACATCAATGAAGATATGTTCACACGCGGGACATCCAGCACAGAATATTATGCCTTTACGTTGGTGAACTTGCAGGGATATGATGCAGTGGTTGAGACAATCAATGCCTTTGCTGAATACGTCAACCGTGACCCCGCCCGCTATGCTGAACTACTGGGTGAAGCCCGCGCCAATACCTACACTTACTCCGCATTTATGGGTGACACAACACTGGTAGACATCGGGCATCTGATGGAGCAGATTATCATCCTCGCCCGTGACGTAGACCTAATTGAACTGGCGCAAGAAGTGCTGACAACCGTCGAAGCCACCCGCATCTATGGCAACGCAGGCGAACGTGCCAGCCGTCTAACCAGTTACTTCAATGTCTATTTCCCTGAAAACAGCAACGACTTCCAGCAGAATTACTTTGAGGAAAGTCCGCTGACGGAATGGGGCAACATGCTCCGCAACTACTACAATATGCAGACCCCCCGCTCGTGGCTCGGCGAAGATTCTCTGCTGACCTATCATCCGCCGACAGCACCCAATGTCAAAGTGACGCAGGTCTTCCCGATTACCAGCACCGTCACTTTACCGCCGACTATCAAAATTGAAATTGAAGGACGACGGGTGGCACGCGGGACATTCACCGTTGACCTTGTAGACGAAGAACGCGACCTCGCTGTGCGCCTACTAAGTACCCCGATTTTGCAAGAACTCGTCGTGGGTAATACACGCAACTTCGTTAATCGCTGGCGGTCAGGCGTTGACCGTTCCAACTTTAGCTGGTTGCCGATGACCTTGCCTGTGGTGACCGATGGCGAAACGAGTGAAAACGAATTGCTGGTTCGCAGTGGTGATACGGCAATTTTGGAGGGGCGATATAAAGAACCCGATAGTCGCAACTGGAATGATGTCGCAGTCTTCTTCTCAATTGAGGAAGGCACAGTTCAGCGCGTGATTAGCCGTGCAAAAGGCTCTGGCGCGTTAGCTGAAGTCGTGATTCCAGAGGGGTCACTCTTCCAATCCTATCGTCAATTTGTCAAACCGGACGGACGCTCTGCTGTGAAACCGGGGACGAATTACATCTGGGGCGCGAATGGCTTAACATGGTCAGAGGAGATTGCACCGAATGGCAAATATCGTCTCGGCTTCTTGGTAGAAGCACAGGGTGGAACAGCTGGATTTGATTCGGCAGAGATTGTCGTCAACAACGACAATGTACCCGATGGACGGCGCGGATTCCTTGCGATTAATCTGGGATTGTCGTTCAGCTATCCTGAAGAATGGATTACCCCCTTTGCCGCGACAGGATTGATTCAGACCGTCAATGAGGATTTGACGCAGAGTATCAGCGTGATTAGCTTCCCCGCACAGACTGATAACATCTTCCAGATTGCGGAGAACTACGAGCGCAAGTTTGGTTATGAGCAAGTCGGTGAGATAGAAGAAGTTGAACTCGGTCGCTTCAATATTCCAGCGGCGCAATTCGACTATACCTATGAACAAGACGGCGTGACATGGTACGGGCGCGGATATGCAATGTATCGTGAAACAGCCCGTCGCAACCGCGAGACAAGCATCATCTATGCGATTGAAGCACAAAACCAAGATGAACTCACTGCACTCATTGACGAATATCAACCGACACTGCGCTTCTTTGATGCGGTGCGCTTGCAAGGTCAAACAGAAAATCGTTGGCGGTATCGTCAGTTTAAGCCCGGTATCTTATACCCTGTGCCGAAAGGCTGGATACGCGAGGGTGACATCGAAGCAGGGGCATGGCGCACCGTGTCCAACCCCGATGAACCCGAAATCAACGCTCAGATTACCTTCTTTGAAGACACCGAAGATGTCGATGCCATTATCGAAATGATGCGCGGGGATGTCTTGCCAGAAGAATTTGAGGTTGTACCATACGATACCACCCGCCGACGCTGGAAAGTTGTCCCGTTTGAGTTTGAGCGCGATGGTGTGACAATCGTCTCACGGGTTTATTTTGCGCGGATTCAAGGCGAGGTGTTTGTGATTAAGTTTGAATCACCGAATGATGACGAAGTGATTAGTCGGTATCGTAATCGCTTCGAGTTGATGATTGACGGCTTCGCACCGCTGAGTAATCAACGCTATGCCCTCGGTGATACCAACCCCACCCTCCTCAAAGCCAATATGTCGGCAGCATTGGAAATCTGCGATGTCGATTTGGAGAATGTCGCTTGTTATGGACAGGGAAACCTGATTGCACAGGTTGAAGATGATGAAGCGTTCAACAAAGAAGGAGATGTCGTCGTGATTGATGAGGTCAATGCTTTATCTGTCGGCTTTGAAGGTGAAGACGATAACAGCTTTGATTCCTTCAGCATAGCGATTATTGAACCGGAAATCACACAGGCAAACGGCGAGACCGCAACCATCACCATTGGTGTGTTTGGTGGGGTGTCTGTCGAAACTGGCACGATTGAAATAGATGCGGCAGAGACCGATGAATAGGATGTTTGACAACATGAGAAACTTAAACCTGATTAACCGACCATCCATAAGCATAAAATTGTTGTCGTTTATCCCCACCCCCAAACCCCCTCCCCGCTCCGCAAAGAGGGGGCTTAATAGTCTCCCCATACGCAGTGGGGGGAGATTTAGAGGGGGGATGCTCTTACTCACATTATTGTTATTGATTATGCCCGTCACCGCGCAGGATGCACAAAGCATCACCGTCCCATCATTTGATGTGACCGTCGCAGACAGCACCAGCGAATCCGGCGATAAACCCTATGGCATGTTGATTGATGTACCCGAAGAGGTTGAACTCGCAACGATTGTCATCAACGGCATTGCGCTCGATTTAACAGGTGGCACAGTGATTCTGTGGCGCGACGACATCATCACAGATACCAACACAGTCGGCGCAGGTGAAGACGACTTTGACACCAACCGCCGTCCTGCATCATGGTCGTTGTCGGTGACAAAGGGGCTGGTCAAGATGCGCGTGGTTGACCCCGAACTGGCAGAAGAACTCGGTGACCAAGAAATTGTCGTGACCGAAGGTGCAGGTGTCAGCTATGACGAAGAAGCCGTCGCACAAGGTCAACAAGTCTTTGATATTGAACCCTTCAAAGAAGAAGACATCGACGAGTTGCAATCAGTTGTATCGGCAGTTGATGAAGATGCAGAACTCAAAGTCTTGACCGAAGCACAGGTGCAAGTGGTTGAAGACAGTCAAGAACTGCTCAACTCGATAGACGACCTCAACGATGTACAGACAGCATCCGACATCATTCTGGATAATGCCTCTGACGATACTGCCGAAGATTCGTTTTTTGAATTTGACGAAGTCGAATCGGACACGCTCGGTTTTGATGACAACAACTTGATTCAGTTCTTGATTGAAAACGGCGACCTAACACCGGAACAACTCGGCGAATTAGCACTCACCAACCCAGAAATTGGCAACTTGATTATGAACTCGATGCTGTTTGAAGAAGATAGTATCGAATCGCTTTCGGCATTGGCAGCGACTAATCCAGAGATGTTTGATTTCTTCGTGGACATCGTCGCTTATGATGACCGCGCTGTCGATTACTTTATGGAAATATCGGCAGGTAACGAGGCATTTGTTGACGAGTGGGACTTGTATATAGCCGAAGACCCCGCTTTCGCCGATGCCTTTGTCGGACGCTTTAATGACCCCGCTGCTAGTTATGCCTTGTCAGGTCTCGCAGGTGAATCCTTATATATCAACGAACTCATGCTTGATATGGCAATTTATGACCCTGCCTTTGCCGATGAACTCGCTTATGTGTGGGACACCAATCCTGATTCGGCACAGTTCTTCTTTGATACAGTCATGTTTGACGACGATGCCTTACTCGATGCTCAGTTCATCTTTGCCAATAATATCGACGCATTCGACCCCATTGTTGATGGATGGGCATCTGACCCGACGCTTGGTTTCTCTGATTTTTATGATGACTTTGGTGCAGATGCTTTGTTCACAGGCTATGAGATAGATTACTTCTTCGGCGCAAGTATTGTGTCATGTACCCCACTCGGTAACGGCTCAACTGATATTGAAGTAGCATTTATCAATGAACCAATCGGCGTATCTGAGATTGAATTATTCGGCAACGGCTCGCGCACCGTATCATACGAAAGTTATCTGTTCCTGAATGTACGTGACAGTATTTTGCCGATTTTCTCGATTGATGCCTATGATGCCAATGGCAATTTCCTTGAGACAGCCTTTATCAATCAGGATGCTTGTTTTGGTGGTGGTCAAGGCGGAGGTGAATTCTACGACCCCTTCTTTGATGATAGCTTCGACGATTTGTACTATGACGAATTTAGCGACCCCGCACAATTTGGTGGCTCGTCATTTGCCGAAACAGGCTTATTCGGGCTAGAGGTGATTGGCTGTTATCCTGACGGGTTCGGCTCAACCATTGTTGACATGAGCGTCTACAACGTGCCTGCGGGTGCACAAGATTTCTATCTGTATTCGCTGAGCCAAGTACAGATTCTCCCTGCCGATGGATTCGTGTCTATCACAGTAGATGATAATGAACTACCGTTGAGCTTTGCCGAAGCCTATAGTGGTGACGGCACATACCTTGACTTTGCATTTTTGGAAGGCATCCCATGTGATAGTAGTGGTGGTGCAGGTGACCCCTTCGCTGACCCTGCTGGTGGATTTGATGACCCATTTGCAGAGGGTGGCAGTGGTTTCTTCACCGTTGATGCCGTTGACTGTACGCCATTAGACGACTTCTACTCGACTGTGACCTTCTCCGTATCAGGTATTCCAGAGGGTGCGCTAGGGTTGTACTTCTACTCACCGAGTTATGGCGATTTCTCGAATGCCGATGGATTTGTCAGCTTGACCTATTACACACAAGAAGTCGGACAAATCGCAGTCGATGCCTATGACAACGAAGCCACATTGGATACCACCTTTATCAGCTTCAACCCGTGTGATGGCAGTGGTGGCTTTGAGGATGACCCCTTCGCAGAGCCTGCTGGCGGACAAGGTGAAGGTGTATTTACAGCCGAGATTATCGAGTGTTCGACCTTAGATAGCTCCAGCACGAGTGTCACCTTGCTATTGAGCAACGTGCCCGACATCGCCACCGATATGGTCATCTATACACAAACAGGGTCTCTCTCTGTCTTCCCAAGTACAACAACCTTTGTGACGATAAACAACACTGAGCTACCCATCACTTATGTTGAATTGGGTAACGGCGTAGATGTGTATGATGGCAATACACCAACCGGACTTTTCTGTGATGGCGGTGGTAGTCAAGGCGAAAGCACCGATAGCGACTTTGACGGATACACCGACGATGTGGATAGCTGTCCGCTGAATGGTGACAACGGCAACGGTGTCGATGAGTTTGGCTGTCCGGTTGTTGATGGTAGTATCGATAGCGACTTTGATGGCTATACCGATGATGTAGACTTCTGCCCATTTGAAGGTGATAACGGCAACGGCGTAGACGAGTTTGGTTGCCCGATTGGTGGTAGCACCGATAGTGACTTCGATGGCTATACCGATGATGTGGATTCATGCCCGTTTGAAGGTGATAACGGTAACGGCGTAGACGAATTTGGTTGCCCAATTGGCGGTAGCACCGATAGCGACTTTGATAGATACACCGATGATGTAGATTCTTGCCCATTTGACGGCGATAACGGTAGTGGCGTAGACGAATTTGGTTGCCCGATTGCTAGTGCCGATAGCGACTTTGACGGATACACCGATGACGTGGATAGCTGTCCGCTGAATGGTGACAACGGCTATGGTGTGGATGAGTTTGGTTGCCCGAACCCCGCCCCTGATAGCGACTTTGACGGATACACCGACGATGTCGATAGCTGTCCACTAAATGGTGACAACGGCTATGGTGTGGATGAGTTTGGTTGCCCGAACCCTGCCCCTGATAGTGATGGTGACGGTTATACCGATGATGTCGATAGCTGTCCGGCAGAGGGTGATGCAGGCGCAGGTGTGGATAGTTTCGGTTGTCCCAATTCGGTAGATTTCGCGGTAGCGATTACAGGATGCCAGAGCAACGGTGACGGCACAACCACCGTGACATTTGCCCTATCGAACATTCCAGCGGAAGCAGCTTTCATTCTGTTCTACGACCAATCCGGCGGAACAAGTGGTGGTGTCCAGAGTTCTGTTCAGATAACCACACCAGATAATGAATTACCATTTGTACGTGTGGATGTCGAACGCAACACATCACCATTCTTGATTACGGATGCTGTGCCGACAGGGTCATGTCCATAAGTTAGACTCAGAGGGCAGAATTTATCCGCCCTCTTTTCAAATCCAATCTTAGTTCCCACCGCGACCGCCACGTCCATTACCGCCACGTGGTGGTCTACCATTGCCGTTGGGTGGTGGAGGATTATTGTTACCCCCGTTGTTGGCATTGGCGTTGCCATTCCCACTGTTATTATTGCCACCATTCCCGCCCGCAGGTGTGTTATTGTCGGTTGTATCAGTTATTGTTGAATTGACTGTCGGTCGTTCAGTCGAAAGCGCACTAATTTGCATCCATGCCGTTGTACCATCCTCAAGGAAGACCTGCGCCCATGTGCCGTCGCTGTTGTATCCGGTGACCACGAGTGCTGTCCCCGCATCCAATGTTGCAATTATATCCGCACTCAGGTTCGGCAACGCATAAACAAGCGCAACAGCGTTCACATATTGCACCACTGCTTCAATTGGAATAACCGCATCAACAGGGATTGCTGTCTCGGTTGGTATATCCGTCGGGATAGCTGTTGGCGTTTCGGTAAATGTCGCCGTCGGGTCGGGTGTATTGGTCTGAGTTGGCGTTGGGGTTTCCGTAACTTGTACAGCTTCAGTTGGCATAACCGTCAGTGCCGTAACGAAGTCGTTTTCGTCATCCTCACCCGTGATACCTAGTAAATCTGCGACGGCATACAAGGGTTGCCCCGGTTCACTTGTAAGGACACCAAAGCCAAATAAACTGAGTAATGCGATACCTGCCACCAGACGTAACGTTGTGCTAGCAAACGGGATAATCTGGCGGTAACGTCCGTTCGCGCGTTGCGTATTGAGTTCGGTCAGGACGCGGTCGTGCATGATTTGTTCCCCAACCGTGCCAAGTTGATAGTCAGTATCATCTGTCAGCAGTTCGGCAACCTGTACCATATCCGGCGCATCATCGAGTGGATATACACGATTCGAGTTCGGCGGAAGCACTGCATCCAGCATAGCCGACAGGTCATTGGGTGTTACTTGTGTTTTAGGCATGGTCGTTGCTCCCCTCTGTGTCCATGTTCATCAACTCTGCTAGCCGTTTAAGGGCGCGATGTTGCATGGTACGAATGGACGAAATGTTTTTTCCGAGTATGGATGAGACTTCTTCATGGCTCTTACGCTCGAAGAACCGCAGGCTGAGGATAATCTGTTCTTCCGGCTTAAGTTGAATCATGCACAGGCGCAATTTCTGCAAGAGTTGTTCTTGCATGAGTGCGCTTTCAGGGTCAGGTGAATTGGCGACCAGTGTTTCCGGCAATTGTGATTCGATGACTTTGTTATTGCGCCGATAATAATCAACCACGCGATTCGATGCGATGCGATACAACCACACCTCGAACGGTACAGATGTGATGCGGTATTTGGGCAGTTCACGCACCATCCGCACCATGACATCACTGGTCAAATCCTCAGCAGATTTGGTATCCCCGCCCAGCCGATAAGCAATAAAACGGTAGATACGATTGACATAAGTCTTATACAGGAGGCTGATAGCTTCTTCGTTGCCCCGTTTGGCTTTACGAAGTACCTGCCGTGACACACTCGGTTGATTCGACATATTGGTATCCTGTCGGGTTAGACGCGGGGCGGACTGCGTCACATGTGCCGATGATTGGCTAGCCATGTGTCACCTCCGCTTTAGGGGACAGTGTATCATGGCGGTGTGTATGGCGATACACCAGCATGACACAGAACACTAAGGCACAGATTGCCATTGCAATGATGGTCACGATTTTGCTTTCCATCGAGAACGGTACAAGCCACAAGGTTGTCCCGACTTCGAGTGTAATCAGCGAAAGCAAGGCAACAATAATCACATCCCGTTTGAGCCGAGCCGCAACGACTGCGCCGAGGGGTGCGCCAATAATCACAATTGGAATCGCCACCAGCCAATAATCCCACGCCACGCCGATGTCCTGCACGATGAAGCCATGTAAGGCAAAGCCAATCACCGAGTTCAAGCCCATGATGATAACCGTCGTCGGGGTACTGAGTTTTTCGTCAATGCCAAACGCCAGCGTCAACACAATGAATGTCAGCATATCAATCCCTGAGCCAGTCTGCGCGGCAAATGCACCTCCAACAATCCCAACCATAACAAATACAAAGCGATGGCTGTTATCCCAATGCTTGAAGCCCGTCTCCGGTTTCCACTTGAGGACATAGCGCGAGACAAATAACGCCACACCAAACGTCGCAGCAATAAACGTGAATAAGATGCGCGGATATGGGTTCGGCAGAATCAGCCAGAACGTGCCGATAACTTGCCCCAAAATACCCCCAAGTGTGACATACACAATCACAGACTTCAGAATTGGAATGCGATTGAGATAAATCACCCACCCCGCCATCGTCATACCGACCGCCTGTATCATCAGCCCAAAAGTGCGGGCATCAGCCGGAGGGATATGCAGGACTTTCGTAAACACAGGGAACGCCACCGCCGCGCCACCTTCTGCCGTTGCACCTGCAATAAATGACCCCAATGTCATCGTGATTGAGACAGGGGCGTGTTGCTCGAACAATCCGAACAGTCCGTTGATTGCCATATAGCTGAACCAAACCCCATACACAAATAGCAGGGTCAGCGGGTACATATGTTTGCGTTTGGGCAGATACGGTTGAAGTGTGTCCAACCATGTTTTATCAGTTGGAATTGAAATAACCGGAAAGGTGTCAGTTGTGGTTAAAGGTTGTTGGCTCATGTTGTGTTACTCCTAATGTTGTTGGTTATTAATGATTTGTCATATGTTCAATTGCATTAGATATTTCGTTGTCGGCGTACAATGCCTGCATTGTCCCTACAATATATCTATCGGATGGTGCATCTTAACGACCGAGGACACTCCCGCCCCGAAAACGCCACCACGGGAACAGAACTTTCATGCCACCCCAAGCGATGATGAACATGCCTAGCCATACCGCTGTGTAATGAATGACAAACAGATGAAATGGTAACGTCGGCGACACCATCGGCAAGCTACCGATACGAATCAGCAGGAGCAAAATCACCGCCTCAAATAATCCGCTGGCTGTAAACAATAACGGTGACCAATCTTTTTCCCAGCGACGTTTTTGTATCAAGTTGTAGATGATGTCGAACAGCATCCCCTGCAAATAAGCGACACTCAAAATCACAAAGGGTGCAATCAAATCGCCGATAGCAAGACCAAACAGCAACGTAATCGGAATGCCAATCAGCAATGTCATAAAAGTGCGGGTCTGCCAGCGACCAATTAAAATCGGGGTCATGGTTTTACTCCTATCATCCAGCGCAACCACTGGGTTAATGAACGTTTTGGGGTAAGCGGGTTGAGGCTTGGCGCGTGTTGGTCGAGCATATCGGCAACAGATACCTGCGCGCTATATTGCAAGCCGAGGAAGCTATCCACAGGCGCATACTTCGACCCCATCGTCATCGCACCAGCGGCATACAGTCGTCCCTGTGCTGTTCGCATCGCACGGACTTCAAACTCATCAGTGACTTCCAAACGTCCTTTGACATTGAGTTGTACAGCGTAAGTCTCCACAAGGTCATGTAGCAGAGAATGATTTTTCAGGTTGGCATCTAGTCCGGTCGCGTCGATGATGACATCACATTCGGCTTGCAGTTGTTTTTGCTGTCCGCTGGTCTCGATGCACACACAGAGTTGTCCTTCATTTTCCATGTGCATCTCTTTGAGTGTGCCAAACAGAATTTGATACCAGCCTTCCCGTTGACCGCGTTCAACAATATGTTGCCAGTCGGTGCGGTTGGATGTGGTTGTCCCGCCCCAACTGTCAAGATATTCGCCGCGCATATCATTACTAGCATTAGCAAACTCGTTGCGGAGGTGTCCACCCCATGCCGACTTGGGGAAGTTATACGGTTGTAATTCCCAATGTGAGGCGACATTCCGGCGTATGCCTTTATGCTCCGATGGGCAAGGGTTCGGTTGGCGCATCAGGTGTATGATGTGGATGTTGTGGTTCATCTCACGGCTTTCACTAAGACGCTGGATAATCCGGCTAGCGACAATCCCACGTCCGCGCACAATAACCGTGCCACCGTGCCGTTGTAAATGCTGATAAATATGGTCATGATTTTCGTAGGCGTTGACCGCAGGCACAAAGTCATGATTGTTACTGGCGAGGCGCAATTCCTTCAGTTCTGGCAGAACCCGTGTCCCCGGATAACCAACGGAAACATGCACATACCGCGCCAACATAACCTTCCCAGCATATCCCCCGTTGCGCTTACGAACCGTATACAGCACCGCATAATAACCATCATCAGTTTGACGAATACAATGTACCCGCCCCATCCGTGTAATCTGTGACCAGCCAATTCGCTCAGCTTCGCGGTCAATCGACTCGTACACATCACCCGAAATCGGTGTATATACATCAACCATCGGCTCAGCAAAGATACGTCCCATATGATTGATAGCTGACTTCACACGCAACGAGACCACATCACGATAGGCTTCGCGCACAGCATAACCAGGGAAGCCCCATACATTATCCGGTGTCGCGCCAGAATCACTCCGCAAACGTTCCGACATCGGTATCTGTGATTGTTCACACAGGCGACGATAACGACCGTATGGTTTGTCTTCCATACCAATCGAGACAATTTGTGATGGCTGAACACCACGCACAACCAAATTATCAACCCACACAAAACTCCCAATCCCACCACCGATGGTCAGGTAAGTTGTGTAATCGAGTGGGATATTGCTTTGTTCCAATCGTTCACGTCGGATAATCGGTTGCCGGAACAATGACGGGATGTCTGTCTCCGGTATAACGGCGAACCGTCTTGCATCCAACCTGCGAATTGGGTCAATGGCTTGTGTACTCATCGAACCTCCCTAATAAACAAAATGCTGTGTTTGACACTTGCACCCCTAACAACGCAGGACGGTAGCGACCATTACAGAGGTTTACAGTCTATTTACAGAACGCGAACGAAATCTTGGGATGTATTTGCCTGTAGGCGTGTGTTCATGCGGGATGAAGAAAATGTAAAGTTTTTTCACATAGGAGATTTTGATGTAATGTAACGTAAGGCTGATAAAAAACGTATAAGTTTACATGGGGATAATACTTCACATACAAATCGACAATACCTGTCGTCTAAGTTGGGATTAAGTGACATCGACATGAAAAGGGATTACTCATGATTGCTGACTTGAAAACACTACTGGTGATTGACGATTCCAGCGAAAACATCAACCTATACCGAAATATCTTCCGCCAATCAGGGGTGCGTATTGTGCCAGTCACATCTGCGAATATTCGTCAGCTAGGCGCAATTATCGCCGATGCAAAGCCCTCACTCATTCTGGCAGATGACCATACCATTCGTCCACACTTTGCCGAGACAATAGAAATCCTAACAACAGTCGGCGCATCTGTTCCGAACAGTCTCGTCACAACGTCCTGTGCCAGCCCCATGTGCGAGCCATTTGATTATGTCATACAGAAACCATTCACAGCACAGATGTTGCGGTCGGTTGTATCAACTGTCTTCCGGACAACAGAATCGGCATAAGTTCTGGTATACTCTGTACTTACCATCTACCCACACAATGATTTTGTAGAGTTGAACCCGTGTGTTCAACCAAGCGGGAGCAGACATGGCTACTCCCCTACCATGATTATTAGATAGATACACATTACAAAGTTAGGTCAGTGACAGAGTATGCCACCGGAAATTGCCATCATACTAATCTTCGCCGTTGCTATGTTCGTGCAGACCAGCACCGGATTTGGGTCTGCGCTGATTGCGATGTCTTTCCTCATCAGCTTATTCGGTTATGAAGTCGCTGCACCGCTGTTTGCGATTTCCTTCTCCACTGTTGCGATTGTTATCACCTACCGCTATCGTCATGACCTAAAAATCAAAAATGTCTGGCGTATGATGGTCACGGGTGTCTTCGGTGTGCCGATTGGTGTTCTCTTTATCTCACAATTGGATTCGACCATTATCCTGTTTGTCTTCGGGCTGATTGTCGCCGGATATGCGCTGTATGCCCTGCTTGGTTATACACCGCCAAAGCTAAAACACACGGGCTGGCAATGGGGTCTCGGTTTTCTAGGAGGCATGATTAGTGGTGCATTCAACACATCGGGTCCTGTCTACATCGTCTATGGTGATAGTCAACGCTGGCAACCCTTTGAATTTAAGGGCAATCTACAAATTCTATTTTTCTTAAATTCCATCTTCACCTCCATGAACCATATCGCCGTTGGTAACGTCACACAAGAGGTGTTAGGCTTATGGGTGTTTGCCATTCCGGGCATCGTGATTGGCATCAGCGCAGGCTTTTTGATGGACAGATTCATCAAGCCAGAGCCATTTCGTAAAATCGTACAGGTACTCTTATTTATCATCGGCATCACCATGATGATTCCTTAACATGTTCGATGTGAGAATATGTTACTCAAAACTTTTGAACCGTAGAGATACAAGTTATCTTCAGGGCAGGGACAAGGCATGCTTTGTCCCTACACTAGGAATAATAAGGCTTTTGTAGCCTAGCTATCCGATGACCACTATGCCTAATGTAACCGGAAAATACTAACCAAAAATCAAAGAACAAAAGACCAATTACTTGATTAGAGAGACCGATTTATGAATCTAACAGATTATCACCCCGTTGTATCAAAAATTATCACATTACTCGATGAGAATGGTTGCTGGTATGAGACCTTCCAGCACGAAGCCGTCCGCACTAGTGAGCAAGCCGCCGATACCCGACCCGGTTATAACTTAGAGCAGGGCGCAAAGGCGATATTATTGCGCGTGAAGAAATCGAAAAAGAACAAGTGGTTTGTCATGCTGGTGTTTCCAGCAGACCGACGCTTTGATAACACGACAGTCAAAGACTATTTTGAGGCGAAAGATATTCGTTTTGCCACCGAAGATGAAGTCAGCGACCTGACAAACGGCGTGCAACCCGGCGGTGTCCCACCATTTGGCAATATATTCGACCTGCCTGTGTATGTTGCGCCGGAGCTATTCGAGAACAAAAAAATTGTGTTTAATGCAGGTGACCGTCGCTTTTCGTTGGCGATGCTGTCGTCAGATTATCGGCAGTTGGTCAACCCGACTGTGTTTCCGTTTTTGCCAGAATAGACCGTGAGGGACATTATGTTGAGACGTTTATTGCTTATTACTGTGATTGCACTGTTCGGTGTGGTGTCGTTGGTGTCAGCACAAGATGATGACATGCTGTATACCGAAGCCTGCGATTTAGACGTGTTGCATCTGCAAGTCGATGCGTTATGGAGCGATTATCTTGCCACCCGCAATGTCGATTCCAGCACAGATGGCGCATTGGTGAGTATCACCGAATTTACTGATATGATTGATGCTATCCATACCGAGTGTCTGACAGAGCAACGCGAGGCACGGATGGATAAACTATCCGCATTACTCGATAATCTCTACGACGGCGGGTATATCCTGTATGTACGCCATACCCATACTGACCGTGTTGGCAGTGGTGACACTGACCGCGACGGATGCGAGACAGAGCGCAATCTATCCACACGCGGACGTAATGAAGCGATGGACATTAATGCTTCGTTTTCAACACTGAACTTACCCATCAGTGAGATTATCAGCACAGAGCTTTGTCGCACACTCGACACCACCGAACTGGCTTTTGGTCGTCCGAATACGATTATCCTCCGCAGTGAACTCGAAAATACATTAGCAGATGTCCTGACTGTTGTCCCCCCTGCCGGAACAAACACCATTATCGTTGCACACATCGGCACACTGAACCGCAATTTTGGTCTGCCGATTCCCTTTGACGAGGGCGATACCTATGTGTTCCGTCCAATGGGTAACGAGGGTTTTGAGTTGGTCGGGCGCATCGCATTGCAGGACTGGAAACTATTCGCGGAGATGAACGAGTAATACACATTTATCCGATGTAATCTCGACAATTCACATCACCATGCTTGACGAAAATGCTTTTTTGTTTTATATTCTCATTAATTCGAGAATATGAAATTATCTAGGAGAGGGCAATGCCTCAAGCAAGTGGGTTTAGAGGATTTACGGTGATGTGGTTGGGGCAGACAGTCTCACTCATCGGGACAGCGATGTCACGGTTTGCACTCACTATTTGGGCATATCAGGAAACAGGGTCAGCAACGGCGTTGGCATTGGTCGCCTTATTTTCGTTCGGTCCGACGGTGATATTCAGTCCGGTTGCAGGCGCACTGGTTGACCGCTGGAATCGTAAGTATGTCATGATTATGGCGGATTTAGCAGCCGGATTATCAACAATCGCCCTGCTGATTTTGTTCAATACCGGACAACTGGAAATCTGGCATTTGTATGTCGCCGGAGCGTTTGCCAGCACATTTGAGGCGTTTCAGTTTCCGGCATTCTCGGCTGCCATCACCATGATGATTGACAAAAAACATTATGGGCGTGCCAGCGGGATGCGCTCAGTTTCGGAATCCGGCTCAACCATTATCGCGCCTGTCATTGCCACAATTTTACTGGTCGCGCTTGGCATTGGCGGTGTATTGCTGGCGGACTTCATCACCTTTCTAGTAGCGATGGCGACCCTGCTTTTTGTCAACATCCCCGAACCCGAAGAATCAGACATGGGCGCAAAAGCACGCGGGTCACTCTTGCAAGAATCACTATTTGGCTTCCGCTATATTTGGGCGCGTCCATCGCTGTTAGGCATACAGTTTATCTTCTTCCTGACCAACCTGTTTGCTGTTATTTCGTTTACATTATTACCGGTTCTGATTCTAGCGCGAACTGGAAATGATGAAGTTGCGCTAGCTTCGGTTCAGTCTATGTTAGGTGTTGGTGGTCTGGTCGGTGGCATCATCATGAGTGTGTCGGGTGGTCCCAAGCGTCGGGTGCATGGTGTATTTGCTGGCATGATAATGAGTGCACTTTTCGGTCAGATGATACTCGGCTTGGGTCAAACTATTCTCGTGTGGAGCATCGGTGCGTTTATGCTGACCTTCTTCATTCCATTCATCAACGGTTCTAATCAAGCCATCTGGCAATCCAAAGTTCAACCCGATTTACAGGGGCGTGTCTTTGCTGTCCGCCGTCTGATTGCCCAAATCACCGCACCAATTGGTATGCTAATGGTCGGACCACTGGCGGATAATATATTTGAACCCGCGATGATGTCCGATGGGTCACTCGCACCTATCTTCGGTGATGTGTTGGGCGTAGGAGCTGGCGCAGGTATCGGATTGATGTTTGTGTTCACAGCAATTTTTGGCGCACTCGGTGGTCTGATAGGTTATATCTTCCCTGTCATCCGCAATATCGAAGACATCCTACCTGACCACGATAGCAAACCCAAAATCGAGACTATCACTGATAGCGTCATTCTCGCTGATACAGAACCCATCGTCGCCACCTAATCTGTCAAATATGATAGGGCATGCGGTCTGTCATGCCCTACACAATGCCAATCTCATCAGCTTAACAACAGACTGTTTACGTCAAAATCTCACTGTGCGCCTTTGCCTCTTTGCCACCCTGCGTTAAGATTTTTTGGGTGTGTATATATCTGAGGGGTTACAGTCTATAAAATTTCTCGCTTTACATTCATCCACAACTGAGCCAAACGGTCTATACTTGAGGCATAACTCAATAAATTGAAGGATAGAACATGTTTGATGTAATCGTGTTAGGTGGTGGTCCGGCAGGCGTGACGGCGGCATTACGTGCCAGAGAACTCGGTGCAACTGTTGCTCTGATTGAGAAGAATCGCATGGGTGGCACATGTACCAATGACGGATGCGTTCCAACCCGCGTATTGGCAAAAGCTGCACGGCTGATTCGTGATGCTGAGCAATTCGACTTGTACGGCTTATCTGCACCCAAACCACAAGTAGACTTTCGTGCAATTCTGGCACGGTCACAACAAGTCGTCTACACCATGCAAGAGAAGAAGCAACTCCTCGACCACCTGCGCGATGTCAAAATCACCGTCTATAGTGAAGCCGGAAACACGCAATTCATCGACGCACATACAATTCAGATGGAAAATGGCGAGACGATTGAAGGCGATAACATCATTATTTGTGTCGGCGGACAGGCCCGCAGATTGACCTTCCCCGGTGCAGAATATGCCCTCACCCACAGCGATGTATGGCGACTCAACCATTTGCCAAAATCGGTTGTTATCGTCGGTGGTGGCGCGACCGGATGTCAACTTGTGTCTGTATTAGATGCCTTCGGTAGTCAGGTCACACTCATGGACATTGCTCCACGCATCCTATTGACCGAAGATACTGATGTCGCTGACCTCATGCAAGACCAATTCACCAACAGTGACATCAATATGCTAGTTGGTATCAGCGGGCTTGAGCGCATCGAGAAAACGAAAGACGGCTTACAAGTCATCTACACGACTGCTGATGGTGAGCAAACCCTCCCAACCGAAGCCGTGATTCTATCTGTTGGCTGGCCCGGCAATGTTGACCATCTTGGATTGGATAAGGCTGGCGTGGAAACTGAGCGCGGGTACATCAAGGTCGATAGCGCGTTACGCAGTAATATCCCGCATATCTACGCCGCCGGAGACATCACAGGCAAGATGATGCTAGTGCAAAGTGCAGGCAGTCAAGCACGGATTGCATCTGAAAATGCAGTTCTCGGCAAATCCGAATCGGTGCATCACAAACTTGTCCCGCATGGTGGCTTCACTGACCCTGAATATGCAGGCGTTGGGCTGACAGAAGCACAAGCCCGTGAACAGATGAATGTCGTCGTCGCCAAAGTCCCCTACACCGATTTAGACCGTGCTGTTATAGATGCGCGTACCGTCGGCTTCTGCAAGATTATTGTCAACAAAGACACAGGTTTAGTTGTCGGCGCACATGTTGTCGGGGAACAAGCCGTTGAAGTGGTTCAGATAGTCTCGGCAGGTATGGCAGGCGAGTTGACTGTCGATAAATTTGCCGACCTTGAACTCGCCTATCCGACGTTTGCAGCAATTGTCGGACTCGCTGCCCGTCAAATCGTCCGTGAGCTAGACCTTGTGCCAATCGCTCCGGCGTGGCGCGCGCTTGTCCGCACCCGTGCCAGTGAATGGGAACGCCTCGATTAATAGATTAGGTCAATTGGAGGTCGGTTAAGTGAGGGGATAGTAAGTCCTATATACCCATTAACCGACTTTCTTGATGTGATATAATATAGCTCTCAATCTATTTGAATTAGTAACCTTTGGTAAGTATTTGGCATCTATATTGCGGTCGGCATGGATTCCGACATTACGAAACTGATGAAATTCGTAGGGCTGAGACTTGCCTCAGACGAAAATAGAATTCCAAAAACATATCGAAACTGACATAAATTAAACTATCTAATATCATAGAAATCAGGCACACCTATGGCACGACCCAGAGAATTTGATACCGACGAAGCCCTCGACAAAGCAATGACCCTATTTTGGAAAGATGGATATGAGCGCGCCTCGCTCAACAATCTACTCGAAGCCATGGAGATTCAACGCTCTAGCTTCTATAACTCCTTCGGTGATAAACGTCAGGTGTTTATCATGGCTCTCAAACGCTATATGACATGGGTCAACGACGATTGGATTGTCAAAGTGCTCGACGAAAGTGAAGATGGTTTATCTGCTATCGAAACGATATTTGTCACGTATGTCGGTGTGTTTGAAAAAGACAAACAGTGCAAAGGGTGCCTGATGGTGAATACGATGGTCGAACTTGCACCCCACGACGCGGAAATCGCAGCATTAGTGAGTGACGAATTGCAGAAGATTGAAGATGCTTTCTACCGTGCGCTAACCCGTGCCCGTGAGGCAGACCTTATTCCCGACCGCCTCGATTTACGCTCAACAGCCAGCTTCCTTGTCAATAATTTATCCGGTTTACGAGTCCTCGCCCGCCAGACTTCCGACCGTAAATCCTTTGAATCCGTCGTTGATATTGCGATGTCCGTCCTCAAGAAGTAAGCTACCCACAAACCACACCGACAATACAACTCGTGCCACATCACAATAGCTTTACCCACCAGTTTTAACCAATTTCCAAATTCATAGGTAAGACATAGGTGGGTACGTGGGTCTAGGTATTGTAGCTAATTTAAACCAAATGGTACAAAACCATAAAAGGAGCAATCAGCATGACAAACGTAATTCTCACACCCGCAGTTGGTGGATATGATGTTGTCAGCTATATCACTGAAAACGAAGCCACACAAGGTGACCCAGCATTCAACGTCACCCACGACGGCACACTCTATTTTTTCTCAACACCAGAAAATAAAGAAACATTCCAAGCTGACCCTGAACGCTATATTCCTGCCTACGGTGGTTATTGCGCCACAGCTATGAGCGAAGGAAAAGTATTCGGAGCCTCCCCCACCAACTTCAAGGTCAAAGACGGTCGCACCTTCTTGTTCTACAAAGGTGTCGGTGGTGACACACTCGGTCAGTGGAATGACGAAGAAGCTGAACGCCTTGCCAAAGCTGACGAATACTGGAATAACGAAACCTACGAAAACCACGGCTAAATCGTGGTAATTGCAACATCTCCCTTGTCAAAAGCCTCGCACTGTCGGGGCTTTTTCTTTTCTACTTCGCTACTTCGACCAGATAAATTTCTCACCACACTGCATCACTTGATAGGCTTGTCCGTTCGCCTTCGCTTTAGATGCAAAGTCACTCACATCAGCCGTGTTAAACGTGAACATATCATAATGCTGTGGGATAATCAGCGGGTCGCCAATCGCATGTGCCAGCCCAAGAGCCTCATCCATATTCATATTTGGCGGGACGTTCAACACCTGCAATCGCTCACTCGTTCCGTTGATAGGCAACAGCGCAATATCAATCTCAAGTGGTTTCAGTCGCTCAACTAAGCCATCATAGACCAGCGTATCGCCAGAATGATATATCTTTACTCCGCCCACATCAAACACATAGCCAACAAAGGGATACCCCACCCCATCCACATAGTCGAAGTCAGGATGCGCGGATGGAATAACCGTCACAGTCATGCCATCCACCTTAATATGTTCATCACCAGTCGTTGGAATCAAGCGGTCAGCATCTAATCCTAAAGTCTCAATCGCATATGCACGCACCGGAGCAGGCAATACCAACCGTGCCTCTGAATTGTTTGCCATAATCTGCGGTATCGCTATTGGGTCGAGGTGGTCAGAATGCTTATGACTGGAAAACAATAGCGTCACATCTTGCAAATCTATCCCACGCAGAGGTGCTTCCGTGATGCGAACATGGGGTTTATCCGTATCAGCATACTTGGTCGTGAGATGTTCCGACAAATACAGGTCAACATAGAAGGTCATCGTCGCTGATTTAATCGCAAAGCCACTCTGCCCCGACCACCAAATCACAACAGCACCATCTGTCACGGCGGTTTGTCGTATATCATCAAGTAACACTTGTCCTGATTGCACAGGTTGAATCATCGTTGACATGTCTGTTTGCTCCTTATCTATTACAGAAACACTTTGTATTTACCATGCTATTGTTTTTATCACTTTTATATATGAACAACCAGCAAATATTACACATTCCATTATTATGAACACATCCGTTCAACATTCATAGGAATCTACCATGTATAAACTACTTAGATATTTCTTGATTTGTAGCCTACCGATGTTCATACTAGTCGGATGTGGCGACGCATCACCGACCGCTATATCAGATGAACTGCAATCTCTTATTGATAACAATGAGAATCCACGTCTGATTGACCAAGAATTTCGGTCACCATCACATAATCAGTATTTGAGCTTTCCCATTGATAATGATGCTCTCGCTGCAATTACAGTTGATGAAGATTTAGCTGAAGGAATCGGCGCACGTCTGTATGCTGATAACATCTTATTTTTTAATCCAAACCGTGTAACCGTAACGCCTGATACCGATGCAGGTGCAATGTCCGACGAAATCTTATCTGCTATTTTATCGGAATACAGCCTCGATGGATTCAACATCATCATCGTTCGCTCTGAGAGTCAGAACTGTAGTTTATGCAAATTCCGCTATAATTTGGAAGAAAAAACCCGCGAACAACTTGACGATTATAGATTTAATGATGTTCCAACCCTCACACCTTCGTCGTAGAAATTTTGCCAGCAGTATAAAGATTAGCGGGCATGATACATCATGCCCCATAGCTGTAAACTTAAGGATAGTGCCAGCGCATTGGGTTAACTGATGCGTTGTTTTGTATCCAAATGAAAACACAGAGTCACGGAGGGACGAAGAAACGGAGGACAGTTGTATAGCTCATCGTTTGATGGTTACGTGTTTTGGCTTGATAAAGCATCCGTTATAGTAGATTCAATTTGTATTCATACATCATCAAGAATACCAAGCCATGTAGGGCTGATGCCATGTCATCAACCGCCAACGGGAGCAGACGTGGCTACTCCCCTACAAAAAACTCATTGTGCCACGCTGTATTGACGTTATATGAAATAACAATAGTTTAAATGGCATCAGATGTCTCCGTGACTCCGTTGCTCCGTCTCTCTGCGTTGAAATTAAGTGAAAAGAACGCCTAAATTGTTCTGCGACTTGCTTAACTTGACAGGAATGGGGCATGATACTTGCTTTATGATATCTAGTTGTTGGCATCTGTCCAACTTTCAACTTTTTCCTTTCTACTTTCAACTCATTCCACCCCAAGCGCGACCCCTCTAACCTGACGATTGTGCTACGCTAGACTTGTAGTACATCTTAACAATTACATCCACACACGCCGATATGTCACAAAAAAGTTTAACATGTGCCGTGTGCCATAACCCGCCAAAAACGCCGAATCCCGCGTCATACCAGCGACACAAACTGGCACACTCTGACAATCCCGTGACACAAATTGCGCCGAATGACATAAAGAGAGTGGGTATGTCTCGGAACTGTAACCTGCACATCCTGCCAAAATGACTATACTAAACATCAAGACCATGTTTATAACATTTGTCATAACAACAGGAGTAATATATGAAACACATACGCTGGTCAATAATTCTCATCATCGCTCTCTTATGGAGCAGTATCGCCTCAGCACAGGGTGGCGCAATCACCTATGGCGAAACCCGCACCGAAGCCCTCAGTGCAGCTGCCCCACAGGTACTCTACAATCTACAAGGCAACATGGACGAAGTCGTAACGATTTATGTACTCGGCTGGGTGCAAGAATTTCAACCGACAATTACCGTCCTCGGTCCCACCGGACAACTTGCCTTCACCAATAGCGATAACCTCACCCCCATCAGCAATGATGCACGGGTAACCGTCAAACTTCCGCAAGCCGGAAATTACAGTATCCTCGTTGGGAGCGCAACAGCAGGTCTAGGTAACTTTACCATCGCTGTCCGCCAAACCACAGCTGGCATCAGCACCCAACTTGACGCAAACCCTGTCACCATCAACATCCCACCGGGTGGCGAATCGCTGACCTATAGCATTCCCGCCAATCCAAACGGGGACATTCCGCTAACCATCAGCAACGGCACACCAGACTTCATGTACAGCGCACAAATCAGCGCACCGGATGGACGTATCCTTGCTACATTTGATGGCAGTATGTCCACTGTCACCGTTAATCTGCCCGCCGGAACCGACATGTACACACTTGTTGTAAAAGCATCCGACGCAACCATGAGCGGAACACTCACCATTTCACAAACTGGCGCAGTTGCTCCCGTCACTGGTGGTGGCACAACCGACCCTGCCCCTGTCGTCACCGAAGAAGTTACTGGTGGCAATCAACCACCTGCCAACGAATGTGCTGCTGTTGCCGGAACAAATGGCGCAAACGTCCGCACCGGACCGAGCACCGACTTCCAAGTTCTACGTGTGTTAGCTCCAAACGACTTCATGATTGTCACCGCACAGAACAATGGTTGGTATACTGATGGGCAAGGCTGGGTTGCTGGTAGTGTCGTCACCTTGACCGGACCATGCGACAATCTAGGTATTGCCGATGCCAGCGCACCGCCACCACCGACTGCAACAGCTGTTCCACCAACCACCGAAGCTGTTCAAGCCACACCTACCTACACTGCAACAGTTGAAGTAGTTCAAGCCACACCAACCTACACACCTACCACCGCTGCACCACAGGCAATCGTCGATAGTGACCAACTCAACATGAACGTAGACCGTGACAACGGCGGGACATACACCAACGATGTTTCCTCACCAGAAGGCGACACCACCGACCGCGTCCGTATCGTCGTGGATAACCTAACCAATCAACCACCTAATAGCTTCCGTGAGTTCTCAATTTTGGTGACTTGCGCCGGAGCTGATGCAGCTAACTTGCGCTGGGGTACAGGCGGACCAAACAGTCCAAATTCACGCGGGTGTAACGAAGCCATAACAGCAATCCAAACCAACGATAGCAACCAGACCTTCCTCAACATCGCAATGGAAGGACCGGGTTATGTTCAATACACCATCATCGTAACCATCACAGGTTAAGAAACTTCTGTGGGATGTAGTCCAACTGCATCCCACCCTGCCTCATTGGCATTGGGATACTCCGGCAGAGACAGCAACATTGCATCTAGCTTACTCACCAAGCTGTCTGTGCTGGAGGATTCCAACAGAACAACACCTCCATCGACCCCATATCTCCGTGCCTTATTGACTATGCGAAGTAATTTCAAAAATACACATTCCGTGAAATTTCCCACAACCTGATAATTCATCAGCCAGATAGCTAGTTAATCATTTAAGTTATGATGTTTCATCAGCACATACGCCATTCACTTTTATTTCATTGTTAAATTTCAGCTTTTACAAATGAAAACATTATAATATAAGCATAATTTCTGATAAACATATAACAGGTGGTGATAGATGATGATAGCGGACAAAACGCAATACCTGAGCGACCAACTCGAAGACCTGAAAGCACAGGGTTTGTTCAACAATATTCGCACGATTGATAGCCCAATGGATGCCCATGTCATTATCGACGGGCGCAAGCTGATTAACTTGTGTGCCAATAATTATCTCGGTCTTGCCAATCATCCCCGCCTCAAACAAGCCGCCAAAGATGCCATCGACCAATACGGTATCGGTCCCGGCGCAGTCCGCACCATCGCAGGAACATTCTCACTACACGATAAACTCGAACAACGCCTCGCGCACTTCAAAAAAGCCGAAGCCGTCGTCACACTCCAGAGTGGCTTTACTGCAAATCTCGCAACCATTCCAGCAGTCGTTGGCAAAGGGGATGTCATCTTCTCCGACGAACTCAATCACGCCAGTATCATTGATGCCTGCCGTCTGAGCCGTGCCAAAGTCGTGCGTTATAACCACAATGATGTTGATGATTTGCGCCGTGTCATCAGCGAAACAACTGACTATAACCGCCGTCTGATTGTGACCGATGGTGTCTTCAGCATGGACGGTGATATTGCGCCTCTGCCAGCCCTTGTCGAAGTCGCACAAGAACACGGCATCATGATTATGGTTGACGATGCACATGGCGAAGGTGTTCTCGGTAAAGGTGGGCGCGGGATTGTTGACCACTTCGACCTACACGGACAAGTCGATATTGAAGTCGGCACGATGAGTAAAGCTTTCGGGGTTGTCGGCGGGATTGTCGCAGGCAAACAAGAAATTATCGACTGGATTAAACAACGGGGTCGCCCTTTCCTGTTCAGTAGCGCGATGACTGTCCCTGATGTCGCTGCGTGCCTCGAAGCAGTAGACATCCTCGAAAATAGCGATGAATTGGTACAAAAGCTGTGGGCAAACGGTAAATTCTTCCAGACCGAAATGGAAAAACTCGGTTTCAACACAAGTGACTCAGCGACTCCGATTGTTCCGGTCATGCTCGGTGAAGCTGAGACGGCACAAGCGTTCAGCAAAGAATTGTTCAATGAGGGTGTGTTTGCGATGGCAATCGGCTATCCGACCGTACCACAAGGTAAAGCACGTATCCGCGTGATGAACTCCGCTGTCCATTCAAACGCTGACCTTGAAGAAGCCCTGAGTATCTTCGAGACCGTCGGTAAACGCCTCGGTGTAATTTCATAACATCAGATATTTTCGCATTTGTAGGGACAAGGCATGCCTTGTCCCTACGGTAGGTTCTAACGACTATCAGAGAAAGAGAGCAACACCATGACCCGCAAACCCATCACCCTGATTACTGGCGCAAATGGCGAAATCGGACACGGATTGATTCGCTACCTAGCTGAGCAAACCAACACACCCGATATTGTTGCCCTCGACCTCAAGCCACTAGACGATGAGCTTCTGCCACTGGTAACCGAATCCATCGTTGGTGACATTCTCGACACCGATATGTTGGCAGAGATTACCGAACACTATCAACTGCACACGGTTTATCATCTAGCGGCGTTACTTTCGACCACTGCCGAAAAATATCCTGAACTCGCGCATCAAGTCAATGTACAGGGCACAGTCAACCTGCTGGAACTTGCCAACAAAGAAGACCACACCGTCAAGTTCATCTATCCCAGTTCGATTGCGGTCTATGGTCTGCCGGATTTCGCAACCAAACATGCGAACCCCAACATCAGCGAAGACGAGTTCCTGCATCCGACCACCATGTACGGCGTGAACAAACTCTACTGCGAGCATCTCGGTGAATACTACACCAAGAATTATGGACAACTCGACCCGACTACCCGTCCAAGTATCGACTTCCGGTGTGTGCGCTTTCCGGGGATTATCAGTGCGTTTACTGTGCCATCCGGTGGGACGAGTGACTATGCACCAGAGATGATTCATGCTGCAGTACAGGGCAACGATTACAATTGCTTCGTGCGCGAAGATACCACCATCCCATTCATGATGATGCCCGATGCTGTGCAGGCACTGATTCAACTGGCACACGCGCCCGTTGAACGCCTCACCCGCCGAACTTATAATGTAACCAGCTTTAGTTTATCTGCCCGTGAATTTGCCGACCGCCTCCACCTAAGCTATCCCGATGTGACCATCACCTATGAACCGACACCCGCCCGCCAAGCCATCGTTGACAGTTGGGCGCATAGCCTAGATGATTCCCACGCCCGTGCCGATTGGGGTTGGTCACCAGCTTATGACCTCGATAGCGCATTTGACGATTATCTCTTGCCAAACATCGAGGCACATTATGGGTTTCGTGCGTTAGCGGGGATTTATGGTTGATTTTACCGATTGCCATTTAGTTGGCTCGCAGATGCGCGTCCAAATACAGTCTCGCAAATGATTCGTAGGGACAGGATTCTTCCTGTCCGCCATATCACAATATTCCTATGATGATATATACAGTAGATTGTTCTGTTACTTCGTCATGAATTACACCCATTTCAATTCCTGCACCACTCTTGAGACAACTTTGAGCGAGTAATGTATCCGGCTCATAGGCATCCCACCAATCCTTAATTTCATCCATTTTAAACTCTGGAAATGGATTATTTTGCTCGACTAATGGCATGTCACAAGTATCTGAAACAAGTTGTGTCACTGTATCCAAATCTGCTTCAAACTTGATAAAGAAAACTCTACCTTGACCACGCCCAAGATAATATTCATGGAGATTTATTGCATTGTCAAGAATTTCAACCCAGTTATCATAGGACGGAATATCATTGCTACAGCTACAGACAAGTAACAATATGACCAAGTACTTGATTGATTTAAACATACTATTTTACTTGAATCGAACCATCGTCTAGCACATTAAATGTTATCAACTGGCTTCGATTTCCTGAATAAAGGACTTCTATAATTTCAAGTTCATGTTGCCCAACATCTAAATTGTATTGCGTACAAATTATGTCACCACGATATTCTAGTATATCGAACGAATAGGGATTACGGTCAAAGCTGACATACATTTTATTGATATGAACAAGCTCGCCATCAATAACAAATTTAACTTTAAGTGCAGGCAAGACATAATGTGCTGGAATGTCTGCTAGTGTAGTATTTACACATAAACTATCATCCTGATAATACAGATTCATAGACCAGTATGGATGATAACTGCTTCCACCTCTTACATATAAAACGGCATTAAACGCATTTGCACCTAGCAACATCCCAATAGCAAGCACTGATAACCTGAACACCCAACGTCTTATTTTCTCAGTGAAGTTCATTGTCTTCGGCTTTGTTTCTGTCATAATTTGATAACTACCTTCCTCTATCCCACCGGACGCAACTCGGTTGTCACCCTATTAAAAGTATCCAACCCGGCTTGTATCGCATCAAGGTCAGACTGTGCCAATTCGATGTATATTAAGGCGGACAATGCAGGCATTGCCCCTACAGTTTTTGACGAGTTAATCAGTATCAATACTTTCAATTATCTGTGCAAATTTCCGATGACTTTCAGAATCCTCAGGCATCTCGTAAATTGCAGACAACTTATCAGGATTGCTATCAATCCATAACGCTATTTTATCTAAGATAGACTCGACAGTATTTGTATACAACGGTTTCACAATTGTACTTACACTAAATGAGCCACCATGAACACCTTCTGCATTAGTAACATCAAGCACAACACCCGAGAAAATAAACTCTTCTTCAGTGTCGTCAGATGCAATTGTCACAAAATATAGTTTTCCTCTATAAAGCCAATTCAAATCACTACGGACACAATCAGTAGATTCTTTGCCTTGAGCGTCTAGTTTCAGAGTTTCATCTGCATGAGGAAATACAGGAACAATTTTGTATTTACTCCAATCTGCAAGTTGCCCATATTTTCCAATTAACTCAATGTTATCAACCATAAGACACTTACTTCCTCTACCCCACCAGACGCAACTCGGCTGTCACCCTTTTAAAAGTATCCAGCCCGGCTTGTATCGCATCAAGGTCAGACTGTGCCAATTCGATGGACAGGCATCCGGTCATCTCACCAGCTTCTTTGGCAGACCGTACCCCCAATATTGACGCGGTCAGCATGGGGTTATTCAGCAACCATGCCAGAATCACATCAATCTGTTTAGCGTTATGCTGTTGGGCGATGTCTGTCAGGATTTGTTTGAAGGTTTGCAGATGGGAATAAACATCAGGGTGTGCCAACCACCGTTTGCGCCGAAAGTCTTTATCTTCTAATCCCTCAAGGTCAAATGAATCAATCAAGAAGCCGTCTTTGGTCGGTCCCCATGCCAATGTGCCGATATTATTTTCGTGGCAATACGGCAGAATATCGTCCTCAATATCACGCACAATCATGTTATATTGGTTCTGTGTCGCCGTAATCGGAGCAATCGCCTGCGCCCGTTGCATCAGCTCGACGGGGTGATTGGACAGCGCACCATATCTTACCTTACCCGCTTGAATCAAATCTTGTAACGCACCCCATGAGTCTTCAATCGGCACGTTGGGATCAGGGTCATGGAAGAAGTACAAATCAACATAGTCAATATCAAGCCGTTGTAACGAGTCGTCAATCTCACGCTTGATGCTTTCCGGTGACAGATTTTCGATTGTTCCACCACTGCCATCGTTAATCGACCCGCACTTGCTAAAGATAAACAGCTTATCGCGCTTGCCCTTAATCGCCTCACCGACCAGTCGTTCACCATGTCCCCATCCATAAAACGGCGCAGTATCCAGCCAATTCACGCCAATATCAATCGCTTTGTGAATCGCTTCGCGGGCAGCGTTTTGGTCTTGCTTACCCCAATAGATTCGCCAATCGTCAGTCGTTGCCATCGGAGCTGTCCCAATCCCAACAGGCGAAATTATCATGTCACTACTTCCAAGTTGACGCAATTGCATCATCTAGCCTCCTATCAGCTGTTATAGCAAATTCAATCACCAAACATACATATCATAACGATGGAATAACACCTCATAAACGCTAGCTTTAAGCAAGTCAGCAAATCAGCCTTTTACATTGCTGACAAGCTGACAGGTTGATGGCTTATAAGCACATATCGTTCAAGGTATTAGGTCATAAAATAAATTGATGTCCGCACCCAATCTAAAATCAACGCTACGGTAATTTATGTTTAGTGTAGTCGATAATGGTGGGGTCAACAAAATCCACGCATGCCAAACCTGTATAATTGGTAATTTTTCCGATGTGGGTAAAGCGATTATAATAATCGAAAGTATCATTTGAAAGTGAACCCAATGTCCGAAATTGCTGTCCGCATCACAGAATTACAAAATGCCGCCGAACGCCTCAAGCAATCTGCCTTTCGCTTGCAAGTCGCAGTTGATTCGGTTGTGCCAATTGTTGACCAATCTCTGTTGGATGCCTTGCCTCTATCCGAAAATGCGATGTTGTATCAGTCACACAAAGCCAATATTGCCTCGATACCTGCCAAGATTCAGGGGTTTGCACAAAATCTATCCAACGCCGCTGATGATATTTCTGTGGCAGTCGAAGGGCAAACAGGTGGGATTCATGTCGTGCATTTCTACGCACCGACCCGTGTTAAGTTCAATCATAGCCCAAACATGGCAGACCTGTTGCGCTCCAACACAGGCGAGACCACCCCAACCACTATTGGGAAAATGTCCATCAGTGACTATATTTCGGCACGGAATCGGCATCTATACGACGGCCTCACGACCGCACAGCACACCCTCAATGACAAATCATCCGCGATGACCCTGCTCATGAACAAACGTGAAAACCTCAGCGAAGACCTGACTGCACTGAAAAATCGTCTGCTGAGTTACGATGCGTCTACATCTGTTGATACGCAACCGCGTGTCATGATGATACAGGGGGAGATTGATGCGCTAGACTTACAAATCGACGGCTTACAGAACGAGATTACAGGCTTACGCACCGATGTCTCCGACCTGACCGAACGTTTGAATCGGGTTGCGCCAGCGACAGGCGCAGAACTAGAGGCGATTGTCGCATTAGAAGCCACACAAGATAATCCGCTTTGGATGCAAAATAGTACCTATGGTTGTGTTAATCACATCGTGGACAAGATGCCTTTGCCAAATGGTGTCCCGCGTGATGCCTTGCTGTGGGATGATGCCGCCCTACAATTGCCTCAATACGGCATTTCATGGGGAGAGACCCCGCTAGAAGGCTCGGTGTTACAGCTTGACCCGTCGCATCCCTACGCCGATGACCAATACGGGCATGTCCTTTATGTCGAGAGTGTACAGGGCGATACGGTGTGGGTGACTGATAATCTGAATCCTGATAAACCCGTGCGCTTGCAAGACTTAACATCAAAGCTATCGGGCGAGGATATGCGTTATCTCTACTTCCCGTGGCACACAGGGGCGTAGGTTGTGTCTTTCCTAACCCCTAAATTTGTACAACAACTGTCAGACCCCGACATCAAAACAATTCTACTCTGTGGGTGTGGTGGTGGATTTGATTTTGTGCATAGTATGGTGTTGTATCCTGAACTGATTCGGCTCGGCAAGCAGATTATTATTGGCAGTTATTCATTCGGGCAACCCTCAGAAATCAAGGGACATGCGCCTGTCGTATTTGAATATGGTAATGCCATTGTCAAACGGGTCACAGCACAGTCAAAGCCACCCCAATTTTACTGCCCCGAAGTTCACCTGTGTGCATTTCTTGACCAGCAATATCCTGATTCTGCGCCCCATTTTGTCTATGCGTATTATGCCCGCACCTTTGCTGTGCCACAGTTGAAAGCGTTCTATCAACAGCTAATTGATGAGCATAATATTGACGCGATTGTGCTGGTGGATGGTGGCTCAGATTCACTGATGGTCGGCGATGAAGAAGGTTTAGGCGACCCGGTTGAAGATGTTGTTTCGGTAGCAACAGTTGCTCAATTAGATTCGATTAAGTTGCGCCTACTTATCAACATCGGTGTGGGTGTTGACCGCTTCAACCATGTGTCGGACGGTGCGACCTTGCGCGCCATCTCTGAACTCACACAATCAGGCGGGTATCTCGGTGCGATTGGGCTTGACCCATCACATCATGGTTTGGGATTCTATCGGGATTGTGTTGATTATATCTACGAAAATCAGACATTTCGATCCGTGGTGGCGGGGATGATTATCTCAGCGAGTGAAGGCTATTATGGTGGTGAGGATGTCCCACCAAGATTGGAAACACGAGTCAGAAAAGGTGAGTTTTTTGTCTGGTCGTTGATGTCTACGATATACGCTTTTGACATTGTGAAAGTAGCCGAACGGTCACTGATGGTCGATTGGATTGCGGACTGTCTAATCCCATTGGAATGCCATCATGAAATCTTCCAGCATCGTGCAGAGATTGACATACGCCAGATAGAAGATTTACCCGACAGTAAAACGTTGCGCTATGTTCCCCGACCCAAAGACTAATCGACTGTTATAGGGAAACGCATCACATCACCAGCTTGGCGCACAGGGTGCCCCGTATACACCAGCATCTCACGCTTATCCAAATCAAATAAAGCTGTACAGAAGGTCTCGCTGACATCGGGTGCAGTTGCCGTGCGATAAATGGGATATTGGTCGTGGTCGTCATCACCGAGAATTTCTAAAATATCAGCAGAGCTACCGATGCGCTTGCGCTGGAAAATCGCCTCCGCACTCTTGACACGTTCTGCGCTGGAGATGTCGATATGTTGTGATACAGACTCGATGTCCAAAACGTGATTGGCGTGAAAATTTACCTGTTGAATATCACGGATATGGTGCTGGTCTGGCATGACTTCAACTTGCATGATACGCCGTTCCGAGATTGAGCCAATGGTATAGCTAAAGCCAGAGGCACGTCCGTCTACTGTAACCCGTTGAATCGCATCGTCTAATGATGTTGCATCCAGCAGTGACCGCGCCAGAAAATGCCGACCAACCCCCACGCGGATATTATTGGGGCGGATGTTATCTATCGAATAGCAGATGCCATGTGTGTTAAATCCGAAGGCGTTGCCACACAAAAACCCCGGATACGAACAAGCTGTGAATTTTGCATTGTTAGCAACCGTCGCATGAATGAAATACATGTGCTTACGGAATGCCGGAGCCCCATCTTCGTTGTGACCGATAAGTGCCAGTTTGTCTGTCAGAATCGAGCAATCGGCACACCCACGCAGGTCATCCGCTTCGGTCATAAACCCGCGATATTCACCGCGCCAATTGACCAGCAACACATCAACCAAATCACGCTTCGCACCATCTGCCATGCCTTGTAATTCTTGCATATACTGCGGGAAACGGTCTTGATGCACTGCCAGCATGTCCGCATAACGTGCCTGTGCTGCATCAGTCTGATGATAGGCGCGTAAGTCACGCAGAAGGGGATAGGTGTCATAGGCTTGCTGGATGCTATCGGCAAAGTGTGTCCCGATTGCATAGCCAACCTCATAATGTGACCCGCTGACCTCAAATTGTGTAATCATGATGCACCTGTTTGTCTATCTGCGATTACGACTGATGATACAGTACAAGCGAGAATCGTGCTCCTTGCTCCAGATTTTTAACGGTGATATGTCCGTTGTAGCGTTCGACAATCGCTTGCACAATTGCCAATCCTAGCCCACTACCCGCATAATTGGTGACATTGGGCGCACGATGAAAGCGATTGAAGATATACGGCATGTGGTCAGGTGGGATGCCAACGCCAGTATCGCGGATGTGAATACAAACAGTGTTGTGATTCTGCTCTAAATCAATCGACACTCGCCCCATCGGTGGGGTGAATTTAATAGCGTTGTCAATCAGGTTGGATAAGGCAATGCGGATGTGGGTAGCATTGGCTGTGTAGGTCACCTCATGTTTGGGGAACGTTAGCTCAAGGTCGATGTTTTGCTGGTCGGCACGGGAGGCATATAATCCAGCGACTTCTCGAATCAATGATTGCATGTTGATAGATTCAATGTCGTTATCCTGCTCACCGGATTCAAGGCGTGACAGTTGTAATAAGCTGTGTGTCAGGTGTTGTAAGCGGATGACCTGTTCTAAAGCGCGGTTGATGGATTTGCTATCCGATGTATTCCCCTGTGCTTCGGTGATAAGTTCGAGATTGGTACGGAGGGCAGTTATCGGTGTGTTGATTTCGTGAGCAGCATCACTGACAAAGTGATTGAGTGTGACCATCGTCGCTTGTATCTGGTCAGCCATCGCGTTAAAGGCAGTTGCCAATGTACCCAGTTCATCTTGCCGTTGGAGTTGTGCCCGTGTGGTGAAGTCGCCAGCAGTCATTTGATGGGTAACATGGGTTAGATGTTTGAGCGGTCGGCTCACATTTCGACTGATGATATACCCCACAACAACAGCTAAGCCGATGCTGAGGACACTCGCAAACAGCCAGCCCCACGCCACACTAGTGACAATCTCGACCCCATAAGCGGGTCCTTCACTGAGGCGTAACGTTGCCAACGGTGTGCCATCAGTACCAAACAAGGGCATATCAACCACTTGGGATGAGCGTCCTTGTGGGGAAGCCGTCTCCTCAAATGAGGTCAACCCGAAGCCATAAAGCCCTGATGTCTCGTTGACAAAAACAAAATCTTCTTGAATCACTTCGGTGGTTGTGGCGGTAATGGCATCACGCATAAAATCAACTGGCACGCCGTCAGCGATGACATTATCGCTTTCGATGCGTTCAATGACGACAGTCTCGTGTTCATCGGTGGTGAAGTTAAATTCGACAGATGGCACAGCCGTTTCCGATAAGCCAACCCAGATGTCTTCACCCTGTAATTGACGCACGACCAAACGCACCCCCGCTTGTTGCTGGTCAATATCGAGGACAGATGTCATATCATCAGATGTCACCAAGACTGTCTCATCGGGTTTGAGGAGTTCGATTTTGGTGCGCGACAAAAACGCGAATAGATTCACCTGTGATTGCAGACTATCTGGCGGTTCTCCGGCTTCAAGCATGGTTGCAAGGTTGGTCTGCATGCTGACGGCGTTGTTCCGCAGATAGTTAATCTCTTGCTGACGGTAGTATTCAAACAATGTGCTGACCAATACCCCACCCAATGACAGCGCGACCAGCAGTGCAATACCTGCATAGCTGAGGGGTAAGCGTTTTTGGATAGATTGTGGGATACGGTGTCGGGTGTTTCGTTTTGTGTTCATAAGGATGTCCTGTAGTATCTGTAAAATGATTGGATAAATGACGGACGCACGGAAGCGCGTCCCTACGAAACATAATGTAATCGTTGTAGTGACAGGCATCCGTCTGTCCGCCGATTCCCAAAATATGCAGACCTTTACATTATTCTAATTGATGCCCATCTGCTCTGCACACATCTCGATTTGTGCGAAGGCATTCCCTTCAGATGCGTCATCCTCCATCGGTTGCGCGATACAATCAACATAGGTTTGTGTCTGCTGTTGCGCATCACGCAGTTCGGCTTCCAAGTCGGCGTTATCAAACACATAGGCATCAAAAGCACGATTGAGCCACAGCATGATAATCGGGTCCCACACAATCGGATTGACAGTGTTGGGTTGGCGCGACTGGTCAGCGATGGTTTGATAGACTGTCAGACGGTCTTCCCCAAATGCAGATTGGGTTTCCGGTGCATCAAGGGTGGTCAGCAATGCTGGCATATCCGTGAACGCATAGGGATGATTGGCAAGGAAGCTCAGCCAACGATAACAGGCTTCGGGATATTCCGATTCACGGCTAATCAACCCTGCGCCAACGCTCAATGCAACCGGAGTATAAGCACTGCCGGATGGATAGGGGAGCAAGCCGAGGGTGTCATCAAAGAAGCCGAGGAAGTTATTGGCTTGGATGTTGCTGAATGGGTCGCCGTCGATAGCGACAAAGTCAAAGCCTGCACTTTCGCCCAATCGCTCATAGCTAATCAGCCCATCCTTAATCATATCAAGCACTTGCATCGTCGCGCTGACACTTTCCGGTGAGGTAAAATCCAGTGTAACAGGTGTCGTCGATGTATCAAACAACCGCCCGCCCTGTGCAGCGATGAGCATCAATAGGTGTGTGTTGACCGGACTAATCGACTCTAGCGGGTACTCGTCATCGTCCAGAGAATCATTAATCTGGCGTAACATCGCATCCAGTTCAGCAACTGTCCAACCCTCCAATGGCGCAAGGATACCCATGTTCTCGAAGGCTTCTTTATTATAGACCAAGACCTCCGGTTGCACGGTCAATGGCATGCCATAGGTGACACCGTTTAGTTGCAATTGTGCCAGCACAGTCGGCGGTAGGTCATTGATATTGTAGTTCAGGTCAGCCGATAAGAGCGGGTCGATAGGCAAGATTTGCTCAGTGTTGAGGTCGAACAATCCGGTGACAGTCGGTTGGTAGGCACAATCATTCTGGCGCAAGATTTGATTCGGTTGCATAAAACCACTGTTGATATTGATTGCGCCGACTTCGGGGTCACTGTCGGCAAATTGCTGTGCAAGTGCGTCCCATGTTTCGGCATTGGGCAGGGGTTGTGCGAATGACGTTACGCCAAACTCTAGCAGAATTTCACCCTCTGGTACAACAACCTGCTCCGGTATATCCACGATAATGGTGCGGTCAGTCTGCATCATCTCCGAGACAACACGACTGGCATCTCGCTCGACAGTTTGAATGGCTGATGCAATATCCAACCCATTCTGAATCTGTCCATCGACTTGCGTCAGATAATGTCCGAAACGTAACGCTGATGCAGGTGTCCCATTTTCAAGTGCTGATTGAACCAACGCTGTATCGGCTTCACTACGTTGTCCACCGCCACCGATAGCAATCATCACACCGCTGTCATCGGATTCGACCTCCGCTACATCGTAGAAACGACGCGCAGGCTCAGCACCAAAAGCTAGTCCGGCGATATTGGGGTGTTGGCTCAGGTAGCGCAGAAGGTCATATGCTAGTTGTGGATTGGCTGTCCCACTACTGACTGCAAAGCCCTGTGCATCAACCCCGCCGACTCCGTTGGGTAAGGTAGCAAGTGCAGTTTCGGGTAGGTCTTCACCAAAGCCGAAGCCTCCGGTTGAATTAACATCTTCGCTTTCAGTGTTATCGTCATCAACCGTAACCGTGATAGCCACAAATCCACCAACCCCAATCTTCATTGGTATCTCGCCCAGACGTTGGAAATATGCTCCTGCGTTGCTGGTCATCACACCGTCCGCTTTTAGCTCACCCCATAATTCAAACAACGGAATCAGCTCATCAGTTGGGAATTGGGGCATATCCGGTTGTCCGCCATCACTAAATCCGCGATTGAGCAGGCTATAAAATAAGAGTGTCCGGTCTTCGGGGCCGACCAATAATCCGGGTAGACTGACATTGCCCTCGTCGTCATATTCGGTCAGCGTGCGGGCAGTATCAGCAAATTCTTGTAACGACCAATTATCCGATGGATAGATTAATCCAGCTTCATCAAATGCCGATGGGATATATTCAACGAAGGTTGTCCCACCTGCAATTGGTAATGCCCATTGGCTATCATCCCATGCGAAGGACTCCCAAATCGTGGGATAATAATCAGCAGGATTGAGGTTGCCATCCGCTTGAATCAGTGGATTGAGGTTGACGACAAATCCGGCGCGACTGACTTCCGGCTGTAGGATACTATTATCAACATACAAGACATCGGCTGATTGGGCATAGTCTTGCAAGTCATCAGCCCATCCGGTAATCGCCGACTCGTCAACACCGTTGGGTGATGCAGGTTGTTCAGCACTAAAAATCAGTTGGACATCGACACCATACTGTGACTCGAAGTCATCCAGCACAGCCTCATCAAAGACCATCTCCCAAAATTGCGGAACAGCTATTGTGATAATTGGTGTGGATTGTGCACTTAGGCTCAGGCTGGTAGACAGCAACAATCCACAAATTAGTAATACTCTAAAACGCATGATTAAAAGAACTCCTCAGGTAAATTGATATGCTATCCCTAAGGTAGTCACTTGAGGTTGTTATCTGGTGGAGATGATATTGTGGTTTCGCAATATGATGTTGTGTTCTCGTGATTTACGGAATGAGCCGATAACCCACACCTAAAACCGTCTGAATCAATTGAGGATTGGCGGGGTCGATTTCAACTTTCTCACGCAAGCGTCGGATATGACTGTTGATGGCGCGGTCACTTTCGGCAGTGGCATCATGTCCCCAGACGGTATCCATAATTTGGGCGCGTGACAATGCCTGATTGGGATGCTGTGCGAGGTAGACAAACAAACGAAATTCAATTGGGGTGAGGTAGATTTCTGTATTATCACGCAGGACAACCCCACGCAGACGGTCAATGACCACATCACCGACATACATACGGTTGCTATCTTGTTGAGAAAATTCACCATAGGCGCGCCGGAATTGGGCTTTGATGCGTGATAGTAATTCACGGAAGCTATAAGGCTTAGTCACATAATCATCTGCACCCATCTCCAAGCCGAGGATTTTATCAACTTCATCACTCCGCACTGTCAACATGATAATCGGCTGATGGATACCTGCTTCGCGGATACGCCGACACCAATCAAAGCCTGACCCATCCGGCAGACGCACATCCAGAATAATCAGGTGTGCGCTGTGGGTTTGCATGTGGTTGAGTCCATCGTTTCCGGTAGAGACCCACGTCACATCATAATTTTCGCGTTGCAAGCCATCAGTCAGGCTTTCGGCAACAGCGCGGTCATCTTCAATTAGGAGAATTTTATTGTTGGTCATACGCCTGTTTTAGCATGTGATGATTTGTAATCCTAGCCTTAATTAAAAATAAATCAAACATGATTCAAACCATTGATTTGGCTTTTCAGACAATTTAATCATCCATACCTTATATGAATCACGTATACTGTTACATAATATAACCATGAACGGACACCGAATGACACCAGCACCTTCAACAACCTTTTACCATGAAATGCCAACCATGCCTCACATCAAGTACATCACCGACCTAAGCTACTATCGAGATGTCCCCAACGATTGGCTGATTGCGATTTCTGATGTCCGTAACTCAACGATTGCTATCCAGAACGGACAATATAAATCTGTCAATACCTGTGGCGCGGCGACAATTGCTGCCATCCTCAATAGTATTCCAGATGTCGATGTGCCGTTTGTATTTGGTGGTGACGGCGCGACAGTGGTTGTTCCGCCTCATGTACGCCAACAGACAGCCGATGCACTCTGTGCTGTAAAAAGTCTGGCAAATTCGATGTTCGATTTGGACTTGCGGATTGGGCTTGTACCCGTCGCCGATGTGATTCCGGCAGGATATGATGTCAAAGTGGGCAAAGTATTCATGTCGGATAATTTCAGTCAACCCGTCTTTACAGGTGGCGGGCTCGATTATGCTGATGAGCTATTAAAGTCGCCAGCAGGCAAAGATTACATTATCGAACCACATGGCGGGGAAACTGCCGATTTCAGCGGGTTTGAGTGCCGTTGGAGCAAACACCCTGCCAGCAGTGAAGAAGTTGTCAGTGTACTTGTCAAAGCGACCAACCTCAATGTTGATGCACGGAATCGCCTCTATGAAGACACACTCGACCGTATCCACGATATTTACGGTGAACATGAAGACCGCCATCCCATTAACCAGTCCAAGATGACCGTGGCATGGAAACCGGGCGATTATATGTACGAGACGGGTATTCGTGTCCCTAATCGTACATGGTGGGATGCTATCAAGCTGATGTTATGGTCGATTGGTGGGTATTTCTTGTGGAAATATAAAGCGAAAATCTGGGACAAATATAAGGATACCGTTTATCATTCCACTGACCATGAAAAGTTTGACGATATGCTCCGCATGACCATCAGTGGCACAACACAACAACGCGAGAAACTCCGCAACTATCTACAGTGGCGACGCAACGCCGGTGACCTTGTGTTTGGTATCCATGTCGCCCATCACAGTTTAATGACCTGTATTGTGTTTGACCGCTTCGGACGGCAGGTGCACTTCATTGATGCCGATGAGGGCGGGTATGCACAGGCAGCGGTTGAACTCAAAACACAGTTGAAGCAACGCAAAGTCGCCACCGCAGAAATCCCGTGGCTAGCTTCTTAATCCGTGATCGATAGTTGTTCAGCACAATCAAAGTGGCTGAATAACTGCGGGTAACGAAAAGTGATAATGTTGCTGATTTTGTTTTCATCAATTGTCACCAACTGCACCCCATAAAACTGATAAGCATTGTTTGTTTCATCACGCAGATACATCGCAAAGGCAGACTGACCATTAGCGGATGTTGAGATAAGTTTCCAACGTCCGGTAGCATCTGCCCCAGCCAGCACCTCAGACGATAAAATCAAGCGGATGTTATCAACACCGCGATACCATGACGGAATCGGTGGCATACTAAAGGTTGCATCGTCTTTGAGCAATGTGACTAGTGTGTCAATATCAGCGTTTTCCCACGCATGAAGATAACGGTCTAATTGTTCTTTTCCGGTCTTATCGAGAGCGTTATAGGGTGTATGCTCCAGCAAATTTTGATGGCTATCCAATGTTTTCCGTGCACGGAATAATGCGCTTTTTACTGACGATACAGTTGTTTCTAGCAAGTCTGCCACCTCACGCGCTTTCCAATTAAGTACATCACGTAGCAGTAAGACTGCCCGTTGTTGTGGCGGTAGTAATTGTATCACTGCGATAAATGCCAGCGTGATATGCTCCTTTTGGGATAGTGTGACAGCAGGGTCCGGTGCGCTTTCAGTGTTCAAGAATTCATCAGGGTAAGGTTGTATCCAAATTGGGTCATTCACGTCATCTGGTATGGGTTTATCCAATGCCGAGACAGGTTCGTGTGTCTGTGGCAGAAATCGTCTTGAGCGTGACTTGAGCGTATCAAGGCAGATGTTGGTTGCAATCCGATAGAGCCATGCCCGTAAAGCCGACACGTCTTGTAAGCTATCCAACTTCTTCCATGCCCGAATGAAGGTTTCTTGCACCATATCCTCAGCATCTTCAACTGACCCCATCATGCGATAACAATGAACATGCAGTTCATGCCGATGTGCCTCAACCAACTGATTAAAGCGGGTTTGGTCAATGTTATTGATGAGCATATAGTTGTCCTCTATTGTATTCCAACAACCTCATTATAGACCAAATTTTCTAAGAGCGCGCCCTTTTTGGACTTATGGTCGTCTTATAGGGTGACTGTAAATAACACAAAAGGATAAGCTCATGCAACAAGTTATTGTGCAATACAAAGTCAAGGCGGACAAAGTAGATGAAAATATCGCTCATGTTCACAAGGTATACGAAGAACTCCAACAGAATAGCCCTGATGGTCTTCGTTATGTGACCTTCCGTAAAGATGACGGAGTTAGCTTTGTTCACATCGCTGTGATTACCACTGAAAACGGTGAAAATCCACTACACGATGTTAAAGCGTTTCAGGCATTTACTGCCAACATTGCCGATCGGTGTGATGAACCCCCTGTAGTTACTGATATTACTGAAATTGGTGCTTACGGCTTCCCCGAAATGGCTTAAACCTATATTGGCTGGCGACGGATGTTGTCAGCCCTCTCCTGTTTAATTATGAGTAGAAGATGAGAAACCGGTTGACCTTTACACTGTGTCAGGGTTTAGCATCGTAATAAGACATAGAGGCACACAAGGGAGAGACATTATGAAAATCACAGACTTTCAACAACTATTTGACTATATGTACTGGGCAAACCGCCAGATGTGGCAGTGTGTCGCTGGTATGAACACAAGTCAGCACAGAGAAAATTTGGATTACTCTATCGGCTCAGTCTATCTACAGTTGGTGCATATAGTCAGTATCGAGAACCTCTGGATCAACTATCTGTGGCACGGCGAGGTTGAGTTTTTGAACGAAGTTAACCTGCCAACAATGGGGCATATCCGTGTAGAGTGGGATGCACTGGAAGAAGAATTCCGCGATTATCTATCTACTTTGACTGATGATGATTTGGATACCTTGATTGTTGCGCCCTTCTTCAATCTACCACCACTGACATTACGCGACATCCTGTTACAGATTGTCAATCATGCCACTGACCATCGTGCCCAAATTTTAGCGGGTGTACATAAACTCGGTGGTGCAACTGTTCCTCAGGACTACCTGCGTTATTTGAAGCAAATGCAAGTGGCATAAATATTACGTATACTGCTGAGCCTGCAAGCCATATAGACGGGCATAGGTGCCACCCTGCTCCAGTAGCTCATAGTGTGAACCGTATTCTTTAATTCGACCATCTTCAATCACAGCGATTTTATCTGCCATGCGAACGGTACTAAAGCGATGTGAAATCAGTATTGTGGCGCGACCTTTGGATATGTCGGCAAAGCGTTGATAGATGTCATATTCCGCTTCGGCATCCAGCGCAGATGTGGGTTCATCCAACATCAGCACATCGACATTCCGCAGGTAGGTGCGCGAGATAGCCACCTTCTGCCACTGCCCACCAGATAAGTCTGTGCCTTCGTCGTCTTTATCATCCAGCAACCACCGACTGAGAATGGTCTCATAGCCTTGTGGGAGTGTTCCGATAAAGTCATCCACGCCAACCTGTTTTGCAGTGCTTTGAATGCGGTCAATGTCGTCAATGTACTGCACATCACCCAAGCCAATATTTTCACGGGCGGTCAGGTCATAGCGCACAAAATCTTGAAACACCGCACCGAGTCGTTCCCGTAGTGAATCCGGTGTGAAGTGACGAATATCGACACCGTCCCACAAAATTTGTCCTTCGGTCGGGTCGTAGAATCGTGCCAGCAATTTCACGAGTGTTGTCTTGCCCGCCCCATTAAGCCCAACCAATGCGAGACTTTCGTCTTTGCGAATCACCAGATTGATGTCTTTGAGTACATCGTCGCTGTCTTCAGTATAGCGGAATGAGACTGCCCGCAGTTCAATTTCATGTTGTAGCGGTGGCGCATCCTGCATCGGCTCGATTTGTACGAGGGTGGTTTGCGTGTTCATCAGGTTTTCGTAATGCGTAAAAAATAGGGTGCGCTCACTCAAGCTGACAATCGAATACGACAGTGACCGCAGTTGACTTTGAATACTCCGCACCGCTTCGATATAGAGGGTCACGTCCCCGATAGTAATCAATTGGGCGAAGGCTTGACCGATGACAAACAGATATGTGCTGATGGTGATGACTGCGTTCAAGATATTCAACCCGCTGTTGACCCGTAATTCCTCTAAGTTCAATTGCCGTTGCTCTTGATGAACGTCTCGTGTGGTATCCAGAAATTGACTGAGAATATAATCACCGAGGTTAAATAAACGCACCTCGCGCGCATAATTGGTCTGCGACAAAATCGACCCCAGATACCATGCTTTCCGTTCACGCGGGCTATTGTCCCAACTGATGTCAAAGCGACGACGGCGAAAATAGAGTTGTGAGATAAATGTGGGGACGGTCGCCACCACCAGCACCAACGCCAACATTGGGCTAAATACCAGTACCACCCCGAAGAAACTGAGCAAGGTCAGGAAGTTACCCAAAATCCCACTCGCTTGTTGGATGAACGAAGACGGCATCCAATTGATACGTTGTGCTTGTCGCATCGTATCGTGAAACTCTGGTGACTCGAAGTAGTGCATCCCCTTGAGCGATAGCAAGTGAGTATACACCAGTTCACTCATATGCAGTTCGAGCCGTCGCCCCATTTCCGCATTGATGTAACTATCAATTGCCGACAGTGTTTGTGATACAACAAGAATCGTCCCGAACACAAATAGAAATGGCAGAATATCTTGCTCAAATACAAAGGTCGTTTCGCCTGCCAGCACCTCACCAAGTCGGTCAAATATCAGCTTGAAGACAAATGCGGACACCACCGGCATCACCGACTGAACGATACGGATGGTAACGGTAAATATCAATATTGACGGCGCGGCATCGTATGCGATTTTTCCGATTTGATAGAGACTCTTAAAAAAGTGGAGGAGGGCTTCGCGGGTGGTGCGGTCGAGTGCCTTTGATTTTCTGCGTCTGCGTCTGGGCATGAAGCATCCTGTGGAACTGTGCGTACACTATCAACCATTATAACATAAAAATACCTGTACTGAACTTTTTTGATACTTATATACCACGAAGCGCACGAAGGGCACAAAGTAAAGATATACGCTTGCCCACTGTTGTCTGGTCATCATATCGTTTGTGGGTATAGTTATGAGATAGTCATAGATTGATGGAGTTGTTGCAATGGACAGGACTAAAAGAAAAAACCAACCAGATTATCTTCGACGATATTGGTTTGTGTTCTTATCACTGATGCTTATTCTTGCGTTGATGATGTATTTTCCCTTGCGGATAAAACTAGATGAACTCCTGCTGGACATTATTTTCTATGGAACAATTTCTATTGCTTGTCTTTTGACTACGGTTTGGATATATAGACGTTATGCTAAGCAGGGTCACCGTCTGATTGTTGTCATCGTGTTATGTGCGCTACTATCTAGTTGGCAAGTGTTCGATCTTGCTATTTTACGAACAGGGTATATTGAGTTTGGCATGGGCAATACACTATATTACGCTACAAGATTTCCGGATGATAATATTAGTTGCCATATGTTCGTTGAACAATATATTGGAAACGACTGGGTTGCGTTGACTCGTACTATTTGGCGAGATGGGTCATGGTTTCGTTGCGGAGGTTGATGCAAAGTGTTTTCGATTTCATCTAGTCACCCCCACCTTTGTGTCCTTCGTGGTTATCAAAATCAGGTATAATTCATAGCATACATTCAACACAGAAAGCACATTTATGATTACTGTCACATCGCTCAATGCCGGATATGGCAAGCTAGAAATTCTGCACGATATATCCCTCACCTTTGCGGAACGTCAATTCACCGCCGTACTCGGTCCGAATGGTTCCGGCAAAAGCACCTTGATGAAGTCGATTCTTGGCATCACAACCATACACAACGGGTCGATTACCTTTGACAAACGCGAGTTGGTCGGGATTCGTACTGAGCAAATTTCAAAGTTAGGCATTGCATATGTCCCCCAACGCGAGAATATCTTCACCGATTTGACCGTGCGGGAAAATCTACAACTCGGTGTGCGTACCCTGCCCCGTGCTGAGCGCGAAATAGCAATGGACGAAGTGCATGAATTATTTCCGATTCTGGCAAAACGGGCTGGACAAAACGCCGGACAACTCAGTGGCGGTGAGCGACAAATGGTAGCGATGGCGATTGCATGGTTGACCCGTCCGACGATTATGCTGTTGGATGAACCCAGTGCCGGACTTGCGCCTGCGGTTGCGATTGAGGTTTTTAGTGTGTTGCAGACCTTGCGCGAACAGGGTATGACGTTGGTCGTGGTTGAACAGAATGCCCGTCGGATTTTGCAATATTGTGATTATGCCTTTGTCCTGCGCGAGGGACAGTTGGCATTTCAGGGTACTGCCGAAGCCTGCCTCAATGACGAAGAGACGATTAAGGGGTATCTCGGTGTGCGATAAGGGATAATTGAAAACCACAAAGTTATCCATTAACTGCATTCACCACAACTGATAAAAACAACCTTAATTTTAGGAGAGGCTTAAGGACTCTAGGAGAAACTTGACCATGCGATGGATATTGATTATATGTTGTGTCAGCTTGTTTGTTTTACCTGCAACGGCTCAGGATGAGTGTGTACAAGACTCACGGGTAACGATTGGTGAAATGGGGCGCATCACCCCCGGCGACTCGAATAATGTCCGTGCCGAACCAACGACTTCAGCCGAATCAGTTGGACGGATTGCAGGTGGTGAAGACTTTGTCATGCTGGCGGGACCGATTTGTGATGCCAATTATATTTGGATACAGATACAAAACGGTGAACGCATTGGCTGGACAGTCGAAGCAACAGTCGATGAATACTGGATTCAACCCATCACAGGCGAATTATACGAGGACGAATTTGTCAGCTTGATGATAAACGAAGAACTGGCAATTGATGTTGACTTCATCATTGAAGACGAAATGGAAGCAATGGGCGGGGTATTCCCAATACGAGTGGTTGGCGAAATTGCATTGGAAGAAGAAGTCCGAAGATTTCGGTCAGCACAGTTGATTGTTGCGCCTGTCGCTGATTTCGATGGGTCGATGGGGAATCGCGCCGATGATGCGATTGAAGATTTGACTGTATTACTGGAAGCAGAATCCGATTTTGTTGCACCGATATTAGAGACGGTAGACCCTGAACAACAACGCATTGATGTAACCTTCCCCGAAGACCCTTTCCAAATTGGGGCACGTCGCTTAATTGTAGTTTCACCGCATTATGTGAATATGACAAATGGGCGGGGTATCGCCTTTGTAACCATGTACGGTCAAGACATCTTCCCTGTGAATAACGATGCCGTGTTTTACAACTTTGTCGGAGTAACCAATGATGGCAGATACCTTGTGACCTTCCGCTATCCGGTGCAGACTGATAGCCTCATCGGTCAAGAGAACTTGACAGAAACCGTCCCGAACTGGCAAGAGACCTATACCGAATATATCCGACAAGCCACCGACTCCCTGAATACACTCAGCCCCGATGATTGGCAACCGTCATTGGATGCACTTGATGAGATTGTCGAGTCAATTCATGTTATCGGCGGGTTTGAATAACAGTATCATACGCATTATGTGAAATCAGATTAGGAATATAAACTGCCAAGAGACCATAAACAGCAAGAAAAGTGATGAGTGATGAGTCAACTTTCTGGAACGCATTATTTTATTGACATGCACATGGCTTTTCCCTTTCTTCCTCTGTGTTCTCTTTGCCTCTGTGGTGAAAACATTTATCAGAAATCACAGGTCACTGAACAGTTACCATTATTGCTATATAGTCTTTGCGGTGCAAATCGCTGGTCGCGCTTATAATTAGTAGCATGATGCCGTAGTATAACCGCATGGATGCGCTATAATTCAATGCGTTATACCGGATATACAAACCAATTTCATTTCCTCTATCGGAATAAGCGGTAAAATTTATTGAGTGATGTTATAGTTGTAATAGACTGAAAGCAACCAGCGAAGCGCCTATGTTATTCATTCAACAATTCATACAAAACATCTTAATGCGTTTCCGAATGTTCCTCGGACCATTCACCTCAGTATATATGCGGTTGCGCGTGTATATGCGTCCCGGTCAAGCGATTCGCAATCAATTCGCTGGTGTGACGGCGCGCTTCGATGCGGTGCGCTCTCGCTTCGGTGCAATTGGAAATTCGATTATTCCGCAAAGTGTGCGAAAACGTCTCGGATTAGAGAAGCCCAAGCGACGCGGTAAAGACGGCGAACTCATTGATGGCGAAGGCGAATATGGTGAGTTATCAGCGAACAAATCACGACGCTTTCGGGGTGGGCGAAAACTCAAACCCCTACAAAAACAGGCGCAATTTTCACAAATTCACCTGATTAACGACATCACCAAAGCCCGCAAAATCGCTCACATCGGTCAGAAAGTAGACCGTTCGTGGACGGAGATGTTTGTCGAGATTGATGAGGACAATTCGGTACGCCTATCCTATACAATTGTTGACCGCGCTGTGTATGGCTCAAACGTGGCGATAACTTATGAACGTGGTGATGCAGACATTACCGTTGATGGTGTGGAACTGACACAGAACATTAGCCTACCCGTTCGTGATGAATCGCGCATCGTAGTTGCGGGTGTGCCTTATGTCGTTGATATGTTCAAGTATGAAGCGTTACCAGTTAAAACACGGGTGGATGCTGCATGGGTCACCAATGTTGGTCCGGTACGCGATGATAATCAGGATGCGATTGGTCTCTATCAGCATGATGCGGCTTATATGTTCACAATTGCAGATGGTGTTGGGGGCGGTTATGCCGGTGACATTGTCAGTGAATATTCGGTCAAGTACCTGCTCAAGACCTTCCAGAAAAACATCAAACATGACCTCTCTTGGATTGACATCTTGCGCAAGGCATTCCAACATACCAATGCCGAAGTCCGCAAATTTGTCGAACGCTCACCTTATCCAGCAGGCACAACCCTGACAACCCTTGTCATCCGTGAATGGACAGCTTACATCGCACATGTTGGTGATTCTAGGATTTATCATTTACGCGGGACACAAATTAATCAATTAACAGACGACCATCGGGAAACACATCCAGTCGAACGCACGACAAAATATGAACATATTCCCGACGAATTTCTGCCGACCCGTGATGTATTGGTACGGGCGATTGGCAAACGGGACGCGATTGACCCGCAGATTATAACAATGGCATTGCAACCTGGCGATAAGCTACTGATGATTACAGATGGTATCACCCATCAAGTCAGTGATGATGAAATCTACAATATTCTGATTACCGAGAGCATTGTTGATGCACCCAACACACTGATTAAATTGGCGAACGAACGCGAAAACACTGATAACGCTAGTGTCATCCTGATTAATGTGATGGAACAAGCATACGAAAACGACATCTGGAATGCGTTTGCGTCTGACCGCGTTTTTGTTGGTGGCAAAAACTGGAAACTCGATTTATCTCGTCCGCACGAGATGAGTACCCAATATGAAGTTCCCAATCAGGTCGGTTGCATGTCAATGATTATTACCCTGTTGGTGTGTGCCTTTATCTGGTGGGGGATTCCACAACTGGCAGGCGGGCAAAACCCTGAGCCAGCATCAGCGATACAATCTGTCGATGTGACACAAGATGCGAGTGCAACAATAGAACCAACAACACAACCAGTGACAACAGCCCCTGAGGCGACCTCAACTGTTCGTATCGAAGTGACCGCAGACGAAAGTAACCCAACCGCCCTACCCGTCGAATTAACAACACAACCGACTACTGTACCAACCGAGGTCATTCCAACGGTGACTTCAACCCTGATTACGCCGGAAATACCGCCAAGTGCGACACCAACAGCAACACCATTTGAAACTCGTACACCGTTCCCGACCTTGCCAGCGACGCAAGGACCGACCGCGACAACGATTCCGCCAACCAGTACGCTACGGGCGTAAGCTTGGACGGACAATAGAAATTTGCTTGTGATGGAGAAGATTGAGATGAGAAAACTGCGCCAACAAGGATTACCGTTTATTGGACTATTACTGTTATTGTGCTGGTCTATTGGCGGTGTGATGGCACAAGAGACCATCGACTTAACCCAGACCCCTAGCTTCCATCCGTATAATTGCACCTTTGATAAAGAGACCAATAGCGTGGCAATAAATGCGGTCTTACATGGGCGGGATGGCTTTCCGGTAGCGCGTGAACGGTATAACCTGACAGTCACAGAAGCATCTACATTAACGGAAGTCAACACCACACAGGTAACAATTACGCAAGTGCCTGAGCGTCAACCGATGCAAATCATCCTCCTGCTTGATGTGACGGATACTGTCCCTGTCGAGAATGTCGTCAGTGCTGTGATTAGTGATTTGATGCCCCGTTTGTTGCCCGCTGACGAAGTTGCACTGGTCACATTCAGCCAAGAGATTTCTCCGCGCACACAGTTCTACACGGACAAAGGTCGCTTGGTCAACGAGCATATGATTGACCTATTGCCCCTTGATGGCGATAACCGCGTGTATGATGGTTTGTTCCAGAGTATTCAAGAGTTCCCATTGAGTGATGGCAGACGGCAAATGATTCTGTTGCTGACGGATTCAGGACGGCGTGATGTGGAGCAGGTATCGGTGCAGGAGATTATCAGCAGTGCTGACCGCGCCAATCTACAGATTTATACCATCGGCTATTATACCCGTGACGTGCCCGACATCCCTGACCTGATTGAGATTGCGACAGGAACGAGTGGTTATTCTTGGTTCTATACCGATTTGCCCAACACCCGCGCTTCAATTCAGCGGTCGGTTGCAGGTTACCTTGAAGATTTTATCGAGACCGCCAACAGTGAAGTTATCATCTCAGTAGACATGCAGAATGTTCAGACAACGAGTACCGATTTTGTCACCTTTGATTTGCTAATTGAAACCAATGATAACGATGTCATGCTCGATACAATTACTTGTCCGCTGGAACGTCTGACACACTCGATTACCTTTGTCGATGATGTGCAACAGGCAACGGTCAACGGTATTCTAGACATCGGCGTGACAGTAAAATCTGACCTTGCTGATAACGAAAATGTGATTGTGTTCCGTGCCAATAATGATGTGGTACAAGATAACGATTCGGCAGTGTATCGCTTTGATGCCAACCAATTGCAACCGGGATTTTACAATGTCGGTGCACAACTGCTTGACCTGAACGGCAATGTATTGGCGACCACTCCCTATACGATTCAGTTGTATGCCCAGCAGACGATGAACCTAACAACCATCCCTGAGAGCACAACGGATTTACAGGGTGAGCTGACGTTGATATTAAATACCTCAGCAGAATATGAAATTGCACCCGCACAGTTCTATCTTGCTCCAGCAGGTGAACCTGATGCACAACGGGCAATCAATCCACAGGCGGCGGCGTTCAATAATGGCGTAGCGACATATACAATTTCTGATGTGCAAGGGTTGGTGTTGCGCTTATTCCCTGATAAACCGACCGGAACCGTATTTGCAATTTCAGCAGAAGTACCGGGTATCTCGCCAACTGACCCTATTCAAGCGACAGTACGCGAGCCGATTGCGATTTCGGTAGACCCACCTGCCCCAACAGCTGAACCGCCACCAAGCATCGTACCAGAGATTGACATACCGGAAGAAACCCAACAACAACTCAGCGTTGCGATTCCGATTGGGGTTGGCTTGTTCCTCTTGCTGGTGAATTATCTGCTCTATCGTGCAGTTGGACGGGCGCGGATTCGTCGTCTGCTGGCGTTCCCTGATGCCTATGAACTATCCACACAGGTCATGCGCGTGACAGTACGCCGTCAGGGCATCCAACAAGCGCACCCATTGACCAAGAAAACCATCACAATCGGGCGTGGCTCGACCAATGACATCAACCTCGGTGATGACCCGAATATCTCGCGTCAACATGCGGTCATTGTCTGGCGCAAGCAAGGCTGGTATTTCTCGAATCGCAAGCACCGCGTTAAATCGTCGGTTAATGGCAAGGCAAAAACTGGTTATGTCTGGGTCAAGCTTGAACCCATTACGGAGATTGTGATTGGCAACACCTTACTCGTCTTCCATTCCAACACACAGACCGACCTGTCTGAGTTCATCAAGACGAATATTTAGTCCCAAGCTTTGGTAGGGGGAGTTTACAAAAACTTCCTCATACTCTCCCCTAAGTCAGTTTCGATATGTTTTTGGAATCCTATTTTCGGCTGAGACAGGTCTCAGCCCTACGAATTTCATCGGTTTCGTAGGGTCGGAATCCATTCCGACCGCAATATATAGCAGATTCAATTTGTATTCATACATCATTAAGAATGACAAACCATGTAGGGTTGATGCCATGTCATCAACCGCCAGCGGGAGCAGACATAGCTACTCCCCTACAAAAAACTCGTTGTGCCACGCTGTATTGACGCTATATGAAATTGCTATAAATACTAAATATTTATCGAAGGTCACTATTAATTTCCAGTGAATAATGACTTAATTCAAACCCTATTCAAATCTTTAGCCTAATTATCTGTAATGTGTGGTTATATTGAAATAACAATTTTAGGCAAGGATTGCATAATATGAGAAGACAAACAGTATGGTGTGTTGTTTTGTTATTTACTATGTTATGGATTGGGTTTCCGACCTTAGCGCAAGACAACGATAGCACAGCAAATGAATCTCTTACGGTTGCTATCAAAACATTTGAACCCTTTGTGATGCAACAAGATGGTATATGGACAGGTTTTAGCATTGAATTTTGGGAAGACATTGCCCAATTGATGGATGTTGAATTTGAGTATGTGGTTGTTGAGAGTGTCAGCGACCAACTAGACGCAGTCGAAAGTGGTGAGGCTGACCTCGCCGTTGCTGGTATCAGCATTACATCAGCCCGCGAAGAACGGATTGATTTTTCACAACCCTATTTTGACGCAGGTCTACAAATCATGACCCCAGTCAGCAGCCGTATTGGGTTATTAGATTTGGTAATGGTACTGTTTTCACCATCTATGCTTGAAGTGTTTGGCTTGTTCATCGCCTCGATTATTGTGGCAGCGCATGTTATCTGGATATTGGAACGTAAGAAGAATCCTGATTTTCCAACCTCGTATATACATGGTATCGGTGAGGCGTTATGGTGGTCAGTTGTCACAGTGACGACGGTCGGCTATGGTGATAAAGCTCCCAAAAATATCGCTGGACGAATCTTTGGTGTTTTGTGGATGATGATGGGTTTGTTCTTAATTGCGAACTTCACAGCAGGTGTCACCAGTGCGATTACCTTGCAAGAGTTGCGTGGGTCGATTAACTCATTGGCAGACTTGCAAAGCCGTCGTGTTGGTACCGTTGGTGGCAGTACATCGGTTGATTTCTTGCGGGCGCAGGGTATTTCCCCGACAACATTCGACACAATTGATAAAGCCTATGATGCCATTGAGTCAGGTCGCTTAGATGCGATTGTTTATGATGCACCTGTTTTGCTGTTTCATGCTAGTAATGCTGGAGCAGGACAAGTGGAGGTCGTCGGTGAGCCATTTAACGTTGAACGCTATGGGATTGCCTTCCCGCAGGATAGTCCGTATTTGGAATCCGTGAATCTAGCGATATTGAGTGAGATTGAGTCCGGTCGTTATGCGACACTGCAAGATAGTTATTTTGGTGGGTAGGGCATAGTATCAGAGTACTAGATGGTCTAACGAAGTTGTTGCGTATCTTAACGTATTCCCCATCAAAATGGTGCTAATATGAATTGTAATGCAAGATTTACATCATATACATCCATATAAATGGGGAGCTTTTCATGCACAATCTGAAGATTCGTGTTGTACTTTTATTGATGATTGCATTGGTCGCATTGCCGACTATGGCACAGCGTCGCAACATTATGGAGCAAGCCGAACGCGATGCACAGACCTTCGGCACATTTGCGGAGTTGGCAGACCTTGCCGGGCTCGGTGATGTGCTACGGGGCGAAGGACCCTACACCGTTCTGATGCCAACCAATGACGGCATTAATACCTTCCTTGCTAACAACGGTCTCACAGCTGAAGACGTAACCGCTGACCCTGCACTGGTTCGTACCTTGCTCGACTTCCATGTGATTGCGGGCGAATTTAGCGCAGCCGACATCACAACCGCCTATGGTGGTGAAGCAGACGGTGTCCTCGAATTGACAACACTCGGTGGTGAAGTCCTGACTGTACAAGTAGACCCAGCTGGCACGGTGTTGCTCGGTGGTGGTGGGCAAGCTGTTTTCCTACCGGATCAAGTTGTCGAAAATGGGGTCATTCATGCTGTGAGTGGCGTACTGTTACCGCCTAGCCTGACCGATGAACAAGGTCTAGCAACATTCCGCGTCAAAGAAACAATTGCTGATTTACTTGCGGGTGCACCAGATTTCAGCACACTGGTACAAGTTGCAACCGATAACGGTCTGTTGGATGCACTGGCAGGCGACGGTCCTATCACTGTATTTGCACCGACCAACGATGCGTTCTTGTTGGCACAGGGTGACATGCCGGAAGATGTCGTCAGTGTATTGAGCATGCACGTTGTACCCGGTCGCTGGACTGTGGCAGAACTCGGCAATAAGTTAGCAGTTGAACGTCGTGACATCGGCACATTGGAGACCCTCGGCGGGACAACCATCACCTATCAGCTCACACCCGATGGCGCAATCCTGCTAAACGGTCAGGGTATCACCACATTTACCAGTGATGTTGTCGTCGATAATGGCGTGATTCATTACATTGCTAATGTGATGTTACCTCAAGCAGACAACACCCTTGCTGAATATATCCGTGATAGCAGTGATTTCACAATTCTGGAAGCTGTCCTTGATGCAACCGACCTCATGGGTGCACTCGAAGGTGACGGACCGCTGACAGTTCTCGCACCGACTGATGATGGCTTTGAAGCATTGGCAACTCGCCTTAATGTCACATTGGATGATTTGCTTGCCAGCCCTGATGTTCTGACAACGGTATTGCAATTCCATGTTCTCGATGGTGATTTCCCGAAAGCCGACATTGTGACTCTGTATGGCGCACAAGATGATGGTGTTCTCGAAGTTACAACCCTCGGTGGTGAAGAACTATCACTACAGGTTGACGATGACGAAGCCAGTACCATCATCCTGAACAATCAAGGGATTGATGTGTTCTTGCCTGATGTCGTTGTCAGCAACGGACGCATTCATGGTCTACCCGGTGTCTTGATTCCACCAAGCCTACAAGATGAAAATGGTCGCCCGACATTTGGTACATTCACCAGCATCATGGACGTTCTCGCCCGTGACGAAGCTAGCTTCTCACAATTGGTTGGTTTGTTGGAAGAAAATGGACTATCAGCCGTATTGTCTGGTACTGAGCAATTTACTGTATTTGCTCCGACCAATGGAGCAATCCTCGCAGCAACCGATAACTTAGCCGGTGCGGATATTGTCAGTGTTCTGCAATTCCATGTTGTCCCCGGACGTTACACTGCCGAAGACCTCGACAACCTCTTTGACCTTGAAGCCGATAACATCCTCGAACTAACAACTGTCAGTGGCGAAGAACTCTGGCTACAGACCGATGATGCAGGCAATGTCATTCTGAACGCACAGGGTATTACAACAACTGTTGTTAACCTCGGCGCATCAAATGGTATTGTTCACGCAATTAGTGGTGTTCTACTGCCATAACCAAGACAGACAAAATAGCTGAAGGGCATGATAGCTTATGTTCTGACAGGTGGGTGAGAGATTTCTCGCCCACTTTGTTTTTATAGTAGATCCAATTTGTATTCATACATCATCAAGAATGACAAGCTATGTACCGACAGCGGGAGCAAACATGACTACTCCCCTACAAAAAACTCGTTGTGCCACGCTGTATTGGCGTTACATGAAATTGCTATACATTACAACTCGTCCAACTCCCCGCCAATATCTTCTAAGCGAAAGATACTACGGGCGCGGTCAGATAGATTGTCATAGATGTCTTGTGGAATCCCAATACGGCGCGGACCAACATCAACCCATGGGCGTGTATACACCAATGCTAGATTCGGACGCGGTGCGTTGCCGTTATTCTGTGTACCACGATGCCACATCCGACCATCCCGTATAAACAGTGACCCCGCAGGCATGGTCGCATACTGGGATTGCATAATGGGCGCAAGGGCTTGGATTCTATCCATCGGGAAGGTATTGAGATGTGTCCCCCCTGCCCAAAATTCAATTGGTCCATTTTCTACAGTAATGTCCACTAGCGGTATGTTGACAACCATATGATACGGTGGCGGTTTAATATCGGTATCAGGGAATAACGGATATACATCGGAATGCGCGGGTTGTAACTCTGAGCCGGGGATACAAGTGTTGGATGCCAGATAGTGACAGACAAAATCCTTCCCCAACAAGTCATTCAGAATCGGCACAACCATCGAATTGGCTATCACCCGTTCATCATTAAATGGCGCACGAAACGGCATATAGGTTCGATAATGATTTTTGCCAAACGTCGGGTCGGGGTTTTCCAGATATGTGTCGAATATTTTCTGATGCTCGGTGAATAGTTCCTCAATCAGGTCGTCGGGTAGCGCATTTTCAAAGACCACATAGCCGTTTACTTTAATCAGTGTCAGTGCTTCCGCGAGGGTATCGAGGCTGAGTTGTCCGCTATTGATTTCGTCTGCTGATAGTTGCATAAGCCTGCCTTGTATCATAAAAAGTCAAAAGTAGTAATTTACTTAACCTGATGATACACCATATTCATCCGCTACGGTCAAACTCTGTGCCCGAAAATATCCGCGTGATAGTGTTATCCAGTTGCCACCTACATATTGCTGATGTGGTTTATACTCGGTTGCGAAGCCCTTTGATTGTAAGTAAGTCATCAGTTGTGCGATAGTATAATCATCATGCTCATGATATTCGCCGACGATTTCCTGTACTTGATGTAAATGTTGTGCGGTCAACAATATTGAGAACTCCGACCCTTCACAATCCAATTTCAGCAAGCGAATCTTTTTATCAGTAATGAGATTATCCAGTATAACCGTTGTAACGGTATGTCCATTCCCTTGTATATTGACTGTTGCACCACCTGTGTTGATGAATCTGTCGTCATAGTTGGGGAATGCACTAATGTGTAGTTGTTCTCCGTCCGACTGCCACACCGCGCCATAATGCACCTCTACCTGCCCACTGTCGATATAATCTGCGAGGTGTTGTTTTGCTAACGTAACATTGTCAGGATGCGCTTCCACGCAGATGACCTTGCCTGCACCCCGCACTAGCGATGCAAACGCAAAACTCCCGATATGCGCCCCGATGTCAATGATAATATCCGTAGGCTCGAAGCGTGGCGGGAGTCCATATTCATTACTGAAGTAGACCATGCAAAAAATCGCAAAGTCGAGTGTATCTGGTCGGAAGGTGAAAATCGTCACAGTGACTCAATAGCGGAACAAAAGCGGTCGATTTCCTCAGATGTATTGTAATAATGCACCGATGCTCGCACCACCTTATCGAGATTGCGGGCTTCCATATCAAGTCGGGTAGATGCTACAGTCGAAACCGTCACATTGATTTTCTGCTCAGCTAATGTCGCTTTGATGGCGTTTTCTTCGTGTCCACCAACCGTAAACGTGACAATCCCACATCGTTGTTCGCCGAGGTCACGCACAGTCACCGTCGGAATCGCAGATAGCTTCTCACGCAATTCATCAGCTAATGCAATTACCCGCGCTGAAATCGTATCCATGCCCCATTCCAGCGCATAATCGACTGCTGCCCCCAAACCCAAGCGACTTGCAATCGAGGATTCCCACTTTTCAAAGCGTCGCCCATCGGTACGCATCTCATAGGTATCGGCATCCGTCCACATTGCCGAATGCAAATCTAATGTCGGCGGGGTCAACTGGGGAATCACATCACGTTTGACATAGAGGAAGCCTGTCCCACGCGGGCCACGCAGATACTTGCGTCCCGTGACCGACATCATATCACAGCCAATCTCACGCACATCAACAGGTAACTGCCCCACACTCTGACAAGCATCCAGCAGATAGAGAATATTATGTTCCCGTGCGACTTGTCCGACAGCTTCCGCAGGGTTCACAAGTCCGCCGTTGGTCGGGACATGGGTCATCGCAATCAACTTGACACGCTCGTCAATGAGTTCTTCTAACATCGTCACGGATAGCTGTCCGTGTTCATCACTCGGCACAGGTACAACTTCGACCCCATAACGTTCAGCCACCTGCAAGAACGCAATATAATTAGCAGCATATTCGGCACGGGCTGTCAGTATTTTGTCACCGCGCTGGAATGGTATCGCATAAAACGCCTGTACCCACGCATGGCTGGCACTGGTCATCAGCGCAATTTCATCTGCTTCTGCGCCAATCAAGGTCGCGATCGACTTATAAACTCCTTGAAGGCGTTCATCTGCTTCGTTTGCTGATTCGTAGCCACCAATCATCATCTCGCAGTCAAGGTGATTGACAACCGTGTCGCGTACAATCTGTGGCATGAGGGACGCACCTGCATTGTTAAAGTGCAGAACGTGTTCACAGCCGGGGGTATCGCGTCGTGCTTTGTTGATGTCGAAGGTCATATGATTTTCTTTCTGTGTATTGTGATTCTCGTGTATCCAAAGCATACTGCCACATGTTGCCATGTTTAGTACAATCCTGCTTTTATGTCCATGTGCGCCGAATCAAATCTGCATAATTCTTGCTAGGCGTAATCTGACCTAACACCGTACTATGGGTTGCGCCTGTCTGTGATGGCAAACTCCCAACGCGACCGTGCCATGTCTCATACGCTAGCACGGCAAACACCAATGCCTCTTTAAAGTCGCTATCGAGTCCGATGTCCTCATGGGTTCGTACTGGAATGCCCCCTAGTAACCCACGCAAAATGTTAATCATCGTATCGTTATGCCGACCACCCCCGCCCAAAATCACCTCACCGACGGGCGCAGGTGCAAAGCGTTCATACGCATCGGCAATGCTGGTTGCAGTATACATTGTCAAGGTTGTGATGAGACTGCGGGTATCATCTGTGGTTTTCATCAAGGTCTGAGCATATTCAACACCGAACACTTCACGCCCCGTTGTCTTTGGAATATCACGGGTAATGTATGCGTGTGACATGAGCGTGTCGAGTAGTTCTTCATCCACTCGACCCGTTTGGGAAAACTCGCCATCGGGGTCGTAGCGATGTTCCCCCATTGTCCATTCTGATATGACAGCATCTACCAGAGCGTTACCTGGACCCGTATCGAAGGCGATTAAGTCGCTTGTTGTATCACTTAATGGTGGCAAGAAGGTCACATTGCCCATCCCGCCGATGTTTTGGATAGCACGCCAATGAGACTCATGCCGGAGCAGAAGCCAATCGGCATACCCTGTCAGTGGTGCGCCCTGCCCGCCTACCGCCACATCACGTTCGCGGAAGTTATTGATGGTTGTGATACCAGTACGTTCCGCGATGACACTGCCGGATGTGATTTGTAAGGTTGATGTGACCTTTCCGGTATCAGCATTAAAATCATGCCAGATTGTCTGACCATGTGAGCCAATCAAGTCAATATCTTGTGGTGATAGGTTCGCTTGTTTCAACATCGTCAGAATCGCATCGGCAAAAAATTCAGCGAGTTCAAAGTTTAGCTGACAGATGGCGTTGACCTGTGATTGATGAATATCGCAGGCAGTCAAAATACGATTCCGTAAATCAGATGGAAATGGCTCAAAGTAAGTTGTAACAATTTTTGCTGACAGTTGAGGGGGTTCGCCTGTAATATCACACAGAGCCACATCAATCCCGTCCGCCGATGTGCCTGACATCAATCCAATCACCAACATATTATTTGTCCAATCTCAACGTATGCTTTCCTAATTCATCTTATAATAAACACAAAGACTATTGTTTACATATGTTGAAAAAGGGGAAACTTATGCGGAGTTTTAAGGTATCGTGTCGGGTGACTGTGCTCAGCGCGTTTTTGGTTTTGATGTTATTCGCTGTCAATGGAGTCATGGCACAAAACGCATCATGGACAATCATGGTGTATATCGAAGGGGATAATAACCTCGAAGGCGATGCACTGGCAGACATTCAAGAGATGGAACAAATCGGCAGTTCCGACGAGGTCAACATCATTGTTCAGATTGACCGTGCCGAAGATTATAGTGATGGCGACGGCGATTGGACACAAGCCCGCCGGTATCGTATCGAACAAGACACAACAGGCATCACACTTACCGAATTTGTTGAAGCAAAATTCAGCGACCCTGCCAGCGTGCGACTCTCAACTCCCCCCCTAGAAGACCTCGGTGAAATCAACAACGGCGACCCCAATACACTAATTGACTTTGCTCTGTGGTCAGCCGAAAATTATCCAGCTGATAAATATGGACTCATCCTCTGGAATCATGGTGGGACATGGATTGGTGGCTTCGGCGGTGATGAATCGACTGTAGACCATGACGGCATCAATATGCCCGAACTCGATTTTGCACTGGATAGCATTACCAGTTCAATGGGGCAGAATTTTGAATTTATCGGCTTTGATACCTGCTTGATGGGTGGTTATGAAGTCTTCAGTATGTTAGCCAAATACTCGAACTTCGCGGCTGGATCGGAAGAACTCGAACCCGGTTTCGGCTGGTTCTATACCCCTGTCGTAGAAGCCCTCGTCAATGACCCATCAATCGGCGGTGATGCGCTATCCGTATCTGTTGTCGAGAGTTACATGGCATTCTATAATGAGGTGTGGGTCGAATTTACTGGCGAAACTTATGCTGACTTTTTTGGTGGTGATGTCTATGGGCAGACAGCTGTTGACCTGAGCTTAATGGCAGACCTTGAAGATGCCCTTTCGGCATTCAGTGCAGTTGCATCCGCCAATATGGACAGCTCACTCACAGCTGCGATTGCCGATGCCCGTACCAACACCCAGATGTTCATGCTGTCACAACCTGATGATGCGCCTGCATTTGGTAGTGCCGACCTCAAGCACTTCATGATGTTGTTGTTACGATTCTCGTCGAATGCAGAAGTCAACGATGCCGCACAAGGTGTGATTGATGCGGTTGACAATATGGTGTTGGCACATGAACAAACCAACATGGACGGCGCACACGGCATTTCGATTTACTTCCCTGCCAACCAAAAACTCTACGAAACACAGGGCTTGAATCAACGTTATGCCAACGAAGTCCCCTACATGGCAGATTGGGTTCAGTTCCTCGAATCGTATTATGGTCTCGCCAATTCGGTTGCAGAAGAAGCAGGTGGGCGTATTGAAGTGACAGAACAATACTTCAATGAGGGCGCAGTCAACACGATTATTCCACCCACATTTGCATTTGAATTTGAAGGTGTGAATCTCGTCAGCCTAACCTTCTCCGCTATCCTGACCACCGAAGACGGTGACGAAGTCATGCTCGACCAATCGCCGTTGACTTCTAGTAGTGTCAGCGAAGATGGTGAAGAACTGGCATTGATTGAAGATGGACTGAACCTATCACAGTTCACATGGGCGGTTGATATGCCCGTAATTACTGATGGCGTGACCAGTGTGCCAACCGTGTTGCTCAGCGAAGCACAAGACGATAGTGCAGTTGTCACCGGAGAATATACCTTTGCCAGCAGTGACGAGACCATTGATGCGTATGCTATTTTTGAATTTGAGACAGCACAAGCCGTTAAATATCTTGGGGTTAACGAATCTGAAAATGGTGGACAACCCTTCGAGATTACAACAAGCGCAGGCGACACCTTCGTCCCAACTTGGCGTTTCTTTGATGAGGAAGGCAATATTGAGCTGGTCTCCAGTGGCGAACGTTTGATGATTGGACCTGAGCCATTATCCTTTACCTTCGAGCCAGCAATTTCCGGTAACTATGAGCTGTACTTTGTGATTGAAGATGCGGCGGGAAATGTCTACTTTGATGTCGTCGAAGTTGAGGTTGATAACGACGATGTTGATACCACGTATCGCGGGGCAAATGATATTGCACTTGGTTATAGCACCGTTATCCCCTTCAGCTGGGGTGATTCAACCGATGTCGAACGCGATGATGGGTCATTCTATACTATCTATGGTGATAACGAAGGCAAGATTAGTATTATCTGGGAATTTTATGATGCCTTCGACTTGGGGGATATGGACGAAGTCGTCGCGGAATATCTCGATACCTACACGTTTGAAGTCTCCGAACCGTTTGAGGTGTACTTCGATTTAGCTGAACTCGATGGGATTGCCTACGATTATTATAGCGAAACCGAAGACGGTGCCCCTATCTATGGTGTTGTAGCCTATACCGCCTATGCGGATACGGGAATTGGATACCTCATCGACTATACAATTGCGACTGACGAACCAACCGACGAAGACTATGAATACTTCGGGCAGATACTCGTCGATACTTTCTTCTTCGAGCCGATTGCACCACCAGAAGATACAGGTGATATGGGCGACGACATGATGGATGATACATCGGCAGGTGCAACTATTGAATCGGTCATTGCTGATTATGGTTTTACTGTCGCCGAGTTTGACGAAGCTATCGCAGAAAGTGGTTATACAGCCGCACTACTGCAAGAAGAAGTCGATCAGGGCATCTACAGCGTAGACCAGTTCATCATTGACTTCTTCGAGTTTGAAGACGAATAAGCAACGATTAACGATATATTGTATTCCGTGTGGACGAAACTATGTATTCGTCCATACGGTACTTTTAGGATATGGTCAATATAAATCACCCTACAATATTGAGTTTACCAATCAATACCTTCGCCAAAATCAGTTTGTAATGCTTTTCGTAAGGGCGACTCGGCGATTCGCCCCTACACGACCTTTAAACATACCTTATGAACAACCAAAATGCCAAATTTCACGAATCAAATCTATCTCTACTAAAATTGGCGAACATGTTGCCAATCAGTATATATTGAGTTGCCTGCAAACCATTTTGCCTACAAACAAATACAGGAATATCTATCATAATCACATGGCAGGTACAGTGTGCCTATAGCCACGATGTTGAATGACAAAAAATGCCCCATCGTCTATAATAGCGCAAAATGATTTTAGAAACGGAAACCATCATGCAACGTACATTCGACCGCCCACTGACCAGCGATAAATATACACTTTCATCTGACCCGACTCGGCTTGGTTGGCTCACACCATCCAATCCAACCGACCCAATTGACAACCTGCGCGACCAATTTGCAGAGCAGGGGTATCTGTGGTTGCAGGGCATTTTAGACCGTGACGAGGTGTTGGCATTTCGTGCGCGTTACTTTGAATCCATGCGCGAGACGGGACTCTTGCAAGATGGGTCACAGGCAGTTGATGGCTTGTATGGTGACGGTCAGGTCAATCAGAGTAAAGCCAACAAAGCCAAAGCGGAACTGGTTCGTAGTGCAGCCTATGAGGCGTTTTGTCTGTCGGACGAGATTTGGCAATTGTACGAAGGGCTACTAGGCGATGCGGTGTATTTGCATAAGCGCAAACTGATTCGGCATGTGCCACCACAGACGACGATTGCAACCGGCGCACATTATGACCTTGTTTACCTGCGTGGTGGCACAGATAGTGTCTGCTCAAGCTGGATACCAATCGGTGATATTCCAGTTGAAATGGGGGGATTGGTTTATCTGGAAAACTCGCATCATATCGGGCGCGAGATGGAAGCCGAGTTTTCGCGCAAGAGTGCTGAACTACCCCGCGAAGAACAAATCAGCGCATATAACAAGTATATGGATAAAACCGGATGGCTGACCAAAGATTTGCCTACCCTCGCTGACCGCACCGATTCACGCTGGTTGATGGCAGATTATCAAGCGGGTGATATGGTCATTCATGGCGCGTACACAATCCATGCCTCGACTAATAATGTTGATACTCAGGGACGCTTGCGCCTCTCGACTGACATCCGCTATCAACGCCTACGTGAAGAAATTGATGTGCGCTGGAATAATCACTGGTCACTGGATGATATGCTATAAAAGAAATTACGATGATAAGCGCATCCGAAATCCAACATATCCGGCAACCCTATATTATTCATAATACAAACTATACATTAGAACACAGTCATGTCATTGGCACACTATCGGTAAAGTGTGTTTTCAATGGTCAAGCCACCTATACTATTGAAGGTGCGGACATCACAATAGATGATTCGCGTTACATGGTTTTGAATCATGCCCAGCCATACAATATGCACATTGATTCCAAACAACCTGTCGAGACTTTTTGTATATTCCTACCACAATCTTGGTTGATTGATGTGTATCGCAACATGACCCAATCTGACAACCAACTGCTGGTAAATCCTTATGATACAACTCAACCATTGTTGCTTATTGAAGCTCCTGTATGGCATGACGACATTGTATCGCCTCTCGTTTTTAATCTGCGCCAACACCATCATTTGGAACAGCTTGCACAAATTGAAATTGTCAGTCAAGAGATAATACGACGACTCATCATCCGTCAACTGTCAAGCATCGTATCACCGGAGTCATTAGACAGCATGCGTCCTTCAACTCGCATAGAATTGTATCGCCGTATGAAACTCATACAGGAACACATTCTATCTAACCTTCATCGCGCACTGACTATTGATAATCTTGCTAGGGTCGCATGTATGTCACGTTATCATTTTTTGCGTCGTTTTACTGAAGTTCATCATATGACACCGCACCAATATATCATCACGCAACGCTTAAATCGGGCACAGAATTTGCTGTCATCTACCAATCTGTCAGTTACTGAAATTTGCATGTTGGTAGGTTTTCAGAGCTTAGGCTCATTTAGTACCCGATTCCGTCGCGCCTATGGCATATCTCCACGCATGTATCGCAATACTATAAAAGTAAAATAGCAATTTTGAAGAAGTTACTGTCAGCTAACTGCTTTAAAATAGGGGCATTGAAGAAAAACAGTGAGGTAATTATGACATTTATAATCAGAGATACAGTCAATCCACGCAAGACTATTGAGTTCGTTCTGGCTGCACACAATGATTTCGAGAAAGTTAAAACATTCCTTGATGAAGACTCACGCCTAATAAATGCTTCAGTCGATATGGGAAATGGAGATTGGGAGACTGGACTCGACGCATCTGCGCATATGGGGCGCACTGATATAGCACGCTATCTGATTGAAAATGGTGCACGATTTGATTTTTTATGTGTGATGGCGATGTTAGATGAAATAGAAATTGTTAAGGCTATTGTGACAGCGTTTCCTCTTGCCCTTAACCGCAATGGTGTACATGGGTTTAGCTTGCGTCATTTTGCAAAGAAAGGGCAAGCAACAAATGTACTAGCTTACCTTGATGAGCTTGGATAAGAGTAAATCAATTGTACTCTAAGCCCCCTGCATCATCGTCCGTGCATGCTCCGGTGTCTGACCTGTCCATGACCGGAAGGCGCGGAAGAACGAATTAGGGTCTTCATAACCAAGTAGGAAAGCAATCTGTCCACTGGAATAATCTGACTTAGAAAGATAATTGCGGGCGAGTTCTTCACGCAGGGTATCAAGTTCTTTTTGAAAACTCGTCCCCTCTGCTTTGAGGCGACGTTGCAAGGTGCGCGGACTCATCGCTAAGCGTGAGGCGACATCGGACATCGAATACTGTCCACTAGCTAATATCTCCATCAGGCACGCACGAACTCGTTCCCGAAAGCTAGAATCGGTTTCTAGGTCTTTCATACGTTTGTTCAACTGTGGCTCGAAGATGTCCCACATGGTTTCGTTAGCGGTCAAGAATGGCTTGCTAGCATCATGTGCCGAAAAGCTCACCCCATCAAATGTTGCTTTATCCACCCGCGTACCGAAGTAGCGTTCATATTCATCTAACTCTGGAATATCGACAGTTGTATAGACACCTGTTGGCACGATATGTTCACGGGTTGCCAGCCGTGCGATTTGTACCCAGAAGACCAATTCCATCGCAATCATAGAGGGGGGTGTTGGGTCATTTTCCGGCAAGCCATTAAATGCGATTGTTGTCTGTTCGCTGTTTTGACGTATATCGAGGCGCATCGGTCCGACGAGGGGCTTATAATAGGCGATACGGTTGGCAGCGATATTAAGGTTTTCGCTACAGTAACATGCAAACAACGGTGGACTGAACGAATCTGCTGTGAAAGATGTGGCGACTTTCAACGGGAACGCAGGTATATCACGCATCACATGACCGAGTGCGTTCCATATCCGAAAATACTCATTGGCATTGATAGTCGGGTTTTTCTGGCTGAATAAATCTAATGGCATTTTGGCATGACGCAAGACATCTTGTGCTGATAACCCCATGTCTCGCAATAATATCAGCCAGCCTTTATCCAGTTGATAGCGTCGATTGCTCATGTGTGTGTACCTCCTATCGCATTTTCCCAATAGTTTAATCGCTTGTCCGATAAAGTTTTGGGGCAAAACATGTTTCACCCCCACGAATTATCAATTTGATGTTGAGTTATGTCTATCCTGTGCTGACAGCTAAACTGCCATTGGCTCACGGACATCAAAATTGTAAGTGATGCCTGTCAATTGTTCGGATACATCCCAAAAACGGCTCAGCTTCTTAGCATCATAGGCTTCGTCATTGGCTTTCTTTTCGGCAGGATACCCGCGCAGGTTGAAGGTGCGTGGACCATAAAATACGCCACCTTTTGCATCTTCGGCAGTCATACCATAAAGCATCGGCAACACACCCATCGTAATATCTTGCGCCATCAATGGACCTGCCAGACGATATAGAATGGCTTCCATGCCTGTGCCAGATTCTTCGACACTGTTAGCTTGCAAGTTACCCATCACCAACCCCGGATGCGACACATTTACAATCGTATCATATCCGGCTTGTTGTAGACGTTTCTGCAATTCAAAGCTGAAGAATACATTCGCTAATTTGCTCTGTCCGTATGCACCCCAGCGTGAGTATTCGTTTTCGCCCATCAGGTCATCAAAGTTAATCGTGCCCATATAATTGGCACTGCTGGAAACATTATGAATACGGGCGTTTGGCGTGCGGACAATGACATCTAACAATAAGCCTGTTAGCGCGAAGTGACCGAGGTGATTGACACCCAATTGCATCTCGAAGCCGTCGGCTGTTTCCTGACGTGGAATTGCCATCAATCCGGCATTGTTGAGCAAAATATCGAGGCGGTCATACTTTGCCTTGAACGCATCTACAAATGTCCGCACTGAGGTCAAATCACCGACATCAAGTTTCATCAAGTCGAGGGACGCTGTCGGATGTTGTTCGAGGATTTCATCAAATGCCTTTTGTCCCTTGCTCAAGTTGCGGGCTGTCATGACGACGGTTGCGCCTTTGCCTGCGAGTGTCTTCGCGGATTCAAAGCCGAGACCGCTGTTTGCGCCAGTAATAACGACAACTTTATCGGTTAGATTTGGGATGTCTTTTTGTGACCAGTTGTAACTCATGTTGTTTTCTCCATTTGTTTTCGTCTATGGTTTTAGAATAACAGGGGAGTCACGTCAACACACTAGCATGACGCGACAACCTGCTTGCAAATTACGCCAATATTTTGGGTTCTCAAAAATTGCTATCCAGAAATGCAAGCATCCCCCACACAGCAACTGTGAAGGGGACACTAACACAAGGGAGAAAGGGGGAGATTATCTTAGGAAAGCATCCGGTCTGCCATGCCAGCGATGAAGGCATCATCACCGTGCTGAGTACGCATCCCATACAGTTGATGGGCATCTTCACCAATCAGATAGCGCAGTTGTGCTTTGCCATCGGTGGTTGCGGTGTAGATTTCTTGTGCGAGATATTCAGCGGTACTGCGACCTAGTCCGGAATCGGCTTGCATGTTTTGTTGGAAGGTAGCGACCAGTTCATTGTAAGCTGTGATGTCCTCGCTTTGTGCGAATGCCATAGAGCGTCCGCCAAAGTCTGTTGCAACACCACCGGGTTCGATGATTTTCACTTGAATACCAAATGGTTTTAGTTCATATGATAGCGATTCAGAGAAGCCTTCGACTGCCCATTTGGTGCTGTGATACAGGCTAATCATCGGGAAGGTGATTAATCCACCAATCGAGGAGACATTCAAAATCATGCCGGATTTATTCTCGCGGAAGTGTGGCAGAAAGGCGCGGGTCACATCCATCAGACCGAATACATTGGTATTGAACTGGCGTTGAATCTGCTCACGGGTGGCGACTTCAAACGGACCAGCCAGACCATAACCCGCATTGTTGAGCAATACATCGACTGTGCCGAAGTCATTCAGGATTTGTTCGGTTGCGGTATTGATGGAGTCTAAATCGGTCACATCCAATTGATAGACGGATACATTGTCGATGGTGGTGAGTTCAGTTTCTTTTTCAGGGGTACGCATGGTGGCTGCGACTTTCCAGCCTTTTTCTGCGAAATATTTTGCAGTCGCTTTACCGATACCTGAACTTGCGCCTGTGATAACGATGGATTGCATGGGTTGTTGCTCCTGTATATGTGTGTTTGTTAACGACATATACAGCATAAAACAGACAACATCATGTCACACTAGCACAGCACGACAGCCTGCTTGCAACTTGCGCCAACTGTGTTAGATGTGTGTATATATCAACTTTGTGCGAGCCTTTGTGCAGGTATCGTCATGCGGAAGATAGTGCCTTGATTAAGCTTACTTTGAAATTCCAGTGTGCCCGAATGTTGTTTGACAATTTCATGCACAATCGACAGCCCCAAACCACTGCCACGAATATCACCAACATTTTCGGCACGTTGGAAGGGACGGAGCAGGGTCGCCTTGTCTGCATCCGGTATACCAATACCTTCATCGGTCACAACAAACGCAACACCGTCTTCGTCAAATGCAACTTTGAGTTGAATGCGCCCGCCATCAGGTGAGTATTTGATTGCATTCGAGAGTAGATTGGAAACCGCCATTTTCATCAGTTTCGCATCCATGGTGATGTGTCGTATTTCGGGGGCGATTGTCAATCTGAGGTGATGGTTGGATGTGATTAAGCCAGACACATCACGCATTAGTTCATCACAGAACTGTCGAATATCGACCTGCTTAAATGTTGCCTGTAGATACCCGCGTTCTGCTTGTGCCATTGTATTCAGTTCGTCTATCATATTATCGAGCTGATTCACCTGTGACGTAATCTGTGTGAGATGATGGTGTTTTTTATCGTTGGTTAGCTTATCGTCGTATTTGTCGAGCATATCAGCGGATGACATGATAATAGACAATGGCGTACGTAATTCATGGGCGATGGTGGACAACACTGTGGCGCGTAACTCGGCTAGTTGTCGCTCTTTTTCTAGCTCACTTTGCATATTATCACGGTCAGTTTTTAGTTGGTCCGTCTGCCGTTTTGCAGTGATGTCCCGATTGATAGCGACATATCCACGAATGTTTCCAGATTCATCTTTAATTGCGCTCACGGATGCCATGATGTAGAGCTTTTTGCTTTCTGATGTGATTTGTGTGACTGTACCTTGCCAATGACCTGTTGTCATCAATATTGATGTCGCCTCAGCACTGTCGGTGTCTTCATATTCGTGGCTTATCACATCGCCCATTGACCGTCCGATAGCGTTGCCTGCTGACACCTCGTACATTTCTTCGGCATGCCGATTCCATGTGACGACATTGAAGTTTGTATCGGTTGTGATAATGGCATCATGGACATGTTCTAAAATAGCATTTTGCAGGTGGTTGCGTATGATTGTGGTATTGTCAGTGCGCGCAGAGTCGTTTGCGAATTGTATCAATAATTCATCCAGCGATATATTGCGTGATTGTGCCAGACGAGTTAGTTTTTCGCGTACTGCATTGCTCACTTGCAAATCTGCCATATTAATACGCCTTATGATATTTAAAAAAATACCCCCTTGAAATTAATGATATTATGACCTTAGATAATTAGCAAACAGTGTAAGATACTTTTATTCGTATTGTTACATTGTTGTTACACTTGTGGAGGCTCGTTAACGTTTCTTTAAATACCTCGCATATGTACCTGTCGCTGTTACAATACACATTATTTGATATAAAGATTAGGAAAAGATGATGCGCGTCTTATATATTGACATTGATAGTTTGCGTCCTGACCATCTTGGCTGTTATGGGTATCATCGTGATACCAGCCCGAATATTGATAAGATTGCCGGAGATAGTGTGCGCTTTGATAATGTGTATGTTACTGATGCGCCTTGTTTGCCGTCACGGACTGCTCTATTCAGTGGACGATTTGGCTTTCGGACGGGTGTGGTTGGGCATGGTGGCACAAGCGCACAACCGATTGTCGAAGGACCAGAACGTGGATTCCGTGATGAATTTGGGCGGACAGGCTGGATGGTACTGTTGCGTCAGTTGGGTTATAAAACCGCGACGATTAGCTCGTTTGGTGAACGACATGCAGCCTGGCATTGGTTCGCAGGTTGGAACGAAATTTACAATCCTGGCAAACGCGGGCTAGAATCCGCTGATGAGGTTGCGCCGATTGCCCTCGATTGGCTTGATAAACACGGCGGGGATGACAATTGGTTTTTGCACGTCAATGTCTGGGACCCCCATACCCCATACCGCACACCGGACAGCTTTGGCAATCCTTTTGAAGATGTGCCGTTGTCGGATTTCTACACTGAGGAGATATGGCAAAAATCATGGGACGGCTATGGACCACACAGCCCACAAGAAGCCAATGGATACGGGTATGAGAATATTCAGGCACGCTATCCCAAACACCCTGATATGATTGAGTCGATGGATGGGGTGCGCCAGTGGATTGATGGGTATGACATTGGCATTCGTTATGCAGATATGTATGTCGGGCATCTCATCCAGAAGTTACGCGACCTCAATATTTACGACGACACGATAATCATGATTAGTGCTGACCATGGCGAAAATCAAGGTGAACTCAATGTGTGGGGCGACCATCAGACTGCTTGCCCGATAACCTGCCATGTACCCTTAATTGTGCGTTATCCAGATGTAGAGGCGCGGGTCGATGATGGTTTGCACTATCATTTTGATTGGGCGGCGACGTTAGTTGAGTTGCTTGGTGGCGACATTCCCGATGCTTGGGATGGACAATCGTTTGCAGACGCTTTCCGGCAAGGGGAGACGACCAGCCGTGACTATCTTGTCACCAGTCAGGGTGCATGGTCATGTCAGCGTGGGGTACGCTTCAACCGCAACGACACCGCTTATCATTTGCTCTATACCTATCACGACGGCTACAAAATGATTGAGCCGATTATGTTATTTGACCTCGATGCTGACCCACATTTACAACACAACATCGGCAACGACGCATCCACCATACTCAGTCAGGCACTAGCGATGCTCAGTGAGTGGCAGGCAAATATGATTAAGAACAGCCAGCATGATGTTGACCCGCTGATGACAGTATTGCGCGAGGGCGGACCGTTCCATACACGCGGAGAGTTACGTAATTATCTGGAACATCTGCGCGAGACCGGACGTGAACATCATGCCGAACGTCTTGCACGTCTACATCCAGAGGAGATTTAGCGTTCGCTTGATAGGAGTGGTATCAGTTGCTGTTTTAGGAATGCTTTAACTGCACCACTCCCATGTAATCTAAGAATCACAGTATCTGATGCAGGTGGGATGTGAAGCTCAAAGTAGATGAAAGGACAACACCGCCGTTCCCCATCCACAAACTTCGAGACGAGTTCCCGCGCATCTATGGGAAAGCCAATCTCATAGCCCGCCTCTAAGTCAGTTATATGTTGTACTTGTGGCATCAATTGTGAACCAACTTGTTCATGTGCTTCACGGTCAGGCAGGGCTTTCATATCACATGCAATCGGAATCTGTTGCTTGCTCATCTACTATCTCCTTGTATAAACTGATAATACAACCAGCATAAGACTTAAAGCTAACTTTAAGTCAAGGAGTAAATCATGCGTATTGGGGAAGTTTCCCGACGAACAGGCATTCCAGCATCAACATTGCGTTATTATGAGCAAATTGGACTCATTGACCCACCGCAACGAGTTGGTGGTCAGCGCGATTATAATGAGTCGATTTTGGATACACTCAAGCTAATTCGGGTGGCGAAGGAACAAGCCTTTAGTCTTGAGGAAATACAGACACTATTACAAGCTGACCAGCCACAAAGCGACCAATGGCGTGACATTGCTCAGCAGAAATTATCAGTAGTGCAGGCACAAATTGCACAGTTTCGTATACTCGAAGCAACCCTCATAGAGAGTATCAATTGTGATTGTATCGACCTGACGACCTGTGATTTAATCGCCTAAGCACGGATGACTGTTTGTATTCGCCCTATGAGCTGTTCACGGGTTTGACTGCGATACCAGCGTTTAGCAACTGTAGCCGTAGACCGTGCCAGTGCATAATTGACGACAAATGAGATGCCCGCGCCGATAAATGGGACAAACTTCGATAAGGTTTTGCCCGCAAAGCGAGGGATGTATTTTTGTAGGATGGCGAGTGTCATTTTAGAGACTTCGGTACTGCCGGACATAACTGCATAGGTGGCGGCTTTGTTTTCCAGCGAGGTTTCGTAGCCGTGTATCTGCGCGATGAAACTGACCATCGACGATTGATACCGCGCTGTTAGCACCAAATCAATCGGTAAGCCAATCGGCAAGGTTGCAAACCCACCAAAGCCTGTCACCGCGCCGACGATACCACATTTTAATGCCTGTTGATGCACAACTCTATCAATCAATTTGTCGTCATCCCAATCAGGGTGTGCAGTTTTGAGGTCAACCATCGTTTGATTTAAGGCTTCAACGTTTGGCTCGATAAATCCTTCAATCCATCGCTTGCCAAACACAACGGCAACGACACCCAAAACAATGAGAATGACAGCGGGTAAAACACACCCAAGCAAGAATAAGGTCTGCAATGTTTGCAACAAATCGCCCATGATAGCCCCTATGTTGATTTGATATATCTTATTTTACTCGACTCTATCCCCACATGCCAAAGCTGACACCCGTCCGTTTTTTAACATGTAATTCGTATCTAACTCATTTACGACTAATGTCTGACAGCCACACTAACACATGTAATACAGTTAGTATTTAATCGAAAACAAGGAGACTTTATGACCAAGCAACAAGGTGTTTCACGTCGTAATATGTTAAAAGGATTGGGTGCAGGTGCATTGGGGTTGGCGTTCTTCCAACAAACGGCTCTCACCAGCGCACAAGACGATGACATGATGATGGGCTTGCCTGTCGCTGCAAAATATTATGGTTTCAACATCGGTGACTATCAAGCAATGGTCATTACCGATGCCAGCGCATCCTTGCCTGCTCCAATCATGGGCGCAAATCAAGATGCTGCTGATGTAACTGCATTCTTTGAAAGCAAAAAGTTGGTGAATGCAGACGGCAATATTCCCAATATCGTTGATATTCTGGTTGTCAGCACAGGTGATGACCTCATCCTGTTTGATACCGGACTCGGCGCAAGCGACCAATTAGTAGCGACACTTGGCGCAGTCGGTATCAGTCCAGCGGATGTCACCAAAGTGATGATTTCTCACTTCCACCCTGACCACGTCGGCGGTCTGTCCAACGAAGGCACATTAACCTTCCCCAATGCAGAAGTCTTCTTCTCACAACCAGAATGGGACTTCATGGAAAGTGTCGGCGAAGATTCACCTGCAGCAGGCACAGTTAATGGCGCAATGGCAAAACTCCAACCGGCACTTGATGCAGGCATGGTCAGCTACTATGGCGATGGCGATTCCCCTGTCAGCGGTATCACAGCGATGGCAGCGCACGGTCACACCCCCGGTCATATGGCATTCATGATTGAAAATAACGGCGAGTCTCTCCTGAACATCGTGGACTCGGCAATCAACGTCTACAGTGGTACACAAAATCCCGATTGGAATGTCCAATTTGATGCGATTCCTGATATGGCAGTTGAGAACCGGAAGCGGTTGTTCTCGATGTCATCTGACGACAACGTTCGTATCTTCGGCTATCACTTTCCCTTCCCTGGCATCGGCTTTGCTGTGCGTCAGGGTGAAGATGACTCATGGCTGTGGACACCAACCTCATACTAAGCTAGATACTAATCAGTGGGATGTGATGCGTCATGTCCCATTATTCACCACCCCACCGAAGCTGTTGCCTGCAATGAAAGCAATAGGAAAAGCCAGATTATTATCATTTGGCGGACAGCAAGAATGCTGTCCCTACAATGGTTTGCGAGATTTTCGTAGGGACGCGATTCTTCGCGTCCGCCACCCCACCGAAGCTATTGCCTGCTAGGAAAGCAGGAAGCCATCTTGTAGTCGGAAGAACTAGGTAATTGTTACATACCGAGGTTTGATTTTCCGCTAAAGTATGTCAAGTGGTTGTACCTTTCCTGTTGCTATATTGACAACTGCCATATACTCCACTTTGTGATTCTTCATCGATGCAATATCAATATTAATGTAAAACGATACCATCCATACATCATCGCCCTGCAATTCATAGGCTCTCAACTCTTTCATCTCATCAATACCAAATCCAAAGTGCTTGCTAGCATATTCGATTACAATATCTTCCACTTTTTTGGAACTCATGGTTTATGCTTTCCTGAACTAACCCCGAAATTAATTCCAGCATTGAATTATCCACCGTACATTATCATAGGTATAGTCGATTATTCGCCTTGCATGGCAATCTTGCTGAAAAAATCCGCCCAGATGGGGTCACGGTTGACGTAATTCACATAGCGTATCAGATGGCGGGTGCGGTCTTCACTCCATGTCACTTTGTCGGTGATAATCGGGCTATGGACAAGTTGCGACGGTGTCCACCTCTCATTGAGCAGATAGGCAATCGGAGCCATGTCCCAGATGACACTCGACCGCGCAAAGTTATTCGATTTGTACGCCTCGAATATCTCCACCAGATAATCACCAATCGCGCCTTTGCCCTCGATATAGGTGCGGAGTTCGGGCAGGGTGGTCGTCAGATGAGTGGTCACACCATAGCAGGGTACGAGTACAAAGGGCACACCACAATCCAATAAGACCTGCGCTGATAGCACATCTTGTATCAGATTAAACTCACGCGCATGTTCCCAGTGGAGCGCATGACCGCCCAACCACACCACCACAATCCGGTTGATGATGGTCGGCTCGAGGAGGATAGCCGATGCGATATTGGTAATCGCGCCAATCGCAACCACATATAAGGGGGCATCCGACGGACTCGCCATTGCCCGCGCAATCAAGTCTTGCACGGCTGGATTATCCTGTGGGGTCGCGGTATCGCGCAGGTAATTCGTCGCCCCTTTGAAAGCAAAACCATCCGACGAATATCCCAATTTATCCAGCAGGCGCAAAATCTCATCATAGCTCTTTTCCATGCCATCTGCCGGACTACTCGATCGGCTGTTATAAAATGGTGCAGCATAAACCGCTTCGACAGATAGGCGTTCCGGTGACAACAGAGAATACGTCAACGCGAACTGGTCATCAATTTCGTTATAGGTATCTGTATCCAACACCATACGGATTTTCCGCGTGGGTGGTTCTAACCGTTGGACACGAACATGTTCGGGTATCGTTGGAAAGTTCATGGTCTTATCCCATTTTCACACGGTTTTTGAGTTCATTGATTAGGCGCGATTTTTCGGCATTGGCTTCTTGCCATTCTGCTAGCGTGGGTGAGCCATTCTGCACGAGGTCAATTACGACGGCTTCCGCTGTGACAAAGTCAGCACAAGCATCAGCGACATCAGAGGCAATCTCAAGCGGGATATTGGTCACACCGTTGACATCACCGTGTAGGAGGTCGTTGGGATACACACTCAATCCGCCGACTTGCACCGGAACATGTATCTCGATAATGTGGTTATACCCATGCGAACACACCATGCCGTCGGTGAATACAGGGAAGTCAATCGCTCGGACTTGGTCAACATCGCGCCCCGGTCCACTCGTAATCAGCCCGACTGAGCCGAACGCTTTGTAGGTGCTACACATCACCTCGCCGAAGGTTGCCGCGGCTTTTATGCCATCCAATTCTTGAAATACTATCACAGGCGGACCCGATAATTCCTCAAAGCGGGAAATCTGGTCAGACAATGCCGAGTAAGCTGACTTATCAATCGGGTTGACATAGGAGCGATGGGTGGCTGTCGCAGCAAATCCAACCATCGGGGGTAGGTCAGGGAAGGCGCATGTGATGGTTTTGTCCATATAACCTTGATTGCGCGGACGAATCTCGAATAGCTCAATCACATTGCAGATTGTCGGCGTATCGTATTGGCGAAGGGTGTCCAATACAGCGGGGCTGATAATTGTCATGGGGTTATCTCCTCTATGTCAAATAATAGGGAGTATAACCGAGATAATCGCCTAGACACAAAGATATTCGTTCAGCAGGTATCATCAGCTACCAGATTAAAATGCCTCGTCAGCACCTTGCATTCGTCGCGCTTGGTCTTCGAGTTCGTTGGCGAAGTTTTCCAATGTTGTCACCCATGCTTCCATTTCGGGCAGTGTCTCGTTCCACAAGGTGAAGAAACGGTCAGCACGCTTGCCTATCCACTGGATGCTATCGACGGCTTGGCGCAAAGTCGCAATCTCGTTACGAATTGTGTCGGCTTCTTGACGGATTCGGCTAGCACGTTGATAGAGTTCAGCATAGGGAACTTTAATATAATCTGGCATTTTTTGAACTTCCTTTTTCACTACACAGTGCGGTCGAAGACATGGCTTCGACCCTACAGGATTATAAGGTCAGTATTGGCTATTCTCTGCCAATGAATACATGCTGGCATTTGACTCAGCACTCATCCCTGAGCACTCAGTACGCTTATACAATATTTCCGCCGGAGCGTGATGCGGCTTCAATGTCATCTGCTGAGGTGTTGAGCTTGTCCTGAAAGGCAATCAACTGCTCAAACGCATCCCGCAATTTGGGGGTCGCACGGTTGTATTCGACGCGGAAGGTCTCGGCACCGACACTCATAAAACGGTCAGCACTCAGCGCATGGACTTCGCGGTCAATGGACTCAATGCTATCTGTGATGGCGGTTGCACTGCGTCCGATGGTGGCAGCGGTGGTTCGCATCTGTGAAATTTTGGCGTACAGTTCACCCGTATCCATAGTTTATCCTTATCGTCTAGTATGCCCCTAGTGTAGCATGACTTGCATAAAAGGTGAAAATCTTGGTTGTTTATATCTTTGTGGTTATAGTTGGTGCATAGGATTAAATTACAGCGGATTCAGATTACGTTCGGACATTCATTTATTTTGCGACCTAATACATCAAGTTTACAGCCGTTAGCCTGTCAGCTTGTCAGCAATGTAAAAGGCTGATTTGCTGAGGTGCTGACTTGCTTAAAGCTAGCGTTTATGTGGTGTTATTCCATCGTTATAATATGTATGTTTGATGATGGAATTTGCTATAAACGAGGAATAACCATGAGCCGAAACTTTGAATTATACGATTTACGTGTGACCGTTGATAAGATAGAGGGGCGGTCGGTGTGTGGAATGGAAGTCGGCGATTACTTTGAATTGACCGAAAGTGCCAAGCTCCGTATCCCTGACGGCAAACATTTCTGTGTGTATGCCCTGAGTGCAGTCTTGCCCCTGCTTGCTGCCAAACAACGTGAACTGGCTGAAAACGATTGGCTGGCACGAGATTCATTGGTGGTATGCCCCGACCCTGAAGAACGTCTCATCATGAAAATTGAACGCATCAACAAACGCACAATGGACAGCGACGACCTGACATAAAATTGCACAAAGTCATATGGGTATTTTACATAATACTCTCTACATTCTGTAATGAGTACGGTAAGATAAGTACCAATAGTGCATAATGTGTAGGGACAAGGCATGCCTTGTCCCTGCGATAGCGATTTACTAATACTATCGAGCAAGGAGTACCCCCTATGGCAAAAGAACGCAAACATATTAAAGTTACCTATTCTACGTTGGGCAGTCCCGACCCCTTATTGCATGAATACTTTGACGAAGATGTCGCCGAACTGAAAGAGAATCTTGGCAAAACCTACCCCATTTTTATCAACGGCGAATGGATTGAGAGCGATAAAACCTTTGAAAAACGCTCACCGATTAACACCGATTGGCTGATGGGGCATTTCGTTGATGGCACAACAGACCATGTCAATCAAGCTGTTGCTGCCGCGAAGGAAGCATTTCCGGCATGGCGTGATACCCCGTGGCAAGACCGTTGCGAGATGATTGATAAAGCTGCCAACTTGATTAGTGACCGCCTCTTTGAAATCTCCGCGATTGTCAGTATGGAAATCGGCAAGAACCGCCTCGAAGCGATTGGCGATGTCGAAGAAACCGCTGACCTAATTCGTTACTGTGTCGAAGCGATGCGGACAAACAAGGGCTTCAACACCCAACTACAAAGCGAAACCGACCATCATCACAATCGCAGTATTCTCAAACCCTATGGTGTGTGGGGTGTGATTGGACCGTTCAACTTCCCCGCAGCACTCACAGGTGGTCCAGTTGGTGCGGCGTTGGTGGCAGGTAATACCGTTGTCCTTAAGCCCGCTGATGAAGGGTCTCTGACAGCGTATATGATTGCGAAATGCTTTGAAGATGCAGGCATTCCGGCAGGTGTATTCAACATGGTGACAGGTGGCGACGAACCGGGTAAGGCACTGACAGCCAACCCAGATGTTGATGGTTTGACCTTCACAGGTAGCTATGCAGTGGGCATGCACATCCTCAAGACTTTCCCGACAGCAACCGGACAATATCGCCCCGTCGTTGCCGAAATGGGTGGCAAAAATCCGACCATCATCACCGACAAAGCTGACATTGAAAAAGCTGCTCTTGGTGTGATGCGCTCTGCCTTTGGGCTGACTGGACAAAAATGCTCGGCATGTTCCCGTGTGTATGTTGACGATTCTATCAAACAGGAATTTCTCGATAAGTTGGTTGACCTCACCGAAGGCTTGAACATCGGTGACCCGACCGAACAAGACACCTACATGGGTCCCATCATCAACGAAGAAGCCTACAATGCTTATAAAGGGTATGTCGAAGAACTCAGCGATGGCAAGATTCTGGCAGGTGGCAAGACATTGGAGGTTGGTAACGGTTACTTTGTTGCGCCGACGATTGTGACGGATTTGCCCGACGACCATCGTCTCTGGAAGCATGAGATGTTTTCGCCGATTGTTGCTGTGCGTGGATTCTCCAGCAAAGAAGAAGCGATGCAAATGTCGAATGACATCGAACTCGGTCTGACGGCAGGTATGTATAGCGAAGATGCCGACGAAGTTAACTGGTTCCTCAATAATATTGAAGCGGGCGTACTGTACGTCAACCGTAAGACAGGCGCGACAACAGGTGCGTGGCCCGGTTATCAATCCTTCGGTGGTTGGAAGGGTAGTACAGGCACAGGTAAAGCCGCTGGTAGCTGGTACTATCTGCAACAATACATGCGTGAACAATCTCAGACTGTCATTGCTGAATAAATTTACCGCATTGTATCGGAGAATTTGAAGTCTCCCCCTAACGCTTTGGGGGGAGATTTTACACACCACTCTCACGCATACCTACAACCAAGCGCACATAATAATTATTGATGCTTGGTCCCAAACTAATGACATCATCTGGTTTAATTGGCAGTGGGTCGAGTGTCAGACGTTGATTATTCAAGAAAACGGGCAAACACGCATCTGCATCTAGATGAATCCACCAGCGATTATCATCAGCACGATACAGCAATTGCGCTTGATAGGGTGAATCGGTATCGAATTGGCGTGGGTCGTGCCCCTGTCGCATAAACGCCGGATACAAATCGACATCCAACGGGATATTCTCGCGTCCCAGATGAAAACCTAACGACTTCTCCTCATCGTCATGCCCGACATATAAAGTATAAATACGGGAGTTATCGTGCACATCGGTCAGTCGTAGTACGTTTGGCGAGTAAGTATTCAGCATCGGCGCATACAGAAAGCCATCGGGATAATGTGATAAGATGTCTAATGTCTGATTCGGCGGGACAAGGCGCATAACATAGGCTTTGATGTAATCTCCAAGCGATAGCCGATTATAGCGCACCAGCCCGTTGATAATCTGTGTGATGCGGATGTTATCGGAGACGTTGAGTAACTGCTTGGCATTCTCCATCCCAATCCGAATCGGGATTTGTTCGTTGCCCGCGTCGATGCGTGTCCACTCCGATTGAGCATGTACCGTCTCAACCCGAATCAGCATCTCCCCAATCGGTTGACTGTGCGATGTATCATGCGAAGCAAAGAACTGCACCGTCTGCCGTCCTTGTATTGGATAATCATCCTGTCCGATGTCCAACTGCTGAATCCGTACTTGTGTTTCGCCGACCCGTGTCGCCATCCACTGCTCTGTATCGAGGTCAAAATAAAATTCCAGCACATGCGGTGAAATATACGCCAGATAATGATGTGGGACAAAATAGCGCAAATCGACATCGGGCATAAACTGCTGAGCATCATCGGGTACGCCAACTGTGATGCGATGCTTCCCGCGTGAATGGAGTGAAATATCACCGGATTTTGTCTCGAAGCGCAGAATTTTATCGCCCTCGTGCAGGGGTGGCGGCAGGTTATCGACGGTTGGCTTGTTGAGGAACAGTAGTAAACGGTCACCGGATGCGATGTTGATGTCACCGACATACTTGTTCAGCTTGACCGGAATCGCCAACTCTAAGGTGTGGCTATCCACATTCGCAGATGACTGTGATAGATAAGTTGCCAGTTCGCCAATTTCCACATCTGCGTCAAGGAACTGTGTGTAGTGGCGTGTATAGGGGACAACTGTGGTTGAGATACGTCGGGTCATAAGACTACATTCAACTATTCTTCATGTTGCATTATTTGCAAAATTATCATCAAGACCAAACTTCTAAAAATATATTTGAACCACAGAGATGCAGAGGAAGAAGTGCAATAAGTCAGTTTCGATATGTTTTTAGAATCCTATTTTCGGCTGAGACAGGTCTCAGCCCTACGAATTTCATTGGTTTCGTAGGGTCAGAATCCATTCCGACCACAATGTAAACACAAAATATTTATCGAATTTCACTAATAGGGAGCATACGTAAAGAACTGTAAAACTTCACTCAGCACTCGTTACTCATCACTTAAATTTGCGTTCTTTATATCTTGGTAGTTCATGTTTGGAATCTGATTTCACATAAATACATATAGTATACGCTCATTCCCCAAAATAAACCTCACGTACTGTCGCATCATTGCTAATCTCGTCAGGTGTACCCTGTGTCAACAAGTTGCCGAGGTGCATCACATAGACTTCATCGACAAAGTCAAACAAGATTTCCAGCCGATGCTCGACAATCAAAAACGTAATGCCATAGTCGTCACGCAATCGTGCAATCTGTTGGAAGATACCATAAGCGAGGTTCGGCGCAACACCAGCAGTCGGCTCATCGAGGAGCAATAACTTGGGGTCACCCATCAAGGCACGGGCAATCTCTAATAATTTCATCTGCCCACCAGACAAATCGGATGCCAGCTTATCATGATGCTTAATTAATTGCACCTGCTCCAACACCTCTCGCGCGCGTCGAGCATGGTCAGCTTCTTCACATTTCCAGAAGCGACGCAACGGTGCAACAAAGGGATTTTCACCTGTCTGTTCTTTGACCGGAAGCAACACATTATCTAACACCGTCATCCTGAAATAGAGTGAAGGGTCTTGATACCCACGCGCAATCCCCTGCTGAAAGACTTTATTAGATGGCATATCCGTAATATCAACCCCATCAAACAGAATCTTGCCTGTGGTGACATCAGTCGTGCCAGCAATCATATTAATTAGTGTGCTTTTGCCCGACCCATTGGGACCTATCAAGCCGATGATTTTGCCTGCGGGTACATCAAAGGAGACATCGTCAACAGCGCGTAATCCGCCGTAGTCTTTTCGTAAGTGTTGGAGTTGGAGTAAGGTCATGGATGATTTTATAATCGGTTGTTTTATTTTGGTAAATTATCAAATAAAAATCGTAGGGGCATGACGTGTCATGCCCGCAAACATATAGGGTTCTATTCGTTTTCCTTCAAATCCAACGCAACTGAATTGATGCAGTAACGTAATCCAGTCTTATCGCGTGGACCGTCTTCAAACACATGTCCGAGGTGAGAATCACAACGACTGCACACCACTTCGACACGGCGCATCCCATGACTGTTATCTTCGACAAGTGCAACTTTGCCTTCGTCAATCACATCCCAAAAGCTGGGCCAGCCACTGCGTGAGTTATACTTTGTGTCCGACGAGAACAATTCCTGACCACATCCGGCACAGGCATATACTCCGTCTTTCTTGCTATCGACATATTTACCTGTAAAAGGACGTTCGGTTGCCTGTTGACGCATAACCGCGTATTGTTCCGGTGTGAGTTCTTCGCGCCATTCGGCATCAGTCTTTTTAACTTTGTCAGTCATAATTTTAACCCTCTGTCTAAATATACTACCCATATCGTATCGACGGATTGTGAACGGAGTCTTTCGTGAATATCATAATTGTAACAGAAACGCCCGACTCTTGCCGATTTTAGAGGATGCCAACATCGTGCAATCGTTGAAGGGTTTCGTCATCCAAAGACAGTATTTCCTGTAATACCTCGTCTGTATGTTGCCCTAATTGTGGCGGAGGATAGCGGACTTGTGGCGGGGTAGCGGATAGATTGAGAGGTGAGCCAACAATATCAACAAGACTGCCATTGGCGAGTTCAGTCGGTTGAATCAGTTCACGTTCTTGAATATGTGGGTCGGTCAATGCCTGTGAGACACTGTTAATCGGTCCCGCCGGAATGCCCATGTTCAGACAATTCTCCACCCAATAAGTGACAGTCTGCGTCTGAAAGATATCACTGAGCATAGGGACAATTATATCCCGATGTTCGACCCGTGCAGGGTTGGTCGCAAAGCGTGTGTCGATTGCAAGGTCGTCACGGTCTAATAACGCGCATAACTGCCGGAACTGTCCATCATTGCCGACAGCTAAGACAAACTCACCATCACTGGCGCGAAAGGTCTGATACGGCACGATGTTGGGATGTAAATTGCCCAATCTTGGTGGGGTCTGACCGGAGACAAGGAAGTTACTGGCAATATTGACCAATGCCGCAATCTGGCTATCAAGTAGGGCAATGTCGATATACTGCCCTTCACCTGTGTTTTCCGCATAGCGTAATGCTGACAAAATCGCATTCGACGCAAACAATCCCGTAATCACATCACTGATAGCCACCCCGACTTTATGCGGTTCACCATCGGATGCCCCCGTGATTGACATGAGTCCACTCATCGCTTGCACCACATAATCATAACCCGGACGCTGACTATACTGTCCTGTCTGCCCAAATCCGGTGATACTGCAATAGACCAATGCTGGATTGACTTGCTTGAGGTCATCATAGCCCAGACCAAATCCTGCCATCTGCCCGACCTTAAAATTCTCAATCAGGATATGGGACGACTGAACAAGTTCACGGATGATTTCACGCCCCTGTTCCTCTTTCAAGTTAATGGTCACACTGCGTTTGTTGCGATTCACACTGAGGAAGTAGGCACTCTGTTTGTCGTCACCATCACCAGCATAGGGCGGTCCCCAATGACGAGTATCGTCACCCCGTGTCGGATGTTCAATCTTAATCACATCTGCGCCCATATCACCGAGCAACATAGTGCAGGTCGGTCCGGCGAGTACCCGCGTAAAATCGAGTACACGGATACCAGCTAATGCTTGTGGGGTTGTCATGAGGGCGAACTTTCTACATCGACTTAGGAATCGAATGGTGCGTTTTGTATGAGTCGATTAAGATTACCAATCCCCTGCATAAATGCAATCCGTGACTTGGGGCGGTTGGCATATTCTCGATTAAACATGTTGATGAGGTCTTCTTTGAAGCTGAGACGAGGATATTGTTCGAGGACAGCTTGTATGGTCTCAGATTTTATTTCGCGCAACCGTGCACCAACAACATCCATTGTTGTGGCAGTTGGGAGCAAGTGTTGTTCGACTCCGTCTGCTACAGGCACATGCAAACATAGGTGACGGATAATAGCTTCTTCGATGATTCTTGCCTGTTCAGGTTTTCCTGCGTCACGGATAAATTTACCTGCTACTCGCCCACCTTCAACTGCAAAACATTGTGAATGCCCATCTGCCGAATTGTAAGTATCAGTCAAACCAATATCATGTAATACCGCCATTATGTAAAATAGCTCGGCATCTAGTTTGAGACCATCCTGCATTGCCACAATGCTCCCCCAATAATATGTGCGGAGACTGTGATTCAACAGCGAAGTAGGAGCAACGGATTCACATAATGCGAGGCAAGAAACCGCTAATTCACTATCTGGTATGACGATATTATCCAAGTCAATACGGTCAACTTGCATATTTTGTCGTCCAGTAATGCGCCTCCACTGTAAACCTATTTGACGCTGAACTTCTTGTTGGAGCATGGTCAGTTTACCGAGTGTAGATAATGTACCGTCTGTCTGATTTGCCCATGAGATTGTACCGAGAGTTGGCATAGTTATATCCTATTTAGATGATTGACTTGCCGATAGTGTATCGTCTTCTACAAATTCCGCCCCAGTATCAGATGCCTCAGTATTTGCCAGGTTTTGAATAGCCACGTTTTGGTTATCCTGTTGAGATGTTGATGATTTACCTAGAGCATCACGATAAAATATCTGTTTGCGATAGGCATAGACAAGCCCAACAATCGCCAAAACTGTCATAACGGTCATGACCACAGGAAACGTAATACTTGCCAAGCCAACGACAATACCCAATACAAACAAAAAGATTCCGATTGCCATCAGGCTAAACAGGGCATTGGGACGTTTTTCGATATGATCGGGCTGATTTTGACGCGCGCTGAACATCACAATTTGCTCATCAATATGGCTGAGTCTATCGCGTTCGGTTGGGCTACCACCCTCCGCATATGACCCAAATAACACCAGAATCGCACCAAACATCATCATCATGCCATCGAATCCAAGTCCGGTTTGTTCACCCACAATCCCCGAAATCGCAATGACGACAAGCACACTGATGACTCGATTGACAACCCGTCTTGGGTATTTTCTTTTGTTTTTGGAGCGCATGGTACAGTCCTTGTCTACTTGAGTAGATTGAGCATAGCTTGTCTCAATAGCTTATCATCCCCCAAACATTAGGGGGAATGCCCATATCATACCAATTATCATAGGCACGAATGCAAAAGGACGAGTCAACACTCGCCCTCAAAATATGCTATTGTTTTGTTATCGGTGTGTTATTGTGTCCGTGCGATATACTCATGGACAATGGTCAATTCTTCGAGTCCATAATTGGTTGAATCCGATTGGAGTTGTGGACCCGTAATCTTGGAGGGCCACGCATTCTCGAAGTCCCAGCGGGCTACAGGTGATAATTCTTGGTCGAGCATGATAATCGAGCCGTTGGTGCGGGCTTCTTCGACATTGCCATCTTCGACCATCTTGCGCCACTTCCAGATGTCCATACTGGCTGTGATGCCACGCTTGAGTGTAATATCCCCCCATTTTAAGCGTCCGGGGATTTGCTGGAAAATTTGATAGGTTTCGTGGTCGATGACTTCATTCTCAGAGCCAAGTCCAGCAATCTCGGTGAAGTATCCGGTTGCCACGCCTTCAAGGTCAAGCATAAAGTGGAAGCCTACTAATGGGTCAGTCTCGCGTGCCATATCATTGCCCTCGTTTGATATGTGTCAATTTGCAGATATGTTTCTAGTATAGCGGAAAATGTGGTTTGTGACATAACAGTTTTCCTATAAATGTAAAGTTTTCGTGCAGATGGCATCGTGCTGAGGCGAGAAACAGTAGCGAAATTTTCCAAAATAGGCGAAGATAGACATAATAGTAAAGAGTGCTGAGGACTGAGTGCTGAGTATAATATCTAGTTGCTTGAGTCTCAGCATCAACGTAATAACCATAACACAATAGCCTCTTTAGCAGGCTTCCAAAAACTGATAGCCGACATGCTTTAGCTTTCGGCGGTTGATGGCAAAACATGGTTTTGTGATATGTAATTTGAACATCTCGAATGTGAAAGAAACCCTATGTCAGATGCACCGCTACCCACCGGACAATTTAATCGACCACCCCGCATTCATCTGCCATCTATCCCGCGTGAAGAGGTCACTATCCCACCACCGCCGACCTTACCCGAACATCGCGGACCCGGTTGGCTGATTAGTATCATTCCGGTGTTGGGCATCGGTGTGATGGGGTTGTTCTATCTGACCCGTACCGGAGATGGGGGCAGTGCGCTCTTTGCGATTCCATTGTTTGTGCTGGCGATGTTCACCATAGGTGGCACGATATTGGCGTTTCGTTGGCGCAGAAAAGACACCAAACAACGCGCTGACAAAAACACGCTTGACTATATCCGTGTGCTTGACCGTAAACGTGCCCGTCTGCAAGCATCACATAATGCACAGTATGCCATCCTGCGTGACAACTTCCCCGACCCGCAGACAAATCTCAACCGTGCCTTATCACGTAATCCCAATCTGTGGGAACGTCGCCCTGATGACACGGATTTTCTGGCATTTCGCTTGGGGATTGGTCGCATTCCGTCGGTTGTGCCGATTCGTCCACCTGACCCGGATGTCGATAGCCCTGAACTCGCCCGCGCCATTGACCTCGTGGATACCTATCGCTGGCTAGAAAATGCGCCTGTATCTGCCAATTTGGTTGATGATTTTTCGATTGGTTTTGCCGGACACCGTGACTTGACTGTCAATGCAGTGCGGTCGATTGTGTCACATCTGGCGATGACCCATACGCCTAATGATTTGCAGATTCACCTAGTCGCACCACAGACTGCTTATGATGACTGGCGGTGGATGGAGTGGCTACCACATACCAATCAGAATCAGAGTGGCAAAGGCGATTGGCTGGCGTTTGATAACAATGGTATTCGGCGTTTGATGGGTACACTCAGCCAGATTGTTGATGAACGCCTAAAGCAACCGGACGCAATGCAAGCACCGCATTTATTACTCATCGTCGATGACCCGCATTTGATTGATAACGAAGCGGTATATTCGCGGATTTTGCGTGATGGCGAGTTGGTCAGTGCATCGATTATCTGCATTGTGAACAACTTCGATAACATCCCCGGTGACTGTGTGACGGTGGTTGATGTGCTGGATGATGGGCGTTTTCGTTGTTTACGCACAGGTGAACAGTCAACATCAGTTGAAGGCTATCAGATTGATACACTGCCGTTGAGTGCATCGGAGCATATCGCACGGGCGTTGTCGTCGGTCAATATGCGCGAGGTTGGAGGCAGTGGACGGATACCGCGTTATGTCGATTTCCTCGAAGTGTATGGTGTGAATCGTGTTGAAGAAATGCGCGAGGTGCTGTCATTCCGCTGGAATCGTCCGGTGCATGAGGGACATCTACCCTATCCGATTCCGCTAGGACGGGAGAGCCTCGCCGTTGATACCTATCTGCACCTTGACGAAGACCATCACGGACCGCATGGCGTGCTGGCAGGGACAACCGGTTCGGGTAAGTCAGAATTATTGCAAACATTGGTGACAGCACTGGCCATCGAACATGACCCGCGCTTTGTGAACTTCCTGCTGATTGACTTCAAAGGTGGAAGTTCGTTCCGTGTGTTTGAAGGTTTACCGCATACCGTCGGCATGGTGACCAACCTCGACGGGGTCTTAGTAGAACGGGCGTTGGAGGCTCTCAAGTCCGAGATTAACAGCCGTCAGCAATTCTTAAAGAAAACAAGTATGCGCGACATTGTGCAGTATCATCGCTTCTATTCGCGTAACACACAAGATATTCAAAACCCCATCTATCAACCCCTACCGCACCTGTTCATCATCGTGGATGAGTTCGCGCAGTTGGCAAAAGAGATGCCCAACTTTTTATCGGAGCTGGTACGTATCGCGCAGGTGGGTCGTAGCTTGGGCTTACATCTGATATTAGGTACACAAAGCCCGATGGATGTCATCACCGATGAGATGAACGCCAATCTGCAATTTCGGATTTGCTTGCGGGTACAAAATGCGGAATCAAGCCGTGCCATGCTCCGGCGACCGGATGCGGCATATCTTCCGGCAGGCTGGGCGGGACGTGGTTATTTTCAGGTCGGTGAGCGCGGGGTCTATAAGCAATTCCAAACCGCGTATGTCGGCGGGGATTATGGGCAGGTCGATAATCAGAATGAGCCGTTGGTATTGGAACTCATCACGGAACAGGGCGAGACGATTAACCTGTTGCCATCGTCGGGTGACACATCCAATGAGCTACCAAACGACGAACCCTATACCACTGCACATGCTATCACTAATACGATTGAAGCTTATGCCGAACGCAACAATATCCCCAATCGTCCGCCCTTATTGTTGCCACCACTGACGACACAAATCACCTTAGCTGAGCCGTTTGGGGTATCCAACATCGTCGGCTGGAATGGGCAAACGTGGTTACATGCCGGACAAGACCACCTCGGCAATCCGATTCCTTTAGGCAGTGCGCCTGTTGGTATGATTGATGATGTCTATACACAGTCACAATATCCGCTGTGGGTACATCTTAATACCTCACAGCAGAGTGATGGACGCAATGGGCATGTGTTGGTGATGGGGGGACCGGGGACAGGCAAAACATCCTTCTTGCGGACATTAGCTATCAGTCAGGCATTGTTGCATTCGCCCGATAGATTGCATATGTACTTCCTCAGCTTTACCGGAAGTGGGCTGAATGACCTCGGTTCATTGCCCCATGCCGAAGATGTTGTACATGGCATCGAAACGGAACGGGTACGACGTTTATTCGGACGTTTGCTCAACATACTCAATGAACGTCAATCGGGACAAGTCAACACCCATACCCCAACGATTTTGTTGTGTGTTGACCAATACGAACAATTACGCGACACCTATTATGAACAACATATCCATGACTTTGAACGCCTCATCAACGAGGGGCGCGCCGTCGGTATTTATGTTGTGATTACTGCCAACTCGATTACCTCAATCCCTGACCGTTTACGTTCTATGATTCAGCAACGGATTGCACTCCAACTGGGTAATCCGACCGATTATCTGCTGGCAGTCGGTAATATCAACACCCACGATGACGAGCAATTACCAAAGGGACGCGGATGGATATATAACAGCCCGCCTTTGATTTGCCAGATTAGCTTGCCTGTGCGCGGGACTGCGGTTGATAATCAAGATTTGTCACGCATGACGCAAGACTTAATCCAAGAATTACGACGTGGGTCACGCAGTGGTCCATCGGCTTTGCGCGAATTGCCACCCAAGATTCCATTGGATTCATTGCCACTCGCTGACCCATCGGAGAAGCTGACAACCATTGTTGGGCGGGTTGATGATGATAACCTCAGCCCGTTTGCATTGGATTGGATGGAACAAGGACCACATTTCTTGGTTACAGGTCCACCGGGAACAGGCAAAACCAACCTGCTCCATGTGGCGGTCTTGTCGTCGGCACAACAGCTACCACCCAATAAACTGCGGATTGTGCTGGTCGATTTCACCGGACGCAGTTTACGCGCACTCGAACCGCTCAAGCATGTGGTGACGCGGGTGACAGATATGATGGGCTTGGAGACACAACTCAATCGCCTCAACCGCGAGATGAACAGCTTGTATCAACGCTGGAATGACAAAGAAATTCCCGATGGTATCCCGCGTACACTAGTAATTGTTGACGATTATGAAGTCGTCAGTGATGCCATGAGTAACAACTTCGAGATGTTCACCCAACTACGTGACCACATCCGGCTACATAGTGAACTCGGTCTGCACTTCTGGGTGGCAGGGTATCTTGACCGCATCGGCGACCCCTTTATCAAGCAGTTGCTGTTGCGTCGGTCAGGCTTCGGCATGAGTGTTAAAGATAGCTTGCATAACCTCAACATCCGCACCACCGGATTAACCAACGAGACCATGCCAGCGGGTCGTGCTTTCTATGCACAACATAACGCGATTACGGTCTTACAAACAGCACAGGTTGATAACCCACAAGTGTTGGTCAATCGTATCAATCAGCAGTTGTGGCGCGACTATACACAAGCTGGGTGGAATCATATTGCTGGCGATGATACCCTGTCAGCATCATCTACGCATGTTGAAGATACAGGCGATGATACTTCGACTCGTGGTGGCGAATTAGACATCGACACCGATGGGTTGATTCAAGATTTGTTGGGAGATTAGGTTTGGTAAGTTGGGGAGCAATCACTCCCCTATCGAAGATTATGCCACGTTGACGGTGGTTGTGCCTGCGTATGTAATTGAAATCACACCGAGATATGAACAATTGCATTTAGATGAATTATTCAGTGCGGGAGCTTTGCGTAAGGTGACTGTTGGTGAACCGGGTGCCCATGCCACAGTGACAGGTACACATGGGGTCGGGGTCAAGACACCACTGGCTGCGGACGTTGCGGATGCAGTTGTCGGGTTGGCTAATGACGAACACATCCCGAATGTTGGAATATTGGTGGTCGGGATGGCATCATTAATATTGGCTGCGGTCATTTTATTGGCGGTTACACCGGGGATGGAGACAGCAAGAACTGCGGGAGCTGCCCCGAAGCTACAGGTCATAGCGGCAGTTGCTGCGACGAGTTGTGCCATTATATTTTCCTTTTCTGTCGTATATGCTCATGTGTCTATTATATGCAAAATTCAAAATCATTGGCAAGTTAGCCTGCCGGAATGCTAACAAGCACTAACAAAATGACAAAAATGAGAATGAATAATCCACTCAATCCAAGTATCCACTGGCGAGTGCTAATGTCGCCCCGTTCTGTTGGTGGAATATCCGTGTTGGCAACATATCCAACACCATAATGGTCAGTAAAGTCTTCGACATCATTAAAGGCTTCACCGCGCACACCAGCAACAGGCGCAGGCAATTCGTCAATATACGCGATATTGGATTCGACATGAATTGCACTCATCACATCGTCCATAAACACGGTTATATCTGCATAGCGGTCATCAGCAAGTAGAAACGCATTCTGAAAAATCTCGGTAAGCTTATCGAGGTCAGCACCTTGCAAATTGACAGGGAGTGACGTTTCATCAAGCCTATTGGGCAAGTGCCATGTTTCGTTGAGTATGGCATGTCCGGCGGCTTCGCTCATCGCATTGGTATCGTCGGGCACATTACGATAGTCAAAAATGGGATGTCGCCCGAACAGCAATTCAAATGTCACAATGGCGAAGGCATAATTGTCAGTTCGGTCGGATGGTGGGAGCAAATCCGGTGTGAGGTAGAGTGGTGTCCCGACACGGCGGTCTGCCGATTTTGCTTCTTTAAGTGGGATACCGATGCTAAAGTCCAGCAGATACGGTTGACCAATGCCGTGCATGTTACCAGGTTTAATATCCCGATGAATAATCCCGCGTTTATGCACCACATGCAAGGTCTCGGCGAGGTGTTGTAAAGCACTGAGGCGATTTGGCAGAGGCACATAGAGCATCTCAGCACGGTTAATTAATTCAGAATAAGCTGGACTTTCGATGAACTCCATCACGATATAGGGACGTTCAACGTCTAGGTCATGATGAATATGTGTTGGGATATGTTCAAGGTCGGAGACATGTGACAGCGCAAGGGCTTCATTACGAAAGCGATGTAAATGTAACTCACGGTCAGCGCGTTCGAGTAGTATTGTGTTCAAGAACTTTATGGCAACGTTTTGCTGTCCATCTGTTCCACGCCAGACTTCACCTGCCGAGCCAAGCCCAACCTGTTCAATCAGGCGAAAATCCCCAACCTCTTGTCCCTTAATAATCGTTTGCACAGTGATTCCCTACTTAGCGTCCACCTGTGACCATCTGACGTGTCGGACCGGGCAGAATAAATTGCACCGTCAGTGACCGACCGAACTGTATCATATCATTGTGATAGATGCGTTCTTCTTCTCCGGGTGTCATCGGTTGGAAGGTCTCGCCCCGTTTGATAGATGTCCCATATGAGCTATTGGTATCCGTCAGATAATATTGATTGGTGCTAGCATCTTTGCTTAACACAGCATGACGGCGCGAAGTACTGCGCTCATCTAATGCAATCAGTATGTTGTATTCCTTGTTATAGAAGCGTCCCATACCATAACTTGGCACATCGGGTAATTTGATTTCTTTGCGCCCTTTGGGATGATTGGTCATAATCATCTTGGGGATGACATCACCGAGTGCGGTTGTCTCCGGTTGCGGTTCACGCGGTACACCACTGGTATCCGTCAGGGGGCGGTCGACAACATTGTCAGGATAGGTCGGCATCTGTGGCGCGGTTACCTTACTGACGGTTTCCTTCTTTTCTGATGGCACACTGCTGTTCAGATATGCCCAATATATGAATTGAATAATTGCTACCAATAAAAGCGTGATGGGAATAATCCACCACAAATTACCAATGACTGCATCCATTGTTGTCTCGCACTTTCCAGCTGAGATAAACCTATGGTTATTGTACCGCATTAACCCGTATCGGAAAAATGGATATTCGTTTGTTTATCCTATGTGTCTGTTGTAAGTTTGTGATTATCATATGTCGATATACGTCAGTTTTGGATAAGAGGCTCTATTTTTCAAAGAACCATTGACTATCCAGTTATGTTTTTGGTTTTTGGTGATTTGTTATTGGTCAAAGCAATGCGTTTGTTATTCCTAATAACCAACAACCAATAACCGATTGATATGCCAATATCGCATCCAAAACATCACGTTATGTTAATTGAAGCGTTAAGCAAAACTCAGGTTATATTGAATAAGACGGAGTAATAACGATGATTAAATATGCCCATACCAACATCATCGCGCAAGATTGGCGCAAACTGATGCAATTTTATATTGAGGTGTTTGACTGTGTGCCTGTACCACCACAACGCGACCAATCCGGTGAGTGGTTAGCGCGCGGGACAGGTGTGACGGATGCCCATCTGGAAGGGATGCACCTGCGCTTACCCGGTCATGGTGATGAAGGTCCGACGCTGGAAATTTATAGTTATGCGACCATGCTTGACAAACCCAACCCCGCCGCTAATCGAAAGGGTATCGGGCATCTGGCGTTTTTGGTCGATGATGTACCAGCGATTCGTGAGGCAGTTCTGGCACAGGGTGGAACAGATTTAGGCGAGATTGTTGAACGTGATGTGAATGGTGTTGGGCGCATTACGTTTATCTACATGACTGACCCCGAAGGCAACATCCTAGAGATTCAACACTGGCAACTCGATTAGGATAACGGGCAAATGCGAATCCTGACATTTAACCTGCGCCACAATAACGACCACTGGGAACAACGGAAACCCCTGTGTATCAATCTGATTGAACAGCATCAGCCTGATTTGATTGGCTTTCAAGAAGTGTGGATGCCGATTCGACAAGCGCATATCATTCTTGAACACGTCATTGGTACACCCTATCGGGTTCATACCTCACCCAAGCAAGGTCAACATGGCATGGAAGGCATAGCGATTGCGTCACGGTATCCGACATCCAAGTTTGAGAAACTTAATTTGCCCGGTGGCGAGAGAGTGGCACAACGGATTCAAGTAACGGTTGATGGTCATGTATTGTGGTTTGTGAACACCCATCTGCATCATCGCCCTATCAACAATGAATCTGAGCGACACCCACAGATGCAAGCAATACTCGATTGGCTCAATCCGATAACAGAGCCGATTATTTTGACAGGCGATATGAACACAATTCCGACTCGTTCAACGATTCAACTGGCGAACACGCGCTTCATATCCGCCTATGCACAGGCGCGCGGTGCTGAACCTGACTATACATTTCCCGCACCGTTGGCTGCGGGACGCTATGATATTGGGCATGTGATGATTGATTATATTTTTATCACGCCGAACGATTTGATGGCAACATCGGGACAAGTCGTCGGTGACAAAGCACATGGTGAAAATCCAGTGCTATCCGCCTCTGACCATCTGGGTGTGTTGGTGGATGTGACGTTTCTGTAAAGACTGATGACCATAATTCTGTAGGGGCGAACCTGTGTGTTCGCCCGCCGATACGGGAGCAGACATGGCGACTCCCCTACAAGTAACCAGCTAATATCTACCCTTCTAAAATCGCGTTGACCTCATCAAGTTCATCTGCTGTGAGCGACCAATCAGCAGACTTGGCATTGGCTTCGAGGTGGCTCATTTTTGTCAAACCGGAAATGACTGAGCAGACCGTCGGTTGTGCCAGTAGCCAGACATGCGCCAGTTCTGCCATGGTATGGTCACGTTCTTCCGCCCATGCTGTGAGCTTCTCGACTTTGGTGTAATTCTCATCGGTCATGTAATTCTGAACATATTCGCTCGATTCCCCCCGTGAACCTGTTGGAGCAACTTCATCACGCTTATATTTACCTGTCAAAAAGCCACCTGCCAGCGGGAAGTAAGGGATAAAGCCGAGTCCATCTTCCTGACAATAAGGGATAACTTCACGTTCGACATCGCGTTCCAGCATGTGATAATGCGACTGCACCGTGACAAATGCTTCCCAACCGCGCATTTCTGCGAGGAGATTAGCTTTTGCCAGTTGCCATGACGCATAAGCTGACGCACCGATATAACGGACTTTGCCACTGCTGACAAGGTCATCCAATGTGCGCATGGTTTCTTCAATCGGGGTATTTGTGTCCCAGCGGTGCATCTGATACAGGTCGATGTGGTCAGATTGCAAGCGTTGTAAGCTGGCTTCGACCGCATTACGAATGTGATACCGTGACGCGCCGATGTCGTTTGTTCCGTCACCTGTGGAGAAATATCCTTTGGTTGCCAGCACAACCTTATCCCATTTACCCTTGAGCGCAATCCCTAGTGATTTTTCCGACTCGCCTTTGGTGTAGACATCAGCCGTGTCGATAAAGTTGATGCCGAGGTCAATGGCTTTGTCGATGATGGCGTTGACTTGGTCTTGTTCTACAACTGTACCAAAGCGGTTTGTGCCCATCCCAATAACCGAGACACGCACACCGGATGTACCCATCTGACGATATTCCATACGATATACTCCCTTTGTAATTGTTTTTCAATGCGGATGGATTCTACTGTATCAACCTTAGTGGCAGATGATTGCTGATGATTTTGACTATAGATTCTAAGACGATAACCGTGTATAACACCCCTTGTACACAGGAGATAACCTTTATGACCCTCGTTGGTAACACAATTACTTTACGTCTATTCCGTCCAGAAGATGCCAACCCATTATGGGAAAGCCTAGACAATGAAACCATTAATCGGCTGACCGGAACACATGGCACATTCACCCGCCAGCAAATTGATAACTATGTAGCGAATCAAATCAACACCAAACAAGCTGACCGTGCCTCATTTATCATCGAAGCCAAAGCTGACCAACGCGCAGTCGGAGAAGTAGTTATCAATGAGATTGATACGGACAACCGTAGTGGCAATATTCGGATTGCCCTATTTGACGATGCGGATTTTGGCAAAGGTTATGGCACACAAGCGATGCGTTTGATGGTGGATTACGGCTTCCGTGAATTAAACCTACATCGGATTTCGCTGGGTGTCTATAACTTTAATCCGCGTGCGATTCATGTTTATGAGAAGATTGGCTTTGTCAAAGAGGGTGTTCTGCGAGATGCCCTTTGCTGGAAGGGTGAATACACTGACGAAATTATGATGAGCATCCTTGAGCATGAATGGCAGGGATTGGAATAGCTTGTTGTCATATCTATCTGCAATGTAGGAATAAGGCATGCCCTATTCCTACAACGTTAAGTATCAAATTGCTAGTTATTATCCCTCATTGATGATGGCTTCGGCTTCCATTTCGACCAGATAGTCATCACCAATCAGCGCGTGAATATAAAGCAACGTATTCACTGGACGAATATCCCCAAAATATTTGCCGTGCATCTTGGCGACAGGCTCCCAATCAGCATCTGGTGTGAGATAAATGCGGGTACGAACCACATCCGTTAGTTCTGCGCCAGCTTCTTTGAGCGCGCGTTCGATTTTCTGGATGATGAACTCAGTTTGTGCGCCACTGTCTCCCACACCAACGATTTTGTTTTCGCCATCGGTTGCAGTTGTACCAGCGACATGCACGATATTGCCGAGTTTGACAGCCCGTGAATAACCTGCAATAGCTTCATAGTTTGTTCCTGATGAAATGTTTTTGCGTTCCATGTTTTATCCTTTTTGGTTATTGGTTGTTGGTTATTGGTAGTGACCTTCGGAAAGAAATTGCACTTAAATTGGCGGGCATGACACGTCATGCCCCTACGAAAAACGGCAAAAATCTTGTAGGGACAATGCCTGCATTGTCCGCAGACCGACAAAATATCTAATCATTTACTTCCAAAAATATACCGAACATTACTTGGCGAACACACACACAAAGAACAATTTATCAGAGGGTTGTTGTGCTTTTCTCTGCATCTTCGTGTCTCTGCGTTACGTTTTTAAATTGCTTATTCATTAACCGACTTATTTATCATCTATGAACCTGTTTTTACTTTTTCCGTTTTTTGTTTACCCATCATGACTAGCACCACCCCCGTGATAATGACGACCATCGCCAAAATTCCTAGTGGTGTAATTAGCTCAGCGCGTAGAGTCATGCCCAACACCACTGCAATCACAGGATTCACATACGCATAACTGGTGGCAAGGGCAGGGCGTACCGTCCGCACCAGATACATATAGGCACTAAATGCGACCAATGTCCCGAAGATGGTGAGATAGACCAGTGCGATAGTCGATATTGTTGATGGCTCAGATGGAAATTGTTCGCCACTCAAAAAGCTGAGAATCATCAGCACCACACAGCCACCTGTCATCTGAAAAGCCGTTCCCATAAAGCCCTTTGGCATCGTCAGGCGATTGCTCATCATCGAGCCAAATGCCCACAGCATCGGACCAATCAGCAAAATCAATGCGCCGAGTGGTTGCGATTGTAAGCCGTTTTCCATATTGAGCAGTGCCACCCCGCCAATACCAACCGCGAGACCAATCATTTCCAGTGAGGTCGGACGATAGCCGAGAAAAGATGCAAAGATGGTCGCCCAAATCGGAACAGCTGCGACCGCGAGGGAAGCCAATCCGCTGGCAACACCCATGCCCTGTGCAACCGCAACCAAACCTGCACCCCCACCAAACATCAACCCGCCGATGATGCCTGCATTGAGCATTTGACGACGGGGTGGGAACGGTATACGACGTGCCATCAATACGGTGAACAATATCAAAATAGCAACGAACAAGCGTATGCCGACTAGCATAAACGGCGGAAAACTCTCCAGCGCAAATGCACCAGCGAGATAGGTTGACCCCCAGATAATGTAGACCACAACAAGAGCTATCATGACCAGTGGGGTCGGTAAGCTGATACCAAACTTGGGCTTATGGCTTGACTTTATAGATGCCATCAATATGTCTCAATTCTACGGTTGTCGTATATCCCCGCAGACAATACTCGATATTTTGTGTTATCTCTTGGCGATTCTTGCTATTCTACTTATCGGTCAGACTTTGTGCGAGTGTAGTCACATCACCTGCACACCCCCATGACAGCGTATACCCCAAGCCAGAATGCCCGTAATTATGAATGACCGTACAGTCGTCGGACAATGTTTCCACCTCCAACCGCACCGCATTACGCCCCGGACGCAACCCCACAAACTGTTTGACAATCGGCGCAGTCTCAAGGGATTCATCGACCTGTGCACACCGCGCAATAATATCTGCTGTCAGACCGGAATCAATCTCCAAATCCCACACATCCGGCTCAGCCACACCACCAATTAACACGCCATCAGGACGCGGGAACAGATAGGTAAAACTGGCATCATCCATATACCCCTCTTTGATAGCAGGCGCATCAACAACAATCGTCTGTCCCCGAATTGGGAATACCGTTGGGTCATCAGCTAGTTGCTTTGCCCATACCCCTGTGCAATTTACAATCAGGGGATGGTCGTACTTGAGTTCGTCCAACATCTTGATTTCCTGCTGTTTGATTTCACCGCCGTTATCGACAAACTGGTCATGCAGATATTGTAGATAACGAGGTGACTCAACAATAGGAACATCCATCTCAAATCCGGCTACACTTCCATCCGGCAAGTTAGCAGATTTGATACGCTCAAAATAGGGGAGTAGGTCTTTGTACCACGGGGCAGGTGTTGGATGTGGGAAGACTTCGCGCAATCGTACCACTTGAACCCCTGTATCGGCTTGCTTGGATAGTGCCAGAAAGTGGTCAAGTGTGAGTTCTGCCCATTCACGCGCCCTACCCAATGAGCCACCCCCATACCAAACAGCACCGGCTGCCATAGATGTTGTGAACTGTGGCAGGTCGCGGGTGAGGATAGTCACTTTGAATCCGGCATGTTGCAACCGGAGAGCAGAGCTTAAACCGGAGACTCCACTCCCGATAACCGTGATGTCTGCCATTAACCAGACCTCGCTATCAGCCATGCAGTATCACGGTTATAAACCATCTGCACAAATACACGGTATAGCATACTTGATGGTAGCAGTCTGCGGGTGTCTTCATCTTCTTCGTTGCTTGCTTTAGGGGCACGAAATTCAAAGACAGCCAACGAAAGTGCATTATCTTCATCCACGATAACCTCTGCTGTGATATCCGTTACCCCACGCGCATCGAATATCTCTTGGAGTGAGCTTTCCGCCACCATCGAGTCCATTGTGTCGAGGCGTTCCAACACAACTTCAGTCGCAATATTTGCACTATCTTCATCTCGATAGACCAGCACGACATAAGCAACCTGTTCATCTTCGGTGGCAGTGTCAGCAAGCATAACCATCTGATACTGTGCCATACGGTCGGATTCTATCAGGAGGGCTTCAATCGCATCGGCATCACCATCAAATACGTAAGTAGCCGCATCATAAGTGACATATTGTGTCGGTACAAACATGCCCTGAATAACCAGATTTTCCGGCGGGATAACGTTCACTGCCGAGGCAAACATGGCGTTATCTGCTAATGAATCAACACGGTCACCGATAGCATCTTCAATCAGAATCAGCCCGACATCAGCGGTTGCGCTGGCAATAACTGTATCGGAGACAAGTATAGGCTGTTCACGTCCGAGGTTACCACCAAAGGGATTAGTAGGATTGCGATTTTCCACACTGACACGATTTCCGTCTTCACAGGCAACATCAAAGCACCACAGGCTCATATTACCGATGGGCTTGGATGTATACTCGCGGTTGGTGAAAGCAGTTTCAATTGCTTCGACATCAAACTCGCCAAAGAGAATATCATGGACGGCAGGCGGGTCTCCAAAGGTAATGGCACGGTCAATATCAACAAAGTCAAATCCAACGGTGTCTACCCATTCGTCTCCAAACACAGGTGCCATCTGGACAAATTCAGGTCCGCTATTTATTCCATTCAAAGCTGCCATATATACACTACCGACTTGTTCTGGCAATATTTCCAGTGCTGATAGTGACGGAAGCATCGGTGTTCCATCGCGTGCTTCAAATAGGTTTTCATAATCAATGAATGTAATCAACGATTGCCTAATTTCAGGTTGATCAGGCACAGCATTCAACAGCTCAAACAGGTTGTCGGTGTTGTCTTGTGCGCTGATGGTGGGAATAGCAAAGAGTAGCAATAGTAAACTAAATAGCTTTCTCATTATGAGGTCTCCTATCTCGCATATGCGTTAAAGGGATTATCGTGCGTAAGTTGCGTAATCATACCCTCATCGAAGCCTGCCTCGCGCATCTTCGGTATGAAGGTCTCGCTCAAATAGGTGAAGGGTTTCGGCTCATAGTCTGGATTGCCAGCATCGTAACAACCCCTATCGTGGCTTAACATAATCTGTTTGCTGTAGCCTGCATCAATCAGCTTCTTGAGGTAGTCGATAATGGTGTCATCGTCGGGTGCCTTTGGGTTACCTAGTGCATCATATTCAATCCAGCATCCACGTTCTGCCATTTCCAGATGCAAGTCAAAATCAGGTTCTGCTTGGGTATGAATCCAGATGAAGCGACTAGCGGTATAGCCTTCTGCCTCAATGATGTCGAGTTGGTCGCGCACCACCCGTCCTTTAATCGTATGACTGCCGATGATGGCGTTGGTGGCTTTGCCTGCATGAGCACCTGCCCGCAGTATCTTGGTCTCACATTCGGTCAGTCCGTCGTCGCCTGCACTCAGTTTAATCCATGCAGCTTGTACACCACTATCTTCGATTTCGTCATTGAGTTCTTTCAGCATCCACTCGGTTAATTCTTGTTGGCTGGCTTCATGTGCCCATGGTGGAATCCAGGGTTCGCGGTAAATCCCTGTTGGCACAAGGACTGGAAAATCAGTCGCATCGGAGACGGCTTTGTCCATATCCGCACGACGCGCCACCCCAACCGGACTACATTCAACCAATGCGGTTACACCAACGGCTTTCGCTTTTTCAACTTCCGGTGCCATCTTTGCGACAACATCCTCGACATTTGCCTCGCCGAACCCATCAGCTTCATAAATTCTCAAGTCTACAAATAAGTGTTCATGGGGCAGAATCAAGCCGAGGTCACCTTTGGATTTATTGCCCTGTGTCGTGATGAGTTGTGCCATACGCTGTACTCTCATTTATCATGCGGGTATTTAATCAAAGTGTCGCACAAACGCCACAAATGTACCAGTTAACTCAGCAGTTTCTTATCAAATACGAACTTAGGCTGTCGGACATACAAAACTGAAATATGTCTCTTAATGTGTTGTGGGTATATGGGATTTGTAGTACAGTCGTAATGTAGATTGTAGTAAACGATAAATATTAGGAGTCGTTATGAGTCAATCAGGACTTGCCGTACTGGCTTCCATTAAACAGGGAGAAGAAGACAATTTCCGTTCCGTTATTGAAGCCTTCAATGACTCCGACCCACCCCAAATTGACTTTGAAGCGACACAGCTTACCTACTTTGCCCGCTTTGTGATTCTGGATGACCCCGACAAAGGCGCAACCCGTAAACGTCTGCTATTCGCTGCTATTTTCGATGGTGACCGCAAAACCTATTTGGATACGCTGATTGACCATACGGAAAATATGGATGACTTCTGGGGATATTGTGAAGATTATACGTCTGTCGATGACTTTCATACGTTCATCGACTGCCACAACCACGAAGCCAATACCTTCCTCAAAGCATATCAAAATGAAACCGTCGTCTCCCTACGCGAAAAATTAAAGTTACAAGATGACTTGAATCAACAGTTTGATGTGCCACCGAGCCAATATGATGACGTGATTGAACAACTCCCTCAACACCCTGAAGGCGCAGTCTATCGCAAGCAAGTGTGGGATTTTTTCAGTGGGCTAGCCCGCAATCTTCCGAAGAAGCTGGTCGAGTTGCTGAAGTTGGTGGCGGTCGTGCGCTATGGTACGAACTTCCTGTATGCTGTCTATGCGGTTGTGATTCGTGGCATCAACACCCCGCCGATTCTACAGACATACAGTGAAGCCCCTGTACAGAAAGGCGTTGATTGCCGTGAGTTTGGCGAAAAAGACGGCATCCGAGATGAGGTGGTTCAACGCGGATATGACTCGATGGTGTCCTTCCTCAAGCGCGAACAGGTGCAAAATCAGATGACTGTCGTGACGATTAACGACCCTGACCTTGTGAATCGGCAGAAAGCGATTATGAACTTGATTCAAACAGGTGCAGATTTTGTCAATGCAGGCACACGGATTCCGACCATTCACTTCGGGCGTTGGATTATGATTGACGATGACCGCCGTCTCTTATTCTTGAGTAATTATGATGGCAGTTGGGAAACGTATATCGGTGATTTTATCGAACGGGCAAACGTGCCAGTCGATGCCTTTTGGAGTGGGTCGATTGGTTGGCGTGAAGCTGGATGTCGTGATGTCGATTTCTTCAAAGAAGGCATTCGCTGTCATCAGACTTCTGCCAGTTATTATTACAGCGCAAATCCACAAGCCACCGTCACCCACATCAGCAAGGCGATTAAAATCAAAGCAGGTTACGATAGCAACATCAACGGCAAAACAGCCAAAGAATGGCTTCGTTTACTCTAGTTCATTAGACAAAAGGTCATGACATGGCGATTAAAACTAACAATATCCCATTAAAAAATTCTGTTAAAGCCGATATTCAATCCTTCATCACCAGCGGACTAAAGCACATCTATCATTCGGCATACCTGTTTTTGCAGATTGACGATAAAGCCAAAGTACAACAATGGCTAGAGGATATTCACGATGACATCTTGTCGGCGAAAAGTTGGCGCGACGATGAGCAACCATTGATTGGACCCAATAAGGTAAAGCCACCCAAAATTGAACCGACCGAAATCTTGAATATTGCCTTTACAGTAGATGGCTTGAAGGCATTAGGCTTGCCCGATGAGGTTATCAGGACATTTTCAGTACAATTCCAGCAAGGTATGACCGATGGACAACGCCCGTTAATGCTGGGAGACACACACGAAAGCGACCCGAAACATTGGGATGTCGGCAATCCAGATGAACCACCCATTCATATTTTGCTCATCCTCAATGCAGGACTTGACCCTGACGATACCAGCGAAATTGACGTATTTGCACAAAAGCACAGAGACCTCGCTAGTCAATCCGGCATGACCCTATTATATGAAGAAGAAGGACATCGTCGTGATGACGAAAAAGAGATGTTCGGCTTCCATGATGGCATTGCCCAACCACCGATTCAGGGGATTAATGTCTATGATGATGGCGAAGAAATCCAGAATGTGATGGCGACAGGCGCGTTTATCCTCGGCTATCAAAATGAATATGGGCTGTTTCCGGCGACACCGGTTATCCACAAAACACATGACCCCGATGACATTCTGCCAGACTTCGCCAACCCTTACGATGTCGATATGGCTGTCCCATCATCGGAGCTAAAAGACCTCGGTTTACACGGGTCATATATTGTCTACCGCAAGCTCCATCAAAATGTCCCTGCCTTCTGGGAATTTATTCTGCGCGAAGTCGAACGGATTGACGGTGAGTTGCCATCCATCGACCGCATCATCTGGTTAGCCTCAAAGATGGTCGGACGCTACCCGAACGGTGACCCACTTGTACCGCAATCAGACGATGCGCGGGGCAAAGATGACTTCATGTATGCCGCCGATGATTATGAAGGGTTGCATTGTCCGGTTGGGTCACATCTGCGCCGGAGCAATCCGCGTGATGTGTTCTATCCTGAAAATCCCGAATCATCGCTGACGGTTGTTGATAAACATCGCATCGTACGGCGTGGGCGCAATTATGGTGAGCCTGCCTTCCCAATCGAAAAATTGGATAATCCCGATGCGTCATTGGTGGACATCCTAAAAGACCTGATGAATGACAATCAACCACGGGGTTTACAATTCCTATGTGTGAATGCCGACATCCAACGTCAGTTTGAATTTATCCAACATAGTTGGTCAAATAATCCGAACTTCAACGAACTCTACGAGAACAAAGACCCCATCATTGGCGACAATGACGACCCTGACCAAGCTGACAGTCACATGTCGCTTCCAACGGATGGTATTCGTATCCGTACCAGCAAACTGCCTCGTTTTGTGACAGTTAAAGGCGGTGCATATTTGTTTATGCCGAGCAAAACCGCGCTTAAATTCCTTGCACAGATGGCATAGTATCGCGTATCTTTCAACTAACAACATGTTCGCCAATTTAAGTGGCGATAGATTTGATTCGTGAAATTTCGCATTTTGGTTGTTCATAAAGTATGTTTAAAGGTCATGTAGGGGCGACTCGGCGAGTCGCCCTTACGAAAAGTTTTTAAAATTCTATTTTCGGCTGAGACAGGTCCCAGCCCTACGAACTTAAGCTGTTTTGTAAGGTCGGTATCCATGCCGACTGTAATATAAATACCAAGCACTTACCAAAGATTTCTTTAAGGCACAATCAAGTCAGAGGATCTGTTTTTCTCGTTGAATTCTCTGCGCTTCCGCCTGTTTGACACTATGTGTTAAGGGTTTTTATTTATTGGAATCACGGCAAACCTCAATCCATCAATGCACAAAACCGCTTTATGATTTGTAATGTGGCGCAATTTACTGCTAAAATATGTAGCGTATTTTGCCCGTATCGGTCATAATGCTACTATACGACTTATCCACCGTTGATGGGACACACCATGGTCGATTTAATGGCGTTTTCGGCAAGAGAAACTGGAAACCGCGAACGACAAGAAGATTATGCCGTTCATGAATATATCAAAACCCCTAATGGCGTAGACCTTTACATTGCGATTGCTTGTGATGGCGCAGGTGGGGGCGAAGCGGGTGAAATGGCGGCACGTCTAACTGCACGGTCGGTGATTGACCATATCGAAATCAGTGAAGAAACCAATATCCCGCGCCTCCTAATCGAAGCTGTCACCAGTGCCAATGAACTGGTTTATAGTGAATTACGTGGGGAAGGCACAAGCACAGTTGCAATGATTGCAATTGACCTGAGTGACCCCACTGCCCCGAATGGTCGCATGTTTGTTGCCAGCGTTGGCGATAGTTATGTCTGCCTTGTGCGTGATGGTCAGCTGATACGCATCAACATCGACCATAACCTCGCAAACGAATATATCTATGCCGGACAAATGTCGGTGCAAGAAGCCCGTCGCCTCGCTAATGCGGAATATCCAACCCGTGTTATCGGCGTGAATCCTGATATACAAGTGGACATCGGCTTCTATGCGGAAAAAGGCAAAAACTTCGTCAATAGCCGTCGTGCCTTCAATATCGGTAAAATCGGTATGAAGTTGGAAGAAGGCGATACAATTTTTGTTTCATCCGATGGTATCTTCCGCGTGGGTCAAGGGAATCGTCGCCCTTATGTGCACAAAGAAGAACTCTTGCGTCATGCGATGGATGATGATGCCGAACGAACAGTACGTGCATTGTTCCGCTATGCAGCTCAACGTCGCCCAGATGATAACCTATGTATGTCGATTCTGATGGTACCGTCGCGTTTACGCCGCCCAGTCCGTGCCAGTGCGGAAATTTCTTGGCAACAACGGATTCTGCTCGGTGTATTTAGTGTCGCCCTACTGGTAATTGCAGCCGTGGTATTCTTGCAGTTTGCCAATTCCGAACGGCAACAGGATATTGCAGATTTCCAAGCAGGGGTGTCTACACTGGAAAATCTGGTACTGACGATTACACCCGAACCGACTCGTGCATCTGCCAATCAAGTTGGGATTCAGTTCTTTGCCGAACCCAATGCAGACAATGCGCTCTCTGTGCCATTGTTCCTGCGCCGTACCTTTACCTATAACGATATTAACTACCTCAAGATTGATGGGCTGAATGTGCAAGCACTGCCCGAAAGCTTCTTACCTGCAGGTGTATTCATGCAGGCGAGCTCATCAGTCGAAATTCTGGAAGTCCAAAATCAAGCACCGGAAAGTATTACACTAGCAGTCGATAATGACAGCAACGTTTTCATCAATGCGGGTGAATTTTCCAGTGGGGGCTTCCGTGTTCAATATGTACCAAATGACGACTTCCGCCTTATCACACGGCGTAGCGAATGTCTGTCGGTCAAACATGTCACTGCCGGAGATGAGACCTTATTTGATGTGGATACACTGTCATTCACATGTTATACAGGCGACGCGGACTCCTGCAATTATCGCTCGCCGGACACTTCTCAACCACAGCAGATGGTTATCGGCACGGAGTATGTGTTGGATGCCGAAACAGGTGAATTGCTGGGTACAATCGAGCCAGAGTATGATGACCTGACAGATTACTATTTTTCGGTGAACAACTTGCAAGGAGAAGCTGTTTCTGCAACGTGTCTTGCGCCGTATCTTGACCCTGATAATGACGGTGTTCGCTATCCGGAAGATGCTTGTGAATTTGAGGTCGGGTTAGCGGGTAATCAGGGCTGTCCGGCAGGCGTTGTCCCACCAACAGAAACGAGTTCTGAGTAATGAAATTCGTTGACAGGTCACAGATGCCCGCCATCTTTTTGACCATTTCGTTATTTGTTGCATTTATGAGCATTCAGGTCGGATTGGCTGACCGTCTCTATGGTTTTCAGCCGTATGTGCAACAGTTCTTTGCGGACTATGGCGAGCCGGATGAACTCTTTACACAACGGGTCGAAATCTATAGCGGTGATTTTGTGGTGTCGAACACATCATTGCTCCGCACAACTAGCTATGTCGTCAGCGAAGGGGGTACGCTCGATAGCAGTTTGTTATTCTTGTTTGGCGGTATCTTCTTACGCGCCCTCTATGCCTTACTCGTCATGATGATTATGATTGCGATGGAACACAAAGTCCAATATGCGCTTGTGCTGGGGCTGGTGATTTTTACGTCGCCATTTTTTGTGTTTGGCTCAACACCACTTGTGCCTGCCAATGTTGCAATTTTGTTCTTCTTATTGATGATATGGGGTTTTGAGAAATATAAGCGCACCGGACGCATTGTCTTTATGCTGGTGGTTATTTTGTCGATGCTTGGCAATATCTTATACGACCCCACATCCGTTGTGATTAATGCAATTATTGTCTTGAGTTATGGGCTTGTGTTCCTGTTTAATGAAGACCCTCGCAAAATCGAAGTCACCTTTACCAGCACACTGATTGCGTTGATTTTATTGTTGCCGATATTTGCGACATTACTCAATATTGTTTCGACATCGTTGGGTACATTTGGTGATAATTCTATCTGGGCGCAATACATAGGCGCAGACTTACAACCAACCGTGAACACCTTCTTTGAAATCGTTGGCTATCCCGTTATGATATTCTCAGTTCTCGGTGTGGTTGCCGTCGTTCGCTGGCAGTGGCGACGTTACTTGCATCTGCTGGTGATGTTGGCGTGTGTGTTACTGTTGATGTTGAATATCACCCCGCGCCTGACGATTAATCCCGCACGGATGCAAGCGTATCTCTATTTTGTGCTGATACTTATTTCTGGGGTATATATCTCGCTCTTGTTCACACGCACATCCCGACTGGTGCGCATGATGTTGATTGCGGTGTTTGTCTCTTATGGCATCGCTGTTATGTTAACCACACCACCATTTGAACGTTTGACAGACGACGAACTGGCTCTGGCAACAACCATCAACCAACTGTTGCAAGACAACCCCAACGATATTGTCTATGTCGAGACCGAAGCTATGGCATTGGCTGTATTGATTGACCACCCTGCCCAACTATGCGCCTATTGGGAGCCAGTCTTCCAATTCTATGTGCCACCAGAATCTGGCGACGTGCCGGACTGTACGATTGCTGAATATCGTCTGGCAGAAACAGGGCGCACACTGTCAGATTATCGTATCGTCACGCAGACAGACACCGTCAGCATTTATCAGCGTATTGTTGATGCCTAGCGCGAACCGCAACAAAGGATGAGCCACGATGCAATTTGACAATCCGATGATTACATTTGACCCCGATACCACTGTTTCTGATTCTGTTGATACGGTTGATTTGGATGCGGGTACAGACGAAGATGTACGCTTGCAGGAGCAAATCCGTGCTGAGGTTGAGAGTAATCTAAATTTTCGCTCATTCTTACATGGGACATTTTATACCGTATTGATGTTTGCCCTGATAGTGTTCTTCCTCGAAGTCGAGTTTGATATTTTGGATAATGACCGCATCAATGGTATGATGGCAATTGTGCTTGTGTTAGGCATTGCCTCAACCGTTATGCCGTCGCGTATGGATACCAAAGTATACGACCCGAATTATATTGCCTCCCCTGTCTGGCGATATATTTTATTTGTGTTTGTCATCATCGGTGTTATCTTGCTGTCTACAATGGCACGCGACCTCATCACCGAGCTACCACCCGAAATTGTGGCAGGCTTTGCTGTGTTGGTCAGTGCGGTCAACCTTGCGGTGTTGTGGCAATTTACCGAAGAAGAATTTGAAGATTACCTTGACCCACCATCGGACACCCGTACCGTTGTGGCAAATTATGTCGCTATTGTATTGGTCTCTGCCGTTTTATTTATCGTGCGCGATAACTTGCCACAAATCGAACCCATTACCCATGCACTGAGCTTGTTCTTTTTCTTGTTTTACAGTGGGTTCTTCTGGACATATGTCTTCTACAACCGCGAGACCATCAACACCCTGTCACGGATTGTGCTGAGTATCATGATTAGCTTGATGCTATTGCCGATGTCCTTACTGCTACTCGACAGGTTGACCACCCCCATCAACTCGACTGCTATTATCGTGACCAACTTTGTGCTGTGTACACTTGGCTTTTTGGCATATAACGTCCGTCCGCGCTTCAACGATTGGCTGATGCGCGAATAGTTGCTGGTATTTGGTTGGTGGTATTCGGTTTGTACTGCCAACATTTTACATACATGATTTCCATCTAACAATGTGGGTGTATTTCAATAATTTGGCATTTGGGTTCATTGGACATGACACATCATGCCCCTACACACAGAAATTAACAATTCGTAGAGGTTTGGCGTGCCAAACCCGTTATAACCAAGAATCTGAAATGCACCCCTACAATGTTCTGTAATATTCCATATGTGCTATCATTTGTTCAACGATTAGAATTATAAAATCAATTCACCTAACCCGAACAAATAGAGACTGTCATATGTCAGAAAACCATCCCCGCAAGAAAAACGGAAATGTCACCATCATTGATGTCGCCAAAGCATCCGGTGTATCGTATTCAACTGTGTCGCGTGTCCTCAATGGATTTGAATATGTTAAAGATAGCACCCGTGAACGTGTCCTTGCGGCGGCAAAAGACCTCGGTTATGTCGCCAACTTGCAGGCGCGCAGTCTGGCAGGTGGTAAAACCAATGTTGTTGGCTTGCTTGTACCCGGTTTGGACAATGGATATATCGGCGAAATTGTCAGTGGTGCAGACGAGGAACTGTTCCGGTCAAATTACAATATGATGCTCTACACAACCCATCGCTATCAGGGCAAAGAAGAAGCCTATGTCAAATCCATTTACAGCGGTTTAACGGATGGTCTCTTGTTGATTGTCCCAATGACACCTGTGAGTTATCTGGAAGCCTTACAAAACCAGAACTTCCCCTATGTGCTGATTGACCAGTCGGACAATACGGGCAAAAGTAATATCGTAGATTCGACCAATTGGCAGGGTGCATATGATGCTGTTACGTATTTGATTGAGTTGGGACATACTCGCATTGCACATATCAGCGGGTCGCCTTACTTGCAAAGTGCCGAGGACAGATTGGAAGGCTATAAATCAGCCTTATCAGACCATAACATACCTATCAATGATAGATACATTCTGGAAGGCAATTTCTATCAGGACAAGGGCTATGAAGTCACATTACAATTACTGGATATGGATACACCGCCTACTGCAATTTTTGCCGCCAATGACTTGTCTGCTCTTGGTGTGATGGATGCAGTCCGTGATAGAGGGTTGAGCATTCCTGCTGATATGTCAGTAATTGGCTTTGACGATATTCCGCAAGCGATTATTACTTACCCCAAACTGACAACTGTACGCCAATCGCTCAAGCAGATGGGACGGATAGCCGTCAAACTTCTATTGGAAAAACTCGAAAATCCAGATACCACACCACGCCGAATTACTCTCAAAACAGAACTGATTGAACGTGAGTCGGTTCGTTCCCTCATAGGTTAACTTGTCACTTTGAAAGAAAAAGAAAATCTCGCATGAACTTTTGGGAGAACGGTGCGAGATTTTAGGGTGATTTAAAATATCATCGGTGCAGGGAGACACCGTGTGATAACAAGGTTAACTAGCCACTAATCATCTCAGTGATGTCAGCGGGTACGAGTAAGGTATCAATCACATGGATAACACCGTTGCTTGCCATGATGTCTGCCATAACGACGGTTGCGTCGATAATCATGACCATACCATCGTCGGTGACTTGAACATCCAACTGGCTACCCATGAGGGGTTCACCGGGGGCAGACATTTCCATTGATGGAGCCATCATCGGGCTAATCATATCGGAGGTGACAGTCCCTTCGACAACATGATATGTCAGGACGCGGGTCAGCAATGCAGTATCAGCCAACAACATATCGAGTGCGCCTTCTGGCAATGCAGCAAAGGCATCATTGGTTGGTGCAAAAACTGTCCATTCCGCTTCGGGGTCTGCCAGTACATCAACGAGACCAGCTTCGGTAACAGCCGTTACAAGTGTGCTGAAGTTTATGTCGCCAGCAGCAATTTCCACAATATTCTGGTCTTGAGCTTGTAGGCTAACTATACCCACAACAAACTAACTCAAGATAAGTAGTAATGTGGTGAATTTCTTCATGTGTTTACAATCCTTCTTGATACAGTAAATAGAATTAGCACTTTTTAGGTGCGTCATAATTACAAACGCAATGAAGATGCAATCCAGATGAGCAATTTGCCGGCTTCTCATCTTATATTCATAAAACGAGTCATCCAGACAGTGAGCTTCTGGGCAAGTCTTTTTGTCGATTTTCCGTATTACGGGGTATTATTGAGGAATGACAGGAAATTGCTGGAACTATCGGTGGGTCATTTTTTGCCGATATAGTACAATAATGAGCAAGAACGATAGGTTAGGGCTATAATAGGGTATGTTGGAAGTCTTATGGATGTGGAACTAAAGAAAGGTGGCGGTTGTCATGCCAGATAATAGTCTCATCGGCAAGACAATTGATCATTTCCGGGTCGAGCGTTTTCTCGGTCAAGGTGGAATGGCAGCGGTCTACGAAGCAACAGATTTGCGCCTACAACGTCAAGTCGCAATAAAAATTATGCACGCCCATCTCGCGTCGCAAGAATCATTCCGTGACCGCTTTTTGAACGAAGCGCAGTCGGCGGCAAGTCTTGACCACCCCAATATTGTGCGCGTCAATACCTTTACCAAAGATGATGCCAATCTGTATCTGGTGATGGAATTGATAACGGGTGGTAATCTACGGCAGTACATCAAACAATTGCATCAACAGGGTAAATTTATTGATTATCCCGAAGCGATTGAAATTGTGCGTCAGTTGGCAGGTGCATTACATTATGCCCATGGTCGGCGTATGGTTCACCGTGATGTGAAACCTGACAACGTCATGCTCAAACCGCTACAACACGAAGAAGGCGGTCTCAATTACCGTCCGGTGCTGACTGATTTTGGTCTGGCTCGGTTGACTGTTGCGGGTGAAGACGAAGCCACTGCCGAACAACCCATCGGCACATATCCGTATATGTCACCGGAGCAAATCAACGCTGAGGTGGTCGATGCACGTACCGATATTTATGCACTCGGTATCATGCTTTATGAGTTGAGTGTAGGACGATTGCCATATAACCCCAAGACGATTGCCGAAGCGGCACGTATGCACGGGCGCGAACCCTTGCCCCTACCGACAGAAATCCGGCGGGGTTTCCCGATTCGCCTCGAAGAAGTTATCGTCAAGGCATTAGAAAAAGACCGCAACAACCGCTATGAATCTGCGGCACAGATGGCAAAATCACTGACGACCATCACACAAGAGAAGAAATCTTCAACAGTTGAAATGAGCCGGAGTGCGCTATTCAACTATATGGATCAATACGACACGGACGTACAGACACAAATCCGCGAAGAACCAATTGCACCACAACCACCTGACCCTGTACCCGACCGCAAAAAGCGCGATAAAGAATATGATTGTTTGTACTTCACCAATGGCGATGAGGGTTTTATCCACCGTCTCGTGCGGGAGCGTACCACTATCGGACGGGCAGCGCGTCAGGATGTTGCGCTGGAAAGTGAATGGGTCTCGCGCGAACATGCCGTATTAGAACGCAAACCCAACGGCAAATATTATCTGCTAGATGTGAGCGAATCAAACGGCATCTGGTCGGAATCATATAAACTGCGCCGTGATACACCGGTTATTTTGCAACCGAATGCGATTTTCCGTATCGGCGATTACTGGATGCAGTTCCTACCACGCGAGGAAGTCAAAGAAGAACCTGCTCCATCTAATGGGACAAATGTGGACGAACCTGTTGTTGAACCCGATTTATCCTTCCTTGATGACCCCGAATACTCAACCGATGCGGGCGATAGTGCTGTGCCTCCGAGTGTTGCGGTTGCAGATAACCAACCGTCAACGCTAACTGAGGATGAATTACCCAAGCCGATTCCGGTTGATGATAGTGAATACGAAGCCGAAACCCTCGAACAAATCAACGCGGCAGAGGTCAAAGCGCGGGTTGAGCAGGAACGCAAAATGCGCGAAATCCGTGAGGGGGTTCGCCAGCAAACAGAACAGCAACAGGCACTCGCACCAGATAGTGGCGATGGTGATGGCGATAGTGCCGATGGCATTGACACGCAATTGCTGGGTATTGTGCCATTATACGAAATGCCCCGCGATGAACCACCTGAACTTAAGCCGTTCCAATTTGGCTATGACCGTTTGGTGGTGTTCCACAAAAACGAACGCCCCCGCCTGATTCTATTAGAAGAATCGTCTTACACAATCGGGCGCGCTCCCGTCAACGACATTATCTTTAACAGCCCGCATGTCTCCGCATTCCACGCACGGATTGAGCAAGAGACTGGATTCTATTATGTAACTGACTTAGCTTCTATGAATGGGACATGGTTCGAGAATGAGCGACTCTCGTCGAATCAGCCGACCCGCCTGAGCGCAAGCAAGGTGATACGCATCGGGGATTACTGGTTGCAATTTGAAGGTCGCCGTGACATCACAGCGGAAATGCGCCCTCAAGATAACCTCGATGACACCATGATACAGGTGCAGGATGATACGGCAGATGACACCATCGACACCGCTGTCATGGTGCGTCCACTTGAGCAGGAAATGCCTTATTATTCGCAACCGCCACTCAGCAACGAACTGCGTGAGAATGACCGTCTGGTGTTCTACAGCGAAGACCATCCGCTTAAGATTGAGCCAATCTCCAAAGAGATTATTACAATCGGACGAGGGTCAGGGCAGGATATTCGACTTGATGGCAAGCGGGTATCACGTCAACACCTTGTATTAGAAATCCGGCGCGACGGCAACCTATATCTGCGCGATGTCGGTAACGAAAATGACGGTTCGACCAACCACACTTGGATTGAAGACATTAAACTTGTTCCAGATACCGATGTGGTTTGGGGACGAGATGAAGTTGTCCGCATCGGTAACTACTGGATGAAGTTTGAATCAGGTGTCAAGCTGATTGACCCCGGCACGTTGCAAGATGAGCGTGGGTTAATCGGTAAGACTATCGGCACCTATCAGGTAGACCGCTTTATTGGACACAGTCATATCTCATCGGTTTACAAAGCGACCGACCTACAACTCCAGCGTGATGTCTCCCTGCGTATCCTTGACCCCGCACTGGCACAAGATACAGGGCAACGGCAACGATTCCTTGAAGAAGCGCGTATTCTCAGCCGTCTTGACCATCCCAATGTCGTTAAGGTGATGTCATACAACCGTGCTGATAATGAAGTCTTCATGGTGCAAGAGTTAATTGCTGGCGGTAACCTGCGGACGTTGCTGGCATCTCATGCGACAAATGATAATCAGATAGACTTACGCGATGCGGTTGACCTCATCGTACAGATGGCGAATGGTTTGCACTATGCCCATCAGCAAGGTTTGATTCATCGTGACATCAAACCAGAGAATATTGTCCTCAAGCGTTCCGGTGTGGTCGGTCCATTAGTTAAATATACCCCTGTGCTGACGGACTTTAGTATTGCTCGTTATGCGCGTACTGAAGATTTGTATGATGATGAAGGTGATACATCCTTCGCTTATATTTCGCCGGAATCTGCTAGTGGTGAACGCACTGACATTCGCAGTGATATTTATGAGCTGGGTATTGTTCTGTTTGAATTACTCGCAGGCAGTCCACCATTCAAACCTTTATCGGTTGCAGAAGCCATTCGTATGCACACCCGCGAAGCTGTCCCGCGTGTTTCGGAACGTCGTCCGGGCATTCCACTCGACCTAGAAGCCGTCGTCAATAAAGCCCTACAAAAAACACCCAATGACCGCTATCAGACAGGCATTGATTTTGCCCGTGCGTTGCAACGGATTCTTCCAATTCTGGATGCTGATGCAGGTGATATGGAAAGTCTGAGTCAGGTACAGGATGCCAATATCACACAGATAATGATTGAGCCATTGGCACGCTATATGCCACTGCTCACGCATCCGCCACGTCCTGAAGGCACAGCAGAACACGACCGCCTTGTGCTGTATAGTGACCAGTATCCGACCAAAATCTTTGACCTCGATAAGCCTATCTTCACGATTGGGCGCGGGGGTGACCAAGATATTGTATTGGAAAGTACCAATGTGTCACGTCGTCATGCCCGCATTGAACGTAGCCCCGACAATGTGTATCGTGTTGTTGATGTCGGCTCGGCAAATGGGTCATGGCTCGGCAGTTATAAACTCATCGAAAATGTGATTGAAATCTGGGACTTGGAAGAAACCGTCCGCATTGCCGATTATTGGTTGCGGATTGAAAACAAAGACGATATTAACGGTGCATTGCTACCTCCTATCCCCGAACCGATGCCGGAAGACCTCGACAAAGAACTCGCGCTGGAAATGGCAGGTCCACCCGTTATTCATCATCCTGCGCCTGACCATGACAAGATTCAGGTCACGACTAATACCAATATCTTGACCGTACAAGCAGGGTCAACAGTGACATTATCGGTTGAGGTCGTCAACTTGAGTGAATTTGTTGACCACTTTGAAGTTGTTGCTGTCGGACTCCCGCCAGATTGGGTGACACAACCGACAATTCCAATCGACTTATTGCCGAATGAACGCGAAACTACATCAATTACGTTCCACCCACCCCGTTCAAGTACCAGTAGCGAAGGACATCACGCCTTTGAGGTACGCGTCACTGCCGAGGCAAAACAAATCAGCGCAGTCCGTACCCAATGCTCACTAACGATATTACCTTTCCATAGCTATACAACGTCTCTATATCCTGACCGCATCCGCAATAAGGGCAAGGTCGAGCTACAGATTCACAATACCAGTAACACCTTCGGCACATTTACTATCAGTGCGCGTGACCGTGAAGGCGAATTGCACTTTAATCTGGAAGGGACACAATATCAGCTACCTCCGGGGTATACGGAAAGCATTATTCTCGATGTGTCACCGCAACGCCGACATCTGTTCGGACGCGAGAAAAACTATACCTATGAGATTATCACATCCCCTGTACCCATCGAGGTCGCGGGGGGCGCACAAACACAACGTGGTGACTTGACACTGTATCCAAGATTGCGGGTTTGGTATTTTATCCCGCTGGTATTATTGCTCATCTGTCTGCTAATTTCGCTGGGTATCTTTGCCTTTGCGCGTGGACAGCAAGTGGTGGCATGGGTCACCGAGACCAATGTCGCAGAGTCTACATCTATGGCGGCGACCATGACTGCAATGGCAAATGCAGATGACGATGGCGACGGCTTATCCAATAGTCTTGAAGCCACGCTCCAGACCTTCCCTGATTTGGCAGATACCGATGAAGATGGCTTGACAGATAGTGAAGAAATCCGCATCTGGAACACCGACCCGCTTAACCGTGATACAGATAATGACACCCTCAGTGACGGTGACGAGGTCAACATCTACGGCACAAGCCCAACCTTAGAAGATACCGATGGTGATGGCATTATCGACTCGCAGGATTTGTTCCCCGGCGAAGTAGCCACACCGACCATCACACCATTCCCGACATTGGAAGGGGGCGACATCTGCCCGAACTCACCGATACCGTCACAGGTTGCTGTCGGCACAACTGGACGGGTTGAAGACGGTGGTGTTGCTAACCGCATTCGTAGCGAAGCCAGCACCACTGCCGATATTATCGGATTCATGGAACCGGGTGTCACCTTCCAAGTTATTGGTGGTCCGACTTGTGACCCTGACACACTCATCCGCTTCTGGCAAGTTGATTTCAATGGCTTGCAAGGATGGACAGCCGAGGGTGAAGGCGAAGAATACTATATTGTGCCCGCCGATGGTGGTGATAGTGGTGGCTCAGATACCAGTACGGATACAAGCGCAAACACAGATACCGGAAATGCTTCGGCATCAGCAGGCAGTAACGTGCCAACCACTGCTGACCTTAATGTTGGTGGTGGTGAAGAAACAGCAGCTGTTGCTAACACATTTGCCAGCCTCCCCCCTGCAGGTACAGTCAGTGTGCAACGTGATGATATCGGTATTCAGCTACTTGCGAATGTGGAAAGTCGCTTGATGTCTAACGCTGTTGACGGACTCACCCCGCTGAATATGGGGTGGGTTAAGCTACAGGCAAGCTGGGAAGCCTTACAACCCAATGGTCCGGAAGTCACATCACAGCTATTAACACTACAATCGCATATAAACTTGCTGGATAGCAACGGTTACAAGGTATTGATAACAGTTGCAAAAGCTCCGGCTTGGGCGCGTGATACCGATGTTGAAGACGGTCCACCGACGAACTTGGATGACCTCAATAACTTCATCAATACACTGCTCCAACTGTCAGGTCCGCAGATTGATGCAATTGAAATTTGGAACGAGCCGAATCTGCTCCGTGAATGGAACACATCCGGTTATGCTTTTACGGGGTCAGGCTACATGGCTCTGTTTGATAGTGCCTATCAGACGATTCGTGCTTACTCCAACGACATTGTGATTGTCTCTGCTGGGCTTGCCCCAACGGGTGACTCCTCTGTTTCGGTACAAGACAGAAAATATCTGCGCCAGATGTATAACGCAGGGTTAGCAAATTATCAAAATGTTGTGCTGGGTGTACATCCCTATGGTTGGGCAAATTCACCGGATACCATTTGTTGTGCATCTGCTAGTAGCAATTGGGACGACCAACCGCAGTTCTTCTTCCTCAATACCATTGCGACGTATAAAGCCATTGCGGATAGTTATGGTCATGCGACGGAACTATGGATAACGGAATTTGGTTGGACAACATGGAGTGACTTGCCCTATGACCCGCCCGAAGTCTGGATGACCTATCTGACCACATCACAACAGGTCGATTACACCGTCCGTGCTTTTGAGATTGGCAGTGCGCTGGATTATGTCGGACCGATGTTTTTGTGGAATTTTAACTTTGCTAACGACTTCACATTGAACAACCGCGATGAGATGGCTGGGTATAGTCTGGTCATTTCCGACGAGAACTTCAACTTCCAACCGCGTCCGCTCTACAATGCGCTGTTGACAAATTAGCCACACTGCTCCCCCCAAATAATTAAAAACCTGTAGAGGCATAATAGACTGTGCCTCTACATAGCTTGTACTGATGTCCTGCCCACCAGACAAACTTAGTAGAATATGTGTTCGTGTTTGTGTATACTATTGTTTATACAAATGGTATGGAGATGATATACATGAGCAAGAAAATTGATATTATCAACGTCGCACAGGGATTCCGATTTGTGTTAGTCGAGACATTTGAAGACGTACAGGGTGCATATCTTGACAAGGGTACATCATTCTTCGAGACATTAGCTGAGATTACCGCAGAGCAAGCCTCGCAACCGATGGGCAATTGTGCCACCATCGCTGCCCATGTTGAACACACCCGCTATTATCTACAAGTATTAGAAGACCGCTTGTTGGGTAATGACCTGAGTTATGTCAATTGGGATACCATCTGGGAGACAGTAAGCACTGTCAGCGACGACGAATGGATAAACATGATAAACAACCTCAATACCACCTACGAACGGGTTAAAGGGCATCTGGATAATGCTGATACATGGGAGGGGGAACGCGAACTATCGTCTATGCTTGGCATCATAGTTCACAGCGCACACCACCTCGGCGAAATCCGTCAGATGATGTGTCATCTAAAATAATCGACTATCACAATCTCAAGCTCACGAGCACTGATTCTATGTCATAATCAAAGTGGATTGATGAAACACTTGGGAGCAATTATCTATGCCTATTGATGTGACATGGCATGACCGTGACGACAAAATCTTATTATGGACAATTGGCGAGACTTGGGAATTAGACGAATATTATCAAGCGGTTAATCTGACGCAGACAATGCTTAAGGATGTCGAAAATCCACGTTATGCCATTGTCGATGCGACTGCGCTTGTACATCGACCTCGCCCCGGTTTGATGGGACATTTTCTGAAGGTATTGCGAGAAGTCGAATTGGAAACACTGGTTTATGTCCGGCGTGGAGATAGCCCGCCACTGGTGGAAAAGTTACTTAATCTGGTGATGCGCTCACCCTCACTCAAGGTCAAGCAGATTCACTTTACGCTATCTGTAGATGAGGCTGTTCGATACATTCATCGCTCCATCGTTTAATCGACACGGAGTGCTTCCATCGCCTCGCGGAGTTGTCCTGTGATACGGGTCGGTTGGTTTGTCTCACGTTCGACAAACACATGCACAAAATAACCGACTGCAGCAGGGGTGTCCTCGCCTTGCTTGAAGATACCAATCTCATAACGCACACTGGAATTACCGAGATGGGCAACACGCAGTCCGGCATCAACCCCATCAGGGAAGCGTATCGGCGCGAGGAACTGGCAGTGTGTCTCGACGGCAAACCCAACTGACTCGCCATCTGAGTAACTCAACCCACCGTTTTCCATCAGATAGCCATTGATGACTGTATCGAAGAACTCATAATAGATGACGTTGTTGACATGATGATAGACATCGTTGTCACGCCAGCGTGTCGGAATCGCACGGAAATGTTTATAGTGTTCGCGTCGTTCGTCTTTTGGGTCACGGGTCATGCGGGTTTATCCTCAGCAAATACTTTATAGGCATCGGTTGTCTTGGACGATTCCGGTAGTAGCCCCTGCGGACGATAGCGTAACATCAACAGCAAAATCACACCAAATAGAATAAAGCGCACATAATTAAACTCAATCGGGAAGCCACTCATATTTAATTGTATCGCTGCAATCTGCGTGAACCTGTCCATCACTGCAATCAACAGCGCACCGAGTAATGCCCCGCGATTGTTACCCAAACCGCCGAGTACGACCATCACCCAAATATCTAAAGTCAACGTGACGACATAATCATTGGCATTGACGAAGCCCGTATTCAGCGCAAATAACACACCTGACACTGCCGCAATCACCGAGCCGATGAGCATAATTTGTGCGCGTGCTAAGGAGATACTTTTGCCCAGACTGCGGGTCACATTTTCGTCCTCGCGTAATGCCTTGAGCAAGCGTCCATAAGGTGAGCGAATCAGGCGTTCACTATAGAGATAGGCAATGAATGCCAACCCTAAGACCAAGACCATAAACAAAAACGAACTGGTACGGGCATCATCGAGATAATAAAAAGGCTGTGCAATGCCAGAAATGCCGTTGTGCGAGCAGATTAAATCATCCGCACCGCGCACAACAATCCGCACAATCTCGCCACCGACCAGCAACACCAACGCCAGATACCATTCTTGTTTGAGACGTAATGTCACATAAGATATGACAAAGCCGACAACCCCACCAATCACGGCTGCGATAATAAATGTCAGCAATAAATTGGCGAACCCCGCGACAGGTTGTGTTGCCATAATCTCTGAGCGTAACTGCAATGCCTGACCAAGTCCACCCCCGCAAGGATGAATGATTTCTGTTCCGGCGATAATCGGCAATAAGCGCGTGTAGGTCACACCCGTCACATATGCGCCGAGTGATACGAATAACGCCTGCCCAAAGTTCGGGACACCCGCCACCCCATATTCCAAATTCAAGCTGACCGCCATCAGCGAATAGATGCCGAACAATGTCAGCAGAGCGATGAGTGTTGCGCCAACATCAATATTCATCGTTGCAATCCTCGCACCAATGTGAAGAATCCGGTGAAGCCCTGCGGGCGAATCAGCAGAACAAGGATGATAATGATAAATGGTATAGCAGGCTTAAAGCTGAAATCGACATCGAGATAGAAGTTCAGAAATTGCATGATGGTATTTTCAGAGAAGGCGACCACATATGCACCGAGAATCGTCCCTGTGAAGCTCGATAATCCACCGAGTATCGCAGCCGCAAAAACCGATAGAATCGCCACCCACCCCATCAATGGGCTAACGGATGTATTCAGTCCCCATAATGCGCCGGATATACCCGCCAATGCACCGACCAGCAACCATGTATTGTTCTTGACACGCTCAACGGCAATGCCAATCACCTTCGCTAGATTGATGTTGTTAGCGAGGGCGCGCATCTCCCGTCCTAGTGGTGTGAAGTTAAGAAGCAGTGTCAATAAAATTACCAACAAGATACTCGTCGGCACAACCCACATGAAGATATTCGTCAGAATCAGTGTCTCACTGCGATAGACAATCTCTAGCGGAATCGCAATGCGCTTATCAAATAACGAAAATTGGTCAGCAGTCATGAATAATATATAGCGAATTATCAGCCCGACAGCGAACGATGCTAGCAGTAATGTATAGAACGAAGCATTCTGTTTCTCTAGTGGCTTGAACACAATCAGATGGCTGGCAATAGCGACAATCGCTCCAACCACACCTGCCGACAAGATTATCACTAGTGGGTGTATTTCACCTTGCATCGACACAATCAACGCCGTAAATGCACCAGCGGTAACATATTCGGCATGGGCAAAGTTGGGGAGCTTCATCACACTAAAGGTCAGCGTGATACCGAGTGCCATCAGCGCATACATGCTACCGACTTGTATCGTACTGACGAGAGAATTGATTAGCAGTGTTGGGGGCATGGTGTTGCCTTACAAATGACATACGATTGATTACATATACGTAGGGGAGGGTTTGCAAACCCTCCCCTACAAAATCTACGTGGTGGATTAATTCGTTCTAACCATCAAAGGTCAAAGTATCGCTGGAGCCGTCATACATACCGATTTCTACGAAGTCGGTTGCGTCTTCGCTGACAGCATAGATACCATAAATGACAACCGCTTGGTCACCGTTTTCGTCGAGGTAAGCTTGAACAGCTGTACCGATATACCGATTCGAGACAAACGGCAACATCGACTTAACAGCTTCCCCGTCGTTGCCAGCAGTCAACATCGTCAACATAGCAATGTTCGCTGCGTCGTAAGCATAGTTTGTAAATGGACCGGGTTCACTACCGAACTCTGCCACAAAGTCATCAATGAATGGTTGGGTCAGTGGGGTGGTTGTACTAGCGAATGAAACCGATACAAAGTTTGCATTCTGGAGCAGTGCCGCATGCCCCGCATCTTCGAGGATTTCTGCGGTTGCAAGGTTTTCGATACCCATCCATTCAACGGTGCTGAGAATAGGGTCTACTTGTGCGACTTGGAGAAGTTTCTGTGCATCTGCGAGGAAGCAAATGCAGAAGAACGCTGTATTATCACCAAGTCCGGCGATTTCTGCGCTGGCAGCTGCGGCTTCACTAGATAGGTCGGCAGCATCTGGCGCATAAGCAATACTGACAACTTCGCCACCACCTGCAGCAACAAAATCTGCGCTGAAGCTATCGTTCAAGCCGTTGCCGAAGGGGTCATCGACATAAAGGACGACCACGTTTTCATAGCCACGTCCGGTTGCGATACCTGCAAATGCTTTTGCTGCGAAGTTATCGGGCGGATAAATCACGCGGTAGATGTTGTCCCCAGGGATAGCACCAGCGGCACCACTGGATGCAGGTGCAACCAGAACAACGCCATTCTCATCTGCGAACTGCTTTGCACCGAGGACTTCGCCTGTAGTCAATGGACCGACGATAACCTGTGCGCCTGTGGTCTGGACAATGGTCTGGACAGCACGAGCCGCACCTTCCGGGGTTTGTTCAGTATCTGCGCTGGCGATTTCAAATTGTACAGGACGACCTGCTGCTTCTAGTTCTGCGTTCATCTGCATCACAGCGAGTTCAATCCCGCGTGCGAAGTCTTCACCAAATGAACCGAGTGAGCCTGTGAAGGGTTGTGCTACACCGAGGATATAGGTTTCGGGTTCGTCTTGTGCCTGCACACCAACAACCATCACCGACATCACCACGATAAGCACGATTGCAAAAAATTTCTTGCTCATAACTTGCCTCTCTTGGAAATTTACTAAATTTAATAAACAACGAAAGCTAGTATAACGTTTAACTATGCGTCATGCAAAGTATTTTGTTCATTTAGAGTTTGGTTTTGAATCTCAAAATATATGGTTTCTGCTGATGGATAAGGAGCTTACTTCAGTCGGCTTCAAGAAATAGGTAGGCGACATGTTTCAGACAATGATTAATCCTGATTTGCTTAACTTGACACCCATAAAACAAGATATACATTGTCCGCAACACATGCTTTATAGTTAACCCGTTTCATATATCATAGCTGACTGCTGACAAGCTAATATACTTCTACTTCATGCCCAACTCAACGAGATTTTTGTAACTGATAGCAAGACTCTCGAAAGGGTCGCCGGGGCAGATGTCTTGCTCAACAGCGTAAAATTCAACATTGGCGCGCTTGCAGGCATCCAAGATACCCTGCCAATTGAGGTTACCTTCACCGACTTCTGCCATCGTATGAACAGGTTTCCACGGGTCGTCACTAGGCATCATGACCAAATCTTTGAGATGCACAACTGGCATACGGTCAACCATGCGGTCAATCCATGCAATCGGGTCACCACCCCCATGTTGAATCCAATAGGTATCAATCTCTGCCTGCACAAAGTGGGGGTCTGTCTCGTTGTATAAAATATCGAGTCCGGTCATCCCATCAAAGCGCATGAACTCGAAGCTATGATTATGATAGCTGAAGGTCAGGTCAGCGTCGGCTAGTTTTTCGCCGATACCATTGGCAATCTCGGCAAAGCGCAGGTACCCCTCTTTGCTGGTGCGGAACTCGTTGGGCATACTGCCGATGGCAACATGGCGTGTTCCCCACAGTTTATGTTGTTCTATCACGGCATCAAGGTCGTCAATCAGCGGTTCATAGTCGATATGCGTGTTGCAGATGGTCAGATTGTTGTCATCACAAATACGCTTGACATCCTCATCAGCAATGTCGCCAATTTTTGATACCTGCACGGCGGTAAAGCCAATGTCACGGATTTTTACCATGCTGGTGGTAAAGTCTTCCAATGTTTGGGTGTGGTCACGGATAGTATAGAGTTGGGCTGCAAGGGTCATAGGGTGTCCTTAAGAAGTTAAAAACCAAGTTATTATAGCAGATTCAATTTACATTCAGACATCATCAAAACATAAAAACATGGAGGGTTGATGCCATGTCATCAACCGCTTTCGGGAGCAGACATGGCTACTCCCCTACAAAAAAACTCATGTCACCATAATGTCTTGACGCTATATAAAATTTCTATAAAAGTAGAACGTAATATGGATAGGGACAGGCATCACATCCACCTGTCCATTTTTTAGCCGTGTAACTATGCCTTTTCCGCCTCGTCGATATACTGTTGGAGTAAGGCAAAGAACTCGTCACCGTCCACGGGAATATCGACCATCTGCTTTTTATGTGCTGACAGAATCACAGCGTTGTCAATCATAATCGAATTTAATCCCTCGCCAGCAGGCGCAATCAACTCTGCATCGTTGAGGATGGCATCGGCAAAGTTTTCGATGACAAACTCGTGTCCATCTGTGCCATGATGGTCATATGCGACAACCTCACGGGTAACAGGCACTTTCTGGAAGCCCTGCTCTGATTCTTTGATTTGTTTGATAGATGACCACTCGTTACGGAAGAAGACAATCTCGTCATTTTCATAAATCAGTTTACCGTTTTCACCAACAATCTCTAGGCGATTAGTGCCGGGGGACTCGCCTGTTGTTGTGATGAAATGCCCAACCATGCCGTTATCATGTTCAAAGTAAGCCGTGACTTCGTCTTCAACTTCGATGGTGTGATGTTTGCCAAAGGTGACAAAGCCAAAAATCCGCGCAGGCATCCCCACCAACCACTGATATAAATCGAGGTTATGCGGGCATTGGTTCATCAGTACGCCCCCGCCTTCGCCTTTCCATGTCGCACGCCAACCACCACTATCATAATAAGACTGAGTGCGAAACCAATCGGTGATAATCCATGTGGTACGAATCAGTTGACCGAGTTCGCCATTATCAATCATCTCTTTGATTTTGAGCCAGTGCCCCCATGTGCGTTGCATGAACATTGCCTCGAACACAAGGTTAGGATGTGTCTTTTGCACCTCAGCATAGGCTTCAATCATACGGTTGGCATCGTTGACATGCACTGCGATTGGCTTTTCGACTAATACATGAATACCCCGTTCAAAGGCGGCTATTGTAATATCGGGATGGTCATAATGAGGGGTAGCAATGATGATGCCGTCAAGGTCGGCTTCGTCAAGCATCGTCACATAATCGGTATATGCAGGCACATCATATTCGTCGGTGATACGCTTGATACGATGTTCTTTAGAATCACAGACGGCACTCAAGGTTGTGTTTGGCAAGTTGGTCACATGGCGACAATGGACAGACCCCATATTGCCCAGCCCAATAATCCCTATTTTTACAGTTGACGCGGTCATAATATATCCTTCTCCGATGTAAAAATCTTTTTCATGCCTGAGTATAGCAGTTTAGCTGGAAACTGTCCCCCATGATACAAACCAAATTTTTACGACTTTTTCCGACTTAGGAAACCTTTTTGGTGTAGAATTTAACATGAGCATATAATGAGATGAACTAGGGGACCTATTAGGAGTGTCATCTATGACAAATAAAAAGTTTTATTTACTATTCATCGTTATCTTCGTTTTGATTGTGTCCACATTTTTTGCAGGTATTGCACAAGATGAAGACATCAACGACTTTGGAATGACTGAAGAAGAGATGCTCGAACGGGGTGAGTATCTATCGCATATTGGCGCGTGTGTATCATGCCATACGCCACAACTAGACGAATACCTGGGCGAAGACATCACACCGGAACAGCTCAAACAAATTGGTTTGGCATACGAAGAGACACAAGATACAGAAAATCGTTTGATGGCAGGCGGGCGTGAATTTCCACTTGGTCCAGCAGGTGTTCTCATCTCCCCCAATCTGACCCCCGATGAAACCGGACTCGGTGATTGGACAGATGAAGAAATCGAAGCTGCACTCCGTATTGGTGTGAATCGTGATGGTCGTCGTTTGCACCCATTGATGCCATATCCAAACTTCTTCCGTTGGGCGGAATCAGACATGCAAGCATTGATTATGTACCTGCGTACAATTCCAGCAGTGGAAAACGAAATTGTTCAGATTGGTCCTTCTGGTGATGGGATTGCGCCGGAACTTGTTGTCGATGCTGACCAATTACCACAGTTACCACCGGATGGTTCTGACCCCATCGCACTAGGTGAATATCTATCCATTAATGTGATGAGTTGCGGTGAATGCCATACCCCACTTAACCCAGAAACAGGTGCACCTGACTTTGAATTATGGCTAGCGGGTGGTCAAGCATATCAAGGTCCATGGGGCATCGTATATGGTGGTAATATCACCCCACATGAAACCGGATTGGACGGTTGGACAGCAGAAGATTATGAACGGGTATTGCGTGAAGGTGTTCGTATTGATGGACGCAGACTTGTATTCATGCCGTGGGAAGATTATAAAATGACAAGTGATGAGGATATGGAAGCCATCATTGCCTATTTACAATCACTAACACCCATTCCAAATGAAATTCCTGCACCTGCAATCGAAGACCTATTCCTCGAATTTGTTGAGGAATAATCTAAACTAAACGAATAAGCCAAAAGGTACGCTATGGCTGAAAATACTATGCAACCCACTGCTGGCAACCGTCGCAGTGGGTTACGGTTGAGCATCAGTTGGAAACTCATCATCCCATTCTTCGTCATCATTGTGGCGTTGGTTGGGGTGTTTTTGCCACTATCCAGCCAAACGATTGAACAAATTTTATCCGAAGAAACCGACCAGCGTCTTGTGCAGTCTGCTCAGGCATTTGCCGAACTACTAGAGCGTACTGAATTTGAATCGCAATTGGTCGCTAGCTTTGTCGCCAATCTACAAAGTGTGCAAGCGATTGATGGAGACAGAACCCTAGCAGCAACTGTTTTACCACCACTCAAGGCGGAGCTTGGTGTCCAAGAGTTGAGTTATTATGCGGCAGATTTTGAAGCAGGCGATTTTGCCCTGTATTATGGCGGTCCAACAATTGCACGACGCAACATCAATTTTGATGACTTGATTGCGATACAAACTGACCTGTTGCTTGATGTGCTCGAAGACCGTGAACCATCCAGCGGGATTGCAATTGTACCCAGTTCCTCGCGCATTATTGGGGTCGCACCGATATTTGATGGCGATACCATCAACGGGATTATCATGGCAGCCGAGGTCGTTGACCAAGATTATGTTGAAGACATCGGCGAAACGCTCGGCATTGATGCGGCTGTGGTGAAAGATAATGCACCGATTGCATCCACCATTGAAGACAGTAGCGATTATAAAATCTTGCTCCAAGATGGATTTATTGACGAATCGCTGGCATTTACATCAACTACGGTACAATATGAAGATGGCATTGACCGTCGTCTGCTATCGTATCCGCTGGAGGTTGACGATATTCAACAAGGGCATGTATTGGTCGCCCGTACTATTCAAGATGTGGAGGCGTTGCAGATACAAATCCAGAATCTCATTTTACTAGCAGTTGCAGGGGTGGTTGTTGTAGTTCTGGCATTCAGTGGGGCTGTGATTTATAACTTTGGTATCCCACTACGGCGATTGGTTACGGCGACAGAAAAAGTCCGTGCCGGTGATTTAACCGAACGGGTTGACCCCGGCAAGCCGATGTTCCGCGATGAGATTGATGACCTCACACTCAACTTTAACTCGATGACAATGACCTTGCAAAATCTATATTCCGGTCTGGAACAGAAAGTTGCCGAACGCACTGAGGAGCTGTCTGGTGCACTTAAGGAGTTAGCTGTTCGTCGTGATGAAGCGTTGGAAGCGAGCAAGACCAAGAGTTTGTTCCTTGCCAATATGAGCCACGAATTGCGGACACCTCTCAATGCGATTATCGGATATAGTGAAATGCTGGAAGAAGAAGCGGAAGACTTCGGCTATGGTGATATTGTGCCCGACTTGCAGAAAATCCAAAAAGCTGGCACACACCTCCTCGCCTTGATTAATGACATCCTCGACATTTCCAAAATTGAAGCCGGTAAAATTGATATTTATACCGAAGACTTCAACTTTGAAATGTTATTGGATGAAATGACAACCACGATTCACCCGCTGATTAAAGAAAAGAATAACGAACTCGTTGTAGCATCGTCAGAGCCTGTCGGTCTCATTCATAGTGATATGACCAAGATGCGTCAGGTCGTCTTTAATCTCCTGAGTAATGCTGCCAAGTTCACCGAAGAAGGCACAATCACAATCGCAGTTGAGGTCGAAAACCTTGCTGACACAGAATGGCTAGAAATCTCGGTAACCGATACAGGCATCGGTATGACACAAGAACAAGCAGAGGCTGTCTTTGATGAGTTTACGCAAGCCGATTCGTCTACTACACGCAAATATGGTGGAACAGGGTTGGGTCTTCCAATTAGCCGTCACTTCACACAGATGATGGGTGGCGACATCACCGTCACGAGTGAACCCGGTGTTGGCAGTACATTTAAAGTACGGATACCCAAAAAGGTCGTTCCACCACAAAAAGACGAATTGGATGTCAACGAAGTTATCGCCAAGCCGATTCCGTTTGATGTGCGCCGAACCACTGGCACAATGAAAGTTGTCGGTGCAACAATGGTTCTGGTTGTGGATGATGACCCGACCGTGCATGACTTGTTGACACGTATTCTAACGCGAGAAGGCTTCAATATCTTATCGGCATATTCCGGCGAAGAAGCACTGATTCTAGCACGGGAGCACAACCCAAACATCATCACACTGGATATTATGATGCCATCACAAGATGGTTGGTCAGTACTGTCGAAGCTCAAAGAAGACGAAGACCTACGCCATATTCCGGTTGTGATGTTATCCATGATTGATAATCAGTCACTTGGTTTTGCGCTGGGTGCTACCGACTATCTGACAAAACCTGTCGAACGAGATAAGCTCATCGCTGTGTTACAGCAGTATGGGCAACAATTGGACGATATTACAGATGCGAAGTTACTCGTGATTGAAGATGATACTGACACCCGTGAGCTATTTGAGCGCACCGCCCAAAAAGAAGGTTGGCGTGTTGATACTGCCGAGAATGGTCTGGTGGGGTTGAATCGTCTGGCACAGAACAAACCCGACTTAATTTTGCTCGATTTGATGATGCCAGAGATGGACGGTATCCAGTTTGTCACCGAGATGAGACGCAATGAAAAGTGGCAAGACATTCCGATTATTGTGGTGACAGCCAAGACACTCACCAACAATGATAATGCTATTTTGCGCGGGAATGTCGAGCGCGTGGTACAAAAAGCAGAGTTCACACCCAAGCAACTGGTGACAGAAATACGGCATATTCTGGCAGTACAGAACCAATCGTAACATCAATGTGGTGGATACCAGCGATGTTGTCCACCACGATTTAACCAAAATATCTATTGGAACATATTTATGACACTGCGACATTTCATACTCTATCTCATAACGATATTGGCAATCACTGCCTGTGGGTCACAAGCTACCCCCGCACCCGACCCAACCAACGAACCCCCGACCGCCGATGCGTCTAGTGTTAGCGAAGCCACTGCTGAAGTCACACCGGAGCTATCAGCACTTGCATTGGAAGGCAAAGTTGTCTTCGAGCAATTCTATGAAGATGTTAGCTTTGCATGTTCGACGTGCCACTATATCAACTCGGATGACCGCCTACTGGGACCGGGCTTGTTGAGCATTGAAGACCGCTTTGAGGAGTATGATATTGAAGACGATGACGACCTTGAAGACTACATCATCGCGTCGATTGTCAATCCGCGTGATTTCATCGTGCCGGATGATAACCCTTATCCAGAAAATATCATGCCCATCACCTATGGCGACTTCTTGACCGAAGATGAATTGGATGCGCTAGTTGCCTATATTTTGTCGTTCTGAGGTGAGCTAAAAATATTATAGGGCGACATAATTACATGCCACCCAAACTTATTATTTGATTACGCTGTAATCTTGGAGGATTCGTTGACGAGATTAACCGCTTTACGAATCATCTGATTGGTATAGCCCCATTCGTTGTCATACCAGCTCATGATTTTGACGAGGTTGCCATCAACGACTTTGGTCATTCCCCCATCGACCAATGATGCCAGCGGTGACTTGACAATATCAGACGAAACCAGCGGTTCTTCTGTGTAGCCGAGTACACCTTGATAGCGTTCACCTTCGGATTCTTGTTTGAAGACAGCGTTGATTTCTTCAACGGTCGTATCTTTAGCTATCACCAACACAATATCACTGATTGACCCCACAGGAATCGGCGCACGGACAGCGACCCCATCAAACTTGCCGTCCATTTCGGGGTAGGCTTTGGTGGCAGCAACAGCAGCTCCGGTACTCGTTGGAACAAAGTTAGCTGCAGCGGCTCGTCCACGTCGATAATCTTTATTCGCGGGACCATCAACAATTGCCTGTGTGGCAGTATAAGCGTGGATGGTTGTCATAATCGCTTTCTCAACACCGAAGTGGCGATCCATCACCTCAATCACCGGACCGACATTATTCGTTGTACAACTAGCGCACGACACTACCTGAACACCTTCATCAGTGCGATTTACACCGTGTACAAGGGTCGGCATATCCGGTGATTTGGTCGGACCCGAGACAATCACATATTTCGCACCGGCTTCGACATGTTTGCCTGCACTTTCACTACTGGTGAACAGCCCCGTACATTCAAATACAATGTCAACATCTTGCTCGCCCCACGGGAGTTGAGCAGGGTCACGTTCGCTCAGATACGGGATTTCGGTATCGTCAACAGTCAGCTTGCCATCTGCAAACGATACATTGTGTTCATATTTACCATAGACCGTATCGTATTGGAGCAAGTACGCGATGTTATCCCCATCGGCAATATCATTCACTGCGACGAGGTCAAGCTCTGGAGTTGCCATCACCATCTTGAAGGTGGCGCGTCCGATACGTCCGAGTCCGTTAATTGCTACTTTAGCCATGTGTCCTCACTTTTTGATTAATATGTATCTTAATTGATATTAGCGTGGTTACAATTAAAAGTATAGGGTTCTGGACTGATGTGTTCATAATCGGTATCGGTTGTAAGTAAACGAAAGCAAAGACAGATTTGAAGTATAATTTTAGAAAGTATACGAAACTATAAAGGGAAATTGATTGCAGTTACATATCTGTCAAAGTTGTGGATTGATGATAGCAAGTGGAACACAAAAAAGACGTTCACCTTTTATACTATGGGAGCTGTTAACTTGCGGTAATTGTGGTTTATCATATCGTCTGAACATGGGACGAAGTAAACTTCCAAACCCTTTTGCCCGATACGATGATGCAATCATACATGCCCGACGTGATTCTCCGAAATACCATCTTTACGAACAACTAACCAACAAAGGTTTACCTGTCCTTGATGCAGTTCGAGTCGTAAGTAAACTGCATTCACAACCCGAGTATCGACGTTTGGTATCGAGACAATTAAGAGAACTAAGACACGAGCTTGGTAAAATACATCATCTCACAGTTGGTGAACTAACAGAGATATGTGACACGTTTCGTAGACCTAGTCCTATACTATATGCAACATCCCGTGAACCATTTACAACACAATATGCCAACTATATAGATTTGGCTTCAATAGACTGGTATCCGTTTATTAATCCAGATTTTTTCATTAAGCTGGAATTGCCTCCGGATTGTCTCAGCAAACAAGATATCTTATCATCGGCAACATGTATTTGTTGCAATCAAACAGGTAAAATTGCTCAACATGCGTCTATGAAAAAATGTCCGCGTTGCACGCAACCTAATCTAATAACTGTCAGATCATATAAATAAAGTGATGGACCAATGGACTACACAAAAACATCATCAACCCTGACACAACATACTTTTGAGCATGATGGTTGTCCATTGCATTACTGGCTAAGCGGACAATCCGACCGTCCAACTGTTGTCATGATGCACGGCGCGACAATGGATCACCGTATGTTTAACGCGCAGGTCGAAGCACTACAATCTGATTATCATGTGCTGGTCTGGGATGCGCGCGGGCATGGCAAGTCTCAGCCAACAGGAAAAGCGATTACGCTGGATGTGTTCGCTGATGATATGCTGGCAATCCTCGACCATGAGGGCATTGATTCCTGTATTTTGATGGGACAATCGTTAGGTGGGTATATCGCGCAGACCATCTATCAACATGCCCCTGACCGCGTGATGGCGATGATAATTATCGGGGCAACACCAATTGCCAAGCCTTATAGTTTTATCGAGGTCTTCGCTTTAAAGGCAACCTTACCGCTATTCAATTGGATGCCTTATGGCTATTTCAGTAAGTTAACTGCAAACAACACTGCGATTACACCAGATGTTCAGGCTTATGCGTTGAAGGCTGTGCAACAAATTCCGCAAGATGAGTTCCTCACGATTTGGAAGTCTGTCACATTAGCGATTGATACACAGGGCAAACCCGACTTTCATATTGATGTGCCCTTGTTATTGGTGCATGGCGATAAAGATAAGGCGGGGACAATTAAGCGCGATATGCCATGGTGGCAAACTCATGATACTCATGCAGAATTTCATATCATTCCATCGACAGGACACAACGCCAACCAAGATAACCCGCCAGTGACCAATCAGCTTATTCTGGATTTCCTGTCGCGTCTGCCCGACTAATAGACATCAATCTCACGCACATCAATCGGCGCGGATTCTTTGACATGACGCATAACGATGTGGGTCTGGATATGTTGGATACCTTGAATCTGTGAGAAGTCACGCAGGACAAGTGTCTCTAATTGTATGCGGTCGCGGACGATGACCTTCATCATGTAATCATATTGTCCGGTGAGGTGATAACATTCCAGCACTTCGGGGATATTGGTGATGCGCTTCTGGAAGTCTTGAAACACCTCATACGAATGTACTTGCATCGTCACCATGATGATACAGGTTAACTCATATCCGAGTGCCATCTGGTCGAGTAGCGTAGTATAGGCGCGGATAATTCCGAGGCTCTCCAAGCGACTCACCCGCGCATGAACAGCAGGTTGTGACAGGTCAATGCGCCGACCAATTTCGGTATTGGTGATGCGACTGTTCGCCTGTAATTCCCGCAGAATATCCACATCAATTTTATCAATTTTGAATTGCCCGCGTTGGGTGGTCATGTGATTAATCCGCCTTTACCTAGACAATTTTAAGGCGGACGGCATGGTTACCGTCCCTACAAATTACGTCGATTTACGAGATAACAATCAATTCCTGCCACCCGTTAGTCAGCTTCTCGCCACCGTCAGGACGCGCCACAACCACATCCTCGACCCGTGCTGAGAAGGTATTAAATTGTGTGATGCTTGGCTCAATCGTAAACAACATGCCCTCCTCAAGTGGGGTTTCGTCTCCTTTAGTCAGGAACGGCGGTTCATGCACATCCATACCAATCCCATGCCCGAGGCGATGACGGAAGGTTTCGCCCAAGCCAGCGTCTTCAATCACTTGACGGGCAGCGGTATCGGCATCAGTCGTTGTTGCCGAGCCTGATTTAAGTGCCGCAACTCCGGCAGCCTGTGATGCCATCACCAGATTATAGACATTCATCATCTCAGCATCGGGTTCACCGAAGAAGACGGTGCGCCCAAAGTCATAACACCAACCTTTATAGATTGCGCCGAAGTCAAATAGAATCGACACAGGCGGGTCAAGTTTACGCTTCCATGTTTCCATCCGCTGACCAAACTTGAGTTCGTGATTGGGACCAGAGTTATAAAGTGAAGTTGTGAACGATTGCCCCAATGAGCCATGTTTGCGTAATTGATAATTCACTTCCTCAACAACTTCAAGTTCTGTCATACCGAGTTTGAGATTTTTCAACGTATCGGCAAAGGCAGCTTCGGTGATGCGTCCGGCTTCTTTCATCTCGTCAATGTCCACTTGTGATTTAATCATCCGCATCGGGCGGAGTAAATCGGTTGCTGATAAAAAGATGGCATCCGGCAGAATCGGTTGTAAGTTGGAAATCGTCTCACCGCGTGTGAAGTCACTGATAGCAACACGCGGATTATCGGGCAGGTTGAAGCTATCGAGGATACCCTTAAGCATATCGGCAGGTTCATCCCAATCACCTAACACACGAATGTCAATGTTCTCCAGCTTATTGAGTCCACCGAACTCAGCCGTCATACGTGGTAGAGGCAAAACGGGAGCATGATTAGGCGTAATCCATGCGCCTTCAAGCCAATCGCCGGGATGAATATTATGCCCATAGTTGGGAATATCACGCGGGACTCCCGTCAGATATTGCAGGTCAGATGACATGGGGAAGAATGCGACATCGGCATGTTCGGCTAATAGGTTTTGGAATTGTTTTAAACGGTCAGTCATGGTGTGTCCTTTGATAAAAAGTCAATCTTGGGTAGTATCTTATCATAATGGGGTTGAAGCGTAGAGATGCAGAGGGTTTAGAAATGGTCGCAAATCGCACAAGCCATATTAACCCTTTATGAACTTAAATGATAAGATATATGCGTCGAAATAGGTATTTAAGGCAATTGATGAAACCGAAAAAGAAATTTTTGCTGAATGACAACGACCACACTCGTGCAACGCATTATCGCTGGCTTCGAGAGAAACTCCCTATGAATCGAAAGCCTGATTCGCCTGATTATAAAGAAGAATGGAGACATGAGCCTTGTTTTCTCTGTATCTACTATGTGGCATTAAAAGGAAATTTAGGTTTTGATTGGGGTGTTTGTACAAACCCAAAGTCCCCGCTAGATAGTCGTGTAATGTTTGAACACGATGGATGTGACCATTTCGAAATCGTTGATGATGATGAATACTAATCAATAAAATAATATTTTGACGAAGGTCAAAGAACTAACGAACGACCTATAAAGATTTCTAGACACTAGTTACTGCATGCTAGCTGATGAAGCATCTAATTTTTTACGTTCAGTCAATATTGCCATCGCTTCGGACTTGCGTAGGGTGAGTTCTTGTCCACGGTCAACCAGCTTAGTTAGTTCTTCATGTTCAACCGTTGAAATGTCACCGGATGTGTTCTTGTCCATCAACGCTTGCATACGTTGTTGTTGGTCTCTAGGCATTGTTTCGTACGCAATTGTCCACAGCGCATCATCCGACAAGTAACGTAATGCCGATAACTCAGCTTCTTCATCAGGTGGCAGAACTGGAATCGACTTTGTAATGAGGCTGACATAGGTCATTAATACCTCATCAACCGATTGATTGGTTTGTTTGGCTTTGTCTTGTGCCCACTGGTAAATCGCATCAGGGATTTGAAGGTTGTACATATAAATATTTTTCCTTTTATTAAGCTGGAACAATATCACCACGATACGCCAAGATAATCTGTGACGCTGGTACACCACGCGCCATCAGAGCTTCAGCCAGTGTTTTATCATGCTGGTCACGCTCAATGGCTATTGAGTCTCTTACAAGTCTTACTATCAATACGGTACTGACAATGCGCTTTTCACGTATAGTCGCTATATCTACAATTGTAAAAATGTCCTCGACATCATTCATTGTAAGATACGCATAGTCATTTAGACCTTGACCAGTATATTTGCTAAGTTCTTCTAATAAGATTGCTTTTAAAGTGACGGTATCCATTTGATGATTTCCTCAGTCTCTTCATCGTAAATTACAAGTGGAATTGGATTACATATGATTTATGTCACTCGCAGGCATCTAAAATTCCTATCATTTACAACTAGATTATACACAAAAGCGCAACTAATCTAGAAATCAAAAAACCGCCGGATTGTGTCCGGCGGCTTTATTATCTGTTGAGCTATTGTAGGACGATTATTCGCCGTCTTTTTCTTTGCGTTTTGCCTGTGCGACTGCCCCCTGTTGAATCGTGTGGGTGAGTTCATGCGCGAGCAATTCTTGATTCTGTGGCGATTCGCCTTCGTTGAAGTAAATATCTGAACCAGTTGTGAATGCCCGTGCTTGGACTGCATTGGTAAGTTCTGCCGCTTCGCCTCCGGTGTGGATACGGACATCGCTGAAGTCAGCACCGAATGCGCCTTCCATATTTTCGCGGGTGTTGTCATCCATCTTGCTACCACCACCGCGTGAGCTTTCGATGCGGTCTTCGATATCATTGCTGACATCAAAACCTTCTGCGCTACTGGCACGTTGGATACGCTTCATCGACATTTCTTCTTCACCCATGTCTTCACGCTGAATGCGTTTCATTTGCATGGATTCTTCCTCATCTTCCATGCGGTCGATGCGCTTCATCGACATTTCTTCTTCTTCCATGCGGTCAATGCGCTTCATCGACATTTCTTCTTCTTCCATGCGGTCAATGCGCTTCATGGACATCTCTCTTCTTCCATGCGGTCGATACGCTTCATCGACATTTCTTCTTCTTCCATGCGGTCAATGCGCTTCGCTTGGACAGCTTCTTCGCGGTCACGTTGGACTTCGCCAGAATTAATCTTGTTGACGACATCTTTTGCCACGGCATCAGCTTCGTGTTCATGTTTATCATCGGCAGCGGTGACTGACATCTTCATTTGAATCGGCATGGAGGATTTGCTTTTCCCTGCGTTTTGCTGACGGGCAAGCTGTGCAACAAACTGGTTGCCATGTGACCGTTGCAAAGAAGTCACCACAGCTGGAGTCAAATTCTGTGAAGTGGGATTTGCCAACGCGCGTTGAACGGCTTCGCTGGTTGGTCCTTGATCAAATGAGACAACTTCAGCCTCTTGTGTGTTTTCCTCTTTTTTCTTTTTCTTAATCTGCTCGTCGGCTTTGGCTTGCATAAAATGTTTGTCAGTCATAAATCAGTCTCCACACGCTTATCTGAGATAGTTATATTCAACTCTCAATAGAACAGGATAATTTCATTATATCGGAAAATGTGATTTGTGCATCTACATGTTGATAGATTGTCACAATTTGCTCACACATATTGTTATATACTATACCAGAATTGTAACATAGTTTTTCCCCTGTGGGTAAATATTTTACAAATTGCATATTCGAGTTGTAGAACACTGTGTTTCATACTATAGTAACACACAAAGTTACAATTATCGGGATAGTCGAGGTTTATAGTATGTTTCCGTTGTCTTCTATATGGAGTCTGCAACCCTTTGAAAAACAGGATGACATCAATCCCATCCTCACCATTAATCCACACAATCGTTTTCGTTGCCCTGTACGAAAAGAAATTGTCGATTGGGAAGGCAAAGATGTCTTTAATCCTGCCGCTGTCGTTAGAGAGGGCAAAGTTTATTTACTGTACCGCGCCGAAGACAACTATGGACAATATGCAGGCACCTCTCGTATTGGGCTAGCTGTCAGTGATGACGGGCTCCATTTTGAACGCCACCACGAGCCAGTGCTATACCCTGATAACACCTCAATGAACCTCTATGAATGGGAAGGTGGCATCGAAGACCCGCGCATTGTCGAGGACGAAAATGGCACATACATCATGACTTACACCGCGTATGATGGTGAAACCCCGCGTCTGTGTGTGGCAACCTCCAAAGACCTCTATACATGGAGCAAACAGGGGTTGGTATTCGGTAACGACTATGCCGATATGTGGAGCAAGGCAGGGTCGATTGTCTGCCGATTAGAAGACAACCGTATGGTGGCAACTCGCGTCAATGGCAAGTATCAAATGTATTGGGGCGAATCGCATATTTTCCTCGCTGAATCTGATGACCTCATCCGCTGGAAACCAATTTTCTATCGGGGACATGAACATAACGAGCAAGACTATACCGAGAACTTCTATAGTGTTATCACACCGCGTAGCTACCGTTTCGATAGCAACTTAGTCGAGCCGGGTCCCCCTGCCATCTTGACAGAACACGGCATCTTGCTGATTTATAATGCTCAAAACAATATTCGACGTGGTGAGCGTAATTTGCCAGATGGTGCAATGTCTGGCGGACAGGTTCTGCTTGACCGCAACGACCCGACTGCTGTCATCAATCGTTTGACCAAACCCTTCATCGTGCCGGAAAAAGATTATGAAACAGCCGGGCAAGTCCCGAATATCTGTTTTCTGTCGGGCTTGGTTCACTTCAACGATAAGTGGTATCTCTATTATGGCACAGCCGACTCCAAGATTGGTGTTGCGATTGCCGATATTATTTAACCATCTTGTGGCAATGCAATTTCATACAGCTGTGATTCAATACCACTATCAGATTGTGGGCGGATGAGCAAATCGGTCGGCTGATTGAGCGTCGGTAATTCAAAGACTACCCATGCTGATGTCGCACGCCCCAATGCAATTGGCTCAAATTGTGATTGTCCGGCGATGGTCAGGTCAGTGCGTTGCGGGAGAGTTGAGCCATTGTTGAGCAATATCTCCAGTTCTGCTTGTGGGGGTATATTGCAAATCCCTTGCCGACATTCAAAAGTGACACTCAGCGCAAAGAATCTTGCCCCAGCAACCGGGTCAGTTAGCAAGCCATCTTCAATATAAACAACCCGTTCGGAACGGTCTTCAATTGCAAGCACCTGCAATATACCTTCGACATAACGCGCCGTGAAGCTATCGGCAACAATCGCCCGACTTTTATCGGGTAAATCAGCCGGATTCACCACCGTTGGAATCGGAGTCGGGGACGCATTGAGGGCAACCGCTGTACCAACATCCCCTGTATTGAGGATACCAGCCATCAATACACCAATCACCAGCACCACCGCAATAATGCCCAACAATTGGCGCGTCCCAAACCACTGTGACGGTTGCAAACGTTCACTGTAATAATCTTCTTCGGCGAGGTACTCACGGGTCAAGCGGTGATAATAATCTTCACGCGGGGTATGTGCCAGCAGTTCGTGCATATGTTGCAGACGTTGTGAGTTGTCCGTCTGTGAGTGGGCGCGCAACCACATCACCATGCTCTGATGGGTATGAATCATGTCGGGGTCTTCGCGTTCGAGTTCCTCTAACATGCGGAGGGTCTCGGCGCGCTCCCCTTTGAATAATGCGATGTTGGCTGAAATTAGTTTTTCGTGCATGGGTTTTATTTGGTTTTAGTTTCTGGTCACTGGTTGTTGGTTACATCTATTATCTTAGCAGATTTCATAACATAGAAGCAGTCACTTTAGTACCTCATCAAATAAGTAGAGCAAAACATATTTTACCCTGACGAATAGTCATTTTGAAATTGAATCATTTACAGAATGAAGCACATATAAGCCAATTACATAAAGTCAACGTATACGTCAATTTAGAAAAGCCAGCCCGAGTTAAAAGTCAATGCGTCTGCTGTATCGCTGACAGTCATGCCATCTTGACCACGCAATTCATCGGCAATGTTCTGGCTGACCCAGAGTGTTTCTAGTGCGAGTGTATTTTTAATGCGTACTATCCGAGCTTGATGATGATTATCAATATCACGGCGGAAGGTGTCGAAGACTGCAGCTTTAATCGTCTCCTCGTCCGTCTCGAAGACCATCGGCATCTGCCCGCGTTGTAAGAATCCGCTGGTGAAAATGTTCTTGGTGGTCGTCGGAAAGTCAATTTTGTCAAATAGTCGCTTAGACATAAAATCTGCTAGCCCGTAAGCAGTCGCGTTACCATGTGATGCAGGGGTCAAATCAAGGATACAGATTCGCTTGATGTTCGGGCTTTCCGGTTCTGGCTCACCCGCAATCATCCAACGCCCGATGATGTTTGTATCCATGCCTGCCCCACTAATGTCCTTGCCCATCTCATCAATAATTAGCACATCAATTTCGTCAACAGGGATACGGGGCATCAAGTCGCGGGAGAGTTGTAGCAAGCGTTGTTCGTCAGGAATCACCCTGTCGACAGTCAGAGCTTCGATGTGGGCGACATTATGATAGCCATCTTCCACCGTTGCAAAGCCAGCCACCCAGTTGATTTTGCTGAGCAGGTACTCGGCAATACGGGGCATATATTCACGCAGTCCGGTTGTGCCATAGCGATGAATATTCCGTGCGCCTATCTCTTTGCCCAATCCAATTGCCAGCATCTTGAGCAATCCGCTTTCGTGTGGTCCATGAAAATCCGTATGCACTTTAACGCGATTTGTCAGAATCAACCCATCGGCTTCGGCAACGTTTTTGTCGAGATAAGCAGGCAAGCCAACATCAGTCATGCCCAAATCGACAACCGCCATTGTGGCATGAATCGGACAGCCAACATTATCTTCGGTGATGCCCAAACCGGCTAAGACCTCAATTTGTCCCGCAGGAGTCCCGCCTCCATGGCTACCCATCGCCGGAACGATAAACGGCTCTCCTCCTGATTGCTTGACATGCTTGACCAACTCGCGCGCGATAATATCGATTTGTGCCACACCACGGCTACCAAAACCGAGTGCAATGCGTTTTCCACGCACTGTATCCGCAAGGTTCTGTCGTTCCCATTCTTCGGCAATTTTTGTAGGAACATCAACAGGTTCGGCTGTCGGTAGCGTCTGCTGAACTTCGACTAGGGGCGGGATTTTTACAGCGTGCATCATCAATTCATTCCACTTATTGGACACTTTCCTGTGATTGTAACCTTACACAAACTGAATCGCAAAAATCTTGTAAAAGTTCTGCAAAATCAAGGAATGAGACGGTTTTCAAACGCAAATCAAGTTGCCGATTTAGGCAAATTATTATATCATGGTAATGTAGGTTGTTAGAAACAAGAATAAATAGGTAACCCCATGTCTAAACAAAATAAACCACTCCCAAATCCGCTTGTTGGTTGGAAGATTATTGGCGAAGCTGCAAACGATGTTGGCTTCACCCGTAAGACACTAACCTATTGGGCAGACCAAGGATACATCACCTCATACTATGTGGGTGGACGTGCCCGTATCGTCAATATGGATGAAGTATGGGCATATGCCAAGAAACGTCATGCCGCGAAACGACGCGCGCAAGAACGTAAGCAGGAAGCTGCGGTCGCATCATAAAGATGCACTAGCCTGTTAGATACAATCACATATCTTGCCGACAGGTGTGCTAAAGAAATTGATATTGCGAATAATGGGGAATCTGCAATATGAATTGATAAGCCAATGTCATAGAACAAGTCTTATGCCTGCTGACAGAGCGAATCAGCAGGACATATAATTGCTTTTTATCGGAGTCGAAAACGAAATTGCTATTTCTTCTTGGTTTTCTTCTTCAGTTTTTTAACCTTCTTCTGGGCTTTGGCGAGCTTCTTCTTTAGCTTTTTGACCTTCTTGGATTCGTCCTTTTTATCTGCATCAGATTCAGGCTCGTCTTCAGCTTGTAAGGCTTCGATTTCTGCTTGTGCTTCATTAAGTTCAGCTTTGGTCTGTTCAAGTTCAGCGCGCAGACTATCAACTTCGCCTGTATCGGATTTTGCATCAGCTTGCATAGCATCTAATTCAGCCTTGAGGCTTTCCAATTCTTGGCGTTCCGCGTCAAGCTTTTTGCGTTCACGGGTGATACGCCCTTTTTCAGTCGCCAATTTTTTCTTCTCAGCTTTGATTTGCTCCAGTTGTTCATTGGTTCGGTCGGTTTGGTTTGACATCTAAATCATCCCCTATGATGGATTCTTAAACTTAATTTAACATATTTAACAATACTATAAAGTCCAGAATGATTCAATCGACAATCTAACTGAAATTCAATTGTGCCGAAAGCACAACTTACACGGTACAATAGGCAACATGTTGACCCATATGAAAGCTATCGCTAATGACGAAACATGAATTGAGTATCGCCTTCCAAACCGATAAACGCGCGAAGGACTATATTGCACTTGCCAAACTAGTTAACCAATACGACTTTGACGCAGTGACCGTATACTGTGATGCGCCGTTTCATCCGAGTTATCCTCCGCTGATGTTGATGGCACAACACATCACCCGCGCACGGATTGGTCCAGCGGCAGTCCAACCGTCACGGATGCACCCGATTGATATTGCAGCCCAGACTGCCCTCCTCGACGATGTGGCAGAGGGTGGCACATACATCGGGATTGCGCGTGGGGCATGGCTTGATGAACATGGCGTGACTGAGATTACCCCACCCATCACAGCCATTCGTGAATCAGTTGAGATTATCAAAAAACTACTTGCCGGAGAATCCGCTGGATATGATGGCAAAGTCTATCAAATTGCAGACCATGTGCGCGCACCCTATCCCCTACCCGACCGTGACATCCCGATTTTGATTGGCACATGGGGTAAGAAGTTATCGGCAGTCGCGGGCGAAATTGCTGACGAAGTCAAGATTGGTGGGTCAGCAAACCCCGATGTAATTCCGGTAATAGCCGAATATATCGCCGTCGGTGAAGCCAAAGCCGGACGCGAAACTGGCTCAGTTGGTGTGGTGATTGGCGCGGTATCTGTGATTGATGATGACCGTGAGCAAGCCCGTATGATGGCACGGAAGGCTGTCTCACTTTATATGCCGATTGTGTCCAAGCTCGACCCCACCGTTGAAATTGACCCTGACCTGATGAAACAAGTGCAAGACCATGTCAACGCAGGCGATGACGATGCGGCTGCCAATCTCATTTCTGATGACATCCTCGAACGCTTTGCCTTTGCGGGTAACGCCGACGACATCATCCGGCAATGTGAACGCTTATTTGATGCAGGCGCAAGACGGGTCGAATTGGGGACACCACATGGGGTGACTGAATCAGCAACAGGGATTCACATCATCGGCAAGCAAGTCATTCCGGCATTGAAGGCATATTTAAGCTAACAATTATTGAGACGATGTTTTTAGATAAATACCGGACGCACGGAAGCGCGTCCCTACGAGAATTTATGTAGATTTTCGTAGGGGCATGAGGCATCATGCCCGCCAAGCTATATGCAATTTCTTTCGAGACTTTACAAACATAACACACTATTGAATTGATAAAATGAAGCGATAAACCCTTATGAAATTCAGTTTACGATTTAACAACGACCTGCCCGTACAAGACTATGTCACCTATGCCAAAGCTGCCGAGTCTGCTGGATTTGACCAGTTCTGGATAAGTGATGACCTGTTCTTACGCAGTGCGCCTGTGTTGCTATCTGCGGTTGCAATTGCGACTGAACGTATTGACATCGGGACGTGCATCCTCAATCCCTATACGATTCATCCAGCAGAGATTGCAATGTTATCAGTCACCCTTGATGAGCTATCGAATGGACGGTTTAACCTCGGTCTCTCGTCCGGTGCAGAAGACTTCATGAATTGGATTGGTCTGCCCTATCGCTATCCACGCACCCATGTCATCGAAACCGTCGAAGCACTCAATAAATTGACTTCCAACGAACGCGCGCCGATGCAAGGCAAGATGCTACAATGGACAGAGGAAGCCTATCTGCGCTTCACATCAGAACGCCGTGTGCCGATTTATCTGGGTGCGATGAGTCCAAAAATGCTGGAAGAAATTGGCGCAATTGCCGATGGGGGGCTACCTCTATTGTTCCCGCCAGAGCATTATGCTAACGTCATGCCGTATATCGAAAAAGGACTCGACCGTGCCGGACGTAGCTTGGATGATGTCGATGTAGCAGCCTGTATCTGGTGTTCCATCTCGGATAATCAGAAAGAAGCCGAAGATGTCCTCGCAGATAAAATCGCCTATTATGGTCATGCTATGAGTCCGCTGATTTTGGAGCAACTGGGATTAACACAAGAAGACTTCAAAGCGATTGACCATGCCTATCATGTTGAAAATGATATTGAAAAAGCCAAGTCGATGGTCACGCCACCGATGCTAAAAATCGGCATAGCAGGCACAACCGACACACTGATTGAACGCCTCGACAACCTAGCCGAGATGGGCGTACAGCATATGAGCTTTGGTCCGCCGTTGGGACCTGATATTCTGTCTGCCATTGAGCAAATCGGGCGGGATGTCATTCCACGATTTAAATCTGAATAAACCATACTGACATAAGGAGACACCATGACAACAGCAGAACGTATCGCAGTTATCCGCGACTTCGTACCGCGCCTCAAAGCACAAATCGACGGGCTAACTGATGAGCAGTTGACGACAGCCTATATCAAAGGCGAATGGACTATCGCACAAAATGTCCATCACCTCTTTGATGCCCATACCAACGCTTATCAACTGGTCAAGCGGGTCATCACAGAAGATGATGCTAAACTACTGTGGCCCGACCAAGACGCTGTCGCTAACTTGCCAGATGCCAAACGCGCTGACCTTACGCCGTCATTAGATGGGTTATCAGGGATGCACGTACGCTGGGCAGATTTATTCGAGAATGTCACCGATTGGGACAAATCCGGCACAAGTATATCGTCAGGCAAGCATTATACATTAGATAAACTCCTGACGATATATGCCGGACACTGTGATGCACACGTCCAACAGATTCAAGCTGTGCTGGACGCGATGTCGGATTAGCTGACAACAGACCGCAAAATCTGATAAAGTCTATCTTCGGCATCATCCCATGTGAGGGTGCGCGCCCATGTCATACCTGTTTGTGCAATCTGTTGACGGTCAGCGGGATGGTCATGTAACCACGCCAGCTTATGAGCGAAGTCATGCACATCAGGATGATAATCGAGCGCGTTACCCCAATTGGAAACCGTCACATAGTCAAGCGGGTCAACCAGAATACCTTTGCCATCACCACAGATTTCAGTCCCGCTACACCAATCCATCGCCAGACTAACAACGCCACATGCCATCGCCTCAGTTAAGGGTAAGCTCCAGCCCTCTCGATGTGACAGCACCGTATGCGCATTAGCGAGATTGTAACGCTCTGCCATTGTCAGGCTTTGCACCGTATCCAAAAACCGCAGTTTGGAGATGTCCCAGCCGTGCATATCACATAACATCGGAATGTCCCAGCCGTTGAGCGTTTCCGGTTGGGTACTCAAAATAAAGAGGCTGTCAGGGTGTTGTTCGGCAAAGCGGAAGAAGCCTTCTAACATATGCGGGATGGCTTTGCGGTGTTGATTTTGTGCGACGGTCAGCAGGACAAAAGTATCGTCATGGATGCCAAGACTTGACCGAAGTTGACGGCGGGTTTCGGTGTCCATCGGTTGGAAATGGTCAAGGTCAATACCCGGTGGAATATGTGAAGCCGATATGCCCTGCTCTGCCAGTGCATCAACACCGAACTGACTGAAACTAACGACATGTTGCGCCGACTGTAGCGGAGCAATCCAGCGTGGGACAATTGGTTTACCGTCGATACCCGTCACGACAACACGCGGAATGTCAGCATATGCACCCATCGCCAATGTGATAAGTTCGACATAGCTCAGGTCTTTGATAATCATGACCACATCGGGCGAAAAGCTATTGAGCACATACATAAAATTTTGTGTCCACTTGTCTTGTCCCAATGGCGCAACCCAATAGGGTAAGCGTTCCCCATCATATTGGGCAGGCATCAAGCCATAGTGCAACATCGAAGCCGCCATAATTTCAATATCGTCGCGCTGATGCAGGCGTGTGTTGACCTCCATCGAAAAGCGACCATAACCTGTAATTGTGCCATCATCCGAAAAAACTAAAACGCGCATCATGCCTCACCTTGTTATTTGTGCCAGCCCACAGTGTAGCAAAAAAATAGAGACAAGTCACAGCTTGCCTCTATTGTCATGTGTATGATGTGGTGATGCTTTATGGATTCAATGCCAGTGTCGCACGGACACGAACCACTCCGTCGGCATCAACAGATGAGCTAATCGTTTGATGATTAACGATAGTGTCAATCGAATACAAGAAGTCGAAGGCTTGCTCCTCTGTATTAATAAATGTTTGGTCACCCGGACGGGATGGAAAAAGAAACAAAGTCGTCATCACAGGTAAGGTACTGCCATCCCCATTGAGATACCAGATACTACTTGGATTATCGAGAAGTGCTCCCATTGCCGAGTTGACTTCGGGGTTATCCGCAACTGTACCTGCCAGCAAACTATCATATCCAGCCGATGTCCCCATATAGAACCAATCGTCATTTGCTGTAATCACCAGTTCAACCGTGTCGATGTCAATAAAGTCATCTTCCGGCACATCAAACGCAACAGTTGTGAATGGATATGATGGGTCGGATTCATCAACGCTGGTAATAGTGAAATTGGATTCGTTAATCAGCATCGTCGATACAAATTCACCCAATTTATCAGCGGTGTTGCGGGCAAGCTCAGCATCGGTGGCTTCTATCACAAAGCCAAAATCGGCAGGTAAGCTTGTCAGTGTTTGGGTTGCTTCTAGCTGGCTGAGAATTGAATTGCTGTCTGTCGTGAAGAACAGCGCAAACTCCCCTGTCGTCCAACTGAGCACATCGTCTTCCAAGTCGAGTCCGGTCATACCGAAGAAGAACGGAAGCTGTTGTGTGAAGTCATCCTCACCCTGTGCAGTTAAACTCATACGAGTCGAGTCGATGATGCTGTTATATAGATTAGCCAAATTGTTTCCGGCGATAAATCCATCGACAGTATCAGGTAGTATGGTCAGCACATCCCTAGATACCACAGCATCGGATTCTATTCCAGCGAGTTGATAGGTCACATCGAATGCCAGCACATCGTCATTCAGCCCTGTGATACCAACTGACCCCGGTCCGATGTCATCCACCGAGGCAGAAAATAAAGCCTCATACATACCGTCTTCATTCACGAAGATACGCATCGCCTCAGTTGATACGGTGAGAATGCCACTATAGGTATCCGCAGGCAATCGCGTCAATGCCGTTGTAAAGTCAGACGAAGCGGATAAAGGTGCGAGCGCATCCAAAACATAATCAGGATGGCTACTAAATATCAGATGGGTTTCAGTCGCATACAAGACGATATTGGCATCTTCATAAACAAGGAAGTCATCACGTTCCGGCAGTTCAGGGGGCATCTCATCCAATGGCATAACCATCGTGATAAGCGCATCAATCGTGGCTTCACGGTCAGTTATCTCTAGGACGATAGTTGCATATGGCTCACCACCGACCAGATAATCATCAGGGAGTTCAATCCCGAACGCAACATACTCACCCAGCAAACCAACAAAGGCATCCCAATCAAAGCCCTGATTATCAAATTCACGGCGCATAATACTGTCAATCGTCATGCGTTCAAATTCGATACTGGCGGGTAATTTGTCATAAACAGACTCGGCAATGGCATCAAGTTGATTGAAGTAATCTGCACCTATACGGCTTGCCATATAGATGTCGGTCGTATCGAGCATGTAATCGGCGAGGTGATGGGGGTTTTGTCCATCGAGGTCATAAGCGAAACTCGCTGACATTGGCACAAGTAACGCCAACATAAGGGTGACACGAACAAGAAAGTGTTTCATAAAAAACATCCTTTCACTATATATCGTATACGACTCCCACTTATCTGTACGTGAGAAAGAGAGCTTATGTTGCAAAAACAGAAAACTCCCCGACGTGGGGAGCTTATGATATAAGTTAAACGCGGGCTTCGATTATGGGTTAACGGTCATCGTCGCACGGAAGCGGATAACACCAGCATCATCAATCGAGCTACTAATTGTTGAGTGGGCAAACATGCTGTCGAATGCTTCAAGGATTTCAATCACAGGGGACATATCGCCGCCGGATGTAATCATATTCAGCGGGTTGGTATCCGCAGGTTCGCCGGGGTCTGAGCCATTAAGTTCGGCAACGATATTATCAAATATATTACCGATTGCAGGACCAAGTAATGCTAAAGGCACAACAGTTGTGGACAAGAAACCATCAGCGTTGGCATACCATACACTGGTTGCATCACCGAGATAGTATTGTGTCGATTGTGTAAAGTCTTCTACACCTGCGAGGGTCTCACCATTAACAACTGCATCATACGATTGACGTGTCCCCAAGAAGAGGAAATCATCGGTTGCAGTCAAGACAATCTCCAACATCATCGGGGCAGACATGGGGTCGATTGGCAGTTCAAGCATAATGCTGGTCAAGCCATCTTCGGAGGTAATGGTTACACCTTCTTCATTACCACCCATCGCCATCATAAATTCACCGAGGTTATCAGCAGCATTTTGTGCTAGCTCAGGGTCAGTTGCTTCAATCACAATGCCGAAGTCCAGATTAATGTCTGTCAGTGTACCATTTTCGGATACATCATTGAGCAAAGCAGGATAATCTGTACCGAAGAAGATACCGTATGTTCCGGTTGTCCAGCTGAGGACATCTTCTTCTAAGTTAAGTCCAGTCATGCCGAACATCATCGGGATTTGTGCAGTTGGGTCATCTTCGCCACTGGCAGCAGTAGCGGTCTGAATCGCTTCGATTGAGTTGTTATACACGGAAGTCAAATCTGCGCCCATGATAAAGGCATCTGTTCCAGCAGGCAGTGCATTCAACACATCCACATTAACAGTCGAACTCGGTGCAGACGCAATCGACAGATAAGCAAAGTCTAGGGTGAACGTATCACCGGACTGAATCGTCGCACCGAAGGACGCATATCCCGCATCAGCAGGGTCAACACCCAGCATAGACATATCGCCACTTGAGTCAGATTCAGCAATCACAGTTTGTACAAAGTTTACACTGACATATCCGACGATATTGTAGACATCAGCAGGGAGCATTCCCAACGCGCCAGTAAAATCGGCATTAGCAGACAGAGGCGCATCAACAGGCACGCCGTAATCCAATACGTTCGTCAGAATAAAGTGGGTCGGCGTGAATATCGCCATTATATTGTCTTCAGGGTCACTGTATATAACGTTATCGCCGTCTTTCACAGGCTCAGGAAGCTGTTCCGGGTTGGGCAACATACCGATAAATTCAGATTCTGCAGCTTGTTGGTCGTCAATGTCCATTACGAAATAGACATTGGGGTCATCGTTCATAGACCCATTGATTTCGAGACCGATAGCAGCATAATCACCGTAGGCTGCAGCGATAGCATCATAATCTAGACCTTCTTCGGCAAAGGTTTGACGCAACACAGCACCTAACTCATAAGATTCGACACCCAGCATCGGTGGCAACTTATCATAAAGTGCGAGGGAAATTGCATCGAGTTCAGCAATAAAATCTTCGCCAATGCGTGTCCCTGCGAAGAAGTCCACACCCTCCGGCATCACCTCTGCGAGGATATGGGGACTATCTTGATCGAGGTTGATTGCATTTACAGTGGATAACGGCGCAACCACCATCATCACAGCAAATACGATAAATAACAAACGTTTCATTAGGCAATCCTTTTCATGCTATATCTATTGGAAATTAGACTGTCTGTGAAATATATAAACGGAAAACTCCCCATGATGAGGAGTTTCCGAGGATTTTCGTGTTGTGGGTTTAGCCACCCATTGGGTTGATGAAGTCTTCTGGCGCGACAACGACAGAATCTGCACCAAATTCGTTGAGGTCTACATTTAGTGTCATATCAAAGGTTACAGGGTCGCCTTCGCCACCAAGCATTGCAGGGTCAATTTCGAGAGCGAATGAAATCATTGCGCTGGACAATGCACCAGTTGCAGGGTCTACGAAGTAGTCCAACTGATATGTACCACTATCAGCAATCATGCCAGCCATACCCAGCATCATGCCCATCTGCATCATAGAAGCTTCCATTTCTTCTGCTGGGACTGCATCGCCAGCCATCATAGGAATCAGTGCTTCCAGTCCGCCACTCAGTTCATCAGATGCCAACCAGTCACCAACTTGTAGGTTCAGGGTATAGTGTGCCATACCGTCCATGTCAGCAACACGTTCGGCAACGATGTAGTTACCAGCAGTGCCGAAGAAGTTATCGTTCAATGTGCCGTACAATCCAGCCACATCAATTTCGCCATCTTGAACAACACCAGTGGATTGGATTTCTGGGCTGGATGCCAGTGCCATTTGTGTGGTCATATCCGCTGGCAAGTAAACCCATTGGTTGTTGTCCATTGATGGGTCTACCAAACTAGCGATACCACTGATGTAAACATCGTTGGTGTTGATAGTACGGATTTCAAGGTCATAAGGCATTGCGGCACCACCCAAATCGGGAACACCGGAGACTTCGCCAGCCATGGTCAGCGAGCTATTACCATTTGCAGGGTCACTGATACCGCGACCAGCAGTTGTAACGCTGAGGGTTTCACCTTCAACTGTAACGTTCATTGCAAACGTATAATCAAAATCGAGGGATGCGGTTGTTGGGTCAACACTCAGCGCACTACTCAACATCGCTGCATCATCTGCGCTCAAACCAGCGGTTTCAAATGCTGCCGAACATGCGGATGCAACCAACAACACAACCAATAAAAGAATAGACTTAGGGAGGAACTTCATTAGGGTTTTTGCCTTTCGCAAAATAGGACAAGAAAATATGTATATATCCCAATGAGATGTGAAAAATATCACATCTGCTAGACGTATTGTAATATAGACTATCTTAAAGTGGAAACATATTGTATTTAAATACGGGTTAAGTTTCAAAACTTTTATGGAATTTTTATATATCACACACTCACAGTGTAATTCTCTGCCCTGTCTGTGCAGATTTGCGGGCAGCATCTAAGATTTCGACCACTAGCATATTGTTCACCAATCCATAACGGTCAGACTTATCCGACATAATCTCGCCCCGTATCACCGCACCAAAATAACTAAAAGGGTCATGATGGGGATAAGGTCTTGGTGCAAGTTTATCGAGTGTCTCAAATTCATGAGATGTCAGTTGATGATGTAACGTTGTACTATCTGTTGCGATAATTTTGCCCTTTTCGCCATAGAGTTCCATGTCTTTGCGGGAGACTGCCCAATTCCATGAGCCTTGTATCACCACATTCATCTGCGGATAGGTGAGAACAATAACTGCATCATCATCTACATTAGGGTAGACATCAGGTTTGAAGGTCTGTGTGATAGCAAACACGGATGTGGGGCGTTGATTACCACTCAGCCATGTTGCGAGGTTCGCGCCATAACATCCAAAATCGACAATCGCCCCGCCACCATTCAACACAGGGTCAGTCAACCATGCGAGGAACTCCGGCGTACATCCCACCTCAACAGGACCACGATGCCCATCATGCACCACCATTTTTCGTAAGTTACCGATGTATCCATCTTGCACCAGACGATAGGCTTCTTGATTGCTGACATACCAGTGCGTTTCATAGTTTATCAGCAGGTGAATATTATGGTGTTGTGCGAGGGATTGCATCTCAGTTGCATGTTCCATGTTCACGGCTAACGGTTTTTCCACCATCACATGGATACCACGCGGGGCAGCTTTGCGCACACACTCCAGATGCGCGAAGATAGAGCTAAAAGCCACAACTCCATCCGGTTTGACCTCATCTAGCATCACATCCAAGTCACCGTAAACGCTGGCAGGGTCGAGTCCAAATCGTTGTGTGTAACGTGCCGACAACACTGAACGCTCATCATAAAATCCAACAAACTCAACATCATCGCGTTCCAGGTTATGCAATATCCAAAAAACATGGTCATGGTCAAGTCCGGCAACAGCGAGGCGTGTTTTAGGCATGGTTGATTTCTCCAAGATCTTCGTTTATGGTATTTCAAATATAACAGAAACCTACTGTCTGCCAAATGCGCCATCAATTAATATTTATGCTATCTCAGTCTATAACTTCTTGCATCGCGTTGACATTTTTATGATATATACCTATAATGCCAAGCTTTACGACAATTACCTGTGAGATTCTAAACATGTTGGATAGACAACATTTATCTGTTGGTATATTTATTTGTCTATTGTTGTTTGGTATAGGTTTGGCAGTTATACAACCACGCCCTCATACAATCGAAGATATCTATGGTAATGCAACAGTCGAGTTTACAGCCCACGATACACTTGTACTCGAAACAGAATGTTATCGTGTCAGCTGGAATACAGAACAAATTGCAGGTGTCTACCTCAACGATAATGGCAAGATTGGAAATGACTCTGATACAGTCTGTCCTGAGGATGATTATGGCACAGAACCTCGCTTGCGAATTGTCTTTCAAGATAATACCGAAAAAACCTATACTATTGGCATTACCGTGCTTTCACCTCCGGTTGTTCCCATATCAATCATCATATCAGTTCTATTGTTGGCTGGTATTGGCTCACTGCTATGGCAACGTCCTATGCCAGAAGACACATTAGGGCAGTCACTACCTCGCCTACAGCTGATAGATATAGGCATCATCATTCTTATCATGATACTGACTTTCATCGGTTTTTTGTATACATGGGAGACGATTGCTACACAGTCCATCGTACATTCAGACGTACAACACAATATCATGAGTCCGGTCGTCAGCAAACAATATCCAACTATCTTTCAAAATGATTTTCTACTATCAAGTGACATTACTTCGTTTTACCAAACAGCCAACAACTGGCTATTTGAGCATATAATCTACCCTCTCATTCAAGAACCATTATTGGCAATTTCCATTCTCACTATCCCGTTAATCATTTTCCATCATTTAGGCTTCTATTGGTTATCATTAACAGTCACCAAAAACCGTCTACTAATTGTATTATTCGTCTTACTTATCTCTAGTTATGTTCGCATACATGAATTACGCTGGGGAATACATTATGATTTTATTCCACGATTAGCATTTCAAACATTTTTACCCTATATATTCATGTTCGCTCTGTTGTGGCGTGATATGCCAAGACGGTGGGTATGGTTAATGGTGGGCTGTGGATTAATGGCATATGTACACTCTGTTAGCACTCCAGCGATAGGATTTGCTATCTGGCTAGGATTGTGGTTGAATCATCCACCAGAATGGACTATACGCAAACGGTTTGCAGTCATGTTTGGTCTAGGAATGGTCTTTTTGATTACATTAGTACCATTTGGTATCAACTACTGGGTTAATGCTTCTGGCAGTCGCCTCATCTTCGATGTGGATTTGATTTTGCAGATTAGTAAAATCCGTCTTGAAGGCTACTATGATACAATTGCGTTCACACAAAGTGTGTTTGATGCCTTCCTCAACAACTTCCGTATCGATTTCATTATAATTGCCAGCGGTATTTTCTATATCTTCGGACAAGCACAACAACGCCACATTATCCGTCATGTATGGGTATGGGGATTGGGGATCTTATTTGTTGCAGTTTGTATCAATTGGATAGACCATACCATTGCTGACCGTCTAGGTCGCCTTCCATTACAGATTGACCTTGTTCGTAGTATTAGGTATCTCGCACCTATCATACTTTTCGTCCCACTTATTGGATTGAATGCCGCTCTATTAACATCTCGAAAATCAATTCGTTTTGCTCTGAACATTTTAATTTTACTTACAATTATAGTTTTTTCGTTACCATTTGCTATAAGAATCCCCACTATGATTTCAGCTACCAGCATAGAAGTAGATGCGAGCGACAATACTGCGCTATTTGCATATATACAAGAAACTGTTCCAGAGTCATCAAGTATTGGCATTTTCTTTACCTCAAAGTCAAATACCATGCTCGGTATCCGACATTCAGGTCTACGCTCAATCGCATGGATACATAAGGATGGTAATTTTCTAGCATATTCCGATACTGAAAGATTAATCGAGTGGTTCGACCATTGGAATACTATTGAAGGGATTACGAGACTTAGTAACATAGAGGAAGAGGAACGCTGGCAACGGTTTAATCAATTTGCTCAAGAGATTGATGCCGATTATATCGTATACCCATACTTCCTATACTCAACTGTACAGGAAGTGGTAGACGGTATGGGCTTTAAAAATAGCTATGAAACTCGTGGCAATAGCAGTGTTGTGTTATTACATATTGATGAGCCAGTAACATACGAGCGTGTAAACTTAACCGAATTTACACAACAAGAAAATTACTCGCCAGAACTTGAGGTAACTTGCAATCTTGATGGTGTGTTACTACGCGATGTCGATACCGACAATGAACTACATGTCCCATACGACACCATAGACACAACGCAAGCCACAATTGAGGGAAACGTTGATATAGTTATTGACGACTTCAATGAGTTACGCTTATCTGCTCTGACACCTTCTATCCTCAAAGCAGAGCTGGAAGGAGTAGGGTATTATATTTTTTCTTTATATAGATGTCGCTTCAATCCTGAGCCTGACGATTAGTTTGTGTTAGATAAGCCATAGGAGCATATTGTTGGTCAAGCATTACACAAAACATAATTACTCATCAGCATTATAAACACGGCAGTCGATAATCAGCTTACCCTTGATGCCATTACAAGTCGAGCATAACAGTTGCAAATTACTTAACTCAGACAAGCCCCCTCTTGCAATCGACACCACATGGTCAATCACAAGATTTTCGGTTGCGCCACAGTTGAGGCACACCTCGCCATAGGTGTCGGCTAGCTCTCGATACCAAACTTGATAATACTTCCGCATGGTGGCACGTTCACGCTTTTTGATTTGTGGCGGGACACCCCGTTTATAATGTGTATCCCGATAAGCAGGTTGATACTGTCGTTTACCCCGTTCCATAAATCGCCGGATGTCACTATCATCCTGAGCACATTGACAGCGATGCGCCACCCGCCCACAGTAAACACAATATTGTTTTGGTTGAGTCACACAAAGAATCCTATAACATTTACCCATAGTCATCTCACTATAACCGAATAAGATTAAAATGTGAGAGGTTGTAAGATAAGTCACACTTACATCATCAAACAGACAGTGTAAATAAGAAAGTTGATGTTATGGTCACGCCATTCAGACAAACCAACACAAGCTGTTGTTGTCGTACCGCACAAAATCTGTGGGGTTGTTTTGGCTTGTGACGTTATATCACATCAAATCATAGTGTAACCAATTGCCCCTGACACTTTATCAGGGGCTTTTTTGTTTCTATCAACCGTTCACCATTACATAGAGAGGCACATCCATGTCTAACAAAATCGCAGTTTATTATGAGCATCCCGAATGGTTCAACAAATTGTTTGCTGAGTTTGACCGTCGTGGCATCCCGTATGACAAACTTTATGCCCATGACCATAGCTTCGACCCGACCGTGCGCGAATCAGATTATGCACTTATCGTCAACCGCATGAGTCCATCGTCTTATACACGCGGTGGCGAACATCTGCTGGCATATACCATGCACTATCTACATTACCTTGAGGACATCGGTGCAAACGTCATGCAAGGTTACAATACCTACCGCTACGAATTTTCCAAAGCCAATCAAATCACATTACTATCAAGCCTCGGCATCAATCATCCCAAGTCACGGGTGATTCATAGACCAGAACAAGCACTCCAAGCAGCCGACGGTCTCCAATATCCCATTATCACCAAAGCCAATGTGGGCGGATCAGGCGCAGGGATTATTCAATATGATAGCCCTGAAGAACTCGCAGAAGCCGTTGAAGCAGGCACGATTGATATGGGCGCAGATGGAATTGCATTGGTGCAGGAAAAACTGCCAGCACGCGGTAACGAAATTGTGCGAGTGGAAGTGGTCGGTGGGAAGTATATATATGCGATAAAGGTGGCATTATCCAACTCATTTAACCTCTGCCCAGCCGATTACTGCTTGCCTGATGGTAGTCCGGCAATTACGGAATACACACCACCACAAGATGTCATTGATACTATCGAACGCATCACTGCAGCCGCCAATATCGAAGTCGGAGGTGTCGAATATCTCATCAATAACCGTGATGGCGAACCCTACTATTATGACATCAACGCCCTATCCAACTTCGTTGCTGACGCAGAAAATGTCATCGGCTTCGACCCCTTCCCCAAGTTGGTCGATTTCCTTGTCGAACGAGCTGGGATTGCTGAACCCGATTTTGCATAAACGCAACTATCAATTGGGCATGATTCGTCATGCCCTAACCGCTCATCATTATGAGGAATCACGTAACATACTCTCGATGGTTTGTATCTCACCCCCGTGCCAATAATAGTGCGTGACACTGCAATGATATAAAGCTTCAAGCCGTGTCCAACCCGCAAACATACCGGACAATCTCGGTGCAATATGAGGCAGTGCTGCTCCTTCATCACGCATGATAGAGAGTAATTCATCTTCGCTCAACGTCTCATCCAGTTGTTCGGCTGTTATTTGTGCCAAAGCCTCATAGACATAAGCGCGGACAGCATCCCCATAAGCCTGTACCGCAGACACATCTAATTGCTGTACAATGTCCATCACCTCAGCTTTTGACCGCCCAAACCCGAAGTCCGTAACTGTGACCCCAAGCCGTTCATGCCAATTCCCTGATGTCAATATCTGCTCATCGCCCATCACCAACCGGGTCACACCAGAATCTTCCACACGGGCAACATGCCAGAGTATCCACAGCAGCGGATTTACGGCACGGTGCGCTGGTGTCCGCAGTTGCTCATCTGTATAGCGGTCGAAGATATTGCGATAGAATACATTATAGGCAAATTCATGTCGTGCCTTAAATACGTCAAGGGCGCGTATCATCATCTTGATTCCTTATCACATTCACATAGACATCAAGTCGATTATAATGTGATTAACTTAAGAAATATGGAAATGAACAGCAATTACTCATCTGACAATCGGAATAAAATATCGTGTATAATAATGAAAAGAGTGACCAGCTATTTATAAGACTTGATCCAAAGAAAGACCCAATTGAGTTTTTATTGGATAGGCAACCATTAGAAATGATTCGAGCGAGCATTTTAACAAAAGAGGAAATTCGTCAAACTATCGAAACGGGATTTTTAGATGTCCCGAGTACATACAGTAAAGCATTTAAGATGCCAAATTACGATATTGTGATGAACGTCTTTGTTCGTATAGATGATTATTTACGTGTAATTGAGAAAATCGAGAAAGTATATTTCTAAGAGTACCAGATGGAAAACACACAACAGAAACTAGCAACTCAATTCTGGCAGACTCATTTTCCAGAACTCACAGATACACTCCTGACTGAAGTCAAAGCCAACGAGATTAACTTCTGGGACAAGCTCCAAACCGCCTTTGAGCAGACAAACCGCGACATCCTATGGGCAATCATCATGTCGAATCTTACTATGCAGGTGGAAACAACAGGAATGCGGGTTCGTATCTCGTCAACTGCCAAACAGTTCTGGCATAAGACAGCGGATTAGATTTAAACACTAAGGGTAAAAATCAATTATTCATCCTATTGCCACAATTTAACATATTGCTTCGGGATATATTCGTAAGCACTATCCCTTAGTTTTGTCCAGTGGTCAGGAACATAAGTGTGCATCGGTAACATGTCGTACCACCCATTTACAAATATTTGCTTATCAAAATCCACAACAAATGACAGAGGCTCTTGCTTACCATCGGGTGATTTTTTTACATATGGAATTTGCTCCAGTGTTAAGTAACAATCCACAAGTTCCTTGATGTAATCGTCCGCATTGTTTTCATCCACATAGATAATGCCATACCGCCAATCAGTCTCAGACTGTGGTGTGTAGTCCTCCCATTTGGCATACTCCAGCACCCACATGGACAACATCGTATGATAGAATCCCCATTGTCCTCTATGCAAAATAGCACCAATATAATCATCTGCGCGGATAATTATCTCACTCACAAAATACTCCTCAGTGGTTAGCTAAACTCTCTCAAGCACAAAGTAGAAGCCCGGATTCCATGCCTGACATATCAGAAACAGATTGCCATCTTGCACATGCCAGATGACATTATGCAGGTGTTGAACCTGTTCGAGACCTAAATCTTCCTTCGGGCGAATCGTCGAGAGGAGTTCATAGCTATCGGCATCCACAATATAAATTGGTGCGGGGCGGTCTTGTATCGGGTCGCGTAAACTGCCGATGACCGTCAGCCAACGTCCTTCAAATTCAATCGTGTTCAGACCACAGGGGAATGACCCAGCGGGTAAGTTATGTGTCGCATGATACGCACCATCGAGACCATGTTCTTGCACCTTCGCGCTAGGACGGTCAGCAATCATCAGATGATGGTGGTGGTGATGAGTCGTGATGCCGTGTGCTGTCGCAAATGTATCAGTCGCAGTCGCATCGTCAGTCTTCCCACCGAAGATAGCTTTCCATTCTCTTGTTTTCACATCAACCGTTGTGATGTAATTCGAGCCGTAGCCATCAGCAATATATAAATCGGTATCAATCAAAACCGTGTCAGTCGGCTTATAGGGCACATCATCGGCTTGATATTGTTCAAATTCTGGACGGGGTATGACGAAGTCCAGTTGACCATCAAGGCTAATCACAGCGACCATCTCGTCATTGTTGGCAGACAGAAATAAACGATGCTGACCATCAAAGACACCTATCTTGGTGCTATGAAAATTCATCGGCTTGAGTTTATCAGGCAGAGGAATCAACTCTTGTTGTTTGAGGTCGGGGTCAATCCGCAAGATACCACAACCCGGCATCCCATAGTAAATATGTCCCATAGACTCCCGTATATCTGTGTCAAATGTGCCATGCAAATCGACTTCACAGTCCAATGCGACTTGTGGCACGGTTCGCAAATCATCACGGTATGCAAATACAAACGGGTCATCACCAGATTGTTTTGTTGTACTCATAACTTGAATTTCCCCTCGTGAAATTGAATTGTCTACATTATATAGTGAGCAGTAGTGTTTTACGAATCATATACAAGCAACTTTCTAGCTCTAATATTACAAATATGTAGAATTTGTAAACTTTCCTGCATCATATTTGCCTGTATGTGTAAAGTTGTGTAGAATAAAAATAGTTAATTTTGCAATCATTAAAATCACACGTACAATAGATATATCGTGTTACAACGTGATTGTTACAATATTTTGCAGAATAGTCTGCTATACTAAACATAAGCTTTAATAATCCGTTATCAAATTGGGTATGTTGGATAACACAGTAGACAGTAGCAACGTATGATTCAAAACTTGCAACATCTACAAACTGCACTTGGCTGGATTGATGGGCTCATTCAACAAGCCATCCAGAGTGCTGCAAACGCAGGGCAAAGTCCTGATGACCAGATGCGGGGGTTGATTGTCACCGAAGAAGATGTGAGCAATTACCTCAACCAATCGCCATTGAGTGGTATCTGGTTGGATGAAACCCATCCCAACATCAAACCCCTTATTCCCGAAAATACCAACCCTGACCTACCGTTCATCCGTTTCATCGAGCAATTCGGTTTTGATGCACTAGATGCGTATATTTTGCTCGTCTGCCTCGCGCCGGAACTCGACCGACGGTATCAACGCCTGTATTCATTCTTACAAGATGATGTCACGCAACGTCGCCCAACGGTGAATCTGGTAATGAATATTTTGGGCGGGTCACTCGAACAACGCTATCTCGTGTGGGATAAACTCAAGAGCAATAGCCCACTCCGTCGCCATCATGTGATTGATGTGGTCAAAGACCCCGGCAAACCCAACCTGCCGATGCTCGCCCAACCGTTGCGCGTTGATGAGCGCGTGATTCATTTCTTGCTGGGTGATAATGAACCGGACCATCGTCTACTCGAAATACTGACCGTCGGTCCATTTGATAAAACAACCACCCTGCCCGATTCTATTCTCAACCCAATCTATCAAGCGATACCCGACACACCGATTATATATATGCGTGGGTTGCAAGATATGGGACAGGAAGAAACAGCAGCAGCCTTGTGTGCACCATACAATATTGACTTGGTCGTATTTGATGCCAAAAAGCTAGAGGATGTGGATGTCGCATTTGATGACGCATGGCGATTGGCACTACGTGAAGGCTATTTGCGGTCAGCTGCATTTATGATTCTCAATTGGGAATCCCTGTTACAAGACGAATACCGTCAGCCACCCCGTGCAATGTGGCAGGCAATGATGGATTATCCACTGCCGATATTCTTGTGTGGCGAAAAAGACTGGGAACCGATTGATAATGAACGTCACCGTCGGTTATTACGCATGACCTTCGAGATTCCTGATTATCATCATCGCCTCTCGTCATGGCAAGAAATCTCGCAAGAAGTCGAAGTTGATATTCATGACGAACTCGTAGAAGAATTGGCGAGTAAGTTCCGTTTTAATCGTCGGCAAATCATCCGCTCCATCCATACAGCGAGTGATATTGCGGCATCAAACGGACAAAGCCTAAACCGCGACGCACTCTATCAAGGTGTGCAAGCCCATGCCAGCTTACAACTCGGACAGTTAGCCAAGCGGGTCGTCCCCCGTGCCACATGGGAAGAACTGATTCTGCCAGAGGAACAACTGTCACAACTACGCGAAATGGTGGAACGCGCACGCTTTGCCCATGTCGTAGAAGACTGGGGTTATAAAGAACGCTACCGCAATATGCACGGTGTCAGTGCCTTGTTCGCTGGCGAGAGTGGTACAGGTAAAACGTTATCCGCACAGGTTATCGCCCGTGAACTCGGTCTAGTGATGTACCGCATTGACCTATCAGCGGTTGTCAGCAAATACATCGGCGAGACAGAAAAGAACTTATCTCGTATCTTTACCGAAGCCCATAGCAGTAACGCGATTCTGTTTTTTGATGAAGCCGACGCGCTCTTTGGTAAACGCTCGGAAGTTAAAGATGCGCGTGACCGTTACGCCAATATCGAAGTTGCGTATCTATTGCAACAAATTGAAGATTATGACGGGGTTGCGATTATGGCAACCAACTTACGGCAAAACTTAGATGATGCCTTCACCCGTCGTCTCGACTTTATGGTAGATTTTCCATTCCCTGATCCGGATTATCGGGAAGCATTATGGGCATCGCATTTCCCGAAGAATGCACCGCTGGGTGATGATGTCGATATTGATATGCTCGCAGACCGCTACCATCTGGCAGGCGGTAATATTCGTAACGCAGCACTGGCTGCAGCCTTCCTTGCAGCATCCGATGGCGGGGTAATTACCCTCAGCCATATCCAATCAGCTATCCGTCGTGAGCATCAAAAGATGGGGCGTTTGATACAGGATTAAGGAAATTTGCCAGAATTTAACAAGTAATTTGCAAAATTAGTGTACAATAAGACTGAAAGTTATCCGAAATAGGAAAAGCTGATAAAGCGAAAAACACTTTATGTTAACTGATTTAGATAAAACACTTGAAAATATTTTACGCAACAAAGGTAAAATACAACGCTCAGCAATTGACATTGAGTTCGAGATGCCAACCAGCGAATGGTCAGCCCGTCTCAGTCGTCCGACGATTAATGTATGGTGCTTTGATGTACGCGAAAACTTAAAACTGCGTACAATGGAAAAAGGCAACGTACAATACAACGGTGGTATGGCAATGCGTGCAATTCCGCCACGCCGGATGGATGTTACCTATCTCGTCACGGCATGGGCAAACAAGCCCGAAGATGAACACCAACTATTGTGGCGTGCCCTCGCCACCTTCAAAGCACATCGTTTCCTTCGTCCAGAAGAGACCGAAGGCGACTTGCGATTGCAAGGGCACAACATTCCACTGACCGTTGCAGATATGTCGGAACCGAAAGCGAATTTCACCGACCTGTGGAGTGTTGTTGATAACCAGATGCGGTTAGGTTTTCCTGTCACCGCAACTGTAGAGTTAGAAACCGATATGGGCTTCACCGCCCCGGTTACGTTGAGTACGACGGTTAGCATTGGTGAATCATTCGATGCACGAAACCGTCAAATCGACAAGAATGACGTTGACATCAAGCATGAAGGCGATGAAGCCGACATCCCGCAATCTGAGGAAACGTCGTGATTCGTAAGATAAGCGATTATTCGCTTATAACTGTCCTATCGTCCATTAATTTTTTTTAGTAAGGGAGTACTACAATGCCCAATTATTTATCCCCCGGTGTCTATATGGAAGAGGTCGATCGCGGAACAAAGCCAATTGAGGCTGTTGGTACTGCGGTAGCCGCATTCATTGGGTACACAGAACGTGCGGAAGTGGTAAAAGACGGTGAAAAGAAGTCCCTCGTGGGCAAAGCACAACTGGTCACCAACTGGAGCCAATATCAGCAATACTTCGGCGGTTTCATCAAAGGTGCATTCACCCCTGATGCCGTCTATGGTTACTTCGCAAATGGTGGCGGTATCTGCTACATCGTGTCTATCAAGACACTCGGTACAGCCGCAGACCCAAGCCTGACAACCCCTGCCGCAGCAGAAGTTGACAGCAACGAAGCAAAACCAAGCAAAGCTCTCAAATTCTCCGCAAAAGAAGGCGGTCCGGTTGGTAACAACCTCGCCGTAGAAACCAAAGCTGACCCAGCTGGTGATGATGGTAAAGCAAGCGGTTCCTTCAGTGTTCTGATTAAAGTTGACGGTAAAGTTGTCGAAAAATTTGATGGTGTTGACACCAAAACAAAATCCGACACCAACGTCGCAACTATTGTGAATGAACAATCCGAACTCATTAGTGTGGAAGTTGTCGGCAAAGCCAACATCGTTCCTGCTGATGGTAACTACCAACTGGCTGGTGGCGCAGTGAAAACCAAAGCCATCACCCTCGGCGATTACGCAGGTAGTGTATCCGAACGTGTCGGTCTCGGCGGTTTGGAACCTATCGACGATGTCACCATGATTGTTGCGCCTGACCTCTGGACAGCTTACCAAGAAGGTGAACTGGACATGAAAGGTGTACAGGCAGTCCAACAATCCCTCATCGACTACTGCGAATTAATTCGCTACTGCTTCGCTATCCTTGATGCCCCTCCCGGTATGATGCCACAGGAAGTCAAAGAATGGCGCATGCAAGTTAACTACGATACCACCCGCGCAGCACTCTACTACCCATGGATTGAAATCGGCGATATGACCGGCGGTAATGGTCGTACCCGTCTTGTTCCACCTAGTGGTCACATGGCTGGTGTTTATGCTCGCGTTGATAATACCCGTGGTGTCCACAAAGCACCTGCTAACGAAATCGTCCGCACCTGCCTCGGCTTGGAAGTCACCGTCACCAAAGGTGAACATGACCTACTCAACCCAATTGGTGTTAACGTAATCCGTAGCTTCCCCGGTCGCGGTATCCGCATTTGGGGTGCACGTACACTATCGAGTGATGCATCATGGCGTTACATCCCTGTTCGCCGTTTGTTCAATATGATTGAAGAATCTATCGAACGCGGTACACAATGGGTTGTCTTCGAGCCGAATGATCCGTTCCTCTGGGGTCGTGTCAAACGTGACGTAAGCGCATTCTTGAAAGTTATCTGGCGGACAGGCGCACTCTTTGGTGCAACCCCTGACCAAGCATTCTACGTCAAATGTGACGAAGAAACCAATCCGCCTGAACTGCGTGACCTCGGTCAGATGGTTGTCGAAATTGGTATCGCACCCGTCAAACCTGCCGAATTTGTTATCTTCCGTATCGGTCAATGGTCACCGGAATCGTAAGACTAGTTAACAATATAGTTAATTGCAGTGCATAAGGAGATTTAAGATATGGCACGCGAAACTGATCCATTAGTAGGTTTTCACTTCCAACTTGACCTCGGCGGCGTAGTTGCTGGTTACTTTACAGAAATCAGCGGTCTCGGTTCCGAAAATGAAGTTGTAGAACACAAAGTTGTTGAAGGCGGTAAGCAAAAAGTCCAAAAGATTCCAGGACGTTTGAAATGGGGCGACATCACCTTGAAGCGTGGTATCACCGCTATGATGGACATCTGGCAATGGCGTAAACAAGTCGAAGATGGTCTCGTTGATACAGCCCGCACCAATGGCTCTATCATTATGCTTGACCAAGAACTGACACCTGTCGCACAATGGGACTTTGAAAACGCTTGGCCTTCCAAAGTATCCGGTCCACAAGTTCAATCCGACAGCAATAACTATGGTGTCGAAGAACTGACCATCGTACACGAATATATCGTTCGTGTTCAGTAATTAATATCAAGCAACAAGGGGTAAGCGCAGAATGAGCGTGCAAACTGAATTTGAATTTGTACTGCCAAAAGGGTACATCGACGATGAAGGAACCGTCCATCGTATCGGTATGATGCGGATGGCAACTGCTATGGACGAAATCATGCCACTGCGCGACCCCCGTGTTCGGGACAACGAGGCATATCTGGTGATAGTCCTGCTCACGCGGGTTATCACACGCCTCGGTGACCTCGACAAAGTCACACCGCGTATCGTGGAAAATATGTTTGCGGCGGACATCGCGTTCCTGCAAGATTTTTATCAGCAGATAAACGAACTCGAAGACCGCTCCATCATCACGGTATGCCCCAATTGCAATCACGAATACGAGGTCGGCGTTCCCTTTTTGGGGGAATCGTAAGCTACCCTCTCGAACGCTTGCACGAGGAGGTAGCATTTCTGGCGATGTATCTCGGCTGGAGTCATGAAGAAATATTGACCATGACCCATCAAGAGCGAGGACGCTGGGTACAGCAAGTAAACCGCATCAATAACCGATACAATCGCTCCCTGCAAGCATCCCGTTAACTAAGACTGTCCGCAGGGATTCTTCCCATCAGACAGATGAGTAATCACTATGCCGAAAGAAAATTTACGCCAATTGCGCGAACGGTCTGAGCGTGAGTATCAACAATTAGTCGAGCGTATTGCCGACCGTGTGTGGGAAATTATGAAGAAACAATCCCGCCTCGATAAAGAACGTCGTGGGTCAGATAGAGGAGCTAACAAATGAGCATCAGAGGCAGTGTTATGAGTTTTCTCGGAGTTCGTAGTGAGCTTCACAACGACTTCCGATTTAACGTTGTCATTGACGACATCAATTATTTTACGTTCACAGAGTTCCAACTGCCAACGCTCACAGTACAGACTGACAAATGGCGTGAGGGTGGTCAAAACACCTATATGCACCAGATGCCAAAAAATATCGAATTGGGTACAGTCCGCTTGAAGCACGGGCTAACCAGCGAAATGGCATTATTAGAGTGGTACTTCCTCGTGTTGCAGGGCAATATGAAGGATGCCAAACGACAGATGGATGTCGAATTATTAGCACCGATGGGATATGCCGCCATGATTTGGAGCTTCTACGATGCCTTCCCGATTAAGTGGACAGGTCCTTTATTGAAGTCCGACGCAACCGGTATTGCTATCGACGAAATCGAAATTGCCTATCATGGCTTCGAGCTGACAACTGGTAGTGAAATTGACCCATTGGAAAATGCAGCCCGTATGGCAGATTTCCAAGCACGACAAAACTTCGGCTTATAGTCATAGCCGTCAACGCCAATAAACTGTGAGGTATATTAAGGCATGAGCAAGCAAAAACGTTCTGGCAAGCCCTTCCGCACATTGGGGCAACGGATGCTGTCCTTCGGGCGTACCGTCATGCGGACGTATTCTAACGAGGTATCCATCCAACCGGAGACCTCTAGCGAGCCGACGCGCCCACAGGGACAATGGCGTTCCATGAGTGATAATCGTCTCATCTGGCGCGAGGAGCAAACAACACCCGCACCACCTGCTCAGCCATCTGCACCACAAGATGCAGGATATGATGAAGCCTTCTATATGGAAGAAAGCGACTATCAACCCTTTGGTAACCCAATTCAACGTCGCCCACAACAACAACCGCAACAACAACGTCCTGTTCAGCGTCAGGCACAGCGACCACCGCAACAGCAATCACAAAAGCCGAAGCCCAATTATGTTCAGATGAACGACGGCACACCCGTTCAGGTTAGCAAGAAAACATTCGAGAGTCCGCTACAACGTCGCCTCGAATCCATTATGGCAGCCCATGCCGAAGCCAATGCCGAACGCGATAAAGAGCGTGAGCAGAAAATTGAAAGTCTCCAACGCAAGGTTGAAAGCGGTGAGCTAAGTACCCGTCGTCGGCGCGGTAGCATTGATGTTGATTATGTCTCGACCGACTCCTTACTCACACCAGAAGACCGTGAGAAAATTCAGGCAGAACGTCAAGCACAAGCCGACAGTGATACTGCTGTTGCTAATGCAGATAACACCGATGATGATAACGCATGGTTTGATGAAGTCCCTGATGATGATGCTGATATTGATAATATCGCAGGGTTTGAATCAAGCGATGATGATATTCAACGTCTACCCGATGACTTACCCCGCTTTGACCCATCATCACTTGAAGGAGGTGATGATGATGACAACATGGGGGAGTTTGAAGGTGGTTACGAGACAAACAGCCCCGTAGCCACAGACAACAACATCATTGACCGTGCTTATGATGATGACTATCCCGTGCAAGAATTTGATAATGGTGACAGTTTCTTTGATGCGCCTGCACCAGCGGATACACCTATTCAGCGGACAGCAGATGACCTCAACAGCTTGCCCACATTTGATGATTTTGAGCAAGATGAAACCGTCCCACTGATTCCGAATATGGACACATCACCTGCGCCCACAACAGACACACCTGTTCAACGCACAGCCGATGATATGCCCGTATTGGATGAGGAGAGCGATAGCCCTTTTAGCGACACATCGACAGATAACCCGCCACCCATTAGTGACACGCCTGTCCAACGTCAAATTCAACGGACGGAAGCCGATACACCTGCGGAAACCAATTATCCCGCACAAGACTTTGATGATTCGTTTAATGCGGTCGATACGACACCGCCACAAGTTGATGTCCCGACAGTTAACAACGACACACCTGTCCAACGTCAAATTCAACGCACACCGCTTGACACCCCAGATGGTCAACTCGGCGATGGTGGTGATTATGATGATTTCGGTGACCAAACGTGGGCAGAAGCCAACAATATTTCGTCGGATACCCTGCCACAAATCACACCGACAAGCGACGCACCTGTCCAGCGACAAGCATTTGATGAATATGGTGACGAGGATATGGACTTCATCGGTGGCGATGTCCCTGATGTTAACGCATTGAGCGATACACCTACCGACACACCTGTCCAGCGACAAGCATTTGATGAATATGGTGATGAGGATATGGATGTCATCGGTGGCGATGTCCCTGATGTTAACACCTTTAGTGATACACCTGCACCCGCGCCATCATCTGATGATAACACACCAATCCAGCGCACTGAGCTAGACGATAGCGATGTCGATTTTGGTGATATGCCATCAGTCGATGCACCGATTCAGCGTACTGCCTTTGATGAACCGCAGTTCGATGAGTATGGGGATTATTCCGCATTTGCCGATGATACACCTTCGGTTGATGCACCCACACGTAACGACACACCTGTTCAACGTCGCCCCTCCAACGAACCACAGTTTGATGAATATGGCGATTACGGTCAGGATGATTACACCGATTATAATGACACGGGTGATATGCCGACCCTGAACACAACCCCAGCGGATAACACACCTATCCAACGGCAGGTTGATGATGTTGACATGGGCACTGCTGATGTCCCATCTGCGGACACATTAGAGGTTAATCCCGGCGAGTCGCTCTCGATACAAGCACCCAAAGTTGAACAACCCAAATCAGACCGCCCTATTCAACGCACACCATCGGATGACACCCCATCAGAACCAACATCAGACCCCGCGCCACAGGTCACACCGACCAGTGAGCCAACGGTACAGCGACGCGAGATTGACCGCGACCATCCCGACCTCGGTGATGGCGGTGAGTATGATGATTTCGGTGACCAAACATGGGCAGAAGCCAATAACATTTCGTCAGACACATTACCTCAAATCACACCAACAGGGGATGCACCTGTCCAACGGCAGGCATTTGATGAGTCGCAGGTCGATGACTACAGCAACGATATGACAGATGTCATCAGTGGCGATGTCCCTGATGTCAACGCTTTCAGCGATACACCTGCCGATGCGCCTGTCCAACGACAAGCATTTGATGAATATGGTGATGACGATATGGATGTCATCAGTGGTGATGTCCCTGATGTCAACGCTTTCAGCGATACACCCGCCGATGCACCTGTACAGCGACAAGCATTTGATGAATATGGTGATGACGATATGGATGTCATCAGCGGTGATGTCCCTGATGTCAACGCTTTCAGCGATACGCCTGCCGATGCACCTGTCCAGCGACAAGAACTAGACGCGCCAAACGAATCCTTATCTATCAGCCGACCAACCGAAAACACACCTACACAGCGTCCTATCCAGCGTAGAGAATCCGAACCTGTCGCCGATGATTATGATGACTACGGCGACCAGACATGGGCTGAAGCCAACGACTATTCACCTGCAACCAATGCGAATAACGCACCTGTCCAACACCAAGAACTGGACAACACTGCGCCATCAGAATCCCTGTCGATTAACCGGACAGCCGATAGCACACCTGCTCAGCAACCTGTCCAACGCCAAGAACTGGACAACACTGCGCCATCAGAATCCCTGTCGATTAACCGGACAGCCGATAGCACACCTGCTCAGCAACCTGTCCAACGCCAAGCATTCGATGAATATGGTGACGAGGATATGGATTTCATCAGTGGTGATGTCCCTGATGTCAACGCTTTCAGCGATACACCTGCTGATGCACCTGTCCAACGGCGAGAACTAGACGCACCGAACGAATCCTTGTCTATTCAACCGCCAGCCGACGACTATGATGACTACGGCGACCAAACATGGGCTGAAGCCAATGACTATTCACCTGCAACCGATGCCGGCACCGATACACCGATTCAACGCGAGGTAGATGACCGCAATACCCTGCCAACCTTTGATGATTTCGACGGTGTTGAAGATACCGATGGCATGACCGCCATGAATATCCTCAGTGATTATTTGTCGGAACAGAATCAAGCCGATAGTCCAGCAAGTCCAGACAACACACCTGTTCAAAGAACCGAACAAGACTACGACTATCTGCCAGAAGGCTTCGACCCGACACCTGAAATTTATAACTTTGATGCTGTCAACAATGCACCAACAGCTGATGCACCCATCCAGCGCACACCACAGAATGACAGCTTTGACGACTCGCCCAATGCACAACCCATGGACTTGTTCAGTGCACTGTCACAGGCGGGGGCAGTCACATCGAATCGGGGGAATAACACACCTGTCCAGCGAGATATGCAGGATGCTGATGACTATGAGGATTATGGTGACCAGACATGGGCAGAAATGCACAATTATTCGCCAGCAAGCGACAATGCCAATGAGGTACAACGCTCCACTGATGAATCCTTCAGCGAGCAACCAATGGACTTGTTCAGCGCACTAGCACAAGAAGGCGCAGTCACACGCTCAGGCAATGGGTCGGATAATATCCAGCGCACCTCACAAAACGGTGGTGACGAATCCGGCGTAGACCCGAGTATGGCTGACCTCTACAATGCCATGATGGAATCGGGTATGATTCAACAATCCAACCCGACATCGTATACATCATCAGAGCCGATTCAACGTGAAGCCCAGCCCGAACCACAAGCCGTTGATTTGAGCGAAGCCCTACGTCGTGCGACCCAAGTGTCCGAATCATCGGCACATAACAGTAGCGAGACCAGTCAACTCGGTGGTGATGTGCGAACACGGCAAATCCAACGGGATACAGATTCCGGCACAGGTCCATCGTCTGGTAGCGAAACATCATCCGGCTCAGCGTCTACTGATGGTGATGATACCGATGGCAAAGTCACTGTCGAAGATAAACGCTATCTCGACCAATTGGCGCGGGATGTCTTCCGTGTGATTAAACGACGTTTACGTGAAGAGAAAGAACGACGTGGGTAAACCGCGTAGAGTGTGAGGAGTAATCTATGTCAAGCTTATTGACCAAAGGTGGCTTAGTCCCCGGTACAATCAAAAATCTGAATACCAGTGACAAAGTGTCATTCATGTTTAACCCGTTTGAATACACCATCAGTAAATCGGCGAAATATGAAGTTACACCCGTCACCGGACAGAACATGGGCGAAACCAGTTTCCAATATGGCGAGCCTATCAGCATCTCATTGAACCTGTACTTTGATACCACAGATACCTATAGCAACGGGCAATATGACAATGTCCGCGACTATACCGAATTGCTGTGGCATATGATTTATGTAGACGAAGACAGCCGTGATGCCGATGATAACAAAGGCAAGCCCCCCCGTGTTGAATTTGAGTGGGGCGACAATTACTTTGAAGGTGTTGTCACCAAACTTAGTGAGAAGCTGACACTGTTCTCGGAGACAGGCACACCGCTACGTGCAGAAGTCACCATCGACATGCAACAACATGATGACTCGGCACTGACAGCCGCACAAGCACAACCGGACTGGATAACCACAGCACCGAAAACATCAACATTCAATGCAGGGACTCGCCTCGATTTAATCAACGCCGTGAGTGGAACCAGCAGTGGGATGCGGGATGTTGCCGAAGCAAACGGCATTGATGACCCGTTAAATATTCCCAATGGCATGGACTTGATACTGTAAAGGACTAAGTAGGTATGGCAGAGACCAAAACCCTGGCTCATCTTGACCACTTTGTTATCAAAATTGGCGGGAGTGTCATTGATGACATTGTTAAAAATAAAGTGTTCGAGATTGAAGTATCACGCTCTTTCAATGTGCCGGGCATGTTTACAATCCGCTTTGAGGATGATGATTTTTATCTTCTCAAAAATAACAAAGTTGCCCTCGGTGACGAGATTGAGATTAAGCTGGCAAAAAATGATGGTCAGGAAACATTAGACGTTGTCTTTGCGGGTGAGGTCACAGCCATAGAACCGATTTACGAAACACAATTTCGTACCGTTATCGTTGTACGCGGATTCGACTTCAGCCACCGCCTGACCCACGGGACATACATCCGCACCTTCCAGAATAGTAAAGACAGCGATATTGTCTCGACGATGGCAAGCGAAGCCGGATTAACGGCAACAGTTGATGCGACAACAACCGTTTTTGACCATGTGACCCAATACAACCAAACCAACATGGCATTCCTACGGCAATTAGCACGACGCAACAATTATAAGTTCTATGTGGATACCTCGAAAAAGCTATACTTCAAGAAGGCATCCGCCACCGAAGGGTCAGAAATCGAAATCGAATGGGGGAAAGACCTACTTGGTTTCTTCCCACGCCTATCCGTTGCCGAACAAGTCACCGAAGTGACGGTACGGGGCTATGACCCTGCTACCAAAGCAGCTATTGTCGGGACAGCATCAACCGCGTCTTATCTGCAAGAAATCGGCGAAGAACAAAAAGGCGGTTCAGCCTACCAATCGGCGACATCCAAAACCGCCAAACACTATGAAGTCAATCATGGTGCAATAGACCAGACCCATGCTAACGCACTCGCACAAGCAATCCTTGACGAACTGAATGCCGACTACATCGAAGCTGAAGGTATTTGTAAAGGGGATGCCCGACTCATCCCTGGGTTGAAGGTCAAAATCACCAATGTGAACACCCAGTTTGAGGGTAAGTATAAACTCTCATCAGTGCGCCACATCTACAGTCGTGACAGTTACCGCACAGAATTTGTTGTTGAAGGCATGCGCCCAGAAACAATGGCAGACTTGCTCGGTAATTCCGAAGAGAAAATTCTGACCAACCAACCTGTCTACGGGGTTGTTCCGGCGATTGTCACGCAGAACGAAGATGAAGAAAATATGCACCGCGTTCGTGTGAAGTATCCGTGGTTCTCCGATGATGAAGAAAGCTGGTGGGCACGAGTCGCCACCCCCGATGCGGGACCTTCACGCGGGATGACCTTCTTGCCAGAGATTAACGACGAGGTATTGGTCGCATTTGAACACGGCGATATGGGTCGCCCTTATGTTGTCGGGCGAGTATGGAACGGTAGCGATGCTGTCCCCCATACCACAGCTCAGCTGGTTAAAGACGGTAAGGTTAACTTGCGTGTGATTAAGACCCGTGCCGGACATGTCATTACACTTGATGATACCGCTGATGCTGAACTCATTTCGATTGTGGATAAAACCACCAAGAATATGATTAAGATAGAGTCCAGCACCAACCTCATTACTATTGATGCGAATGGTGGTAAGGTTATCTTCAAGCTTGATGGCGAAAATGGCAAGCTAACCGTCGATACAGATGATACAATAGACATTACATCCGGTGGCAATATGACACTGACATCCGGCGGTAACATGACATTAGATGCCGGAACAAATAATGTGGACATCAAAGGTGGCAACATCAATATTACAGCGAGTAGCTCATTAACAGCAAAAGCATCTGGTGGGGCAGCAACCTTAGAAGGCTCAACGGGTACAACCGTCAAGTCATCAGCAACCGTCACCATTCAAGGTCTGTCTGTATCCATTAACTAACGATATAGAAAGTGATATACAATCATGTTTAACAGTGCGCTGACAAAAATTTTAGGGAAACGAATCGCCTTTCCGTTACATTTGGATGACCGCAACAAATTAGCAATGGTCGATGGTGATATGGCGGTGCGTCAATCTATTTACCTCATCGTCATGACGGTACCGGGTGAGCGTGTTTTGCGTCCTGAATTTGGTTGTCGTATCCACGAACTCATCTTCGACCCACTCAATAAGCAGACCTTCGTTACAGCCAAACGTTATGTCGAAGAAGCCATTCGTCGATGGGAACCACGTATCGAAGTTATTGAATTAGATGTTGAATCCGGCGATGTTGACCGCGCCGAGTTACTAATTAATATAAAATATAAGCATAAGAACAGACCAGACCCCCGTAGTTTGGTCTTCCCTTATTATTTGAATCCTGAAGGATAGGGTGGAACATGGGTTTAGAAGCGCCAAAATTAGATGACCGCGAGTTCAAAGACCTCGTAGAAGAAGCACGCGCACGGATTGCGCTGTATACGCCAGAGTGGACAGACCACAACTTAAGCGACCCCGGCATGACGCTGATCGAATTGTTTGCGTTCATGATGGATGTCGCATTGTATCGCCTCAACCGTGTGCCGGACAAGAACTATATTAAGTTCATGGAACTCATCGGCATGAAGTTAGCCGAAGCAGTTCCCGCCCAGTCAGATGTGACCTTCTGGCTGAGTGCACCACAACAATCCGAGATTACAATCTTTGCCGATACCGAAGTCTCGACCGTACAGACAGAAGACCAACGAGGCATCATCTTCTCGACTGACCGCGACTTGAACATTCAAGTTCCGCAGTTGTCCTATGTACTCACCTCGATGGACACTGAGGACGGGACAGAGTATGCTGTGCAGTCTCTATCAACGGTGCAATCCGGCTATGAACAGTTCCCAATCTTTTCATCCGACCCACCCAAGACCAACGATGCTATCTATATCGGCTTCGACCAAGATTTGAGCAACCATCTGTTGGGTATGACCTTTGAGGTTGACCGTGCTGAAGGTGCTGGTATCGACCCCAATAATCCGCCGTATGTGTGGGAGGTATTGAGTTCCGATATTAATCGTCGCTGGACACGGGTTCACGTTGACCTTGATGATACCAAAGGCTACAACGTCAATGGTCTAGTACGGGTACATTTGCCAGAGATGGTTCGGTCTAGCCGAAACGACATCAACGCCTATTGGGTACGCTGTCGCCTTGACCTGACTGATACTGAAAGTCGCTATGAAGTCAGCCCGCGTCTGGTTCGCCTCGGTGTCGAATCATGGGGTGGGACAGTCTCGACAACCAACGTCACCCGCATGAAAAATGTCATGATGGGACGCTCAGATGGGTCACCGGGGCAGACATTCTACTTCGACCATTCACCCTTGATTGCCCGCACGACCGAAGAATATCTGATGGTACGCACACCGGATGGACGCGAACAACGTTGGCAAGAAGTCGGCGATTTTTCCACATCAACCGGAACTGACCGTCACTATACCATTGATAGCGAAAAAGGTATGTTACGGCTCGGACCTGCCCTGCCACAACCAGACGGCACAGTCAAACGGTATGGGGCATTGCCACCCAAAGGCTCGATTTTGACAATGACAGGTTACCGTTATGGCGGTGGTCTACAGGGGAATGTTGGCGCACGCTCAATCAACGTGCTGAAATCCAGTATTCCGTATATCAGCCGTGTCACCAACATGAAAAGTGCTGGTGGTGGCTTGGATGCCGAGACATTAGAGAACGCAAAGATGCGTGTCCCCGGTCACCTGCGGTCACTGCGCCGTGCTGTCACATCAAAAGATTATGAATATCTAGCACAACAGAGTGCCCCCGGACGCATTGGTCGTGTCTACTGCTTACAACCCCCATTGACCAATCGTGGTGAGAATCGGATTCTAGTAATTCCAAACATTCCTGTACTAACAGGGTTCATCGCGCCGGAAAGTTTGGAACTTTCAACCGAACTACACGATACAATTAAATCGTATCTCGATGAGCGTCGTCTATTATCAACACAACTAGAAGTCACCGCCCCAACTTATATCTGGGTGGAGACCGAAGTACGCTTCTCTGTCGCCCAGCACTATGAATTTGAGAAGGTCAAAGTTGCTGTTGAAAATCGCCTCTTTGACTTCATCAATCCGCTGATTGGTGGTCCCAATGGTCAAGGTTGGACATTCGGACGTGACTTGTTGGTTGGTGATGTTATGGCGGTCTTATCCGCTGTACCGGGTGTCAACTTTATTCGTTCAGTCAAGCTGTTTCCAGTTACTTACGAAAACCGTCAGTTCCTAAAAGGTAACGAAACCAACGACGTTCCTGTCCCATCGGATGGTCTCGTCGTCTCATTCCAACATGTGGTTCTGGAAGACTAACGATGAGCGAAACCAAACTCCGTCTCAAGTTACAGGGTCCCGGCTTAGACCGTGACGAAATTATTGTCGGGCGACAAGGTATGCGTGTCGGGCGGTCAGGTGATAATACACTCCCGCTCAATCATCGTGAAATTAGTCGCCAACATATGCGTATCACTTGGCGCGAGGATGACAAATACCTCGTCGAAGATTTAAACAGTAGTAACGGTGTATGGCTAAACGACACCCGTCTCATGCCTCGTATTCCGGCTGAGTTAAATATCGGGGATGTGATTCGTGTCGGTCCATTTATCATGGAGCTGGTCGAATTTGTCTATGAAGAAGAGATTCAACTCGACCCCTTACAAGGTCCAGAGATACCATCACCCGATGACTATCCTGAAGAACAAGCCCAACCATCAGCACCACAACGGCAAGTGTTACAAGCACCGGAGCAAGCAACCCACTACACCCGCGTGAATGGGCATCGCAGACGGCAGATTGTCAGCTATCTCCCCGGTGTACCCCGTGACCGCAGTAATTGGATGCAATACTTGCCCGAAGTCTTTGACGAATTTGAGTTCATGGGACGCTTCCTGCTCATCTTTGAATCCCTTGCCGCGCCGTTGTTCTGGACAATCGACAACTTTGATATGTATCTATCACCAGAAGTCATGCCAGAAGAATGGATACAGTGGATTACAAGCTGGTTCGATTTGCTCGTTTTGCCAGAATTACCTGTCGAAAAACAGCGTCGCATCGTAGAGCAAATGGGCTGGTTGTTTCTCCGTCGTGGGACACCGTCCGGCTTAGAACGTCTGCTTGAACTCTACTTTGATGTCACACCGGAAATTATCGAGAGTGGAAACGCTCACTTCACTGTGCGCCTCCCCCTCAGCGAACGCGCTGACAATGATGATGGATTGGGGCGTGAAGTCGCTGACCGTCTCATTGATTCACAACGTCCTGCGTTTGCATCCTACACGCTCGAAATCACATAGGCATACCCCAACATCAACTACCAATCAAAACGTCACATCATATATGTGGCGTTTTTTGATACCCAACCTGTCGTAATCCACCCCAAAATTTGTTACAGTTTAGGTCTATTTATCAACTGGACAAGTTATACAACACCATGAAAATTACACAACTCGAATTGTTTAATGTACCACCGCGCTGGTTATTCCTGAAGGTATCCACCGATGATGGTTATGTTGGTTGGGGTGAACCTATTGTCGAGGGGCAAGCAGGCACTGTCAAAGCTGCCGTAGACGATATGTCCGAATATCTGATTGGACGTAACCCTCTACACATTGAAGACATCTGGCAAACACTCTATCGCGCCCGTTTCTATCGGGGTGGTCCGGTAATAATGAGTGCTATCGCTGGCATTAATCAGGCACTATGGGACATCAAAGGCAAATATCACGGTGTACCAATCTATGATTTACTCGGTGGCAAAGTCCGCGATACGATTGAAACCTATGCGTGGGTTGGTGGTGACCGTCCATCTGATGTCGCACAACAAGCACAGGAACGCAAGGATAATGGCTTGCGGGCGGTCAAAATGAATGCCACCAACGAACTGCATTATGTCGATAGCTTCCGCCATATCGACGAGGCAGTGGCACGGGTCGCATCGGTGCGGGAACAAGTTGGCAACGATTTCAAAATTGCGGTTGATTTTCACGGGCGGGTGCACAAGCCCATGGCGAAGGCAATCGTACAAGCCCTTGAACCCTATCATCTGATGTTTGTCGAAGAAGTTGTCTTGCCGGAAAATAACGAAGCCCTCATCGACATCAAAAACAGCACAAGCATCCCCATCGCCACTGGTGAACGCATGTATTCGCGTTATGATTTTAAACATCTGCTGGCATCAGGTGCGGTTGATATTATCCAACCTGACCTATCACACGCGGGCGGAATTTCCGAAGTATTCAAGATTGCCGCAATGGCAGAAGCCTATGATGTCGCCCTTGCACCCCATTGTCCACTCGGTCCGATTGCACTCGCTGCCTGCTTACAAGTGGATGCAGTTGCCTATAATGCCCTCATCCAAGAACAAAGCCTCGGCATTCATTACAACCAAGGGAGCGACTTGCTCGATTACATAAAGGATGCGTCGGTGTTTGCCTATGAAGAGGGTCACATCACCTTGCCGACAGGAGCAGGACTTGGCATTGAGGTCAACGAGGAAAAAGTCCGGCAGGCGCATGATGATAACTTCGCATGGCGCAACCCTATTTGGCGACGGGCAGACGGGTCAATTGCGGAGTGGTAAATATGGCAATCCCCTACCAATTAAATTCGTAGTGCTGAGACCTGTTTCAGCCAGAAAACACTACAAGAATTTAGAATTGTAGGGATGGAGCTGTGTCTCCATCCGCTTAGTCTCAAAAGAAATTACATATAGACTGGTGGGCATGATATTTCATGACCCTAAGAAAATCAATAAGAACCATTGTAGGGACAACGCCTGCGTTGTCCGCAAACCGACAAAATATTCAATTATTTACTTCCAAAATTTTAGAATATTACAATCGTAAGTAATTATCACATAAGGAGATTGACATGGCAGACAAAACAGCCGTAATCACAGGTGGCGGACAAGGCATAGGTCGCGCCATTGCCCACAGATTTGCACAAGAAGGCATTCACTGTATTCTGATTGCCCGTACTGAATCGACGTTACAAAGCGTTGTGGATGAAATTGAACAACTTGGTGGCACAGCCGAATATGTTGTGCTGGATGTCACTGATGATAACGCTGTCCAAGCATTCGGCGACCAACTCGGTGACAAGACTGTTGATATTCTGGTCAACTGTGCCGGTGATTGGCTCATCGACTATATGACCGATACCAACAATGACAAGCTCGACCACATCCTACATACGAATCTGCGTGCCCCTTATATCATCTCACGCACCTTAATTCCAAATCTGAAACAAAGCGAGAACGGTAGCATCATCAATATTGGCTCGATAGTCACATCTATGTCTGTTCCGACTGTGACCGCCTACACCGCTGCCAAAGTCGGATTAAAGGGATTAAGCGGGTCACTGGCGGAGGAACTAAAGCCTGACCGCATCCGTGTTGTGATGATTTCACCGGGTCCTGCTGATACGCCTATGCGTGACGATGCTTCGCCCGGTATCGACAAATCTATTCTGGTTCAACCAGAGACTATCGCCCACATTGTCTACACAGTCGTGTCCCTACCGCGTGGCATCACCACCAGTAACTTTGTGTTGTCGTCGATGCTGTGGGGTGAGGAGTAAGTCACACACCTAGACTCACCTCTACTTATTAAGATTATTGGAGATAAGAAAATCCCATGATTCCTATAGCCCAGCCCGGAAAAATGACCGATGATGAACGCTTCATGTTTGAGTCGTTCGGTTACATTATTATTGAAGATGTTCTCTCAGCCGATGAAATCGAAGAGACACTGGAAGCTTCAAAACGTCTCCATGCCGATACTGACCAAGTGTGGCGACAGATTGGCAAAGGCTTCGAGACTGAGCCATCCATTGAAAAACTCATCGACCATCCCGCCGTGTTACCCAAAGTCCGCGCTTTGTATGGTGACCAATTTGTGTTGCAGTCGGCGTGGTGTACTGTGCAGAAAGCCAACAGCGGGAGCATCGGTTGGCATCAAGACGGGTCGGGTGTATATGAGTTCCGCGAGTTGAGTTATCCCTTACCTCTGCTTCAACTCCGCGCCAGCTATAGCCTGACAGACCAATCGCATGAGATGATGGGTAATATGATGATGATACCCGGTAGCCATCGTAGCCCTGTACCTCTGCCAGAAAATCGTCGCAAAGACTTACACGCCTCACCGATACAGCATAATGTACTGTGCAAAGCGGGAACGGTTCTGCTGTTTCATAATGGCGTGTGGCATTCCCCTATGCCCAACGAACAGGACTTCGACCGTTATAACATGCACTATATTTATAGTCCGCCGTGGGTACGTCGCTCTGACCGCTTCCAGACCAGCCCGGAATTTTTGGAACGCACAACGCCACTTCGTCGCGCCCTGATGGGAGATTATGAGCGTCCCGATGCACCCTTTGGTGGTGGCGCACCCTCGATTCCATTTGAGGATTAGCCTTTCTTTGTGTCCTTTGCGCCTTCGTGGTTATAATTTTATTCCCGTTTGCGAACGCGCAGAGGCATATTCGGATAGGGTCGCAGGGTGAACATGCCATTCATCCAGACTTGCTGGTCAGGGTCGGCAATCTCAACCGAATAGTTTTTGATGATGGTGGCTAGAATCACTTTAGCTTCCATATCTGCCATATGTGACCCCAAACACACCCTCGGTCCGCCACTGAACGGCATATACACATAGCCGGGGAGTTTATCTTTCCAACCGTCATCAAAGCGCGATGGGTCGAATCTATCGGGGTCGTCCCAATATTGGGGCAGATGATGCTGAACATACGGACTGATATAAATAACCCCACCCTTCGGAATCACAACTGAGCCATCCCCCAATGCAATGTCGTCAGCGGCTTCGCGGAATAACAGCGACCATGCAGGCGGGAATTTGCGGAGTGTCTCGTTGAGGACTTTGTGCATGTAAGGCAACTGTCCCAGCATCTCTAATGTGATGTCATTATCTCCGACGACAGCCATCACCTCACGATGGAGTTCAATCTGATATTGAGGATACTTCGCCAGCGCATACAATGCCCATGTCACCCACACTGATGTGGTTTCGTGTCCGGCGAGGAATAAGCCATATAACTCATCGCGTATCATATCATCAGTGAGGGTCTCACCAGTATCAGCATCTTGCGCGTCAATCAATGCCGATAACACATCACCATGGTCAACCCCTTCCGCACGGCGATTCTGTATGAGTGTATTCAGATAGGTGTAGAAATGGTCACGGGCTTCGCGTTCTTGCTTGTGACGATCAATCGGCAACCATTTGGGCAATACCATCAGTGAGCCAGAATCAATCACTATCTGTGCCAGTAAAACATCCAATGCCCGACTGAGTTCTGCCGCATCCCCTTCAATATCAGAGATGTCAAACAAGATTTCGCCGATGATACCCATTGTCGTGGTTGTCATATGTTTGACCATCTCATGCACCTGCCCATCCGACCATGACTGCACCATATTGTCGGCATGTCGATTCATCAATTCCAGATAGGCTTGAATCCGTTGTGTATGAAATGCAGGGGTCAATAGTTTACGATGCTTGCGCCATGTATCACCTTCTAAGTTACTCAAAATATGCGGTGCAACTGCCCCAATCGCATTCGCCATCCGCTTCCATTTCACCGTCAACTCCCAGTGTTTGACCAGCAGTTCACGGATATAATCGGGATTGGTCACCAGATACATATCAATCATCGGTCCCAAGCGGAAGAACGCGACATCCCCTTGTTCTTCGGCTAAATCCAGCAAAAAGCCAAACGGGTCACCCCGAAATTTATTGAAGTTGCCCAAGCCCAGAAAACCGCCCGTCGTATCTTTGAAGTCACGCACTGCCATTGTCTGCTCCATCTGTCGCTGTCACATACCCCTAGTGTAATCGGATTTACGCAGAAACACAGCCAACCATCGTAGGGAATTTGCAACTCAAATGTCAAGCTCAAAAGACTAATAAGTCATCTGGGGTCTCTCTCTGAAAACAAAAGGTCATCACCTAGACTCTCAGCTTGCATACGAGAAAAACCATTATTAAGTAACATAATTGATAGGGTCGCCATGGTTTCAGAAGGCTCTTTGAATCCGCGTTCTATCCATCGTTTGAGCAACATATATAAGCCACCAGTGGAAAAATCGAGTAGATAATCCTCGTACTCTTGTGCGATATCAAGTGGTGGGAAGTGCTGGTCAAAGCGTTGTTTAAAGCTTTGAACATTGACGCGCAATGAAGCAATCAATAAGTCTTTATTTTCAACTTGCATTACCCATTGAATTTCTTCGCCATGCAATTTCCATTGCTGATAGAATCTCGTTAATAGCGTGTGCACGTCAACGGATTTATCAGCTTCTACCGTCTCAAATACATTCTCATGAATCCGCTCAAATAAATCATCAATAAGGCTAAAGAGTAATCGTTCTTTTGTCTCAAAATGCTGGTAAAAACTTGGGCGAGATACATTTGCCCGATCAGCAATTTGCTTTATTTGAATCTTGGAAAGTGGTTTTTCCTTTAGAAGCTGTATCAAGGCATCTTGAAGAAGTTTACGTGTCCGTCCAATCCGACGGTCTTGCTTCTTTTTAGTTGTCATATTTGCCACCCTGTAAACTAACTTACATTTCTGTACTTCTGCTAATTGACGGATAAATCTCTTTATAAGAGAATACTTGTGTAATTTAATTTACACAAGTAAAAATTTCAAATTGACAAGCTAGTTTTTTTTGGGGCTGAGCAAAATGACAACCGTACAAATACTTTCAAATGTCCTGATATTGGTGTTTGTGGTAGCAAGCATGTTTGAACTAGGTCTAGGTTTGACACTCAATGAGATTCTAGCACCAATTAAACGTATCAGACTCGTCACCAAGGTTATGGTTGCTAATTTTGTCTTAGCTCCTCTGGCTGCATTGGCATTGGCACGCATCATGCAATTGAATGAAGAGTTCGCAATAGGATTATTCATCTTATCTGTCGCCGCTGGATCTCCATTTGCAGCCAAGTTCTCCCGAATTGCCAAAGGCGATATGGCGTTTGTTACGGGCATGATGGCGATACTACAAGTCGGGACAATTGTCTTTGCGCCTTTACTACTGACATTGTTAGTTGAAGATGTAGAGATTAACACTGCAAGCATGGCTCAATCGCTTATCCTGACCATGCTAATTCCGCTACTCATTGGGTTATTTGTCAAAGCTAGATATACAGCAATTGCAGCATCACTCAAACCCTATGTACTGCAAGTTGCTAATGTTGCCTTAGTTATTCAGATCGCACTGACTGTTTTTACGGGTGCTGGTGATCTGTTCAGCCTTGTTACGACTGGCGCAGTTGTTGCTGCAATCTTGTTTACACTACTGAATTTAGCTGTCGGTTTTTTCTTCACCGAAACACAATACGATATTCAAGTCGTTTCAGGATTTGTAACTGCTCAACGAGGTATCTCGGCGGCATTGTTGATCTCGGCGCAAAGTTTCGATGCCCCTAGAGTTATTGTTATGGTCATTGTTGGTGCTGTATTGATGTTAATTATCAATTTTCTAGTATCAGCGGAATTAGGCAGACGACAGACTATGCACGCTAATGTCAGCCCTTCAGCATAATCCATTTTAATCGTCAAAACCTATAACTAGTACGTTTATTAGATATGACACTCTACAACGTTAATACGAGACTATCTAATCAAGGAGAATCAAATTGAAGTCGCTATTTAAGCCTACACAAGTAATGAAAAGAGACAGCCGAATTCTAAATAACGGATACTGGATTCTGACAATATTACTAGCACTCGCCCTATTTGTAGCAGCAGCAGGTGCAGGGCCAGAAGACTATGTGCCTGCACAACCATTGGAAGACTGGTTAAATGTTGCCGCCAATATTGTATGTGTCATCTTTGGTGCTCTTGTTTTAATTCCTCGTACACGAATCATTGGCGCGATTTTCGCTGTTATCTATATGTTTGGTGCGATGTATGTCAACTATACGGTTGCTGGCATAGATTTTTTTGTATCAGCTATTCCATACAATACAGTCAGCCTAGCTATTGCTTCACTCCTTGTTGGTCACTACATAGAAGATTTACATCATGTATTCAACAGGTCGAGGCAAGGAGCAGAAACACTGAGTAGCAATGCTGAAGCTACGTATTAGTAGTCAGGAGATTGCAGAGAAAATGATGACAGAAAGTTCGACACCACCTTATAACATTCTCTTTATCCTAACAGACCAAGAGCAATACATTGATCGGTATCCAGATAGTGTAAAACGTCCAGGGTTAGAACAACTCCAACAGATGGGGGTGACATTCGAAAACCATCATATCTGCTCTGCTGTATGCTCACCTTCACGGTCGAATATATATACAGGTCAACATATCGTGCACACAGGCATTTTCGATAATGTCAACTTTCCTTGGCAAAAAGACTTGTCAAAAAAGATTCCCACGATGGGACATCACATGCGCGAAGCTGGATATTATTCAGCCTACAAAGGTAAATGGCATCTTACAAATAGCTTCGACCGCGAGATCGAAGAAGGTATGAAAAGCCTAAGTCTAGAAGAGCATGGATTCTCTGACTTTCACGGCATGGGTGATGGCATTGCGAATACCCTTGGTGGATACGAGTATGACATGCAAACAGTCGCATCAGCTATCACATGGATGCGACGCGAAGGGGCGGAATGTCGTGCAAACGGACAACCGTGGATGTTGGCGGTAAATCTAGTGAACCCCCATGACGTGATGTACTTCAATGCTGATTCTGATAATGAGGTAATACAGGGTGAGAAATCGTTTCTGAATATCGCCAAAGCACCAAACCATGCTATCTATCAACAAGACAATGGTGTTCGCTTACCAGATAACTGGGATCAACCCCTTGACGAAGCTGGTCGTCCGTCAATTCATAAAGGCTATATGGAAATTCACGATCTGATGTTAGGACACATCCCACCCAACGATAAAGATAGGTGGGCACGATACCAGAACTATTACTTCAACTGCCTGAAAGACGTGGATAGGCAACTGCGAAATTTACTGGGAGAACTTGATGCGCTAGGATTGATGGAAAATACCATTATTATTTACACCTCTGATCACGGTGAACTGGGCGGCGCACATGGATTACGGGGCAAAGGCAACTGTGCATATAGGGAACAAAACAATGTACCTTTTATCATTGCTCACCCAGACGCACAGGGTGGAGTCCGTTGCTCTGCGGTGACATCCCATATTGACATAATCCCTACTATGATTGGATTTACCAACCTACCACAAGAAGACAAAGCAAAAATGCATGCGCGTCTACCCGGTCACGATCTATCTGGGTTGTTGTCAGATCCAGAATCGGCAACCTATGATGCGGTGCGTCCTGCATCTCTATTCGCTTTTAACATGCTATCGTATTTCGATCCTCGATTTGTTCGAGAAACTGTAGGCAACATCAAAGCGGGTCGAATACCCAAGGGAAAACCAAAGCTAGATAGGTTACGTGGTGCAATACGGTCTATCGTCGATGGGAAGTATCGCTATACACGTTACTTTTTCCCAAAGCAACACAATCTACCACAAACACTAGATGAGATTCTTCGTTATAACGAGATAGAACTGTTCGATCTTGAGAATGACCCTGATGAAAATAACAATCTCGCCCTCAATCCCGAACAGCATCAATTATTAATCGAAGAACTAAACGCCAAGATGAATGCTCTGATTCAGGCAGAAATTGGTGAAGATGTCGGACAAATGCTGCCCTTGAGTGGACCAGTAAATTGGTCGATCAAACAGTTTGATCTTTAATTCAGAGGAAACCTATGACAACTCAAAGTGAACAACCAAACGAACTTAACAATGAAAACAATCCAAACATGAAGCGTCGGAGAAACACAATTATTAGACTGCTAATCATAATCGTTGTAATTGCGGTATTGGCGATTCTTTCGGCGATTAACTGGACACAGGATAGCGACAGTGGCGCACATGAACATGTAATGATTGGGGAGCCACGTGTGGAATCCGAGCGGGTAAGTCCAATACCCTTGAATATAGACCAAGCATCTGAAGTTGGTTTTGTATATCAGGCGTTTCCAAGTCCTCAACAAGAAAGCGGTGAAGAAGAAGATACACCTGGTCTGACCCCGCCACAGTTCCGTTCGACAGCACCATCAGTACCTCGCGAAGAACGCCCCACACAGGCTCATGCTGTATTAGAATTTACGAATGACCTCAGTCGAGCATATATGTATGTTGAACTGGCAAATGTCAATCCGGAGGATATTGTCATGTTGCACTTACATTGTGGCGTTCCGGGGCATCTTGGACCAATTATGGTAGACTTCGGCATGATGGGTAATCTACAAGATTACTTTGCAGATGGCATATTTACGATTGAGATTACAAATGCTGACTTGGAAATGGTAGTCGATGGTGCAACAGGTCTTGTTGGTGGGTTTACAGCAGGTTGCCCTGTCGAAGTAGAGGGATTGAGCGAGCAAATTTTAGCAGTACCAACAGACAAGATTGTCACTATTTCTGGTATGGAACGTATTGCCCGTCAAGGCAAGCTTTACTTCAATCTGCATACTGCGGGTCAAACATTTTTTGGAGATGCCCGTGGAGCATTCTATCTAGCCGATCTCAACAAGTAGGCAATTCTCAATTTAGTCTCCCCTTGAATGACAGGTTAAGCCAAAGGTGACAATCATGACACAAACAAACAAGAATAACATCGTAATTATTGGTGCTGGACCAGCTGGATTAGTTTCAGCAATTGCATTCGCCCGACGTGGCATTTCGACAACAGTTATCGAAAAGCTGGAACACCCAGAAAGTGCACTACGATTTGACCCTAACCGCTCCTATACGATTGATATTACTGGGCATGGCTTGAAGGCATTACGATATATTGATGCTTGCGAGCAGTTTGAGCAACATATGATCCCATTCAAGGGAATTCGCATATATGGTAGCAATTTCATAGACAGGTGGAATGATGATGGCTGGACAGGGTCACGAGGTGATATTCTGCGAACCCTCATGAACTTGGTTGAGGAACACTATACGGATGACATTCAATGCGAGTTTGAAACAGAAGTTGTTTCAGTCGATGTACATGCTGGTATTGTAACGACTTGTAAACAGGGTATCCATCAAACACGCCAATTTGACTTTATCATTGGTGCTGATGGTGGTGGTTCGGTTGTACGTCAAGCGATGGTTGACCAGATTCCTGAATTTACAACCACTTATAGTGAAATTCCCAATTACGCTACAATGCTTGAGTTAGATCAGAACACAGATGAACTCGACCCGTCCTATTTGTACGTCATGTCCACAAACCCGTTTTGTGTAGCCGGTGCAATCAACGGGGAATCAGGCAAAGATAAAATGCGTTGGTTCTGTGCTGTTGGCTCTAATCATGAGGTGCACTATTCAGCCGTAATCGAAGCCCGCCGACATTTTCAAAAATCAGCACCAAATTTACTGAGATTTGTGAGTGATACGAGTTTGATAAAATTTACCCAGCTCAAGTGCTACCACATCGGTCGTCAAGTGACCTGTTCACAATTATATGGTGGGAAAGCCGTACTCTTGGGAGATGCGGCTGCCCCCTTCTCACCGATTGGGCAGGGTATCAATGCAGCGATGGAATCTGCCATGATATTTGACCAATGCTATGATGGTACAACACCAGAAGCACTAGAATCCACAGTACAGCGATACAACCAGAGATGGTTACCGGAAGCCAAAGCAATTGCTTGGATTAGCGAGCGTATGGTATACAACAAAACAAGCCATATTCTGCGAATGAAAATAGCGCAACTGTTCGGCATCAATATCTTGTCAAATGCAAAGAAGACTGACATTGATTACACCCAAGTGAAGAAACAAGCTGACCGACTTCCCATACTCTGGGCATGGTAATAGGTTATGAAACTACGACATGCAAAAGAGGTACAGTCTATGATAAACAAAACAATTCTAATCACTGGTGGTACTGATGGCATGGGCAAAGCCACTGCCTTACGATTAGCAAAATCTGGTGATAATGTAACAATCGTCGGACGCAATCCTGAAAAGGGATACCATGCTCAACAAACCATTGCGGAGGTAACAGGAGCATCCGTCTCGTTCATAGCAATAGATATGAGTAGGATGTACGAGATACAACGATTTGCAACTGAATATCTCGCTACCCACCCTAAACTTGACTACCTGATACATTGTGCTGGCGTGATTATGCAAGAACCTGTTATGACGGATGAAGGCAATGAGCTAGTGTTCGCCACGCAGTATTTATCACGATATTATCTGACTCAGTTGCTGTTACCTGTTCTGAACCCCAAAGGAAAAGTCGTATTTGTGTCAGGTGGAAACGTAACCGAAGGGGAAGTAGACTATCGAATACTGAACAGTGAAGAGAATTTTGGGATGGTCAGTACTGTTTCAAACACTTCTCGTGCACAAAGTCTGTATACACTTGTGCTGATGTCTGAGCATCCGACATTGGGTGTATATAACTATGGTCCGGGAATCGTAAAAACCTCAATTGGAAGAAATATGTCTGGTATTCGTAGCTTAGTCGCTACAATTATAAGCCAATTTTTTGCAGTTTCCCCCGAAAATGCAGGGCAAGAAATTGCAGAACTGCTCACTGAATCATACGAATCTGGCTGGTACAAAAAGGGGCTTGAATATCAACAGTTTAATGGTGAAACATTTACAGGTAAACAAGATGAGCTTAAAGAATTCTCTGATAATTTACTACATCCGTATAAATAATGCTGGTAGTCAGTAACTCAAAAACCCCTCCATGTTGAAGGGGCTTTTAATTATCAAGTTGTCAGTTCAGCCTAGTAGCTTTCCTGTTCGATTTCACCACGCCATGCACCCGTTGGTACACCACGTTTTTCGATAAACGCTTTAAAGTTCTCAAGGTCACTTCGCAAACTGCGTTCGACGAATCCGAGTGCGTCACCGACATTTTCAATGAAACCCTCTGGCTCATAGTCTACCTGTAGCATCACGCGGGTGGTGATGTCATTCACAGGATGGAATGTCACAACTCCGGCGTTTGTTGCACCGCTGGTATTTGTCCATGCGATGCGCTGGTCGGGAATCTGTTCCGTAATGCGGGCAGTCCACTCTTGTTCAATACCAGCAATTTCTGCTTCCCAGAATAAGGTGTCATCATTCATCTGACGAATTGATTCGACACTATCCATAAAGTGGGGGAAGTCCTCGAATTGTGTCCATTGGTTATATGCGATGGATACAGGGACGTTGACATCAATTCCATGTTTGAAAGTACTCATAAAGTGTGTATTTCCTTTGTTATTTCAACTTCACATATAGCATATCGGTCGCAGTCAAGCACAAGCTAATCTGTCTATATGATTTCCATAAAAACAGATTAGCATCAGATTATTTATGCTTCTTCCGTAGAAATAGCGTGATCTCTTTTTTGTTGCTGACCAATTGGCGCACCTGTATGATTTTGTATCGCTTGCGCAAGAGTCGATAGGAGTGGTCAAGTACACGCGCTGTCCGACGCATCCGTAATTTCAGCGTCATGATAGCAATGCCATTGCCGCGCAGGTGGTCAGCATACCCTATCGTCACTCGTGCCGAGTCTTGTGCATCCATCTTCATGTCATTGACGATAACATCAAACAGATTTCGGCACTTTGGCAGATACCGTTCAGCAGTGCTATATACATGACACACATCAGGGTCTGCTTGTAACTCAGGGTACATCTTAGCCGGAGCAACAGCCGTCACCCGCAAGTCACGCCGACGTAGAATAGCCGTCCATGCTCCCGGTGCCGCACCGAGGTCGAGTGCCTGAGATTGCTTCCGTAGTTGAATACCGAAACTATCGAGTGATTCCAGCAACTTCAACCCTGCCCGATTGGGAACATGTTCACGGGGTTGATGTTTACCAAACGGATAAGGTGACAGATTTTGTGATGCAGGCGACACACCGACATACGCCAAGTTATCAACGACCAACACAGATAGTACCTGTGGATTGCGACTGCTAACATTCGGATGGGGGTAAAGTGCCTGCCGGATGCTGTATCCACTATGCTGATGGGTACTCATTACCTGTACATCAACGCGGTCAAATGCAGGTACACACGCCCGAACCCGACGGCAGAATCGGTCTAGGTCATCGTCGATGGGGAGCTGTTGCTGAAGTGGATAGAGATGGTGCAGATAGATAGAAAGTTTATTACGCCACGGGGATGTTAGCTTACTGAAGGATTCACGGTGTTCGATGAGGTGATGTTTATCAGCGAGGGACTCCATAAGATGGACGGCGGGATGATAACGACGGATTTCGTTAAGTGCGAAGTCAACAAAATGTTCTGAACAACTAAGGATTGCAAGTGTCATACTCCTCTCTCGGGGCAACTTGCCCGCAAATTATGTATACGATAATTCCATTATAACACGTCTTGATGTTCAATCTCATCGTTGCGCCAGACAGCTTTACGGATTTCTCCCATAGCTGAATCCAGTTGGTCTAATAAGTCCTCAAATTTTTCGGCAAGTTCCTTATCGCCTTGCTCACGACAATTTATCATTTTGCTTGCCAAAGTATCCTGCCATTCAATATAGTTAAATACGACAAACATACTCATCTCAAAATCTGGTGTACTTTTGCTCTGATTATAGATACTTGCCAGATAATACTTCTCTAGTTCATGCCATCTATCAACCATTTCTTGAACTTTATTTATATCGAGTTTACCCGGAATGATTCCCTCTTCTCGTTGTTGTCTCATTACATCCTGCCAGATTTCATAAGACAATTGCCTAATTTCCAGTTCAATTTCTTTACGAGTTAGCTGTGTCATATGAATCACCTCTTTATATACGCATCCCAATAAGTATAACACTCTGTGAGTAAGATAATTTACTGACAACCAGTCACAGCATACCAAAACCATACCTGTGAATTTTGTCACAAAGAATACATTTTGATGTATACTGATTGTGTCGAATTTCACAATAGGGAGGCAATTCATGACAGACGCATTTCTCGGCACATGGCAACTTGACCCCGACGGGAACAATTATCAACTCGGCGACCCGCCACAATCTGGATTGTATATTATCGAAACAAAAGATAACGGTTATCTGGTCACAATGAAGTGGACAACCAACGGTGATGAGAAGCAGATGGCATACGAAGGCATTCCTGATGGCAAGCAATATGAAACACCTGCAACCGGTATAGATGCTATGTCGATGACGCGGGTCGATGACAAGACATTAGATAGCTCGGCATTTGTCGGCGAGGTTCGGATAGCGTATGCGCGACGGGTGCTATCGGAAAACGATAACACGATGACTGTCACCCAATCAGGCAAGACACCAGACGGAACAGACTTTGCAAATGTATCGGTCTATCATCGGGTGATTAAATAGCGAGGAAATATAAAAGGGCGTATTTGAGTTACGCCCTACAGTTTATTATACTAGTCGTGTTTAGCTATCAGTATCAACATCAGGTAAATCAAAACCATATGAAATCAAGTCATTGAACTGGAGTTCAAAAGTTCTTTCAGGTTCGATGTGGTCTGACAAAAGCTTGAGTCGGCGAATCTCCTGTTCAATCTCAAAAATGCGTCGCAGAAGTTGATCGATTTCTTCTTTTTCTTCACTTGAAATATCGTTCTCACTGAACAACACATAATCGCTTCGTCCACCGTGACCAAAGTTTCGTTGTGAACTACGAACAAGATATGAGCGAAGTTTTGCACGGTCATTAAGTAATTCGTCTAGTGTCATGTTGCGCTTGTGTAGGCGCGAACTCAATGCACTGATACGACTTGCCACAGCCGCTTGAATCTCGTGACCTGTTTTCTTAAATACAATTGTGAGAGCCATATTTATTATCCTTACTCGCTGATTGATATAAGGCTTCACTATTAGTATACACACGTTCGCTTGCTAGGTCTTGCATAGCATTGCCAATTACTAGCAATCTGAATCTTATCCCATCCAGACAGTTGCACTTGATGAGTCAAGGCGGTCAGCGGTAGCGGTGATAGTCACCTCGCCAGATTCCCCCGTGCCTTTGATAAACAGACCTGCTTGCCCACCAATCAACGCGAAGGGGTTCGTGCCAATGAGTTGACCGGGTCCGTCAACAGTAAATGTCACAATCGGGTTAGCATAGCGTTGAATGTTGCCGTGTTCATCGGTGACTTGGATACGCACCCATGTCATATCATTGCCCTTACGGCTAATCGTGTCATGGTCAACTGTCAAGACGAGTTTGCGGGGATGTGAGTTAATCGGGAAATACTGTTCTGCCACCTGTTCACCCTGATAGTACCCAATGATTTTGAGGTCATCGAAGGCAGTCCCCCACATCATTTCCATCGGCACAGTAAACGGCGGATGCGGTAAGTGTGGGTAAGATTGAGCATCCGGCTCAAATTTGCCATGCAAGGATTCACCCAGATACACTTCAATAGTATCGCAGTTGCTGAATACCCTAATCGGATTGTTGCCACCTTCGCTACGGTCGCCCATTGTCCAGCCCGTACCTGCCTGCAAGACAATTTCTTCATCAGGCGATTTCTGAGATTTGTAGAAATACCCCGCCCACTTGTGATTGCGGAACATATCCATCACACCGTGATAACAGATGCGGTCACCACTCCCAAATTCTTTATGGGTGTTATAGTCGAAGGCACACCAACCAATCGCACCGGATACGCCTCCCATACCAATCTGACGTGACTGTATCCGTGCGTGACGAATCGCATGTTCGATATAACGTTCTTCGCCGTCCCATGTCTTGGTCGGGAACATATGCCCATTAAACTCTGTAATCAGATGCGGGGTCTGCACTGGTTCTTCGACACCATTGGAGAAGTCGTTAAAGGTATAGACATCTTCCAAAAATTCACTGTGTTGCCAGAAGCGTACCCCACCTGTCTGACGGGTCGGGTCAAGCTCATGGGCAAGGCGGTTGGTCTCGGTATAAAATTCGGTGCTATCCATTGACTCATTGATGCGAACACCCCAGATGATAATCGACGGGTGATTCCAGTCACGCTCAATCATCACACGCACATCACGGATGCTGATTGCCTGCCAGTCTTTATCACCAATGTGTTGCCAACCGGGGATTTCTTCAAATACCAGCAAACCAATCTCATCACATTTATCGAGAAAATACGGCGACTGCGGATAATGCGAGGTACGGACAACATTACACCCCAATTCATATTTGACGATTTCAGCATCGCGTTCTTGCAAGCGTTGTGGCGCGGCTTGTCCGATATATGGGAAAATCTGATGACGATTCAGACCAATCAAGGGAAGCAACTCGCCATTGAGATAGAACCCATCATCTTTAAATTCCGCCGTACGGAAGCCGAAGCGTCGCCCGTCGTCATCAAGGGCAACATCACCATCATCTTCCAGTGCTTCCATATCTTGATTAGGTGCAAGCTGAACATCAACCGCATATAGATACGGATTATCAATCGACCATAACTGTACCTCAAGTGGCTCAGTATACGGCTCAGGGTCATCGGTAAAATCGAACCATTCGCCATCGCGGTTTTGCAGTTCATCGGATTGAATCTTAACCGCTTGCGTCAGTATTTTACCTGCGGGTACATCAATATGCTCAGTCACAGCAAACACCAAATCACGCTCATCTTTGGTCTGGGTCAACAACACTGTTACATGGTCATGGAAATCGTCATTGGTAGTATTTTCGACAGTCACCTCGGCTTCAATATACGGAGAATCAGTGAGCACATCATAGGTCTTCACAAAGATATTCTTGATGTAAACCGGATTGACATAGCGCAATTTCACATCACGGTAGATACCACCGAACAGCAGATAATCAATCACATAACCATAGGGTGGGATGTCCTTGCGCTCACGGCTATCGACATAAATCACGAGGGAATTTTCGCCGTCCTCATTAATATAATCCGTGATGTCAAAACTAAAGGGTGTATATCCGCCTTTGTGTTCTTCAAAGGTACGCCCGTTGATGGTGACTGTTGTCGCAATCATCACCCCATCAAAGTCGAGGAACACACGACGACCATTCAAAGGTTCAGATAGAGTAAAGGTTTTGCGATAGGTCGAGATGAATTTATATTCTTCATCATCAAAGTTGTGATGGGGGAGTTCTATGTTGGTATGCGGGATAGTCACCGCTTGAAAGTCTGAGTCAGGGACAGACTCATCCACTTCATCGGGATAATACAGCCACCCATCATTAAATAATATTTCGTGTCGCATGATGTGCCTTCTTTATGTCTAGTCAGTAATATAACAAATAGAACGGGATGGTACTTTGCCATCCCATCGTATAAATGTCTCATTATATAATGTGACAGTATTCACTTGGAAAACCTACATTTCAGTAATCTGATAGTGTGCCTTTGCCAACCAGTTTGGATTGATGCGTACCCCCCAACCGGGTCCATCAGGGATTTGAACCATTCCATCAATCACAACCAGTTCCGGTTCATAGATGCCTGCTTGCCAATGATAGAACGTCGGCGGTTCGATAGAGAACTCGACATAGTCACCCGCGTTTTTGATTGCGCCCATCATATGTAGAGAAAATACCGTGACCAATGACTGATTTGCAGAATGATAGAACGTCGGCGGTTCGATAGAGAACTCGACATAGTCACCCGCGTTTTTGATTGCGCCCATCATATGTAGAGAAAATACCGTGACCAATAACTGATTTGCAGAATGAGGAACACAAGGTAATTCAGCGTCTGCTGCCATTTGAGCCACTTGCAACGCACGACCCAATCCACCGATGTAACAGATGTCTGGTTGCACAACATCAAAAGCAGGTAACGCAATCATCCGTCGCCATGTCGATAGGGAGCAATCTTGTTCACCGCCTGTCACTTCAATCTCAAGTGAGGCTAACGCTTGTCGTACTTCCGCAGTTTGTTCATACTCCCAATACAAGCAGGGTTCCTCAAAGTGCCGGATGCCGTAGTCGTTTAACATACGCCCGACCTCGATTGCCTTTTGCGGTGAATAGCCACAATTCGCATCGACGAGTAAATCAATGTCGTCACCAACTGCCTGTCTTACTGCTGGAACAATCGCCTCTGTGCGCCCGTCCCACTGGTCTACATCATGTCCATATTCTTTTGCAATGCGAAACTTAAACGCCGTATAGCCGAGTTCATCACGCAACTGTACAAAACGTTTTGCCTCATCGTCGGGTGAAATATCGCGTCGTATACTCGACCCATAAACCCGAAACGGACGCGGTGTCCCCCCAAGCAGTTCGCATACACTCTTGCCCTCACGCTTACCACGCCAGTCCCATAAGGCTGTATCAAGCCCTGTAAGCGCACGCCTCAGGTAAGACCCAGGGAATTTATGTTCAATTTCGACAATTTTCTGGACAAGTGCATCAATATCGTTTGCATCTTCGCCAATCGCATAAGGGGCAACTTGTCGGTGGAAGACCTGTGCAGTAATATCGACATAATAAGTCGATAACTGCCCCCAGCCTTCAGCACCATCCTCTGTTCGCAACCGAACAAGGCTCACAAACTCATTAGTAAATGTCTCGATACTGCGGATTTTCATAGTGTCACCATCCAAACCTGATGATGTGAGCAAAGGATTATTGAAACAAGGCGAGACCCGCAGACCTCGCCATATCCAGAGATTAGCCTTTTAGACCCGATGTTGCCACACCTTCAATGAAGTAGCGTTGCGCGAAAATAAACACAATCACAGGTGGCAAAATTGCAATTGCCGCACCCGTTAAGATGATGTTCGGTGAATCAGCAAAACTGTTCGTCAAGCGAATTAACGCCAGCGTCAAAACATGGTTACTGGTATTGCCTTCACCAATGATGAGCAGGGGCCAGAGGAAGCTGTTCCACGCATACAAAAAGCTAAAGATTGCCAGTGTCGCAATCGCAGGACGACTAAGTGGTACGAAGATACCCCACAAAATCCGCATGCGACTCGCACCATCCAACAAGGCGGCTTCTTCAATCTCTTTTGGTATTGAGATAAAGAATTGACGCATCAAGAACGTACCATAAGCCGTGAATATCCATGGGATAATCAACGAGACAATCCGGTTCTGCCATTCGAGAATCACCATCAAGCGATACATTGGGATAATCAACACGACGAAAGGCACCATAATCGAACCGAGGTAGATTAAAAACAGCGTGTCACGCCCTTTGAACTCCACCCGTGAAAAAGCATATCCTCCAAAAATGGATGTCACCAACTGTCCGGCAACCACTGCAATTGTCACCAGCGTTGTATTGATAAGTGCCCGATCTAAATCCAGTTCCAGTACATTTTGATAGTTATCTACCTGAAATTCCACAAATTCAACTTTGCTAGCATTACGCTCAAATTCATAGATAACTTGTTCAGGATTATCAGGATTTACGAACTCATCCATGCTACCCCGATAGGCTTCGAGGAGTGTGACAACTTCACCATCAACTGTCACTTCAAATTCTTCAAAAGCTTCGGTGTCACCATCGGATGTATCAAACTCGACTTCATTGCCCGTTGCGACTGCCAGCCCTGCTTCGGCATCTTCACGCGGGATTGCGATGATAATTTCGCTACTGCGTTTATCATCAGCATTGATTAGGTCAGGAGTTGTCAAAAAGACATGCGGGAGTTTTTCGCCTGACAAGACAAAAGGCAAGAGTTCGCCATCAACTTCAAACTCATACAGGTCAGCCGACTCATCATTGTAGTCAACTGTTTCCGCTGAGAGTGGCAAGACTTGTGGTGGATAACGGAACACATCATCAGTTGTCTTAAGCGACGTTGAAATCATATAGATGAATGGGAAAATCATGAGAAACGCAAACAGAATCAGTACAGCGTATATCAGGATTCGTGCGAAAATTTGGCTTGCGGTCAATTTTTTAGGTGTCATGATTGTGCCTCCGCTTAGGTATCGTATGCGCCACCACGTTGCAGACGGAACTGAATCAACGTGATTGAGAAGATGATCAAGAATAGAATCCATGCGATGGATGAGGCGTAACCAAATTCAAAGAAGAAGAACCCGCGTCTATACAAATAATACACCGAGGTCGTCGCATCAATCGGTATCGGTTGGAGCGGGAACAGTGTATATGGTTCGTTAAACACTTGCAATCCGGTTACAATGGTTGTGATAAGCACAAAGAACGTGGTCGGTGCCAACATTGGCAGGGTCACATTGCGGAACTGATTCCAGCGATTCGCACCGTCAATCATGGCTGCTTCGTACAATGTGTTCGGGATACCTTGTAAACCCGCGAGGAATAGCACGGTATTATATCCAACCAATCCCCATGCCGCCAAAAACACCATCGAGAACATCACGACACTGGGGTCTGTCAACCATTCGATTTGTGGATCGATAATATTAGAGCCAAATGTGCTATTTAAGAACTCAACAACACTCGTGATGACATAATTATAAACCCCCGTCTGCGGGTTATATAACCACTGCCAGATGAGAGCCGTCCCCACAACTGCGGCAACAGATGGCAAGAAGTAAATCGCACGGAAGAACTTCATACCCGGCAACTTGGAATTGAGGATGAGCGATAACGCGAGGGCAGGTGCAATAGCTAATGGCAATAAGAGCAAACAGAACACAAGTGTATTGCGTAAACTAATCCAGAACAGTGTATCCTTTGCGCCAATCACCAACCGACTATCACCTGTGCTGATGCTTCCGAGTACGGTATAGCCAAAGCTCAAGACACTTTGTTCAGGCTCATTGAGGTTATCTTGTGTGACAAACTCTAGTGAAAGAATCTCACCATAATTTTGAAGCCCGACGAAATTGGGGACTTGCCCAACCGAGCTATCGGTAAAGCTCAGATAAAATGACAACAATAATGGACCCGCAAAAAATAGTGAAAAGCCGATGATATTGGGGGATAACATGAGCCACCCTTGCCACGCGGTACGTTCATCCGGCGTTTCGTTGAAGTAATCCCCGCTGATAAGCAAGCGATAGGCAAGCACACCAAAAACAATTGCAGCAATTGTGATTATAATGGTTTCAATATTGCCATATTGGCTGAGGACAAAGCTGATTCCATCGAGGATGTTCGACATCAAGAGGAGTGCAATTAAAGTCAGTCCAGCAATACCTAATGCGATACGGTCAACAATGCCTGCAATCTGACTGTTTTCGTCAAATAATTTACCACCAACCCAATAGAGCGCGTAAGCAATCGCAAATCCAATTGTGATTTGACCATTCGCCATAATGCCATCAACAAGCAATTCAAAGCTGTTATAGAGACCCCATTGGCTTGCGAGTGTCGCCAGTGAAAGAACAAAACCAAAGACGTACATCGCCAGACCAATATATCGTCCGGTATTCGCACGTCCGCTACTCGGTGACTGCCAAATAAAATAAATACCGAGAGCAGCAATAATCCCCGGAATAAGGGAGACCAATACACCAAACCCCTGTACAGGTGCACCGAGGTTAAAGAACTCAGGAATATCGCGGATGTTGGAAATGTTGTCACCGTGATTCGCAGTCACCAGTGTCTTCACACCTTCGACATTGGCATCACCTGTCTCAATTTCGACAAAGACATTATTGCGTTCATTATCAGCGTCTTCGGCATCAGCGCGAACAAGCTCAACCCGAGTCGCCACAATCGGGCTATCAATTTCCTCTGTTGTGTCCTCAGTTTCAGGGACGATGATTGTAATCGTGGTCGTGCTATTCAAGAACTCGACAATGTCGGCAGTCCCTTGTTGACCATTGGCAGTGATAATAATTTCTTGGGTTTGCATATCATCAAGAATCATCAACGATACCCATATCGAAAACATAATGATGGTAATGTTGACAATTGTAGTTGCGGAAACTACCCACGGACGATTTAAGAGCATCAAACCATCCGATTGTTTTTCGGAAGATGCGGATGTGGTCATAAGCACATACCTTTGAATAGATTTTTTAACAGGAATAAGTACTTTGTAACTCTTAGATATGGGTAAGGGCGTACATGATGCACGCCCTTACAAAGAAATCCAATATTAGTCTACAGGTCTAGCCTTCAAATTCGGCAGCTACTGTATCACAGATGGTGTCAGCAAATTCTTGTGCAGTTAAGTCACCAGCCATAACGCTAGCAACACCAGCACCGTATGCTGCATCGACTGCAGGCCAGTTGCCAGCGAACAATGGAGCTTCTGTACGAACATCTACGGAAGTTGTACCGTCGATGAATGCTTGGTTGTTTACACCACTGTCGGGCAATGTGCCGAGGAAGAGTTCGATAGCTTCGTCAGTTGCACGGCTAGGGATGTTTGCACCGAGGGAGCTGATTTGACCTTGAATTTCTGCGCTGGTCAAACGGGTTACGAGTTCCCATGCTTCTTCTGGGTGTTCGGTGTTAGCGTTTACTACATATGCACCCCAGAACAACCAGTTGGTTGCTTCGCCACTAGGACCGATTGGCAATGGAGCTGCGTTCCAGTTGAAGTCTGCACCGGAAATCAAGTTAGGGGTTGCCCAACGACCATTCATGAACAAGCCCATTTGACCTGCGAGGAATGGAGCTTCTGCACCACTACCATAAGGAATTGCATCGCCACTACCGAAGAGTTCTGCTGCAAATTCGAGACCAGCAACAGTGCCTTCACTATTCAAACCACAAGCGGTGAAGTCTTCGTTGAAGAAGCTACCACCAGCAGCGTTGATCCAGTAACCGTAAGGACCCCACCAGCCGTCCATACCAAAGCCGGCGATTTCGTCACCGAGACCAGCAATTTCACTAGCTGCATCACGGAATTCTTCCCAAGTCCAACCTGCTTCTGGGTAATCCAAACCAGCTTCGTCAAAGAGGTCTTGGTTGTAGTACATTGCGAATGCGGATACGTCGCGTGGGAGACCCCAGAGTGCGTCCATATCGTCGATTGGTGTGGTCAAGAAGCCCATTGGACCTGCATAGAAGTCGTCTTGGCTGTAGTCTTCGTCAGCACCAGCAAGGTCAGCAAGGTTCAAAATCAAACCAGCGGATGCGAAACGTGCGATGTCTGTACCGGGAATCCAGAATACATCAGGAGCGATACCTGCTTCAACTTCGGAAACGAGAACATCTTGGTAGCCAGCACCTTCAGAACCACCGGGTTCGTATTCAAGTGCAACGCCGTCCCATGCTTCATCAATGCTAACGCTAGCAGAGGTATACACATCAATTTCAGCTTGGTTGTCTGGACGTGTACGCCAGCGAAGTGTGACTTCTTCTTGAGTCAGTGCAGGTGCTGCAAGTGCCATTGCCAAAGAAACAACAAGGGCGATTAAAGTAAGACGTTTAAACATATGTAACTCCTATCAATTTGATAAATTGTTAACTAGCGAATGTGATATACCAAGATAACTATCCAAATATTATCCTTTCGATACCTTTACATTTGCCGTGCCCGCAGAATCACGGATAACAAGCTCCGTTGCGAGAATCACGGGTTGAGGGGATTTTCCATTTAGGACATCGAACAACATATGTGCCGCAATTTGCCCCTGTTCAACCGGACGTTGGTCAACGGTTGTCAGTGCTGGGTTAATGAGTTGGCAATGTTCAATGTTATCGAAGCCGACGACTGTAATATCATCGGGTACAGCTTTGCCGAGTGCTTGTAGTCGTTGTATTGCACCGATTGCCATCCGGTCATTAATGCACACTACAGCGGTCAGGTTCGAGTTTTGCTCAAGCAAGTTGTTGATAGCAAGCTTTCCACTGTCGATAGAATAATCGCCATATGCAACAGCAGATACGACAACATCATTCGCTTGGCAGGCTTCATGAATACCGGCTATACGCTGGTCAATGCCAACATGGATATTTTCTTTGATTGTAATCACGCCAATCTCCCGATGTCCCAGTGCAATTACATGGTTCATCAAATCACGGCTACCCACACGGTCATCACAGCGCACATAATATTCCAACTCATGATACCCAATCACAACACTTGGGATGTCATTTTCTTGAGCAAACTCGGAGAAGGACGTTTGCTGAATACTATCCAGACTAATCATGCCATCAAAATACCCACTCTGTACCAACATCTGAAATTGCATATCTTGTGTGTTGTCAGCGCGGGGTGTATTTAACAAGATGCTATAGTTTTGCTTCCGACATTCAGCTTCTATACCACGTAACATACTCATGATGGTCACATCTTCAAAGATGGTCTCGTAGATATAAGGAAATACCACGCCGATAATGTTGGTCTTACCTGTGGTCAATGCACGGGCGGCGAGATTCGGAATATAGCCAACAGCTTCAACTGCTTGCATGACTTTGTCACGGGTCGCTTCGCTGAAGTAGGGTGTATTGGAGAGAACCTTGGATACTGTTGCGGTAGAGACACCCGCTTTGTGGGCGACATCTTGTAAGGTTGGCATAAAAGAAACCATTTAAATTTTAGTAAATCTATATAGTTAACCGCTTAACTATTTAACATAATCATAACGACTTCTATTTCGCTTGTCAACTAATTCGTTGGAGAGAATATTGTGCAAATTGTATGAAGTATAAGTAGTTGAAAGTTTAAGGTTGAAAGTAGAAAGTAGTTTCCCGAACCTAATCGCACTTTCTACTTTTCGCTTTCAACGTGCCGCTATCGCTTAAGGGCAATTCATCACACCTGACCAGAGCCAGCCCTGACCGCCTTCATATAACACGTTGTACCAATCGCCGATGCCCTCGCCCGTCTGTACATTTTCGATAGCGGTGATGTAGTAGGTTGTGCCTGTGACTGTCTTACCGAGGCTATCAAAGCTTGTACCTGCGCCAGTGCGAATATTGTTTCCGGCATAACTGGTGCAGACATCCAGTATACGTGGGACAGCTGACATATCATTTTGTGTCACCATCGCAAGCGGGCGTGTGTTCCCACCGACCCATAAGCTATCACCGCTTCGGCTATCCCACGGGTCAACCCAATCGGATGTACGGACTTCAAAATGTAGATGCGCGCCACCTATGCCAGTCGCACCAGAGAGTGCAATCGGCTTGGTTAAGCTCCGGATATGGTCACCGTTTTCAACCATAGCCATCTGCAAATGACCATAACCTGTATACCAGATTTGGATTTCGTCGTTGACCACCAGCACATGTTCGAGCGTGACTGTGTTGCCATAGGCGTTGTTGCATGATGGGTTCACACCGAGGCAATCTCGATAGGTATCGACAACGGTGCCGGTGGCGGCGGGGTAGATAGGTGTGCCAAGGGGAAGTGCATCCGGTTCTTGACTGACATCGGTGCCTTGATGTCCTTCATAGTTGCGTCCAGCGAGACCGGGGCAGGTCGTCGCATGGTTAATGTATGTCCATTCGGAATCGGGCAAGCAAGTGATGTAGCGATAATTATCAGCCAATGCCCAATGGAGGAAGGGAGTAGGGCGAGGGGGTTCTTCAATGGTAGTCGGTTGTTGGGTCACAGCTTGAGCGAAGGTCAGCAGGTCATCTTGTCGGATTACGCCATAGATAGTCATCGGCAGATGTTCAAAGCCCTTACTTTCAAACGGCAATGCTATGGGTGTATGATAAACGCGCTCATCAACCCAATCGTAGAAGATAGCGATGCTGTTATCAAAGTCGAAGCCGAGGAAGATATGTAAGCTCTGTGGCAAGGTCGCACTACGCCCGACTGTATGACCCATTTCTGTCGCCGATAAAAAGGAAATATCATCCGAGTTGGGTGTAATAGCAAACATATTTACCCGTTCCAGATGGGTTAGGCTGGGGCGTTCCATGACATGAATGCGACTATATAAACCAACAAAGACAGGGTCAAGGTAACCGAAACCCGGATTGCGTTCGCCTCTGATAACGATTTGGTCTTCGCCATCAGAAATCAAGCGGACTCGATAGAAGGGCGGGTTGATTTCGAGGTAGGCAAATTGTTCGCCATTGGGTGACCAAACCCCATGATAGAAACCATAACCTTCATCTAGTTCGCGGGTAATTGGCGACGCTGATAACTCATAGACATCATAAGCAGGCAACACAGCGGTGATGTTGTCACGGGTCGCTCCAAGATTAACAACCTGTCCACCAGTAGTCGGTTGCGCCCAGAGGATATTGTCATGTTCAAAGATGATGAGCGCAGTTTCTTCCTGTGCATGAACGGATAAACCGATTGTCATAATGATGAAGATGATGGTGAGTAGGCGCATGATGACCTTTCTTATGGCGCAATCTGTGCAATCCATTTTTGTGGTTGTGCAAATGGCTAGCCCAACAATCATAACGGATACAGGTATCATTGGCACAAATTTGCAATTGCACAAGAAAAACTTTTTTGTGCAAATAGATGGATTGGAGAATAAAGACTCGTCAGTTGACTACACCCATTCGCTTGTATCCGACTGGCTGATAGACGAACGGTATTAGACGTTGCTATATATCCGCAGACAATATAACACGAAGTTGAGGTGAGAAGGTGACCAAATGGTCACGTTTTGATGAACGGTGGGGAAGCGTCAGGTTGGCTTAGTTGTAGCGACATCCCTCAGGAATATATGCACCATAATCAGTCTCATCTAATTCCATGCCCAGTATTTTTCGTTCAAAATTTTCACTTGTCAGGCGCACATAGATATATTCGCCCTCACTGCCGTTAATGGTAGCTGAGCCTTCGAGATATTGATAACGGACAGAGTCATTTGTCACCCGCCATTCCCCATTACGAACGGTCATATTGGTATAACATGTGCCCATCCTGCCATTGAGTCGAATGTTCGTCACAGTGGTATCGGCAAAAGTATTCGCTAACCCATCAGCATTTTCAAGTGTTGTCTGCCAATCGGATGCAATCCTGTCAAAGGCTTCTTGTGTGTCGTCAGCTTGCAATAAATCGAACATCTCTTGCACTCGCTGCGATTCATTATCTTGCACAGTTTGCAACATGTTAACCATAAACAGCGCAAACACAACGAGAATCCCAAAACCACCTAATACAAACCATGTGGCGCAGGTCATGCGGGGTTTGTCGGATTGTGCGTCTGTCATGAGGTTTTGCTCCATCACCCTTTTTGTTATTATGCGATGGAGTCATCATGTATGCTCAGCAATGCAATCAAGAAGTTATAAAAATTTGCGAGTTCAATGTGTTGTAGGTGTACCTTGATGAAAGTAAAGTTGCCAGTGTCCATCAAGATGAACCCAGATGGAGATGCGATTACAGATTTGAAGATTATCAGGATATTGCACCTCACTGATATAGATGATATGAACAACAGTGTCGGATAGTTTACGGATTGAGAACTCATCAAATGGCAGTTTGACATCTATCGTATTTCCAGTGAAATCAAGAATTTCGTCACGAATGTATCGGCGACCTGAACAGCCAAATTCGATAAAGTCTGGATGAAGCACATATTCCATATAGGCGCGGTCGTATCGGGTTTCAACTATCCAGAGTGATTCTTCTAAACGAGTAAGTTGGTTACGATTTGCTTCTGATAGTATCATTCTATCATTTCCTATTGTTGATATTGCCATTCGCGTTTGAGGAGAGCGAATAGAATGAGGTCGTGATAGTTGCCGTCTTCATAATATTGTTCACGCTGAACCCCCTCTTGCAAAAAACCCACTTTACGAAGCAATGTGATACTCCCTACATTATATATAGACGCATCTGCTTCCACGCGGTTGAGTCGCATATCTTCAAAGCCAAAGCGTAGAACTTCTTGCACGGCTTCGGACATGATGCCCCTGCGCCAATGGTCTTGTCGGAGGTCAAAGCCAATGGACGCACGATGGTCAAGTTGGTCCCAATAGTTATAGCCGACCATACCGATAACCTTGTTTTGTGGTTTGACAACAATGCCCCAGCGCATGGTTTTCTCGTTATCAAACTCAGTTTGAATATTGCGAATGAGGGTCTGCGCTTGCCGAATATCAGTATACGCATCACCGATATTGTACTTGGTGACTTGATAATCGTTGCGGATTTCGTAGACCGCCCTGTCATCATCGGCTTTCATTTGCCGAAGGACAAGACGGTCTGTCTCTAAGACGGGAAAAGATGAGAAGTCAAAAGTTGACATCGTTTCTGATGAATCCTAATTCACTTCAATCGTCACAAATCGCTGAACCAGTTGCCCTGTCAAGGAGAAGACATCCAGCGTATAGGTATAAGACCCCGGTGTCAGTGGCGGGCAGACATCAGTTTCCCAATCCGGTCCTTCGACAGTGGTGTCATCAATGAAGCCAGGTCCATCGAAGTAGGCTTCGGAAATGAACTCGACTGTCACGTAAACCTCGGTACAGTCGCCCATGAACAAATCATCATCATCGACAAAGATAGAAATAACAGGTTCGACAGCCGGGGCAAATTCACTAGTCGGCTCGATAATGATAATGCCAGTCGGTACAGCAGTCGGGTCCGGTGCGGATGTGGGTCGTGGACGGATGAGAGGCGGTGCATCGACATCAATCACGGCATCACAATCACCATTTTCGGTCACATCAGCTTCTGCCACCCACAATTCGTTGACGGAACGGGCAGCGGATGACACTTGGAATTTGTCCAATTGCCACCAAATTGCCTCATCTATAATTTTCTTTCCGGTGACTTCAATCGGTGTATTCGGTTGCAAGAAGACAAATGTGCCTCGATTGGTGCCCGGTCCAACCCGTGTGATGACATCAATTTCTGTGGTGCTAATGGTGCAGGGAGTCGGTGTAAATGTCGGCAGAGGCGTATTGGTTATCGTTGGCATTAACGTGTTGGTTGGCAACGGTGTATTCGTCGGTAAGGGTGTATTGGTTGGCAGTGGCGTGTTGGTGATTTCACCTTCTACTGACGGATTTTCGATAACGGTGCTTTCTGTACCGAGTCGATTGAGGGTGCTATAGACCACAAACGACTTAGCAATTTCGGCAGCTTGCCAGATTTCGGCAGGTGAGGGTGGGGCGGATGGTACAAGGTTTTGTTCATCATCCAGTTGCAATGGGATTTTCAACTGTTGCGAGAAGCTGACAATCTGTGATTCTTCTTGTGCCGTCACGCGGGCTGTGCCATCTAACATAGTAACTGTCATGCCGTCTTCGAGATTAGCTTCGATGAGTGCGGTTGACCCCATCGTGATTTCGACTTCGTTGATATTGAGTGTGACCTGTGCGACTCCGTCTGGTGTGCGAACCATGATGCCACTGGCAGGAGCTTCGGCACAGGTGGATGTACCAATACCCGTCGTGAAGCGGAAGGCGTTGGTTTCGACATCATCGACTTCGACATTACCAAAGACAATAATTTGTACGAGTTGTCCGGGCGATGTATCTGGGATGTCAGCTTGCAGGCTCATGAGGGAGACACCCCAAATTTGAGCAGTCTCGTCGAGTGGTGTATGCGTGATTCCGGCAAAATCATCAATGGCAGCGAAGTCCCCTTGTTGGTCAAAGTCGAGAATGACACCGGTTTGTGCCTGCGCGAAGATGAGTCCGTTACCGTAGCAGATGGTATTCCGCACCGGATTATTGCAGACCTCAGCCGTCTGTTCGAGGGCGCGATTGACAATATCAAGGCAAGCCGATTGTGCAATTGCAGTGGTGGTAAACAGTAAAATGATAAACGATAAAAACAACGTTCTGAGTTTCATATTGGGTAATTCCTCTAAATCAGTATGCCTTCATTATAGTCGGATGCTATAAACTTGCCGATGGTTTGGGGGTATACTGAAATTAGAAATGAATCGGAGTAACCAATGCCACTACAATATGGATGTCGCAATTGCAATTTGACTTTTCAAGTGGGTCACTATCATGGGTTCAGTTTACCCGTCAAAATGTATGAATCGCTCGTCTGCAACCATTGTGGTCTGATGTATCACACTGAACATACAGGTGGAACAGTATATAGCGAATTGATCAACAGGGTACGAGCAATTGTTCATTATATTCGTGATACGAGACTGAGAAACCTACTGACCTTAAATCATGACAAACGTCGAAAGATATATAGAGACTATGTGCAAACGACAATTAAACGTACCGTTGCTGGTGGTTTAGTGGAACTGCAAGATACCTTCTGGACATCTCCATCTAATGATAGAAACACAATACGGGTATATCGAGGATTTTCAAAACTCCTTGAACCACCCTTTCAGTATTATGAAAAAGACGAAAAGAATATCCGCCGAGAAATACAAAGATTCCGAGACTTTAGTGATGTCACCTGTGTGAATTGCAAAAGATATGGACAAATCGGATACTTTCAAGCTTCGGCACATGATAGTGTTATCTGTCCCCGTTGTCGCAAACCATCCATAGAGATTATCAGCGCATGGAAAACATAACTATCACGATTTGAGTCAGCAGAATTGAGCGGGCTTCTTTGATTAAGGTGTAGTAATAGCGCGGGATGGGTCGGGGTCGAGGTAGACAAAGTTGAGTCCATCGACAAATTGCACCATGCGCGGTTGGAATCCAATTTCGCCAAAGGGAATATGTCCTAGTGTCAGTTCATCGGTTGATGGGTCAAAGCGTTTGACGATGTTGGTGCTGACATCAGTATATGAGCGTGCCGGAACATTGGCAGGTTGCTGGTCACTAACGCGGTTAATCACATCAAGTTGCGTGTAGGGTGCTTGAGCAAATTCGATTGTCTTGCGGAATCCGAACAGGCGCAACATGGATAACCCATCACTCATTCCGGTACGCGCGGGCAATTGGAATTTAGCATTGAGAAGGGTTTTGTCCCCTTCATTAAATGAGAGCGCGATATTCCCATCAGTGCGCGTGAAGGTAGACGAGCATAATTTTGCGCCTAACGCAAGATGTTCAGCATTGTAAGCGACACATTCTGCAGTGTTGTTCCAGATGTCGGCGCATAAGATGGCAGGTTCATCGGCTTGAACCATGAACTGTAAGGGTGCAAAAGGATGGTCTGGTAGCGGTGCGACAGAGTGGGGTTGGACAAATATGGAACACTGCAATTCGGTATGCGGTGCGATGTGCGCTTCAGTGAAGTCCATCAGCCAGAGTGCGAGCAGTGCATTGCCGTTGGTATCCGTCACAGGCACAAGAGCTTCATCAGTCATGATGGCGTTGACGTTATCGACTGGCGCAGTGCCACCGACCAATAATCCATAGCCTTCATAGATGTGATAGGGCGTTTGCACCTCATCTGTTGAGAATTGAACGGTGTCTTTAAGTGGAAATTGGGAAAAGAGCGGGTGGGATTTGGGCATGTCAACTCCTATTGTTCATTTTTTCACAAACATATAAAGTATACTGAAAATAGTAAATTTAGTGAAGGAGTGATCAATTTGACAAGTGTTCCATCAAGATATGGGTGCAGAAACTGCAATCTGACATTTGTAGTGGGGGTCAATCATGGTCCAGGAACTCATCCCAAGAGGTATGTATATGGAGTATGTGATGCCTGTGGTTGGATGTATAGAAGCAATTTCAGGTCTTATTCACTGTTTCACCCATTACAGGGCTTATATTTTGACCACCCTAACTACCTCATTACAAATCCTAAGCGAGCAGAAATAGATGTAATCAAATCTGCAATCCATGATGAAACAATTATGGAAGATGTTGCAGAAATTATGAAGCGATTGCCCATCCGCAAGGAATGGAAATCTAGCTTCGCATATCGTTACAAAAAAGTACAAAAAACACTGACTGGTGACATTCCTCAGATGACAGTAGTAGAACTACGTATCGCTTGTGAAGCTTACAAACACAAAGATATTCAGTTGTATTCTGAATATCAATTGCGTGAACTACCCAATGTTGGAAACTACTGGAATAATTATGATAAATATTCTGATTTGTCACGCAAGGAACAATCGAAACTTAAGCCACCTACATCAAAGTTTAGAAAGCTTGGAGACAAGCAGGTAATTTATTCTCAACACAGTGAATCAACTACTTTTTCACCTATACACACTGGGTTTGAAAATATTCAATGTATCAATTGCAAGTCAGTAAATCGTATCCGGTCAAGATCTTTGGGTGCGTGTCCACGTTGCCAGTCAACAGAACTTGTTAAGTTACAATTCATTTATGTTTGATTTACATCGCATCACGAATGGTTTGCAAAAATTTCAGGGTATGGTCAAGGCGGTCAATCCACACATCGGCAAAACGCGGAATCGGAATCCGTACCTCATAAAATTCACGCCAGTCAGTGGCTTTGTCCTGCAACAAGCCAAGCAAGTCTATCAGCTTGTCGTTTTCGATGGCGATGTTCATCAGATGTGTGAACATCCGCAGACGTTTGCCGTGTGAGTGGGGGAGGTCGAGTTGTTGGCTCAGGCGCACAATGTCATCACGGCTGAAATAGAGTCCGCTGTATACTGGAGTCAGCAGATAATCCGCAATTTCGCGGAAGCCCGTGTTGTCATTATCGAGGATGTTCGGGGCAGGGGGAAGTGTAAAGACACGGGTCGGGCGGGACGAATCTTCGCCGAGGTCGTGATGATGTACCAATGTCAGGTCGAGGAGCATATTGACTAAAAACGCAAAAGTTTCGTCACCTTGTGCATAAACTGCCAGCGTAAACATAGGTAACCAGCATAAAATATGTTCATTCAGGCATTTACGTTGCAATAGGCGCATGTGATAGACCGCTTGCACCACGTCGTCTTTGTGTCCGACGGCTTCTTCGCCACAGACCATCGCCATGAAGCCAAGCAAACTGCCGAGGTGGTCGAGGGGTTCATCTACATAAGCTGTATATGCGGCTTCATAATAGAGTCGGGCAATTTCGTCAGTGACTTTGCCACCAAAGAAACCATCGGTACTTAGAAATTCGGTCTCGTAAGGATAAATGTTGAGACCAAAGAGCGCATAGTGCATCGCTTTCCAGTCATCAACCGATTGTGGGGCGGTCGTTGGCAGGTCATTTAAGGTTTTTACAGACTTTAGGTGACCAGCTGTCATGCCATGTAGTAACACATCGCTCATCAATTGATAGATTTGCGCGCGTGACCGTGCGATTGCTTCTGCACTCATAACCATTTACTGCGACTCGTTTAACTTTGCCAGAATCATCTCGCGGGTTTCGACCGCTTTGGGGAACTGTCCCGAATCAGCTGCCTGCGAAATCAGTTCGAGGGCTTTATCCGTCACACCCATATAGAGATACGCCATGCCCATATTATAGAGCGTGCTGGGGTCGTTGCCGTGCATCTGGAGTGAATAGTTAAACAGGATAATTGCATCGCGGAATGCTCCGATATTATGCAAAATGACACCAATCATAAACGGGATATCGCGGTCTTCACCGATGAAATAGTAATGTTCCCAAACTTTCCGCATGGTCAGACGAATATCGAGGCGGATTTCGTCGGTTGTCTCCTGCACTTTTTGGAGCAGATGCGGGAAACATTCCTCGAATAACACAGAATCCCAACGCCCCATGCGAATCACCGATAGCATCTGCTGAATCGTCATCTCGTCATAATGGTCGTGGAGGGCAACTTTGAGGTTATGGTAATCATCGGCACCGTAACTAGCAACCGAATCGGCATAGGTCATGGCAGTTTCGTTATAATCACTATCAGGTTCACCCAATAAACCCACATTTACCGCAATATCTAAGGGTTGGAAAGGTGACTTCAGCCAGCGTCCGTCTTGACTATCAAAGTAGGATTCGAGGGCATGGAAGTTGACCATCATTGAGAGGCTACCCTGAACGGCGATTGTCGGAGGTTCGCGCAAATCCATCGCCTCCAAAGTGGTGAAGCCCTTATCAGCAGTAATCAACATCATGCTCCCATTGCTGAGTTGCTGTAAATTAACACAACAATCTAAGCCAGTAATCGGGAAGCGAAAATAAGTCTTATTAAATTGTTGGCGGTAGTCATCGAGAATCCGATTGTAATCAGGATTTTCATAATAGTCGCCTGCAATCGGCACATTGTCATACGATAAGTCGATGGATTCTAGTAGCTCGGAGACAATCTCGTGGTCAGCGGGTAAATCGGTCTCTAATGACACCAAACTTTCATGCAAAGTATTGTCTTCAACATAAAAAATATCTTGCGGAATGCTATCAAATAGATAGTTGGCAACAACAATCAATGGATTCACCAGCGTATCTTTATCAAGAACTGTGCCACTGTATTCAAGTGTGAGCGATGTCCCGTTGATAGCATCAAACAGAGCAAAGTCGGCAATACCACGTTGTACCATCTCTTTCATCAATGGATGGGTATTCCAAAATTTCAGATTGCTATCGGTAAAGTCCGTCAACACAAAGCGGAAATCAATATCAAGGTCGCCAAATTCTTCGACCCGTTCCAGCCAGCGGTGCATAAAATGATAAGAGAAGCGTCCTGCGCCTGTCCCTAGTTCGACCAGATAAACGGGATGGTCTTTGTCAATTTCGGCTTCCCAATCGCGCAAGAAAGCATACACCAGACGAACATATTGATCAGCGATGAAGGTATTGCTGGTAATCACATGCGGAACAACACGCTTCCGCCACGCATTCACACCGACTTTGTTGTAATAATCTAATTGCAATTGCCACAGTAACGACTGTGAAAACCGTTTTTTCTCATCAATTCGATTGCGTTTATTTTCGCTCACAGGATTGTCTTTTTCTTTTTGTTATTCATAAAGTGGGGAATTGCTATCAGCTATCTTTTTTGACAGGGGCGAAACATGTTCGCCCCCATCATTACTATCTATATAGGTTCATAATCTGAGGAGACCGGACCACCATCGTCATCAACGTACTTCAACCCTGGAAGTGGCTGAAATTCGGCTTCTTCGATTTCGTCCATCGCATCGTCGTCGCCATCACCATCGCGGTCAAAGCGGGACAAATCCAGTTGAATGTTGGCATCCCAGATTTCCATCGTAATGCTTTTGGTGATACTAATCTCAGAACCAAGTGGTGCGGGTTTACTCTCGTCATCGCTGACACGCTCATCGTTGACATAGGTTCCGTTCTTACTGCCGAGGTCGCGGACAGTAAATTGATTGCCTTCTTCAACTAGAATCACGCAATGATGTGGGCTGACATACGGCACATTCACGACAAGGTCAACCTCATCATCTTCGGCACGTCCAATGAGAAATTCTGGTGTCGTGATTTTGATAACTCGCTGAATAAAGATTTCGGTATCAAAGCCTTTGGTCACGATGAGCTGCGCCAACACGGTTTCTTCTTCCATCATCTCCATCGCTTGGAGTTCTTCCGGTGTTGGGGTGTGCATATCATCCAGATTATTTGGAACAATGTCTTCACGGTTCATCGGTCCCATGCCAGCACCACCGACTGTGACACCATCACGGGAGAATCGCCAGACACGCACCAGCAGAATCACGATAATTATCAGCAGGATGATAATCGCAAATATGAACAACGTCACAGGCGTATCTGTACCGACGACACCAGCTGAGGTCGCCGTACCAGCGGTTGATGCGGACGGTGGCGCAAGTATCGGTGTAGGTTCAACTTCAGCAATTTCGGTTGGTGCTTCAGTCGGGACAACAGTCGGTGTGGGTGTCGGTAGGGGAGGGGCACTCGCTACACTGACGGTTGCCGGACGTTCGGTAATTGCCGTTAATCCGAGTTCATCAAAGGCTGTCACACGCACCTGCAAATCCGTCACGGTATCAGGCACACTGAAATCATCCAAGTTCCATGTCAGCACATATTGTCCATCAATCGTCGGTGTCAGCTCGGAGGTCAGCGTTGATTGCAGGATATTTTGTGTGCCTGCATCAAAAATTTCTAGGCGCATCGACTCGATATTGCGGTTCACACCATCAGGATAAATCGGGTTAATGGTGACGGTCTGTGTATTGCGGGTATAGGTAATGTTGCCATTATCATCACGGAAGGGTACACGATTGACTGTCAGGTCAGCCAGATTGGCAAATTCTATCTGTGGCGGATTAAAGCTCCGGCTGTATGAGAACGATGTCGAGGCGACAAACTGGTTATTCAGACGGACTGTCAGCGGGACTTCACGAATTTCGGATAGGCTTTGATTGCGCGAGACATACTTCAATTGATACACAAGGCGGGTGTTATCAATGGTATCGAACAGCACTTTGAGCGTATTGACAGCTTGGAAGTCGGCTTCGTTCAGAACAAATGTACCCTCTTTATTATTCGAGAAAATACCACCACCGCTGTTTGCGAGTGTACGAAACAGTGACGCTTGCTGATCACGAAGGCGATGAGCTTGCACAACAAAATAGGGGATATTCTCACGGGCGAATCCAACCGCAGCATTGGTTTCACTTGGACGGGAGAGTAATGAACCGACATGTAAAGCCATGCGTGGACGTACTGGCGAGCTCCCTTTAGCCACCAAACTGCCTAATGCTTGATTGACTGTATCCGATATAAAGTAATAGGGTTCTTGTTGTCGTAATCCATCGATCACATCGTTGGCATCTGCCAGCGAGTTCACTTCGACAATGCGTGGTGTGTTGGTCGCGCCATCCAAAATATAGAAGGTGACATCATCATCGGGTTGATAATAGTTGATTAAAAATGACCTTAGAGTATCGCGCACAAGGTCGTCATCTGTACCAAAACTCATATCAATAATAATTGCGATTGCAGTCGGCAGACGACGTTGTGAAGTAACCGTGAGATTTGCCGAGGGTTCACCAATTTCAAAATTAACGGGTGCAAGGTTGGTTAATTCAAGGCTACGTTCGCCTTGTACCACAACATTAACTGTTACTTCGCCCGTATCTTGGTTGTAGATTGGTGTCTCGATTATCTCGATTGAGAGGTTATCCTGCGCGATTGTTGGCACAATATTCAATATCAACAAGACAATTAGCCACGCGATTCGATATCGCATCATTCCACACATCCTAATGCTTTGCCCTAATTCATGGTAGTAAGTTTAAATCAAATTACAATTTCCTGCGAATTTTCCACTACGGGCAAGATGTGGGTTTTGAAAATCCTACAGTTTACCCGCTTCGCAATCACCTACAGGATAACACAGAGTCTTGAACATTTCCGTTGACAGTTACAAATATTGTGATGCGTTTTCGAGTCTGCCGATTGAAATAAAAATCGTCATAATATTCACACACTTTAATTTGTGAAATATTTCACAATATAGTTTAATTTTACTATACATCTTGTGATGAGTGTCAACAAGTCTTGATAATGTGAATTTCAACAGAAGTAACGCACTTTTCTGCAATTTACGTCAATGATGTAATCTGTCATGTAAGACTACCTGTTTTTGAACACGTCGAGATAGTGTGTTTTTTGACAAAACTTCAACTCGACATAAGGAGATTTTATGACAGACTTCAGCGGAAAAGTTGTAATTATCACTGGCGCATCTGGATTTTTGGCATCGGGAGTGATACCACGCTTTCGTGATGCAGGCGCGCATCTAGTATTGACTTGTAGCGACAATAAATTGTTTGACCGTTATCCAGATTTGGAACATGATGACCAACACTTATGTGTGCCATCAGCCGATTTATCCAACCCTGATGTTGTTGATAATTTGATTCAATCTGCCATTGATAAATTTGGTCAGATTGACATCTTAATCAATATTGTGGGTGGATGGGATGCGGGCAAACCTGTGCATGAAACGAGTGTTGAAACTTGGGACACGATGATGCGCTTAAATTCAAAAATCACATTCTTGATGAGTCGTGCAGTTGTCCCCCAAATGCTAAAACAAGGCAGCGGTAAAATTGTCAACATTGGTGCTAAACCGGGATTGGCATCAAGCGGTAACGATGTGGCTTACTCAGCATCAAAAGCGGCGGTCTTGCGATTGACAGAAAGTTTATCGCGTGAATACAAAACACAGGGCATCAATGTGAACGCTGTTTTGCCATCGACCATTGTTTCGCCAGAGCGATATGCCGAAGACCCAAACGCCGGAGTCACTCCTGCACAAATTGGAGAGGTTATCGCCTTCTTGTGTTCGGATTCTGGTAGCATCATTCATGGTGTTATCTTGCCAGCATATGGCACGAAGTTTTAGCATCACGGCATAAATGCACGAAACGCCCTAAAATCAGCTCAGAAATTTTGATTCGACCCATTGAACATAATAACTGGCTAATCACGATTTTGAGGCGTTTTTCTTATTTTGATGGTGATGTCTCCGACACAGCTAACTCATCCTAGCCACCCTAATGGATTTTTGATGTCTCCAAACTACATTACAAAATCATGCGAAATTTAGCGCAGAAAACTCAATGCTAACCCATTGGATATGTTTATATTCAAAAACGAAATTTGAGGGCTTTTCAGTGCACCTCGACAGGCTCAACATTTCCACCTGCCCTACCCGCAAGAGCAGGTTAAATTTTTTGCTTGTAAATTTTTATCATGAGTTATTTTTTTCCCAAACGTGTCGATGATTTTTTGAACTCATTTTTTCTCTCAAGATTTTGTTGAATTTCTATTGATGCTGATGCAACAAATTTCTGTCGTCTATAAAGCCTATTTTTACTAGTTTTTTATAATCGGGGTAGGCGGACAAGTCTCGGTGGGGGAGGTGGGGGCAGGATAAATTTTATCCCAAGTTACCGTTCTGATTGGCAAGGGAAAAACTTATCATGACAAATTATTGACAGAATTTTCACAATACATTATGACCATTTTTTGACTCCAAAGAAGGTCATCATTTTAACTATTTTATAGCAGATTCTAAGAGAATATTTTTCTATTTTTCTGGGTCAAATTGCTTCAGATTTTTGACTCTAATTCTCGGTACGTACCTAGATTTGAAGCGCAAAAAAACAACCGATATTTGTATTCGATAGCGGTTGATGACACAGCATCAACCCTATAAAATCTCTTTTCTTCTCACAAAAAATAGTATAGGTGTCCGCTAAAAATCAGCCTAATTCTTGGTACATACCTAGATTTGATATGCTAATTTCCACTCTAATTCTCGGTACGTACCTAGATTTGATATGTTAATTTCGATCTATTTTCTGCTTCATAAAACACAAAATATTGACTCTAATTCTCGATATGTACCTAGATTTGAAGCATCATTTTCGTCCCTAATTCTCGGTATGTACCTAGATTTGAAGCACAAAAAAACAACCGATATTTGCATCCGATAGCGGTTGATGACATAGCACCAACCCTATACAATCTCTTTTCTTCTCACAAAAAATAGTTTATATGTCCGCTAAAAATCAGCCTAATTCTCGGTATGTACCTAGATTTGAAACGCAAAAAAACAACCGATGTTTAGATATTTCTGTACCGATATTTGCATCCGATAGCGGTTGATGACACAGCATCAACACTACACAATTTCTTTTCTTTCCACAAAAAATGGTATAGGTATCCGCTAAAAATCACCCTAATTCTTGGTACGTACCTAGATTTGATATGCTAAAAATACAACAAAAAACCCGACGAATGCCGGGAATTTCTGTAGGAATATTGATGAAAATGAGAACAAAAATCGACTAATCAAAGCCCCATTGTTCCATCCGTGAGAGGATATTTTTGAGGTGTTCATAGCGTTTCATGCGTTCGTCAGCGGGCAATTTTTCCCATTTTCGCTTGGTGACTTCACGCTCAATTCGCTGAACACTGCGGTCAAATGGCGTGGCATCATCATCATTTGTTGCCCCTTTCATCTCGGTACGCAGGCGGCTAATTGACCATGATTTTGTCTCATTTGTCTCCACATTTACATCACCCGCAGCAGCCAACTGTAGCCAATATTGCTGTTCCTCAGCCTCTTTACTTGCCACTAATTTGTGATGTCCAAACGTTAAACGGTCGGTACGCAGTTCAAATGGCACACTGTTAGCGACATACTTATAGTCATAGAGTGTGGTCACATCATAGCCAAATTGCTTAGCAATTTCCTCGGTCTCACCCCATTCATTATCATCACCATAGATGAGCCAATCGCCAATTAGCCACTGAATCGACTGATGAAAACGAAAGAGTAAATCGCCTAATTCAAGCCATTTTTCCCTATTCATTGAGCGTACATCAGGGTCAATCCCAACGCTCGTCATGCGGAAATTATAAGCATTAATCGCCCCATCATCAGCGACTTGAATACCAGATAATGTTGACGGGTCTATATCACCAAACCATTGATTGACTGCATCATTGTTGCCTCCATAAGTAGCATCTGCCGCATCCTCATATGAAACAGCAGGCAAATCATCTACATTTGGACGCAAAGCACTTTTATTGCGGTCACGATTGCGTCGGCTTGACATAGTTCACTGCCTCCAAAAATGTCTTCAACAAGTTCCAACCATGTGCAGATGCGGATGAGTCTGGTGCATAATTCCAGACGGTCCGATGCACACGAGTACTTTCTGTCCAGATGGTCGATTGCGGAATTGGCTTCCAGACCAAATCACCATAGACATCAACCAGTTCACTCAAATTCTCGCGGTGTTCGAGGGTTTTATGGCGGTAAATATTCGGCACAATACCCAGATTTGTAATCGCCCCGAAGTTAAATTGTGAGCGATAGCGTTCATTATCTTCGCGGTGCTTGAAGCTATTTTGCAGACCACGGAAGCTAAGATATTCGCATTTTGTCGGGTAGAGAATCGCATCGGTTGCCAAATAAATTGCACCATGAAGCAATGATGGTGTCGGTGATGTGTCGATAATCACAAAATCGACAGCCCCTTCTAGCTCAGTAAATCTGCGGACAAACGCGAGTGCATCTTTGGAATTGGTGGCGATACTTTGTGTCTCGGTATTGGATGCCAGCAAGAACAGTTGCCCCGTCACTTTGCGCGATGGATACTCATAAATTTCGGGATTAACAAACTGCAAAACATCTTTAAATGGGCGATTCCGTACAATCAAATCGTACAATCCAGCTGATGGTTCAAACCCAAGTGCATCAGTCAGTGAACCCTGTGCATCGGCATCAACAGCCAGCACGCGATAGCCCGCCACAGCCAAACCTGCCGCAATATGAAATGCGACGGTTGTTTTGCCTACGCCACCTTTTTCATTCAATAATGTGATAATTTTCATGTCTTTCTCCTTTATTGAGGTGAGCCGTTTTCACTCGGTTCATAATGAAATAATTCGCCGGGGTGCACCCCAAAATAATCTGCCCACTTCGCAATACTCTGCAATTCGGGCTTATCTACACGATTCCGAATCCAGTTAGATACCGTCTTCGGTGTCATATTCAGCGACCGCGCCATTTCTTCCATGGTCGGACGCTCATCGGCATAACGTTCTTCAAGTAACTCATGAATTCTCAACCGCACTACAGCCATTAGTCATCCTCGTAAGGTATTTCCGAACGAAAGATTTGAGCTAATCTATTGCCCAAACACTACCGTACTATACTACTGATTAGGACATTCAGCAAACAAAAAAGCCAGAGCAAACTCTGACTTTTTGTGTATATTCGATTGTTTTCTTGAATTAGGGTTGTTCAATAAGCGATACTGTTGCGCCTTCAGCTTCCAGTTCAGCTTTCGCAGACTCAGCAACTTCAAGTGTTACACCCATGAGAATCACGGCATCCGGTGCAGAATCAACCAACGATTTACCATCCGCCAAACCAAGTCCCGTCAGCCCACGCACAGCCTTAATCACATTGATTTTGGACGCGCCAGCATCAGTAATCACCACATTATACAAACCTGAGCCTGCCATCACATCATCACAACCATCACTCATTAGTTGTAATGTCGCACCGCCATATGAAGTTGACTCTGAGTCTTGATTAACGGTCACTGTTGTCATGTCCAACACTAGTAGATCAAGTGCTACACCATTCTGTGCTTGAATCGACACAATCACATTGCCACTAGAATCAATCACATCAACCCATACACTACATGACATATCACCGACACCAATCAAAACGATTTGTGCCAGCATCGCATCAACAATAGTGTCATTAGGTTGCATAATGTTCAACACGACCCAGAAATCTGCTGCATCAATCACAACCAATTCTGACGGTACATTATCATCTGTTATCGTGTCTGCACTTAACATAGCGAATTGTGCATCTTCGACAGGTGTTGGTTCAAGAGCAGCATATCCTGACAAAAACTCATATGCTTGTTCTAATGTTTCGCCGGGGATTTTTTGGTACCATTGAATCTCTACAACCATACCATCAGGTTGTTGTCCGCTTGTTCTATCAGAATCAAATTCATATAGGTTATGCTTGACAGATGTTGAATCTATAATCCACCCAGCAGGATAAAATATCTCTATACTTGCTTCTTCTAATGCAATTGAACCTAAAAAGTCTTCTGATGCCATCTCGCCACCACGCAATTCAACAGTTGCACCTGCCGTCTCTAGTTCTAGCTTAGCAGCTTCGGCGACTTCGGCATCAACACCTGTCAAAATGACCGCTTCAGGTTCAGTTTCTACAAGGTCTTTACCGTCCGCTAAACCGAGTCCGGTCAATCCGCGAACAGTCTTGATTACCTCAATTTTACGGTCACCAACTGCGGTCATCACAACATCTATGCCACTTGATTCTGCCATCTCAGCATCGCCGATATTTCCATCACCATCACGGATTTCAATTGTTGCACCAGCTAGCTCAAGTTCAACCTGTGCCGACTCTGCAACGTCCAAAGTAACATCTGCCAGAACAACAACGGGAGGAACTGTTTCTACGAGTGTTTTGGTATCTCCCAATCCTAGTTCGGTTACCTTACGCACCGCTTTGACAACATCAATTTTACGGTCACCAAGTGCCGTCATCACAACAGAATAATTTGCATCTGTATCAGATTCCATCGTATCAGACTCATCTATAGGAATAGAGGAAATATTTGCAAGAATCGTCTCTACAATTGGCTTATCAGCATTCATGATTTGCAAATATATCCAACGATCCACTCCGGAATCAATTACGACAACACCCAATGCGACATTGCCCACCATCTCAGTATCCGCACGTAACATTTGCAATTGGGAATCCTCAACCTGTGATGGTTCTAAACCAGACTGGTCGTTCAGGTCAGCAAGTTCTGTAAATGCGACTTCAATCGTTTCGTCACCGAGCTTTACATATTCCTTCGCTTGAATGATTACGCCACGAGGTTCTTGACCACTTGTTCGGTCAAAATCTATCTCATAAAGCCGTACGTTTGCCCCACCATCACTAGAGAAATCTTCTATCGTCCAATCCATAGGATACAAAATTTCGACATTGGATAATGGCATTCGATAACTATTATCCAGTATTTCAGATGTTTGTGACCATACAGGCAATGCCAGCGCAAAGAAGACAACAAATAGTATTACCTTCAAAATGTATTTAGACATATTATCACCTCTCTAATTTATCCCCTTATTCGTAGAGTCTAAAGGCATATCAACAAACCTGGAAAAGAAATAAAAAAGAGGCAAAAATTCTGCCTCCTCATTAATTGTATTGGGTTATGAAAGTATGATTTAGAGATGAGTCATGATTTCGTCGAGGGGTTTCTTGGTGATTACAGGCACTTCGGCATCCTCTGCTGGATAACCGACCGGAATCAGAACAAACGGACGTTCGTGCGATGGGCGACCTAATATATCCGTCAGGAATTTCATTGGACTCGGCGTGTGTGTGAGGGTTGCCAAGCCGGAAATATGTAATGCAGATAGCAAGAATCCAACGGCGATACCGACGGACTCTTCACTATAATAGTGTTTCACTTTGATTTCTTCGCCTGTGTCGGGGTCAGTTTCGAGTTCATAGGGTTTGCGGAACACAACGATAATATAGGGTGCTTCTTCAATATGGGGTTTATTCCAATCGGTGCCGAGGTGCGCCAGTGCATCAAGCCATTCCTGACTCATCCGGCGTTCGTAGCTTTCTTTTTCTTCGGCTTCGGCAGCAGCGCGGATTTTCTGCTTGAGGTCGGGGTCGCTGATAACAACAAATGTCCACGGCTGTTGATTTGCGCCAGAAGGTGCTGCCCCAGCAACTCGTATCGCATTTTCAATCAACTCGATTGGGACAGGTTCAGTTGAAAAATCACGAACAGTACGACGTTTCAGCATCTTATTCATGAAGTCAACTGACGCAATATATTGTTCGTCCGGTGATAAGTAGTCAAAATCAAGGGCATGGTATTGAGCAGTTTCAGACATATGATTCTTTCTTTTCACTAAAATTGGTCTAAGTCATTGGCACTAACAACCTGTCCATCATAGGTCGCTGTAATTTCGTCAACAAGTTCATCCGGTGTTTGTCCCCAGAAAAGTTGATGATATAACACCAATATGTCGGGTCGGATTATACTCGCCAAATCGGCTAATTCATCGGTTGAGGTGTGTACGCGCGAATGATAGGCTTGCCATTCGGACGGACGGGTCTTGAACATATGCGATGAGTACACCTCATGAATCAATATATCACATCCTGTTGCCCAATCAGCAAACTCTGGAACAGGTTTTGTATCGCCAGAGATTACAATTGTTTTATCAGCTGTGACAAACTTGAAGCTATACGCAGTTAAGTCACCGTGATTAGCGGGCAAGGCATAGACAGTCGTGTTGTAATCTTGATAGCAGGGGTCGTCTTGAATAGGAAACACCTCAATCTTGTAGCCATTGTCTGTTGAGGGATGGGCTTCGGTATGTTCACGGATGTTTTCGGCAAAGGCAAGATATAGATGGTCTACCATAGATTGCAGTTCAGCAGGTCCAACGGCATGAATCACATCTTCGCGTCCATGTATCCAGGGTGTGAACATCAAATCAGGTAAGCCGACGATATGGTCAGCATGAAGATGGGTGACAAATAAGCGATTGAGGAGAGTTGTATCCCATGTAATTTTGCCGGACGCATGCGCTTGAACCACACGTTGCACCGCGCCGTGTCCACAGTCGATCAGATAGGGTTGATTATCAATGGCAATGGCAACACCTGAGCTGACACGGTCAGGCACACCGTTAGGCGTTCCCGTTCCGAGCATGGTTACTTGTGTCGTTGGCATGATTACATCCATCGGTTGCGTAGATAGCGGATTTTTTCAACGAGATGGTCAGCACCGCCACCTTCATGATTATTGAAGTGATAAACCTTGATGTCCTTTTGAGTCGTGACGTGATTGTATGATGCGTAAACAGTTGATGCTGGACAGATGGTATCCATCAGACCAACAGAATAAAATGCGTCAGCTTTCATGCGGGCGGCAAAACTCATACCATCGAAATAGGATAGGGTTGATAATATTGTGTCGATTTTATCACGATGAACCGCAAGGTACTGTGCGATTTCGGTATACGGTGGGTCGGGTGTAATTTCAATTGCGCGGCGAAAGTGTTGTAAGAAGGGTACATCTGGCATACACATCGCAACATCTGAACTCAGTCCAGCAGAAGCAATTGCTAATCCGCCACCTTGGCTACCACCGGTGACTGCAATCCGTGAATGGTCAACCTCATCGTGGGTTATGATAGCTTCAACCGCACGAACAGCGTCTGTATATGTGCGACGATAGTAATAGGTTTTGGGGTCAAGAATACCTTGTGTCATAAAACCGGGCGTAAAGGGGTTAGCACCGTTGGGTATATCAGGAGTGTCACCACGTCGCCATTTGCTCCCTTGACCGCGTGTGTCCATAACCATGTAGGCAAATCCAGCCGATGGAAACCCAAGCCACTCAGTCGGGAAACCGCGTCCGCCACCATAGCCGATATACTCAACAACAGTTGGTAGGGCAGATGTTGTATTCTTCGGTGTCATAAACCAGCCTTTGACCGTCTGTCCACCGAACCCTGAAAAGCTGACATCGTATACATCTAATGTTGTTAGACCATAATCTACAGGTTCAAAGCTTGCGTTGAGGTCGTGTTGACGTGATTCTGCTAATGTGTCTTGCCAAAACACATCGAAATCATCAGGTTCGTGGCGGGGTGGTTGGTAAGATTGCATCTGCTCTAATGGCATATCAAATAAGGGCATCGCTCTCTCCTAAATAATAAGTCGTCAATAATGCAGTTGGATTATAGCGTGAAACTGCAAAAAACGTATCTTTACATCAAAATATGACATTTGAACTAAAAATAGATAAACGCGCGCAAAGTGATGTTTTTGCCGTTTTTTGGTATCAAGAGGTGAGTGGGAACAAATTTTTGTGAATTGCTTGCGCTGAGCGGGGAATGGTAGTATACTATTCTTACCTAAATGAGAAAAAAGCGGGTTTTGCCCGCTTCTCAACAAACATTAGGGTTATGTTGGATTGAGAACTTGCGCCAACAAGTTCAAATCTAGCACTCATTTCTGAGTGTACACCCTAATTATAACACAGTTATGTTGAAAATCACAAGCGAAGAATATGTTTAATTTATGTTTAATCAAAGGGGTCTATAAGCATTAGGGTTCACAAAGGGTATCTACGGGCACTATTTTGTACGAATTTTATACAAAAATCAGTTATTACCTAAGAAGGTTGGCGACTTCCGTGACATACTAAGCCAGTCTCGTCTAGTACACAAAAACCACATACATTAGGGTTTGCATGACGAGCATGACCCCGGGTTAGGGTCTTTCGTGCAACAGATAAACGAACCATCGGTTCAAGAGTATTGCGCCAACATGCTCAAATCTCTCCATACACGGGGGATTTCAGCGATTCCATTAAAGGGAAAGCGTCCTCATTTCTCAGTTAAGTGGAAACAATTTCAGACAACACAGCCATCAGCTCAACTGATTGACGATTGGGGTCGATTGGGGTTTGAGAGTTATGGGATTATTTGTGGTCGTATTTCGCAGGGAATTATTGTAATTGATTTTGATTGTCCTGACTTATACGAGGGAATTTGTCGTGACCTACATTATATAGAAGATACTTATACAGTAAAAACACGGCGTGGTTATCATGTCTATTTGAAGACAACGTTTCATGTTGCCTCACGCAGTTTTAAAGATTGTGACATCAAAGGGGATGGGAGCTATGTTGTTGGTGCTGGGTCTAAAATTGATAGGTATCAATACAGTATATACAAAAGAAAATCCATTCAAGCGATTACATATCAACAGTATCAGCAGATTGTGACGTGGCTGACACCGCAGGTCGAACAACTAACGTTACCATTCATCGAGAGCGCAAACTCATGCGACCTCATTGCACACTACAAACGTCATCTGCCACACGGACGCAACAACGCACTTTATGCGACGGCGCTGTATGCGCGTCAACAGGGTATATCACAGAACACAGTGATTGATGAACTTGCACCGTACCACGCGATGACAACAACATACAAAACACATCGACCGGAAACACCTGAGCAACGCTTACAAGAGGCACAACGAACTATCAAAAGCGCATACAAATACAAATCCGTGCATAGCGGAATAGCGAGTAGCCTACCAAATGTTGTCCGTGAAAGACTTCTACAAATACAAGAGTCTACGATTGTTCCCCGTTTGCTTGATGCGATTCAACAGATATATCCGGGCAAAGAATGGATAACGACATCACAACTACTGGTAATCGCTAAGATATGTCACATCAGCAAGAAATCAATTTATCGGGTGTTATGCGGACAATTGGCAAAGGTTAATGGTAAACGTATCTTCAAACGCTTTGACTATACAAGTAGCAAAACCAATAAGGATATATATGTTAGCCAGGGTGACATGAGGAAACCTAATTCACGGCGCGGTCGCCCGATACAATTCATTTATCAAATTCCGACGACTGTTTATCTGTGTAACATATTGAAAGTAGACGGTAGTTTATCAGATACATTACGGCTACAGGATTTGCAATCAGCGGGTGCGTATCGGCAGGCGTTGCATCGAGAGCTAATCCGGCGATTGTCTCCGATGGTTCGGGTTGATTGGCTGGCGGGACGGCTTGGGGTGCATCGTCGTACTATCTTCCGCTACAACGTGCAGCTGAATGTGACTGTTACACCAATGATTCAGAAGCAGTTACTTACACGAGATATGGTCGGTGACCTTATTGATAAATCGGCTGAGGCTGGTAATAGCTTTACACCGGGAGTATGGATAGAGACACGGACAGGTAAGCGATACCCAGCAATTCAGTCTATTGCTAATATTTTTGTAACACAGGTAAAAGAGCCTGTCTGGTTGTGCAATCAACTTCCGTCGAAGTATTCATTGGAGGCGGACTCGGTAAACGAAGAATACGATGTTGAACTGCCTGACCATCTAAAGACACGGGCAACGATGTTAACTTACGCCAATGTTGCAACAGTTCTGCCACCGGACTGGGCGATGAATAAGTATGATATTGGTGGGTATCTGGCGGTATGGAACGGTTATAAGTGGACATTCCGCCCACCGTTGCGTGTGATTGCGTATCCATTGGTGAAGACTTATGAGGATGGATTGGTCTATTATGTGAGACCCTTATAATCATGAGTTGGCAGTTCCGATGATAACTTGCTATGATGGTTCATCGTTGACGAACGTTGAAAGTACATCATGGATTATCACGCATATTATCAGCAAACTGTTTACCCTAAAATAGATTTTCGTATAGTCAATAAATATCCACATGTTTCACTAGTAGAGCAAAAAAAGACAACACCTTTATCACAATTACAGATGGTGATGTTGGTTGCACTTACGGGTACAGGTAAAACGACCACATTGGATGCACTTAAGCAACTCAATGAAAATGACATTGAGCAGGGCATGTCGATAATTCCGTCACGCCGAGAGGTTGCTGATTGGATTGCAATACCCACCGCACAAATACTTTTTGATGAGCCAATCAAACCTGTGACCGACCGTGTTCAACGCTTCCACTATACAGGCACATTTGCCAAGCATGTTAAGGGCGGAATGGCAACGGCGTTTTCTTGGGTGAACATCAACAAAGAGTATGATGGTCTGATTATCTCCGAAGGTATACGTGGCTCAACTGAAATTACCCATGCACTGACACACTTCCAAAACTGGTACATCATCGAGTTAGCACTACATCCCATTACGCGACTAAAACGATTATCATCGCGCAAAGGTGGGTTTGATAAGGTCAGCGAAGCGGGTGATGTTTCCTTTTTGCCACAAGACTTACAGACTGAGGCACAAGCATTGTTAACTGCGGGCGACATCACCGAACAAGCATTAGCGATTACAAAAGCTGAGTCCGAAAATTATGGGCTGTATCCGTTTGCTGCTGGTGAACAATTCGACAATTATTATCGAGTGGATGTTGATGATAAAACGCCGGAACAAGTCGCGCAGGATGTAAATAGAATAATGAAGGGACTGATGAATGCCGACGATTGAGCGCATCACTGCCACACCGTATAACATTCCGCTGAAGGGGTCGCTTAAGTGGGGTAAGGCACAAGAGCTAAAACACCTTGAGCATGTGTTGATACGGGTTGACTTGTCTGATGGTGCGGTTGGTTATGCCGAAGCGACACCCCGCCCAACAATTTATGGCGAGACACAGGCATCGGTTTTGCATATAGTGCGACGGTATCTGGCGGACATTTGGATAGGGCAGGCTATAAACACACCTGATACGATTGCCAAACTGTCACAGGGGATGGAACTTATCAAGGGTAATAATACGGCAAAGGGTGCGCTTGATATGGCTGTGCATCATGCACTGTCGCAGAGCCACGGCAAAACACTTGGTGATTATTTACAGACATTGCATACCAAAATCGAGGTGAGCTATATTGTCAGCACGGGCAAATTGGATGCCGTGATAGCCGATGTCGATATGGCATATCAAGCAGGGGTGCGTGTGTTCAAGGTAAAAATCGGCAAAGATATTCCACAAGAAATACAGACGCTGGAGCAGTTGACAGCCCACTATCCTGATGCAAGGTTTTACGTTGATGCTAACCAGACATTGACTATAGATTCGGCGAGCACTGTACTTAAAGAATTATACGAGATGGATGTGATTCATTGTGAAGAACCGTTGCCAGTGCATCACTTGCGCGATAGGCAAAACTTACATCAGCAGACTCTTATGCCAATTATCGCTGACGACTCTGCATTTACTATCGCTGACCTTGAAATGCAGATAGCACATGACACCTTGGACATCCTCAATATCAAGACACCACGCACGGGGTTTTCTCAATCGACGAAGATGCTGAAACTTTGCCGTCAGCATGTCAAGCAGGTGATGGTCGGGTCGCAGGCGAGTTCGTTATTGGGATGTTTGTTTGCGGCGACGTTTGCAGGGATGGCATTTATCGACTGTGCCAATGAGGTCAGCTTCTTCCTCAAGACCGATACCGACATCTCAAACGCGCCACCGATTGTGGATGGCTACATGCAGATGGAAGATGTGCAGACAGCTATTGAGCGAATAATGCAGAGAATCGATATATCTTAAATATTGCCTTAACCCTGATTAAATCTATTGGTGACAGGCAAATATCATTATGATAATTGATTCTAGCGACGTTTCAGGTACGGAGCAAGCGCGGACAATGGGGCGTTATCAAGCGCAGTGGTATCTCATAAACTTTGCTCATTAAGAAGCATAAGTGGATGTGAGTTCATCGCTTTTGCGTGTCACACAGGGCAGGCTGATTGTGACCCGAACACCAGCATCATTTTCGTTTTCGATAGTGATTGTTCCGTTCAGTGTGTTCACAACTTTGTTAGCGATTGTAAGCCCCATCCCAATATTGTCATTGTCAAGTGAACGATGTGCTTCACCACGAAAGAAGTAGTCAAATACATAGGGGATTTGTTCATCTGGAATGGTCATACCTTGATTGCGGATTATAATCTCCACAGTATTATCATAACCATTTGCTGAAAGTGAAATCTCTGTATCGTTATCTCCATATTGAATCGCATTATCTAATATATTTGATATAGCACGAGACAGGTAAGATGTATCCCCCAATATGGTACATGTGTCTGTACAACTTACGTCCATATGGAGTTGAATTTCTGATTTTCTTATCTGTTGCGAATATTTGTTGATGATGTCGCGCAAGAGCATCACGACGTTAATTGGAGCTGTTGTCGTGCCTTGAGTATCAAGCCGGACAACGAGAAATAAATCTTCGTACATCTTATTGAGTCGGTCTATGGAGGTTGACAGGTTTGTTAGATGACGTTCTCGGTCTTTTTCTTGACCGTGGCGAAGCAAGTATAAACTTGTGTTCACGACGGATAGGGGGGTACGAAAATCATGAGCTGCACTATTTAGGAATGCTGTTGCAGCTTCATTTCTTTCCTACTTTTTGGCGACTTCTATTGCATGTTTTTCCGCAGTTTTGCGTTCGGTTATATCAAACGTCGTGCCAAGATAACCGACAAACCCCTGATGCTTATCATGAATCACCTGTATGGTGTTTTGATAATGGCGGTCTTTCCATTGGTGGTCGAACGTAATCTCGGTTGTATTCTGAATATTTGCAATATGAGGGGCGCAGGCATGATGTAGGTACTCATAAAAATCGTCAATTAATTCGTGCTGATTGTCGTTAAATGATTCAATATTTAGATCTTGGTCAGTTACCCAAACAAGTGCCGGCACTTGATTCAATAATAATCTGAGACGCAATTCACTGGACTGAATAATGCCTCTGCGGTCACTCTCCAAATTACTACGATAATCTGACACAATTTTGAGTAGAAAATACAATATGATGACGAATGTTCCGATATTCCATGCGGCAAATACCGTAACCGTTTCGACAACAATCATTGTAAACATGATGCACATAATAATAAGAGCGGTGGTCAACAAGAGTTCTCGATTATTCAGCAGTGCTTTGGCAATCATTAACAATAAAATATAGTGGGATAACTCGTGATGGGGTGGGGTAGAATTAAGAACATGAATTGTGACAATAAGACCACTGAATATAATTAGTGTCCACACAGCTAATCGAAATTGCTCAGATCGATTAATTAGATAAACTACCAAAAGCCCCGTCAAGCCGAAAAAAGCATCAAAATAACTATTTATCGAGAATAACTGATCGAAATTGGTCATTATCATAATGTTGAAGATAGAGAAAAATATTGTTATTGGAATCAACACTAGGAGAATTGCGTTTAATAATTGACTTTGTCGTTTGCGAGTCAAGGATTTGAATTGGGGTAGGTCATCAATTGTGGAGTTAATTGTATTGAATCGCATGTACTGTTCCTATATGAGCAATTACAACGGCAATACCGTTTTGGTAAATAATATCCCCCCATTGGTTGTTGCTCTATTATGTTGTTTAACCACGAGACATCCTAAATTTTATGAGGCTAACATTTCCTCAAACTCAGGTATATCTGTCAATAATCTGAGTAGCTGAGTGATGAATGTGCTTGCCGTCAGTGGTTTTGTCATGAAGTTGTGGAAGCCTTCCATGATGGCACGTTGCCGATGTCCGGGTAAGTTGTGGGCAGTGAGTGCAATCACGGGTATTTCAGCTAAGGCACGGTCAGCTTGCAAGGCTTGTATAAACTCCCAACCATCCATCACCGGCATTGAAATATCTGAAATGATAAAGTGTGGATGCACATGTTCAAGCTGTTCAAGTCCTTCTTTACCGTTGGTTGCGGGATAAACTGTCGCACCATAGTAACTCAATATTGTTTGTACCACTTCCAAACTATCAGGCTCATCTTCTAGGACGAGTACATCATAACCTGCTAACATTTGGTTCTTTGTTGCTGTCATAATTAAGTTCCTACACAAATGTATATCTATTTATTTCGGATTATAACATAGTAAGATTTGGTTTACTACAAAAAGTGACTAGTTTTTACCTAGCCACCTGACCAGTTTTGAGCGTAATTACCTTAGGATGTTTGTAAAAATAGAAAATAGCGATGCCATTTTGATTTGAATATATTGTGAAAAATTACAAAGTGAATCCTTGCCGAATCACTTGCAGGCAAATGATTTTGCAATCATACTGTTATGTGTATATCGAAATTGATAAATAAGTCTGGTTGTATCGTGGGCAAATTCGGAAGGGGAATGGGATGCCAGCAAGTGAATTTAGTGATGTATTTATTTCGTATCGTCGTAAAAATGTAGATTTTGTCAAACAGCTTGTTGATGATTTGAATCGTGACGGCAAAGAGGTGTGGGTTGATTGGGAAGATATTCCGCCGGGTGTTGAAGGTTTTGCTGACGAAATCAAGCGCGGGATAGAAGGGGCAGACATCTTTTTGGCGGTACTGTCACCGGATTATATGGAGTCCACATATTGTGTGGATATGGAACTCGGTTATGCGACTGAACTGAACAAGAAAATCATTCCGGTTGTCTTCCAGAAGTTCGATGATTATGAAGTCCCTAGTAGTGTATCGCATATCAACTGGATTTATTTTACGCCCCATGCCGGACAAACCAATACCTATGAGGAAGCATACCCCAAAATTTTGGAGGTCATGCACACCGACTTGGAGCATGTTCGCAATCATAAGCGGTTACTCTTGCGGGCAATTCAATGGGAAGCTACCAAAAAAGATTATCATTTCTTGCTGAGTGGTTCGGAGATTGACCCGTTCCAAGATTGGTTGAACAATGCCGCAGGTAAAGAACCGATTCCAACCGAGTTGCAGAAAGAATTTATCGGCGCAAGCATCGATAATCGGCAACGGCAACAACGTCGCTTACTGTTGGGCGTGACGACAGCACTGGTTATTTCTATTGTCTTGTCGATTGTGTCCTTGATTAGCCTAAACACAGCTCAAATTGCTAGGGCAGAGGCAGAGACCGAACGAGCCAACGCCATCACAGAAAAAGAACGAGCCGAAGTCGCTGAGGCTGATGCTTTACAACGGGCACGAGAAGCGGATGCGCGTTTATTGGCAGACCAGTTGCCTATCATTTATGGAAATGACCCCTTTGTTGCCTATGCACTCGCACTTGATTTGTTAGATACACCCGATATGCCTGCGATTGTTCCTGCGGTGGCAAAGGAATTGATATTACAAGGGACTGCACTTCGACGCTTTGAGGGACATCTGGCAAATGTGAATGCTGTTGACTATAGCCCAGATGGTACGACTATTGTGTCTGGTTCTGATGATGGGACGCTGGTCTTGTGGGATGTTGAAACAGGGGAGATGCTCCGTCAATTCATCGGGCATACAGGTGGGGTCTTGTCTGTTGAGTTTAGCCCGAACGGCAACATGATTGCATCAGGGGCGCGCGACAATCTGATAATCGTGTGGGATGTTGAAACAGGGACTATCATTTACGAACTTGTGGGGCATACAGATTGGGTCAATGATGTGGCGTTTATAGGGAATGAGGCGGTTGTATCTGCGTCTGATGATATGACCTTGATTGTTTGGGATGTGGTGATAGGGGAGATGTTAAGTCAGAGCCCCGACCCATTTGCTGATTTTGTAACAAGTGCTGCTGTGAGTGCAGATGGGTTGAAAATTTTTGTCTCATTAAATACAACTGAGGACAATGTTCTCTTGATTGATGCCAATGCAAACGAGGTCGTCAGTTTTGTGGGGCATACAGAGCGGGTTACAAGTATTGTGCTTAGCCCAGATGAACAGACGGCACTATCAGCGTCAGATGATTTCACTCTCATTTTATGGGATGTGGCAACAGGGGAGTTGTTGCGTCGATTTGAGGGACACACGGATTGGGTGAAGCAGGTTGCCTTCAGCCCAGATGGAAAGACGGCACTATCGACTTCGCTAGATGGTAGTCTGATTCTGTGGGATGTTGAAACAGCAGACATTCTGGAAACATTTGTCGGGCACTCGGATTCGCCATTTGGGGTGGTGTTTAGTCCCGATGGTGAAAATGCCGTTTCTGCGTCTTTCGATAATAGCCTCATACTTTGGGACTTGTCAGTGCAACAGGGTAAATTGCTTGACATCATTTCAACTGATATAGATGATGACTTGAGTGATGCTGAATTAGAAAACATTGAAAATCTTCTTCCAGAATTTAACCTTGAAGCATCGACAGACGCATCAGAGGACCTTCCTCTTGTCAACTATGTAGATACAACCGTGACATTGGAAGATGCGGAGACGGGTGACATCGTCGAATATGATGAGCATACCGATACGATTACGGGCATCCGGTACAGCCTTGATGGGCAGACGGTTGTGTCGTTATCGAATGATGATACCGCAATTATTTGGGATGTTGCACCGGATCAGCTAACGCCGCGATTTGTATTAGATGGACACACTGATGATGTTACCGGTGCGTTGATTAGCCCTGATGATGCGACGGTGATTACTGTATCAAGCGATAATTCTGCAATCTTGTGGGACATTGCAACGGGTGAGCTGATTGTCCGATTCACGGGACATATTGGGGACGTGCAAGCTGTTGCTTATCATCCGACGAAACCTCAGATTCTAACAGGCTCACAGGACAACACGATGATACTTTGGGATATTGAATCAGGCGAGCCGATAATATTTTTTGAAGGTCATGGTGATGATATTAACGGACTTGCATTTAATGACGATGGAAGCAAAATTCTGTCAACGGCATTTAATGACGAGGTGATTGTATGGTTGCTTGATGTGGATGATGAAGAATTCCAAACGATAATTGCTGAACGTGAAATCGTAGAGCTAACCTGTGCCATTCGAGAACAATTTAGCACACCGGATATCCCTGAAGATTGTTGATAGCGTAAAGTCAAATTAGAAACAGATTGCGGATGGGCTTGTTAGCAGGCTCATCCGCTTTTACTTTCCGAACATGATACCCTCGCTATCATCAAATTGTTCTATACAATTCCTTAACAAATTAAATGCTTGACTTTGACACTGTGTCAAACTTTATGATGTGTATATCAAGGACATACAGAAGGGCAGACACACCATGTATCAAATCGGTGAATTTTCCAAAATAGCACAAGTATCGGGTCGGCAGTTACGCCACTATGACCAGTTGGGTTTGCTCACGCCGGAGTATACCGATCCAGATTCTGGCTATCGTTATTATAGTGCGCGACAGCTTCCACGCTTGAATCGGATTTTGGCACTCAAAGAGATGGGCATGTCGTTGGAGCAGATAGGGCGTATGCTGGATGATGAGATTTCGCCAGATGAATTACGCGGTATGCTCATGATGAAGAAGGCACAAATCGAGCAGATGTTGCATGAGGAGTTGGCACGGATGCGTTATATCGAATCGCGCATCGAACAAATCAACGCCGAGGGCAATATGGAAAATTATGATATTGTGTTGAAGTCTGTCCCTGCAAAAAAGTTTCTCGCCGTCCGTGAGATATGTCCGCAACTATCAGCGGGACGGCAACTGGCATTGGAGATGCACCGACTGTTACCGTCGAAAGTGGGTAAGCGGGCGATGGGACACTTTACAGCTGTTCTCTATTCGGAGATATTTACCGATGTTGATATTGACCTTGAGTTTGGTTTTCAGCTGGAGGATGACGTGGATGATGATTTAGTCATTGAGTTACCAGATGGGGCTAGTATGACAGTCACGGATTTACCAGCAGAAGAACATATGCTCACGGTGACGCGCCTCGGTAATCCACAGCTTGGGCATGGCAGTTATGCTGCCATCGGTATGTGGGCAGAAGCCAATGGGTATGAGTTTGCAGGCAATGTCCGCGAAGTATTCATCAACTTTGTTCAGACAGACCGAATAGAGGAAACTGTAACTGAAATTCAATATCCGGTGCGACCCAAGTCTAACCTCTTTTTACAACTGTCGGAATAAGCCTTAGCACATTACCGTCTAATTTAATCAATTTGTTCAGTTTATATGCCTGATGGGGTAGTCAGTTTCGGCTACTTGATGGCAGACCTATATCAATCCATATCACATAAGGAGCTATACTCATGACAACCCTTAACTTCGACATCACCGTAAATGCCAGCAAAGATGACGCATGGAAAACATTGGCAGACTTTGCTGGAATATCTGTGTTTCATCCGACAGTTCCGACATCATATACCATCAATAGCACTGCGGGCACTGGATTGGGTGCTGAACGTCGTTGCGAATTTAATAGTGATGGAAGTAAGTATATTGACGAACGTATCACACGCTTTGTAGACGGCAAAGAATACGATGTTGAAATCTACGGCGGAACACAAATGCCACCGGTGAATAATCTCTCTATCACATTGGGAATTGAATCCATCAGTCTGTCCCAAACCCGTGTCTATGTGCGGGCAAGCTATCAACCGAAGTATGGACCCGTCGGCATGGTTATGAATATGCTGATGATTAAGCCGTTTATCAGCAAAGCTCTGAACGGAATTTTGCTCGGCTTCAAACATCACATGGAAACAGGGCAACAAGTTCAATCCTTCGGCACACTCAAAGCAGCTGGGTTGGTTGCATAAATCTTCATTTGATATTCCTCTCTCCTCTGAGTGAATAAACGGATAGGGCAGGTGTGCTATCCGTTTTCTTCTTTTATATCCTGACACAAACACGATTTCATCTCCTCATATGTGGCTCAGCACAAAATGGCAGACAGTGTTATCATTTTGTTATATATGTAGGAGGTCATTATAGTATGTCTGCAATTATCAATTTCTTTGAATATATATGGGGTAGTCGTGTCGGCTTCTTTGTGATGGGTGCGTTGTCGATGTTGACACTTATCAGCCTTGGTGTGTCGATTGGCATCACAACAGGTGATACCTTGCAGTGGGTTGCCGATTTTTCGCGTAACTTCGGTGCGGAGATGGTCGGGGTTGCACTGACTTTTGGTTTATTGGGTATTGCTGACCGTGCTAAATCAACCAATGATTTTAAGTCTCGGTTGGTTCGTAATGTGCGCAGTACCACGACAGGGGAGGCGATGCAAGCCATCGAAGATTTGCGTGAGCGAGGCTGGTTGACAGGTGACCGAGGTGTGCTGAAAGGGGCACAGTTGCGGTTTGGGAATCTGGCGGGGCTAGATTTGCGCTTGGTCAATATGGAGAATGCCGAGTTGCTAAGCGCGACACTGGCAGGCACAGACTTGAGCGGGGCGAATTTGCAACGGGCATTTTTGAATAAGGTGAATCTACAGAATGCCAACCTGTTTGGGGCAAATCTTAAATGGGCAAACTTATGGAATGCAGATATGTCCGATGCGCGTTTGTTGAATGCGGACTTGCAAGGGGCGGAGATGCTGGATGTGAATCTGGCAGATGCAAACCTGTTTGATGCGCGTTTGGATGGTGCGAATCTGGAAGGGGCGAACTTGCAGGGGGCGAACCTTGCAGCGGCTAACTTAAAAGGCGCATCCCTCAATCGTGCCAATCTATCCGGTGCAAATATGCGTTATGCCAACTTAGCACGGGTGAACCTTGAATTTGCGACACTGACAAATGCGAAGTTGCCTGATGGTACAGTCTGGACAGAGGATACTGATATGATGCGCTTTACGAATGAAAAGCACATTGCATATGACATGACGCGCGAGAAGGTGAATGAACTGCGGGCAGAGGCTGGTCTGAATTATATTTAGTCGAGTGGTTTCAGCTTAATCAACTATGAGCAGGTGTTCATAGTTTACTTATCTTTGTCTCAGTAAGGCTATCTAGCATTATGCTAACTACTGATACAAAGGAAAAGTGTGACATGGCAGACGTATACAAGGGTAAAGAAAGTGACCGACGTTATAAGGGAGAGCAGGTCGATATAACTTATAGTCTTAAGCGGTGTATCCATGCGAAGCATTGTGTTAATCGGTTGTCGGAAGTCTTTGATGTGGACAAACGTCCGTGGATTGATGCGAACGGCGCAGGTGCTGACCGTGTGGCTGAGGTGATTCAGATGTGTCCGTCGGGTGCGTTACACTATGACCGCCACGATGAAAAAGAAGGTGAACCAACGCCGTCCATCAACCGTATTATTGTGCATAAAGATGAATACTTGCAATTCATCGGTGACCTAGAAATTCGTAGCGCAGGTACAGAAATTGATGGTGAGACCCGTGCTACATTATGCCGTTGTGGCGAATCTAACAATAAGCCATTTTGTGACAACACCCATAAAAAAGTTGATTTTACAACTGATGACCTTGATACAGTCAAAGTCGATGAATCGGCAGAGCAGGGTGGCAAGCTGATTGTAACGACACATACCAATGGTCCAATTGAAGTATCTGGTAATTTGCAGATAGAAGATACAGACGGAGAGGTCATTTTTACAGGAACACAAACGTGGTTATGTCGGTGTGGTGGGTCGAGCAAGAAACCGTTCTGTGATGGTACACATAATCGAAATGGCTTTACTGCCGAATAATATCAGAACTGTGTTGGAACACCACTGCACAAGGTAATAACAGAAGTGGTGGTGATTTCCATATAACAGTGTCATATGTTTAAAGAATCAACACCTGACAATATCATGGATTTTCAGGTGATAACACAAGGAGGTGCTGTTGTGGATTTAGATAAATTGGAAGTCATTCATAATCCAGAGGAAAAACGGTTCGAGATTCAGCTTGAGGGTGGGCTGGCGATGGTTGAATATTTGCTCAACAAAACGAACATCATCTTTACTCATACAGAAGTGCCAGTCGAATATGAAGGGCAAGGTATCGGTAAAGTGTTGGCTGAATATGTGTTGAATTATGCTAAAGAGCAAGGATATAAAGTACAACCGCTGTGCCCGTTCATCAAAGCGTATGTTCAACGTCATCCGGAATATCATGAAATTTCATGGGGATTCTAAGCTAATTTACGATGAGGGTGAGGCACATATCTCACTCTCGTGTTCATGCCAATTTTACTTATCGTGAGTAATAATTCTGGCAAATTTCCTCTTTTGTTTACTCTATTTTCTATTTGTGTTGTCATGCGTCATCAAAAAAATCTGAACTGACTATATTTTTCTGTTACCTCAAAATTTTTTTAGCAATCACCAATTGCCAAATTTAAAAAAAAAGTGGAAAAATGGAGTAGGGGGAGTGTTTTTGGAGTGGTGATTTTGTTTGATTTAACTCTATAGAAATAGTCGTATAAGATGATATACGAGCCAAAATTTTTCGATATTTTTGGGATACCCAACTGTTTCTAACAAAACAATCTAAGTAAATTCAACATGCTACGAAGTTTTTTGACCCTACGGGATTTTAGGTAATCAAGTTAGCCCATGTATTGAAACACTGGGTGAGCTGATTACGATAATCGTCAGTTTGTAGGAGTTGTTTTGGAAGATGAAAATGTTCGTAAATCGAACCAAAAATCGACAAGAATGTCTGCGCCTGCGATGGTGATTTGAAGCGTTGCATTCGTCGTTCTCGTCGCCGCGTGGTTTGATGCGAGTTCTCGACTCGATTGTGCAAATACTTACTTCATCGATGCTCAACCTAGGGTAGAATCGTGTGTGAAATGATATTGTAGCTACGCAAACCGTCCGTGACAATAACTCGTGGGCGAGTAGGTTTAGTACCAAGTACCTGCTCGAAAAAACACTTAGCTGTTTTGACATTGCGCCTTGTCTGCAACAGAATATCAAGAATCATCCCCTCGCTGTCAACAGCTCGCCACAAATAATAGCGATGTCCGTTGATGGTAACAAACACTTCATCCAGATTCCATTTATCACTCGGTTTCCGACGACGTTTTCTTAGCTGGTGCGCAAAATGAGAGCCAAGCTTACAGCACCAATTACGAATCGATTCATGACTCACTCGGATGCCGCGTTGATACAATAAGAGCTCGACATCCTGGAAACCAGTGGAAATGTAAAGTACAACCCGACCGCATATTGAATGATTTCAGGTGATTACCGATGATTCTTGGAGAGCTTTGTTGTCTTTTTCATCATCAGATCATGTCACACCATTCACTAGCTGTCCATAACTTGACAATGCCTGAAATAGTTATCGTCCTGATGGAGATGTTGTTCTCCCTACTACCTAGATTTATTTGTCTAAATTTGCTTGCTAGATTATTGCAACCCCAAGTGTCTAGTCGATATACGAATTTGCGATACAATATATTTAGTTGTAGAAGTTTTGGGTACTTCTATTTTTGCATCACAAGTAGACGATAAGGAAACTATTTCTCTCATTTATTTACGAACACCGATTTTCACCCCTTTTCAACGAATTCTCAAACGTGTACTTGATATTTCATTGAGTCTCACATTGTGTTTGATTTTGGCACCGATAATGGCAATTATCTACATCATTGTTAAATATGATAGTCCTGGTCCGGCAATCATATCACAACAAAGAATTGGTCAGTTCGGTAAGCCATTCGCAATGTATAAGTTTCGTTCAATGTACGTTGAAAGTGGTGCTGATATCTCAATGGTTACGTACATTAAAACAGCCGACGACAGTCGGATTACGCCTGCTGGTCGTATAATACGACGGTGGAGTCTGGACGAACTTCCTCAGTTAGTTAATGTTATCCGAGGCGATATGAGTCTTGTTGGTCCACGTCCAGAGCTACCTCATATAGTCGAAAATTATGAAACATGGCAAACACAACGGTTTGAGGTACCACAGGGAATGACTGGATGGTGGCAGGTAAATGGTCGGTCAGACTTACCAATGTTTGATAACACATCCTACGATTTACATTACATTGAAAACTATTCGATACGCTTGGATATTTATATCTTGTTCAAGACAATATCAGTCGTAATACGAGGAAGGGGAGCGTATTAATAACGATATCAGAGCTGATTTTCATGTTACGCTACGCTCTTGTTGTATCTCTGTATACAACTGTATTCAAAGCGCAATGAAACAGTAAGCGAAATTAGCATTATCCAAATTAGATCACGTCGCCCAATAGCAAGTGTTTCGGTCATACTTCGTGCCAGAATGTTAAATATCAGTAGTACAATTAGCATTATTTCCACTTTATGATGTTCGACATATAATGTATACGCTTGCTTAAGACTCCGAAGAATAATATAGATAAATAGAGTAATACCGGCTAAACCAAATTCTATACCCAGATCAAGCCAAACATTGTGCGCATGTTCAGGATTCCAGATATTGCGAAACATTATTTGTACCAATGGGTTTTCCGTTGCAAAGAAACCATGATAACCATAGCCGAAAATTGGACGATCACCGATTATCTCTAACACGACGGGCCATATCGTACTTCGACCAGACAATGTTGGTGTACGCCCAATTAATTCTAAGATATCAACATAAAATAGGGCTACCACGACAAAAACAACAATCAACACAGCAACAAAATATAATATCATTGCACCACGTAACCGATAATCCCATCGAAGCGTTGCCAGAGCAGGCGATATACACATCACCATGAGAACTGCTAAAACAGATGTTAGAGACACTGTGAAGGAAAGTAAAATAATCGTCATGGTTGCAACAAGATATTTTGACATTCGCGACATTTTGAGTAACGAAGCTGGCAAGAATATAAACATCAGCATAGCTAACGCCAGCCATTCTCCAAGGATGTTTTTATGTAAGGTTATTCCGCGTAAACGCCCCGCATGGAAGGTATCTTGATGTATGCCGTTTTCCGGGAAAAATAGTGCAACTAGAATCGTAGCAAAACAGACAAATATTAGGATACGACTATAGAAGATGACTTGATCTCTGAATGAATAACGTGAGGCAATGTAAACGCCAAGGCTTATAGATCCTGCGAGAATGAGCGAGCGACGGAATGTTATTTCTGGAGCAATTGACCATAGACTAGACCCAACAGCTAACAACATCAGCAATAGAACATCTTTTGCCTCCCATATCAAACGGATGCAAGCTTTCCAATTTGAAAACAGGAGCATTGCAGTAATTATCATCGCGACTAGATTGATTAAGGGGATTGATATAGGGAGCAATCCATTTTGCACAAACGAATTTGAATACATCAAAATGACGATGGCAATTATTATTTTATGCAAATTCTCAGACATGATGTTGCTCCAGCCTGCCGAATGGAAGATATGTTCGCAATGGTATGCAAATGTTCAAGCGGTGGTATGCCATAATATAGAAACCTATATTTTGTGTACCAATACCCACTGATACACCCAACGCCGTACCCGATGCACCGAAAAGTATGGTGAACAAAATTGTACAAATGGACATGATGACTGTTGAAATGATTGAGATATGGCGTACCAGTTTCTCATATCCTGCGAATCGCAATAGTGAACCCACCTGACCAGTTGCTGCATTCACAATCTGTCCGATCAGCAATATCCAAAGTATCGAACGAGCCGAAATAAATTCTGCACCAAACAAGCCTAAAAGAAAATCTGAAAAGAGAAATAAGATTGTTGACCCCATTATTGCAACCCAGAACACCCACCTTGTAATTCGTGCATGAATTATTTGTAATTGTCCCATATCATTCGCTTCATAATACGGTGCAATCATTGGCTCAAAGACACGACGTACAGCATTTGACAAGAAAATTGTCAGATAGGCAGCACGTTCAGCAATGACAAACAAGCCAACATCAACACCACCCACCCAATAACCGAGTACAATAGCTGGGATTTCGAGCCGTACAAAAATTGTGCCACGAAAAAATAAACTCTCTAAACCAAAACGTAGCCACGCAAAAACTGGATAGTCTTTTGTCGCTATGGCAGTAAGACTACGAAAACTCTCCCTAGCCTTTAGACGCAGTGTCCACGTTGTTAGAACGAGTTGCATAACAAAGACTATCGCCACACTCCCTGCAAATGATATGAGTGCGGCTTGTAATGGTGTCATGCCAAACACAAAAATCAGACAAAGTAGCATGGATAACATGAGGACGGGTCGAAATAGGTCAACGGGTGCAATACCCCAAAAAACATAGCGTAATGCGAGTAATATATCCGAATAGAGTACATGTAATGCCATCAATATGATGACGGGTACAACTGGTAACAAGGATGCAATTTGTATGTTATTCGGTGGAAAGATTCCCAAAAATATGAACAAAATGATAGTAAAGATTGTTGCCACAACAAGTGTTACAGTACCCGAAAATACAATAAACCGATGTATAGATACAATATCAAGTTTGACCCAATACGCCGAGACAAATTTTGTAGCTGCTCCAAATAATCCCAGAGTACCGACAATACCGAGTATGGTTATCCAATTTTTGATAAAGATAAACTCGCCAAATTGTTGTGCGCCGAGCCAACGCGCGAGTAACAAATTCAATGCAAAATTTACAGCATAGCCAACAATCTGGACAGCAAAGGCTGTGCCAATATTTTTTGCTACTGGAGACTGCCTTAATCTTGCGAGGATGATTTTGAGCCGACTCTTGTGTGTTTTGATGGTCATCTTAAAAGGTTGAGACGTGTCTGACTGTCGAAATCATGGAGAATGCTCCTGTGTTTTGGGTGTCAGTTGGTATCCAAACAGAGATTCTCTCAAAACGAGGGCAACAAATATTGGGTTAAAAAGCAAGTATCGTACAGCTAGACGTGGCTCAACAAATAGACGAAACAGCCACTCAAGACCATTGCGTTGCATCCAGTTAGGTGCTTGCGGTACAACACCTGCTATAAAATTAAATGCCGCTCCAACACCGGTAATTAATGGTGCATTTAAATGTGGACGATACATCGACATCCACAAATCTTGTTTTACTGATCCAAGACAGACCCAAACAATGTGGGGATTAGCGGCATTGATTCGATCTATAACATTAGGATCCGGTTTTGTTTCTAATGGAGCAATTGCCGGGGAATGATAACCCACAATTTGTATTCCCGGAAACCGAAATTGCAATGTGCTAACCAATTTCTTAGTTACTTCAGGTCTACCACCCCAGAGGTAATGTGTGATTGGTTGTGTTGCTGTGATCTCACATAGTCGTTCCATTACATCAGGTGCATAAACTCGCTCAGCTTCTGGAACTCCTCGCCGATGTTGCAACCAAATAAGAGGCATCCCATCTGCAAGTAACATGTCTGCATTATAGAGTGTGTAGCGCATGTCTTTACGAAAGTTGGCGATGGTCACTGTATATGCAGCACAAAACAAAGCATATCGTGGATTGTCCCAAGCTTGTGCCCACTGCAACAATTGGTCTACTGCATCGTCAAATCGCTGTGCGTCTATATCAAAACCGATTATTGGGGCTGTTGTCATTGATCTAGCCAATCACTTGGTGTGACAGCATCCTCACACCACTTATAGTCATTCATCAACATATCTCGTAAACAAGCCCCGACACGCTGACCTGCTTTGCTATGTCCGCTATTATTCCAATGTGTGTCATTCGGATTTTCATTGACATAGTCATCTAAAGTTAGTAAATCCTCGACAGTGATATACGAAATACCTGTTTCTTCAAGAATATATGCAATATCATCAAGTGTGGTTGTAGTCCATTTCATAGAGGTGTAGTCTGGAATAATTAGCACCAACAACTTAATTCCAGATTGGTCTGCAATGTTTTTTAGCTCTTCTATATACTGTGCGGTCGCTTCGAGGGCTGGAGCATACCACTCGTCTGGACGTGATAGAAAATTAGTCGGTTCTGTTTGAACTTGCAGTCCCATCAAACGTGGGAGTGCAACTGTTCCAATGCGTGTAGATAATAAGACCCGTTGCCACTCCGATAAGTCTATAACATCAACCCCCTGCATACGAAAATATAGAGCAGTAGGTGATACCTTCTCAACTTCTAAGGAGTCGGTCAACCGATACTGCTTCACCCACACTCCGCCTGATTCGCCTGTATCTAGTACGAACCATTGGTCAATTGGCAACAAATTGTCATAATAATCAGTAAGGTGAAAACCGAGTACAGCTATTTGCGGGTTGAGTTTCGGGCCAAAATGCTTGAGTTTTAAAATAGCATTTTTTGTACCACTCCCCGGAACACCCGCATTCCAGATTGTCACATCCAAATCAAGAAGACTTTGCTCGACAACTTCTACCCAAGATCGCCCTACATCGGCGGTATAGCCAAAAGTGAACGAGTCACCTAACATCAATATTCTATGTGTTTCTAAACCGCTTCTGGTCTGGAAGTTGTCAGAATCGAAGTGACCATCTTGATTGATTAGACAATTTCGTATTGTCTGATGGAAGGGGGTTGTACAGTCAGCGGTCACTACATCATAGTTAAAGCGACATCCTATCTCATCATCACATATTAGTGAACCGTAATTGGGTGGTTCAAAATTAACCTGATAAATTGGATTTACACCCGAAACCACCAATACAGCTTCGATGGAAGCAAATGCAATAATAATTGATACCAGAATAATCGTAAGTCTTAGAACTAGCTTCTTCATAGGGTACATGTTAATTTCGCTATTTAATCAGGCATTGCTACGATACAATCAGTATAGTCTGCTATTGCATTGTGACAAATCAAGAGTCACCTTACAATGGCAGTTTGGTATCTAATTTCTAGTGTTTAACAAATTGGTTTTGAAGATACTCAACGTGTTCATAAATATATTGAAGCATGACAGACTCTGAAAAAACCATTAGGTTGTACTAAATCTACCTGAAGTACACTGTTTTATCACGACTTGAAAAGAGTATTCCATTGCCAACCCCTATCTTCGTTGTTGGAATCCAACGGTCAGGAACAACCTGGCTTGCCAATGAACTTGCATCAATGAAGGGCGTAGTAGGTGTAACATCAGGTAAATTTGGAACACGCGAAAGCCACTATTTTAATGCTTATGTAGATCGTTTTGGTGACATAACACAGCCCGACAACTTTGCCTTATTTGCTTCTGTTATGCTCAGTAGCGATTTCTTTTCGCTTGTAGGTCTTGATAAGGCATTTCTGGAATTGCTCTACCCATCAGACTATTGGACTATATTTTATAAGGTAATGGCGCGTTATGCCGACGAAAATCAGGCGCAGTACTGGGTTGAGAAAACGCCTAACCATACGGAGCTTCTTGATGAAATTTGTAAGGCATATCCGGATGCACTTGTCGTAGCGACACGGCGCAATATGGCGGATGTTTTTACTTCAGCAATTGTTCAAGAAAGACTGTGGTATAACAGGCGACGACGATTAGTCCGGATGATTACCCATTCCCTGCGACACACACACTATAATCGGATTATTGTGCGATGCGAGTCCAACCATGAGAATATAGTAATTGTCGATTATGAAGATATGAAAACAGATCTAAATCAGGTGATGAGAACAATCCAAAAGCAGTTACAACTTGATGCCGAATACGACCCACATCAGAAACAGCAGTTCACAACCAATACCAGCTCTCGTATTGCTGACTTTAAATTACCCAAATCTGAGCTAATTCTGTTACGTTTAATCTACGGGGTTGCGTCGTTGATACCGAGTTTTTTTGTTGCCCGACTATATCGAATCAGACAAAAAATGAGACACCGCCAAAGCCTACCGCTTCAGTTATTTCGTCTTCGATATCCACATTTAGCGAAATATGATCCAATTGTTGCTGAAATCATAGAGTCAGAAGCAGACTAATTTGCTCTGAAGTAGATTTTACATATCTGCGATGTCATTTAGATTCCCGCATAGAGTTGATATATAGTGTTTCGAGTTGATCTATGACAATTTCGGGTGCAAACATTTGTGTGGCGATTATGTGGGCATTATTAGCTAGAGTTTGACGCTTATCGCTGTTTGCAAGAAGTTCAAGTAAGGATGCCTCCAGTGCAGAAACATCACCAGCGTCAATGAGTATAGCATGGTGGTTATGCTCAAATACATAGGGGATGCTCCCAATACGAGTAGTGATTACAGGCACACCATACATCATCGCTTCAATCACAGAGACAGGCATTCCTTCATGATATGAGGGTAGCGCATAAATCATAGCCGAAAGCAACGCTTGGTTTTTGACCTCACCTCTTATCCATCTCAACACTTTTACATGTTTTGATAAGTTTTGCTCACGGATAAGTTGACTGACACCTTCGACATCCCCATCCCCCCCTAGCCAGAATTCACAGTCGGGAAATTGCTCTACGACTTTTGGGATTGCACATAATAAATCATATGTTCCTTTGCGATGTCCCAACTCTCCTAATGTCAGTACAATCGGTTTCACATATGACGGTCTTGATATGTTTGGGACTTCAACCGGATTATTCAATACTTCGATTGGCACAGTGGGAGAAAGTGTTCGATAATAATTTTCCCACACAGGCGATAAGGCTATTAGCGTGGAAACTCTCTGTAGAACAAAACGAATATACCATTGGGCTAATGATGGTTGCTTTCGATAGAATCCGTCAAAGTCCGGTGCATGTGCATGAGCATACGTGACACAACCGAAGGTACGACTAACTAACATGAATAATGACTCTCGATAAAAGCCCGCTTTATACGAAAAATGCACATGGACAATCTGAGGTCGCCACCATATTAACCACCAAATAAAAGTTAGCATCGAGCGCATTGCTACCCAAAATTTCTTAAACTTACTCCCATAACAATAAATTCCGAGATACCGCATAGGAAAATCATCATGATTCCAGTGCTTTCGCATCGTTTGTTGAACAGATGTCATCCCACCAAGCACAGTATCATCGGGACCAATCATCACAATCTTTATAGTTTGTTGTGGCATGATGTTTTACTTCTGCCTAAGTGTATTTTCGTAAAGTGAATATATCGTTTTGAGACGATCCTCCCATTTCATTGATGCAGTATAACGACTACGTTCAATACGTTTTTCTGCGGAATCAGATTGAATCGCCAGTGCAATTGCATTGACAAATGATTCGGGTGTATCTGCAAATGAAACAAAATCACGATGTACTGCTAGCGATGGTAGTGATGTGCTAATCACTGGTCGCCCCGCAGCAAGATATTCGAGTGCTTTCAACGGGTGCATATGTTGAGTATGGATAGTCAGAACATACGGAATAATACAAGCGGACATTGCTTTAAGGTAGCTTGGGAGGTCAGTAACTGAACGATGCCCAACACTTATCACATTTGGTATCTTAGTGATGGTAGAGGCAACTGCATCTTCGCCAATTTCTCCCACCAGTAGCAGTGTCCAATGTGCGGTAATTGCCTCTATGAGAGATATATCAATGCGTTGATTCACTCGTCCGACAAATCCAATGATGGGTGCTTCAAGGTCTGCAATGTCTGTTAGAATCGGTAAATCCTGATAAAGAGTACGTGAAAATATATCGTATTCCACACCATGAGGCACATAGACAGTATTTGGATTATAGGATAACTTGTTTTGCGCCAGACCGGATTCAGATGTGATAACCAAATCTACACGCTTAGCCAGTTGATTGTCCCATTTGCGGACTTGTTGTGCTCGATTGAGTGAGAGAGGGTTGGTCGCATAATCATCTGTGACCATATACAGAGAAAACTGTTCGTCCAACTGACCAACAAGAGGAGCAGAATCGGGGTCATAAGTCCATAATATCGGATTATTGAAAGCAAGTCTTTGCAAGAGGGACTTTAGCCACTTCAGGCGAATAAACTGGTTGATATACAGAATAGGATCTTCATAGCGAATAGGCAAAACAAGTGGCGGTGCCACAATGAAAAGATTTCTGTAGGGTTGTCTAATCTGTCTCGATATAGCATACCTCAATTGAGGTAGAGCATGCTTGCGTTGTCCCGGAGTCAAAAATGAAACTGGAGTAATTGGACGTTCAACAACTAAGACCCGATTATTTTCTGCCAGCAATCGCATGTATCGATGTACATCAAGCCATGATTCATCCCAAAAACCGGGCGCGAGACACACAATATCACATTCTTCAAACACAAGGAAGCCGTCCACTAAGAATCGATTGAGTCCAAAATATTATCAAATTATTGAATATTTCTCACACGAATTCTAGTCGATTCATCTTCAGTAGGTATTTTGCCTTTCCATCACTGTCAGCAGATTCATCCAGATTGAAACCGAGAATGACAATATTTCTATTTACTTGTGTTTTGGGGCGCAGTCCATATAATGTAACTACACACTAATTATCTGAAAGTCGTTGTCGATGATAAACTATGCACAGACTTGTTTTGCTGTTACATTCTTGCTTGTGTTAGGAAGCATAGTTGTTACGGCTCAAGATAATGTCGAGGCGACTTGCCAAGACTTTATCGAGGTAGCATTTGAGGAATTTGGTCAAAATTGTGCCGGACTTGAGAATAATAGCATATGCTATGGGTTTGGTACTGTTAACACCACATTTGCAAATGATGAAACGAACGGCATTCCATCTACGGACTTAGACATTCTTACAGTTGTGGGGAATCAAAGTTTACTATTTGATGCTGATAACAATCAGGTGGTTGAGTCGATTCAGACAGCTCCGTTGCGTCCAATAACGGGAATTGTCAATGACACACTGGAGGCAACACCAGATGTTGAGGCGACTGCTGAACCAGAATCAGCAACAGATGTTGAACTATGGGGATTGAGTCTCGTCTATACATCGGGCAACATCCCTAAACAGTTAGACGAACCCGGCATACGTATCATGGTCATTGGAGATGTCAGAATAGAAAATGCTGTTCCTATCAACAAGACATTCATTCCTGATACCATCATAGAGGTTACCGTCGAAGGTGCTGACTTATTCACTGCGCCACCCGACTATCGCATACCAAGTACAGTAATTGAAACTGTCAGCGGAGAGTTTGAAGCTGATGCGATTAGTCCTGATGGTGAGTGGGTGCGTGTCTTCTATTTATATGAACGATCCTACGCGCTTCGAGCAACTGCGTGGTTACAGACTGAGAGCCTACTCGATAATCCGAACCTCGGTGATTTACCAACATTAGGTGCGGACTATGGTACACCTATGCAAGAACTTTTCTTAAGTATGGAATCAAACCCAGACGACTGCGACGGTGAGCAGACATCTGGAATCCTTATTCAAGGTGTTGATGGTATAGAAACTGATATTCGGATTAATAATTTGCCTTTACGTCTGACATCCTCTGTCTTTATACAAATTGTTGAAGATGATATCTTCAATATGGTTACATTGGATGGCATTATCAGTATTTTGCCTGATACTGAAGCTGAAGTATTTCTAATACCCGGCTTTTTAGCTGACTACGATGCCTCATTTTGTCTTGATGAGGAAGAAAGTCTTGGAATTGATCAGGAATCTAATGATCAGAGTGTCATCGCTTGTCTTGATGACTCTTTGCCCATAATTGAACCTCGGATTCTTAATAACGATGAACTTGAACAGTATGGAACTTTTACTAGTTTACCGAACAATATCACAAAGTCAGTCTCCTCGATTACGGTCATCACCCCATCTGGTGAGGGTGATGCCATGGCGCAAATCATAACTAGCGACGAAACTGGAATGAATCGAGTAAATGAATACTGTATATCGGGTAGTTTGCCGGACTACATCTGTGATTCGACTGGCAATTAATTTTCTGTCATTGCATCTGTAATTGCGACAAAATAGCGACCTGAGATACATTTCATGGTGATTCTTCAATATTATCGGATAATTCGGCGCTGGTTATGGCTTATCGTTTTTGCTGTATTTATGGTATCTAGCTTAGTCTATATGTTACACATAAGTCAGCAACCTTATTATAGTGCCCATGTCACAATTGCAATTGGTGGCTATATTGAATCACCAAATCCCGATGCACAGGATATTCGTACAGGGCTGGATCTTGTACAAACCTATTCACACCTCGTCAAGAATCGTAACATCTTACAAGGTGTGGTTAATGAACTTGAACTCGAACTTGAACTGGATGAACTCAGCAATATTATAAATGCAGTCATTGTTCCCGGAACATCATTGCTCGAAGTGAGTGTGACTGATAGTGACCCCATTGAGGCAAGTGATATTGCGAATGAGATTGCAAGGCAACTCATTATACAAAGTCCTACAAATCTTACGGTCGCACAACAACAACAGGTATCACTACTCAATGAACAAGTCACATCTTTGTCTAACGAATTAGAATCATTTCGTGCACAATCAGTTTCCCTTGAATCTCGATTACTCAATGAAGATTTGGATTTCGATGAACGTCAGGCTCTGACTGAACAACGAAACTTCCTATTGGAGCAAGTCAACCAGTCCAGTAACAATATTGCACAATTTACCGATACAATTGCCAGCTTACAGCAACGTACAAATTCTGTTGAGATTGTTGAAAGTGCAGTTGCTCCCGAGCAACCTATTGGAATTAGTAGTTTATTGATTATGGGGCTTACTGTAGCACTAACAGCTCTTGTTACAACAGGCAGCATTTTCTTGTATGAATATGTGACTGATATAATCCATAGTACCGATGATGCAATACAGTATTTGAATCTGCCGTTGCTTGGAGTGATCACAAGCTTTGGTAATCGGAAAGATGACTATCAGGATCGGCTAATCAGTAATCTTTCTCCCTTTTCTCGCACAACACAGGAGTTTAGTACACTCCGTACTAACATAATTTACTCCGCTTCCAAGTCAAAACACACCTATATTATTAGTAGTGCTTCACCACGCGAGGGTAAAAGTGTTACAGCAATGAATTTAGCTATGTCAAGTACCCTTGCTGGGAAACGGGTACTCCTCCTCGACGCTGACTTTCGCCGTCCTCGCATTCACTTAGCATTTGGCTTATCAAATGGCAAAGGACTCACAACACTATTACAATCGTCACCCGCCGACTCAACAAATCCGGAAGAAATCTCCAAAGCATTCTTGCAGACTACGAGCATGCCCGGATTATCTATATTACCAAGTGGGCACATGCCACAGAACCCGTCAGAACTACTGGGCTTCGTTCGTGTAAGACACTGGGTCGAATATTTTCATCAAAGTGGACAGTTTGATATGTTGATTTTCGACACTGCACCAATACTCGCAGTGCCTGATGCAGCGATTTTGGCAGCAGGTCTAAATGCAGATGTATTGCTCATTGTACAGGCAAATTCGACCCGTCGGATTGAAGCCCAACAAGCTAAACTTCGCTTTGAACAAATTAACGTGGATATTGCAGGCGTAATCCTAAATCAGGTCAACGCAAGTGAAGACCATTACTATGGCTACAACTATAACGATTATTACGATCCAACAGAAGATCAGTCAACCGAGATAGAGGAGGTTGGTCAATGAGACAGCTCAACGCCACACTTTCTCGCGGCTCAACAAGGTTAAAATACATGCGTTCACTAGGGCGAAACGTAAGCAATCTTCTCAATAATCGCCTGTTTCGGGCTATGATGCTCTCTGTGATTATCATATTTACTGGATTAAGCGTACTTGTTGTAGATTCAACGAATCGTTTACAACGTGCGATAGAACGCTTGAATCGTGACTTAATCATGATGAGTGATAAATCGTTATCAGAAATAACGCTGGATGATATCGAAGCATTGGACGAGTCGGTTGAAGACCTAGTTGAGTTAACCGAACGTGTCCGTATTTTCACTTTTCCCTTGCGATCCGTTTCGATGCTCACCGCAGATTGGCGTGTATCCGTTCAGTCGATTGATGCAATACACGAACTTGGACTCGCGGCACAGGTAATACTTGATGGTATACAACCTGTTCTTGTTTTCATCTATTCAAACGATGGCGACGATATTACCACTACTGACAAGACTTCTGGTGCAAGAATCAGCGATTTACTGGAATTTGGAATTCCCGATTTCGAAGTTGCTTCCGCGTATTTAAGTGAAGCAGAAAATCAATTGAATTCTATTCAACTCGATAACGTGTCTATAGAATCTGTCTTAAATTATGATGTGTTACGCAATACAGCGAAACAGCTAACTGCACTTAATAATGTGTTGTTGAATTGTTCGGATGTGCTCAGAGTAATGCTAGGTATTGATGAAGAAACAACCTATCTTATACTTGCGCAGAACAACGATGAGATTCGTCCATCGGGTGGATTTATTGGCTCATATGGGTGGTTTACACTTCACTACGGGCGTGTAAATGACTTCGACTATAGCCCCTCGAACGACAAAAATCCGAATCCGCCACGACCTGATAGAATGCAACCTCTCGACATCCCAGACTGGTGGATACAATATCAAAACCCAATTTATGCCGCGTGGGATGGTAGCTGGTATGTGGATTTCCCAACGACTGCACATCTTGCTGCAACCTACTACAATGCAGGTGAAAATCTGAGTGCCCCGGTAGATGCTGTAATTGCAATTGATATAACAGGTTTTGAGATTATTCTCGAAGCATTGGGGGATGTCCCTGTATCGGGATACGATGTAACAGTAAATAGCTCGAATTTCCGTGAAGTAGTCTATGATATTCGGTCGGGTGGTGCTGCAACAGATGAGCATAAGATATTTCTCGCAGCGGTGTATCGCGCTATACAAACACGTTGGTCAGACTTACCAAATGCCGAACTCCCCAATTTGTTATTAGCGTTACTCACTGGATTACAAGAAAAACATATATTGCTCTATTATGAGGATACTTCAAGCCAAGATGTTGTTGAGCAGATGGGGTGGGGTGGAAAGCAACTGCCGAGTCTAGGCTATGATTACTTACTGGTGGCAGATGCGAATATTACTGGGAATAAATCTAACAATTCGATTAGTCGTAGTACGGCTTATGATGTCGAATTATTGCCAGATGGTACAGTCAATCAGAGGTTGGCAATTCAATACGATTATCTGGATACGATTGCACAGAAAGACCCTGCGGTGAATGTCTACTATCATGGTCCCTTGGTATATGTCAACCAGATGCAACTATATACACCACCTACTAGCGAACTGATTTCAACGGATAATATACAATCACTGATGACATTCACTGAGTCCGACCATTTGCATCATGTCACACGCTTACAAGTAAACTATGACACAACTAGACGATTTGAACTTAATTATCAAACGCCAGCATTGATAGAAGAAATGGGGCGGTTTGGTCGCTACAAATTATTGATACAAAAGCAACCGGGCATTCGCAACGAAGAAGTTGCTGTGCGTGTCCTGTTACCCCCTGATGCAGAGTTTATAGTATCTACACCGGAGGCGCAGGCTGTATACGACGTTGAGCAAGTTGCGTTGGATTTCTTCATTAGTTTGAGTAACGACCACGAAATTGATGTCATATTTGAGCTTCCATAGTCATTTTATCTCGTTGATAAAGGCTCTTCGTACAATCCAGATTTTGCAAAAAATCTATAAAGATAGTTGCTGAATCGTTGCTCATCAAACAGATACGTCATATCATCATTATGTCCGAGATTTAGAAAAGAGTTAGCTGATGGCGGGAATTGTTGAGGGTCAAGTAATTCGTGGTTATGAACTTGTAAAGGAACTGGGACGTGGAGGCTTTGGTGCTGTGTATCGCGCACATCAGGCACTATTAAAGCGCGATGTCGCAATCAAGGTTATCCTACCCAAATATGCAAACAAACCTGATTTTATCAAGAGCTTTGAGGTCGAAGCAGAACTCATAGCGCGACTTGAACATCCCTTCATCGTGCCATTGTACGATTATTGGCGAGACCCCAAGGGTGCTTATCTCGTCATGCGTCTGGTCAGCGGCGGCAGTCTACGCGACGTGATAGAAGAACGCCCCCTCACACTTGAAGAAATTGCAAATGTCCTTGATCAAATTGGCACTGCGCTTTATGTGTCACATCGCGATAACGTAATTCACCGCGATATTAAACCAGACAATATATTGGTAGATAAAGACTTTAACGCCTATCTGAGTGATTTTGGTATTGCAAAAGAAACTGGCATTGAGGACGACAGTGAAGATGATAGTGTAAGCGGTTCATTGCATTATATTCCTCCTGAGCAAATTCAGGGTGCACCGGTAACGCCACAGACTGATATTTATGCATTAGGTTGGGTGCTCTATGAAATGTTGGCGGGTGAACATCCGTATGAAGGTGCAACAGCTAGTGTCATCATCATGCGCCATATTACAGAACCTACACCTGATATTGGCGAGAAACACCCTGAATACAAAGACTTTAACGCGATCATCCAGCGTGCAACAGCTAAAGACCCTGAGGAACGTTACGAATCTACAGTAGAAATGGCGCGTGCCTTCCGCGAAGCATTAAGTTTAAGTACTGGGGCTGTCAGTCATAGTACTCAAACTGGTGGATGGGACTTCTCGAATGATGACCTCGACACTTTTAACTTCGAGGAAATTGAAATTCCGAACCCATATAAAGGCTTGCAAGCCTTTCAAGAGTCCGATAGTGGGAAATTCTACGGACGCTCTGCACTTGTGGAACAGTTACTGAGTCGCTTAACGGAAGCCACAGAATTACAACGTTTTTTAGCTGTGATAGGACCCAGTGGTAGCGGGAAATCAAGTGTGGTCAAAGCGGGGGTAATCCCTGCGCTGCGTGAAGGCAGATTACCCGGATCTGAAAATTGGCTCATTACTGAAACAATTCCAAGTATTAATCCGTTTACACAATTAGAAACATCATTGTTACGTGTTGCAGTCAACGATGTGCCCAACGTTAGAGAAGAACTAAAGAAAGAACATGGATTACATCGAATGATAGAAACCATGTTGCCACCTGATAGTCAGCTCGTTTTAGTTGTTGACCAATTTGAAGAACTCTTTACGCTAGTTGACGACGAAAAGCTCCGGAATCGTTATCTTGATAATCTCATACATGCGTTCAGCAATGAGAACAGTCGGATCCGTCTTATTATCACTCTCCGCGCAGATTACTATGATAAACCCTTGCACTATCGTAGTTTTGGTGAGGTTTTGCGTCGTCGTACTGAGGTCGTTCTGCCATTGTCTCGTGAAGAATTAGCGGAGACGATTGAACGTCCAGCTGGTGATTTGATGGTGATGTATGAACCAGGACTTGTTGAAACGATAATTGCAGATGTCGGAGAACAACCGAGTACACTTCCTCTGCTTCAGTATGCGCTTACTGAATTGTTTGAGAAGCGTATGGGCTATTCACTCGGTCTTGATATGTATCATGATGTAGGCGGTGTGACCGGAGCACTAGCACGTCGAGCTGATGAATTATATACGGATCTTGATGCTGACGGACAGGAAGCTGTGAGGCAATTGTTCTTACGCCTGGTAAACGTTGGTGAGGGTGGCGAGAATACGCGCCGTCGCGTGCGACGTTCAGAATTGCCGGATGCACCCATGATGGAGGTCGTGATTGAAATGTATGGTAGTTCACGTCTACTCACATTTGATCGTGACCCATTTACACGCGAAGGTACAATTGAAGTTGCCCATGAAGCAATTATCCGACGTTGGGAAAGACTAGCTGAATGGATCGAAGAAAGCCGTGAAAGCTTACAAATTCAGTCTCGGCTAACTACAGCAACTCAAGAGTGGCAACAAGCCGATCAAGACCCAGCGTATCTCGCCAGCGGCGTTCGTCTTGTTCAATTTGAATCCCTTGATGAAACCGATGCTGTTCTCACAGCTTTTGAAACTGACTTCTTAAAGCAAAGCATTGACAACCGTGATGAGAAGCGTCGTCTCGAAGATGCGCGCAAAGAACACGAACTCCAATTGCAAAAACAAGCTACAAGTCGTCTTCGCTACTTGGCAGGTGTCATGGTTGTCTTCTTGATTGTCGCCATCGCGTTGTCTCTGCTTGCGTATCAGGGACAGGTAGAAGCAGAAGCCAATGAAGCCTTAGCCGTTGCTGCACAAGCAACTTCAGAACGCCAGAGTGTTCTGAGTGGTAGTCGAGCACTTGCCGGTCGATTAGACGAAATCGCGGAAAATGATCCATTCATTGCGTATGCACTTGCTGAAGAACTGCTCGAAACAGTAGTAGATCCGCCACCGTCGATGGTCAGCGATGCTATTGGGACGATTCTCACGGTAGGTATAGTCCGTCGGATTGAAGTTGAAGGCGAGCAACCCCCTCGTGTCGTTGCCTTCAGCGCAGATGGTAATACAATTATTTCCGGTTCATCGGATGGGCGATTAGCTGCATGGGATACTGAATCTGGAGAACTCATCCGTGATTACAATAGTGATGATGTTGAAATTGTAGCCATCGATCTTGTCCCGAATACCAACGAATTCATCACAATTAATGACCATCGACTTCTTCAACGCTGGGAACTAGACAACGTTGAGCCAATTGAAATAGCGTTTCCAGACCAACAACAGATTCGTGCACTAGATTTCACGCATGATGGGCAGTTTGCCATCATGGGTGATGGTGGTGGAACTATCATAGTTATTGATTACGAGTCTAACAATGTTGCGAGGTCTTTCCAAACAAACGAGGGCACAATTCTGGAAATTGCAATTAGCCCGACTGATACTATCGGCGCGACGGCCGGAACTGATAATGTTATGGCAATTTTCAACTATGAGACAGGTGACGTTCTACACCAGATTACCGCACATACTGATCTTGTATTTGATGTTGAATTCACATCAGATGGTCAGCATGTAATTTCATCCTCTACAGATGGTCAGGTACTTGTTTGGGATGTGATAACAGGTGAGCAATTTAGTATAATTAGTGACTCGCGTGATGCTATATTTGATAGTACCGTTACATCTGATGGTCTACATGTGCTATCAGTCGGACAAGATGAAAATCTAATTGTCGAACGCCTGAGCCCTGTCTTTCCTAGAGTGCTGTCAGGTCATCGGGATGCAATATTCAGTGTCGATATTTCGCCTGATGACACACGTGCAGTTACAGCCTCCACCGATGGCACACTTGTTATCTGGTCGCTAGACAAGAGCGAACGTATTGACCAGTTCCCACTTAACATATCAACGAGCCGTGGAATTCAACATATGCCAGATGGCGAGCGATTGCTTGTTAATATCAATGATAACGCCGTTCTGATGTGGGATTGGCAGAGTAATCAAATTTTACAGCGCTATGAAGCTGAAGACGAAACATCTATTTTGAGTACAATTCTTATTCCAGGACGCGATGAATTCATTGCTGGCACAGGTGACGGTCGTGTCTTGCGCTTTGATATTGCTAGTGGCGAAATCATTTCAGTCTATGATGGACATGACCAGCGTGTATGGAGTGGTATTCCTCTGGCTGATGGCAAAAGATTCTTATCAGCATCTTTAGACACAACTGCAAAACTGTGGGACATTGACCGTGGAGAAATACTACAAGAATATGCAGGTCTTCATACGGATGAAGCTATTTCAGCCCAACCTTCACCCGATATGCGTTTTGTTGCTACATCATCCGCAGACACTACAATTGGCATATGGAACCTAGAATCTGGCGAGTTGATAACTCAACTAACTGATCACACACGTCCGGTGATTCGTGTTGCATTCTCAACTGATAGTAGCCTGATGTTATCACACAGCTTGGACGGAAGTATACTGCTATGGGACACATCAACATGGGAAGTTATCCGTTCTCTTGATGGACATAATCGTGCTGTTATGCGTGTACATTTTCTAGATGATCCCACATTCGCGGTGTCGGTCTCGTGGGATGAGACCGCTATTCTATGGGATGTTGAGACCGGTACTATTCTTCGTCGCTTTGAGGGTGCAGGTAGTCCAATGCGAAATGCGGCCTTGTCCCCGAACAACGAATACATTGCTGCATCCACTTGGAATGGTCCTATCATCATATGGTGGATACGACCTAATGTTGAACAAGTTCTGTCATGGGCAAATGAAAACCTTTTCATATCCGAGATTGATTGCAATGACCGGGCTACCTATCAAACTGTCTACGATGATAATTGCTAATGGTTAATGTCGTGGGAGCAAATTCTCGCGGCAACTGTTGCTTGTTGTTTCGATTGCATAAATTAAGCACAAAGGTCTAATTGCGAGTAAATTCAGTTTAGCCCAGAAGCCGTAGGGTCAAAAAACTCCGTAGCAACAGTAATCATTGTGCGGTCGTCTAACTTCGTCCACAGAAGTAAGGCACAACATCGTCCACACTTGCACTCGACAAAACGAGATATAGCCTCAAACTGAAGTTGAAGCACAGATATCAACGTAATTGATAGCAGGACTCAAAGAGTGTGAGGTCAGATCGATGGTAAAATTGGATTTTCAGTGATTTTTGGGCGCGCAAAATAAGCCCCCATTCCATATCGATTGAAATCTGTCAAGCTCAAGCGACATCTCCGACACGATACCACATCGCCAAACGATGTTGTTCAATAGATCGTGCTTCTGCCTTCATCACCACTAAATAACTCTGGAAATCCATGCGGTGGCGATGAAGCCCGGATATATCTAGCGTTCTGAGCACTTCACCGTCACCGAGGACAAAGAATTGTTGATTATGGGCATCGACATGAACGGTGACCTGTTGTTTGGCATGATTTTGACCGGTATAGTAAACATGCTTATCGACCATAATCGTGCCGTTGCTCGTTACCCGTCGTCTATAAACACGCCCATGGACATGCTGTAACCAGTGATCAGGATCAACCGTTTCGGGAATGCTTGGCAACTCCGGCAAGACAGGAAACGCCTCATCTGGTGTTTGGTTCTGGCAGGCTTGTCCTTGATGAGGGCGGGTATGATTGTAATAATGTGGGAATTGTGCCAATATCTCGAGTGCATCCGCAATATTGTCGATCGCATATCTGGCAAGCCACTCATATTTCAAGGTTTTGATTATCCGTTCAACCACGGGTTTCAGATCTGGACGGCGTGGTGGACAGACAATTGGCTCGACACCGACCGCATGAAGAAAACGTACCAGAGCCGATGGATAACTATCACTCGTCCAACTTGCAACAAAACGGGTATCGCGATCAAGTCGCAGACGTTTGGGCAAACCCTTGAGAATAAACAGACGTGCAATAGCTTCCAGAGCTGTCTCCGCATGATACCCTTCACTGCCTTCCAAATACACCAACCGCGATGTACCCCGATCGACAACGATAAAAAACTCCAGAATTGTATCGTGAGAGAGGCGAATTTCACCAAAATCCATCTCCCATTCTTCCATAGGTGGCGGTAACTCAAGTAAGTCTCGATCCCGTTTTGGACGGGGAATGATATAACCAAGTTGCTTGAGGATGCGTGTGATGGTACTGGCTGATTGAGGCACAACATAGCCTTTCTCAGCCAACTCTGGATATTTTGAAAGTTCATGTAAGATTGTACGCCCACCCGCATTACGATAATACTTTTGACTCAAGCTCTCACGAAGCTTACCGATTATGTCTCGAACTACATTTGATGTCTGATGGGGTGCACGGGACTCACTTAAAAACATTTTCAAACTATGATATGGCGCATCTTTAAATCGGGTTAACCATTTACTGACCCACTTGACATCGTAGCCTAATTCGCGGGCAAATTGACGCAAACTCCAATCGGGATTGGCTTCCCATAGCTTGTACAATGTCATGCGATCATAGGTCCATTGGCTTTCTGTATCCACTTGGTGTCTCACTTTCGTTTGATTTACGTTAGTAAGAACATAACCAATCTTCAGCTAAATTATTAGTAGTTGTGGACGATGTTCCCATCACATTTTGTGGACGAAGTTAGACGACCGCACACCATCAACAGAAGCAAGTTGTTGAGTCAGAACCGCATGGATTCTATATGGACGATGACGAGATTAGACCATTCTGGTGTGGTACTCGTCAATACACTGAAGGTAACTGCGCGATTGGTTACTACATTCCGATTGAGAATAAAGATACTGGTAAACCTGAAATCCTGTTTCGACCTATCGCTAACGGTTTGGATGCTAGATACGCACAGGAATTGAGTTCTGGAATGCCAGTTATTCTAGCTGAACAAGATGGAAACATCAATCAACTTGAGCTTTATATCGACACCATTCGTATTGTGCTGGATGAGGAACACGAGGACATTCAGCCCCGACAGATTCAACGCGATGTTGAGTCACCATCACTTGACTTATAAACACATACGAGGACAAAAACGCGCGCGATGTTTGGCGACTGAATGCACGTTGGAGTCCTCATACACAAAGGGTATTCAAAATGTTGAACAAACCTATCATAACACAAAACACCATCTCTGGTGAAACATTCTTAAATGCACTATATGAGTCCGCACCAGTTGATTTACTTCTAGAAATCCGCTGTATCCATCCGACCAATGGACAGGTTCGATCATTGTGGACTGGTGTTCATGATCGACCATCAATACTCGATCAAGCCAAGCAACTCAACCAACAGGGTTATGGCGTGTACTTTGCGCCTTGCTTGCGAACGGAGAAGAAAGGCACTGCCCACTCTGCGTCCTACGTTCCTGCACTCTGGGTCGATATCGACTGTGAAAACAATCCGACTCAACGCGAGATAGCACTGAAAAAGCTGAATGACTTTGACCTGAAGCCATCCATAATCGTTGACTCTGGAGGTGGTTGGCACGCCTATTGGCTACTACAAGAGCCATACATGCTCGAATCGGATGATGATCGCGCCTATATCGCTAATCTGTTGAAAGGACTATTTCACGTATTGGGTGGTGATGAAAGCTATGTCAAGTCGGTTGCTTCGGTCATGCGACTGCCTGACACCATCAACACCAAACCTGAACGGGATAACGCTTGTATGCAAATCACTGATTGGCATCCAGATCGCCGTTATTCACTGTCTGAATTTGAGTGGTTGGAGATCAAACCAACCTCGAATAATCACTATACATCGATGTTTTCGACAAATGGCAACAGCGATCATATGTTGCCATCACGTACTGAACAATATCTTGTATCTGGTGCGTTCAATGGGTATCGCAACCGAGAACTATTTGCAGCAGCCTGTCAGCTTCGGGATGCAGGTTACAGTCAGGTTGATGCTGAAGCACAGCTCATCTCACGCTATGTTTCAGATGGTAACGGCAACGAAAACCCTGCTGGACGTGAGAAAGAAGCCAAATCAACCATTGCTAGTGCGTTTAGTCAGCCACCACGCGAACCGATTGGTTCACCGAAACAACATGCCCGTGAAGTCGTTGAGAAGCTCGTTGGCAACTATCCAGTCAAGCAGAAGCCCGATCGACCACCGACTGAGCAAATTGTTGAAGCGGTCGAAGCTTGTGTCCACATGAATGCAGTCGAGTGGGCAGAGCAACGTGAAAAGTTCAAGCAGATCACAGGTGATGGACTGAAAATTGCCGACATCGACCGCCTATATCGCCAGAAACGCAAAGAAGTTGAGCGAGAACGTCAACTGAACTATGTCGAGACTGAGACTTACTTTGTGGATGACAACCGTATGATTTATCGTCGTGATAGTTACAAAGGACCAGTTGAGAAAACTGTAGCTGACTGGTCAGCCAGAGTCCTACACCAAACCTGTCAGATTGACGATGATGGCAAAGAATCGCATGTGACGACCATTACACTGGAGCGAGACGAATTTCGCAAAACACTGGAGGTTCCAGGTGAGATATTTGTCGATGATGTGGCGTTAAGGAGATTTATTGGTGCCAGTGCCGGCTCCCAGTTCATCGTCAGAGCAGGTATGTCGAAGCATCTGGTACCAGCTATCATTGGTTTGTCTGGAAAATACGAAACCCACAGTCACTACAATTTCATGGGATGGAAACAGGTTGACGATCGCTGGGTATATCTGTCACCGACAGACTCTATCACGAATAAGGGTAAGCTCGCTGATCCGCCATCAGTCGAACTGGATAATCGCCTAAGAGAATATGGGTTGTCAGCTTCAGCATGGGATCAATCTCTAACTGCATTTCAACACATGATTGCGGTACTACCAGAGCAACTTGCACCTGCACTGTTATCATTTGCAATGCTTCCAGTCATTCATAGGTTTTTACGTCGGTCGCGCCGAAGCCTGCCATGCACCTTGTTGGCACATCGGGTAGTGGTAAATCTGAGATTGCGTCATTGATGAACAGTTTCTACGGCAATTTCAGCCGAGATACACCACCGTCACAATGGGGCGACACCATCAACACTGTTGAAAAACTGGGTTATCCATTGGCTGATGCACTCTATTGGGTCGATGACTACAAAACTATCTACGCTGATGATCGCACCTTCACCCGCTTTCTACAATCTTATTCAAGAGGCATGGGACGGGGTCGCTTGACCCGCGAGGCAAAAGTTCGTCGGGAACGTCCATGTCGAGGCTTCATCTTATCCACAGGCGAAACAACTATTGAGGGAGAGATGTCTGTGATCGCTCGTATGCTGATACTGGAGATTCCGCCGTGGGAGCATCGTGATCCACAAGGCGAAGCTCTATTCAAAGCTGAGAAACTTCATCAACATCTATCTGGATTTACAGCACACTTTGCATCTTGGATTGCGAATCAAGTTGCAGAAGAGGATTATATTCAGGATGTTGCTGAATACTTTACCAACAACATCATTGGACTGAGTGAAAAGCTCAAATCGAAGCTGGGTAAACGACAAGCCAATACTGATCGTGTCGTCCGCAACTGGGCAGTGCTAATGACTGTTTATCAATTACTGAACCAATTTATCCATGACAAAAACGCACATGATATTCTGCCACCATGGCAAGATGTCATGATTGAAACCGTTCAAACGCTACGTGAAGAACGTGCCAGCGAAGTCTTCCTCGACTTGCTGAGTCAGTTAGTGGCTTCAGGGCAGGTCGCCATTGATGACAATATACGCCAACCCAAAGAATATCCAGCTGGTGTGCAAGTTGTAGGATACAAGCACGATGGATTTATCTATCTGCTACCAGATGTCACTTTACGCGAAGTGAACAAAGTCCAACCGCTCAAATTCACAACGACTGCCATCGGGATGCAACTCAAAGAAGATGGGTTGCTGATACCGGGCAAATCCAATCTGAGCGTGCAGAAAAGTGTGCGCGGAAGTGTCATTTGATTTTGGCGTTTGAAGTCTGAGATTTTAGGGTGTGAAGGTTGTGAACCCTGTGAAGACGATACTTAATGCGTGGCTTTTGATCGCATAGAGCGATATTAGAGCCTGTGAAGGTTGTGAAACCTGTGAAACAGGCACTTTCACTTTTATGAATAACTTCACAGCTTTCACAGGACTCACAGGCTGTGAAGTTCATTTCTAATAGATTATAAAATTTTACCCCTATCCAAAAAAGCCAGGCAAGCTCGTCAATTAGGGTGTTAAGGGTGTGAAACCTGTGAAGAAACTAACTCTCATTAAACTCTGGGGAGTTCAGATACTACATTAGATTTCACAGCTAAGTGTCCAGCCCAGTATGATGTCTTTAGGATTTATCAGTCTAGGTACAAGAATTAAAAATGATCTGGGTTAGAACATGATTCAAGCAACAAATATTGAACTGTGACAGCTTGACGATAGTACTGACCTGTAGTTTCCAATAACTGATCTACAATCTCAAGATTGTCTGTACAAAATCTTCACATTATCTTGAGATTTACTTTTCATACTGTGAATAATTCTAAACAGGAGATAGCTCACAGATATGGAAATGACACTCTTTGTTTTTGCTGCCCTACTCTTTGCGATATATGGGCTTATCATGGTACGGCGCAGAGACGACCCCAACGAAAAAGTCAAGTTTAGTCAGATCATTCTGATTATTATTGGCACAGTGCTCTTAATATTGGCATTGACGATCAATGCATTCGCCCATTCAGGATTTGGACAATTCGAAATTTTGGTTCTTGCACTCAGTATAGTGCTGGGTTTGGTTGGCTTTTGGCGAATGTTTGCTAGCAATAAACCATTCAGCTCACACGGATTTTTGGGACTCGGTACTGGAATTGTCGTGATTATAGCAGCCTTTGCAATCCCGATATATTCTCAGAATCTACCAGAGTCTGCATCATCCCTTCCGATTGCGTTACCCGGCAATAGCACGAGTCCAGATTCCCCTGTGGATTTGTCCCAATTGTCGAACTTACTATCCAACTCGTCGTCCTCAGATTCTGACGTGAATTATCCGGTTCAGGCAAACATGATGTTGACTGTGCCAACGCCCGTTGCAACTGCTCAGTCGATTCCAACATTGGAACCCCCAGCTTTGTTCTTTTCATCACCGACCCCGCTCCCAGAAATCACTGTGAGTTGTACAGCCGTTGTCTCGACAAACCTAAACTTACGGGATTTGCCAAGTACGTCAGCCGGCGCAGTTATCGGTGTGATGACTGAGAACACCATCGTTGATTTGATTGGTGTAGAGACTGATGGCGAGTGGTATTACATGCAATCTGATGATGTCGCAGGTTGGCTTTTTGCTGATTTGCTTGTTCTGGATGAAACCTGTGACCGCCTTCCGACTCGTAGTTGGAATTAGTGAGACGTAAAGGAGATTGATATGAGAGTCAAAGTTGTCTTAGTCATGATCGCAATTGTCGCATTTGCGGTACCATTCGTTGGACTTCGAGCGCAATCACAATTGCAAACGGTGCAAACCATTACGCGCTTTGCGAGCTTAGATACACACACGATACAAAATAATGAAGTCAAGTCATCTGTAGAAGCACTGGGCGTGATCGAAGCCAGAGGAACAAACGCATTGAGTTTTGATGTGTCGGGTGAGATTGTTGATGTCTTCGTCACAGAAAACCAGTACGTACGTCAGGGTGATGTCATCGCGGTTCTCGACAATACTGATGAAGTTCTTGCCTATCAAAAAGCGATGTTAGAACTAAACCGCGCAGAACTTGCTTTGTTCGACGTTCAACAGGTTGATGAAGACGAGCTCGCAATTGCCGAAGCGAATGTGCTGAGTGCGTGGAGTTCCTATAATTACAGTCTTGGACGTGTAACGGATGAAGACATTGCTGCCGCTGAGGTCGAATATCAGAATGCACTTGAGTTTGCTGAATTTACCGCTAACGAAGCCTCACGCGCTCCCGGTGGATACGGTAGCCAAAATCATCAGGAGCTAACAGCAGATGCGGGTGAAGCCTCCTTCAATGCAGAAATTGCTCGCCTTCAAATTGAGCGTCTCAAAGCCCAGCAAACGGCTAACGCCAACGGATCATGGGGTGGAGTTATTACGGCCCAGGCTGAACTTGACCTGTTACTTGCCGGTCCCACAGCCGATCAAATCGTCTTAGCGGACATTGATGTGCAACTCGCGCAATTAGACGTGGATCGCGCCCATCAAGATTATGTGGATACACACTTGATCGCCCCCTATGACGGCTATATTTCTTCGATTGATCTGGAAACTGGTATGAACGTTTCGGATTCATATATTGCTGTCGAAATGATTGACATCTCTTCGTTTGACTTGACCATTGAGATTGATGAAGTTGATTTGGGATTGGTTGACGTTGGGATGCCGATTGATGTCAGCTTGGATGCGATGCCGGGCTTGGTTTTAGATGCGGAACTCGGTGTAATATCGTCAGAATCAAAGACTGTTGATGGTGTTGTTGTTTACGAAGCAGAAGTCATTCTGAATGAGATTACACCGGAGATGCGCGTTGGGATGACAGCCGAAGCTAACATTATCACCGATAGCCGCAATGATGTCCTCAGTGTCCCGAATGGATTTTTGAGAGAAGATCGTGCATCAGATACAGCTTTTGTCAACATTCTACGAGAAGACGGCACACTACAAGAAATTGAAGTTCAGCTCGGTCTACGTGGTGCTGAATACAGTGAAGTCGTTGACGGTATCAATCAGGGTACTCAAATTGCAATTAGTAATAGCAGTGGATTTCAAGGTCCACCACTCTTAGGAGGAGGTCAATAATGCTAGCTTTAATCATCATCATTGGATTGGTCACCATTGGATTATGGATACTCACAAAACGTACCAATCTTAGTAGCAAAGCAAGATCAACCATCGTTGTTGTGGCAGGAATAGGCATTGCAGTCGGTGGGATATTGATCAGTGGGCAAACGCAAGATGTAACATCCATAGACATCATCGAAGAAGCCATCGTGCGCACAGATAACATCGAAATTACGCTGAATGCACCCGGCACACTTGTTCCAAGACGTGAAGTTGACCTGACATTCCAAACAAATGGTAAAGTGGCGGAAATTATGATCGAAGAAGGTCAGTTCGTCTCTGCGGGGGACATTATCGCGATATTGGATGCCGAAGTATTGACGCATGCATTTGAGGATGCCGAGTTACATCTTGCCTCCGAACGCACTGAGTTTGATGCTCTATTTGCCAGCCCAATCGCGGAAGAAATAGCTCTTGCCGAAGCAGAATTATTAGCGGCACAACTATCATATGGCAGTTCTACAGCAATTTCTGGTGAGGGGTCTATCGACGAGCAAATTGAAGCCCTTGAAATTGAACTCGCAAAGAATCGTGCATGGCAAAGCTCATTACAACGCGATGTATCCCTTGCCAATCTGTCAACATCAGCGGTGACGCTGGAAGATACTATTGAGCGATTAGAAGGCGAGACAACGACAGATTACTACAATGCTGTCAACAGCCGTGATCGTTCGGCAACCCAATTAATGCAGAGCGAAGCAACATTGATGCAACAGGGTAATGAAATCTCTAATGCAGAAGCCGAATTTACTGCTGAATCTAACCGCATCACCGATTATGGTGGTAGCAATGCCATTGTCCAAGAAGCACAGGCGGAAATTGACCTCATCAATTTGAGCAGTGACCCTGATGATATTGAACTGACATATGCACAGATTGATCTTGCACTGGCACAAATTGCGCTGGCAGAAGCCGAAGCTCAACTGGAAGATGCCATTATCCGCGCCCCGTTTGACGGTTTGATTGTCAATAATAGTCTAGCAATTGGCGAGTTTCCGCCGGAAGATGCCGTCACACTTGTTGATCTGACCGCGTTTGAAATTAACCTACCGATTGATGAAGTCGATATTCTCAATATTGATATGGGACAGACAGTCAGCTTTAGTCTGGATGCCCTGCCCGCTGTTGAACTCGTCGGCACGGTCGAACAGATCGCAGTCTCTCCTGACATCACTGATGAATTGGTCACATATGATGTGCTGATAGTGGTCGACAATACAGATGAACGCATCCGTTCAGGAATGAGTACCACAGCACTTATCACGCTCGAAGAATATCAAGACATTGCTGTCATCCCCAATCGCTTCATTACAACCGTTGACCAGATAGGTATTTCCTTTGTTCAAACGCTCGATAGCGAAGGTAATGTAAATCCCACTCCAGTGACAATCGGTATTCAAACAAGCACAGTAAGCCAGATTCTATCAGGTCTTGAAGTGGGTGATAGTGTCGTAATTACGCCTAATGCTGGTGGTTTTCCGGGTGCTGGTGGACCCTTTGGCGGTGGTCCATTTGGAGGCGGTGCATAATGTCAGTTGAAAACGATAAAGTTGTCCCATCAGAGATAGCAGAGGAAAACACAATGAATCAAACCAAACATGTTCCCGAATTAACATCAACTAATGATAGCAAGGGATCAAATGAGAATTATGCCTCGCTGGTTGAGCAGAGTTTTCTAGGACTGCAAGATTCCGATCCAACAAACGAACCTGTTGATGGTGACATAGCAGAACAACCGACAACATCTGATGACAGCCAACCACCAGTGCCCGAATTAGATGTTGAAATTACTGAAACTGACTTGATAAATGATCGTCCGGATTCTGAAAGTCAGAACGACAACGATGACGATAAACAGCTTGATCGAAAATCAGATGTTGAAATTGCCGAACCGGAATTCATAAGTGATGTTCCTACAGCCGAAGATAGCACAATCGAAACCGATCACACCGAAGGCTTGGAGGTGATGCCGGAACATATCTATCAAGCAGATCATAATCGCGCTGAGGTCGTTCGCATTGAAAATATCACCAAGACCTATCAGATGGGCGACTTTGAACTACAGGTATTGAAGGGCATCGACCTGACTATTCGCGAAGGTGAATTTGTCTCGATTATGGGTCCGTCCGGTTCAGGTAAATCGACATTGATGAATATCTTGGGTTTGTTGGATGAACCGACCAGTGGTGAATACTATCTGGATGACAGCGATGCTAGCACGTTGAGCGAAGCGCAACGTGCTGTTCTGCGGAATCAGAAAATAGGTTTTGTCTTCCAGAGTTTCAATTTGCTCAAACGGACAACAGCTCTTCATCAAGTTGAGCTTCCGCTCATCTACGGTAGTAAAAGCAAACGCGCACAGCTAGCCAAAGAATCTCTGGAAGCTGTCGGACTTGGGCAACGTCTTGACCATACGCCGGCAGAGCTATCTGGTGGTCAACAACAACGGGTGGCAATCGCGCGTGCACTGGTGACGCAACCATCGCTTATTCTGGCTGATGAGCCGACAGGAAATCTGGATTCCAAGAGTGGCGTTGAAGTCATGCAAATCTTCCAGCGTCTCAACCGTGAAGAAAACAAGACAACCATCTTTGTCACGCATGATTCATGGATTGCCCGTCATACCGACCGTGTCATCATGTTGCGTGATGGCAAAGTCATTGCCGACCAGAAAATTGATGAACCACTCGTTGCTGGTGAGTCAGAGCGTCCATCGGGTGCGGGACAGTTACAGGGTATTTTCGACGCAACCTACTATGGTGGCGACGAGAGCGAATACAACTAGGAGCAGACGATGAATCGCGTGAATGAAAGTTTAAAAGTTGCTCTCACTGCTATCTGGTTGAATCGTGGACGGGCTGTGCTGACGATGCTCGGCATTATTATCGGCATTAGCTCGGTGGTCGCGATGCTGAGTTTGGGGCGCGGATTTGAGGAATTTATCGTTTCTTCGTTTCAGGATTTGGGTGCAGATCAAATCACGATTGTCTCGTCTCCACCAGAGAGTGATACCCGAACTCGGATTGAGCCACTCACCATGACCGATGTCGAGGCACTACGCAATAAGAATGTCTTGTCCGTTGCAGATGATGTGGGAGCACTGTTCACAACAAATGCGACAATTATCGGTGATGCAGATAACACATCAACCACAGTCCGTGGCGTGACCGACAATATGAATGTCATCGAAGATTGGGATGTTCGGGCAGGATCGTACATCACAGCCGATCATATCGAAAATCGAGATCGTGTTGTGATACTGGGTAGGGATGTTGTCGAAGACCTGTATGGTGATGAGAACTATCAGCCATTGGGTGACATTATCAAAATCAATAACCAGACGTTTGAAGTCATTGGGATTATGGAGCCAATTGGCTCTGGTCTAGGACGCGAGGATGGCATGGTCATCGTCCCCATCACTACCCTGCAAACACGCTTGATTGATGCGCGGGTGAGCGGTGGCTATGAAGTATCAACCATCTACTTGCAAGTCTCCGACCAGGACAATATCGAACTGGCAGTTGACGAATTGCACACCTATTTCTATGAAACGCATGATATAAGGTCTGCCGATGAGGAAGACTACACCATTACAGATTCGAGTGACTTGCTGACATCTGTCAGTGATATTACGGGACTTATCACTATCTTTCTCGCAATTATCGCTGGTATCTCGTTACTGGTTGGTGGCATTGGCATTATGAACATCATGCTGGTGAGCGTCACCGAGCGTACCCGTGAAATTGGTTTACGTAAAGCTGTTGGGGCGCGTCCGCTGGACATTCTCTCACAGTTCCTGATGGAAAGCCTTGTCATTTCACTTATCGGTGGCGCGCTGGGACTGTTAATGGCAGTCGTCATCACAGTTGCCGCTAGTCAACTCGTACCGGATCTAACGCTATCAGTAGAAATGGATGCAGTCTTATTGGCAAGTTTTGTAAGTATTTTAGTTGGTGTTGTATTCGGGTTATTGCCAGCCAATAACGCGGCACAAATGCACCCAATTGACGCATTGAGGTTTGAATAATGACTATCAGTCGCTATCTGGAAACACTGTTCATTGCCTACGGGCAAATTCTATCCAACAAAGTCCGCACATTCCTGACGGCAATCGGTATCACGATTGGGGTTGCGGCAGTGGTTGTATTGCTTTCCGTTGGTCAAGGTGTTGAACGGTTTGTAATCGGAGAGTTTGAAGAATTGGGATCGAATATCGTTCTGTTGTTCAGTATACCAACTAATGATGGCGGTAGTGGTATACCGGAGCCGGGACGACAAAACTTTGGTGCAGAACTTTCGCAGGGTGATGTCGATCTGTTAACAGATTCGCGGGTCATCAGTAATGTAGATGATGTTGCCTATTCTTTAACGATTACGGAAACAGTGGTCTACAACGATAAAGACGCTGAACCCACCATTGAAGGCATCAGTGCTAACTACATGGACTTGATGCAATTGGAGGTGTCAAGCGGACGTAGCATTGACCAAAATGACATTGATCGTCGTGAACGTGTCGCAGTGATTGGTGCCGAAGTTGTTGACGATCTGTTTGATGGCGAAAACCCAATTGGTGAATCCATTCGTATTGGCAATCTGAACTTGCGTGTGGTCGGTGTCATGGGTGAATCTACTAGTGTGTTTGTTGAGAGTGACGCGGTATTCATGCCGGTTTCAACAGCGCAGATTCGTCTAGGTGGTGGGCGTACTGAGGATGGTGATTATCCTTTGTCACGTTTCTTCTTCTTCGCAGATGATAATGCGGATGTTGATGTCATTGTTGATGAGATTGATACCGCCCTGCGAGCTGACCGTGACCTTGAACCAAGTGATGATGTGAACTATCTCGTCTTTGCTCAAAGTTCGTTTACAGACACATTGACCGTTATCACAGGCACGTTGACGATCTTTCTAGGGTTCATTGCAGGAATTTCACTGGTTGTCGGTGGGATTGGCATTATGAACATTATGATGGTGACAGTAACTGAACGTACGCGTGAAATTGGCTTGCGAAAAGCACTCGGCGCACAAAAGATCGATATTCTTCTGCAATTTATGGTCGAGGCAATTGGTATCGCTCTGTTGGGCGGTCTGGTTGGGACAGCTATCGCGATCTTTACATCAGAATTGATTACGCTATTTGTGCCAGACTTCGACATCAGTGTACAGATGAGCAGTATTCTGTTAGCTGTGTTGGTCTCAACGTTTGTGGGTGGCTTCTTCGGTGTCTTTCCGGCGAATCGTGCCGCCAGCATGAGTCCGATTGATGCGTTACGCTACGAGTAGCGAGTTGCGGAGGCAGAGGGAAAGCGATATGGTAACACCATCACACAATAGAGATAAAAGATGGTTAACTATGGCATATTCGCAATCGACAATTCTAGTCGTAGATGACGACAAAGAAATTGTCCAATTGGTGAGAAGTTATCTGGAACATGATCAATTTCGAGTGCTGACCGCTTATGATGGTGAGCAAGCATTGCATATCATTCGACGTGAACGCCCCGATCTAATTGTTCTTGACTTGATGTTACCCGATCGGGATGGCTTCGACATCACGCGAACAGTGCGTTCCGATGCCAACCTGAAACGCACACCGATTATCATGCTTACGGCGCGAGTTGAAGATGTGGATAAGCTAATCGGGCTGGAGATGGGGGCTGATGATTACATCACCAAGCCATTTAACCCGCGTGAAGTTGTAGCCCGCGTGAAGACCGTATTGCGTCGCGTGAGTTATGCAAATGATGATACGATTGACGTTCAACAGAAATTGGTGTGCGGTAGTTTATCACTTGATGAAACCAGTCGTGAAGTTGTCCGTGATAACGAATCCATATCGTTGACACCGACGGAGTTCAAAATTCTGAAAGTGTTGATGAGTAACTCGAACATGGTGTTGCCCCGTGCCGATCTGATGGAAAAAGTATTCGGCTATATCTACGACGGATTTGACCGTACATTAGATACCCACATTCGTAATATCCGCAAAAAGATTGACCCGCCAGATCAAGATGCGTCGTATATCGTGACTGTCTACGGAGTTGGTTATCGTATTACGGAGCCAGATGCATGAATCGTTTATGGATACGCTTAAGCCTCGCATTTTCGGGTCTGATTTTGACAGGTGTAATCATTATTTTTGCACTCGTCATGACAAGTGGAGGATTGCAGGAAGTTATGAGAGCTGGTGTCGCAAGTAACCTGACTGTGAGCGGTGGCTTTGTCGATAAGATTACTGATGCATATACAGAAACACAAAGTTGGGACGATGTAGGTATCATCATTGATGATCTACAACAACAATATCGTAACATAAATATTCCAATTGACTTTGGACTGCTTTCGACTGACGGCAATCTTATTCACTCAACTGATAGTGACTATCCATTTAGTTTAAGTTTACAGGGAGATGTAACCAGTATATCCATCACAACTGATGATGAGACAATTGCATACTTGCAAGTGCGCCTAATCGAACCAAATCGCGACCTAATGCTTGATTTACCTGAAGATGCGCCGTTACAATCTGCAATTCAACGAGAATTCCAGCGTGCCTTGTTGTTGGTGACAGTCCTGAGTGCCATCGTCGGTATCATTGCTGGCACAATCATCAGTCGATATTTGACACGACCTCTGGGTCAATTAGCTCTTGTCGCCCGCGCGATTCGCGATAAGAAGACCAGTCAACGTGTTGTACTGGCTGATACGTCGATGGAAATCAATGAGGTCGCACATGCCTTTAACGAGATGCTTGATGCGCTTGACCACGCTGAACAGCTACGACGCAATTTGGTAGCGGATGTTGCCCATGAACTGCGCACCCCCTTAAGCGTATTACAGGGTAATATCTACGCGATTCTTGACGATGTTTATCCAGCGAACAAGGAACAGGTCGCGCGATTGTATGACCAGACCCGTGTTCTGAGTCGATTAGTGAGTGATCTACACGAGTTGTCTCAAGCGGAAGCTAATCAACTTCATCTACGATTGGCGATCATGAATATTCAACTGATGATCGAAGAACGAACAGCTATATTCGAGCCAGTTGCGCTATCTAAGGGCATCACATTGACCAGTGATATATCCAGTACACTACCACCCTTGAAAGTCGATGCTGAACGTATTGAGCAAGTGCTCAGTAATTTGATAAACAATGCCATCATCCATACGTCGAGCGGTGGTCAGGTAACAGTCCGTGCATATGCTCAAGATGACAATGTGGTCATTCGTGTTGTTGATACTGGTAGTGGCATACCACCTGACAAGCTTGAGAATATCTTTGAGCGATTCTATCGTGTTGACCCGAATCGTACACGCGCCAAAGGTGGTACAGGCTTGGGACTAGCGATTGTGAAAGCAATTGTGACGATTCACGGTGGCACTGTGACGGCGACGAGTCAAGGCATTGGCGAAGGGTCTCAATTCACGATCAAGTTACCGATTCACAATCCAAATGATTGAGCAACCGCAACTATCTGAACTGAGTGGACTTAGAAAGGAGGCGCTATGACGTAACTTATGCACACATATGTAATCATCAGCTTGTCATCCTGCCGTGGAAAGTAGATGACAAAGCCAATGATACACCAATCTAAATTTGATAATAGCAACATACAAGAAGAAATACCAGTTTTGGCACTGTCTCATCGAAGACAGTATCGCTTCGATTACTCAAATTCAAATCTATGGAGAAAACTGAAATGCTTAAGTTCTACATCAGTATTGCAATAACTATCATGATGCTATTTAGCACAATCAGCATGGCACAAACCACACTGATGGTCACATTCTTACCATCAGATATTGATGTCAATCCTGTCACAGACCAAATTATCCTCAGTTCAATGTCGGATGGGCAAGTGTATGAAGTAGGAGCCGATGGACAAGTTACAGCTATTCTTGAAGAATCGGATCTGGCAAATGTTATTAGCATGTCTGTCGATTCTGCTCAAACACGGTTGTATGTTGTAAATCTCGATTTTGAAGAAATGTTAGCGAACTTACCAGCTGGTATAGCTCCACCAAATGCTGGTGAAGGCTCGTTAGGTGATATGATGAATGGTGGGTTACCGGCAATGTTTGGCGGACAACTGCCCGAAGGTGTTTCACCTCCACCTGCGATGTTAGCTCAACTACGTATTCCCAGCCAACTTGTCATCTTTGATTTGACATCGGGACAACGCTTGTTGAGTGTCGATCTAACAGCGATTCCAAACGTCGGTGGCGGATTGATAACAGATGTTACAGTTGGGGCAGATGGCACAGCATATATCTCCGATACACTCTCTGGTGGTATCTATTCAGTCGATTTGAATGGCAACATTCAGGTACTAACGGTTGGTGAGTTGAATGCGGAGGGAATTGGTATGTTACCACTCGTTTACCATCCTGATGGCTATTTGCTGATTGCTAATGCTTCCAATCAGTCGTTGCATCGTTTCGATTTGGTGACATCCACTCTAAGTAATGTCATCTTAGATGCGGATATATCCGCAATGACACAAGTGCTCCTTAAAGATAACAACACTGCTATCATCTCAAGTCCAGCTGAACTGTACTTGATAAGTAGCAACGATGGATGGATAAATGCCAGTGTTCAGGAAGCAATGATGCTTGATCTTCCAACCTTAGGAATTGTGAGTAAAGACGGTAATATCCATGCATTACAGTCAAATTCAACCTCAATGGAAGAAGTCCAAACCAACAATGCTATTGAACTGTCATTGCAGACAGTTTTATCCAATTAGTGGATAAATAGACGGCGCGGTGGGTGAACGTGCCCACCGTAACTATTTCATGATTGAAAAGCAAAGTGGAACGCACAAGGAAAAACAGACTGAATGCAAAACTGTTCGCATTGACATGGATTACGATATAAATCAGTTCTTAAATAAGTGCGAAGAAATCCATAATTGTGGTTATTTAATCCGTGACATTGTCTGGATAACGCCTCGTGAGATATGGATCTTCGTTGCCAAACGGAAGAATTCTTAACGACTATAAAATCAATGAAGGCAAATACCTAAATTGTCCTTTGATCCCACATTGTTGTAATGTAGATTCAAAATGGAGACTACTCACTATGAAAAACAGAATAATCTCACTTCTCTTTTTCACCCTTATGGTTGGTTGGACGCAAGCTCCACGAGCTGTGTCTGCCCAAAACGCACTGTGCAGTGATAGCGTACAATTTCTTGCACCCATGTCTACTGCTGACCTGAGTGATCCTGTCGCCTATCAGCAAGATATGATGAACTTCGCAAACTCTGTCGAGGCATTCTGGCAGGCAAATATGTCGCTGATTTCTGATATCCCCTTTGAAAACCCCTGTGTATTGGAATATGACCCTGCCAACGTGCCCTTGACCGCAGAATGCGGACTAACAACCGATCTTGCGACGGGCAATGCTTTCTACTGTATACCAGAACATGCAGTAATGTGGGACGGACCGACATTCTTCCATCCAATCTATAGCGATTGGGGAGACAAAGCCAACCTATTCATCATCGCTCATGAATATGGTCATGCCGCACAGTTCTTATCGGGTGAAGTCCCTGTTAAGTCCACGCAACGTGAACTACAAGCCGACTGTTATGCCGGTGCGTATATCCAATATGCGGAACAACAGGGCATGCTCGAAGAAGGTGATTATCAGGAAATTGTAGGAATTGTCGCCGCTTTTGGTCAATCAAGGATTGGCACCAACTGGCTTACCCGTACACATGGGACTAGTATCCAACGTGAAATAGCAATGGCGCGCGGTTATCAAGATGGCATTGCAAGTTGTCAGACAGATTTGGAATCACTGGCAGAAAACGGCATCGAACGACCTGTAGAGACACTACCGACAGGTGAATCAATTGTAACATTACCCAACGGAAATGAAGTTACAGTGATTGTGCCGGAGTCGGGTGATTCAGTCGATATAACAGGCAGTGATGGCAATACCGTAACGATACCTATACCGCAGGCAACAGTTTGCCCACCACGTCTACCACGTTGTAGATAGTTGAACGCTATAAAGGTGTTCGATGTGAACACCTCTCAATTTGACATTACATCTGGAGGATACAAAATATGAACATTATACGAATGCTAGTGATCTTGTTGTTATCTTTAACCGTCACAGCAACAGCACAAACAAATGAAGATGTAGAGGATACATCAAGACTTGGCTTTGAGATTTTACAAATCATATCACCCACTGAGATTAGAGCATGGGTCTCACAAGACCCGATGACCTTAGACGAGTTTCAGGAACTTGAACTACCGATAAGTTGGTTTAAGAATCAACCACGAGAAGCGAGTGTTGATGGTGGGGCGTTCAATCGGTCGCCCGATGGCGAAGCTGAAGGTGACATCCTGATTGAAGAACATTTCGGCTACACATGGCTTCATACAGCTACTGTCATTGATCCACGCGTGGTAGTAGACAGTGAGCGGTTGCTATCCGGTTCATTTGTGTGCAAGTATCATGAGGTGAGCTATGAAGCCGAAAGCACAGCATGGGTTTTAGTATCCCCCGAAGGCGATGCCTACATACGCATTGGGCGAGATGCTGAGCGTACCGATGACGAATTCACTATGCCGGATGGATGGCAGTTAGTTGAATTCATCGTTCCGGAAGACTTGGTTTTCGTATTACCACGCCCGACCCTTGTGATGCGTACTGACAACGAAGACTCTTTTCAAGGACCTGTCTCAGAATTATCGGATTATCTGGATACAGTTGAACTAGTTGGCGATACACAACCTGTAACACCGGAATCACACATTGACCGTGATGTGGATACAAGTAACGAGTGTGACCTATAGCACAGTGCGCTGTTGTCCAACTTTTTATGATTAGACTAGGGTAAAGGGGAATATATGCCAGAAGAGACAAAGACTAAAGACTCACGGAAACGCCCACCGATATGGGCGATACTGATTGCTGTGATTGTCGTTGTGATAATCATGCTCGCGGCACTGCGCATGTACCGCCAGCAACAAGCTGAGCCAATACCGACACAGGCATCGGTAGAGCAATCTCAATTTTTGCAACCACCAGCCGACTTACACGGTTTCTGATATTGTGAAATGCGTCAAGTCTTCCGGGATGGACTCACTCTTAGAATTGAAATCTATTCTACGATGGGGTTGAGTGATTGCCCTGATGACATCTGGGCAACATTGGATGCAGATGCCCTCACAGAAGAAAATGGTGCAATGGGTGTTCAACTGAATGGTCCGCGCTATTGGGTACTCAATAATGTGGTTGGCGGTGTCGATGCGTCAAACTCGCAAGTTTTTGACTTTGGTGGGTTGGAGATGATTCAGACTGTTCAATTAGAGATTCCTGTTATGGAGGCAACGAGCCTGCAGGGCAATTATAACCCAAATGAGGTACAGGGGAGTGCGACATTTGTCTATACAGCAGGTAGTCGCGTCTATGAACTTGTCTCACCAGAAGGCGATGTCTACCGCATGCAATCCTACTCACAAAGCATTGACCCTAGTCTAACACTCGATACACTGGAAAATCTGGGCGACCAATTGGACCTACCTGATGATTGGCAATTCCAAACCTCTGTGTTGACTGAAGATTCAGAGGTATCTTCCGCAGACACCACCGTGGTGGTTCAAGATGAACTGGGTAATTCGTATGTGAAAGTAAGCCCATAATTCAGGTAACTGTGCTTACCAGCAGGTTGTATTGGTACAACCTGCTGTTTAAGTAATATATACAACGATATTCAAACCTTCGACCCTATTATTGTCGCAATATTCATACATCCGATACGATTAGGATATACAATGTGACGTGTTGGAGTTAGTATGCGTTTGATTTTAATTGACGATCATACATGGATTCATCAGACGGTAACTGATCTCATTGAACTAGCTGATGACATTGACCTATTGGGACAAGGAACAGATGGTGAGCAGGCACTTGACCTGTACAAACAACACCAGCCAGATATTGTACTAATGGATATCGTCATGCCACACCAAAATGGTATTCAGGCTACCCGTATGATTCTGGAAAATGATCCAAATGCAAAAGTGCTTGCTATGTCCAGTTTTCAAGATGAACGTAGTGTATTTGATATGCTACAGGCTGGTGCAGTGGGTTATCTGGTCAAAGCTAACTTAGCCCAAGAGCTAATTACAACAATCCGGACTGTGAACAAAGGTGGAACAGTGCTCTCCGCTCCTATCGCATCAGTGCTTACCAATCGCCCCAGCACAACAATGCAACACGATGCCCCTAATCCGTTTAATCTGACAGAGCGCGAAGTCGAAGTTTTGCAATCTCTGGCGGAAGGCAATACCAATGCAGAGGTTGCATCTGTCTTGAACATCAGTCCGGCAACTGTCCGCTATCATATCACCAATATCACCGAAAAAATGAACGTCGCAACCCGTACAGAAGCAATTGTGCTTGGTGTCCGCTATCACATCCTCTAATTTGACCTATCACTGTTGATAGGTTTACCGTAAAGAAACTATCAATAAATATAGTAGACCTTAATTTTTAATTTGCCTTATACTAATTGTATATTGCGTAATGTTTCACCATTTATTGTTGTCATCTTGGGAGAGAATTTGTTATGCAGCTATCCCCATCAGAAACAGTATCGACCAATCCATTGACTCGGACTGCCAATCCAATAAGTTGGATCAAGTGGTGGGTATCACCCCGCTCGCAAAATCGGGAAGAAGCATTCCGCGAGCGTGTTATACGCGTAAGTGTGCTCCTCCTGCTTGGTTCATACATTTTCTTTATGGTTGCAGTCTTGTTGAGTTCATTAGCTAGCTCACCTATGACCAATGAAGCGCGAACATCAGAAATGATGCGATCTATACTCAACATAATCATCTTTGTTGTTTTTATAATTACGGTTGTCGCCCTCGGGAAGAATACCCTTGCGTCTTGGTTACTGGTTCTTATCCCGATTATGACGACCTTATATCTTCTACAAGAAGCCGGGAACTGGACGAGCCATTTCGGATTATCCTTAGTGCTCACACTGCTCTATGGTCAACTTGTGTTGTCAAAAAGAAGTCTTCCCGTATTGTATTTAATATTATTGGGCATAGTTTTACTCTCGCTTAGAGTCGACCCTACACACCTACCTATTTTACGCGAATTTGCATTAGAAAATGAAAGCATTTCTCTTGATGTCGCTGTCATCTTTTTCCCTGTGAATAGTTTCGTACGGATCGCAATTTACATGATTCCGGTAATGATTATTCTTTATATTCAACGCCGCGAATTTGATGCCCGTTTACGCGATTTACAAGCATCTAATGAACACCTCGAACAACGCGTTGAGGAACGTACCCACGACTTGCTCCTTGCCAAACAAGATGCAGAGCGTGCCAACAAGGTTAAGTCACAATTCCTCGCTAGCATGAGCCACGAACTACGCACACCAATGAATGCAATCCTGAATTTTGCGCGATTTAACATTATGGGTGTCTATGGGGATCTGTCAGAGCGTCAACGCGATAGTATGGACAAAATTATCAACAGTGGTGAGTACCTATTGGAACTTATCAATGATGTACTCGACATTGCCAAAATCGAAGCAGATAGTCTTCAGATTTTTGTACAGGATAATATCGATTTAAATGCCGAAATTGATGCAGTCGCGAAAACAGCTGAGACCTTATTGGCAGATAAACAGGATAAGGTACAGCTCATTCTGGATGTCGATGCCAATTTACCTTCTATTGTTGGTGATCAGCGTCGCATCCGTCAAATTTGCTTAAACCTTATTTCTAACGCCTGTAAGTTTACCGACATGGGGTCGGTCACGATCAGCGTTAAACACCGTCAAAGCAATATCCATATTGCTGTACTTGACACAGGTCCGGGTATCCCGCAGGACCAAACCGACATCATATTTGAGCCATTCCAACAGACGGATACAGGCATTAAACATGTAGGCGGAACCGGGTTGGGGTTGGCAATTACCAAGCGATTGGTTCAAGCCCATCACGGAGAAATCTGGGTTGAGTCTACTGTTGGTGAAGGGAGTGCGTTCCATGTTGTCCTCCCACAAAAATCCGAAGCCTTACTGCAATTGATGAATAAAGACGAGGTGCTTAGAAATGTTCAATAACTACGCTTATTTATATGTAGAAGACGACCCGATGAGTCGTGAGATTATGCAGATTACATTACAAGATGTGATGGGTGTCAGTGATCTCGTAATGTTTGCAGACAGTCAGAACATTATGGATCGGGTACATGCCTTATCAACCGCCCCGGATGTGATCTTCTTAGATATTCATATTGAACCGTATTCCGGCATAGAGATACTCCAGATGCTGAAAGAAGACACCGCGTATGAACAATCAAAGATCATCGCTGTCACTGCCAGTGTAATGAACGAGGAAATCGAGACCCTCAAGCAGAGTGGATTTGATGGTGCCATTGGTAAACCGATTGATGTGAGAAAGTTTCCAGCATTAGTCGAGCAAATCCTAAACGGGAAATGGGTGTGGGAAGTTACGTAATTCTTTACCAAGTTTGCCTACAGATAAACATATAGAACATGGAGAAAATGACATGACCAACAACCTACAAGGACATACGGCACTTTATATTGAAGATGACCCCAATAATCGTGAATTAATAGAGACCGCGTTATCAGCATTTGGGATGCAAGTCGAATTTGACCAATGGGCAATCCCCGAAATGACGATGTCAAAGGTTGACCGCTTACGTCCAGACATTATTTTGCTTGACGTCATGTTTCCAATGGGGATGAGTGGATATGATGTATACGATGCCCTCAAGAGAAGGGTAGTGGTTAATTGGTAAGTGATGATGCAATCTCCAAATTATAGTTGATGACAAACCATTCAAGCATAATATGGTGCATTCGGTCACACTTGGAAAACGATAAGGTTTTACGGACAAATCGGGCAAGGCGTTGTCGTAGCGTATTATTCCAGCGTTCAATATGTGATGTTGCACCACTTTTTTTGTCCTTTGCCCAATGCAATTGTTCG